>Ga0164290_1000062_pt1 | contig 382128 bp, 306 predicted proteins | sample Micstemetagenome_FD_108782 | JGI IMG/M metagenome (GOLD analysis project Ga0164290, IMG submission 108782) | Contaminated culture microbial community from soil near Moab, Utah, USA - Microcoleus steenstrupii SON62 (Illumina Assembly) | ecosystem: Environmental > Terrestrial > Soil > Soil crust...
ACCAGGTCGTTGGGGCTGTTGAAGCGCTTGCCCTGGTAGTGGTCGGCCACGGTCCGTTTCCCGCCCACGCCCCGGAGCGGCATGACGGAGATGCGGCGGTCGCCGTGTTCGCAGGCCAGCAGGCGGCCCTGGCGGTCGAGGGTCAGGCCGTTGGCACCCGGTTCCCGGCCGTAAGGGGCGGCCCCGGTATAGCCCGAAGGCTTCAGAAAGGTCGTCAGCCCGTCCGTTTCGCTCCATTTGAAGATGGTGTTGTTCGGAATATCCGAGAACAGCAGGTAGCCGCCGTCGCGGACCCAGACCGGCCCTTCGGACCAGGCAAACCCGCTGGCGAGCACTTCGACTTTGGCGTCGGGCGCCAGCAAGGCATCCAGGCCCGGGTCGAGGCGTGAAACCGAACCGAGGGTAGGGTAGGTGCGCTGGGCCTGGGTGGTACCCAGGGCGGTCAGCAGCGCGGCGGTCAGGAGAGAAGGAAGCAACATAAGGATTTAGCTTAAGGCGCAAGCTTACGAAACGCGGGGCGATGGTACAAGAGGCTGAGATGACATCTACCAAAGGAGATGTCATCTCCACCGTGTATATTGGCTGAACGCTAACTTACAGATGTCATCTCCATACCGAGATGACATCTTTCTCGACATGGCCCTGATCACCCATAAAAAACGCGCCTACGCCATTAACCCCGACCTGCGGCAGTACCTACTGCGGTACGGCCGGGAAGTGGAACTGCCGCTGCACTATGCCGACCTGCTGCGGTACGACAACGCCATGCCGCTCTACGACAAGCACGGTACCGATACGCTCTGGGAAACGGTGCTATACCCGCCTTCCGAAATGCCGGAGCTGCAGCGGGCGCTGAAGATGATTTATGCCGATTTGCGGGCCGACGGCGATATGTCGGTGATGAACCACCTGTCGGTCGACCGGGTGGATTTGTGCGTTTACGGCAACACCCGGCCGTTTCGGGTGCGGATCGTCAACCTGGTGAACGATAACTTCGATTATTTCTACATCAAACACGCCGACGCCTCGCGGGTCTACGGGCTGGAACTGGAGCATATTCTGTCGCCCAACCGGATCTCGTACCTGACGGGCGGGACGACCCTGGTAGAAGAGCATATTGCCGGTATTCCGGGCGATATGTTCATGAAGTTCTACCTCTCGGAGGCCAGCCTGAACCCGATCCGGCTCTGCAAGGAGTTCGTCAAGTTCAACGAACGCTGCTTCGTGCGGCTCCTGGGCGATATGCATTCCAGCAATTTCGTGGTAGACATTACGCCGGATTTCGAGGAAGTCTACTACCGCATCCGGGCCATCGACTTTGACCAGCAGTCCTACGAAGGAAAGAAGTCGGTCTATATGCCGCAGTATTTCAAGCAGAATAATCCGATTATCCAGCTGGGAATCAAATACATGACGCCGGAGAGCGTGCGCCAGTACCAGATCGAGGAACGCTCGCTGATCGCCGGACGCATCCGGGTGGAAACGACCCGCCTGAACGACCTGCTCGACCGCATGGAGGAAGATCCGATTTCACTGCCGGAGAACATGAGCCAGCTACGGCGCGAGCTCGCCCGGCACTACCGCAACACTGATTTTCTGCAGTGCCGGAGCATGGGCGAGCTCGTGCGCAAAAGTCTGGAAATGGTGGCAGTTCACTAACGGACCTTCAGACCGCGTTGTCTTTCGAACTGCGGATCAGGCCGATCCCCGAGAAAAAGAAAATACCACCCAGGACCAGGTAAACCAGCGATGCCCGGGCTACGCCGCCGCTGCTCAGGTCCATGGCCCCGTAGATCAGTCCGACCAGTCCTGCAATCGTCAGGAGGAGGCCTATAATCTGTTTTACGCTCATCTCAATTACGAATTAGGGTGTCGCAAACGCATGTTTATTGTTACAACCCGGCAGAACCCCGACCGGTATACGCGGGGGTTGAGAACTTATTGATTGGCCGGTATTTTTGACGCTTGCCGTTTGACATTGGACGTTTGACTTCTGATCAGGAGAAATCCAACGTCAAGCGTCAAGCGTCAAAAATCAAGCGTCAAAAAACCGCCCCCACCTGGAACGAATCCGCAAAAGCCCCGGTTATGCGATAATTTTCCAACCGTTCCTACCGATGACCCATTCTTTACTCAAGGCGTTTGCGGACGAGGCTGTCCTTGTTCTTTCCACCGACGAAAACGTGCTGGGCCTGGCGGCGGGCGGCTCCTGGATCACCGGCGAAACCGACGAATATTCGGACCTTGACCTGGTGCTTGTCAGCCGGGAGCGTATCGCCCCCGACGTATCGGCCATGCGCGCCCTGGCCGGACGGCTGGGCCGGGTGCTGGCCTCCTTTACGGGCGAGCACGTGGGCGAACCCCGCCTGCTGATTGCCCTCTACGACGAACCGCTCCTGCACGTAGACATCAAATTTGTGACCCTCGACGAATTCGGGGAGCGGGTCGAAAACCCGGTGATCCTCTTTGAACGGGAAGGCCTCCTGAGCCAGCGCATCCGCACGACCGATTACCAGTTTCCGCAGCCGGACTTTACCTGGCTGGAAGACCGGTTCTGGGTCTGGGTGCATTACGGAGCGACCAAGATCGGGCGGGGCGAATACCTGGAAGCCCTCGATTTTCTGGCCTTTCTGCGGGGCACGGTTCTGGGTCCGCTGCTGCACCTGAAACACGGCAGCCTGCCGCGCGGGGTGCGGAAACTGGAGATGATCCTGCCAACCGCGGACCTGGCCCGGCTCCACGCCACGGTGACCTTACCCGAGCGCGCCTCCTTGCTGGACGCCCTGACGGCTGCCGCGGCGCTGTACGACCACCTGAGCGGGGAGCTGTACCCAGCCGAACTGCCGCGGAACGAGGCCCCCCGGGCAGCGGCGATGCGGTACCTGGCGGCGCTATAAGCCCGCTAAAGGGCGCGAAAGGAGCAAATTCGGGCCGTCCGGAGCAGTCAGGCTGCCCGAATTATTGTTACCTTTACCTTTTGTTTTGCCAAGCCCATGTTTCGAATAGCGCCCCCTGACCTGCCGTTTGACGACCTGCAACGGGACCTGACCGGTGAACTCTATTTTGATGCTTCGTCCACGCATACGGCCATGCGCCGGTTGTTTTCGACCGACGCTTCGGTGTACCAGGAAATGCCCCTGGCGGTGGCGGTGCCCAGAACGGTGGAGGATATCCGGCGGCTGGTGCAGTTTGCCCGGCAGCACCGGACGTCCCTGATTCCCCGGGCGGCGGGCACCTCCCTGGCGGGGCAGGTCGTGGGCGGCGGCATCGTGGTCGATATTTCGAACCATTTTACCCAGATTCTGGAGCTGAACGTAGCCGAACGCTGGGTACGTGTACAGCCGGGCGTTATCCGCGACGACCTGAACGCCTACCTGCGTCCCTTTGGCCTGATGTTCGGGCCGGAAACCTCCACGGCCAGCCGGGCGATGGTCGGGGGCATGATCGGGAACAACTCCTGCGGGCTGCATTCCATCGTCTGGGGCACTACCCGCGATCACCTCAAGAGCGTCCGGGCGCTGCTCAGCGACGGCAGTGAGGTGGTGTTCGGCCCCCTGAGCGCCGCCGAATTCCGGGCTAAATGCGAAGGCCGGAACGTCAGCGGCCCGCTCGAGCAGCAGCTCTACCAGCATATCGACGCTACCCTGGGTCAGACCGAAAACCGGCGGCTGATCCGGGACACCTTCCCCAAACCCACCGTCACGCGCCGCAATACGGGCTACGCCCTGGACGAACTGCTGCCCTTCTTCGACGGCCAGGAGCCGTTCAACTTCTGTAACCTGATCGCGGGCTCGGAGGGCACGCTTTGTTTTGTGACCGAGGCGACGCTGAACCTGCTGCCGCTGCCCCCGGCCGAGGGAGCCCTGGTCTGCGTGCATACCGAAACCATCCGCCAGACGCTGGAAGCCAACCTGGTCGCGCTGGAACACCAGTGTTATGCCTCGGAGGTGGTCGACGATTACATCCTGCAGCTGACCAAAACCAATATTGAGCAAACCCGCAACCGGGAATTCGTCGAAGGCAGTCCGAAGGCCATTCTGATGGTCGAATTCTTCGAGGAAACCCGGGAGGAAGTCCGGCAGAAGGCCGAACGGCTGATTGCTGACCTGCAGCAGCGGGGCCTGGGCTACGCCTACCCGGTGCTCTACGGCGAAGAAGCCAAGAAAGCCTGGAACCTGCGGAAGGCCGGGCTGGGCATCATGTACAACATTCCGGGCGACGACAAGCCGGTTAACCTCATCGAAGACTGCGCCGTTGACGTGCGGGACCTGCCCGACTACATCGACGAACTGGAACAGATGGCCGCCGAGCGCTACGGACTATCGCTCGAATACTCGGCCCATGCCGGGGCGGGCGAGCTGCACGTGCTGGTGCTGATGAACCTGAAGACCAGCGAAGGTCGGCGGCAGTTCCGGGCGCTGCTGGCTGATACGGCCGCGCTGGTGAAGAAATACGGCGGTTCCCTCTCGGGCGAGCACGGCGACGGCCGGCTGCGGGGGGAATTCATCCCGTTTATGATCGGGGAGGAGGCTTTCCGACTGGTGAAGGACATCAAGCGGGCCTGGGACCCCCAGGGCCTCTTCAACCCGGGCAAGATCGTCGATACCCCGCCGATGAACGAGTCCATGCGGTACGAGGCCGACAAGGTTGTGCCGCAACCCAAAACCACCTTCGATTTTTCGGACGAAGGCGGGTTGCTGAACCTGGCTGAGAAATGCAACGGTTCGGGCGACTGCCGCAAAACGCATATCTCGGGCGGTACCATGTGCCCCAGCTACATGGCCACCCGCAACGAAAAGGAAACCACCCGGGCCCGGGCCAACCTTCTGCGGCATTTCTACACCCGGGAAGGCGAACCGCAGAAGCACGATTACGAGGAAGTGAAGGACGTGCTGGATCTCTGCCTGTCCTGCAAAGGCTGCAAGGCGGAGTGCCCCTCGAGCGTCGACATGGCCCGCATGAAGGCCGAGTTTCTCCAGCAGCAGTACGATGCCCACGGCACCCCGCTGAGGAGCCGGCTGGTGGGCAATTTTACCAAACTGATGTCGCTGGCCAGCCTGGCGCCCTGGGCCTACAACGCCCTATACAACACGCCCGCCCTGCGCAAAATCGCCAACCGGGCCGTGGGCTTCCACCCCGAGCGGACGATGCCGCATCTGGCGGGGGAGACGTTGCGGAAGTGGTTTAAACATAGACGTTTGACATTTGACGCTGGACAATTGACCAAAAAAAATCAAGCGTCAGGTGTCAAGCGTCAAGCGTCAAAAATCTACCTCTTCTGCGACGAATTCACCAACTACAACGATGTCGAAGTCGGGCAGAAGGCCATTCTGCTGCTGGAAGCACTGGGGTACGAAGTGGTGATTCCGGAGCATGTTGAAAGCGGGCGGACCTACCTGTCCAAAGGACTGGTGCGGGAAGCCCAGACCATCGCCGAGCGGAATGTAAGGGCGCTGAAAGGCCTGATTTCGGCCGAGACGCCCCTGATCGGGATCGAACCGTCGGCCATCCTGTCGTTCCGGGACGAATACCCGGACCTGGTACCGGCGCCGCTGAAGGACGAAGCCAAAATCCTGGGCCAGCACGCCCTGCTGCTGGATGAGTTCATCGCCCGCGAAATCGACGCAAAACGAATTTCGAGAGCAGGCTTTACGACCGAAAAACGGCTGATCAAACTCCATGGTCATTGCCACCAGAAGGCCCTTTCGTCGCTGGTAGCGACCAAGAAAATGCTCTCGCTGCCGCCCAATTACGAAGTGCAGCTGATTCCCTCGGGCTGCTGCGGCATGGCGGGTTCCTTCGGCTACGAAGCCGAGCATTACGAGCTGTCGATGCAGGTCGGCGAACTGGTCCTGTTCCCCACGGTTCGCCAGCAACCCCAGGAGGTAATCATCGCCGCCCCCGGCACCTCCTGCCGTCACCAGATCAAGGACGGCACGGGCCGGGTGGCGCGGCATCCGGCGGAGGTGCTTTATGAGGCAATTAAAGGAATGAATAATTAAGAATGAACAATGAATAATGAATAGAAGGCTGTAGGTTGTCGTTCGGAGTGGTCATCCCAGTTCCCATCCCATTCATTCCTCATTCTCCGCAATCATACCCAAACACCTCCGAACTCCGCTTCACAGCCTGGGCAGTGCCGTTTACGAAAGGCGTGGTGCTGACGGTGCGGCGGATGGGGTGGTTGAAGGCGTTGTATTCGGAGGCGAAGGTGGCGTTTTCCAGGGAGCGGCGGCCGTTGCTGAGCACCAGCGAACGGCGGTAGGCGCGGAGGTTGACTTTCTGCAGGAAGCGGGCCGGATTGGTGCCGGTGGGGTTGGTCAGGGCCAGGATGGTCAGGTGGGCGGGCTGGATCAGGTCCGCGTAGGGCGATTGGCGCGTGGAGGGCTCCGAGTCGAACACCCATTCTTCTTCTTCCCGGCGGTTGTCGCGGTAAGACATTGTCACCACCTGCCGCGATAAGGTGCCCTCGGAATCATACTCAAACTGAAACGTACGGATCGCCAGCTGGGGGCTGCTGGCCGCCGAACGCGTTTCGACCAGCTGGATCAGGCGGTTATTCTGGTAGGTGAGCGAAAAAACCGAATGCTCGACCGCGTTCACGCTGTAAACGGCCCGGGTCAACCGACTTTCGTCCGTATATTGGAAGACCACTTCGTGCTGGTTGTTGAGAGTGGTGGCCTTCAGCGCCTGGCTGCCCTGGTAGCTGAAGAGAAACACCAGGTCCTGCCCGTTGCGCTTTTCGCTGAAGACGGCGATGGTTTTATTCGGATTAAATCCGGCCGCCTGACGACCCGTTTCGATTTCATCGGCATTGCGTTCCACCCAGGAGGTTGGCAGACAAACCCGGTCTGGCAGGACGTTCTCCTCCAGGTCGCAGGCCGACAACGTCAGCAGGAGGGTGGCGTACCGAAGCCAGGGAATGCGTTTCATAGGGCGGCAGGGTTAAGACGTTATAAAACCAGTTTAGGGTTTATGGTTTATTGTTTACAGTCAACATCCTAAGGCGCTGCCATAAACGATAAACCCTAAACAATAAACATATTGCAAGTTACAAAATAGATCCGGCGTCTGGGACGTCACTGGCTGATTTATGGGGCAAGAAGGGCAACAACGGACGCAGGCGGTCGACCGACTGCGGGAAATCGACCATCCCGAAGCCGTCCGGCGGTTTTTTGGTTTACTGAAGGAACTGATCGATCTGATCAACCTGCCCAACGGCGACGCCCGGCTGGCGTTCGTGGTGCGGAAAGATCGGAAAGCCATTTCGGCCAACCTGAACTTTTTTCTGGCCCTGCGGCTGCTGCGGCCCCGGGGCGGTGAACCGGAATACTGGCTGACCATTCCCAAAGCCTGCCAGGAGCGGCTGCGGATGCTGGAGGAAATCGATTTTGTGCCGGTAACCGAAAAATCAGACTACGTTTCGGTGGTCATCGGGCAGTCGAACAGCTACCTCCTGCAGCACCCGGTCCTGCGCAAATGCTGGGAAGACTGTCTCTTCGAGCTGGTCGAGACGGCCAAGCGTGGGCCGCACACCATGCGGCATAACCCCGAGCTTTACCACGCCGCCGAAGATGAAGCCTACCTCACCGAACTGCTGCGCCTGGCGGGCGATCCCACCCTGGCCGACGACCGCGGCGATCGGGTCGCCGAACCCGAGGCCACTTACACGGCCGTTCGCCCGGCCCCGGCGGGCTTACCGCGCAACCTGATCTTCTACGGTCCTCCGGGCACGGGTAAGACCTGGGCGGCCCGCGAACTGACCCATCCCTACGCCAGCGACTGGACAACTTTTCACCCCGCCTTCGGTTACGAAGAGTTCATCGAAGGCATTCGGCCCGAATTGCGGGGCAGTCAGGTCGACTACCGCATACGGAAAGGCATTTTCTACCAGTCCTGTCAGAAGGCGGCCCAGGCGGCCGGGTATGCCTCGCTGGGCGACTGCCTGCAGGACCGCCCCGAGGAACGCGCCCGGCGGCTGAGGGAAGCCCCTCCCCAGTTTCTGGTGATCGACGAGATCAACCGGGCCAACATCGCCAGCGTTCTCGGGGAGCTGATTACCCTGCTGGAACCCGACAAACGGCTGGGCGAGCCGGGCGAGCTGAGCCTGACGCTGCCCTACTCGGGGGAGCGCTTTGGCGTACCGCTGAACCTTTTCGTCATTGGTACCATGAACACTGCCGACCGGTCCATCGCCCTGCTCGATCTGGCCCTGCGGCGGCGGTTTGCCTTCCGGGAAATTCCTCCCGAACCGGAGCTGCTGCCCACGGTGGAAGGAATTGACCTGGGCACCCTGCTGCGGACGATGAACGAGCGGATTGAGTACCTCTACGACCGCGACCACCGGCTGGGCCATGCCTACCTGCTGGGCGTGGAAACCTTCGAAGCGCTGGGCGAAGCCTTCCGCGACCGAATTCTGCCGCTGCTGCAGGAGTATTTCTACGACGACTGGCGGAAGATGCAGTGGGTCCTGGGTGATAACGCCGCCTGGGGGAAAGCGCCCGATCAGCAACTTATCCGGGTAAAAAAGCAGTATACGCCGTCTTTGACCCTTGAGCTCTTCGGGGAAGAACCCGAGGCGTACGAAGACGTATTTACCTACGAAATTCACCCCGCCCTGCGGGACGGCCGGTTCGCGGAGGTGCCGCGGGAAGCCTTTCTCCATATCTACCAGAAACCATGAAAGCCCTCGTTTTGACCCAGTACAAACAGTTTGAGCTACAGGACGTCCCGCGCCCCCGTCCGACCGCGGGCGAAGTGCTGGTGCGCGTGCAGGCGGTCGGGATCTGCGGCAGCGACGTGCACGGCATGGACGGCAGCAGCGGCCGGCGCATTCCACCCCTGATCATGGGCCACGAAGCGGCGGGCATTATCGCCGAAGTGGGGGAAGGCGTTCGGGGCTGGGACGTGGGTGATCGGGTCACCTTCGACTCGACGGTCTATGCCCTCGACGACTGGTACAGCCGCCGGGGCATGTACAACCTCAGCGACGGCCGGGAGGTCCTGGGCGTATCGACGCCCGATTTTAAGCGGCAGGGGGCGTTTGCCGAATTCCTGACCGTGCCCCAGCACATTCTCTACCGCATTCCGGACAACGTAACCTATACCCAGGCTGCCCTGGTGGAGCCGGTGGCGGTGGCCCTGCACGCCCTGAGCCTGACGCCGATTCAGGTGAATGACTCCGCGGTGGTCGTGGGCGCGGGCATGATCGGCCTGTTTGTCATCCAGGCGCTGAAACTGGCCGGCTGCGGACGGATCATTGCCGTGGATCTGGACGACAACAAGCTTCGGCTGGCCCGGCAGCTGGGTGCTACCGATACGCTGAACCCGGGTACGGATGAAGTTCCCGTCCGGGTGCAACTGCTCACCCACGGCCGCGGCGCCGACGTGGCTTTTGAAGTCGTGGGTGCCTCGGCGACGGTCAACATGGCCATTTCCTGCGCCCGCAAAGGCGCGACCATTACCCTGGTCGGCAACCTGGCCCCCAAGGTGGAGATTCCGCTGCAGGCCGTAGTCACCCGCCAGCTTCGCCTGCAGGGCTCCTGCGCCATCAATGGCGAGTACGAGGCGGCCCTGGAGCTGATTGCGGCCCGGAAAATCGACGTAGAAGCGATTCTGAGCGCGGAAGTCCCGCTGGAAGAAGGAGCCGACTGGTTCCACCGGCTCTACAACAAGGAAGAAGGTTTAATCAAAGTGGTCCTGAAGCCCTGACATACCCTCCGAAACCTATGAACCGACGTCATTTTCTGCAGACTGCCGCCATGGGCAGCCTCGTGTTGCCCGGAACCTTGCGGGCGGGTCAAGCCACGGCCGTTCCCGTGCGGGCGCTGACGGGTCCGGGTTCGGCGGCCAAAGGACCTGCGGGCGCCTTTCACTGGTTTGGGTATTACGACAAACTGCAGTTCGACCCCAGCAGCCGGTACCTGCTGGGCATGCGGGTCGGTTTTGAGGGCCGTTCACCCGAGGCCGACGACCGGGTCGAGATCGGCCTGATCGACCTGAAGAAGGGCGACAGCTGGACGAAGTTGGGCGAAAGCCGGGCCTGGGGCTGGCAGCAGGGCTGTATGCTGCAGTGGCTGCCGGGGTCTTCTTCGGAAGTGATCTGGAACGACCGCCAGGGCGACCGCTTCGTCAGCCACGTCATGAACGTCTTTACCGGCAAAAAACGAACCTTACCCCGGGCCGTTTACGCCCTGAGCCCGGACGGGAAATGGGCCATCGGTACCGAATTCAACCGCATCCAGGATCTGCGCCCGGGCTACGGCTACGCGGGGATTCCGGATCCGTATTTCCACCAAAAGGCGCCGTCGGAGATTGGGCTGTACCGGATGGATCTGGCCACCGGGGCCTCCACCATGCTGATGACCCTGGCTGAGGCGGCGGCCATCCCCCACCAGGGGCAGTCGGTGGCCGACAATTTCCACTGGTTCAACCACCTGCTGGTGAACACCGACGGCACCCGCATCACCTTTCTGCACCGCTGGCGGGCCAAACGCGATGAACGGCAGATCATGGCGACGCGCGACTTCGTCACCCGCATGTTCACCCTCAACCCCGATGGGACCGATCCGTACATCATCGACCCGTCGGGCTACACCTCCCATTTCGTCTGGCGGGACCCGACCCACATCTGCGCCTACACGCGTCCGGCGGGCCAGCCCCAGACGTTTTACCTGCTGGAGGACCGCACCGGCCGCACCGAACGTATCCAGACCGACAAAATGCCCGTGAACGGCCACCAGACCTACGTGCCGACCCGCCAGAACGAATGGCTGCTGAGCGACAACTACGCCCGGGGTGAAGACCGCGATCAGGTACCTTTCCTGTACCACCTGCCCACTGACCGGCGCTTCGACTTGGGGCGTTTCCCGGCCGGTAAGGCCTACCTCGGCGAGTGGCGCTGCGACCTGCACCCGCGCACCAGCCCGGACGGCAATTTTATCTGCGTCGACTCCACGCACGAAGGCCACGGCCGGCAGCTGTACCTGCTGGATCTGCGGCCGGTCTGGAAAGGAGAGGTGGCCCGGCGGTAGGCTGTCGCGCTTTTTTCTCATATTAGCCTTCGTAACCGCTGCCTGCCGCCGCCATGGCCGATCCGCCCAAACGAACCATACTGTCGACTGTCAGCCAGTACCGGGGCCGGCTGTCGCGGTTCATCCGGGGGCGGGTCAGGTCCAGCGAAGACGCCGACGATATTCTGCAGGATGTCTGGTACCAGCTCAGCAAGGTCGTTGACCTGGACGCCATCGAAAGCATCAGCGGCTGGCTGTATCAGGTGGCCCGCAACCGCATCACCGACCTGTACCGCCGTCGCCCCGAAGACAGTCTGTCGGACCTGACTCTGGATACCGACGAGGACCGCATTCCGCTCGGCGACATTCTGCTGGCCGAGGCCGAAACGCCCGAAGATCAGTTTTTCAAGGACTTATTCTGGAATGAGCTGAAGGCGGCCCTGGACGAGCTGCCCGAAAACCAGCGGACGGTTTTCGTCCAGAACGAGCTCGAAGGTCGTACGCTCCAGGACATCGCCGACCAAACCGGCGAAAACCTGAAAACGATCATTTCCCGCAAACGCTACGCGGTCCAGCACCTCCGCAAACGTCTCCAAACGCTTTACGACGAACTCGATTCGCGCTGACGCCATGAACCGAAACCCGAAACGACGCTTCTTTTTTCCCTTCATCCTGCTCCTGGCCCTGCTGGCGATCACCGGGCTGGTCTACTGGCTCTGGAATACGGTCCTCGTCGCCGTCGTGCCCGTCCGGCCCGTAACCTACTGGCAGGCCATGGGGCTGCTGGTGCTTTCCCGCATCCTGTTCGGCGGTTTTCGCTTCGGCGGGCCCGGTGGCCGCCCCGGTCCGCCCTGGAAACACAAATGGCGGGGCATGAGCCCCGAGGAGCGGGAAAAGCTGCAGGAGGAGTGGAAGAAGCGGTTTCAGGGGTAGGCAGATGGGAAAGTGACAAGGCCGGAGAGAAACTAAGTCATGAAGGCATTTTGCCACGCCATTACTTTGCCACCTGAAAAAAATTTCTTTACCCTTAAAGTAATCCCCGCCCCATCTCCGTCATCCTGATCAGAACGGTAAAACAACCCCCGTTTGATCATGCTGATGAATATCCTCTTAAAGTCCATTCTGGCCGGCCTGCTGCTGGGTGCGGCCCTGTTTATCCTTCCCTTTTTTCTGCTACGGGTAGCGCTGTTTGCGCTGCTGATCGGGGCCTTGTTCCGGCTGGTACGCGGACCGCGCCGTTGGGGTTACGACCCCCGGGGCTTTGGCCGCCGTGGCGGACCGGGTCTGGCCTTCGCCGACCGCATCCGGCAGATGAGCGACGAAGAGTACGCCACCTTCAAACAGGAGCGCTGGAACCGCTGCGGGGGCGAGGCTTCCGGACCGGCGCAGGGAACCGAATCCACCAACCCTTCAAACGCCTAAAGTCATGCAACGACGCATCAATCCCTGGGTCGCCTTCCTGACGGCCGCCCTCACCTTCGGCAGCTTAGTTGCTTTCGTCGGTCACGGCCGCCTGGCCAACCGCTGGAGCGGACCGTACGATAAGGAACACCGCTTCCAATCGGGCGACGACTGCCGCGCTTCCTGGCGCGAGGCCCGCCCGAGCCAACCCCAATCTTCATCCATCACCCAATAAATCCCATACGATATGCGAAAAAGCTGTCAGCCTGGCTACGGGCCGGGACAGGAGGCCTACGGGGCCCCGTATTACGGACGATTTGCCCGTCCGGCTGGATTCCGCCGGCCGAAGTACAATGTACCGATCAACATCCTTGACCTGGGCGACGCCTTTGCGGTCCACGTCTACGCCCTGGGCTTCGATAAGGAGCAGATTACGGTTTCGGTCAGCGACGACCTGCTGTACATCCGCGGGAGCCGGATGCTGGAGCCGGACCAGGAGCCCCGCTTCGTGCGGCAGGAATACCCGGTCCGGTCGTTCGAACGGGTCGTGCAGTTGAACGATAAGGTCGAGGTCGCGGGCATTTCGGCCCGGCAGGAGAACGGGGTGCTGGTGGTCGTGCTGCCTAAAAAGCCCGACACGGCTGCTCCGGACCAGACCATCGCCATCGCCTGAGCCGGAAACCAGGCGGAAGTCGGCAGCCCTGAGTGGGTTGCCGACTTTTTTATGAGCCGGTCAACCGGCCATTCGTGTTGGTTTTGCGTTTATTTTTGGGAACACACCGAAGAGAACAGGATGAACGCTTACCCACTGGTTTTCCTGGTCTGGGCGTGGGCGATCGGATCGCTCAGGGCCCAGCCGGATACGGCGCGGCCAGCGGAGCAGCTAAGCCTGCGGCTGCATAACGGCTTTATTATTCCGCATTACCCCGAACTCAGGCCCATCTCCCGGACCCGCCCGCTCGGGCTGGAACTAACTTACAGCCGCACCGCCCTCAGCCGCCGGGCCTGGGAGCAATGCAATTGTTTTGCCCGGGTGGGCGTCTACGCCAATTACCTGAGTTTCCAGAATCCGGCCGTCCTTGGTCAGACCCTGGGGGCAGGCGGCTTTTTCGAGCCCCTGCTGCTTTACCGCGGCCGTACTCAGCTTTCCGCCCGGGTGGTCGCCGGCCTGGCCTACCTGACACAGGTCTACGACGCCCAGCTAAATCCCGAAAATGTCTTTTTCAGCATGCCGCTCAGTGCCCTGCTTGGGCTCGGGCTGTCGGTGCAGCACCGGCTGAGCCCGCAGCTGGGCCTCCTTGTATCGGCCAATTACAACCACATTTCCAACGGAGGAACGCGCCAGCCCAACAAAGGCATGAATTTCCCGACCCTCTCGGCGGGGATCAGCTACGCGCTTCGTCCCGAAACCTTCCCGACGGCTCCCTACCAGGCTCCGCTGCCGCCGGAGCGCCGCTGGGTGTACCGGGCGCTGGCCTACGGATCGGCCCGGGTGCTGGAGGCAGAAGATGAGTACGCCGAAACGCCGACGCTGCTGCTGGGGACGACCCTGACGGCCAGTTACCGGCTGTCGCGTTTTCACGCCTTGTCGGGCGGGTTGGAAGCGCTGGCCGACGGCTCGGTGCGGGAACGGCTGCGCCGCGACGGCGTCGAGCGGGCCAGTGGGCAGCTGGCACTGCTGGCCGGGTACGAACTCTGGCCGGGGCGGTATACCTTCGGAATGTATTTTGGGTGGAGCGCTATTCAGCCCGGACGGCCCTATTCCGATCCGTTTTTCCAGCGGTACCAGCTGCTTTACCGGCCCACGGACCGCCTGGTGCTGGGGATAGGCCTTCGGACGACGGGGCATGTCGCCAAAGGCTTCGATCTCCGGTTGGGGGCGGAATTCTGAGGGGAAAGAGTGAAAGAGCTAAAGAGTGAAAGAGCTAAAGAGTGAAAGAGCGAATGAGCGAATTGCTTCGCCGGGATCAACGAACAGGCGAAGCAATTCGCTCATTCGCTCTTTCACTCTTTCACTCATTCACTTTTTCACTCACTCGCTTTTTCGCCCACTCGCCCATCGCCCGAAGCTGAGCATACCCCGAGGCCACGATGGCCACCGCCAGCCCACCGAGCGCGATTCCGAACTTAGCCAGCACCATGGTCTTAAAGCCGTCCAGCTCGGCCGGCACTGCCAGTACATCCCGCTGCCATTGCAGCAGCTGAACGTTCTCCCAGACGTCGAAGGCGAACGCCAGGGCCTGGGCGGCGGCGACGGTCAACAGCAGGACGCGAACCAGTCCGCGGTAGGGTTGGGCTGCCGTCCAGCACAACAGGGCCAGAAACGGATAGCAGCCCAGCATAAAGCCGAAATCGACCCAGAGGTGGGCCCGGACCATGCCGGGATAGCGGGCATTTCGCAGCAGAAGGACCAGCTCAGTGCGGCTTTCCGGCAGTTCGAGGTTTAGGATGCTGAAGGTGCCCGGCGGGTAGGGGCAGATAAAATAAGTCGCCTGGATGTAGTGCATGGCCACCGATCCGGCCAGCGTGATTGCCAGCAGGACCCAGAAGAGCACAAGGAGGGTGGAGCTTTTCACGGTAGAACGGGGATTGGCAGGTCTTTGGGTTACGAACCGAATCTACAAAAAGCCTTTTATTTTATATGAACATTGCTCTTGTCGGGCCCGGGAAAGTGGCTCACCTGCACGCCCAAGCCGCCCTGCAGGTTGCCGGGGCCAAGCTGGTTGCCATCTGCGGCCGGAACGCCCCCCGGACCGAAGCCTTTGCGCAGCAGTACGGTATTCAGTCCTATAACGATGTATCGGAGATGGTCGTACAGGGAAAGGTTGACCTTACGATCATTTGTACGCCCCACCCCGCCCACAAGGATCCCACCGTGGCCGCTTTCGAGGCCGGATCGCACGTGCTGGTCGAGAAGCCCCTGGCTGCCACCCTGGCGGATTGCGACGCCATGCTGGCGGCGGCCCAAAAAGCCGGCCGGCATCTGGGCGTGGTCAGCCAGCGGCGTTTTTACGATCCCTGCCAGCGGATGCGGCAGGCCATCGACGCGGGCAAAATCGGGGCGCCGGCGCTCGGCACGGTGCATACGCTGAGCTGGCGCGACGAAGCCTACTACCGCAGCGATCCCTGGCGCGGCTCCTGGGAAGGCGAGGGCGGGGGCGTGCTGGTCAACCAGGCTACGCACCAGCTCGATCTGCTGCTCTGGTACATGGGCGAGGCCACGGAAGTGTACGGCCTGTGGAGCAATCTCAATCACCCGTATATCGAAGTCGACGATACGGCCCTGGCCATTGTCAAATTCAAAAATGGGGGCGTCGGCAATATCGTCCTGAGCAACAGCACCAAACCGGGGATCTTCGGGAAAGTTCATATCCACGGCCGCAACGGGGCCTCGGTGGGCGTGCAGACCGATGGCGGGGCCATGTTTATCGCAGGCATGTCGACCATTGCCGATCCGCCGCTGAACGACCTCTGGACCGTCGAGGGCGAAGCCGACCAGCTGGACCACTTCCGGGCTGTGGATACGGAAGCCTTCCGGAAAATCGATTCCTCGACTTTCTATTTTGCCCGGCAAATTGAGGATTTTCGCGACGCGATCCAGGAAGGTCGGTCGCCGCTGGTTACGGGCGAAGACGGCCGGCGGGTGGTGGCTTTGTTCTCGGCGGTTTATGAGTCGACTCGGTTGAATCAGCCGGTGCTGTTATGATTTATTAACCACCGAGTGGCACGGAGTTTAATCGCAGAGTTACACAGAGAAAACTCCGCGAAACTCGGTGGTTAAACTCCGCGGTACTCGGTGGTTAAACAAACCCGGTCTCATGCCAACGCGCAGAATTTTTCTCAAAACCATTGCGGTAGCCACGCTCACCCGCCCGGTACTGGCGCAGACGTATCGCCCCCTGCGACTGGGCGGCCCCATTTTCCTCAAAACCGAGGACCCGGCCGAGCTGGCCCGCGAGCACCGCCGGCTGGGCTACAGCGCCGCCTACGCCCCCAGCGCCAGCCTGAACGATTCCGCCCGGATCGCCGCCATCCGGCAGGCCTTTGCGGCCGAGAACGTCCTGATCGCGGAGGTGGGCGCCTGGGTGAACATGCTCGACGCCGACCCGGCCAAACGAAAGAAGAACCTCGACTACGTCACCGAACGCCTGGCGCTGGCGGAGGCCCTGGGCGCTAAACCCTGCGTCAATATCGCGGGCTCCTTCAACCCGGGGCAGTGGGACGGGCCCGATCCTCGGAACCTGACTAAGGAATACTTTGACGCCACGGTCGAAAACTGCCGGAAGGTCATCGACGCCGTCAAGCCCAAAAACACCAAGTTTACGCTCGAAATGATGGGCTGGAGCCTGCCTGACGGTCCGGATTCGTACCTTAAATTCATCAAAGCCATCGACCGCCCGGGCTTCGGGGCGCATGTCGACATTGCCAACATCCTCAACAGCCCGGCGCGCTACTACGCCAACGCCGACCTCATCCGGGATACCTTTCGGAAGCTCGGCCGCTGGATCGTGGCCGTCCACGCCAAGGATGTTACGGGGAAAGACGTTCACCTGATGGAAACCATGCCTGGCCGCGGTGGCATGGATTACGGCGCCTATCTGAAGGCAGTGACTTCCCTGGACCGTGAGGTTCCCTTCCTGCTGGAACACCTGCGTACGCCCCAGGAATACGACGAAGCTCGGTCGTTTGTGGTCCGGAAAGCGGCAGAAATCGGGCTAAAGCTGGCGTAAGCGCTTATTTTTGTTGGCTCAATCGGGGCACGGTTCCCCGCACAACCTTATCCTTATGAAGCGTTTCGGCGTTCTGATTCTTTTCCTCCTGGGTACCCAGGCCTTCGCCCAGCCCCGCCTGGCGCGCCTGTTTTCCGACCATGTCGTGCTGCAGCGCCGGCAGCCCATTCCCGTCTGGGGCTGGGCCAAGCCGGGCGAAAAAGTAACCGTGGCGCTGGCCGGTCAGACGCAGACCGCCAAAGCCGGTCCCGACGGCAAATGGACAGTCCGCCTGGCCGCTCTGGAAGCCGGAGGACCGCATACGCTGACGGCTACGGCCAAGTCCGGCAAGGCGGCCGCCACCGACGTCCTGATCGGCGAAGTCTGGCTGTGCTCGGGCCAGTCGAACATGGAGTGGCCGGTGCGGCTGGCGGATAACTTCCCCGCCGAAAAGCAGAACGCCAATTTCCCGCAGATTCGACATTTCTTCGTCAGCCACGACCTGGCCCTTAGCCCGGAAAAAGACCTGAAATCCGGCGAGTGGAAGGTCTGTTCGCCCGAAACGGTGGGCGACTTCACGGCCGTAGGTTTCTTTTTCGCCCGGGAGCTGACCCAGAAGCTCGCCGGCGTACCGGTGGGCCTGCTGCATTCGTCCTGGGGCGGGTCGCAGGCCGAAGGCTGGATCAGCCGGGAGGGAATGCTGACCAACGACGAACTGCGCCCTGCGGCCCAGAAGCTGCCGTCGACCTGGCCGGGCGTTGATAGCCTGGTGGATCGCAAATTGGTGAAGTATTTTACCGGCCAGACCAGCCTTCCCACCGCGGCCGAGGAGCAGGCTTATACCCGGTCGGGTTACGATTTTACGAAATGGCGCCGGACGGATCCCCTGGGTCAGTGGGAGTGGAAGGGCCTGAACGGTTTCCGCGGTAATGGCTACCTGGCCCGGTACGTGGACATTCCGGCGGGGATGGTCGGTCAGCCCACGATCCTGGCGCTGGCCGAAGATGACAGCCCGAACCAGATTTATCTCAACGGCAAACTCATCCACGAAGGCAGCCTGAGCGGGCTTCGTAAGATTCAGGTACCGGCCAATACCTGGACGGCGGGCCGCAACGCACTGGTCATCAAGCTGGGAAACCGGAAAAATCCGGCCCGGTTCGGACCGGGGCTGTCGGGTTCGGCGGCGGATCTGTACGTGGAGAGTCCGGATGGCCGCCTGCCGCTGGGGGGCGAATGGCACATCATGCCCTCATTCGCCGATCCGCATACCTATACCCGGTTCATGAACAACCTGGCGACGGGCCTCTATAACGGCATGATTGCGCCGCTGGTGCCCTTCGGCATCCGGGGAGCGCTCTGGTACCAGGGCGAAACCAACGCGGGCCGGGCCTACCAGTACCGGCAGACCTTCCCGCTCCTGATCCAGGACTGGCGGCGGCTCTGGGGCCAGGAGTTTCCGTTTTACTTTGTCCAGCTGACCAGCTACGGCGGAACGCCCAGCAGCAACCAGGGTAGTGGTTGGGCCGAGCTGCGCGAAGCCCAGACAATGACGCTGCAACTGCCGAAAACCGGCATGGCCGTCATCACCGACGTCGGCAATCCGAAAGACATTCACCCCACCAACAAGCAGACCGTCGGGCACCGGCTGGCGCAGATCGCCCTCAGACAGGATTATGAGCAGAACGTACCGGCCTACGCGCCCCTGTACGAGTCGGCAGAGTTCGGGGAGGGAAAGGCGGTGGTTACCTTTAAACACGCGGCCGGCGGGCTGGTGGCCCGGGACAAGTACGGCTACCTCCGCGGCTTTGAAATCGCCGGGGCCGATAAGGTCTTCCACTACGCGAAAGCGGAAATCCGGGGCAACCAGGTGATCGTCTACCACCCGAAGGGCGAAACGCCGGTGGCTGTGCGCTACGCCTGGACCGATTCGCCGGATGAGGCCAACCTCTTCAGCGCGGACGGCCTGCCCGCCAACTCGTTCCGGACCGACGACTGGCCGGGGGTGACCCTCAAGGCGCGCTTTGAGTAGCGGTCCTGGCCGGAGCGGTCCTCAGGCAGGCTCCTGGTGGTATTGGCGGGATACGGCCAGCACTTTTTCTTTTTCGTAGGCCGTTTCGAGCGTCTGCTCAGCCCACTCAACCGTTAATCGGGCGTGCTTTTCAATGGCCCGCAGGCGGTCCGGCGAACTTGTCTGGCTTTTGAGGGTTTGTAAAAGCTTCAGGATGCGCAGAAAGATCACCGTATTCCCTTTGGCGCTCATGCGGATCTGATCCAGGGCCAGCGACAGATTGTCTTCGAAGGAAACCACCTGCGTGATGATTCGGACCTGGCGGCCATCCGTTCGGACGGGATCGGGAAATTGTCGACCCAGGAGGCGCAGCAGAATCTGGCTTAGGTAGTCGAGGCAAATCAGGGCGGTGGTCGTGTCGTTAACACCGGGGGAAAGCGCTTTGAGCGCAATATCCACCAGTTCGTGAATCCCAAAGGCGTGATCCTGCTCGACGGTGCGGTGGCGTCCGAGCTTTATCATGCGCAGCAGCTTTTTCTGTTCCGACGCATCGGGCACCGGCACCGGCTCGTTTTCGCGGCTTGCCCGGATTTTCAGCACCGGCAGTCCCTGCGCCACAAAGTCGCCGATGCGGTGGGTCAGCAGCAACACCCGGTCGTGCTCCGTGGCCCACTTCAGAAGCATATCCCCGTCTACCATCTGGAGGTAACCGGCTTCGGTATGAACCAGATCCGTCCAGTCCGACGCCCGGGTTTCCTCGTCCGGACCCGCCTTTTCGCCGACGGTGGCTTCCCGACGGGCCAGCCCCAGTTCCGTGGGGAAGAAATCCAGGATGGCGCGGTCGGTTTGCCGAGCAATAAAGCGGATGATACTGCTGGCCTGCAGGCTTTCAATGATGTGGTGGATAAAGTAAATCAGCGAGATGACGCCCCCCACGGCGAGAACTAGCCCGATAAACACCGACAGGGTGGGAACAAAGGGGCTCTTTTCCGAAGTGTTGATGGTACGCAGGACCCCCAGGCAATACACAAAGGCCCCGATGAAGTAACCGATCACCACCTGATTGGTCCGGTCATTCATGTAGTTCCGCAGCACGCGGGGGGAGTACTGGTTGCTGACCTGGGTAAATGCCGCCAGCGTGACGGTAAAGGTCAGGACAGAAACCGTCAGCAGGGAAGTGGCAATGGCCGTCAGCATGTCCCGGGAGCCTTCCGGACCCGCGCTCCATAGCAGATCCGGCACCATCCGTTTTCCCGCCAGGACGTGGGTATCCACCTCAATCGAGACCAGGGCCAGGGCGATAGCGACCACGACCAGCACGCCGGGAATGAACCAGAGCGAAGTCAGCAGATTCGACCAGTAAAACTTGACTTGTTGTATTCCCATATTTCCCGAAGTTGCCCAGTACCGGCGGCCCCAGCGGGCCGGGTCCCGGGCGATAGAGTGACCTATGCGTCAACTCGTTCCGGAGCGATTCGGTCTGTTTCCGCCGCTGTCGGTTAGGCTATGGTTTGCCCGCGGCCCCATGGCTTCCGGGCCAGGTACTGTTCCAGCTTCCCGGGTGTATACCTGCCCGCTGGTGCAACATTGCGCCGGCTTTGTTTTCTTTACCAAAAATCCTGCCTTATGAACTGGTTTTTGCTCCTGCTGAGCGTCCTGATTGCCCCTTTCGCCGCTGGCCAGAAAATTACGCACCCCAGCCAGACCCTGGCCGATCCGGCCTACGCCCAGGCCATCCAGAAAGCCCGGCGCCTGGTGGACTCCCTCCGGACCCAGCAGGGCATACCGGGCTTGTCGGTCTGCGTCGGCACCCGGGATAAGCTGCTGTGGGCGGAGGCCTTTGGCCTGGCTGACGTGGAAAACCAGACGCCGCTGACGGTGCAGTCCCGGTTTCGGATGGGGTCGGTGTCCAAATCCATCACCTCGCTGGCCCTGGGCAAGCTGGTGCAGGACGGCCGGCTGAACCCGGATGCGCCCCTGGAGACTTATTTTCGGGGATTTCCCCCCAAGCGGTACCCGGTCACCGCCCGGCAGCTGGCCAGCCACACGGCCGGCATCCGGCATTACGGCCCCCGGGACGGCCTCGAATGCCTCAGGCGCTACCCAACGGTGGAAGAAGGACTGGCCATTTTTGCGGCCGACAGCCTGCTGTTCCGGCCCGGGACGGCTTACCACTATTCGACCTACGGCTACACCCTGCTGAGTGTATTGCTGGAGAAGGCCAGCCAGACGCCTTTCCTGACCTACCTGCAAACGGCGATTTTTACCCCGCTGGGTATGCAGCACACGGGAGCGGATCATAGCGACCGAATCGAGAAAAACCGGGTTCGGTTCTACGAGCGGCGCAACGGCCAGCTCGTTAACGCCGCCCAGGTCGAGAACAGCTACAAGTGGGCGGGCGGCGGCCTGCTGTCGACGCCCGGGGATCTGGTCATCATGAGCGCTGGCCTGATGAACCACACCCTGCTGAAGCAACAAACGGTGGAGCTGCTCTTCAAGCCTACCCTGTTAGCCGACGGGACCAACACCCAGTACGGCCTGGGCTGGCGCATCGGGCAGGACCGGCAGCAGCGCCGGCTCATTCACCACGGGGGCTCCATCGACGGGGGCCGGACGTTTCTGCTGATTTACCCCGATGCGAACCTGAGCGTCGCCATCGCCGCCAACATGCTGGAGGGTACCAATCTGAACCTGCCCGAGCTGGAAGCCATCGCCGGGTATTTCCTCCAACGGACGGAGCTGCGGTAGGCTGCTCTGCCGCACCCGATGATAGCCTCAGAACGAAAGCGTATAGGTTTTGCCCGGCTGGGTGTTGAAGCGAATCAGGCCATCGGCTTCGCGGGTAAAGGGGACGGTCTTGCCCTCCGAGCTTACCCGGACGATCGGATTGATTCCTTTCACCCGGCAGGGCTGCCCGGCCCGGGACTGAATACGGGCCGAAGTCAGGCGTTTCTGGGCCCAGCTCATACTGACCTCAAAGCCGCTGGTCGCCCGAAATCCGTTTGCCTGACCGCTGGCCCAGGCATCCGGCAAGGCGGGCAACAGATTGATGAAGCCATCCTGACTCTGGATGAGCATCTCGGAGGTGGTGGCGGCGTTGCCAAAGACATTGTCGATCTGGAACGTACCATGGGCGATGCCCATCAGGTTGGGCAGGACAAAATTGGACTGGAGGATCCGGTGGTGCCGGAGCGCTTCATTGCCCATGCCCAGGCGGGAATAAAACAGACTCACCCAAACCCGGCCCCAGCCGGTACCGCCCTTGCCGTTCAGAAACGGGTCATAGGAGCCATACCGGAACTTGGGATGGTTCGGGTTGCCCTTCAGCCGTGTCTCCAGCGTGCGCAGCGCCGCCTGGGCCAGGGCCGGTGTCTTGACCAGCGAGAAGGCGTTATCCGGGTAGAGGCTGTAGAGGTGGGAAATATGTCGGTGCCCCAGTTCCGGCTCTTTGTAATCTTCCATCCACTCCAGAATCCGGCCCGAGGGACCGATCTGGATCGGCACCAGCCGGCTTTTGGCCGCCAGCAGCTGCTGCCTGAAGGCCTGGTCGAACGAAGGGGTATCCTGACTGAGGATGTCGATGGCTTCCAGGCAGTTGTCGAATACATCCTGGATGATTTCGGTGTCCATGGTCGCCCCATAGCCCAGCATGAGTTGTTTGCCATCCGGCTTTTCGTAGGTATTCTCCGGCGAGTGTGAGGGGTTGGTCACCAGCCGGCCGGCAAAGGGCAACCCTTCCGGGATCTCAACCAGGAAGTCGAGCATGAACTGGGCGGCGCCTTTGATCTGCGGGTAGATCTGGGTCCGGAGTAACTGCTTATCGTGCGAAAACAGAAAATGTTCGTAGGCATGGCGGCTCAGCCAGGCCCCGCCCACCGGCCATACGCCCACGCCGCCCTGGTCAGGGGCCGTCCGGCCGAAGATGTCCATGGCGTGGTGCATGACCCAGCCGCCGGCCCCGTACTGCTTCCGGGCCGTCTGCTGCCCGTAGGGGATCATCTGCTGCATGTAGGCGATGAGGGGTTTGTGGCAATCGGCCAGGTTGGCCGTCTCAACAAACCAGTAATTCATCTGCAGGTTGATGTTCGTATGGTAGTCGCTCGCCCAGGCCGGTTTGAGGTGTTCGTTCCAGAGCCCCTGCAGATTGGCGGGCAGATCACCCGGACGAGAGCAGGCAATCATCAGGTAACGGGCGTACTGGTATTGCAGCACCGTCATGAAATCATTGCCGGTACTGTCCTGCCGAACGGACTCGACCAGTTCGTTGGTGGGTCGTTTCCAGGCTTCTTCGGCCCGTACGCCGTTCAGGGTCAGCTGCAGCCGCCCGAACAGCTTTTGGTAATCGGTAATGTGCTCCTGCCGGAGGGCCTGGAAGGGCCTGGCACTCGCCTTGCTGAGTAAGGCCGAACAGACCTGGGTAGGATTCTGACCGGTATAACTGGTTGCCTGGGCGATGTAGAGGACCACTTCGCTGGCCTGCCGGATCACCAGCGAATCGCCCCGGGCCAGGAGCGTACCGCCTTTGATGACGGGCTTTACCTGGGTTTCAAACTTCATCCCCCGGTTTACCCGCTGGCTATCGGGAAGGTATACCTGTCCCCGCAGCACCAGTTTGCCCTGCTCGATGAGGGAAACGGCGTCTTTTTCGCGGGTGAGTTTGAGGGTGGTGGAGATACCGGCGGGGGTGGAGGCCGTCAGCCGCAGGACGAGCACGTTCTGCGGGTGGGAGGCAAAGGCTTCCCGCTGGTAGCGCACCTGGTTGATGGTAAAGGAGGTGGTCGTAATGGCTTTTTCCAGATCCAGGGAGCGCTGGTAATCCGTAGCCTGTCCGGCATCCAGCCCATCGAAGCGCAGCCAGAGATCGCCCATCGTCTGGTAGACGCCCAGTTTGGTAACCGCCCCCAGGGCGTTCTTGCTCAGTTCTTCGGCCTCGTCTTCCTTGCCCTCGAACATGAGCCGGCGCACCGTGGGCAGCGCCGACAAGGCTTTGGGGTTATTGGCGTCGGCAAAATAGCCCGCCCACAGGCTTTCCTCGTTTAACTGGATGCGTTCGCGGGCTATGCCGCCGAATACCATGGCGCCCGCCTTGCCGTTGCCGATGGGCAGGGCCTCAACCCAGCCTTTCCGGTGGCGGTTGTCCCAGGGATTGGTGGTTTTCCCGTTTCCGTAGGGCAGACCCTCGGGCAGGGTGGCCGGCTGGTTATACCATAACGCGAGTTTGGGAAACGGTACCGATTGCGCAGGTACCGATCGGTAACAACACCACAGAAGAAGGACAATCGTCGCAGTTTTTACAAAACGCATAACCGGTCGGGGGCAGAAGTTGGATTGAGGGCCTGAATGGGCCGCGCTCGGGCGCCGGACAATATACTTAATTTTTGGCCAGGGCGACCAGGTCTGAATTGCGCCGATACTTTGTCTGCCACAACCGTCCGGTAGTCCGGTTGGGCGGGGCCTCATGCTGCGTGGCGCAGTTGCACCGCCGCCGCAGGCGCAGGCACCTGACCGCAGAACCAGACGGAAGGGTCGTTCCATGGGCCGGGCTTGAGACTGCTGGCAAGGGCATTGTCCAGAACCGTAAATTAGTTCCTAATTTTAATGCCTGAATCCTCCATCACGCAGCGTACCGAATACCCTACCATCCATGTCTGATCACCACGCATCGCCTGGGTCTCCCCTTTCACCCGACGAGCAAGACAAGCTCCGGGAATTAACCACCCAAAGCTGGAACCTCGAATTGGCCATCTCCGGGGTGGCCATGTTTGCTATCCTGCAATTGCCCGATCTGCTGGAGTCGGCCTTCAGCTACCTCCGGTATAATTTCATGACCCAAACCGAAGGCACTGCGGTCATGCTACCTTCGCTGACCTACAGCCTGATTCGGGCCACCTGTCACGTCCTGTTTGCGGCTTTTCTGGCCAATTTCGTGATGCGGGCGTTTTGGGTGGGGCTGGTGGGTCTGCTGGCCGTTTTTCCCTCCGGCATCCGCTACGACCGGATTCCCTTCACTACGCCTTATGCCCAGCAACGAATGGCCGACGAACTGGGTCCACTGGACCGCTATATTCTCTGGCTCGACAAACGGTGCAACATCGTGTTTGCCCTCGCATTTCAGTTTGTCTTTTTTCTGATTGTGGTCGCTTTACTTTACGTGCTGGGATTGGTGATCTACCTGGTGGTTCAGCCCAACGTGTCGGCCAACGCCTGGTTTGGGATTAAAATCGCCCTGGGCTCGGTGGTAGCTGTGTTTTACCTGGCCATTATCTTCCTGAATCTAAAGAAGGTAAAAGAAACGCCCAGAGGCATTGAACTCAACTACCGGCTCACGAAGCTGATGCAGGTGATGATGATGGGCCTCTACCGACACACCTCCTATGTGACCAACACATTTTACAGCAATATCCGGCCCGGCAAGTTATTTCAGTCGGTAGCCATTTTTATGCTGGTATTTTTTGTGGTGTTCTTCGTCGAATACACGAATGATTTTTCCCGGATGAACGGGCGGGCGTCGCTTGTCAACAGCCGACACCTGTACTCCGCCCGGGTCGATAGTCTCTACATCGAGCCGACGGCCTATGACAACCAGCGCCCCGAGGGAGCCTACATTGCCGCGGCTTCCATCCAGTCCGACGTGGTTCGGGAACCGTACCTGCGCTTGTTCATTGCTTATCCCAAAGCGCTCGACCAGTTGCTCAGGGAAGTGGCCCCTGAGCCCGCCTGGAGCGATACGTTGTCAAGGCAGGCGCGTCGGCAACAGTATGCGATCTGGAGCAGCCAGCAGATCAACCGGCTGATTCGCATCACGGTCAACGATTCGACCTATGTCCAGCCCGGTCTTTTCTTTACCAAAGTAGGGAGTCAGGAGCAACGCGGCTGGCAAACGGTGTTGGTGCCGGGCAATCTGAAAACGGGCCGCAACTTGCTCCGCGTGGCTTTGCAGGATCCCCGAAAAAAAGAAGCCGATGAACTCGTGACGATACCGTTTTGGTATGTACCTGAGCCCTGATTTTGCCGGTACAAAAACAAGTTTAAGCTAGTAACTTAGGTTATCTACACGTTAGAAGTTAAGCCGAAAGAGCCATAAAGCGAGAAGAGGTGTTAGGAGAGCCTTTTTGCGGGTTACTATTTCCTTAAAATCATCAAATCGTATCAAGATTATTCATAGACGTGGGAAAGTGATATTTTTCTTGACACACTCAATAAGTCCTACTATTCCTCTAAGCGCTTTTTCTTTTTTAACAGGGCTCCGTTAGGTGAAGTCTTTTGGGAGATCGGCCTAAACCCAAGCCTCTAAATTCAGCACCGCACCTGCCGCCAGGCCAGCACAAGCCTACCGCTTACGAAAAACCTGTACAATCATTTCTCCAAGGAGTCACACTTCCCTACCTTGGCGGTGTAACCCCCTGATCGGCAGCAGACTTCTCCTGTCTCATCCTCACCGTTCCCCACCTTATGGCTCCCCGTCTTGCCCTACTGCTCATCCTGGCCCTGCTGCCCCTGGTGGCCCACGCCCAAACCCTGACTCTCACCGGCCGCGTCCTGGACGCCCAGACCGGCCAGCCCCTGCCGTTTGCTTCGGTCTACCTCAACCTTCCCACCCGCGGCACTTCTGCCGATAGCGCCGGCGTCTACCGCCTGTCGCTGCCCGCTGGCCAGCACGAACTGGTGGCCACCTACCTGGGTTACGCCACCCTCAAGCTGCCCCTGCGCCTTTCCGCCTCCCAGACCCTGGACCTTAGGCTGGAGCCCTCCGGTCAGGCTCTTGATGCCATCACCGTCACCGCCCGCCGCAGCGGCGTCTGGCAGCGCCAGCTCCGCAGCTTCACGGCCGAGCTGCTGGGCAAAAGCCCCCAGGCACGTCTCTGCCGCATCACTAACCCTGATGTCCTGCGCTTCAAGTCCGAGCGGGGGCACCTGTTGGCAGGGGCCACCGAGCCGCTCATCATCGAGAACCGCGCCCTTGGCTACCGGCTCACCTACAGCCTCCTGCACTTCGACCTCGACGGCGCCCGCATGGACTTTGCCGGTACCGCCCGCTTTGAAGAATTGCCCGCCGAGGAACCCCAGCGTGCCGCCTGGGCCGCCGCCCGTCAGCGGGTCTACCGGGGTTCGCTTCGGCACCTGCTGGCCTCCCTGCTATCGGCCACCCACGAGCGGGAAGGCTACCGCGTCTATCGCTCGCCGCTGGCGCTGGACACCCGGGGGCTGGCCATGCCCCTGATCCGGAAGGACGAGCGTCAGTACATCGGAAAAGGCGAAGTAGCCACCCTCTTCGGCTTTGGCAGCCTGCCGGGCCAGCGCCGCCTTTTGGGCGGGGAGCCCCTGGAGGTCTACGACAGCCGCCTGCACGCGGCGAATTCGCCTTACCGCGATTCACCCCATGCCTACTCGCTCTTGCTGCTGCCGCCCCAGGGCGTAGAGATTACCCTGGACGGCTGGATGATCTCGACCAACGGCCTCGACGTCAGGGGCCAGATGGGCGGCGACCGGCTGGCGACGCTGCTTCCCGCCGACTGGCAGCCCCTGGGCTACAGCGCTGTTGTGGCGACGGACGTAACCGCCGGACGGGGCGCCTCTCGCTCGGAGGCGGGCCTGGACTCGCTCATCGCCCGCAGCGAGCGGGAAGCGGATGGGAGAGCGCCGCAGCTCTACGTGCACCTCGACAAGCCCCTCTACAGTACCGGCGACCGGCTGTGGATCAGCGCCTATGCCCTGGAAGCGGGGCGCGGCCTGCCCGTCTCGGGGGAAGGCACCCTTTCGGTAGAGATCGTAGCTCCATCGGGCAAAAGCGTCTATCACCAGTGGCTAAAGCTTACGGAGGGAAGGGCCACGGGCGACTTCCGCCTTTCGGACACGCTGATGGCGGGCACCTACCGGCTGGTGGCCTACACCCCGGCCCACCAAAAGGCAGGTGAGCCGGGTTTTGTGCGGGAATTCACGCTGGTGAACCACCGCCTGCCCGCCCCGCTTAGGGGTCCCGAGCTGGCCACCACTGCCGGTACGGCCTCCCCAGCCTCCAGCCCTGGGAGCCCCCTAGACCTGCAGTTTCTGCCCGAAGGCGGCCGCTGGCTGGTAGGGGTAGCGGGTCGGCTGGGCATCCGGGCGGTGGGTCCTGACGGGCGGGGCCGGGCCATAAGTGGCCGCATCGTGGACGATACGGGGGCGGAAGTGGCCCGATTCCAGACCTCGCCGCTGGGCCTGGGGCAAGTGCGCCTTACGCCCGCCGAAGGGCGGCGCTACCGGGCCGAGCTTTCGGGTAACAATCGTTCGATCGACTTGCCCCCCGCCGAGACGCAGGGTTGGGCCCTTGCGGCTGATGTCGACAGCAGCCGCATCCGGGTGCGGGTCGAAGCCCGGGGGGCGGTAGCCCAGGCTCCGGTGTATCTCACCCTGCAGAACCGCGAGCGGGTGCTGTATCGCCAGCGCTGGAGCCTGCAGGGCGGAAGGGCTGAGTTTACCCTGCCCACCCTGAGTCTGCCCCCGGGCGTAAGCCGGCTGACCCTTTGGGACACCTCAGGCGTAGCCCGGGCCGAGCGACTGGTGTTTGTGGCCGAGCGGGGGGCAGGCCTGGGCCTGAGGGTCTCCACGGGCAAGGCCCGCTACGGCTCCCGCGAATCGGTGAGCATCGGCCTGCAGCTGCGGGACGGGGAAGGCGCCCCGGTAGGGGGCATCTGGTCGGCCTCGGTGGTGGATGCCGATGCGGTGCCGGCCGATACCAGCGGGGCGGGGGATCTTCGCATTTACCGGCTCTTGTCGGGCGAGCTATCGGGCCGGGTGGAAGCCCCGGCTTACTTCTTGCACCAGGGCCTCTCGGCCCTTGATGAGCTTTTGCTGACGCATGGCTGGCGGCGGCTGCCGGCGGCGGGGCAGGGGACGGACGGCTGGAGCCTGTCAGGCCGGGTGCTGGACGCGAACGGTCAGCCGCTGGCGGGTCGCCAAGTAGCGCTGCTGCTGGAAGGAGGCGGGCGAAAAGAGCTGCGCAGCGAGACCACCGACGCGGCGGGCCGTTTCCGGCTCCTGGGCCTGGGCCAGTCCGATACGGTGAAGGTGAGCGGAGGGCTGATCGGTGCCAAACGGGAAGCCATGCGCCTGGCGGTGGACCGTCCGGGCGGGGCGTTTTCACTGCCTGCGGTGGCCGATCCGGATTGGTCGGCGGTGGCCCAGTGGCGGGAGGCGGCCGCCGAGCGGCAGGCTGAGTGGCCGGGCTTGTACCGGGACTCGACGGCGAGGCTCCTGGCCGAGGTGGTCATCAAGGCGATGCGGCCCCGCGACCAGCGTCCCAAAGAGGTGGAGCGGGCTAGTCTCCATGGTAAACCGGATGCCTACATCGATATTAAGGAAGACGATCCCAGATTTATGCATATGTTGCGTGCCTCTGACGCCTTTTCATTCGTTGGTTTTAATACCAAGTATGTACGAGGGATAGGCAGCTTCAGAAATAATGAACCGCTATACCTGGTAGATGGTGTATATACCGATCCCCAAACGGCCCGTGATCTGGAAATTCGGTTTGTCGCCCGGATTGAACTTTTAAAAAACGCCGATGCAGCAACCATCTATGGATCGCGGGCGGCCAATGGGGTTATTGCCATCTATACCCGGAGCGGCGTCACCGAAGCCCTCCCCCCAACCTCTAGCCCGCCGGTGCCGGTCTACGGCTACGTCACGCCCCGGGAGTACTATACGCCCCGCTACGAGCTGCCCCAGGAGAAGGAGCATACCGACCGGCGCGACGTGCTCTACTGGCAACCGCTGGGCCAGAGCGGGGCGGACGGGCTGGGGCGGCTGAGTTTCCCTCTGAGCGATACGGCCCGTCGGCTGCGCATCGAGGTGCAGGGTCTCACCAGCGAGGGGGTGCCCATGTCGTTTAGCTGGACCTTGCCGGTGAGGTAGGACTTCTGATCAGGGTATTGATTATGAAACAGTTGCTTCGCCTCAGTTTAGGGCTGCTCAGTCTGCTGCTGAGCACCTGCCATCCGCCCGATTTCGAGCCAGTGTCGCCTAAAGTGGATGCCTGGTTCGAGGTGCTGGACCTGAAAGGTAAACGGCGAACTGTCTTCCGGGAAGGCGAGGATTTCCAGTTTTCGCTTTCCATCCGCAACCGTCGGAGTGAGGCTGTGCGGATGGACATCTGGGATTTCCCAATCTGGACTAATTTTTTTCTGGTCCTGCGGCAGGAGGACAACCCCAGGCGGACGGTTGTCGTGGGCAAACCGTTTGATGGTTCTGGAACAGGATTGGATGGTAGAACACAGGTCGTCCCGCCCAACAGCCAGATTACTTACCGCCTCCGGTGGCAGACCCGGCGTGGGGTGCTATATGAAATGCCCACTTATTCAGGTAATCAGGGGACTAACTTACGGCGTTTTTACAGCAGGGTACGTCCGGAGGAGGGGCCACTTCCCAGGGGAAGGTATTGCTCCAACTTTAGCATATTGATTGATGACAAGCCGGTTAGCTTTTCGGCTTCGTTTCGGGTTGAGTAGGGTGCCCAAGGCCGTGCGTATCCAGAATCGTGGCTGACCGGTACGTTGCGTTAAGGTGGGTTCACGCGGATTTACGCTGATTTTTGCCGCGGATTTGCATGGATTTAGCTGTCTTTATTTCCGCGTTATCAGCGAACAAAATCGGCGTAAATCCGCGTGCGCACATTGACCGCACAAGCCCTGCCAAGTTTCCATCCCGGGCCACTTGGCTTCATTTCACCAGCCCCGCTTGCCGGAGCCGGTGAATCACCTGCCGGACAAACGCCAGATGATCGGCTTCCGCCTGGCCGAGGGTTCCTGTCAGGTATAGGTCGTGTTCCGGAAAATAAACCATAAACGACTTGAAAAAGCCCGCGTGGCCCACGAGCTCGGGCAACCCCTCAAACCTTGCCCTGACCAGGCCGCTGCCGTACCGAAAGTCCGGCGCCAGCGGGTGCGGGCCGCGCACCCAGTCGGTTAATCGCTGCCGGCTGGCCGGATCACGGAACAGCTTCCCCTGCCAGAGCGCCCGCCAGTACCGGTGGAGATCGGCATTGGCCATGACCAGTCCGCCCCCTCCCCAGTCAAAGGAAAAATTAACACCCGCCAGGCTGCGGCGGCCCCAGTACGGGTTCGCAACGGGTTGGGGCAGGGGCGCCGCCTCGTCGTAGGCCAGGTAGGCCGATGTCATGCCCAGGGGCCCGAAGAGCCGCCTGCGGAAAACGTCGGCCAGAGCCTCGGCGGTGACCCGCTCGATGAGTTGCCCCAGCAGCAGGTAATGGGTGTCGCTGTAGGCATGCAGCGTGTCGTTGGGCGGAAAGCGCGCCTTTCGGGCCAGGCCCTGGCGGAAGTAACTCTGCCAGAGGGCCGCCCGTGTCCAGGTTGGTCCCCCGCCGCTTTCCACCCCGGCCAGCAGGGCCGGGTTATCCAGGATGTAGTCCGCCAGGCCGGCCGTGTGCCGCAGCAGCTGCCGGACGGTAATGCGACGCCCCCAGGACTGCTGGCCATGCTGGTGCAGGCTATCCAGAAAATCGGGCGGAAAAAAGCCCGTCAACGGCGCGTCGTACCCAAGGCGGCCTTCCTCGATCAGTTGCAGGACCACCGTGGCCGTAAAGGTTTTGGTCACGCTCGCCAGCGGGAAGGTGGCGTCGGGCGGGACACCGGCTGATCCGCTCCAGGACCAGTTCCGGGCGGGAATACTGGCCTGGAGCAGCACGGCCGGAATGGGTCGTGGACCGGTTGTATCCCGGGTCTGGAGCAGTAACTGCGTCAGCAGGGAGTCCGCCGCAGGAACCTGGGCGCCGGCCACCAGGGCGTTCCCCCAGAGCCAGAGCGAAAGAAGGCTTTTTTTCATGGCAGCAGGGGGAGGAGCAGGTCCAGCAGCGGGGCCCAGGCCAGGTTGACCAGCAGGTGGAAGAAGATGCACACGTAGAGGTTCTTACGCCAATGCATCAGCAGGGGGAAGGCCATGGACGGAATCACCAGCGGCCAGGTCTGGGCAATCTGGAAGAAGTGGTAAACCGCAAAAAGAGCCCCGTTCACCCAGATGAGGTGCCGACCCAGAAAGGCGGTCTTTTTCATCAGATAACCCCGAAAATACAGCTCTTCCCCGACGAAATTTCCCACAAACAGCAGCAGCAGCAGGGCCGGAGGGAAACCGTACAGCGCCTCGGCGCTTTTGAAGATGCTGTAGTCCGGAATCCGAAACAGCGGCACCGCATCCAGCCAGGCGTACAGGGGCCGCTGGATGTATGCCATGTACGGCAGCGTCAGCAGGGTAAAGAGCACAAACGCCAGGGCAAGCAGGTACGTACAGCCCCGCCAGTCGATGCGGTTCAGGCTGAGAAACGCCAGCGACTCCCGCCAGCTGAGCCGGTCGTGGTACCGCAGGATGACAAAAGGCAGCACCATGTGCCAGCCGATGGAAATCAGGATCAGCCAGGCGTACTGGTAGTCGGGTCCCGACAGGCCGGTCAGGCGCATGCCCGCCTGGTAGATCTCCGGTACATTAATCACCCCGTAGGCAATCAGCCCGGGCAGGAGGTAGAGGAACAGATACAGCCAGCGGGCCGGACTGCCCTTGGCCTGGTAGTACTCGGTGTAGTAATCATAGGTAGGATCGGGGCGAAGAAAGAGGTCGCGCAGTCGGAACCATACGGTTTTCATAAGACGGATAAGTTGGTGAAACCTGTCCGCAAAAAGACCGTCTATTCCTCTCCGCTGCGCTTCACCGGATCGGATGAGCCCCGTTTTAGCCCCTGCGCAGGGCTTATCCGATGGGTTGCACCGCCGCCGAATCCGCGCCGCTCACGGCTGCCAGGTACTGCTGGGGCGTCTGGCCGGTAAATTTCTTGAACGCCCGGTTGAAGGAGGCTTTCGAGTTAAAGCCCACTTCGTAGGCCAGGGCCAGCAGGGTCAGCTGGCGGGCCCGGCCCTGCTGGATAGCCTCCTTGAAAGCGTCGACCCGGTAGCCGTTGACAAAGTCGTAGAAGTGCTGCCCGGCCTGGGCGTTGATGACCTGCGAGAGGTGGTGGGGCGGCAGGGCAAGCCGGTCGGCCAGTTTATAAAGTGAAAGCTCGGGGTCGGCATAGAGCCGTTCCTCCTGCATGCGGTACCGCAGCTGCTCCAGCCAGCGCCGCGCATCTTCTTCCTTCAGGCCCGAGTGCTGGTACTTGGCTTCCGGACCGGCCAGGGTGGTGGTCGCTTCTTCCGGCGCGAGTTTCGGCCAGTGGGGGGAAAAAATAGCGTGCTGTCGCACCCCGTTATAACTGATCAGCCAGACCATAACGCTCAGGAACACGTTGGTGTAGCCCTGTCCGTAATGATCCAGCTGGACCGAGGTGAAGGCAAACAGCAGCAGACTGCCCAGGCCCAGGGCCAGCATGCCGAACAGGACGTATACGGTATGGCGCAGCCAGCGCAGGCGAACCGATTCGACATAGGAGAACACCTGCTCCGCCTGCCGCTCGTGGCGGTTCAGCTGGCGAAGGATGGCCAGGGCGTAGGCCAGGATACTCAGCAGCCCCAGGGCCCCCAGGCTCAGGTTGAGCGCCTCGCGGTTGGGCAGCAGCAGCAGGGCTCCCACCGCCAGCAGGAACGGTGCCAGGTGGGTGAACACCGCGTTCCTGCGGGATTGCGCAGGGCTGGTCAGCGCCAGGGTGTACAGCCACAACAGCGGCCCGTGGAGCAGGGTAGCGCCTTCGCTGAGGTAGAGCAGGAACGGAAACTGCCCTTCCTGCCCCTGGGCTACCACCCCGATCGCCGCCAGGTTGACGACGATGATCCCCAGCCAGGCCAGCAGAAACCGGTCGGCCTTCGAAGGCGGCTGCTTTCCGAGCAGGAGAGCCATGCAGAAGACGGTAATACTCAGGCTGCTGATGATGAGGATAGACACGGGTGGTGGCTTGGGTCGTTTGCCAAAGGTAAGGAGCAATCGGCTGGCCGCCAAGGCCGGTCCTGGTCTGCGGTCGCGGGGCAAGGCCGGTGGTTCATGGGCTTTTCCGGGATTCGGTGGGTAGACGGCGGGCTGCCTCCGGCTTTTCTGGAGAGGATGGCCGCCCGCCCGGGCACAACCGAAAACCGGCCATCGCTCGGAACCCCCTTTCCCATGAAATTCCTCCTGCCCCTGCTGCTAACGGCCCTGCTGCTGACCGCCAGCCACCTGCCGGATCAACCGGCTGCCGATAATCGAACCGCTGTGCAGACCGCCCTCCGCAACGGCGAAGCGGCCCGGCAGGGATTTATCCAGTCCCGCCGGTTCCTCGCCGCCTGGCTGTCGGAAGCGGATCCGGCCAGCGGGCTGATTCCCAGAAATCTACGGGAATCCAAAGACATCTGGAATGCCAATGACGCGGCCGCCGATAACTACCCCTTCATGGTACTGGTGGGTTCGGTACTCGACCATGACCTCTACAAGGGCCGGCTGCTCGCCATGCTGCGGCAGGAGGAAAAGCTGACTTCGCGCATCGGGCGCATGCCGGATACCTATTCGTTTTCCAAAAAAGGCTTCGCCGCGCCGCTGGATACCAGCCGCGTATTTTTCGGAGCCGCCGAGTACATGAAGGACGGGTTGCTGCCGCTGACGGAATGGCTGGGCGCTTCGCCCTGGTCGGAGCGGATGCTGGGCATTCTGGATGATTTCAGCCGGCACGCCACGGTTATCACCCGAATGGAAGGAGCTTTTTACGGCAACAGCCCGGTCGAGGAAGTGAACGGAGACCTGCTGCAGGTGCTCTCCCGCATGTACTGGTTTACCGGCCAGGAGAAGTACCTGGACTGGGCCATTCGCATCGGGGACCATTACCTGCTGGGCAACCACCACCCGACGGGTAACCTGCAGCGGCTGCGGCTGCGCGACCATGGCGGGGAGATTGTGGAAGGCCTCTGCGAACTGTACGCGACGGTGCATTTTGCCCGCCCGGAGAAAAAACGCCAGTACCAGCGGCCCATCCACCAGATGGTCGACCGGCTGCTCGAGGTTGGCACCAATACCGATGGGTTTTTCTACGACGAGATCAATCCTGTAAAAGGGGAGGCCCTGGTCACCTCTCTGGCCGATACCTGGGGCTATATCTACGACGGCATCTATACCGTCTACCTGATCGATTCCGTACCGGCTTACCGTCAGGCCGTCACCAAAGTCCTGGGGAATCTTCCCCGCTACGTAAACTACGACTGGGAGAAGGGCAGTGCCGACGGCTACGCGGATGCCATCGAGGGTGCGCTGAACCTGTACAACCGCGAGCCGAGTCCGGCCCTGGCGGGCTGGATTGACAGCCAGATTCAGGTGCTGTGGGCCAAGCAGCAGCCCTCCGGGATTATCGAGGGCTGGCACGGCGACGGGAATTTTGCCCGCACGACCATGATGTACTGTTTCTGGAAAACCCAGGGCGTGCGGCCGACGCCCTGGCGGGAGGATCTGGTGCTGGGCGCCGAGCGGCGCGGCGATTCGCTGATTGTCTCGGTGAAAGCCGAAAAGCCCTGGTCGGGAACGCTCCAGTTCGATCCTCCCCGCGCCAGGCAGTGGCTGAAACTGCCGATCGACTGGCCCCGAATCAACCAGTTTCCGGAATGGTATCCGGTTCTAACCTCCCAGCGATACACCCTGACCGAGCCGGCCAGGGGTCGGCAGGCCCGGCAGGTGGCCGGCGATGCCCTGGTGAAGGGGCTGCCGTTTTCGGTCGGAGCGAACGAGGTAAAAAGCCTGGTGGTGGCTCCCGCTTCGGGTAAAGCCCGCGTTAAATAAGCACCGCAGAAAATCACCTTCCTTACCCTTTACCCGTTCAACCGCATGAAACGAATCAGCCTGCTTTATCTGCTTGTGGGGCTTATTATTACCGCCATTAACCCGGCCCGGGCCCAGACGCCCAGCCAGGGATGGGTCGTGTTCCAGGCCGGCAAAAGCTACCACGTCCAGGGCGAAATCACCCGAAAAACCGTCAAAAAGACCGAAAGCGCCGCCGAGGCCATTCAGTACGCCATAGACGCCTTCGGCGGTAAGGGAGGAGAGGTTCGGCTGCTCGTGGGCGATTACCCCATCGCTAAGCCGGTTTCCCTGCGGAACGAAGTGCGGCTGCGCGGGAGCGGCCGGGGCACCCGCCTGCTGGTGAGCGCCGAAACGGGCCTCCGGTTGGAGAAGCTCCGGGGAGCGGCCGTCGCCGAACTGGCCCTGCTGGGAAACGGCACGGCCCAGACGGGGATCCTCCTCGACGATTCGGGCGACTGCCAGGTGCGGGACGTCCACTGCCAGGGGTTTGTCCAGTACGGCATCGTCCTGCGGAACAATTCTTTTCTCTGCGAACTCAACACCTGCAAACTCGCCGACAACCGGAAAGCCAATATTTACCTGGATAATCTGTTCCAGGGCGGTCGGGGTGGGGATTTTGTGCAGAATGAAATTAAAAACTGCATTACCTACCGCGGCGGCCACGGCATCGAGTGCAACCGGGCCATTGTGGTCAACATCATCGGCTGCTCGGTCTTTCAGCCTACGGGTTTCGGTTATTACGTGCATTCCAACAGCAATTCGGTGCTGATTTCGGGTTCAAGAACCTACCAGACCGAATCGCACCCGGTGGTCGTGGACGATTCCCACGAGATCAACATTTCCAGCAATATCTTCTGCTGGCAGCGCGGCCACGGCATCGTCCTGCGGAAGGTGAGCTGGGGGACCATCAGCAGCAATAACATCATCGATTCGGGCGTGCGGACCCGCGACGGCTCGTTCATGAACGGCATCGTCCTGGAAGGCAGCGAAGGCCTGCAGGTAACGGCCAACGCCATTTTCAACTGGGGCGACCAGGCGCCCATGCAGACCGGGATCAGCGAAGACGGCGCCTGCCGCAACAACCTGATTGCCCACAACAATATCAATTACTTTACCGCCCAGGCCGTGCAGTCGGCCGGAAAAGGAACGCTCGTGAAGGATAATGTAAGCGAAGGGCCCAATTCCTTCAAGAGCATGAACAAGAAGCCCTACCCGGATTTCGATACCAAACGGATCGACGCCTTTATCCGGGAATCTGCCCCTGAAAAAGGAAGGTAGTTCAGGAAGGGATAAGAGAGTACCTCAGAAAAGCCCTGGCTTTCGCCCGCTACACCGAAATACCGGTGCGAAGAAGGCCAGGGTTTCTTTTTTGCCTGATTGTCAGCTAAACAGCTTTTCCCTTTCCCGAGACCTCCCCTAAATCCGTGCCGGCCCCCACAAGGGCTCGATATCATTTGCCTTTATATAGGGCTTAATGCGGATGCCGAATTAGCCTCCCCAAAACAAATCGGATAAAAACTCCTTGACATCTTCCTGCTGTCTTTGTTATTTGGCAATTATATAAAAGACAATTTTATTATATAAAATTAACGATTTCCTCCCTGCTAGGCTAAGGCGGTTTGCTCCCTGAGAGCGGTCTTTCCTGTCGGAAGAAAGGCGATCGGGAAGCTATGCCTCCCGGAGCCATGAGCACAAACCGTATAGGCAAATGCGCAGCAAGCTTTATCTGATCGTACTGGTTCTTTTCGGTGCCATTCAGGCAACCGGTCAGCCCCCGGCTGCGGCCAAGCCGGAGGGTAAACCCCTTTGGCAGCCTTATTACCTCATGCCCCGCAGCGGCAGCCAGCACCTGGCCCTTTCCGCCGACTGGCAGCTTACCTACCTCGACCAGCCGGTGGCTGACGGAGCCAAGCTCCCGCCAAACCTCGACTGGATCCCGGTGGCCCAGCCGACGTCGGTGCACATGGCCCTGTTCAAGGCGGGCAAGCTGCCCAATCCGTACGTGGATCTGAATACGAAGCAGTACGACTGGATTCCCCGGAAGGCCTGGTATTACCGCAAGTCGTTCACCCTGGTCCAGCCGGCCGGGAAGACCCTGGCCTTTCTGTCCTTCGATGGACTGGATTACTTCGCCCGGGTCTGGCTGAACGGGCAGCTCCTGGGCCGCCACGAAGGCATGTTCGGCGGGCCGGAGGTGGAAGTCAGTGAGCTGTTGCGGTACGGGGCCACCAACGAGCTGGTGGTTGAATTGCTGGCCGGGAACTACTACAACGAGAAAGGGCAGGGCAACGGCATCATTACCAATTCGTTCGCCGACAACGCTCCTGGGGTGATCCGGCCCTGGGCCCTGGCCGGCGGCTTTGCCCACGAAATGTTTTACGTCATGGGCATGTGGCAGGGCGCGCGGCTGGACCTGGTGCCGGCGGTACACCTGGAACGGCCTTTTCTGACTACTACTGCGCTCAGCGAGCGGGAGGCCGTCATCCGGCTCAAGACCGAGCTATTCACCGAAAAGCACTCCCTGCTCTTCAAGCCGCATCCCTGGGAGCACGAAATGCTCAATACCTATCCGCCGGTAGCCTACGCCCCGGATACGAAACTCGCGCTGGAAGTGCGGCTTAGCACGGGCAAGGACGTCTTTACCCAGCGCTTTCCCCTGCAGGTATTCCCCGGACGGAACTTCATCGAAAAGGAGTTCCGGGTGCCCAACCCCAAAGTCTGGCATCCCAACGGAACGGGCGAGCCCGCCTTGTACAAGGCTGAGGTCATTCTCCTGCAGGATGGCCAGGAACGCGACCGGATCGCCTTTGATTACGGCATCCGGACCATCGAATGGGTACCTTCCGCCGGTCCGGCCATCTCGGAACGGTGGACCAACTGGCAGTGCGTGGTCAATGGCCGGAAGCTATTCCTGAAGGGAACCAACTGGATGCCGGCCGAAATGCTCCTGGACCTGCCTCCGGAAAAATACCGCTGGGCCTTGCAGATGGCCAGAGACGCCGGTATCCAGCTGGTCAGAATCTGGGGCGCGGGCCTGCAGGAGCCGGATGCCTTCTACCAGCTCTGCAACCAGATGGGCCTGATGGTCTGGCAGGATTTTACCATGAACTCGGCGGCGTCGAATCGCTGGCCGCAGGATGTCTGGGAAGCCCAGGTGCTGCATACCATCTTCCGGATCCGGAACAATCCCTCCCTGGCGGTTTACGGCGGCGGCAACGAAACCAATCCGTATTCGCTGGCCAACGCCCAGGCCATCGGCATCCTGGAGCGCAACCTGAAACTGTTTGACGATACCCGGTTTTTTACCCGCACCACGCCGGACCTGGGGAGCATTCACCCGTATCCCACCTACGACGCGGCCTGGTACCGGCGTAATTTCAAATTCATGCCGTTTTTCGGCGAGACGGGCTTTTTCGGCATGGCCACCGCCCAGACCATCCGGGAAACCATACCCGCCGCCCAGCTGAACGATTTTACCCGGATGGCCGACAGCAGTTACCGGCAAAAGCACCCGGCGGTGATTCACCAGTTTAACTCCTACGCCCCGCTCAACGTGGGTAAGATCCTGAACCGGTCTTCCCACTACACGGACGTGAACCGGGCAGGTGTGGACGAGCTCGCGGAAGCTTCCCAGGCGGGGGCCGCCGAGTACTTTCAGCTCCTGATCGAAGCGGCCCGGGACAATTACCCCGTTACCACCGGCCTGATGACCTGGGTGTTCAAGCGGCCTTATCCTGTCTTTGCCGGCCACCAGATCATCGACGGCATGGACCGGCCCCTGATGGCGTATTATGCCGTGAAAAAGGCCTACGAGCCGGTACACACCAGCCTGGGCATCGAACGAACGCTCTGGCGGGCGGGCGAAACCATCCCCCTGCGGGTGAGCGTTCAGAGTGCGCTGCCGGGGGAATTGACAAACTGCCAGCTTTCGGTTAGGGTCCTGGATGACCGGTTCAGACCGCGCTACACCTTAACGAAGCCGGTGACGGTTCCGGGTGGGGAGGGCAACACCACCCTGGAGATGGGTACGTTTACCTTGCCGGCGGATTACCGGGAGCGGTTCTTTTTCGTGCTGACGGAACTGAAAGACCCGTCGGGCAGGCTGCTGACCCGCTCGGTGTACTGGCCGCGCACCCTGGCCCGCATGGAAGATGAAACCTTTTACAAGGCCTACACGGGCTATACTACCCAGGAATGGCCGCTGCTTTCCAACGGGCCCTGGTTGAAACAGACGCTGCAGACAACTTCGCCACAGACCACCCTAAAACTGGAGCTGGCCGGCCGCGAATCGGTATCCGACCAGGAGCAGCTCGTCCGTCTGAAGGTTTCGAACACGGGTAAGGCGCCGTCCTGCCTGACGGAAGTAAGTCTGGAAAGCGGAGAATACATTTTCTACAACTCGGATAACTTCTTCTGGCTGGAACCAGGCGAAAGCCGGGAACTGCAGATGCGCCTGCGGCGACGAACGGCAACCTACCCGGCCGGGAAAGAGCGATCGGTCCCCACCCTTATCCTGCGGAGCTGGAATGCCCGGCCGCAGCAGCTGCGCCTGCCGCTATAAGGCTTGTACAGGACCGCCAATTGCGGGAGTATCGATTACCGAAAGACCAGCCGACCGGCCTTGTCAAGGCTCAGCCGCTGCTGGCCGATCCAGACCTGCCGGCCCCTGACCCGAACGGTGGGCGGGGAGGTGCCGGGCAGGAAGTGAACCGTCAACGTTTGCCGGCCAAGCTGGACCTTCGTGCCCTCGGCCGGTCCCGTACTGACCAGCAGGACTTCCGCCCCGCTTTTTCGGGACAGATCCACCCCGATGGCGGTGCCGTCCGCAAAGTGGACGACGCTGGTTTCGCCCCCGGGCGAGCGCGTCCAGCCGACGGCTTCGCTCCGGATTTGCCCCCATGTCTGGTGCTGACCGTAAGCCAGCAGGTGGAGGACCGAATCGGCTTTGGCGCCCATATAGCCTTTGGCGGGCTTCGTGAGCGTGGTGATCACCACATCGTTTTCGTCCTGCCAGCGGTTTCGCCAGGCGTAAAAGCCGTAGACGCTGTCGCGGTAGCAAAGGGGCAGCACTTCGGCCGGGTTTCGCGGGGGCAGGTCCAGCGGCCAGTTGACAAAGGCATTCACCACAAATTGGGGGTAAACGCTGTGCTCGAATGGGGTGGCGGCCCGGGTGTCGGCTTCCAGCAGAAAGCGGTTGTAGAACCATTTGAAGGCGGCCTGTTGCTCCGGCGGCAGAATCCCGAAGGCCGAGCTGAAATAGCCCGCCCCCGACAGCGTCCGGCTCCAGACGTTGTGCGGATAACCGCCCCGGATGGGCCAGACCTCGGGTTTCCCGTCGCGGACGACGGTCAGATACAGCCATTTGAGCGCGGTCATGCCCACGTTGGGGCGCCCGCTATTGGCAAAGTCCATGCCCAGCGTATTCCGCCATGCCTGGATGGCCGTCAGGTACACGATATGCGAGGCCATGGACCCCGTGCCGTCGCCCTCGGCAAAATAGCCGCCGTCGCCGAAGCCCTGCGTAACCTGGTGCACCAGGCTGCGGCCGCTGCCTTCCAGCAGGCGGTCGATCCGCGGCTGGTCTGCCCAGGGCTCCTTGTGCAGGGCCAGCAACACCAGGGCCGCCCCGCCGACCTGCATACCGTAATGGTTGCTCTTCGGGGGCATCGTACCGCTTACCAGGGCTTCCAGGTCCACTTCTTTGTTACCGTACCGCTGCATGATCCCGGCTTGGTACCGCTCCAGGGCTTTTCCCAGGCGCTCGGCGGTCGGTTTGTCCCAGCCATCGTAGCACAGGTCGTAGCCGACCGCCAGCCAGCCCAGTACCGGCCCGGCCCGCAGGGCGCCGCCCGGCTTTACGTAACTGTACCGGTCGTCGCGGTCGCGCTGCCCCTGCAGGGCCAATTCAAAGCAGCGACGGCCCAGTTCGGCGTACTGTTTCTCCCCTGTAAGCTGGTAGAGGAGCCCGTACCCCGCCACGTGGCCGAAGGTGAACACCCCGGCCGAATCGAGCACAATGCTTTTTCCGCCCCCGGCGGCATAGGCTTCCCGGGCCGCGTTGTACGCTTTGGGCATGCCGGTTCCTGCCCCGCCGTCGAGGAGGTAGCGCAGTCGCTGGAGCATCCGGCGGCCTTCGGGCGTCTGGGCTTTCTGGCGTAGGGCGGGCAGCTCGTGCCGGCGGAAAAGCAGGCGCGGGTGCTCACCCGGGGCGACCGGCGTGAAGGGCCGAACGGGCGTCCACCAGGACGAAAAGTCGGGAATGGGCGTATCCCAGGAGCCCAGTTCCTGGGCGGGTGCGGTAGGAGTGATCAGCCAGCAGAGGAGGAGGGCAAGCGCTTGCTTCATAGGGTTGAGCGGGCAGGAGCCGGTAGGCAGCCGGGGAAAATCGGTTAGTTGGCCAGCTTTTTCAGGTGTTTGGCAATGACGGCCATGTTCCGTTCGGGATCGCCGATGTTGCGGGGGTAATAATAGTACACCAGCTGATCGGGTTTCAGGGCCAATACCGCCGGAATCCCCGCATCCATCAGGGCGATATCGCTGGCCGGCATGTTGTGGTTTTCCATCAGGAGAAGGCTCTTTTTCTGGTATTGCCGGGCGGCATCAATAAACCGCTGCCCCTGATCCACCAGGCTTTTGCCCTTGCTTTCCATCTGCCCGCCGGCCTTCTCCGACCAGGGCCGGCCGTCGCAGCCGTAGTAATCCAGGTCCTGGATCTGGGCCGCCAGCCGGGTAACCGTTTCGTCCGAAGAAGCATAGATGAACATGGCCGTGGACAGTCGGGGATGCGTCCGCCGAATGTGGCCGTTCACGCGGGAGAAAAAGTCGGTCTTGGCCCGGATGTGCGCTTCGATAGGCGCCTCGGCCGGTACGTTTTTGAGGGCCAGGGGCGAATAATCTTTGGTGCCCAACTGCTTGGGTTCATCCCAGATAATGCCTTTGATGGGAAAAAGGCTGGCGATGCGGTCCACCGACCGGCAGAAAAACTCAAACGTTTCCGGATAGTGGACGCTGCTGGTCACCCCGCTGATCTCATTGGTGTAGGGTTTCCCGTTCGCATCGAGCATCCAGGTCTGGGGATTCCGCACCGAAAACACGCTGGGCACCTTGGGCGCACCGGCCAGCAGGCCGCCCCAGCGGGAAGGCACGGCATACACCGCCAGCCCAACTTTGGCGGCCTCCTCGCAGATAAAGGTGATGTTCTCCACGGCGGCGGTCAGGTCCTGCTCCAGCACCGCCACCGATACGGCCTGCGTACCGTTGTCGGCCATCCAGCGAAGGTCTTCCCGCACGTGGCGGGGAACCATCGTGTACATATGGGCCCGGAAATAGTAGGCATTCACCAGGGGTTTCCCGGCCAGGTGGCCCTGGGGAGCGGAACGAACGGCTGGGTGAGCGGCTATCGCTGCGGGGCCCATAGCCTGGAGGAATGTCCTTCGATTCATACGGAAAGGGCTGATTTACCCCTCAAGGTACCACTTTTTGGAGCATTCGGCTACTCCCAGGAAGGGCTTACCATCGTTGCGGCTCCGTAGAGGTAGCGGTCTTGAGGCCGGGCACGTAGAAATTGGCCAGGCCAATGGCCAGGGTGGGATGGACGCCCCGCTGGTTGGTCAGCACCAGAACCGTGATGTTGTGATCGTTGAAACGCCGGAAGTCGGCCAGGGCCGGCCCACCGGAATGCCCGGAAAGCGAATACCCGCGGAAGGTATCGTTGATAAACCCAATGCCGAACAGGGCAGGCTGGCCGTTTTTCAGCGGCGTCGGCTGGAGCAGGAGCGCCTGGGTGGCAGGCTTCAGAAAGGTGCCTTTGTCCAGTACCTGCGCCAGTTTGGCAAAATCCTCAATGGACGTATACACCCCACCGGCCGTGTAACCGGTCGAGCCAAACTGCATATCACTGACCTTGTAGCGGCCATCCTGGTAGGCGTAGACGGCCGCCTCCCGGGGCAGGACCTCATGGGTCCGGATACCACTATCGTCGTTCTGGTTGACAAAGGTGTGGGTCATGCCCAGGGGATCCAGCACGTGGGTTTTCAGCAACGCGTAATAGGGCTTACCAAACCGCTTTTCCAGCAGCGCCTGCAGCACCCAGTAGTCGGCGCTCATGTAAGCGGACTGGGTACCGGGTTCGTAGGCCATGGCCTGCTTTTTGGCGATCGACAGGGCTTCCTGGGTATTTTTGGCGCGAGCGAAGGCGCCAAAATTGTCCAGGCCGATGCCGGACTGGTGGGCCAGCAGCTGTCGCAGGCTAATCTGCTTCCAGAAATCGGGGACTGAATCCAGCAGTTCGCCAAGCGTTTGATCGGGGCGTAATTTTCCCGCGTCGAACAGCCGGCCCATCAGCAGGGCGCAGTAGAGTTTGGAGCAGGAGGCGGTCTGGAAGACGGTCTGTCGGTCGACGGGCGCGTTCCAGGCTAAATTGGCCAGGCCTTCCGTGCCCATGGCAATCACCTGACCGTCTTTCACGACCGCATAGGCGAGGCCGGGAATGTGGGCCGTTTGCATGGTCTGCTGCAGGTAGGCGACCGCCTCCGGTGAAGCGGCGGGCTGGGCGAAAGCGGAGGCCAGGCTCAGCCAGCCGGCGGCAAGGGCTGCCGCGCATTTCAGGGTGTTCATTCGTATCCGGGTTGTTGTTTCTTGTTCGGGGTAAAGGAAGCCGATTCCCCCGGCCGGAGCTACAGAAAGTTGCACCAATTCGCTATTCGGATGCCTGAATGGTAACTAATAAGGCTTGGGTGGTTACGTCGGTGGGCTTTTTTCTAGCGGATTTGCGCGGATTTTTCCCGCGGATTACAAGAATTAAAAATCTGCGAATAAAATCCGCGTCAATCCGCGTGAAAAAAAAGCGACCAACCCAGCCTGGGTCGGTCGCTCAATCAGTCAATCACTAATTCCCTCAATGCGTATCCTGCTGCCGCAAGGTCGCCAGGAAGCTCACCACATCCCGGATTTCCCGCTTGGTCAGGAGGTACTTCATGTCGGGCATGCTCGAGGTCTGGCCCTGCTCGCCGAAACCGGGGGCGATGCGAGCGCTGGGGTTGATGAGGGCCTCCAGCAACTGCTGCCGCGTGAGCTTGCTGCCGATGCCGTTCAGCCGCGGACCGGCATTGCCGCCCAGGTCGTCGTACGAATGGCAGCGGATGCACTGGGCCGTCTGGTGGCGGAAGAAAATCTGCCGACCGGCTCCTACGTCCCCGCCCGACAGGCTGGCCTGGTAGGACGCCAGCAGGGCGTCACCCGACAACTGGCCGTTCATGGCGTCGTACTTGGCCTTCAGCTTGGGAGACTTGCTGGCGATGACGGCTTCTTCCAGCTCCAGGCTGATCTCCGAGGCGAGTTTCCCCGCGGCCATCTCATCGAGCAGGCCCGCCAGCGTCTTCTCCGAATACTGGGCCGGCAGTTTGCCGAGCGTGACCAGGGCGGCCTGTTTTTCCTCCGACGTCCGGGTGTTGATCACCTCGGCCAGCAGGGTGGCCATCTTGGCTTTGTCCATGGTCGTCTTGCCGATCTGTTCCAGGGCCGCCACGCGCACACCCTTGTCGGCGTCAGCCAGGGCCAGTTCGATGGCGCTGCCGATGCTCTTGTCGTTAAGCGCTACCAGCGCCCGTACGGCTTCGGCCCGGATTTTGGGATCGGCATCGGTCTTGAGCCGCTCGGTGAGGGCCGCCGACGCCTGGGCGATGCCCAGTTTCCGGATGGCCTTCACAGCGCTCATGCGGAGGGGCAGTTCGGGATGGCTCAGCAGGGAGACATAGGCCGGGGCCGACTGGGTTTTCAGCGCCACCGGATCGCGCTTGATCACGCCCCGGTAGCGGCCGTCGACGCGGTCCAGCACGGAAGGAGCCGCCCAGGTGCTGAGGGCGTCCATGGCTTCGGCCCGCATGGCGACCGGCGCGCCGTCCTTGCGGCTGTAGGTCATCAGGTTCTGGAGCGCCTGGGGCGTGCCGACGCGCAGGTTGGCGTTGATGGCCCGGCGAATGAGGGCTTCGTTGGTAAAGGTCGTCGTGGCCAGGACGTTCCCCAGGGCCGGCAGGGCCGCCGGGATCGACTTATCGTCGTTGATCGCCCGGGCGGCTTCCGTGGCTACCAGCTCGTCGCTGTCGGTCAGGAAGGTAGCCGCGCCCGGGTGCTCCAGCCGCCGCAGGGCAACCACCGCCGCCAGACGCAGGGCCCGCGAGGGGCTCTTGGCCAGGGCCAGAATCGGCTGGGCCTGCCCGATCCGCGCCAGCGCAAGGCTGCCCGCATGGCGCAGGTAAGCGTCCTGTTCGTTGTTTTCTTCCAGCATGGTGATGATGGGCTGCACGGCCGGGGCGTAGGCGATCCGGCCCAGGGCCTCGGCGGCGAAGAAACGCACGCGGGCGTTGCCGTCCTTAAGCAGCGGCAGCAGGGCCGCACCGGCTTCGGCGTAGCGCACATCACCCAGCCAGCGGGCGGCCTGGGCGCGGATTTCGTCGTCGCTATCCTGCAGCAGCGGCAGCAGCGCTTTGGCGTAGGGCTTGCTGGTGCGGGCGAGCTGGCTCATGCCCCAGATGCCGTGAACGCGGGCCAGCTGGTGGTCCTTCTGGCGGAGGGCGGCCGCAAAGATCGGCTCGGCCTTGGCGCCCCGCTTGGCCAGTTCGTACTGGGCCTTCAGGCGAACGCGCATGTCGGCGTTGCGCAGGTGCTCGGCCAGGCCGTTTTCGGACAGTTTCGTGAAGTCGGCGGCCAGCAGCTGCTGGGTCAGTTTCCGTTCGGCGGAAGCCGCCCCGCTCGGGTCGTCGAGTTTCCAGACCCGGCCGTAGTTCTTGGTGCCCCAGCCGTTGATCCAGTCGGCTACGTACATGGCGCCGTCCGGGCCCCAGTCGATGCCCGTCGCCAGGACGTTCCCCAGAATCTTGTTCGTTTCACCCAGTTCAAAGCCCGCGCCTTTGGGCTTCAGCTTGAAGGCGTGGATGCCGGAGCGGGTGGGGCTGCCGACGAATTCGCCCACGAAGAAGGTGTTTTTGTACTTGGGGCTCAGGGCCGTGCCCGGGTTGTAGAGAAAGCCGGTAGGACCGCTGACGAAGTTGGCAATGGTGGGGAGGATGTACGCCGCCTGGCCCTCGAACTTGGGCTTGTACATCTGCTCGTCCATCCACACCTTGTAGGTGTTGTTGTTCGGGTCGCGGTACTTGCCGTACTGCCAGTTGCTGCGCCAGCCCGTATCGGAGCCGTCGACGATGTAGACCAGCCGCTCGCGTTCGCCGGGGTGGTCGCCGTCGTTATCCTCGCTGATGAGGTTGCCGTATTCGTCGAAGACAAATTCGTGGGTGTTCCGGATGCCGTAGGCAAATACTTCGAAATCGGAGCCGTCCGGGTTTGAGCGGCAGATCACCCCGCAGTTGGGGTATTCGTGCTTCTTGCCGTCGGGGCTTTTGCCGTTGAAGCCGATGTCGCCCACCTGCCAGTAGACCTTGCCGTCGGGGCCCATCTTGATGCTCGACATGTTGTGGCCGCTGAAGCCGATGTGGATGCCGTAGCCGTGGGAGATGGACGTTTTTTCGTCGGCGATGCCGTCGCCATTTTTATCCTTCAGCCGCCAAAGGTCCGGGCCCACGGCCACGAAGACGTCGTTCTCCCGGGCCAGGACGCCCCCGGCGATATCGGTTACTTCGTCGTTGAAGTCGGAAACGACCTGGCGGGATTCGTCGGCCAGCCCGTCACCGTCGGTATCGGCCAGGCGATAGACTTCTTCCTTCTGCAGGGTCATGTCGCGCCAGTCGTGGGAGCCGTCGCGGTTAAGGTCCTTCAGCCATTCGTTCTTGGCGCTGTTCTGGGGCGAAAGGGTGCTCCGCAGGAAAGCCCGTTTGTCCTCGATGGTCTGCAGACGGTTGGATTCAATTTCCCAGTCCTGGTGACCGCGGATGTCGAATTCGGAGCTTTTCTGCCGGTTGGTGCGGGTAAAGTACAGCCGCCCCAGGTCATCCACGTTGATGGCCACGGGGTCCTGCACCAGCGAATCGACGGCCCAGAGCCGGGCGGTCAGCCCTTCGGCCAGCTGGGGTTTGACTTTTTCCTCGACGGCCTGGGCCATGCGGACGAGTTCGTCCTTATTCCAGCGGCGAATCCGCTTACTGGCCGGATCATCTTTGAAGGCCACCAGCCCGACAACCGGTACCGCCGCCAGGGCAGCCAGTCCGATCAGTCGTTGGGCAAGGGTTAGTTTAGCAAGGTTTTTTTTCATGCGAAAAAGAAAAATACGGGAAGCCACCGCGTTCCCGCATTAAAAGGGAAACGCGGGCATAAGTTACCATTTTTTTGGCGCTTTCCCTGGGATAAAAAGCGGAAATAGGACAAACTAGTAGATTATAGACGGGCTGGTTTTTTTAAGGGCAATTGCCTAACCTGCCCAACATGCGTCTGCTTTCCGGCCTGCTTTGCCTTCTCATTCCCGTGGCCGCTCCGGCCCAGGAACTGCTTTCCTATGTCGATCCCCTGATTGGCACCGCCCCGGCCACGACCGAAAGCGCCCGCAAGCATAGCGAAGCCGGTTCCGAGCTGAAGGGACAGACCTTTCCGGCTGTAGGACGGCCGAACGGGCTGACCCAGTGGACGCCCGAGACGCGCCCGACCGAGGCCAAATGCATTTCCCCGTACTACTATACCGACCAGCGGCTGACGGGTTTCCGCGGAAGCCGCTGGATGAGCGGCAGCTGCACCCAGGATTACGGCAGCGTCACGCTCATGCCCTTCACGACCGCCCGGCCCGACACCCTGCGCGGCCGGCCCAGCTCGCGGTTCCGCCACGAAACCGAGACGGCCACGCCGGCCTATTACCGGGTACAGCTGGATGATTTCGGCATAACAGCCGAACTGACCGGCTCCCTGCGCTCGGGCCTGCTGCGGTTCAGCTTCCCGGCCGGGCAGGCGGGCTACGTGCTGCTCCACGCCAACAGCGACGAAAAGCAAGGCTCCATTGCCGCCGATCCTGCCCGCCGAGAGGTCACGGGCGCCAATCCGGCCCACCGGATCTACCAGGGCTGGGGAAAACCGGCGGGCTTCAGCGGGCATTTTGTGGTGGAGTTCGACCAGCCTTTCGAGCTGGTCGCCGAGGGGAGTTCTTCGCAGCAGCTGGTGGTTCGCTTTCCGAAGGGTGGGACCGTACAGGCCCGGGTCGGTACCTCGCTGACGGGCCCGGAGGGCGCCCGGCGCAACCTGAAGGCAGAAATTTCGGGCTGGGATTTCGGGGCCCTGCGCCGCCAGACGGAAGCGGTCTGGTTCCAGACCCTGGGCAAGGTGCGGGTCAGCGGCGGCAGCCGGGAAGACCGCGTTAAGTTTTATACCGGCTTATACCACTGCTACCAGCTGCCGCGGGTGGTGAGTGACGTGGACGGGGCGTACCCGGGTTTTGCCCAGCAGAACAGGATCGAGCGGGCCGAGGGCTTTGCGTACTACGATGATTTCTCGATGTGGGATACCTACCGGGCGTTGCATCCGCTGATGGCGCTGCTGGAGCCGGAAAAGACCCGGCACATGGTACGGTCGCTGGTCGCCAAGGCCGAACAGGGCGGCTGGATGCCCATTTTCCCCGCCTGGAACAACTACACGGCCGCCATGATCGGCGACCACGTCAGTACCATGATCGCCGACGCCTACGGCCGGGGCATCCGGGGCTTCGATACCGAAAAGGCCTACCGCTACATGCGCCAGAACGCCTTCGACAGCCCGGAGCGGGCGGAATACGTCGACGGCAAAGGCCGGCGCGCCCTGCCTTCGTACCTGAAGTATCATTTTATTCCGCTGGAGGACTCCGTCTGGGATGCGTTTCACAAGCGGGAACAGGTGTCGCGGACGCTCGAATACGCCCTGGACGACTTCGCCGTGGCGCAGCTGGCCAAAGCCCTGGGCAAAACGGCCGACTACGAGGCGCTCATGCGGCGTTCGCGGAACTACCGCAACGTCTTCGATACCACCACGGGCTTTGTGCGGGGCCGCTACGCCGACGGTCGTTGGGTGGAGCCGTTCAAGCCCTACGAGAAGGCTTCGTTTATCTGCGAAGGCACGCCGTTTCAGTACAGCTGGTACGTGCCCCAGGACGTCGATGATCTCATCCGGCTGATGGGCGGCCGGACCAAGTTTCTCGAAAAACTAAACCATTTTTTTGCCGATGGCCACTATTGGCACGGTAACGAAACCGACCACCAGGCGCCCTACCTGTTTCCCTTCGCCGGGGCACCGCGCCAGACGCAGGAATGGGTGCGCCGGATCATCCGCGAAGAGTACGGAACCGGCCCGGGCGGGCTGAGCGGCAACGAGGACGCCGGGCAGATGTCGGCCTGGCTGGTCTGCTCGATGATGGGTTTCTACCCGGTTTGTCCCGGCAAGCCCGAGTTTGTACTTGGTAGTCCTTCGTTTACCGAAGTGCGCATCCAGCCCGACCCGGCCCGCCCTCCGTTTGTCATCCGGGCGAACGGTAATGGTCCTGAAACGCCTTTTATCGAATCGATGCGGCTGGACGGTAAGCCCTATACCGATTTCCGGCTGCCCCACCGGGTGCTGGCCGGGGGCGGGACGCTGGAGCTGCGGATGGGGCGGTGATCAGTCCCGCGGCTTCGAAACCGCCAGGAAGCGTTCGAGCCAGCCGTAGGCGTAATCCCGCACCGAATCAATGGTATCGTGGCCGTCGCCGTGGGTCAGGATGGAAACCCGGTCGGGCGTACCGAGCAGTTTGTAGACCGCCGAGGCGTCGTAGATGGCTTTGAAACTGGCCAGCACGTCCGGGTTGTAGGGATCGTTAAAAGGCTCCAGGAACAGCACCGCCCGGGGAGCGCAGAGCGCAATGAGTTCGTGCTGGTCGTAGGGCGGAACCCCGTTCTGGGCGATCTGCTCCGCCCGCTTCGGTTCGTCGAGCCGTCCGCGGGCGGTGATCCGGTAGGCGTTGGTGTAAGCCGGACTAACGCCGGTGGATACGACCGCCGACTTGATGCGCCGGTCGAGGGCCATGTGGTAAACCACTGACCCGCCGCCCAGCGAATTCCCCATCGCCCCGTACTCGCCTTTTTTCACGAACGGAAGCTGCTCGAGCATATCGACCGCCCGCATCAGCGAAAGCATGCGGATGCCGCGCAGCGACCAGTTGGGGGATTTGGCGAAAAAGGCTTTGTAAAGTGCCTCTTCGGAAACCGTCTGAATGGTCGCACCGTAGCCATAGAGGTCGGGCGAAAGGGTGATGATGCCCCGCCGGGCCAGTTCAATGGCGTAGGCCCGGTTCCGCGGGTTGCCCAGCGCGCCTTCCTTGCCCTGTTTGCCGTTGGTGCCGTGGACCGTCAGGACGACCGGGTACTGCGCCCGCTCGTTGAAATTCGGAGGCAGCACGCACACGGCCTCGATCCAGATGCTGTCGAGTACGTGGTAGCGGTACCGAATGTGGGTCATCCCCAGATTGACGTACCGGCCCGTTTCCTGAAACCGGTTTTTCTGCGGCTGGTAGGGGACCGGCGGGGTGCCCCAGGTGTCGGTTATGCGTTTATAGAGCTTTTCCCGAATGCCGGGCCATTCCTCCGGTTTGGTATCCCGCAGAATGAGGCTGGAAGTCAGCACGCTGTTGAAGGGCACCGATTTCCCGGGCGTGATGTCGCCGTAGAGAGCTTTCAGCTCCGGGGTAAGGGTGGGTTGGTCGGACTGGGCCTGAACGGCCGTGGCGACCGATAAGCAAAGCGCGAGCAGGGAGGCAAATCGTTTCATGGGACAAGCTTCAGGGTATCAGCGTTCAAAATCAGGGAGTTAGGGCGAAGGCCACGTAGCGGTCGCCCGAGCGGGATTTCAATTTCCCACCCCCGCAGGCGATGACGACGTACTGGCGGCCGCCGACGGAATAGGTCGTCGGGCTGGCGTACCCCGCCGTGGGCAGGCTGGCTTTCCAGAGCGTTTTTCCGGTCTTTTTGTCCATCGCCCGAAACTGCGCATCCTTGCTGGCGGCAATGAACAGCAGCCCGCTGCCCGTCACCAGGGGTCCACCGTAGTTATCGGTACCGGTTTCGGGTATGCCCCGGGCCGTGAGTTCGGGGTACTCACCCAGGGGCACCTGCCAGCGGTGCTCGCCCGTGTTGAGGTCGATGGCCGTCAGGGTGCCCCAGGGCGGGGCGCTGACGGGGTAGCCGTCCAGGTCGTACCAGCGGTTGTAGCCCGTATGCTGGTAGGGAATCTCGCTGCTCGCGATAATGCCGGAAGGGGCGTCGGTGGTTTTATCGAGCAGAAAATCCACCAGCGCCTGGCGGTCGGCCGACGACAGGTGCGAAAAGGAAGGCATCATCCCCCGACCCTGCCGCAATACCTGATGAATGGTTTCCGGCGAAAGACGTTTCCCCACGCCCAGCAGCGAGGGGTAGGAGCCGTCGTGGTTGCCCCGTCGGTCGGCCCCGTGGCAGGAGCCGCAGTGGGCCGTATACAACCGGCCGATGGCGGTCTGGGTGCTGGTTTTGGGCGGCTGGCGCGGGATCAGGGTCGAATAGACGGGATTCTGTTTGGCCGGAATGTAGATAACGCCTTCCGGGTCGGTGGCCGCCCCGCCCCACTGCGCGCCCCCGTCGGTGCCCGGGAAAAAGACGGTCGTCTCGCCCGTAACCGGCAGGTACGGACCGCCCGTGCGGGCCTGGCGGAGCATAGCCACGATCGCCGGCCGGTTGGCGGCCCAGGGGTTGATTTCGGCTTCGGTGAAAGCCTGTTTGGTGAACGGGGCCGGCTTCAGGGGAATAGGCTGGGTGGGACTGGGTTGCTCACCCGCGACACCATCGGCCGGAAAGGGTTTTTCCTCGATGGGAAACAGCGGCTGGCCCGTTACGCGGTCGAAGACAAAGACGTGGCCCTGTTTGGTGATCTGGGCGACGGCGTCGATTTTTTTCCCGTTCTGCACGACCGTCAGCAGGTTGGGCGGCGCGGGCGGGTCGCGGTCCCAGATGTCGTGGTGGACAAACTGGAAGTGCCAGAGCCGTTTGCCCGTGGCGGCGTCCAGGGCCAGGAGGCAGTTGGCAAAGAGATTGTCGCCCCGGCGGTTGCCGCCGTAGAAGTCGTAGGCGGCCGAGCCGGTGGGGATGTAGACGATACCCCGCTGTCGGTCGATGGCCATGCCGGCCCAGGCGTTGGCGCCGCCCAGTCGCTTCCGGGGATGGGCCGGCGACCAGGTGTCGTAGCCATAATCACCCGGTTCCGGGATGGTCCGGAAGGTCCAGACCAGCTTCCCCGACCGAACGTCGTAAGCCCGGATGTCGCCCAGCAGGGCCGTTTCGCTCTCCGAGACGCGCGCCCCGACGATGATCAGGTTTCGGAAAATGGTGTTGGGCGTATTGGCCCGGACGTAGTGATCGGCTCCCGGCCGGTCGATGCCTTCCCGGAGCGAAATCCGCCCACCCTGCCCGAAGGAGGGAATGAGGGCGCCGGTCCGGGCGTCGAGGGCGTACAGCCCGTCCCCGGCCCCGAAGAAGATCCGCGGGTTCCGGCCGTCGGTCCAGTACGTAACGCCCCGGCTGGTTGTGCCTTCGGTGTCCGGAATCCGGGTTTTCCAGCGCTCCTTACCCGTGGCGGCGTCGATCGCAAAGGCCTGCGTATGGGCCGAAACGCCGTAAAGGATGCCTTCGACCACGATGGGATTGCACTGGATCTGGGTCCGGTTGCCGACCGTATCGGCCCCGCCTGAAGCATACGTCCAGGCCACCTTCAGCTGCTGCACGTTTTCGGGCGTAATCTGCCGGAGGGGCGAGTAATGGCTGCGCTGTCCGTCGCCGTTGTACTCGGGCCAGTCGACCACCGTCGAGTCCGTCCGGGGGACGAGGCTGCCGATGCCCAGCAGAAGCAGTGCTCCCGCCACAAGCCGGGCCGGTGATTGCCATGTGCGCATAGGCTGGGTGGTTTAGGGGGTTGGGGGAGAATAAAGAGAAAAGACAAAAGGCAATTGACAAGCGACCTTGGACACTGGACAATTGACTAAAGGTTGGGCAAGGGGAGTTCTCTTGATTCTCTTCTCTTTTTCTTTTCCCGGTTGTTTCTGAACTAATGGGCCGGGCGTTTGGAATATCCTTTCAGGTACAGCGGCTGGTAAACTGACCAGAAACGTAACTTGTGCGCCTTCCATGTCCATTCGCTAACCCGAAGGTAGGTTAGATCTGGGATTCAGCTACCCGTTCATGGGTTGAGGTATTTTTATATTGTAAAATAAATATTTATAATGGCCACAATATTACGGTTATTTGACTGATGTCCTCACTAAGTCTCTCGTTTTTTTCGGCTTACTCCCTTGTCGAAGGCTGATAACGACGTATGTGACCTGCCGGTAACAGGATATTTCTTATAATTTTGCATTATAAAATTTTTGTTCATGATCCAGGTAATCAATCGGGCGCTGGACCTGCTCGAGTTAATTGCGGAAGAACCGGAACTGCCCAAATCGCTGGGGGATCTGGCGGACCGGCTGGGCCTTAATCACGGAACCTGCGCCAATATTCTCAAAACACTCGTTGCGCGGGGGTACGTCGAGCAGATAGGTGCCAAAAAAGGGTACATGCTGGGGGCCAAAGCGTATAACCTGACGGGAAATGAAGCCTATCGGAAGGACCTCATCGAAGCCGCCCGGTCCCCCATGGAAGCCCTGACACAGCAATTGAATGAGAACTGTCTGTTAGCCGTTCAGAAAGAGAATCAGCGACTTGTGATTTTCCGGACCTATGCGGAACAGGATCTCCAGGTTCGTACAGCCGAGGAAAAGCCCCTCTACGATTCGGCTTCGGGGCGGTTGCTGCTGGCCATGCTGCCGAAGGAAAAACAACAGCGTTTTGTGGCGCGCTACGGCCTTCCGGAAGCCGACATCTGGCCCGAAGCCACCCAGGAAGTCAGCCTCCTCGGGGCGCTCGAACGCATCCGGCGGGAAGCCTTCGCCCTGCAGACCATACCCAGCCGACACATCGTCGGACTGGCCGTTCCGATTTACCGAAATAGCCAGGTCGTGGCCAGCCTCGGAATCTACCTGCCGGAGTACCGGTACATGATTTCGGACAAACAACAAATGCTGCAGTCGGTGCGCCAAACAGCCGATCTGATCAGTAAACGGCTGAAATAGAATTAGTTATACTGGATCCTAGGGGGCAATTGCCCCCTTTTTTTGTGTCCCTCTGATCGCGGTTTCTCTCACGAAGCGTCCGGTTTTATAAAAAAGCCGGAAAAAATTTGGATTGAATAAGCTTTATGTTCTACAATTGTAACGAAGTAAAAATAAATTTTACAATATAAAATTACTAAACCCTTGCCTCTTATGAAGCCAAATCGTTTTACCTGGCTTTTCGTTGGTCTGCTCTTTGCCCTGGGAGGGGTGGAGGCCTGGGCCCAGAGTGTGGTCATCACCGGCAGGGTGACCAGCGCCGACGAGCGATCGGCCTTGCCGGGTACGAGCATTACGCTGAAGGGAACCACGACGGGCACCACGGCCGATGCCGACGGCAACTACCGGCTGTCCATTCCCAACCGCGCCGCCGCAACGCTCGTCTATTCGTCGGTGGGCTACCAGCCTACCGAAATGGCCGTCGGTAATCAGACCGTGATCAATGTGGAACTGAAGCCCGACGACCGGCAGCTCAGCGAAGTGGTGGTCGTCGGATACGGTACCGTTCGCAAATCGGACCTGACGGGATCCCTGGCCCAGGTGAAGGCCAAGGAGCTGAACGCGTTTCCGGCCACCAACGTCCTGCAGGCCTTGTCCGGACGTGCGCCGGGCGTACAGGTCATCCAGAATACGGGGGCTCCGGGTGCGGCCGTCAGCGTGCGGATCCGCGGTACCAACTCCGTTCAGGGCAGTAACGAGCCGCTCTACGTGGTGGACGGTTTTCCCATTTCGGGCAGCAACCCGACTGTGCTGAACAATACCGACATCGAAAGCATCGAAATTCTCAAGGACGCTTCCGCCACGGCCATTTACGGCTCGCGGGGGGCCAATGGCGTGGTGCTCATCACGACCCGGCAGGGGAAGTCCGGCCGTACGCAGGTGGATTACGAAGGCAGCTACAGTGTGCAGTCGCTTCGCAAAAAGCTGGAGTTGATGAACGCCAAAGAGTACGCCACTTTCTATAACCTGCAGGCGACTAACGACAAGCTCACCCCGTTTTTTACCCAGCAGCAGATCGATTCGTTCGGGGAAGGCTTCGACTGGCAGGATCTCATCTTCCGGAAGGCGCCCATGCAGACTCACAACCTGACCGTCAGCGGCGGCAACGACAAAACGCGTTTCTCCGTCGGCGGCAGCATCCTCAACCAGCAGGGCATCGTCATCAACAGCGACTACAAGCGGTACTCGCTGCGGGCCAACGTGATGACCGACGTCAGCAAGAAGTTCAGCCTTTCCTACGGGGCGACGCTCACTAAAATCCTCACCAGCCGCCAGAACAACGGGGGCAACAACCGGGGCGGCTCCCTGATTTCGGCGGTGCTTTCGGCCCCGCCGACGCTGACGCCCTATAACGAGGATGGCAGTTACCGGGTACTGGCTACGGCCTATCCGTTCATTTCGAACGTGATCGTGAACCCCCTGAACTACATCTACGAGCAGACCGACAATGTGGATGCCAACCGCGTGCTGGCCAATGCCGCGCTGACCTTCCGGCCGGTGGAGGGGCTGTCGATCAAGCTTTCGGGCGGGATCGAGAACAACGACGACCAGACCAGCGGCTACACGACCACGCGGTTCATCAACTCGCAGGGAAATGCCAGCGTCAACAATTCCCGCGCGACCAGCCTCCTGAGCGAAAACACCATCAGCTACATCCGGACCCTGGCCGGCAGGCACAGCATTTCGGCCGTGGCCGGCTTTACCTACCAGGACTTCCTGAATACCTCCCTGGGCGGCTCGGGCAACGGCTTCCTCAGCGACGTGACCGAAACCTACAATCTGGGGGCGGCCGGTACGCCGGGCATTCCCAGCTCAGGCTACTCCTACGCCACGCTGCTTTCCTACCTGGGCCGGTTGAACTACAGCTACAACAGCAAGTACCTGGCGACGGTCAGTTTTCGGGCGGACGGTTCTTCCCGCTACAGCCCCGGTAACAAATGGGGGTATTTTCCCTCCGCAGCCCTGGCCTGGCGGGTATCGGAAGAAGATTTCCTGAAAAGCTCCCCCATCATCAGCGACCTGAAACTCCGGGCCAGCTGGGGCCGGACCGGCAGCCAGGCCATCGCTCCCTACGCTACCCTGAACAGCCTGCAGGCGGGTAAAACCGTCTTCGACGATGCCCTCTACAACACCTTTGCTCCGGGTACGCGCCTGCCGGGGAACCTCAAGTGGGAAACCACCGAGCAGACCGATATCGGGCTGGACGCTGCCTTCTTCAGCAACCGCTACCGCCTGACGCTCGATTACTACATTAAAAATACCTTCGACCTGCTCAATACGGTGCTGCTGCCCAGCGGTTTTGGCTTCACCAGCACCATCCGGAACGTGGGTGAAATCCAGAACAAAGGGCTGGAACTGGCCCTCGACGCCCGGGTCATCGACAAGGCCGTCAAGTGGGACCTGAGCGGCAACATCGCCTTCAACCGGAACAAGGTGATGAAGCTGCAGGGCGGTCTCGACATTCTCGGCGGTAATATCGGAGTAACCCTGATCAGCGACGCGGCCAACCTGCTGCGGGAAGGCCAGCCCATGAGCGTCTTCTTCGGTTACCGGGAGAAAGGCTATAACGAGCAGGGTCGGGTGGTGTACGAAGACCTAAACGGCGACAACGTCATCAACCAGCTGGACAAAACCATCATTGGGAACCCGAACCCCGACTTTATCTACGGGCTGAACTCGACGGTTTCCTACAAGGGGCTGGAATTGACCCTCTTCCTGCAGGGCAGCCAGGGGAACGATCTGCTGAACGTGAGTTCGATCAACAATACGCTGGACTACGGCTTCGGGCTGAACATGCCGCGGGCGGTCTACAACAGCAACTGGACGCCGACCAACACCAACACGAAATACCCGATCATTTCCCGGGCCAATAGCTACAACTACTCCAACCGGCTGGTGGAAGACGGGTCGTTTATGCGGCTGCGGAACATTCAGCTGGCCTACAACCTCCCGCTGCAGCAGTGGGGTGTCTCCTGGATGCGCAACGCCCAGGTCTACGCCAGCGGTCAGAACCTGCTGACCTTTACGAAGTACTCCTGGTGGGATCCGGAGACCAACTCCCAGGGTGGGTCCAACTCCATCGGTCAGGGCATCGACCATTACAGCTACCCGACGGCCAAGGCCATCACGTTTGGCCTCCGGGTCGGTTTTTAATTCTTTTCCAAGCCTTTAACGCCATGAAAGCAAGCCACTATACCCTCTTTCTTTCCCTGCTGCTGGGACTGTCTGCCTGCGAGGAAGTCCTGGTGGAGAAGCCCAAGGCCGTGGCGGTTGAGACCTTCTACAACACCGCCAGTGAGGTAGAAGCCGCCGTCAACGCCGCCTACGCCCAGCTCCGCGCGCCCAACAACATCAGCGGCCAGCTGGGTGCCCAGCTGGAAGCGTATACGGACTACAGTTACGGCCGGGGCAGCTACCAGTTCCTGAGCGAGTTCCAGGGGCTTAACAGCACCAACATTCCCCGGACGGATGCCGGCTGGAACCTGTTTTACCTGGCCATCCGGAATGCCAATCTGGTCATCCAGAACGCCCCGAAAGGCACCCGGATCAGCAAGGCCGATGTCGACCGGTTTGTCGCGGAGGCCAAATTCATCCGGGCCTTCAGCTACTTCTGGCTGGTCCGGAACTGGGGCGGCGTCCCGCTGCGGACGGAGGCAACCCTCAGCGAACCGAACGTCAAACGGGCCACGGTGGAGGAAGTCTACAACCTGATTCTGGCCGATCTCCAGGAAGCCGAGCGCGTCCTGCCCGACAAAGGGGCGCAGCTAGGCCGGGCGACCAAATGGGCCGCCAAAGCCGCCCTGGCGGAAGTGTACTTTACGAGGAATCAGTACGGCCCGGCCCGCGACAAGGCCCTCGAAATCATGTAGTCGCGGCAATTTTCGCTCGTGCCGGTGACGGTCGCCAGCGACTTTGAGAAGGTCTTCGGGCCGACCGTCGTGACGACGCCCGAGGAGATCTGGTACCTAAAGATGACCCGGCAGGCGGGGCAGGGGCATTACCTGTCGATGTTCGCCCACCATCCCGGGGCGCGGCTGCACGGCGCCGGCGGCTTCTTTGCCCACTATACCGATTCCCGCCTGAACCCCTTCTACCGCGACTGGGACAATGCCGACCTACGGAAAAGCTACAACTGGTACAGCTGGAACATCGGTCTGGGGGCAAATACCTTCCTTAACAAAAAGTTTGCGGATCCGCTGGCGCCGGGCGGCGACGCGGCGGGCAATGATTTTCCGATCTACCGCTACGCCGACATCCTGCTGCTGTACGCCGAAGCGGCCAGCCGGGCGGGGAATGGCCCCACCGCCGAAGCCCTGGAAGCGCTCAACCAGGTGCGCCGCCGGGCCTACGGCCGCAACGCGACGGCTCCCTCGGATGTCGATTTCAAACTGGCCGACTACAATGCCACCACCTTCCCCGACCTGGTCATCCGGGAGCGGGGCTACGAGACCCAGTACGAAGCCAAGCGCTGGCTGGACCTCAAGCGCCTGGGGGCGGCCGAGCTGAAGGCCCGCATCAAGGCGGCCACGGGTAAAGACCTGGCCGATAAGCACCTGTTCTGGCCCGTTCCGGTCGGGGAGCTGAACTTCAACACGGCCCTGGATCCGGGCAAGGACCAGAACCCGGGCTACTGATATTTTCAGTTTGTTTTCATTAGGTTTGATCGGATCAGGCGGCTGAGTCTCTGGCTGCCTGATTTCCCCGCCGCCCGACGGATTCATTCGGCTGACGTATGCAATTATCCTTTCTTTTTTTTGGGAACCAGCCCGACGAAAAATGGGCCCTGGTCCGGCAGATGGGCATCCGGTACGCCATCGCCAAGCTGGCACCGGAGCTGACGGGGCAGTTGCCGCCCTGGGACTATGCCTCGTTGCAGCGATCAAAGGAAATCTTTGCCGAAAACGGCCTGGAACACATCGGTCTGGAAGGGGATCAGTTCGACATGACCCGGATCAAGCTGGGGCTGCCCGGCCGTGAGGAAGACTTTGAGAAGTACCGGCAGCTGCTGGAGAACATGGGTCGGCTGAATATCCGGCTGCTGTGCTACAATTTTATGGCTTCGGGCTGGTTCCGGACCCATACGGCCCTGCCCGAACGGGGCGGGGCACTGGTTTCGGGCTTCGACGCGGCGGCCGCCCGGGCGCTGCCCCCAACGCCCTACGGCGAAGTGCCGGCCGAACGGATCTGGGAGAATTACGCCCGTTTCCTGGAAGAGGTGCTACCCACGGCCGAACGCTCGGGCGTCAGACTGGCGCTGCATCCGGACGATCCCCCGGTACCGGAACTGCGCGGAATCGGGCGCATCCTGATCAATGCGGCGGCCATTCGCCGGGCCCTTGCCCTGTGCGATAGCCCGGCCCACGGGCTGACCTTCTGCCAGGGAACGTATACGACCATGGGGGAGGACGTCAAAGGCCTCATCCACGAGTTCCGGGACCGGATCCGGTTCGTCCACATCCGGGACGTGGTCGGAACGCCGGAGCAGTTCCGGGAGACTTTCCACGACAATGGCCCGACGGACATGGTGGACCTGCTGCGGACCTACCGCGACGCGGGCATCCGGGTGCCGCTGCGGTCGGACCACGTACCGACCATGGCGGGGGAGAGCAACGCTTCCCACGGCTACGAAATGAAAGGCAATCTGTTTGGCATTGGCTACCTCAAAGGCATCATGGAAGCCCTAAACATCCCCGTAAACGAATGAGGCTGAAGGGAAAAACAGCGCTGGTAACCGGGGCCTCACGCGGCATTGGCCGGGCCATTGCGCTGCGGCTGGCGGCGGAAGGCTGTACGGTCGGTATTCATTACCGAAACCAGCACGAGGAAGCCGCGGCCGTGCAGGCAGCCATCGAAGCGGCGGGCGGGAAGGCCCTGCTGCTGCCGGCGGATCTGGCCGATCTGGACCAGGTGGAAGCCCTGGCCGAAGAAGCCTGGAACCAGCTTGGCGGTCTGGATTACCTAATCAATAACGCGGGTATTTCCTTCAAGAAGCATTTTCTGGACGTGACTCCCGCCGATACCGAGGCGTTTCTGCGGGTGAACTACCAGGCCCCGTTCCGGCTGGCCCAGCTGGTGGCGCGGAAGATGATCGAGGCGGGGCGGGAAGGTTGCATTTCCAGCATTACCTCCGTCAACGGCCTGCGGCCCAACTTCGGGCAGAGTGCCTACGGGGCCTCCAAGAGCGCTTTGGAAACGGCCATGATGGGGGCGGCCCTCGAACTGGCCGTGCACAACATCCGGGTCAATACGTTTGCGGTCGGGGCGGTGGAAACCGACATGACCGCCCCGGTCCTGGCCGATCCGGCCGCCTACCAGGAAGTCATCGCGGGCATCCCGCAGGGGCGTTTTGGTCTGCCGGAGGAGGTGGCTGCCGTCGTGGTGGATCTGCTCGCTTCGGGCAGCTATGTGACGGGGGCCAGCCTGACCATCGATGGTGGCCTGCTGCTGATGCGCGGGTACGGAAAAACAGCGCCTTACTCATAGTTTATGGTTTAGCGTTTATTGTTTATGGTTGCAAAATCCATTGATTATCAAGGAGATGTACCAAAAAAGAGCGCTCAACCAAAGCCCGGTCCCTAAACTATAAACTCTAAACCCTAAACGCTAAACCTTAAACCACTCCCGAATTCAACCGTTATGCGATACATTCTCATCCTCCTGTTGCTGAGCCAGCTGGCCATGGCGCAGGCCCCCAGAAACCTCTGGAGCCCCTACCGGATCACGCCGCGGGCCGGGGCGCAGCATATCGACCTCTCCGGCGCGGGCTGGGAGCTTTCCCATGCCGATCAGCCCGTTTCGGACCTCCGGCAGCCGCGGAAGGATCCGTTTCTGACCAGCGTGCCGAATTCGGTGCACTGGTCGCTCTACAAGGCGGGGAAACTGCCGCATCCCTACTACGCCCGCAACTCGACCCAGTACCGCTGGGCGGAGGAAAAAGCCTGGTACTACAAAAAGGCTTTCGACGTACCGGCTGACGCCCGGGGCAATTTTGTTTTTCTCTGCTTCGACGGGGTCGATTATTTCGCCAAGGTGTGGGTAAACGACAGCCTGGTGGGCGTGCACGAAGGCATGTTCGGCGGTCCTTCGGCGGAAATCAGCCGGCTGCTGCGCTTCGGCGCGAAAAACGAAATCACCGTGGAAGTCCGGGCGGGCAACTGGGGCAACCGGGCGACCGACCAGGAGAAACTGCCCCGCACGGCCTCGGGCTCCTACGATTATTCCAAGCGGGTCGGCTATAATCCGCGCGCCAGCGGCAAAATCATCAAACCCTGGCTCATTTCGGGCGGCTCCGGCGGCGAAGCCTTCTTCAGCGTAGGCATGTGGCAGGGCGCGCGGCTGGAAATCGTGCCGCCCATGCACCTGGAGCGGCCTTACCTGACGACTACCCGCGTATCGGGCAATACCGCCACGCTGCACCTGGCGGCGGAGGTATTCGCCAACCAGCATTCCCTGAACCTGCAGCTGCATCCCTGGCAGAATACCCAGATCCACCATCCCAACGAAAAAGGAACGGTCTTCAAGCCCGTGGCCGACAAACTGAGTGTGCTGGTCGAGATGGCTTCCGGCAAACAAACGGTTCTCAGCCGCGAGTTTCCGGTGCAGGCCTACGAAGGACGCATCTGGCTGGAAGAGGACCTGAGCCTGCCCAATCCCAAACTCTGGAATCCGAACGGCCTGGGCGAACCCAACCTCTACGAAGTTCGGCTGACGCTGAAGCGAAACGGCAGCCCCGTCGACCGCCACCGCTTCGACTACGGCATCCGGACCATCGAGCGCCTGCCGACGGCCGGTCCGCGAAACGCCGACCGCTGGGAAAACTGGCAGTTTGTCGTCAACGGCCGCAAGAGCTTCGTCAAGGGCATGAACTTCACGCCCCAGGACATTCTCCTCGACCTGCCCTACGAGCGCTACCGCTGGACGCTGGAGGCGGCCAAACGCATGGGCGTGCAGCTCATCCGGATCTGGGGCGGCGGACTGCTGGAAACGGATCATTTTTACCAGATCTGCAACGAACTGGGCATCATGGTCTGGCAGGATTTCCCGATCGGTAATCAGGACACGCCCGACTACCCCCAGGACGTCTGGGAAGCGCAGGTCGTGCAGAACATCGTCCGGCTGCGGAACCACCCCTCGCTGGTCATCTGGAACGGCGGCAATGAATTCAACCCGTATTCCTTCGGAAACGCGGCTTCGATCGGCATCCTCGAACGCAACCTGGATATTTTCGATAAGTCGCGCTTTTTCGTGCGGACGACGCCCGACGACGGTTCCATGCACGCCTACCCCGACATGGACCCGACCTGGTACAACCGCAGCTACAAATTCGAGCCCTGGGTGTCGGAAACGGGCATGCACAGTATTCCGGAGCCCAGCGTATTTTACGAGACCGTCGACCAGAAGGAGTTTTTCGATCTGGGCAAGATGTGGGATAAATCCTTTGAAGCCACCCATCCCGAGTTCATTCACCACTTTACGGAATACGGCCCCGCGCGGGTACCCCGGATGCTGAGCCGGGCTTCCCACGTGGCGGATATGAGCAACCCAACCATCGAATCCATCTCGGAAGCTTCCCAGATCGGGGCGGGGGAATTTTACCAGCTCTTTTCGGAGAAAATGCAGGGCAATTACCCCGTCACGGCGGGGCTGATGCCCTGGGTTTTCAAGCGCCACTGGCCCGTGATCGCCATCCAGCTGATGGACTGGTTCGGGCAGGCCGCCGCCCCGTATTACTTCCTGAAACGGACCTACGAACCCACCCACGTGGCCATCGACCTGCCCCGCCTCCTCTGGGCGGCCGGCGAGACCATCCCGTTCCTGGTCAAGGTTACCCATGCCGGTCTGGCCGCCCTGCCGGGAACGGTAACGCTGACGGTCCTGGATGATACCTTCAAGCCCCGCTTTAGCAAGGACCTTCGGCTGACGGTCCAGCCGGGCACCTCGGTCACCTCCGCCTCCCTGGGCAGTTTTGCCATTCCGGCCGATTACCGGGATCGATTCCTGTTCCTGGTGGCGGAACTGAAGGATGCCGCGGGCAAGGTGGTTTCCCGCTCGGTTTACCACCCGCGGGTGCTGAAGCTCATGGAGGACAAGGCCTTTTACACCCGGTACGTCAGCGAGCCCATTGCCTGGCCCACCCTGGAGAAAGGACCTTTTCTGAAACCCATCGTGCAGCAGAGCGCGACCCGACTCGAAAGCAGCCTGGTTTCCCTGAACCGGGTCGACGATACCCGCTCCCGGCTGGTGGTGACGGTCCGGAATGCTGGTACGACGCCGGCGTTTATGACCCGGATCGACGTCGCCGGGGCCAAACGGGCGCTGGTGGCCGACGACAACTACTTCTGGCTGGCCCCGGGCGAAAGCCGGACGCTGGCGGCGGATGTCCTCTGGCGGGAAACGCCGGCGGGGAATGTCGTGGTCCGGGCGGAAGCCTGGAATGCCCCGGCGGTCAGTCTGCCGCTGGATACCCGGACCATCACCGTTCAGAAACTGGGTAAATAACCGAGCGGCCGCATGAGTCATCCTAACCCGATCACGCAACCTGATTTGTCTACGCCGCTCCAAACCGGCTCCGTCCGCCGTACCGGCCCGCGCTGGGAACTGCTGGTGCTGCTCTGGCTGGCCTTTTTCCTCAACCAGGCCGACCGCCAGATTTTCAGCGTCGTCCTGCCGCTGATCCGCCAGGACCTGGGGCTCACCGACGCCGAACTGGGCCTGATCGCCTCGGCTCTGGTCTGGACCTACGGCCTGCTGGTACCGGTGGCCGGCTTTGTGGGCGACCGCTTTTCCCGCCGCAACATCCTGGGCTACTGCCTGCTGTTCTGGTCGGTGGCTACGCTCTTTACCGGTTTCTGCACGACGCTGGTGCAGTTTATCCTGCTCCGCGGGGTGGCTACGGGCGGAGGGGAGGCGTTTTATGCGCCTTCGGCCAACGCCCTGCTGGGCGAACGCTATCCCGAAAACCGCTCACTGACGCTGTCCATTCACCAGACGGCCGTCTACGCCGGCATCGTGCTCAGCGGGCTGATTGCGGGCTATGTCGGGGAGCAGTACGGCTGGCGCAACGCCTTCTACGGCTTCGGGGCCGGGGGGGTGCTGCTGGCGGTGGTTTTCTTTCGCCGGGTACCCCGGGAGACGGTAACGGCCCTGGCGACGGATCGCGTCGGGATCGGGGAAACCGCCCGGGTGGTGTTCCGCAAGCCGACCTTCGTGCTGCTGACGCTGGCCTTTGGCTGCATGGTTTTTGTCAACGTGGGCTACCTGACCTGGATGCCCTCGTTTCTGGCCGAAAAATTTGGGCTGAATCTGGCCGAGGCGGGGTTTTCGTCCCTTTTCTACCACCACCTGGGTGCCTTTATCGGTGTGCTGAGCGGGGCGCGGCTGGCCGATCATTACGCCCGGCGCGCGCGCCGGAGCCGGCTGGTGGTGCAGGCGCTGGGGCTGCTGCTCGGGGCGCCCTTTATCTACGGCATCAGCACCAGCGATTCGCAGGCGGTGACCTACGCGGCCCTGTTTGGCTTCGGCATTTTCCGGGGCTGGTACGATTCCAACATCGTCGCTTCGCTCTACGAGGTGGTCGACGCCCGGATCCGGTCTTCGGCCTACGGCCTGATGCTGGCCTGCGCCTTTCTGATCGGTGCCTTCGCGCCCTACCTGCTGGGGGTGCTGAAACCGACGCTGGGCCTGACGGCGGGGCTGGCGAGTCTGTCGGCTGTCTACCTGCTGGGCGCGCTGCTGATTGCCGTGGCCGCCCGCTGGTATTTTACCACCGACCAGACGCCCGCCCCATGAACCGACGTGACTTTATCGCCGATACCTTACTTCTAGGCAGTATGCTTGCAACGCATTCCCTGACCGCCGGGACCCATCCGCCCCTGCTGTCGGTTCCCAACCTGATGAGCTGCTGGGATTTCGGCGGCGACGAGCCCCTGCGGGCCAAAGGGCCTCATCCGTACCTGCTTCGGGAGGCCGCTGGGCCGGTTTCGCTCGTGCCCGGAGGCATTCTTTCCGGTCACGCGCTCGATATCCGGGAAAATCAGTACCTGACCATCCCGCGGGCTGACTGCCCGGCGCTGAACATCCGGGGCAAAAACGCCCAGGTGTCGGTGCTGGCCTGGGTCAAGCGCCAGCCCAAAAGCAACGGCCAGTGGGAGTGCGAGGCGGTAGCCGGGCTTTGGAACGAAACCCGGAAAAAACGCCAGTACTGCCTGTTTCTGAACATCAAACTCCACGACAGCAGCGATCAGGTCTGCGGGCATATTTCGGGCGTAGGCGGACCGACGCCCGGGGAACGCTGGTGCGTCGATGTCTCGATCGGTCGGTCGCCCGTGCTCTTCGACGAGTGGACGTTTGTGGCCATGACCTACGATGGCCGGGAAATCCGCTCGTACCGGAACGGCGCTTTCGACGGCCGTCCCCGGCGCAACCCCTACGCTTACCCCGAAGGTATTTTCGACGGGGGCGATGACGGCTCGGACTTCACCGTCGGGGCCGTGGACCGCCTGGGCTCCATCGGAAACGACTATGTCGGGCAGCTCGGCGGGCTGGCGATTTTTGACCGGGCGCTGACGGCCGACGAAATCCGGGGCATCCACCAGCAGTACCCGCTGCCCCGGCCCGAGCGGCTGGGCGAACTGGCCCGTGACCTCCGTTTCCCGGAAGGCCCTGCCTTTGCGCCCGACGGCAGCCTCTGGGCGGTGGAGCTCAAAGGGCAGTCGCTGGTTCGGGTTTACGAAGGCGCGGTGATGCGGTTTCCGGTCGGGGGCAGTCCCAACGGCCTGGCCTTCGATGCCCAGGGGCAGCTCTGGTTCTGCGATGCCGGGCAGAACGCCATCCGGCGCTTCGATCCGGCGACGGGCCAGACCGTGACGGTCGTTGATTCGGTAGACGGCCATCCGCTGGATGGTCCCAACGACCTGGCCTTTGACCGGGCTGGCAACCTGGTCTTTACCTGCCCCGGTAACTCGCGCCAGGAGCCGACGGGCTACGCCTGCGTCAGGACGCCGGACGGGACCGTTCGAAAAATTACCACCGGAAAATATTTCCCCAACGGACTCGCTTTCCGTTCAGACCATAAAGAGCTGGTGATCGCCGAAACCTATCGCCACCGGCTCTGGAAAGGCCGCTGGGACGAGGCCCGGGCTACCTGGACCGAAGAGGCGGTCTGGGCGACGGTGGAAGGGCCAAAGGGCCCCGGCGGCCCTGACGGCATGGCCTTCGGCGAGGACGGTAATCTCTACGTGGCCGTCTACGGTACGGGCGCCGTGCACGTCCTGAACCGGGCTGGTCAGCTGGCCTACCGGATCGAACTGCCCGGGAAAAACCCGACGAATTGCGCCTTCGACCCCGGCGGCCGGCTGGGGCTGGTCATAACCGAAGCCGAACAAGGCCGGGTGCTGACCTACCGGACCCCGCTCAAAGGCTTAATCGCCGCACGTTAACCTTGTAACCATCACGAATAACTCTTTTATACGCATGGAAATTATCACGAACACCTACCCGATTCGGCCGTTCAACGTGAATTACGACTGGCGGGAAATCCGGGAGCGATACCTTAAACTGTACGCGGGCCTGGTCTCGGATGCGCTGGAGCATCTGGGCTATCACCAGCAGTGCATGGCCAGCGGCGTCTATCCGCTGCTGCATACGATGAAAGTGGCCGGTCCGGCCTTTACCTGCCACGGCATCGCTACACCGAGCCGGGACGAAAAAGTGCACGATATCCGGCTCGGCATGTTCAAGAGCATGACGCCCGGCGTGGTCCAGATCCGCGATACGCAGGGCGACATCTCCTGCGGGCAGTTCGGTGAGATTTCGGCAACGGCCGCGGCGGCCCACGGCTGCGTCGGGGCGGTGATCGACGGCTCTACCCGCGATTCCAACTACCTCATCGACATGGGCTTTCCAACCTTTTGCCGGTTCCGGAACCCCGTGGAGGCCTTCGGTCGGTTCATGGTCGTAGACTACCAGATTCCGATTTACGTCAAGGGCATGGACGGGCTGCTGCGCGTCAATCCGGGCGATTATGTGTTCGGAGATAACGATGGCGTGGTGGTGGTGCCCTACGACATGACGATCCAGGTGCTCGAACTGGCCGAGGAATGGTACGCCAGCGAAGCCAAAAGCCGCCAGGCGATGGCCCAGGGGCGCGATCCGTTTGACGTCTACGGCGAGTTCGGCCGGTTCTGAGGTTACATGCGGTCACATCTTTATGCGATTGACGGTCAGGCCGGCAGGGGCGAACTTTGCTGCCGAACAGTAAACAACAATCGACATGAAGATGCTATCGTATCTGGCGCTGGGCCTGGGGCTTTTTGCCCTGGCTCCGGCCTATGCCCAGCGCCAGACACCTAAGGTACCCACCTTTATCACCGACAGCCTCGACCGCTACGTCGAGGAGGCCATGCGTACCTGGCAGGTGCCGGGCCTGGCCCTGGCCATCGTCAAAGACGGTCGGGTCATCCTCAGCAAAGGCTACGGCCTGCGCGCCCTGGGCAAACCCGAACGCGTGGATGAACACACCCTCTTTGCCATCGGCTCCAACACCAAGGCCTTTGTGGGTACGGCGCTGGGGCTGCTGGAGGCCGACGGGCAGTGTACCCTGGATGACCCCGTCAAAAAATGGCTGCCCGCCTTCCGCATGAAAGACCCCTGGGTCGAGCGGCACGCTACCCTGACGGACCTGCTGACCCACCGCCTGGGGGTGGAAACCTTCCAGGGTGATTTTCTCTGGTTTGAATCCAACCTCAGCAATGCCGAACTGATCGACAAGTTTGGCCGCCTGAAGCCGCCCTACGAATTCCGGACGCGCTTCGGCTACTGCAATTTCGGCTACCTGCTGGCGGGGGAGGCCATTTCGGCCATTGCCCGAAAACCCTGGCAGACCGTCATCAGGGAGCGGCTGCTGACGCCCCTGGGCATGGATCGGACCGTGATCCGGCTGTCTGAACTTGAACGGATGGACAACCGGTCCGCGGCCCACACCTTCGTTCAGGATACCATGCAGGCAGTGCCCTACGCCAAAGACAGCAACGAAGGTTTCGCCGCGGGGGGGATGTTTTCCTCCGCCCGCGACCTGAGCCGCTGGATGCTGGCTCAGCTAGACAGCGGGCGCATCGACGGCCGGAGCGTGCTGCCGATGGACGTGCTGGAAAAAACACGGTATCCGCAGCTGTTCGTGGGCAAGCCCTACTACGGCGACGGTAAGCCGTACCCGACGCATTACGGGCTGGGGTGGAATGTGACGGATTTCGGCGGAAAATCACTGGTTCACCATGGCGGGGCTATTACGGGCTTTCTGTCGTCGGTAAGCCTGCTGCCCGAAGAGCGGCTCGGCATTGCCGTCCTGACCAATACCGACCAGAGTTTTCTGGAAGATGCCATCCGCCTGCAGATTCTGCACGCCTTTCAGGGCGTTCCCTTCCAGAACTACAGCCAGGCGATGCACCGTTTCTTTACGCAGATGAACCAGGAGGCCAAACAGCAGGAAACCCGGCTGCGGGATTCGGTGCGCTACCACCCGCCGCTGCCCCTGCCGGTGCGGGCCTATACCGGCCAGTACACGAACGAGGTGTACGGATCCGTGAACCTGACCGCAGCGGGGCCTTCCAGCCTGAAACTGACCTTCGAGCACCATCCCGAGCTGATCGGTACGCTGGATTACCTGGGAAACAACCGGTTTCTGTGCACATACAACCACCCGAGCCTGGGCGTGAAGGTCTTCCCCTTTGTCATGGGCCCCGGCGGTGTGCGCTCCTTTACGCTTTCGGTGCACGAATTAATCGAGTTTACGCCCTACACATTTACCCGCCAGACAGCTCCCGTACCGACGCGATCGGCTCCGGCGGGGGCAGGAAGACGGCTCGCCCGCCAGAGCCGCCAGGCCAGTGAATAAGTCCGGGAAACCATTCGGGTTGGGCGGGGTAGACTTCCTATCACCTTTCCCAACTCGACCTCCCATGGAAAACCAGAATGGTAGCAACCCGCCCCAATCCCCGGGCGGTGACCAAACCTTAACGACCCGGCAGGGCCACCCGGTTTACGACAATCAGAACGTCCGGACCGTCGGGAACCGGGGCCCCACGACCCTCGAAAACTATCCTTTCCTCGAAAAAATCAGCCACTTCGACCGGGAGCGGATTCCCGAGCGGGTGGTCCACGCCCGCGGCGCCGGGGCCCACGGCGTCTTTGAAGCCTACGGGACGGTCGGGGACGAACCCGTTTCCAAATACACCCGGGCCAAATTGTTCCAGGAAAAAGGCAAGCAGACGCCGGTTTTTGTCCGTTTTTCGTCGGTCATCCACGGCGGCCATTCGCCCGAGACGCTGCGCGACCCGCGGGGCTTTGCCGTGAAGTTTTATACCGAAGAAGGCAACTGGGACCTGGTCGGCAACAACCTGAAGGTGTTCTTCATCCGGGACCCGCTGAAATTTCCGGACCTGGTTCACGCCTTCAAACCCGATCCGGTGACGAACATTCAGGATGGCCGGCGCATCTTCGACTTCATCAGCCAGACGCCCGAGGCCATGCACATGATTACCTTCCTGTTCTCACCCTGGGGCATTCCGGCCAACTACCGGCAGATGCAGGGCTCGGGCGTGAATACCTATAAATGGTATAACGAGAAGGGCGAAGGCGTCCTGGTCAAGTACCACTGGGAGCCGCTAAAGCAGGGCATCCGGAACCTGACGCAGGTGGAGGCCGAGCAGATCCAGGGGAAAAACTTCAACCACGCGACCCAGGACCTCTACGAAGCCATCGAGCGGGGCGATTTTCCGGAATGGGAGCTCTGCGTGCAGATCATGAGCGACGACGAGCACCCGGAGCTGGACTTCGATCCGCTGGACGATACCAAGCTCTGGCCGCAGGACCAGTTTCCGTTCCTACCGGTCGGGAAGATGACGCTCAACCGCAACCCGGAAAACTACCACAATGAAGTGGAGCAGGTAGCGTTCGGGACGGGCGTGCTGGTCGACGGGCTGGATTTCTCCGACGACAAGATGCTGCAGGGCCGGACGTTCTCCTACTCCGACACCCAGCGCTACCGGGTCGGCTCCAACTACCTCCAACTGCCCATCCACGCGCCCAAAACCCGCGTGGCGACCAACCAGCAGGGCGGGCAGATGCAGTACCGGACCGACCTGGCGCCGGGCCAGAACCCGCACGTCAACTACGAACCTTCGCTGATCGACGGGCTGAAGGAAGCGCCCAAAAGCGGTGCCGACCACACGCCTTACGTTCAGGGCAACCTTGTCCGGCAGAAGATCGACCGCACCAACGACTTCAAGCAGGCGGGCGAGCGGTTCCGGATGTTTGAAGACTGGGAGCGCGACGAACTGATCTTTAACCTGGTCAATACGCTGGCTCCGGCTGACCACCGGATTCAGGACCGGATGATCGAGCTCTTTACCCAGTGCGATCCCGACTACGGCCGCCGCGTGCGGGAGGGACTGGAAGCCGCCCGGCAGAACAGCCCCGATTCAGGCGGGCCGATTGCCTCAACCTCCGCGTCCGAAGGCGTCCGCCAGGCCGAAGAGGAATCGAAGCCGGCTCAGCCGTATTGAGACTGTCTAATGATTAAAGCGCCCCAGTTACCGAGCCGGCTCGGTAACTGGGGCGCTTCGTTTGTGGATACACGTTCGGTATTTCCTTTCGGCCGCGGCCAAATTTGCGGATACTAAATAAGCAAGAAAAATTTGAAGCAAAGGATGGTAGAATGCCCCAATCACCTTCTTTGGCCCCTATACGTCTGATGCTAACTATTTTTTGAAACGCTTGATCTGTACCGCCTGGTACCCTGAATCCCTCGGTGCCCACTTTCGCTCGTTTGACTCATTCTCCTGAGTGCACTTGCTGATAACCAGTAAGTTATTTTTTATACTTAAACCATATCCTATCTATGGCCAACTCTACGTGGCAATTCCTTTTCCGTGCGAAAAGGTACGTTCTGATGGGGGTTCTACTCCTCAGTTCGGTGGGAATCGTCCTGGCGCAGATTCCTGTACGGGGCAAGGTGACCGACGAAGGCGGACAGGCCCTCCCAGGGGTCAGCGTTGTCGTAAAAGGAACGACAACAGGTACCGTTACCGGAGCGGAAGGCACCTTTCAGCTCAATGTTCCCAACACCAGTACCATGCTGGTCTTTTCGTTCATCGGGTACGAAGCGCAGGAAGTGCTGGTCGGGAGTAAGACCACCATCAACCTGGCGATGAAAACCGACGTCCGTGCGCTGAACGAAGTCATCGTGGTGGGTTACGGTACGCAGAAGAAAGAAACGGTAACGGGTTCGGTGGCGACGGTCAAAGGGGAGGAACTGGTGCGTTCACCGGCCCTGAACCTGACCAACTCGCTGGCTGGGCGACTACCGGGCGTGGTAGCGGTGAACCGCAGCGGGGAGCCGGGGAACGACGGATCCGGAATCCGGATCCGGGGCTCGAATACGCTGGGGAACAACGACGCCCTGATCGTTATCGACGGTATTCCGGCGCGGGAAGGTGGGATCGGACGAATTAACCCGGCCGATATCGAAAGCATCTCAGTCCTGAAGGATGCCTCGGCCGCCATTTACGGAGCCCGGGCCGCCAACGGGGTTATCCTCATCACGACCAAGCGGGGCAAGAGCGGCAAGCCCGAACTGTCCTACCAGATGAACCAGGGCTGGTCACAGCCGACGGTCATCCCGAAGCTGGCCGACGCCCGGCAGTATTCCGAAATGCTCAACGACCTGGACATTTACCAGTTACCGGTGGGTGAGTGGGCTGCCGCCAACCAGGCCTACAAGACGGCGGGGCAGTATACCCGGCCCAACGGGCAGGTGCGCCGCGCGCCCTACTCGCCTTCGGATCTCCAGAAGTTCAGCGATGGCTCCGACCCCTGGCTGTTCCCAAACACGGACTGGTACGCCGCTACGCTGAAGCCCTGGTCGCCCCAGAGCCGCCACAACATGCAGCTATCCGGCGGAACGGAATCGCTGCGGTACCTGGCCTCGCTGGGCTACCAGAACCAGGACGGCTACTACATCAATTCCGCTACGGGCTACAAGCAGTACGATCTGCGGCTCAATCTGGACGCGAAAGTCAATAAGTTTGTCAACGTACAGCTGGGGATGCTGGCGCGCGAGGAAAACCGGAACTACCCCACCCGCTCGGCCGGGTCGATCTTCCGGATGCAGATGCGCGGTAAGCCTAACCAGCCTGCCTTCTGGCCCAACGGCATGCCGGGTCCGGACATTGAGAACGGGGAAAACCCGGTTGTGATCACGACGGACCTGACGGGCTACGACCGCGACATCCGGGATTATATTCAAACCAACGGTCAGATCGATATCAAGATTCCAGGTGTCGAAGGCCTTAAATTTACGGGGACGGCTTCGGTCGATAAATACATTCGCAATCGCAAGCTGTGGCAGACACCCTGGACGCTCTACCAGCTGGGCTCGGGGACCGACGCCAGCGGGAATCCGAACCTGGTGGCCAGCCGCCGCGGCCCGGCCGAACCCCGCCTCGACCAGGAAACCTCTAACCAGCTCAACATTCTCCTGGGCGGCGTGGGCACCTACGAACGGACCTTCGGCGACCACAACATCACAGTCCTGGCCGGGGTAAACCGCGAAACCATCCAGGGTGAGAACTTCAGTGCCTTCCGCCGCTACTTCATTTCCTCGGCCATCGACCAGATGTTTGCCGGGGGCGATCTGGAGAAGAATAACAATGGCGGGGCCTTCGAGCGGGCACGTCTGAACTACTTCGGTCGGGTGGCCTATAACTTCAAGGAGAAGTACCTGGCCGAATTCCTGTGGCGCTACGATGGTTCGTACATCTTCCCGGAAAACACCCGCTACGGTTTCTTCCCCGGCGTGATGCTGGGCTGGGTAGCCTCGGAGGAAAGCTTCTTCAAAAAGGCCCTGCCCGCGTTTAATTTTCTGAAACTCCGCGGTTCGTACGGCCAGATGGGTAACGACCAGATTTTCTTCGGCGGCGTGCTGCAGGAGTACCAGTACCTGTCGACCTACGGTTTCCGGAGTTACATCATCAATAACGTCGAGACCAAGACGCTCTTTGAAACCCGGGTACCGAACAACACCATCACCTGGGAGGTGGCTAACAACGCCAACCTGGGTCTGGAAGGCCAGTTGCTGAACGGGAAGGTGTTCTTCGAGTTCGACGTCTTCTCCAACAAGCGGACCAACATCCTCTGGCGCAAGGACGCATCCGTGCCGCAGAGCACGGGTCTGAGCCTGCCCGCCCAGAACATCGGTGAAGTGGCCAACCGCGGGTGGGAATTCAACATCGGGTACCGCAACCAGGCAGGCGACTTCAAGTACAACGTCAGCGTGAACGGCGGCTATGCCAAGAACAAGATTCTGTTCTGGGACGAAGCGCCGGGAGCACCCGAGTGGCAGCGGTCGACCGGCAAGCCCATGAACACCTTCCTGGTGTACCAGTACGACGGGGTGTTCCGGGATCAGGCCGACATTGACGCCAACAAGCTGGACTACCGTGGCGTTGTCAACGTCATTCGGCCGGGCGACATGAAATATAAGGATATCAACGGCGACGGCAAGATTAACCCCGACGACCGGATCCGGATGAACAACAACGACATTCCGCTCTTCCAGGGTGGGATGAACGCCACGGCCAGCTACAAAGGCTTCGACCTGACGCTGCTCATCCAGGGTGCAGCCGGTGCCCGGCAATACGTCAGCGCCGGGGAATCGGGGAACATCGGGAACTTCCTGCTCGATATTTACCAGAACCGCTGGACCATTGATAACCCGAGTTCCGTCCACCCGCGCATCGCCAACCGCAGCGACCAGTACTATTCGGGCGGGAACACCTACTGGTTCCGGAAGTCGGACTACATCCGGCTGAAGAACCTGGAGATTGGCTATACGCTGCCCAACACGCTGACCAACCGCGTCGGTGTAAACAACCTGCGCGTCTACCTGAACGGTTTCAACCTGTTCACCGTCGACAAACTGAAGGTGTACGACCCCGAAACCAACAACTCGACGTGCCAGTACTACCCACAGTCGCGGATTATTAATACCGGCCTGACCCTGAGCTTCTAATCTTTATCGATCTTGTAGTATGCTGAAAATTAGAAACTTATTAATCGCCACCATCACATCCTCTTTGCTGGTTGTTGGCTGTAACGATGATTTTGTGAATACCCGGCCCCTCGATCAGGTGCCGGAATCGGCGGTGTGGACGGATGCGTCCCTGGCGGAGGCCTTTGTCACGGAGATCTACGCAGGTTTCGGCAACGGTGGCTTTGACGAGCAGATGCTCGCTTCGCTTACGGATGAGGCCATCTTTACCCACCCCGGCCGCGGGATTACGACCATCACGGAAGCCCGCTCGAACCCAGCCGACATCGGCTGGGTGAACGGGACGCTGAGCTGGCAGAACATGTACACCCGGATCCGGGCCGCCAACCTGGCCCTGAAAAACCTCGAAAAGCCGCAGTTTCCCAATACGGGCGGCATCGTGGACCGGCTGAAGGGCGAAGCCCTTTTCCTGCGGGCGTACTATTACCACCAGCTTATCCGCTACTACGGTGTGGTGCCCCTGATCGACCGGCCTTTCGAGCTGGGCGAAGCCGACTACAACACGGCCCGCAACACCTGGGAGGAGTGCGTTAATTTCATCGTGAAGGATCTCGACGAGGCGGCCAAACTGCTGGATGGAAAGGCCGTCGTCCGGGGCCGGACGAACCGGGCTGCATCCCTGGCGCTTAAGTCGCGGGTACTGCTCTACGCCGCCAGCGACCTGCACGATATCCCGACGGCCAAGGCCAAATCGGCTACCATCGGCGGCTTCAGCAAACCCGAACTCCTGGGCTACCTCAGCGGAAGCCGGACCGAACGCTGGCAGAAAGCCCGCGACGCGGCCAAGGCTGTGCTCGACATGCCCAACCTGGGCAACCGCCTGAACCTGACCGCGCCGCTGCCGCGTGAAGAAGCCATCCAGACGTACATCAACAACTCGATGGCGCGTAATGGCGGGGAGCGCGAAATCCTGCTGGGCCGTTATTTTATCAACGCCAAGGCAGAGAACGGAGGCCGGCAGGGGCTTTTCAATGGCCCGAACGGCTACAACAACTGGGCCGGGAACACGCCGGTACAACTGCTGGTCGACGATTACGAAATGATGGATGGAACGCGCTTCGACTGGAACGATCCGGCCAAAGCAGCCGCACCCTACAACAACCGTGATCCGCGCTTCTACGCTTCAGTCTTGTACGACGGTGCGCAGTGGAAGCCTCGTTCGTCGGCCAACCAGCCGCGTGACCCGCTGGGGCAGATCCAGACCGGTCGGTACGAAGTCGTCAACTCGTCGGGTCAGAAAGTGACCCACTTTGGCCTCGACACCCGCAACAGCCCGATCGAAGACTGGAACGGCAGCTATACCGGCTACTATTTCCGGAAATTTATCGACGCTAACCCCGCGATCGTGGACCAGAACACCTAGCAGGAAGTGCCCTGGCCGATGCTGCGCTACACGGAGGCGCTGCTCAATTATGCCGAGGCCTGCATCGAACTGGGGCAGGATGCTGAAGCCCGCGACTGGCTAAACCGGTTACGCTTCCGTTCGGGTATGCCGGCCCTGACGGAGTCTGGAGATGCGCTGCGCGAACGCTACCGCAACGAGCGGCGGATCGAAATGGCTTACGAAGAGCAGCGCTACCACGATACCCGCCGCTGGATGATCGCCTCCACAACCCTCGGGCGTAAGGCTAACGGCATCAGCATCGTCGGGACCCTCAAACCGGGTAAGACCGTCTCGCTCTACCGCTACGACCCCACGAACTACGATTACAGTTACCGGGTGGTGGATATTGACCCAGGGAAGGAAAATCGGCTGTGGCTGGACAAGATGTACTATCTGCCGGTCCACCGCGATGAAATGAACCGGAACAACAAGCTGATTCAGAACCCGGGCTACCAGTAATTCTTTTTGATTCACTTAAACCAGAAATATCCACCTCCTTGCCTATCTTGGAGGTGGATATTTTATTTTTTCATGATTTTTCGGTTGTTATCCCGCTCCTGGCTGGGTATGCTAGCCGCCACCTTTCTCGGCCTGGCAGCCTGTCAGCGGTCGGCCGATTCGGGCAGCAATGCATCCGGCGGCCCTCCGCTGTTTACCTTACTGGCCGCCCAAGAGACGGGTATCTCGTTTCAGAACCGCCTGGAGGAAGGCATGAATACGAATATTCTCCTGTACGAGTATTTCTATAACGGGGGAGGAGTGGCCACGGGGGATTTTAACGGAGACGGCAGGATCGACGCCTACTTCACGGCCAACATGGCCGAAAACAAGCTGTATCTCAACCAGGGCCAGTGGAAGTTCCAGGATGTAACCGACGTTTCGGGTGCGGGTGGGCGGCCCGGGCCCTGGAAAACGGGGGTCAGCATCGTGGACATCAATGCCGACGGGCGCCTGGACCTGTACCTCTGCTATTCCGGCGCCATGCCCCCGGAAAAACGGCGCAATCAACTTTTCATCAACGAAGGCAATGATGCCCAGGGCGTTCCCCGGTTTGTCGACCGGGCGGCCGAATACGGTCTCGACAGCCCCGGTTTCAGTAACCAGGCGTATTTCCTGGATTATGACCAGGACGGCGATCTGGACATGCTCCTGCTGAACCATAACCCCAAAAACCTGCCCATCCTCAACGAAGCCAGCACGGCCGAACTGATGCAGCAGGACGATCCCGACCGGGGGCTGCGGCTCTTCCGGCAAACCAACGGCCGGTTTACCGACATTACCCAACAGGCCGGCATCAACGGCTCTCCCCTGAGCTACGGCCTGGGCCTGGGGGTAGGCGATTTCAACCAGGACGGCTGGCTGGACTTCTACGTCTCCAACGACTACACCGTTCCCGACTACCTCTACCTCAACAACCGGAACGGGACCTTCCGCAACGACCTGGCGAAATGCCTCAGCCACACCAGCCAGTTTTCGATGGGAAACGACGTGGCGGATGTCAACAACGACGGCCGGGATGACATCTTTACCCTTGATATGCTGCCCGAAGATAACCGCCGCCAGAAACTGCTGATGGCGCCGGATAACTTCGCCAAATTCGACCTCAACGTGCGGAGCGGGCTGTATTACCAGTACATGCGCAACATGCTGCACCTCAACAACGGGGATGACACCTTCAGCGAGGTCGGGCAGCAGGCGGGCGTTTCCAATACCGACTGGAGCTGGGCGGCGCTGCTGGCCGATTTTGACAACGACGGCTGGAAGGATCTCTTCGTCAGCAACGGCTACCTGCACGACTATACGAACCTGGATTTCATCAAGTACATGGACGATTTCGTCCAGAGCCGGGGCCGGCTGCAGCGCCAGGACGTCCTCGAACTCATCAGCCACATGCCCGCCTCCAACGTAGTCAATTACGTTTTCCGGAACCAGGAGGGGGCCGGCTTTAGCAACCAGACCCAACGCTGGGGCCTCAGCCGCCCCTCGAACAGCAACGGGGCGGCCTACGCTGATTTCGACAACGATGGCGATCTGGATCTGCTGGTCAACAACATCAACCAGGCCGCCTTTGTCTACCGCAACGAAGCCGATAAGCAGGCCAGCTACCACTTTGTGCAGATCAGCCTGAAGGGGCAGGGCGGCAATACGTTCGGCATCGGTACCCGGGTGCGGCTCTACCAGGGCGGAAAGCCCCAGACGCAGACCCAAACCCTGACCCGTGGCTACCTGTCGGCCGTTTCCCCCGTCCTGCATTTTGGGCTGGGAGCCACCGTTGCGGTCGATTCGGTGGAGGTGGTCTGGCCCGGCGGAAAACGTCAGACGCTGCGGAACGTGAAGGCAGACCAGGTGCTGCAGCTCGATGAGGCCAGCGCGCAGGAGCAGGACCGGAAGCCGGCAACGGCCCAGCCGCTGTTCCGGGAAATAGCGGCTCCGCTGGCCTATGAACACCCGGTCCAGCCCGTCAACGATTTTGACCGCCAGCTGCTGCTCACCAGCCAGCTTTCGCATAGCGGTCCCTGCCTGGTGCGGGGCGATGTGAACGGCGACGGCCTGGAGGATGTCTTCGTTGGCGGAACCGGCCAGCAGCCGGCGGCCCTGTACCTTCAGGGAAAAACGGGGCGGCTGGTTCGGCAGGATTCGCCCGCCCTGGCGGCTGATGTGGGCGTTCACGACGCAACGGCCACGTTTTTCGACGCCAACGGGGATGGATCGCCAGATCTGTACGTGGCCACCGGGGGCTACCATGATCTCGCCCCGGGTGACGCCCGGCTGAAGGACCGGCTTTATCTCAATGATGGCAAAGGCAACTTCCGCCGCAGCCCGGATGCGCTGCCGGACCTGCGCATCAGTAACGGTTGCGTGACGGCCGGCGACGCCAACGGCGACGGTAAAATCGATCTGTTTGTGGGCGGGCGGGTCATTCCCGGGCGGTATCCCGAGATACCCGAAAGTTATCTGCTGATCAACGACGGGCAGGGTCGGTTTACGAACCAGACGGCCGCCCTGGCGCCCGGTTTGCAGCGAATCGGGCTGGTCACCGATGCCGTCTTCACTGACATCAACGGCGACCGCCGCCCGGAGCTGATAGTTGTCGGGGAGTGGATGCCGGTGACGGTCTTCGGATCCGAAGGCGGGAAGCTGGTTGACCAGACGACGGCCTACTTCGACCGGCCGTACCGGGGGTGGTGGAACAGGCTGGCTGTCGGCGACTTCAACGGCGACCGTAAGCCGGATCTGTTCGTGGGGAACTGGGGGCTGAACTCCCAGGTGAAGGCCAGTGAAGCCGAACCGGCGGAACTGTATTTCCGGGATTTCGACGCCAATGGGTCGGTCGAGCCGATCCTGAGTTATTACATCCAGGGCAAAAGCTATCCGTACGTGACCCGCGACGAACTGGTCAACCAGATCAACGGCTTCCGGGCGCGGTACCCGAGTTACGAAAGCTATGCCGACCAGACGCTGGACCAGGTGTTCGACGAAGCGGCCCTGGCCGAGGCGGGGCACCTGACGGCCACGCACCTGGCGACAAGCTGTTTCCTGAGTTCGGGAAGCGGGAAATTCACGCTGGCGACGCTCCCAACGCCCGTGCAGTATGCGCCCGTCCACACGATTACGGTCCTGGATTACGACGGCGACGGAGCGCAGGATGTCCTTCTCTGCGGCAATAACAGCCACGCTAAAATCCGGCTGGGCAAGCTCGACGCCAATTTCGGTACCCTGCTGCGGGGAGACGGCAAAGGAGGCTTTCGCTGCCTGGAGCAGCGGGAGACGGGCTTTCGGCTGAAAGGGGATGTCCGCTCGGTCGTCGCTCTCGGCAATACGCTCCTCTTTGGTCTGTACGGGAAAAAACTGACCGCCTACCAACGAACCCCATGAAGCGATTTTGCCGGCAGGCCCATAGGGCTGCCGCCTGGCAGGAATCGCTCCGGCGACTTATTGCAAAAACAGGTTAATCAGCTTCAGGCCGGATCGAAGGCCTCAGTCCGCAGCACCAGCCAGTCGCCCACCACCATCGGCTGGCCTTTGAGCAGGCCGCGGTTGGGCGTACAGACCAGGTAACGGTCGTCGGCCCGGAAAATGGCCACCACCACTTCGCCCAGCGTGAAATCGGACTTCCCGACGGTCAGGACCGAGCGGTGGCCGGTTTCTTCGTATTCGAGTTCGTAGATCCGGTCGGGGCTGGCTTCGTACCGGTGCTGGGCGGCCAGCTTGCGGCGGAGAATGTCGTAGACCTTTTCGGCTTCGGCTTCGTCCTTGGTCGAGGGAACAAAGAATGTCATAGTGTGTAGCAGTTGGCCACAAAGCTAACCAATTTGGCCGGGTATCAGGCCCGGAAACAAAACGGGCCGGCTCAGGAGCCGACCCGCTGGGATAGGATGAGACGCTTTCCTTACACCGATTGCGGGAAGGGGTGTTTGTAGGGCGCGCGATAGGGCCGCTGGAGCAGGGCCGTCGCCTCCTGGTCGCCGACTACCACCCGTTTCTGGGGATCGTAGACGATGGGGCGGCCGGTCTGCATGGAAATATTGGCCAGAATGCAGCTCGCCGTCGAAATATGGCCTTCTTCGATATCAGCAACCGGCCGGCCGTTGTTTTCGATGGCGGCCAGGAAGTCGAGCATGTGCAGGCGCGTTGCCGGGGCGGCGTTCAGCTCGATGCGTTCTTCGGTCAGGTCTTCCGGATACTTTTCCTTTTCGTAGACCACATCCATGTGGATTTTCTTGCCTTCCTTATCCACCGGAATGAAGTCGTAGCGCATCGTACTGGCGATGAGCGTACCTTTTTCGCCGTAGAGGGTGAACGACCACGGATATTCCGGATTCGGCGGCGTGCCCCAGGTCCGGTGCTGCCAGACCGCGTTGAGCCCGTCGAATTCAAAGGTAGCTACCTGCGTATCGGCGATGTTGGATTTGCCTTCTTTCTGCACGTAGATACCGCCCTGGGACGAAATCCGCTTCGGCCAGCCAAGCTTGAGCATCCAGCGGACGGTATCCAGCATGTGCACGCACATATCGCCCGTGATGCCGTTGCCGTACTCCATGAACGTCCGCCACCAGCGGATGTGGGGGAGTCCGTCGTAAGGCCGCTTGGGCGCGGGGCCGGTCCACATTTCGTAATCGAGGAAGTCCGGCACGGCCTGAACCGGCGGATTGCCGTTGGCCCGCATGTGCAGGTAGCAGCACATTTCCACGTGCTTGATCTTGCCCAGCAGACCAGCGTCAACGATGTTTTTCTTCGCTTCGATCAGGTGCGGGGTGCTTTTGCGCTGCGTTCCGACCTGCACCACTTTCTTGTATTTCCGGGCGGCGGCGACCATGGCTTCGCCTTCCATGACATCGACGCGGATCGGCTTCTGTACATAGACGTGGGCGCCAGCCTTGACGGCATCAATCGTCTGCAGGGCGTGCCAGTGGTCCGGCGTTCCGATTAAAACGATATCCAGTTTATTTTCGGCCAGCATCTTCCGGTAGTCGCCGTAGAGTTTGGGCACTTTCCCGGATTTCTGGCGCTGGCTGACGAGCTTGGCAGCCCCGTCCAGCAGGTTTTTATCCACATCGCAAAGGGCCACCACCTCAACCGGGGCCACCTGGATAAGCCGGAAAAGGTCACTTTTGCCGTACCAGCCGGTACCGATCAGACCAACCCGGTAGGCTTTATCAGGCGCGGGAAGTTTCATTCCGCTGGCTCCGAACGAGGTCAGGGCGAGGGAAGCCGAAGCCCCCTGGAGGAACTGTCGGCGATTAAACGTAAACGAAGGCATGATGGGTTAAGGGTTGCGTTAAAGGGTTGAACCATCAACGGGGACGTTACCTGCATAAGCCGGTTAACCGCAACAATTACTGCTTCTGCCGGGGAAAATTTCGGGGTTGAGGGCGTTTTTCGTGGGTTAGGGCTTGGCAGGGGCGGTATGTGCGGGTCAGCTTTGGCTATAAAGTAAGAAAAAGCGAGAATCCCGGCCCAGCCCTTAACTCCGGCATGGCTTCGTTCGTTGTGTGGCAAATGAACGCCATGCTTATGAGACAGACGCTTGCCTGGGTTAGCCTGCTGGTGCTGGTGATGCTGGAAGCCGGATGCCACAAATCCAGCCGAATGAGCCGGTCGGCCTCCCGGACTTCGGACGATTATTCGGAAGCCGACTGGACCACAAAACGCCGCCGGGGGATCGACTTTACCGCTTTTGGGTCGGAGCCGAGCTGGACCCTCGATATGGATTTCTCGGAAGATTTACGCCTGAAGCAGCCCGATGGCTCGGTGCTGGTAGCCCCGGTGCCCAGGCCGGAGCGTTCGGGCCGGGGAAGCGGCGTTATGTTTATCACGCAGGCAAAGACCAGGCCTGTGCGGGTTACCATCGATCCGGTGATCGGCCGCGACAAAATAACGGGGAAAGAATATGCCTATTCAGTCCGGATTGAAGCCGGCGATAAACGCTATACCGGCTACGGGACTTTTCTGCGCGGCATTACCCGGCTGGAAGATACCTGGGTACTGGAGACCTTCCGGGGCCAGCGCATCCGGGCCGAGCAGTTCACCAGGAATCAGCTGCCCTACATCAGCATCGACCTGAAGGACAACCGGATCAGCGGTTTCAGCGGCTGCAATGAACTGCGGGGCAAAGTCAAGGCCGAAAACGACGAACTGCAGATTGAGGCCGCGCCGGCCACCCGCCGGGCCTGTTCGGGAAGTTTTGAAGCTAATTTCCTGAAGGCCCTGCGCAGCGCCACCCTGTACCGCATCGGGAAAAACCGGCTGACGCTTTACGCCAACGGGCAGTACGTCATGTCGCTGCGCAAGGCCGAGAATACCGCTTCGGCGGCCCGCTAGGAAACAAACGAACGCAGCATCCAGGCCATCTTTTCGTGCTGCTCCATCAGGCCGGTCAGAAAGTCGCTCGTACCGGCATCGTGGTGTTCCTCGCCGGTTTCGTCGACCGCCTCCCGAAGGAAACGAATCAGGCCTTCGTGGTCTACCAGCAGGTTTTCCAGCATTTGCCGGGCGTTCTCGCGTTCGCTGCTTTCCTTCAGCTGGGTAAGGCCCAGAAAAGCCTGCATGGAACTGACGGTATGGTGCCCGATCGCCCGGATTCGCTCGGCAACTTCGTCGATGATTTCATCCAGGGCCTCGTACTGCTCCTGGAAGAATTTGTGGAGTTCACTGAAGTCCGGTCCAACGACGTTCCAGTGGTAGTTCCGGGTCTTGGTGTATAAGACGTATTCGTCCGCCAGGACCCGGTTCAGGATGTCGGCAACCGCCTGCCGGGCCTCATCGGAAAGGCCAATGTTGGTTTTCATAATAGCCGATTTGTGCTTGCTGGCGGTTAAATTAGGGTTTGCTGCCATAAAAATTGGTTTATGGTTTACAGTTTAGGGTTTATTGTTTATGGAAGGGCATTGATTGGCAAATCAGGATCCTTGCCATCAACCCTAAACAATAAACCCTAAACTGTAAACGGTTTAGGTCAGTTTGCGGCCGTATACATCGGTAACCTTGCCAGCCGGACCTTCAATATCCGAGGCCGGGCGCCCCGAGAGCGAATTGGGCGAATTCAGGTGCGCACCGGGATCGACCCCTACGCCCAGCCGATCCACCAGTTCGCCGCCCAGCCAGCCGGTAAAGCCCGCCAGCGCAAAGGCGATAAAGGAACAGGCCAGGGCCAGGGTCGAGGGAATGTGGTTGACCTCATCCCGCCGTAGCGCCCAGGCCAGGGAGAACAGGATCAGAACGGTAACGTTGCCCAGACCATGGACCAGGCCCACGGACTTGGCCCGCGTGCCGCGGGGAATGGAGAACCAGTCGATCCAGCCGGGTACAGCCGCCACGATGCCGCCGATAATGCCCGCCGCAATCATCCAGAAGGCAACCGTCGCCATCGTGGGATTGCCGTTGATCAGGTAAACAATGTCAAAAATTACCGAAGTCGCGAGAAGTCCCAGCGGAAAGACCACCAGGATGGGATGGGCCGGGTGGCCCAGTAGTTTAGCTCTGCTTTCCATAACGTCGTGTGTTTCCGGTTCTAACCCGGAGAAATCCGAAATGTTCGGTTGCCAGCCGTGCCCTTATTAAAAACCGAGCGGCTTAACCTGGGGTGCTTTCAGGCGGTAAAGGGGCCGCCCTACGTTCGAATAGCCCAAACCAAGCGGTATCATTTTGGTTAAAAGGGAACCCAGCCCACCGATCCAGGGCGCCTGTCGGCGCCGGCTTCAGGAGTAGCAAAGGGGCAGACGCCCAAACCCAAAACAGGTGGTTTTGTATGAACAATCGAATTCTGATCTTTTTTCTGGCCGTATGGATGCTGGGCTCCTGCCGGAGTACCGGACCCGGCAAACTTTTTCAGGCATCTTCACCCCACGAACAATACGCCCGGTCCCTGAAAGAAGCCCGGCTGGAGCGAACCGCCCTGGGAGCGGACTGGCTCGCGGCCGGGGAGCGGGCCCTGCTCGACTCAATTCAGATTACGGCGCCCTACCGCGAGAGCGGCTACTTTTCGGCCAATAAACCCTTTGCGGTCGGTTACCGGCTGCGTGGCCAGCGTGGCGACCGCTTCATCATCCGGCTGGAAGTACAGGGCCGGCAGGAGGCCACGGTATTCATGGATGTGTACGAACTGGAGGACCGTTCCGAACGGGGCAGCGGGCGCGGAACGCCCGAGCGGGTCGCTTCGGCCAAGGCGGATACAAACCAGTTCCAGCTGGAAGTCCGCCGCAACCGGACTTACCTCATCCGCATCCAGCCCGAACTGCTCCGCAGCGGCAGTTATACGCTCTCGGTAACCCGGGAGCCGATTCTGGGATTTCCGGTACAGGGCCGCGACAGCCGGGCCATCAGCAGTTACTTTGGGGCCCCCCGCGACGGCGGGCGGCGGCGGCACGAGGGCATTGACATCTTTGCGCCCCGCGGTACCCCGGCCATCGCCTGTACGGACGGTATCATCACGGGCGTCGGCAACAACAACCTGGGCGGGAAAGTCGTCTGGCTTTCCGACGCGGGCCGCAGTCAGTCGCTTTACTACGCGCACCTCGACGTGCAGACCGTCCGGGAAGGCCAGCGCGTGTCGGCGGGGGATACCGTCGGCCTTGTGGGCAATACGGGAAACGCCCGGACGACCGCTCCGCACCTGCATTTTGGCATCTACCGCTTTAACGAAGGGGCCGTCGATCCGCTGCCGTACGTCCGGCTCGGAACGGGCCCGGCCCGGCAGTCACTGCTCGCGGCGGAGCGCCTGGGGGATTCGGTCCGCATCCGGACGGCCCGGGCGGTGCTGCGTCAGACGCCCAATAGCGAAGCCCCCGTGCTGACGGAGCTTAGCCGGGGCGTGACGGCAGTTTTGGCGGGCGGAACGGCCAGCTGGCTGCGCGTCGAGCTGCCCGACGGCCTGACGGGTTACGTATCCGCCGATCTGACCGAGCCGGCGCAACAGCCGCTTCGGCGCCTGACCCTGGAGCAGGTTACCGATCTGAAAGACGCCGCAGGCCCCCTGGCGGCGGTCGTTACCCGGCTGTCTCCCGGAACGCCCGTGCTGGTGCTGGGCCTCTTCGGTACCCAGCAGTTGGTTCGGACGGTTGGCGGACTGACGGGCTGGGTTGGGCGGGAGCCATAAGCGGATAAACAAAAAAAGCCCCAGACTCCGTCGGGAGTCTGGGGCCTGGTATAGGCAATGGTCTGGTTAGCGGGAACCGTAATCCTGACCGGCGCTTTCCGGGAAATTCTTCATGATGCTTTCCACGGTAGAACGGAAGGCGGCATCGCGTTCCCGGTCACGGCGCTGGTTCAGCTGGCCCGTTGCCCAACCCTGCCAAACGATATCGTTCGTGCGGCTGTCATAGACGTTGATCACAACCCGGTTCTCTTCGTACTGACGTGAGTACACCTGGTTGTTGCCAGCGCCCCACCAACCACCCCAGTAGGGGTTCATACCGCCGGTCGACTGAATCTGCTGGCGGTCTTTTGAGTCGGCGAAAAAGCGAATGACCAGATCGGCATTACCGGCTTCAACCGGACGGTACCCACGGGCACGCATGGCCTTGTCGATGCCTTCGGAAATACGACGCTGGTTCAGGTTGCTTCCCACGATGGGGTCGGCGTTGCGGACCCGGTCCGCTTCAATGCGGTAGGTGCTGAACTGGTGAACGTTCACCTTCGGATCATAGTCATATTTGACGTTCACCGAGGGGGCGCAACCCGCCAGCAGTCCCAGCATGAACAGGCTGGCAATTATGCTTCGAAACTTCATAGGTTTGTTGCGTTTATTGGTTAAGATAGTTGGAATCCGGTACCCCGGGCCATTCGCTAACCACATGATTAACGGATGCTGACGGGTCCTTAGTATACCACGTCAGAATAACCGAAATGCAGGCGACATAGTTCGTTTGGAATGGTTTGTGTAGGGTAGGTAAGGTGCTGATTAATAGCGGATTTGCAAAAGGACGAAAAATATCTGCAAAAATTTTTCCGGACCGTTGCCACAAAAAATGTCCGGCCAGCTGACCGGACATTTCGCATGCTTCAGGTTGTATAATTAAGCTTACTGGCGGGCTACCTGCACGTTCAGTACTAACCGAACATCATCGCTTACCACAACACCGCCCGCTTCGGTAACGGCATCCCAGTTCAGACCGTATTCTTTGCGCTTGATGGTTCCGCTGATTTCAAAACCGGCCTTCGTATTGCCGTAGAAGTCGACCATCTGGCCGCCGTATTCGGCTTTCAGCGTTACCGGCTGGGTCACGCCGCGGATCGTCAGGTCGCCCGATACCTGGTAGGAATCTTCGCCTACCTTTTTCATGGAGGTGGATACGAACGTCAGTTTCGGGTGGTTTTCGGCATCGAAGAAATCCGCAGACTTCAGGTGCGCATCGCGCTGGGCCATGTTAGTGGAGATGCTGTCAATGTCGGCCGAAAACGAAACCGAAGCGCCGTCAAAGTCGTCGCCCGTCGTTTGAACCTGGCCTTCGAAGGAGGCAAAATGGCCCGTTACGTTGGAGACCATCAGGTGACGAACCTTGAAGAGAATTTCGGAATGCATCGGGTCAATGGCCCAGGTGGTGGTTACAGGAGCAGACGTTTCCATGAAAATTAACAGTTTGTATAGTTAACGATGTAATGACATTTGATGTAAGTACATGTAATTGCGGCAAAAGGTTTCCGGGCTGCGAAAAAAAATTTCGTCAACCCGGAAACAGGCGTTACACCCGTGAGAACATGCTGCTCCTGCGGGAGTCCAGCTTGAGAAAAATAAACAGCAGAATGGAAAACGACCAGAGCGAGGAGCCCCCGTAGCTAAAGAATGGCAGCGGAATACCGATTACCGGCATCAGGCCGATGGTCATCCCAATGTTGATCAGCACGTGGAAGAAAATAATGCCGGCCACGCAGTATCCGTAGACGCGCGCAAAACGGGTGCGCTGTTTTTCGGCCAGCAGCACGATCCGGCACAGCAGGATCACGAACAGGGCGACCACCAGCAGGCTGCCGATGAAACCGTGTTCCTCCCCGATGGTACAAAAGATAAAGTCGGTACTCTGTTCGGGAACGAAGTCAAACTTGGTCTGGGTCCCTTCCAGGAAACCTTTGCCCGAAAGCCGTCCCGAGCCGATGGCGATCTTGGCCTGGGTGACGTTCCAGCCCGCCCCCAGAGGATCAGCTGCGGGGTTGATCAGGACTTTGATCCGGTTCTGCTGGTGGGGCTGCAGGACGCTGTTGACAAAAAAATCGACCCCCGCGACAATGCCGATCATGAGCAGGCCCGATATACCGATGGCGAGAATATTCTGCACCGACCGCTGGTAGCGCGGCAGCAGAAAGAAACCCGCTACACCCAGGGCGGTAATGGCCACAAACAGGTACAGTTTGGGTACGATCAGCGTCAGGATAAAGAGCGTTACGACGATAATGCCCAGGAGCGGGTAAATGCCCGGCAGACCTTCACGGTAGAGCATGATGATAAACGCCGCAAAGACGAGGGCCTGCCCCGTTTCCCGGGAGGCAATGATCAGCAGGGGGGGAACGGCAATGATCAGCCCGCACCAGAGCTGGTCTTTCAGTTTGGCCAGGTTGATGCTCGGGTAATCGATGTAGCGGGCCAGGGCCAGGGCCGTCGTCATCTTGGCGAACTCGGCCGGCTGAATGGAGGCCGAGCCGATCTTGAACCAGGACCGCGAACCGTTGATGTTGGTCCCGGCGACCAGCACCAGCAGCAGCGACAGGATCGTCAGCCCGTAGAGGATAAAGGCGAAGGTATCCCAGAACCGGTGGTTGATGACGAGAATACAGATCAGCAGGACGATGGTCGTGCCGATCCACATGAGCTGCTTTCCGGCATTGTGCGACAGATCGAACAGGCTGGTCTGGTCTTCGGGGCTGTACACGGCCGCGTACACGTTGAGCCAGCCCATCAGGACGCAGGCAATGTAGATCATGACCGTCACCCAGTCGACATTATGGGTAATCTGGGGTTGTTCTCCGAAGCGGGACACGAGTGGGAATGAAAAATTAAAAATGAAAAATTATAAGTAACGGGGGCAGGCCTTACTGACCGCTGACGTTGGCTTCCCGGCTGGTGACCGGCGCCTGGCGGACGATCATGGGCTTGGCCGGGCGCTGGGTCGTATCGGGCTTCTTCGGAGCGGCCGGTTTGGGCTGGGTCGGCAGGATGACGTTCTGCATGTAGTTCGTCGACTTCACGTATTCGTCCAGCTTCTTGTTGTCCACCCGCCGCTTGATGTATTTTTCGATCAGCAGCATGGCCACCGGAGCGGCGGCCGTTCCGCCCCATTTCCCGTTCTCAACGAAGGCCGCAATGGCGATTTTCGGATTATCCCGGGGCGCGAAGCCGATGAAGATGGAGTGGTCATCGCCCTTTTTATTCTGGGACGTACCCGTTTTGCCGCAGACGGTAATGTCCGGGATACGGGCCATTCCCATGACCGTACCGGCCTCGACGGCCATCTGCATGCCGCTGATGACGGTTTCGAAGTGCCGGGGGTCGACGCCGACTTCGTGTTTTTCGAGGTATTTCGGATCAATGCCTTTTCCCGGGGTGCCGATGCCGTGTACCAGGTGCGGGGTGTAGTAATACCCCCGGTTGGCGATGATCGCTGCCACATTGGCCATCTTGAGCGGGTTGATCAGCAATTCGCCTTCGCCGATGCTCAGGGAGTAGATGGTTGAGAACTTCCAGCGCAGCGCCCCGTAGGCTTTATCGTAGTAGGCCACGTCGGGGAGCTTTCCTTTCAGTTCGCTCGGCAGGTCAAACCCCAGCTTCTGGCCAATGCCGAACCTGGCCACCTTTTCGTTCCAGTCCTGGAGCCCGAGGGCCGAAGCCTTGAAGGTATTGCTCTCGGAATTGTTGTACATCATCCGCCGGAAGACGTGGTAGAAGTAAGGGTTGCAGGAATACTGCACCGCCCCGGCGAGCCGGATGCCGCCCGGGTGGCCGTGGCACTTCATCTTCACCCCGGCATGGCCGAACTGGGAGGCGGGTGTCAGCACTCCGTCCTGCAGACCGATGAGCGCCTGGATAAGCTTGAAGGTGGAGCCCGGCCGGTAGCTGGCCATCACGGGCCGGTTGATCAGCGGTTTATAGGGGTCTTTGACCAGCTTGGCGTAGTTCTTCGAAAAGAAGCGGCTGGAGAGCATGTTGGGATCGTAGGTCGGGGCCGACACCATGCAGATGATCTGGCCCGTCGAGGGGTCGATGGCCACCACGCTGCCCACCTTGTTCTGCATCAGCGTGTCGGCGTACTGCTGTACGTCCAGGTCGATGCCCGTATAGAGGTTCTGCCCGGCCTGGGCCAGGGTATCGTAAGCGCCGTCCTTGAACGATCCCTTCACGACGCCCCGCACGTTCTGCATGACGAACTTGGTGCCCCGGCGGCCGCGCAGCACGGTTTCGTACTGTTCTTCCAGACCGCTATGGCCGATGTAATCACCCTGGCGGTAGTAGGGCGTTTCCTGTTCCTCGAGCTGTTTCCTGGTAATTTCACTGACGTACCCCAGGGCGTTGGCCATCGTCCGGGCCGGATAGGTCCGCATCGAACTGGTGACGTGCTCAAAACCCCGGTAGTCGACCAGCGCATCCTGGATGCGGGCAAAATCCTCCTTCGAAAGCTGCCGCAGAAATACCGACGGCTTCACGGGCGAATACGTCTTGGCCGCGTGCATGATGCTGTCGAATTCGTGGCGGGTAATGTCCATCAGCCGGCAGAACGCCAGGGTATCCGGAATCCGCACCTTTTTCGGCGTGACGTACAGATCGTAAACCGGCGTGTTGTAAACGATCAGCTTGCCGTTCCGGTCGTAGATCTGACCCCGGTACGGGATCTCAATGACGCGTTTGATGGAGTTACTCGATGACTCCAGGGAGTAGCTGTCGTCCAGCACCTGAAGGTAAAAAAGACGAGACAGGTAGACGACGCCTACCGCACAGAAAATGGCGATGATGGTATATTTTCTGCTTTCTATCATGGATGTACTAACCCGGAAATCCTTGCCCTCCTGATCTTCTCAGATTACTTACAAAATTACCATTTGTTGCGAGTAGTTTAGGGACAAACTAAGATTTGCACACACAAAAATTACACAGCCCCCGGCGCACCAAACAGATGATCGATGGATGCGGGTATATTATGGAACATTCCATGAAAAAGCTTACTTTTCCGGAGATCCTACGGCAAAAGCATCATTTTTCAAAATTTTCAACAAACTTGCTGCTTCATTTGCCATCCTCGCAACCCGCAGCCGTATTTGCTGAAGCGTATGAAAGAATACATCCGTCCGATTAAGCGCCTGTTGGTAGCCAACCGGGGCGAAATTGCCATCCGCATCATGCGGGCCGCCACCGAACTGGGCATTACCACCGTAGCCGTTTATACCTACGAAGACCGCTATTCCCTGCACCGCTACAAAGCTGACGAGGCTTACCAGATTGGGCGGGACGATGAGCCCCTGAAACCGTATCTGAACGTCGAGGAAATCGTTCTGCTGGCCAAGCATAAAAAGGTAGACGCCATCCATCCGGGCTACGGCTTTCTGTCGGAGAACGTCAACCTGGCGCGCCGGTGCCGGGAGGAAGGCATCATCTTCGTCGGGCCCTCGCCGGAAGCCATGGAAGCGCTGGGCGATAAGGTCCGCGCCAAGAACCTGGCCAACAGCGCCGACGTGCCGATGATCCCCGACAGCCGGGTCGATTTGTCGGATTATAGCTTCGCTCATGCCGAGGCCGTACGGATCGGCTTCCCGGTCATGATCAAAGCCGCGGCGGGCGGTGGCGGGCGGGGCATGCGGGTGGTACGCGGCGAAGACGAGTTCGAACGGGCGTATAACGAGGCCCGTAACGAAGCCCGCAACGCCTTCGGTGACGATACGATCGTCCTCGAAAAATTCATCGTCGACCCCAAGCACATCGAAGTCCAGCTGCTGGGCGACCAGCATGGCAACATCGTTCACCTCTACGAACGCGACTGCTCCGTACAGCGGCGTTTCCAGAAGGTGGTCGAAGTGGCACCTTCCTTCGGGCTGCGGCAGGAAACGAAGAACAAACTCTACGAATACGCGCTGAAAATCGGCCGGCAGGCGAATTACTCCAATGCCGGAACGGTCGAGTTCCTGGTCGATAAACAGGAGAATATCTACTTCATCGAAGTAAACCCGAGGATTCAGGTCGAGCACACCATTACCGAAGAAGTCACCGGCATCGATCTGGTCCGCACGCAGATTCTGGTAGCGATGGGCTATAAGCTCTCCGATAACGGCATCTACATCAACCACCAGGACGAAATCCCGCTCAACGGCTACGCCATCCAGTGCCGGATTACCACCGAGGACACGGCCAACGGCTTTAAGCCGGATTTCGGGACGATCATTGCCTACCGCAACGCGGCGGGCTTCGGTATCCGCCTCGACGAAGGCAGCTCCTACCCGGGCGTGAAGATTTCGCCCTACTTCGACTCGATGATCGTAAAGGTTTCGGCCCGCGGCCGGACGCTCAAGGGCGCCACCCAGCGCCTGAAGCGGGCCTTGGTCGAGTTCCGGATCCGGGGCGTGAAGACGAACATCCCGTTCCTGATGAACGTGATCGACCACCCGATCTTCCAGCGCGGTGACGCCCGGGTGTCGTTCATCGAAAATCATCCCGAACTCTTCAACCTCCGCAAGCCGAAAGACCGCTCGACCCGCGCCCTAAACTACCTGGCGGACGTGATCGTCAACGGCAATCCGGAAGTGAAAGTCCGCCACGACCGCACCTTCCGCACGCCCGTCGTGCCCGATTTCGACCGCTACGCCGCCTATCCCTACGGCAACAAGGACCGCCTGCGGGAACTGGGACCGGAGGGCTTTGCCGCCTGGGTCCGGGACCAGCCGGGCATTCTTTACACCGATACAACTTTCCGCGACGGTCACCAGTCGCTGCTGGCCACCCGCGTCCGGACGCAGGATATGCTCAAAGTGGCAGAAGGCTTTGCCAAAGCCCATCCCGAGCTGTTTTCGATGGAGGTCTGGGCGGAGCGACCTTCGACGTGGCCATGCGCTTCCTCTACGAGAGCCCCTGGAAACGGCTCGAAGCCTTCCGCGAGGCCATGCCCAACCAGCTGTTGCAGATGCTCTTCCGGGGCTCGAACGCCGTGGGCTACTCGGCCTACCCCGATAACCTGATCGAGAAGTTCGTCGAAAAATCCTGGGAAACGGGCATCGACGTCTTCCGCATTTTCGATTCGCTTAATTGGGTGGAGGCCATGAAGGTCAGCATCCGGGCGGTTCGGGAGCGGACGGACGCCATTGCCCAGGCGGCCATCTGCTACACGGGCGATATGCTGGATCCGAACCAGACAAAGTATACGCTTCAGTACTACCTGGATATGGCCCGGCAGCTCGAAGACGAAGGTGCGCACATGCTGGCCATCAAGGACATGGCCGGGCTGCTGAAGCCGCTGGCGGCCGAGGTGCTGGTTAAAGAACTGAAACAGGCCGTCAGCATTCCGGTCCACCTGCACACCCACGATACCCCGGGCATCCAGGCGGCCACCTACCTGAAGGCCATCGACGCCGGCGTCGACGTAATCGACTGCTCGCTGGGCGCGCTTTCGGGCCTGACCGCCCAGCCGAACTTCAATTCGGTGGTGGCGATGATGAAAGGCCATCCGCGCGAGACGCCCGTGAACCTGTCCTCGCTTAATGCCTACTCGAACTACTGGGAAGACGTCCGCGAATGGTACTATCCCTTCGAATCCGGCATGAAGGCAGGCAGCGCGGAAGTGTACGAAAACGAAATTCCCGGTGGTCAGTATTCCAACCTGAAGCCGCAGGCCATTGCGCTGGGGCTGGGCGACAAGTTCGAGACGCTCAAAAAGAACTACGTGGTCGTCAATAAGCTTTTCGGCGATATCGTCAAGGTGACGCCTTCCTCGAAGGTCGTCGGCGACATGGCGCTGTTCATGACGTCCAATAACCTGACGGCCGAAGACGTCCTGACCAAAGGGCCGGCCCTGTCGTTCCCCGAGTCGGTGAAAGACTTCATGCGGGGCGGACTGGGTCAGCCGCCGGGCGGCTTCCCGACCGAACTCCAGGAAACGGTCCTCAAAGGCGAGCAGCCCATAACGGGCCGCCCCAACGAACACCTCCAGCCCATCGACCTGGAGGCGGATGCGGCGGCCTTCCGGGAGAAATTCCCGAATAGCGACGGCTTCCTGGACTACCTGTCGTACAAAATGTACCCGAAGGTCTACGAAGACTACTACCGAGCCATCGAACAGCACGGCGACGTCAGCATCATTCCGACGCCGGCCTTCTTCTACGGCCTCAAGCCGAACGAAGAGATTCTGGTCCCGATCGACGAAGGAAAGAACATCCTGGTCCGGCTGCTGTTCGTTTCGGAAGCCAACGATCAGGGCATGCGGACCGTTACCTTCGAGCTCAACGGCCAGAGCCGGCAGGTGCAGGTGCGGGATAAGTCGATGAAGGTCGACCGGCCGCAGAACCAGAAGGTGGGCAAAGCCGGCGACGTTGGGGCACCGCTCCAGGGCCGTCTGACGAAAATCCTGGTCAAAGCCGGTGATGTGGTAAAGAAAAACCAGCCCCTGTTCGTGATCGAAGCCATGAAAATGGAAAGCATTGTGGCGGCCCCCAAAGAAGGGACCATCCAGCAGGTCCTGCTCCGGGAAGGCACGGTGGTGGAACAGGACGACTGGGTCGTAGAACTGGCCTAAGGCATTTCCTGCCGAACCATTCAATCCCGGAAAGTCGCCCAGCCTTCCGGGATTTTTCTTTTTGCCCGGAAAAGTGCTTCTTAACACCCTGAGAGCAAATTCCTTATACTCGCATGGAAAATCAGCCCTATCCTCCCACTTCTTCTACCCTGAGCCCCACCGACGAGCGGATGTGGGCCATGCTTGCCCACCTGAGCGCCCTGGCCGGCTTTATCATTCCGCTGGGGAATATCGTAGGCCCTCTCGTGATCTGGCAGATCTTCAAGGACCGGTCGGCTTTTGTGGACCACCACGGCAAAGAGGCGGTCAATTTTCAGATAACCATGACCATTTTTTACGCCGTCTCGATCCTGTTGATCGTCCTCGTGATCGGGATACCGATGCTGATCGTGCTGGGTGTGCTCAGCGTGGTTTTCTTCATCATCGCGGGCGTGAAAGCCAATAACGGCGAATACTACCGGTACCCCTTCACGATCCGGCTGGTCAAGTGAGGCATCCAAGCCTGTGACAAAGAAACCAGGGTGCAACGAAACAAAGTAGGAGGGGATATTCTTACTTTGTCACTGTGCCCTGGTTCTTTTTTCCCGGCTCCTCTGATTGAATGAAAGGTTTGATGAGTAAACGATTTTCTCGGTTCTGGCAAATAATTGCCGCCGTTTTGGCCTGGATGGCCCTAACGCCGCTGGTAAGCCAGGCGCAGACCTGGGGAAGCTGGGCCGTCGGGACGCTCCAGGTACCGGGAGGAGCCCGTAAGTGGGGTGGTTTCCTGGAAGGCCAGATCCGGATGAATGGGGTGGCTCGTCAGTACAATTACCACGAATACAAGGGGGGCATCAGCTACGACCTGAGCCAGAACTTTACCGTCCTGCTCGGTTTGGGGCGCTACATCACCTACGACCATCGGGATCTCCAGGAGCCCCTGATTCGGGAGATTCGGGTGTGGCAGCAGCTGACCCAAAGCCAGAACCTCAGCCGCCTGAAGTTTGAACACCGCTACCGCTTTGAACAGCGCTTTCTGGATCACCTCGACGGCCGGGAGGAATACCGGAACCGGATCCGCTACCGGCTCAACCTGCTGATTCCGCTCAACGACGAAAAGCTGGAGGCCGGCACCGTCTTTGTCAGTCTGTACGACGAAATTTTCCTCAATAACCGGCTTCCCAATTTCGAGCGGAACCGGTTCTATACCGGGATGGGCTACCAGCTAACCCCGCAGTGGACCATCCAGGCGGGCTGGCTCAACCAGTACGACGCCTCACCCGGCCCCGTCCGTACCAAAAACAATGTAGTCGTTACCGTCCTGTACCGCCTGGTCGGTGTGGACCGGCTGCTGCGGTTGCCTACGTCGATGGATTGATAAGTACGAAGGATTGAGGGATTGAGGGATTGAGGGATTGAAGGATTGATGGATTGAAGGGAGCTTCGCCAGTACCGACAAGAATGGCCATAGACTATCCTTCAATCCTTCAATCCCTCAATCCCTCAATCCTTGGATCCTTCGTACCTGCTTAAAACCACGGCCGCCGAACCTTAAACTCCTTCTTCAGCCCCCGGATGAGCAGAAAGGCTCCGAGAATGCCGAAAATGACGGCCAGGATGGTGATTTTGAGCAGGGCGAAGACCACAGCGACGAGTATAACCGGTATGGAGGCCTTCAGCGACCAGTGAATGCGCTGCCACCAGTTCAGTTTTTTGCGGGGCTTAAGGCCCAGGATTTCCCGCAGCGTTTTTTTCTCGGGTTCCTGCCGGGTTTTCGGGCGCGGGCGCGGCTGCGCGGGCTGGCTGGATTCCGTTCGTTGGGCCGAGGCCAGGAGCTGCCCGACGCGTTGCAGGTGCTGGCGGGTGTTTTCGGCCGGGCGGAACGGCGCGGTCGGTACCGTGCTGGCGTGCAGGGGAGGGACTGGTTCGGCCGGCACCGGCTCTATAGGTCGGGCCAGTTCGGCCGGTAGGGGAGCCGCCTCGGCCGGGCTCGCCGGTGGTGCCACCGGGCCGGCTACGGGTGAACGAAACGTCTCAACCGGCATGGGCTGGTAGAGGGCGTGGGGACGTTGGCAGGACGTAGTAAACAAACCAGCAGTCGAACAGAGCAAAAGTCCTAAGGCAGCCGCTTTCTTCATTAATTTGGGAAATGCTTAAACAGAAGTTGTCAGTAGAACGAAACCGAGCGGTGGCCTGATATGAACGGAAGCCTATTGTTGCGTAAGTTTTTGGGAAACCAGCGACCAGGCCCGGTTCAGTGGCGGCAGAAAAGCGGGCTTTTGGGGATGGCGATACTGACGCTGTTTCTCGCGGGAGCGCCGCTTTCGGCCCAGTCCGACCCGCCCGCCACGGGCACGCTTCAGGTCAGGGTTCTCGACGGAACCACGGGTTCGCCCACCCCGGTCCGGGTTCGAATTACCCGGAATGGCCGGCCCATCGGGAGGCCCCCCGAGCAGACCATTGCCGTCATGTATGGGCTCTGGGACCATGCCGACGGCTACGCTTTTCAGCCCGACAGTTCGTTTTACGTCGCAGGCAGCTTCCGCCTTGAACTGCCTCCGGGCAGCTACACAATCACGCTCGCCAAAGGCCTGGAATTTCTGGAACAGCAGCACGAACTGACCGTAGCCGCGGGCCGTACCCTGAGCCGGACGTATACCCTGAAGCGGTGGATTCACATGGCCCGCCGGGGCTGGTACGCGGCCGACGGCCATATCCATATTCGTCGTTCGCCGCGCGATAACCCGCTGCTGCTCGACTGGATTCGGGCGGAAGACGTAAATGTTGGCGTCCTGCTGCGGATGGGTGATTTCTGGGAGACCTATTACCCGCAGTACGCCTACGGAAAAAACGGGGTTTATCAGCAGGGCGATTACCTGCTGACCTCCGGTCAGGAAGATCCGCGCACGCCCGAACTGGGTCACGCCCTGGGGCTGGCGGCCGACGATAAAGTCCGCTTCGGCCGGGATTATTACTACTACGATAAGGTCTTCGACGAACTCCACCGCCGCAACGGCCTGACCGGCTACGCCCACCAGGCCGAAAGCTTTCACGGCTACCGCGGCCTGACGCTGGATGGGCTGCGCGGCAAGGTGGATATGCTGGAAATCCTGCAGTTCTGCGTCGATCGGCTGCCTCTGCGGACCGAGCAGTACTACCGCCTCCTGGACCTGGGCTTTCCGCTCACGGCCGTGGCGGGCTCGGACTTTCCCTGGTGCGGGCAGGACCACGACCACGGCCCCGTCGAGCATTCCGCCCGCATCGGCAACGCGCGGTTCTACACCTACCTCGACGGCCCCCTGACCTTTGATCGCTGGAAGGCGGCCCTGAAGGCCGGGCGCACCTTTGTCAGCAGCGGCCCCATGCTCGATTTTCGGGTGAACAACGCGCTTCCGGGCGATCAACTGGCCGTTTCCCGGGGAAAAAAGCTACGCCTGACCGCTACAGCCTACGGTCATCCGGCGCAGGTACCCCTCAACGCCCTGGAACTGGTGGGTCACGGGAAGGTCCTGGCCCGGGTGACCCCTAAGGACCCGGGGCAATCAGCCGATCGGCTGACGGTCAGCCTGGAACTGCCGGTCGGCGAAAAAGGCATCTGGCTGGCCGCCCGCTGCTACGGCGGCCCACAGCAGGCCGCCCATACCACCCCGGTCTACGTGTCGGTGGAGGGAGGCGGTTTTCACAATCCCGAATCGGTGCAGCGATACCTGGACGTCAGCGAAGGTTACCTCAACGAACTGGAGAAGGAACTGGATCAGCAAAGCAGCAACCCCGAGATCCGGGCGTGGTACTACAAAAAGGGGCTGAAAGAACGGATCGGGGAGGTGCGGGGCATTATCGGGAGCCTGCGGGCTAAATTGAAATGAGGAAAGGGAGTTGACTGGTTTAAGGCATAGGGTTTAGGGTTTATGGTTTAAAGTTTATGGTCTGCAAATCAGCGCATTAACTATAAACCCTAAACCCTAAACTATAAACCCTAAACGCAACCCCAACTCAGGCCGTTTCCTCTTTCGTAATCGGCACGCGGCGAATCTGGCGCATCCGCTTCAGTTCGGTATTCGTCAGCAGGCGGGCCACCGGGCCGGCAAAGCGGGTCAGCCAGGACATCATCTTGGCGTAGAACGGCAGCACGACCAGTTCCTGGTTGGCCGCTACGCCCTTCAGCAGCTGTTCCACCGCTCCTTCGACCGGATGAATGCCGAAGGGCTTTACCTTCATGGCTTCCTCGTGCGTAATTCCGTACAGCAGCGAACTGTCGTAGATGCCCGTATCGAGGAAACCCGGACAGAAAGCCGTCACGTTCACGCCCAGTTCTTTCCCCTCCAGCCGGAGGCAGCGCGAAAACGCCACCACGGCATGTTTGGTCGTCACGTAGGGCGTCAGGGTACCGCTATAGACCAGCCCGGCCAGGGAGGCCGTATTGATGATATGGCCGCTACCCTGTTTTACCATGGCCTTATACGCTTCCGTGGCTGTATAGACAACACCGTTCAGGTTCACCCCCAGTACCCGGTCCCAGGCTTCGACGGGAATGTCGCGGGTTTCGCCGCCAACCCCGATGCCCGCGTTGCAGAAGGCGTAATCCAGGCGTCCGTAGCTGGAAACCAGATAACTCACCAACTGGCGTACGGCATGGTAGTCGGTGACGTCCAGGCGGTAATAGTCGGCCTTGCCGCCATCCTGCCGAATGGAATCGACCAGGGCCTCCACCCCCTCTTCGTTAATGTCGGTCGCAATGACAATTGCGCCGTGGCGCCCGAGCTGCCGGGCCAGTTCCCGGCCGATTCCCGAGGCCGCACCGGTAATCAGCGCTACTTTTTGGTAGAATGCGTTCATAGGCGTTTGGGTTGGATTGTAGTCGTCAGTCTGTCAGTCGTCAGTCATCAGTCTGTTAGTCGACAGTCCGGTAACGGCCAAAGCCGACTGACGACTGAAAGACTGATGACTGTCGACTATTAAATCCAAGTTACACCGAATCCCCCATCCGCCCAACTAATTCGCAAAAAACTGAGGCTGAACGTTTAAGCGTGGGCGGCTGCGGCGCTTCGGGCCAGGTCAGGGAGGTGCAGGTTGCCGTCCTGGAATTTAAAGTGGAAGGTCATGCGGGTGATGCACCAGCGGCCGTGGGCCGGTTGCAGCTCGAATTCGTAGGCCCCGACGACCGTCCAGACGTGGAGGCCGCTGGGGTTGCGCAGGAAGTGCGAGGCCGTACCGTAACAACTGGCCTGGGCTCTCCAGCCTTCCAGCCGCACCTGGCAGTTGCCGATCTGGTGGTGAGTCGTTTCAAAACCCGGCAGAAACGACCGCCAGGAGTCGATTACCTGCTGGGCCGTCATCGTCTGCGGCTCGCCGGCGCCCATCGAGCTGTAGTCCAGCCGGACCGTTTCGTCAAAACAGTCCCGGACCACCTCCCAGTTGCGCCGGTCGGTCTCCACAAAGAGCGTAAAAAGGGTGTCCTGGATAGCCAGTTGTGTCGCTGGGGCGGGAGGGAAGGGTTCCATAACGGTAAACGTTAGTTTAATACGAATATAAACAACTGTTCAGGCAAGCGGTCCGCTTTCCCGGGGCCCTTCAATAAATTAACCCGGCCAAGGCGTGGCTCAGAAGGGCAGTTTGCCCAGGTCCACGTTACCGCCGGTCAGAATCAGGCCTACTGTATGACTCGCAAAGCGGTCTGGATGTTTCAGAACAACCGCCAGTGGCACGGCGCAGGAGGGCTCGATGAGGATCTTCATCCGTTCCCAGATCAGCCGCATGGCCGCGATGATCTCCGCGTCGGAAACGGTGAGAATGTCCGAAACATGCTGGCGGATCAGGGCCAGCGTCCGGTCGCTGAGGGTGGTCAGCAGGCCGTCGGCGATGGTCTGGATGTAAGGCGCGGCTTCAACCCGGCCGCTCCGGAACGAAAGCACGGCATCGGCAGCGCCTTCGGGCTCACCGGCGATCACCGTCGTGCGGGGGCTGAGGTAATGCGCGCTCAGGGCCGTACCACTCAGTAGCCCGCCACCCCCAACCGGGGCCAGCAGAAAATCCAGCGGACCTGCGTCTTCCAGCAGTTCCTTGGCGGCGGTGGCCTGACCGGCAATGACCCGGTCGTCGTCGAAGGGATGAACCAGCACCGCACCCTTTTGCGCCATAATCGCCTGAACGCCCTCTTCCCGGGCCTGGAGGGTGGGCTCGCATTCAATCACCTCCGCTCCGTAGCCCCGAACGGCGTCTTTTTTGACCTGGGGAGCCGTCCGCGGCATGACGATATAGGCCCGCGTGCCCGCCTGCCGGGCCGCATAGGCAATGGCCTGGGCGTGGTTACCGGAAGAATGCGTCGTAACGCCCCGGGCGCGTTCCGCCTCGGTGAGCTGCAGGACCGCGTTGACGCCGCCCCGGGCCTTGAACGCGCCGATTTTCTGGAAATTTTCGCATTTGAAGAACAGCTTCGCACCGGAAAGCTGGTCGAGGTAGGCGCTGGTCAGGACAGGGGTGCGGTGAATGTAAGGCCGAATGCGGTCGTGGGCTGCCTGGATGGTTTCGAGGGAAATCATGCAAATGGAACGGATGGGTAAGGCCGTTTCGCAAAGATAGAAGGAAAACGGCCAGTCGTCAGCAGCGCACCAACGGCTTACTGCGCACTGCCTGCCACCAGGGTTGCGGACATCGGCTGCGTTTTGAGCAATAACTCGCGAACCAGGCTGGTATGGGAATTGGTAATCAGGTGGCCGGCCTTGGGCAGGAAGATGAACTCAACGGGTTTGCCGGACAGCACCCGCTTGGCAAAATCCAGGTTGGAGGGGTCGACGATCCAGTCCTGCCCGCCCTGCATGACCGTAGCGGGCGTCTGCAGCTGCGGCCAAAGGGGCTCGAGCCGCCGGAGTTCGGCAATATGGGAAAACTTCTCGTCGGTAGCGGTATTGAGGCTCCTGGGGAGAAAAAGGCGGACGATGCCCAGGCGGCCCCAGCGTGAAAACCACCAGAATTTTTCCTTTTCGGGATCGAGCGGGGGCGCCAGCATAAACAGATGATGCACCCGCTGCGGGGCCAGCATGGCCAGCCGGGCCGCTATGGGAGCGCCAAAGGAACGACCCAGCACGACCGCCGGCTGCCCGGAGCGATTCAGTTTCAGGGCCTCGGCGATGAATTGTGCCTGCTGGCTGATGGACGTGACCGGCCGGCGGCCCTTGCGGGATTTTCCGTAGCCGGGGCGATCCACCGCCAGGATGTGGTAACGCTGCTGCAGCAGGCTGTCGTCGCAATACTGCAGATAACCGTACCAGGCACCCGGCGCACCATGGATCAGCAGCAGCGGGGGCAAGGTATCGGAACCGATGCTGGCCACGTGCAGCCGCATGCTGTCGTTTTCGATGGTATAAAAGGTAGGGCGGGTGGGGCGTCCGGCATAATGGGCCCGGATCTCCCCTTCGCTCATCGACCAGCGGCGGAAACAGCCGGTGGAACCAAGCAGGAGCAGGCAGGCCAGCAGGGAAAGGAGGCGGAAACAGACTTGCATGGGGTATTGACCTAGGACTTGGGACAGTTGGCGTTGAACAATACGAATCAACGGTCCTATGTTATGTGTCAAATGTCAAAAAAGCGGGCAATTCTACTCACCCAAACAGCGATAATTGCTGTGCGGATGGTCTAAGTATACTCAGTTCGTGATCCAGTAACCATTTCTTCCGCCAGAGCCCGCCGGCATAGCCTGTTAGTTCACCGTTGGAACCAATGATGCGGTGACAGGGCACCACAATCCAGAGCGGGTTTCGGCCGTTGGCGGCCGCGACGGCCCGGATGGCTTTTTCCTCACCGTAGCGCCGGCTCAGGGTCCGGTAGGAGCAGGTTTCCCCGAATGGCACCTCGAGCAGTAAGCGCCAGACCGCCTGCTGAAACGGCGTACCCTGCTGAGCCAGCGGCAGGTCAAACGACCGGAGTTCGCCCCGGCAATACGCCTCCAGCTGCTCCCGGCAGGCCAGCAAGGGAGCCGGAACCGACCCTTCGGGCGTAGCTTCCTCAGCAGCGGAGGGCGCTGGGGGCAGGGGCTCATCCAGGCAGGAAATGCGCTGGATTCCCTGAGCGTCGCCGGTAATCCGAACCGGGCCCAGCGGACTTTGAAACGACAAAGTAGCCACAACTGCCGTCAGTTACGGGCAAAATAATCGCTGGCGATTGCTTCCAGCATTTGTTTGGTGAGCGGTTTGTTCCGGTAACCCTGGACCGCTTCGTACCCGCGCGCCCGCACTTCGTCGTCAGGGTTGAGCGAAGTGGTCAGCATGATCAGGACCACCTGTGCGCGGTTATTTTCGGGCAACTGCTCATACTGCTGGAGAAATTCAAAGCCGTTCATGCCGGGCATGTTGATGTCGAGCAGAATCACATCTGGCCGTATATACCCGGGAGCTTCCGAATTTTTCAGATACTGTAAACCCTTTATGCCGTTTTCTGCGGTGCGCACGTGTTCACACAGATCCGACTCACGAATAATGAGTTCGTGCAGGAAGTTATCATCAGGATCATCATCAATAAGCAGAATGCACCGAATTTTCCTGGGCATAATGATGAAGGGTTTTGATCACTTTAGGTAGGGTGAAATAAAAGGTGCTGCCCTGCTCTTCCACGCTGTCAACGCCGATGGTACCCCCGTAGATTTCGACGATCTTCTTGCAGGTAGCTAACCCAATGCCCGTTCCGGCGTATTGACCCCGGCCGTGAAGGCGCTGGAATATTTGAAAAATGCGGTTGTAATGCTCGGGGCTGATGCCGATGCCGTTGTCCTTCACAAAAAAGCGGTACTGATCGCCCAGATCCTCCGAACCAATGTGCAGGTGCGGTGCAACACCTTCCCGCCGGTATTTGATGGCGTTGCCAATGAGGTTCAGGAAGAGGCGTTTGAGATCGGTGCGGTGCGCATCCAGCGTGGGCAGCGGGCCAACTTCCAGGGTGGCGCCGGCTTCTTCAGCATCCTGCTGGATTTCGCTCCAGACTTCGTTGACCAGCTCCGGCAGCGAAACCGTCTCAAATTCCAGCGAACTGCCGACGCGCGAGAAGTCCAGCAGGTCGGTAATCAGCGAACGCATCCGGGCCGCAGCGGCCGCCGATGTGTCGATCAGCCGGCGCCCGTTCGGATCCAGCTGCGCACTGTACCGGTCATCGAACAGATGCAAATAATTTTCGATGGTGCGGAGCGGAGACTGCAGGTCGTGGGAAGCTACGTAGGCAAATTGCTGCAGCTCCGCGTTGGAGCGGCTGAGCTCCTGTTCGGCCTGTTTGCGGATGCGCAGTTCCCGTTCAAATTCCTGGGATGTCTTCAGGCCGACGGCCTCGTCGAAATATTTGATCAAGGCCAGGACCGTACCGATGGAAACCAGGCCGGTCACGAACCGAACCAGGGCATTCAGGCGGTAAGCCGGCCACCAGAACATCGTTACATCCATCAGGTGCGTCAGTCCGCAAAGCAGAATAAAGGCGCCAAAAAGCCAGAAAACCCGGATGAGGGGAACGCCCTGCTTGATAATGATGAACCGAATCAGGAAGAGGGGAATGGCCATGTAGGCACCCCAGATCAATAAATCAGAAGCAATATAAAGCCAGCCGTGGAAATCGGTCCAGCGGCCGCAATACCAGCGCGGGGGCCAGTCGCTGGTATCAAATAAGTTGGCAAAAAATTCGGTTACTTCCTTCATGAGCCCGCGGAGGGTGACAAATCAGCAAATCGCTTCGGTAAGGACGGTGTTACAGATGGAAAAGCCCGCAAAATTACCTGAAGACCGCCACATTATTCCATCGGTATGTATTAAAATCCAATTAGTTATTCGATTCTTGAGGAGCCCGGCCCGGTAAGCCAGTTATTCCGGACCCGGGGAAGAACCAGTCTGTTTTTGGGTGGCCGGGGCAAGATACAAAATTATTGAAGGCGTTTATGCCCTTGTGCCCGGGAACGAAAAAAGGCAGGATGATTATCCTGCCCGTTCCGGTAGTTGATGGATGAAGTCAGTCGCTTAGTTAGCCTCGGTAAACCGGCGGATGATGCCGCCGGTCAGATCCAGCACGTAAAGCTCCCGGTTGGCATCCTCGCCAAAAGCGGAGACCTGCCCGGCCTCGCCGCTCACCAGCTGATTGCCTGAAGCCTTGTTGTTGGCGACGCTCAGCGCCCAGACCTTGCCGCTGCCGAAATCACCGAAAACGTATTTTCCGCGCAGGGAGGGAATTTTGGACCCCCGGTACACCACCCCGCCCGTAACGGAATTGCCGTCGCTGCCGTGCTGGTAGGTATGGACCGGATCGATCAGGTTCTGTTCGTTACAACCCGTGCGGGGGCTGAAGCACTCGGCCCCTTCCTTGATTTTCCAGCCGTAATTCCCGCCCTTGGTCACAATGTCGATTTCTTCGAGCTCGTTCTGACCTACGTCGCCGGTCCAGAGCTGGCCGGTCTGGGAATCGAAGCTAAACCGCCAGGGGTTCCGCAGGCCGTAGGCGTAAATTTCTTCCAGCGTTCCGTTTTTGTTACCCACGAACGGATTATCGGCCGGGATACCGTAGGCACCCTTGTCGGTTTTGTTGACGTCGATGCGCAGGATCTTACCCAGGTAGGTGCTCAGTTTCTGGCCATTGTTCTGCGGGTCGTTGGCGCTGCCGCCGTCGCCGGTGGCAATATAAAGCATGCCGTCCGGACCAAAGGCAATCTTGCCGCCGTTGTGGTTGGCGTAGGGCTGGCGGAATTTCAGCAGCACCACCTCACTGCCGGGGTCCACCTTGTTGGCACCGGCACTGGCCGCCTTGAACCGGCTGATGACCGTTTCCCGCGGGTTATCCTTGGTGTAGTTGACGTAGAACAAGCCGTTTTCCCGAAAATTCGGGTGAAAGGCCAGGCCGAGCAGGCCCATTTCCCCGCCATAGGTTACGCGATCGCGAATGTCGAGGTAGACCTCGGCGCTTTTGGCATCGGCTTTATTGGCGAAGGTGCGAATCCGGCCATTCTGCTCCACGACGAACACGCGGTCGGTGCCGTCACCAGCGTGGGTAAATTCCACGGGAGCGGTAAATTTCAGACTGGGAAAAGCGTTTTCCAGGCGCAGCGCCCGGGGGGCTTCGGTCATGGGAAGGCGGGCGCGCTCCGGATTACGGTCGTGCGGTTGGCAGACCATTGAAACCAGGAACGCGAAGGTGGCCGTCGCCGCCAGCGAACCGGCCATCGTCAGCGCCGCTTTTTGTACGTAATGCATCGTGTTTCGGACGAAGTTTCCTACTTTCGTTCCTGCAAGAGTCGAACCAGGCATGGCGAAGAACTTTTAAAGGTGGTTTTTGTTTCTCAATGAACCGGATAAACCTTGATATGTTGCAGAACTGGGCAAAGTATGTAATGAACACCTGTTGTTGTACTTCCTCAATCTGGGGAGGGCCATCCACTACATCTACCCCCGTCTGAAGCGCCGCCCTCCCAACTGGAGGGTTTTTTGTTGAGAAACGATGAATACCACCGAGCAGCAACGCTTTTTTGAACGGATGGCCCGCCAGAACGCCGCCTACCGCTACCGCCTGCCTTCCAAACCGGATGTCGGGCGCTTTATCGACCAGTTGATCCGGTTTCTGTTTCCCATTACGCAGGACTGCCGGCCGCTGGAACAAAGTACCGCCGATACCTACCGATCGCTGCGGGACCAGTTGTCGTGTCTGCTGCTGCCGCTGGAAGGCAGCCTGCCGGGTGAGCGCGAGGTGGTGGTGGAGTATTTCTTCAATCAGGTACCGGCCCTCTACGAATCTCTACTGCTGGATGCCCAGGCCATTTCCGCCAACGATCCTGCCTCGGTGGGCCTGGAAGAAGTGATTGCCGTCTATCCGGGCTTTTACGCCATTTCCGTCTACCGCCTGGCCCACCTGCTGAGTGACCTGGAAGTCCCGCTGCTGCCCCGAATGATGACCGAGTACGCCCACGGCCAGACGGGCATCGACATTCACCCGAAAGCCGAGATCGGGCAGTCGTTTTTTATCGACCACGGTACGGGTGTGGTGATCGGCGAAACGACCCATATCGGCCATAACGTCAAGATCTACCAGGGCGTCACGCTGGGGGCTACCCACGTGGCCAAGTCGCTGGCGAGCCGCAAGCGCCACCCGACCATCGAGGATAATGTGGTGATTTACGCCAACGCCACCATTCTCGGCGGGCGGCCGGTGGTGGGCCATGATTCAGTCATCGGCGGCAACGTCTGGCTAACCCAGAGCGTCGAGCCCTATTCGCTGGTCTACCACCAGAGCCAGGTGGAAGTCCGGTCGATTTCGGCCGAGGAATAAGCCTTCAGTGTTCCTTTCCGCAGTGCGGGCAGCGGTGTCTGGGCGGGGCTTTCTGCGTCCGGATCTGCTCCGTAAATCCTGCTACCAGAATACCCGTCGGCAGGGCGAACAAACCGATCCCCAGGATGGCCGCAACCCCACCCAGAAACTTGCCCAGGGGCGTGATCGGGTGCATATCGCCGTAGCCCACGGTGGTCATGGCGCTGATGCCCCACCACATGGTAGCCGGAATGCTGGAGAAGATTTCGGGCTGGGCCGGGTGCTCCACGTAGTAGACGACGCTGGAGACGATAATGAGCATGAACAGGACAAATACCAGACTCAGGATCAGCTCTTCCTTATTATCGGTTACCGCGTTCCGAATTACCTTGAAGGCGTGCGAATACCGCGTGACGCGGAAGAGGCGGAAAATCCGGAACAGCCGCAGGATCCGGACGATGGCCAAATCCGTCGCGAAAAGCGTGAAGTAAAAGGGAAAGATCGCCAGGAAATCAATGATGGCGCTGGCGGATACCATGTACCGCAGCCGCCCCCAGACCGGGTGGCTGTATTTATCGTTTTCCACACAGATCCAGATCCGCAGCAGGTATTCAATCGTAAAAAACGCTACGGAAAACAGCTCAAAATCATAAAACAGCTGTTCGTACCGCTGGCTGAAGCTCGGGACGGTATGCAGCACAATGGCCACCGAGTTGAGCGTAATGATGGAGATCAGAAAGCCATTGAAGACCCGGCTCCAGCCCCGCCGCTTGCTGGCTGAGGTTTCCAGAATCCGGTACACGGTCCAACGCAAGGGCCGCCGAACCGCTTTTTTCTGGTGGGAGACAGGAGGGTGCATGGGGTCTTGAATTAAACACCAAAAATGAAGCCTAAGGAATCAGGATGCAACCTCCCGCCCCCGGATAACCGCTTTCGGGTGAATTTTTAAGGCTTACCCGCATACAGGCGTTCGCCGCCAACCCAGGTTTGCCGCACCTTTACCGTCCGCAGCTGCGGGAGGGGAGCGGTCATGATGTCCTCCTCAAGCACCACAAAATCGGCCTGTTTGCCGGCTTCGATGCTGCCCCGGAGCTGGTCTTCGAAACAGGCATAGGCCGCCCAGCGGGTCATAGCCTTCAGCGCCGACGCCCGGTCTACGGCGTTTTCCATCTGGTAGCCGCCCTTCGGATAGCCCTTCTCGTCGACCCGCGCCACCGCGGCATGAAAACCGTACAAGGGGTTGACCGCCTCGACCGGAAAATCGCTGCCGAAGGTAATCAGGCCGTTCTGCTTCATTAGGTCCCTGAAGGCATAGGCGCCTTTCACGCGGACTGGTCCGAGTCGTTCTTCGGCCCAGTACATGTCCGAGGTGGCGTGGGTAGGCTGCACCGACGGAATGACCGAATACCGGCTGAACTTCCAGAAATCATCGGGAGTCACCACCTGGGCGTGTTCAATCCGCCAGCGGCGGTCGTTCTTTTCCTTCAGCAATTTACCGTACAAATCCAGGATGAGGTGGTTAGCCGAATCGCCGATGCAGTGGGTATTGGCCTGAAAGCGGCTGTCGGCCAGCAGGGTCAGGATGCGTTCGAGTTCACGGGGGTTCAGCAGCAGAAAGCCGCCGGTTTCGGGCCGGTCGCTGTAGGGTTTCCGGAGGCAGGCGCCCCGCGAGCCGAGCGCGCCGTCGGCGTAAAACTTAAAGGAGCGGACCGTCAGCCGGTCGGTCTGGAAGGGGCCTTTTTTCAGGTAGTACTCAATATTCGACTTGCCGAGGCTGACCATGGCGTAATCGCGGATTTTCAGCTTGCCTTCCTGGTGCAGTTTTTCAATGAGTTCAATGTCGGGGCGGTTCAGACCGGCGTCCGAAACCGTCGTCAGGCCCAGCGAGAGGCATACCTTCTCGGCCGCCAGCAGCATGCGGGTCCGGTCGGCTTCGTCGGGCTGGGGAATCACGCGCCGGACCATCTGCATGGCGTTGTCGATCAGCACGCCGGTAGGCTGACCGTTTTCGAGGATGACTTCACCGCCGGTCATCCTGGTGCCGGCCGTCACCTGGGCCAGCCGCAGCGCTTTGGTGTTTACCAGCATGGCGTGGCCGTCGACGCGTGTCAGGGCCACCGGCAGGTTCGGGAAAGCGGCGTCGAGCTTCGCCTTAGTCGGAAACCGTTTGTCGGGCCAGTCGTTCTGGTCCCAGCCCCGCCCGATGATCCACATCGCCTCGGGATGGCTGCGGTGGTAGGCTTTGAGGCGTTCGATGACTTCGTCGTAGGAGGTGTCCCCAACCAGATCCGCCTGGTCGAGCACCTGCCCCAGTCCCATGAAATGCGCGTGCGGATCATAGAAGCCGGGATAAACCGGCTGGCCACCCAGATCCACGACGCTGTCGGCCTCATAAGCCTCCAGAATCGCCTGACTGCTGCCCACTTCCAGGAATTTTCCGTCCCGGACGGCAAAGGCTTCCGCCTTAGAAAAGGTCGAATCAACCGTGTAAATACGGGCGTTATGAACAATGAGGTCAGCGGCTTTGCGGGATGCACAACTTTCCAGGAAAAATACAAGTACGGCGAGGGAGTATAGCGCTTTATGCATGTAGCGGCGGGCAAATGTTCGGGCAATAATAAGGGATCTTACAAAACCTTTATGTAATTGAAACAAGTAAAGATCTTCTCACGTAAATTTAGCCCGTTTTGTGTCAAATCTTCCCTCAATGAAAATAGCTATTTCCGTACTGTTATGCTGGACAACCCTCACGGCTCTGGGTCAGCAACCGATCAATATGCAACGCGCGTTACAGCGTAACGTTACGCTGGCAACCGTTCCCCAGCAGGGGGACCCGCTGACGCTCCAGCAGGCTATTGAGACGGCGCTGGACAAAAATTACCAGATTCGGATCAACCGGGCCCAGCAGGAGATCGCCCGAAATAATTACAACAAGGGAACCGTTGGCTACCTGCCGCTGGTAACGGGTAACTTCAACAGCAACGGAAACTTTCAGAACATCAGCCAGACCTTCCTGGGAAACCTCCGGCCGCCCCTGGACGTAAACGGAATCTTCAACCGGACCAATACCGTGGGTCTGAACGCGAACTACGGGATTCTGGACTTTACCCGGGCCGCCAATTACAACCGCCTGGGCGAACTCGTCCGGCTCAGTGAGGTAACGACCCGCGTCAATGTGGAAGCTACCGCGGCAAACGTCATCACGACCTACTACGACGTCATCCGGCAGCTGCAGCGACTGATTGCCTTCCGGCAGGCGCTGGACATTTCCCGGGAACGCCTCGAACTGGCCCGGGCCAACTATGAAGTGGGCACCCGCTCCCGGGTTGATTTTCTCAGCGCCCAGGTCGATTATAACGCCGACAGCGCCGCCCTGGTAGCCCAGCAGCAGAGCCTGCGGAACGCCAAAATTCTGCTGAACACCCTGCTGGTGCGGGAGCCGGGAACCGAATTCGCCGTTCGGGATACGATTCTGGTCCGGACGGATCTGCAGCTGGAAAACCTGCGGCAGGCCCTCAACACCAACAACCCTCAGCTTGTCCAGGCGCTCCTGAACCGGCAACTGACCGAAACCGACCTGCGCATCGCCCGCGCCCAGCAACTGCCGAGCGTCGATCTGGCGGTGGGCTATAACCAGACGTTTATCAACAACCAGGGCGGTTTCGGGATCCGGACGGCGCACAACCGGGGCCTGACGTACGGGTTGACGGCGGCCGTGCCCATCTTCAACGGCTACAACCTGAAACGGCAGATCAACAACGCCAAGATCAACACCCAGATCGCCGAACAGCAGGTGGCCGACCAGCGGCTGCAGCTCTACTCGCAGCTGGAGCAGACCTACACCCAATACCGCAACAGCCTCACGCTGCTGAACCTGGAAGTCCAGAACTTCAACATCGCCCGCCAGAACGTGGAAATCGCCTTCGAGCGCTACCGCGTGGGCAACTCAACCGCCGTGGAATTCCGCGACGTCCAGCGGAACGCCGTCGCCGCCGAAACCCGCCTCCTCGACGCGGCCTTCAACGCAAAAGTGTCCGAGACAGACCTGCTTCGGCTCAGTAGTACGATTTTTTAAAAAAATGGATGGTTGGATGGTTGGAATGGTTATAGAAACCATCCAGCCATCCATTCAACTTTTCATCTTCGTCTTCACCTTATCTTTCAGGAACGCCAGCAGCAATTTCTCCACGCTGTCCAGTCCGTAGGGGCTCGTCTGGCGGAAGCGGCTCATCCGTTTGAAATAGGGGTTGAGGTCCTGGCATTCGTAGGCCTCCAGCAGTTCGTGATGCACGTAGTACTTCCGGCAAACCGTTTTGGTGTTTCCCAACCGGTGCGCCACCTGCTCCAGCACCGTATTCACGTTTTTCTTCAGTTCTTTTTCGGTTTCGCAGGGTTCGAGTTCGGCCAGCAGGCGCAGGGCGTTGACCGTGCCGGCCCAGGTCCGGAAGTCCTTAGCCGAAAATTCCTCGCCTGTCGTTTCCCGCAGGTAGTCATTGACCATACCGGAATCGATGCTCCGGTGCGCACCCGTTTCGTCGTAGTACTGAAATAATTCCTTACCGGGTATATCGCGGCAGGCCTTTACCAGCCGGGCCAGGCGTTTGTCCTGGACGGTGATGTCGTGGAAAACGCCCTTTTTGCCCTTGAACCGAAACTTTACGGCTTCTTTCTCGACCTGCACGTGGCGGTCCTTGAGCGTGGTCAGGCCGTAGGAGCGGTACTGCTTCTCGTAGGCGGCGTTGCCAATCCGGATCAGGGTTTGTTCCATGACGCTGAGGGCCAGCCCGATCACTTTTTCCTTACTCAGCTCCCGGTTTTTGAGGTCATGGGCAATGCGTTTACGCAGGTGCGGTAGCCGTTCGCCGAAGGCGATCATGCGAAAAAACTTGGTCTCGCTCCGGATGGCGTTCCAGTTGGCGTGGTACCGGTACTGCTTACGTCCCTTGGTGTCGACGCCCGTGGCCTGGAGATGGCCGTTGGGTTTGGCGCAGATCCACACCCGCTCCCAGGCGGGAGGCAGGGCCAGGCGGCGGATCCGGTCGAGGGTGTCTTCCTCCCCGATTTCGTTGCCTTTCGCGTCGAGGTACACAAAGCGGTCGCCATCCCGCCGGCGCGTAATGCCGGGCATGGTATCGGTGACGTAGACCAGTTTGACGGCTTTCGCCGCCTTCACCGGGTCCTGGGCCAGTTCGAGCAAGTCCATGAAAAATGCAGACAGGTGTGGAGATTACGATAGACTGGTAGAAAATAGACTCTAGACAATAGAACCATGGGTTGAAGCATAGTTGGCTCCTATCCAGACCTATGTCTATTGTCTAACGTCTGTTGTCTTTAGTCTAAGCCTATAACCTCCGACGCATCGCCGCTGTTTTTGGGGCTTACAACGACCGCAGCAGTTCGCTCAGCGCCCGGTGCAGCCGCGGGGCTGTCTCCGGGCCTACGGAATTGATTTCTCCGTAGAGCTGATGGCGGGCTCCGTAGAGGTAGGGCGCTTCGGTATCCCACTCGCTTTTGGGGATGATGTAGCCGATTTCGTCGTTGGCCAGGCCCAGCACAAACTTGTACCGCGATTTCATCAGCGCCCGCAAAGGGGGTGTCTCCAGGGGTTTAGTGGGGAAATCGGCGCCGTCGGGCGTCTCAATACCGCCGTTGACAATCTCGGGATAGATTTCGCCCGGAACGCAGAGGAAGGTAGCCGGCCCGAGCCGAACCGCCGCGATCTCCGTCCGCATATGGCCCCAGCGGCTGTAACCGGCGTCGATCACGCCCAGGCCGACACCCAGCCGGAATAGCGAGTTGTCCAGCGGTAGCTCCAGGGTGTTGGCCAGCAAGCGGATCCCCGCTTTGTCGACCGTAGCGGTGTCGGTCTGCAGCGCTTTGTAGACCAGCATAGCCAGTTTTTTGCCTTCCGCATCGGCTTTTTCGAAGCTGGGCTCGGTATAGGTCCGGCCCGACAGCGGATCGGTGATCGGTACTTCGGGGGAGGTGGTCATCAGCCCGCCTACGCAGCCGGTGGCGTAGACGACGGTGCCGCCCAGTCCCGGCTGGACCGTGCCCGTGCTATCGCGGATGCCTTTTTCCAGGTATTCCCTTACGTAATGCGGAAAATCGGAAGTTAGCTCCCGGTTCCGGCTCCAGAGCGTTTCGGGATGGTTGCCCCAGACGACCAGCGTGCCGAGCGTGGAGTCGCGGTCGGCGGCTAGCGCCTGCAGGATGTACAGGCCGGGGTCCTTGACGATGGGGTTGCGGGTATCGGTCAGCAGCGAATCCGCGCCAGTCAGGTCCTGGGCGAAGCGGAGCCGGGCGGGCCGGGCCGAGCGGGCCGCTTCGACGATCGCCCGCCGGACCTGGTCTTCCACAAACCGCACGTAGGTCGGATTGACGCCGGATTTAAGGGTGCTTTCGCCCCACATGCCGATCATGTCCGGCCCCTCGTGGTTATGGGTGCTGCAAACGATGCTGTAGGTAATGCCCGCCGAGGCCGGTAGCCCCTTGCGGACGTTGAGGACGTTGGCGTGGCTGAAGCCCAGCAGGTCGACGGCCACGATGGCCAGGCGCGTCTGCCCGTCGTCGACCACCATAGCCCGAGCCCACAAATCGTCGTGGACCCCATTGGCGGCCCGTCGGCTATCGAAGCCGGCCATCCAGTGGGCGTCGAAGCGGCCATTTCGGTTGCGGTCTTCGTAACGGTCGCCCGCGTCGGGCTCATAGGTAGCGTTATCGTTGGTGTCGGTCCAGCGGTCGGGCACCTCTGGCGTAATTTTCAGGGCCGCAAAACCCACCTTCATTCCCCTGGGCTGGATGGGTTCGTCGACCGCCAGCGACAGGGCATACCCCGGATGCCGGTCCCGGCCGTTGTAATAGGCGTAACCGCCGACCAGCAAAAGCAGGCCAAGAAGGGAAAAGAGCAGGATCAGGAAAAAACGGCGCATGGCGTACGATGGGTTTGGCAAAGCCCCAAGTTAACTAAATCCGAAAAATGTACAAGGTACTAACGGATTTGTCCTACCAAAGCCATCACCAGATTCGCCGAGTTCCGGGCGGCGATCTGCACAAAATTCAGCATATCCTGGCGGGCCGTCCCGTTGGCCTTGTCGCTGAGGCTGCGAATCACCAGGCAGGGAATGCCCTGCTGGTAGCAGACCTGGGCAACGGCGGCGCCTTCCATCTCGGTGGCGTCGGCCTGGTGTTCGCTCCGCAGCTGGGCGACTTTCTCCTCCGAGGAAACAAACACGTCCCCCGTCACGACGGTACCGACAATGACCGAAGGCGGTCGGGACGTTTGCGGGATGCTTTCAAAGGAAACCTGTTTGGACACGGCCACGGCTTTCTGCAGCAGGAGCGAATCGCCCGGAAAATAAGCGGGATTGAATTCACGGGTAATGGCGTTGCGGGTCTGGTTGGTCTTCTGCTGCTGGGAGGTGATGTAGCCGTAATCGTGGTGGGTGGTCTGCCGGGCGATCACCAGATCGCCGGGCTGAAGGTCGGGGTTGGTACCGCCCGCTATGCCCGTGAAGATCACCTGGGCGGGTTTGAAGTAGGCCAGCACGAAGGCGGTCGTCATGGCGGCGTTTACCTTGCCGATGCCCGTTTCGGCCACGACGACCTCCCGGCCGTTTAGCTGACCCGTCATGAATTTAATGCCGTTGAGAACCTGCGTCTTCGGATTTTTCAGCGATCGCTGGACCAGTTCCACCTCCTTGTCAAAGGCACCGAGCAGGGCCGTTACGGGGCGGGGCTTGTACAACTGCGCGTTTGCCGGAAAGACGCCCAGGACGGCCAGCCACATAACGATCGTTCCGCTGAACAAAAACTTGCGCACCGAGGCGATTTGTCGATTTTCTTGCGTCATCATACAACGTACTAATGGGTATAAAGATGAAAAAAACATTCCTATTGGCCTGTTTGTCAGGCTTGTTGCTGCTTGCCGCCTCAGCCAGGGCTCAGACAACCCTTCCCGCCCCGGAGAAACAGAAATTCCATTTCAATAAAGCCGCCGAAGACGACGCGGGCTATGCCCAGGCCGTCCGGGTCGGTAACACGCTTTATGTTTCCGGCGTGGCAGGCGGTGGCGACATGGCGTCGGCCCTTCGCCGGGTCTACAGCGGGCTGGAGCGAAACCTGGCTGCCTACGGCCTGACCTTCAAACACGTCGTGAAGGAAACCCTTTACACTACCGATATCGAAGCGGTCAAAAAGAACAACGAGGTCCGAAAGCCCTTTTACCAGAGTGACTTCCCGGCCGCAACCTGGGTGCAGATTTCCCGCCTGTACATGCCCGAAGCCACGCTGGAAGTGGAAGTTATCGCCGTTATCCCCGACGCCTCAGTGGCCGGAGGCAAGCGCTAACAGGCAAAAACCGTCCACGACCCATAGTCCGGCCGGAATTTCCCGGGCCTTTCCCGCCGCCAGCTTCACGACCGTCCAGCTGAGAAAGCCCCAGATGATGCCCTGGGTGATCGAGTAGGTGAACGGAATCAGCACCAGCGCCAGGAAGGCGGGTAAGGCATCGTCCAGCCGCTCCCAGTGGATTTTGGTTACCGGCTTCATCATGAACGCCCCCACCAGCACCAGGGCCGGAGCCGTGGCGATACCGGGTACTACCGATAAGATCGGCGACAAAAACAAAAACGGCAGGAACAGCAGGCCCGCCGTTACGGCCGTGAGGCCCGTTCGCCCGCCCTGTTCAATGCCGACCGCCGATTCGATATAGGCGGTTCCGGGGCTGGTGCCCAGCAGCCCGGCCAGGGTCGTCGCCACCGCATCGGTAAGCAGGGAACGGTTAAGGTTCCGGGGTTCACCGTTTTCGTCGTACAGATCAGCGGCTTCGGCTACCCCGACGAAGGTGGAGAGGCTGTCGAAGAGGTCGGTAAACACAAAGGCAAAGATCACCGGCCATAGACTCCACTGCAGTGAGCCGGCCAGGTCGAGCCGGCCGATGAGGCTGAAATCCGGGGCGGCAACCAGCCCGCTGAAATTGACCAGCGTCTTTTGCCCAAAGTTGACGGCCGAAGCATCGCCCCACCAGCGGCCGATCGGCCAGGCGGCCAGGGTCGTTACCAGGATGCCCACCACGATGGCGCCCGGTACGCGGCGAATCAGCAGCACGGCCGTCAGTAGCAGGCCAAGAATAAAGGTGAGAATGATCGGGTCGTGAACCGAAGCGATACTGACCAGGGTAGCTGGGTTGGCGACGATGAATTTGGCGTTCTCCAGGCCGATCAGCGTGATAAACAGACCAATACCCGCCGAGACAGCGTAGCGCAGGGGTTTGGGAATGGTTCGCACGATGGCCGACCGGACGTTGAAAACCGACAGCAGCAGAAACAGGATACCCGCCCAGAAAACGGCTCCGAGGGCCGTTTCCGGCCGGATGCCCATGCCTTTTACGGCCGTAAAGGTGAAAAAGGCGTTCAGGCCCATGCCCGGCGCGACCACCATCGGGTTTCGGGCGTAGAGGCCCATCAGCAGGCTGCAGAAACAGGCAAGCAGGACGGTCGCCGTCAAGACCCCGTTGAAAGGCAGGCCCGACTGGCTCAGGATGGCCGGGTTGACGACAATGATGTACATGGTGGCCAGGAAGGTCGACAGGCCGGCAAGAACTTCCGTACGGACGGAAACGGTGGGCGAAGCGGCAGGCTGCATGAGAAACAGGGCAAATTAGGCGGTAAATTACGCACGAACGCCCAATTTGCCCCATTCACGCCTTAATCCACACCGGAGAATCGCGGATTAACCACGGAATTGTTGATCGATCCGAAAGTAAAATTCAGTCCGATGGACGAATAATAGTTGAAGTTCGTGGGGAGCTGCCGGCCGTTGAGCAGCGCGTCCTCGGCCTTGATGCTGGATTTGGCCAGCGAAATCTGGTTGTTGATCAGGCTGGCGCTGCCGTTGAGGCGCAGGAACAGACCCTGAATAACCCGCCAGGCCAGATCCATCTCGAACGTAAAGCGGTTTTTGCTCCGGTCGTGGAGGTACTGGTATCCCGAAAGCTCGGCGCTCAGCGTGCCCCAGGGTTCAGTTACGCCGAAAATGCCCGTTACCTGGTGGTAGGGAAGGATTTCCAGGGATTTATCGTAAATGGTGGGCTCAATGTAAGCCAGTCGCCGCAACCCGGTCTGGTAAATCCAGCGGAACTGCCGCCGGGTAACCTCTGAGATGGGGAAGATGCTGAATTCCAGCGCCGGGGCAAAGCTCTGGGAGAAATCGATGTTCTGATAAACCGAATGGGAGCCCCGGTAGAAACCGCCTACCGACCAGTGTTCGGAGAAACTCTTGACGTACAGGGACGAAAAGCCGTAGGCAATGTTGCTTACCCGGATGAGCTCCTCGTTGAGGGTGTAGCGGTTGCGGTTCTCGTTGTAGTAAGTCGAGAAACTGAATTTCGAAGCGGGCGTAACCCGGTTGACGCGGATGTTGGTATTGATGGTCGAAAACCGCCGGTTACTTTCCCCGTTGGCCGAGCCGTTGGCACCGATTGTAAAGACCCAGAAGTTCCAGGGATCGCGCCGGCCGACCTGCTGGAGCGCCTGCTGCCGCCGCTTCGGAAAGCCGATGTTCAGCTGGCTCATCATTTCCGTATCGAGCAGGTACCGGACCAGGCCCTGTTTCAGGGTCCGCACCAGCTGATTCCGGATCATGTCTTCGGTATCTGTCTGGCGGGTTATGAACGATAGCGTATCTTTTATGCCTTCAAAGCGCTTCTGGCCCAGGAAGGTCAGCGTATACTCGCGGCCACCCGCACCCGTGCCGAGGCTTAGCACCAGAATTTCGATGTCGCAGACGTACCGATCCCGGACGAAATCGAAAAAGGACAGTTCGGTCCGGACGAAATCGTCGTAACAGCGGGTGTTCGTACAGTTCAGAAAAAGCTTGGGGGTGATGCCGGACGCGTCCGTCTCTTCGGTCGGTTCCGAATCACCAGCGGGCTGCGCCTGGCTGACCTGTCCAACTACACAAAATCCAACCCAAAGAAAGAGCCAATACAATTTTTTCATAGGTCACCCACGACGCCAGGGCAATCGTTCTAGCTAAACCGAAAAACAGCGAATGTTTCTTCAAAAATACGGCGTAATGGCTAATTTTTTAGGGCAAATGCGAAACTTATCTTAATAAGTTGAGGGAAAGGATGAAGCGCCTGTTCCGGTCGATCCCATCTCGGCCGGAACAGGCTGCTGGATTAAGGTAGCGCAGGATGTTTTTTGTGGAATTCGGTGGCGTCCTGGTAGGCTTTGGCAACGGCCAGCACCTTGCCTTCCTCGTAGAGTTGACCCGTGAAGGTAATGCTGGTCGGCAGGCCCTTAGCCGTAAAGCCGTTGGGTAGTACCACGCTCGGGTGACCCGTCAGATTCGTGACCGTCAGGTTGCCGCCGCGGTAGGCCGGTGACACATATACGTCGACCTGCGCCTGTTTAAGCATTTTGTACATTTCGTTAATCAGCTTCGTGCGGACCCGGTTGGCCTGGATGTACTCAACGGCCGGAATGAAGCGGGCCGACCGGAACTCATTGGGCCAGGCATTTTTGCCCTGCCGAACCAGCTGGTCGTCTTTGCCCGAGCGGGTCAGCTCGTCGAAAGCCGCCGCCGCTTCGGCGCTCAGAATGCCCAGCAGCCGGTTGGCGGGCAGGTCCGGCAGCTCGATCGCTACCAGCTCAGCTCCCTGCTTGCGGAGCAGGTCCAATACGGCCTGGTCGTTGGCCCGCGTGGGGTATTCGCCCTCAAAGCCTTTTTTCAGGTAGCCGATCCGGACGCCCTTCAGCGACGCCAGGGGCGCGTACCAGAAGGGGGCGGCTACTACGGAAGGATCGTTGCTGTCCGGGCCATAAATGGCGTTGAACACCAGGGCGCAGTCTTCCACGGAACGCGTCATGGGGCCAATCTTGTCCATGGACCACGAAAGCGCCATGGCCCCGTGCCGACTCACACGCCCGAACGATGGCCGCAGGCCCGTAACCCCGTTTACCGTCGAAGGCGAAACGATGGAGCCCAGCGTTTCCGTCCCGATCGCGAACGGAACCAGGCCGGCCGAAACGGCGGAACCCGAGCCCGCCGAGGAGCCGCTGGAGCCGGTGCGGGTATCCCAGGGATTGCGCGTCATGCCGCCGAACCAGACATCCCCCATGGCCAGTTCGCCCAGCGTCAGTTTGGCGCAGAGGACGGCCCCGGCGGCTTCCAGGCGCTGGATGACCGTAGCATCGAGGTCGATGGTCTGATCCTTGAACGGTACCGATCCCCAGGTGGTCTTGTAGCCTTTTTTGGCCAGCAGATCCTTGGCACCGTAGGGAATGCCGTGGAGCGGGCCGCGGTACTTGCCCGCCCGAAGCTCGGCATCCGCCCGCCGGGCCTGCTGAAGGGCCAGGTCTTCCGTCAGGGTGACCACACAAAGCAGCTTTGGATTATAGGTTTTAAGCCGGTCGAGGAAAAACTGGGTCAGTTCCAGGGAGGTGATCTGCCGGGTCCGGATCAGCTCACCCAGCTGGGCAACCGTGTAATAGGCCAGTTCCTCGCGTTTAGCGGGCAGGCTTACCTTCCCGACCGGCGTCACTTTCAGGGAACTGGGGCCCGGCGCAATCTTGAAGCCGGCGGGCTGGGGGTTGAAGGAAACCGCCGGCGCAATGTCGTTGGACAGGTCGACTTTCCGGATGGCTTCAAAATCGGCGCGCTGATCGTTCAGGTTGTCGAGCATGGAATCCCGCTCGGCGGCGGAGAACTCAAGACCAAAGACCCGGGAGGCGGCATCGACGATGTCGGCGGTAAGGGGTTTTTTAGGATCGTCGTTTGCGATGAAGGCGCCGCCGACAAAGCTTAAAGCGCAGGCGGCAAGGGGCAGTAGGTATTTTCTCATGGGTCGGTTAGGTCCGTACAACCCCGAACTTACGAAAATACCGGATGCGATGGGCTTAGGGCTGGGTAAAAAGACGGTGCAGGTGCGTAACCTGCGGCACCAGCAGCTGGGTTTCGTCATTGTGAACCACAAAATCGGCCAGGCGGAGGCGCTCCTCGTCGCTCATCTGCCGGTCGATGATGTTGCGGATCTCGGCCTCCGTCCGGTGCGGATCCCGGCGGCGGATCCTTGCCAGCCGCAGTTCCAGGGGAGCGTGGACGACCACGACGCGGTTGAGGGTGTTGCCGTCGCCCGCCGCCCGCATCAGTGCCGCTTCCTTGATGAGGTAGGGGTACTGGTGGTGCTGCTCGACCCAGCTTAGGGTATCGGCATACACCCGCGGGTGAATCAGCCCGTTCAGCTGGTCAAGCAGGGCCGGCTTGGCAAAGACCCTGGCGGCCACCCACATCCGGTTGTACCGACCACTCAGGTCGTAGGCCTCCGCTCCGAGCAGGCGACTGATGTCAGCCCGCAAAATGGCGTCGTGTTCCACCAGCCACTTGGCCCGTTCGTCGGCTTCGTACACGGGCGTACCCAGCGCCCGGAAAATCCGGCAAACCAGGCTTTTGCCGGCTCCGATGCCGCCGGTTACACCAATCTGGAGCGGTCTGGAAGGAGAGGCGGTCATCGGCACGGTTTTGCTTACAGATTCGGTAATACATCCACGTGAACCCGCACCCGGTCGGCACTGGCCTTCAGCAGGGGATGGCCGGGCAGGTCGAGCGGCAGGTCAGCATCCACGGTTTCGGTGATGGGTTCGCTCGGAAACCGGACGCGAATCCGGTCCGGAACGGCGCGCATCAGGTGGGCAGGCCCTTCCACCCGGACCTTAGCGGGCGTCCGCCGGATAGGCCCGGCGATCCGGAATCCAGGCGCCAGGGGCAGGTGGGTGCTGTCCAGGTCGACAGGAACCTCCCGGGAAGCCCGTCGGTCAAACGCCAGGGACAGGGTATCACCCACAACAAAATTGACGCGTACATCTTTGGTCTGCTCGGTCAGGGCCGCTTCGACCACCGGTAAATCAATGCGGGTAGCCCGGAGCGGGTCCGGTATGCGGTAGGTAACCGGCCTGGCCCGGAAGGAAAGCATGGATTTGCGGAGAAGAATCCAGCCGCTGCCCGAGAGACTGACCGTAACGGTATTGGGCAGCGGCGTCAGCGGAATAAACTGCTGCCGGTCAAAGGCAAATTCAATGGGAAACTGGACCCGAACCGTGTAGTTGTCTTTGTTGAGGGCGTTCATCAGCCAGATCAGTGCGGCGGCCAGCAGGCAAAGCAGCAGGACGGGCAGATTAAACGGGCGGGGAGTTGAACGGGGCTGGGACACAGAAACGGACAGATGGTTGCGTCTACAACGCTAAAAACGCAAAAACCGGATGGTCTAATCCATCCGGCGGAGAAAATTTGGGTACTGGACCGGTCAGGCCTGGGTTTTCGTCGTCGATTCGCGGGAAATGGACGATTTTTCAAAGGTCAGTTTGAGGCCCTTATCCACCTCCAGGGTAACCGTTTTTTCCTCAACCGAGGCAACCCGTCCGTGCAGGCCACCGATGGTAACGACGCTATCGCCCTTTTTGAGGTTATCGATAAAGGTGCGCTGGTCTTTTTGTTTTTTCTGCTGCGGCCGGATCATGAAAAAATAGAACACAACAAAAATACCCACCCAGAGCAGGATGTTGTAAATCATGCCGGTTGAATCGCCGGCCGGCGCCTGAAGCAAAATAGAGGAGAGATTCATGGAAACTAGCGGTTAACAAACTCAACAGGGGCTTTCCGAATCCGAAAAGCCCCAACTCGAACGACCCGACTCAGCGCCTGGCCGTCGTTTGTGCCGAATCCGACCGCGGGTTGACCATCACCTGGAAGGCCAGATCCGTATATGCCGGTTCGGTATTGGCGTAAATCGTGACCGTCTTACTCTGCAAGCCCTGCTTGCCGGCACTGTTGAACCGGACTTTGATAGTCGATTCTTCACCCGGCTTGATGGGCTGTTTAGGCCACTCGGGCGTCGTACAGCCGCAGGAGGCGTGCAGATTATTGATGATCAGCGGAAACTCGCCCGCGTTTTTAAACTTAAACTCCCGCTCGACGACCTGACCTTCGGTAATGGTCCCGAAGTCATACACGCCGGGGTCGGTAAAGACAATCTTGGGCATTTTATCGGCGTATTCGGTGGTTTTCGCCGCGCTGTTGTCCGCCGCCTTCTGTGGGCCACAACCCGCCAGCGCCACCAACAAACCGAACATGCCAAACAAAGAAACTTTCATAGCAGATAAGAATACGGAGTCAGTAATAAAACAGCCTTGGCGGCCAATTCATTCCCTCCGGTAAGCATTACGTTCCCTGCCGTTTGATCTGGTCCATCAGGCGGTCGACGTCTTCCAGCAGGCGCTCAGCCTTCTCCCGGGCATCATTGACCACGCGCTGTCCTTCCGAGCGGGCAAAGCTTTCGGGCAGCTCGGCCGAATTCAGCAGGTCGGTCAGCAACTGGTCCAGTTGCTCGCGGTACTTGGAGAGGCGGAACATCAGTTTATCGCGGGTCACTTCCCCTTTATCGGGAGCGTAAAGAAGACCCAGGACGGCGCCGGTCGCGCAGCCGGTCAGGAAGGCAAGTAACGTTTGGCTTGTACGGCTCATAAGCAAAAAATCGTCAGTCTTTCAGTCGCCAGTCGCGGTTCGCCCCTGCGGTCAGGCAAGGGCTCCGGCTACCGGAATGCCTGCAAAGTAAGCAAATTCAGGCAGACTGATGACTGACGACTGACAACTGATCAGGATATTTTTATCGGTTATCCAGCAAACCCCGGCCGCTTTTCCGGAGCTTCCCGGAGGCTTTCAGCTTCTCGGAAAGGCTGTCCAGCACGCCGTTGATGAACTTGCCGCTCTTGGGTGTGCTGTAGTTTTTGGCCAGGTCAATGTATTCATTAATGGTTACCGTGACCGGAATATTCGGAAAATGAAGCAGTTCGGCCAGCGCCAGCGTCAGGATGATTTTGTCGAGCTGGGCAACGCGCTCGACGTCCCAGTTGACGAGCTGTTCGCTCAGGAGCTGGTCGTATTCGGCTTCGTTGGCCAGGGTCTGGCGGTAAAGCGTGTCGACAAATAACTGATCTTCCTCCCAGTCGTCGGTAAGCTCCACCAGCTTCACGCCCTCCACCGTACCGGCGGATTTGAGCGTCCGGATGGCCATGCTGCGAATCACTTCGCTGTTTTCCGACCAGTTCAGGACGGTCTCTTCAAAGTAGTGCCGGGCGGGGTCCTGCTTCAGCAGCAGATTGCGGAGAATATGCTGGACGAGCTGCTGGTCCTCCTCGGCCGTATGCTCGAACTGGCGGCAGTAGGCCTGGTATTGCTCATCGTGTTTGAGAACGTCCTGGTAGATTTTCCGGACCAGGCCCTGCTCATCGCTCCAGGAAATGCCCCGGCGGATGGCTTCGCGCTCCAGGGGCTGGTGCCCGGCCAGGGCCCGGACGACCGGGTTAAGATCCAGGCCGGATTCCTTGGCCAGCTGGGGGGCGTCCGGATCGTCGAAGCGGCGTTCGCGGTCGACGCGGGCTGCGTGGCCCAATTCGACCAGCAGCAGCAGCAGGCGGATGTAGGCGTCGTCCATGCGACGAACTTCCTCGATGAGCTGCTGCAGGATGCGTTCCTGTTCCTTATTGGTCCGATTCCGGTAAAGCAGGAGCTGATCGTTCGCAGCCCGAAGCACCCGGGGCGGGGTATTTTCGTCTTCATCGGGTTGACCTTTGGCCAGTCCTTCCTCAAACAGAACCGCTGCCAGCCGCCGGTACCCCTCCAACTGGGGATGATTCTGGGGCTCCATGGAGTTCAGATCCGGCTGAAACTGCGCCTCAATGGCCTCCAGGGCCAGCTGCTGATTCGAGGTCCGGGCCTGGCGCAGGGCATAAAGCGCCTGCATGACTTTTATTCGCAACAATCGTCTGCTCAACATTTTTTTTCCGAGTATTCGGCAAGAAACAAAGAACTTGCGTACATAAATTCCGGGCGCAAAGGTAGGAAGACCCGTAGGGTTTTCAAAAGAAGCGCTTTAAGGTTTTGAAACCAGACCGACCGGGCAACCTTTCGGCGCCGCCTGCTGTTACAGCCAAGATACCACCTGTTCTGAATGTAATAACCGTTTCTGTTCCCATTTGTGAAAGCTCTAGCGCACCTGAACAAATACCTTTTTAAGTACAAGGGCTACCTCATCTGGGGAACAGTCTTTACCATTATTTCCAATCTATTCGGCATTTTTCCGGCGCAGCTGGTACGCTACGCCCTCGATCTGGTCCGGGAAACGCTCGATATATACGTCCTCTACAACGGCAGCAGCCTGCAGAGCCAGCTATACGACCGGTTTGCCTACAGCATCCTGCTCTACGGCCTGCTGATCCTGCTGATGGCCCTGCTGAAAGGCTTTTTTCTGTTCCTGGTCCGCCAGACGCTCATCGTCATGTCGCGGCATATCGAGTACGACCTGAAGAACGAAATCTACGATCATTACCAGACGCTGCCCCTGAGCTTTTACCGGCGCAACAATACCGGCGACCTGATGGCCCGGATCTCGGAAGACGTCAGCAAGGTCCGGATGTACCTGGGTCCCTCGATCATGTACGGACTGAACCTGATCGTGCTCTTCATCCTGGTGATCTCCTACATGGTGTCGATCAACGTCCGGTTGAGTATGTACGTGCTGCTACCGCTGCCCATCCTGTCGGTGGCTATTTACCTGGTTAACAACATCATTATCCGCCGTTCGGAGGAAATTCAGCAGAGCCTTTCCCGGCTGTCGACCTTTGTGCAGGAAGCGTTTTCCGGTATCCGCGTACTGAAATCCTTCGTGCAGGAGCAGCATTCGGCCGACACCTTCACGAAGGAAAGCGATTATTATCGCCAGCGCCAGCTGCGGCTGACGCGCGTTGATGCCTTGTTCTATCCGCTGGTGGTCACGCTGGTGGGGCTCAGTAACGTGCTGGTGGTTTACGTCGGCGGTCAGGAAATCCTGGCGGGCCGGCTCACGCCGGGCAACATCACGGAGTTTATTCTCTACGTCAATATGCTCACCTGGCCGGTCATGGCCCTGGGCTGGACCACCTCCCAGACGCAGCGGGCGGCCGCCTCCCAGGAGCGGATCAACGAGTTCCTGCGCGAAAAAACGGATATCGTTTCCGAGAAAAACATTGTACGCGAGCTGGCAGGGGCCGTCGAGTTCCGGAACGTCCGCTTTATGTACCCGGATTCCGGCATTGTCGCCCTTAAGCAGTTCAGCCTGAGCATCCGGGCCGGGGAAACCGTGGCCATTCTGGGAACAACGGGCTCAGGCAAGAGTACGCTGGCCAACCTCGTCACGCGTATGTACGACCCGACCGGCGGAGAGATCCGCGTCGACGGGGTGCCGCTCAAAGACTACGACCTGGCCTCCCTGCGCCGGCAGATGGGGTATGTTCCCCAGGAAGTGTTCCTGTTTTCGGATTCCATCAGCAATAACGTGCGCTTTGGGATGCCGGAAATGAGCCAGGAGCGCATCGAGCAGGCGGTAGGCGATGCCGACCTCTACCGGAACGTCATGGATTTCCCCGAGCAGTTCGAAACCCGGATCGGGGAGCGGGGCGTAACCCTTTCGGGTGGGCAGAAACAGCGGCTCTCCATTGCCCGCGCCATTGCCCGCGATCCTAAGATCCTGATCCTCGACGACTGCCTCTCCGCCGTCGATACCAATACCGAAAACATCATCCTCAACAACCTGCGCCGGATCATGGAGAACCGGACGTCGATCGTCATCTCGCACCGGGTCTCCTCGGCCAAATTAGCTGACAAGATTGTCGTCCTCGACGAAGGCGAAATCGTCGAAGAAGGCACCCACGACGAGCTCTACGCCCGGAACGGAGTATACCGGGAGCTGTACGAGAAGCAGTTGCAGACGGAAGAGGTTTGAGAAGTTAAAAGTGAAAAGTTAAAAATTAAAAGTAGGCTTCGCCCATCCAGCAGCTTGTTGGCGAAGCTTACTTTTTATTTTTAACTTTTCACTTTTAACTAACCTTCTGGCATTCCTTCAGGAAAACCCCATCCACTTCCGCGCCCAGCCCGGGGCCGTCCGGCAGTTCAATTTCGTAGCCGCGGTACTGAATGCCTCCAACGACGGGGTCTTCGGCATGTTCAAAGGGCGCATCGAGGTCGTAGAACTGGACGTTGCGGCGGGCGGCGGCGAAATGGGCCTTGGCCGTCATGGCCAGCCGGGATTCCGACATGCAGCCCACCATGCAGGGAATGCCCGCCGCCTCGGCGATGGCGTTGATTTTCAGGGCGTTGCTGATGCCGCCGCTTTTGGAGAGCTTGATGTTAAAATAATCGACGGCTTCCTCCTGGGCCAGGCGAAGCGCGTCCCGGTGGTCAAACAGGGATTCGTCGGCCATGATGGGTACGCGGGTCTGCTGCCGCAGCCGCTTTAAATCGGCGATCAGTGGGCGTTTAACGGGTTGTTCGCAGTATTCTACATTCCAGTCCTGGATGGTGGTCAGTACGGTCCGGGCCGTCACGTAATCCCAGCCCTGGTTGGCGTCGGTGCGGATGGGGATGGAGTCCCCCACGGCTTCCCGGATGGCGGCCACGCGCCAGATATCGTCCCGGGCGTTGGTGCCCAGCTTTACTTTTAGGGCTATGCCACCCTGCTGCTGAATGCGAACGGCGTCCTCCGCCATTCGTTCCGGGGTGTTGAGGTAGATCGTTTCGTCAGTAACCAGCGTACGCCTGGAGCCGCCCAAAAACGTATAGAGCGGCATACCGGCGGCTTTGGCGGCCAGGTCATAAAGTGCCATGTCAAAGGCACTTTTCACGGTAGGATTTCCGGGGAGGTAGTTATCCAGCAGTCGGAGGTTGCCTTCAATGTCCAGCGCCTGCCGACCCCGCAGCAGGCGGGCGAAATCACGGGCGGCGGCGAGGCCGGTTTCCTGGGTTTCGCCCACGATCATCCAGAAGGGAGAGCCTTCGCCCCAGCCGGTCAGGCCGTCGGACGACTGGAGCCGCACCAGAATGTTACGAGCGTGCTCAATGGTGCCCAGCGAAATGGCAATTGGGGCTTTCAAAGGGATGTCGTATCGAAATACATCGATTCGGTCAATCAGCATCATAGGTAGGGAGAGGAGCGTATGGAATGAATTCTTCCAAAAATAAAAAAAGGTGTGAACGGATTGCCGTTCACACCCAATAAAGTAATGCTTGTTTTACCTTACGCCCCTATCTCGGCCAGCACCTGGGTCACTTTGGCGGCAGCATCTTTCAGCTGCACAGCCGAGTAAACCTTCAGGCCGGACTCGTCAATAATCCGGGCGCCTTCTTCGGCATTGGTGCCCTGCAGGCGAACGATGATCGGTACGCGGATGTCGCCGATGGCTTTGTAGGCCTCCACGACGCCGGTTGCCACGCGGTCGCAGCGAACGATCCCGCCGAAGATGTTGATCAGAATGGCCTTGACGTTCGGGTCTTTGAGAATGATCCGGAAGCCGGCTTCAACTGTCTTGGCGTTAGCGCCACCCCCTACGTCGAGGAAGTTGGCCGGTTCCCCGCCCGACAGCTTGATGATGTCCATCGTCGCCATGGCCAGACCAGCCCCGTTTACCATACAGCCTACGTTACCGTCGAGCTTGACGTAGTTCAGGTCGTTGGCCGTTGCCTCCACTTCGAGGGGATCTTCCTCGCTGATGTCGCGCAGGTTGGCCAGATCCGGGTGACGGTAGAGGGCGTTGTCGTCCAGGTTTACCTTCGCGTCGACCGCCAGAATCTTGTTGTCGGAGGTCTTCAGGACGGGGTTGATTTCGAACATGGATGAATCCGTCTCGACGTACGCTTTGTAGAGCGAGGAGACAAATTTCACCATTTCCTTGAAGGCTTCTCCTTCCAGACCCAGCGAGAAGGCAATTTTGCGGGCCTGGAACGGCTGCAGGCCGACGCGCGGGTCCACCCATTCCTTGATGATTTTCTCCGGCGTATGCTCGGCGACTTCCTCAATGTCCATCCCGCCTTCGGTGCTGGCCATGATGACGTTGCAGGACTTGGCCCGGTCGAGCAGGATGCTGATGTAATATTCTTTCGGATCCGAAGCACCGGGGTAGTATACATCCTGGGCCACCAGAACCTTGTTTACTTTCTTTCCTTCCGGGCCGGTCTGGTGGGTAACCAGCACGTTTCCGATGATATTCTTGCTGATTTCGCGCACGTCCTCCACCGATTTGGCCAGTTGAACGCCCCGCTGTTCCGTACCCCGGATTTTCCCTTTCCCGCGGCCGCCGGCGTGGATCTGTGATTTGACGACGACAAACTTGGAACCCGTCTGGGCCATGAGTTGCTTGGCAGCTTCCACGGCTTTCTCGGGCGACTCGGCTACGATACCTTCCTGGACCCGCACGCCATAGCGCTTCAGGATTTCTTTACCCTGGTACTCGTGTATATTCATACGGAATGAAACAAGGAATAGTGAAAAGTGTCAAATTTGTGGCGGCAAATTAGCTACAAACTGCGGAGTTGCCAAGAATCGGCGTGCAAAGTCGTGATTGGCCTCCCGCCTGGCCTTTTCCCGTCTGGCAGCACCGACAAACCGGTTTTTCGGCGGCCCGGCCGCCTTTTCACTATGCAAGCAATGTTAGAAGCAACCCAGGTTACCCGCTCTTACGGAAGTTTACCGGTCCTGAAAGGAATCAACCTCCGGATCGACGCGGGCGAAGTGGTGTCCATCGTGGGGGCCTCCGGAGCCGGGAAAAGTACCCTCCTCCATATCCTGGGTACCCTCGACCGGCCCGATACCGGTGAAGTCAGCCTGGCCGGGGAAGCCGTTTTCCGGCTGAACGAAAACGAACTGGCCCGGTTCCGGAATAAAAAAATCGGGTTTGTGTTTCAGTTTCATAATTTATTAGCCGAATTTACTGCTCTCGAAAATGTCTGTATTCCAGGCTATATGAGCGGAACGGACGAGCGAAAGGTTCGGCAGCGGGCGGAAGAATTAATAAATTTGTTGGGATTAAGTGACCGCCAACATCATCTGCCGTCTCAACTTTCAGGTGGGGAACACCAGCGTACAGCAGTTGCCCGGGCACTGATCAACTCACCGGCCATTGTTTTCGCCGACGAGCCGAGTGGGAACCTGGACTCCCGAAACGCCGAAGAACTGCACCAGCTGTTTTTTCGTCTGCGGGAAGAGTTAGGACAAACCTTCGTGATCGTCACGCACAACGAAACCCTGGCAAATCTGGCCGACCGACGGTTGGTCATCCACGACGGAGCCATTGAAGCGTAAAAATTACGCAAATTTCAATGCGGTAATAATACCAATTTGGGGCGCTCTGTTCGTTTAATAAAGACACCCACGGTCTTCGACATAATAGGCCGTAAATTGGAACACAGAAGAACTTTTTTTCGTACCTGATGTTCTAATTACGCGTCGAAACCGCAAAATTTCATAACGTTGAGTAAATCAGAAAGCCATGCGGGCCTCCCGCACGGCTTTTTTGTTTTGGGACAAGGCGGCAGGAAATGCCCCCGACAGGTGCTTTTCGACTGGCAGCTAACCCGGTATCGTACAAAAAAAGCCCCCGGCAATGCCGGAGGCTTTCGTTAAGGAGCAGGGGCGATTACATCATGCCGCCCATGCCGCCGCCCGGGTGACCGTGGCCACCACCGGCCGGAGTTTCTTCCGGCTCGTCGGCGATTACGCACTCGGTCGTCAGCAGCAGACCGGCAATGGATGCGGCGTTCTCCAGGGCCAGACGCGTTACTTTCGTCGGGTCGATGATACCAGCGGCAATCATCGGCTCGAAGCGGTCTTCGCGGGCGTTGTAGCCGAAGTCGGCTTCGCCGTCCTTCACTTTATTGACCACGACTGAACCTTCGCCACCGGCGTTGATAACGATCGTCCGCAGCGGTGATTCCAGGGCGACCCGGATGATGTTCACACCCGTCTTTTCGTCTTCGTTGGAAGTATTTACGCCTTCGAGGGCAGCGATCGCGCGGATCAGGGCTACACCGCCACCGGCCACGATGCCTTCTTCAACGGCCGCACGGGTTGCGTGCAGGGCGTCGTCGACGCGGTCTTTCTTCTCTTTCATTTCCACTTCCGTAGCGGCACCAATGTAGAGGATGGCTACCCCGCCGGACAGTTTCGCCAGGCGCTCCTGCAGCTTCTCGCGGTCGTAATCGGAAGTGGTGTTTTCGATCTGGGCTTTGATCTGGTTCACCCGGCCCTGGATGTGCTCTTTCTGGCCGGAACCGTTGACGATGGTCGTGTTGTCCTTGTCAATGATGATCTTCTCAGCCTGACCCAGGTATTCGATGGAAGCGTTTTCCAGTTTGAAGCCGCGCTCTTCGGAGATCACCTGGCCACCGGTCAGGATGGCGATGTCTTCCAGCATGGCTTTGCGGCGATCGCCGAAGCCCGGAGCCTTCACGGCCGCTACTTTCAGCGCACCACGGATTTTGTTCACGACCAGCGTAGCCAGCGCCTCGCCGTCTACGTCTTCCGCGATGATCAGCAGCGGACGACCCGTCTGGGCCACCTGCTCGAGCACCGGCAGCAGTTCCTTCATGGAAGAAACCTTCTTCTCCGAGATCAGGATGAACGGACGGTCCAGTTCAGCCTCCATTTTCTCGGTATTGGTCACGAAGTAGGGTGACAGGTAACCGCGGTCGAACTGCATCCCTTCTACGGTCTTCACTTACGTTTCCGTACCGCGGGCTTCTTCTACCGTGATGACACCTTCCTTACCCACTTTCTCCATGGCGTCGGCAATCATCTTACCGATTTCTTCGTCGGAGTTCGCGGAGATGGTGGCTACCTGGGCAATTTCCTTCGACGTTTCGATGGCGCGTGACTGCGAGCGCAGGTTAGCCACAACGGCCGTTACGGCCTTGTCGATACCCCGCTTCAGGTCCATCGGGTTGGCACCGGCGGCTACGTTCTTGGCGCCGATCGAGTAGATGGCCTGGGCCAGTACCGTAGCGGTCGTTGTACCGTCACCGGCCGAATCAGCCGTTTTGGAAGCAACTTCTTTAACCAGCTGAGCGCCCATGTTTTCCATGGCGTCCTTCAGCTCAATTTCCTTGGCAACCGTTACACCATCCTTGGTGATGGCCGGAGAGCCAAATTTCTTGTCGATAACGACGTTCCGGCCTTTGGGGCCCAGGGTTACTTTAACGGCATCGGCCAGCGTATCAACGCCTTTCTTTACCTTGTCACGGGCTTCCGTGTTGAAGAATATTTTTTTAGCCATTGTTTGGAATGAATTAGGAATGAGACACTTGGAAAGTGAGGGTTAGTTTAAAGTTTATTGTTTAGCGTTTATAGTGCGTTCGTTAACTATAAACTGTAAACCTTAAACGCTAAACCAAACATTAGACGATCGCGAAGATGTCTGACTCGCGCATGATCAGGAATTCCTTGCCATCGACGGTGATTTCGGTACCAGCGTACTTGCCGTACAACACCGTGTCGCCCACCTGAACGGTCATCGGTTCGTCTTTTTTCCCGTTACCCACCGCAACGACCGTCCCACGCTGGGGCTTCTCCTTTGCCGTGTCCGGGATGATGATACCGAATGCGGTCTTTTCTTCGGCAGGAGCCGGTTCGACCAGCACCCGATCAGCCAACGGTTTTACGCTTACTTGTACACTTTCCGTTACTGTTGCCATAATGGGTTTGTGTTTTAGGTTTAAAAAACTGAATTGTTCAGTAGATTTTCTTCTCCGCCCCTGACATTTTCTGTGCCAATTGGTTTTTTGTCAGAAAAGCTGACATTTTTTCCGTTTCAGGCGGATGAATTTGGTGAATGGTTGATTTGGGGAAACAAAGTCTCTGACAACTTTTTTTCGGCCGGAGAAAGTTTGGCAGATCGATCTTTTTTGTACATTCAGCCTTGTACCTCTATCCGTATCAAGTAACCGGGACTGCTTATGGAGCGACTGCAGAGCGATTGGTTAACGCAGGGTTGGATTGATTTTGAATACAAGAAGTATGTCGTGCTGGCGTATCTGAAAGGGGTACGCCACCGCTTCGCTGACAAAATGTTATTTCCCGATCTGCCGGATGTGCAGGCTCTTTACGAGAGCGGGGTTCATTTCCGGCAGCGCAAAGGTACGCTTTCGGAGCACTTTCCCAAGGAAGTATCCGGAGTCGATCCGGAAAAGCTGAGGTTTCGGTACTCGCCCAAGCTGGAAGACGATGATTATATGCAGCAGGTGGACGCCATTATGGATTTTGCCCTGCCCCGTTTTCGGCAGATTCGGGACGAAGGCCAGCAGATGGCGGCCGACATTGCCGCCGATCTGACACTGGCACCGGTCGGGGTGATGCCGCTGCGCAAGGAGGAAGGCTACCTGTTTCTGCACTGGACCGCCCTGCCGGAAACCCATATCTACGCTTACAGCCTTACACTATACACCACGGCCGGTCGGCAGATCCGGACCCGCTACCTGGATTCGGTCCGCAAGGGCGTAGGAACGACCTTTGAAGGGCTTAAACGGGAGCTGATTCGCAAACAACCCGACCTGCCCAATCCGGCAACGTATCTGGTCGAGGCGAAGCGGTACGTACCCCTGGAGGAAACGTTTCTGCCAATGGCCCAGCGCCTGGTCGGCAAAGCGGTCGGCGTGGCCTGAGCCAGACCCGAAAAAACGAAAGCGGCCGATCCTGCAGGATCGGCCGCTTTCGTTTGGAGCCCAGTAGGCTTATCGATTCATCGACACCAGGAACTCCTCGTTGTTGCGGGTACCGCGCAGGCGGTCGAGGAGGAAGTCCATGGTTTCCATGGGATTCATGTCAGACATATGCTTCCGCAGGATCCAGACGCGCTGCAGGCTCTCGCGGTCGAGGAGCAGGTCCTCGCGGCGGGTACCCGAAGCCAGCACATCGACGGCCGGGAAGACGCGCTTGTTGGCCAGGCGACGGTCGAGCTGGAGTTCCATGTTGCCCGTGCCCTTGAATTCTTCGAAAATAACTTCGTCCATCTTCGAGCCCGTATCGATCAGGGCGGTCGCGATAATGGTCAGCGAGCCGCCGTTTTCCACGTTTCGGGCCGCACCGAAGAAACGCTTGGGCTTGTGCAGCGCGTTGGCGTCGACCCCACCCGAGAGGATCTTACCCGACGAAGGCACGACCGTGTTGTAGGCCCGGGCCAGACGCGTAATGGAATCCAGCAGGATAACCACGTCATGACCGCATTCCACCATGCGCTTGGCTTTCTCCAGCACCATGCTCGACACCTTGACGTGCCGTTCGGCCTGTTCGTCGAAGGTCGAGGAAATCACCTCGGCGTTGACGCTGCGGGCCATGTCGGTCACTTCCTCCGGCCGCTCGTCGATCACCAGAATGATCAGGTAAACTTCCGGGTGGTTTTTGGTGATGGCGTTGGCAATGTCTTTGAGCAGCACCGTCTTACCGGTTTTGGGCTGGGCGACGATCATACCGCGCTGGCCTTTCCCGATAGGAGCGAAGAGGTCCACGATCCGGGTTGAATACTGGTCCGGGCGGGTGCTCAGGTTCAGTTTTTCTTCCGGGAAAAGCGGGGTCAGGTATTCAAACGGAATCCGGTCCCGGATTTCTTCGGTCGTCTTGCCGTTTACGGTCGAAACCCGCAGCAGGGCGAAGTATTTTTCGCCTTCCTTCGGCGGGCGAATCTGGCCGCGAACGGTATCGCCGGTCTTCAGACCAAACAACTTGATCTGTGACGGAGACACATATATGTCATCCGGGCTGGCCAGGTAATTATAGTCGGCTGAGCGCAGGAAACCATAACCACCGTCGGACATAATTTCCAGGACGCCTTCGTTCTCGATCAGTCCGTCGAACTCGCGAACGTGCTGGTTGTACTGCCGGCGAATGCGGTTGGTGTATTCTTCCGACGTCCGGTTATCCCGGGGCTGCTGGCGGGCATCCGGCTGACCGGGCTGCTGGCCTGAGCCATCTTCCTGGGGAAGAACATTCGGCGCTTCGGGAGCGTCGGCCGGCGGGGCTACGTCCACTACGGTATTCGTTTCAGGCTGATTGGCACCCATTCCGTCCTCCGACGGCTGAACGACCATTTCGGGTTCCGGTTCGTGAAGCGCCAGGGCTGATGCATCTTCGTTGGGTGAGGCAGGCAGCTCGTCGGGAGCCCCATTTTCGCGGCGGATCCGGTGACGGACGCGATTCCGCGGATCGCCGTTTCCGTTAGCCTGATTCCGCTCGTCGGTCGGACGTTCTTCTCCGGCGGGCGGGCGGGCTGCCAGCGGGTTAGGTCGTCCGCCTTCGGGCCGGTTCCCTTCGGGTTTAGGCCGGTTTGGCCGCTCGTTCTGGGGCCGGTTGCCTTCCGGACGCGGGCGTTCCATACGTTCGCCCGGGGCACGCTCGCCCGGGGTACGTTCGCCCGGGGTACGTTCGCCAGGCGCCTGACCGCGACGTGGCGGGTTACCCGTCCGTTCGGCAACAGGGCCTCGTTCATTCGCCCGGGGGGCTGCGGTATTCCGACGGGGAGTTTCAATAACAGGGGCAACGGTTGCATCGCCATCAACGGCGGCCGGATCAGCAACCGGAACGTCGACTACGGGTTCCGGACGTTGCCGCCGTCCGCGCCGGGCTGGCTCAGCTTCGCCCGCGGCCGGACTGCTTTCAACCGGTTCGGGCATAATGGCCTGTTGGTCCAGGATCCGGTAAATCAACTCTTTCTTATTGTACTTGGTGATGTCGCGGATGCCAAACTCTTCAGCAATGGTTCTCAACTCAGACAAGAGCTTGAGGTTGAGTTCTTCAATATTATACATATAGCGGAAAAGAAGTAAAGGAATTCTTTACTCGGAAAGAATAGGCAGTTGATGGATGAATAAATCCAAAAGAGGAATTAAGTAGCGTCTACGATCAAAAACGGAAATGGTACAAGACGGTCAACCGGTAGAAGAGCGCGTGGAAGGTACGCGTCCGTTCATTGGGTGGATTAAATCCGCGGTCGGTCCTCCTGAAGACAGGCTATATGACCGCAATGTTAAGGCAAAAACCCTGCTTTGTCAACAAGAACGTACCAAAACAGAAATTGTTTCTGCAATTTCGTAAAAAGCGTGGACGGGCTTACGATTCGAGCGGATGATCAAGACGTTGGCGCAGGTGCAGTACTCGGCTGGGTTGCGCCAGTTCCCCTTTGTGTTTCTGAACGATCTCCACCAGCAGATAGTTCACTTCCTCCTTAATTCGGTTGAATTCATGCCAGTCGGCCGTGGCGACGTAATACTGAACCAGGATGTCGAGTGAGCTTTCCCCAATGCCGTCGAACTGCACCAGGGCTTTTTGCTCCCGCGTTAAGGGATGCAGTTCCAATTGCATGCGAATGGCCTCAATGATGGCCTGCAGCGTTTCGGCGGGGGTATCCAGGGCCAGCCGCAGCCAGAATTTGGCCCGTCGATGGCTGCGCTGACTCAGGTTATCCAGGGTCTGGGAAACCATTAGCCGGTTCGGGACGGCAATCAGGCTGCCGTCGTCGGTGCGCAGGCGGGTACTCCGGAAGCCAATGCGTTCGACCGTACCTGTGACCTGGTTGGGCCCCGTCCCGGCCGTTACCGAATCACCCGAGACAAAGGGGCGGTCGAGCAGGATGGCGAACGACGCAAACAGGTTTTCCAGCGTTTCGCGGGCGGCCAGGGCAATGGCAAGGCCACCGATGCCCAGCCCCGTTACCAGCCCGACCACGTTGACGTTAAAGACCAGACCCAGCGTGGCAAAGCTGCCTGCCAGGGTGACAAACACAATGGCCAGATCCCGGAAAAACGGCACCAGCTGATCGTCCAGGCGGCTTTCGGTCTGTTCGGCCCGGCGCATGAAGATCAGGCCCACAAATTTAACCAGCCGAATGGCCAGGAAAATCAGGGTGAGCATGACGATGGTGCCGTACAGGCGCTGCCCAACCAGGCGAATGCCGAAGCGTTCGACCGGCGCCCATCCCCAGGAAGTCGGTACCGAAAGCCGGTGGAAGGCCAGGTAGATGGCCAGCAGTACAACGAGCCATTCGAGGGGCCGTTGAACCAGCCGGAAGAAATCAGAAAGCGGAACAGAACCGGCTTCGGTCCGGACAAAACTGTAAAAAAGCCGGCTGATCCCGCTGGTGAACATCGTCCTGAACAACAGCCCGCCTGCCAGAATGGCCACGAACAGCAGCCAGTTGCCAAGCGAATTATCCAAAAAAGTCTGATCCAGCCAGAGGCGGTAGGTTTCCATGGGGGTGGTTTTTCCGGCCTAAAATTCTACAATGCGCCCGGCTTTTACAATTTTTGCGCCGGCATGGGGCGGGGAAGGCCCTTTGCACCGTGAACTTAACGCAGGGAATTAATGAATCTGGTGATCGACTGGGGGAACACCTCCATCAAAGCGGCCTGGTTTACCGGGGGAAAACTCGCCGCCGTGCACCGCGGGCTGAGCTTGGATGAGCTGACGCACCACTACCGGCAACACCCGGCCGGGGCTGTGCTGGTTTCGTCGACCAGCCGACCGGGCCAGGAGCTTCGGACGCAACTCGGGCTGGAACCTGATGTCTATTTTCTGGCGCTGGACGGTATGACCCCGGTTCCCATCGAAAAACAGTACGATACGCCGCATACGCTGGGAACGGACCGGGTAGCGGCTGCCGTGGGCGCGGCGACGCTCTTTCCGGGCGAGCCCTGCCTGGTGGTCGATATGGGCACCTGCATCACGTATGATTACGTCCATTACGCGGGCGAGCTGGCTATTTTCGCCGGCGGCATGATTTCTCCGGGCTTTCACATGCGATTCAGGGCCATGCATGCGTTTACAGAACGACTCCCGTTGGTTGAGCCAACCGAAACCGACCCGCCGCTGCTGGCCCGAAATACCCGGCAGGCGATGGAAGCCGGGGTTGTCAATGGCCTGCTGGGCGAGCTCGACGGAATTATCGACGCCCACCGACGGCGTAGTCCGGCCGTGCGGGTGGTCCTCTGCGGGGGCGATGCCCCGTTTTTTGAAAGTCGCTTGAAACCACCCATCTTTGCAGCGCCGGATGTGGTGCTGATCGGTCTGAATCGTATTCTGGAATACAATCTTCGTAATGTCAACTTCTCGTAACGAGTTCTTTTCCCGCCTCCGTGTTGCCTTAGTGCTGGTCGGGCTGGTCCCTTTGACGGCCCTTGGGCAGGGGCTGGGCAACTCCCCGTATTCATCCCTGGGCATTGGTGAAATTTACGGCAACAACAACATCATCAATATGGGGATGGGAGGACTCGGTGTAGCGAACGCTAACGTATTCTTCCTCAATACGGTCAACCCAGCCCTGCTGGCCCGCAACCAGAACACCATCTTTGAAGTAGGCCTCCTGGGGCAGGCCAAGCAACTAGCCGACATTCGGCAGTCGCAGCGGGATTTTGGCGCTAACCTGAGTTACCTCGGCCTGGCCTTTCCGGTAACCGGGAAATGGTCGATGGGCCTTTCGCTCCGGCCACATAGCTATGTCGATTACCAGACAACACAGTACGAAAAAGTACCGGGCACCATTTATGACTACCAGAAAGTGTACCGGGGTCGGGGCGGTCTTAACCGGGCTACCTGGACGAACGGTTTTCAGGTCGGTAAAACTTTCTATGCCGGCGTAGAGGCTTCTTTTGTGTTTGGTAATATCTCAAACGATGCTGAATCCCAGTTGGTTATCAACGGCGTCAATGATATTACGGTATCCCGTTCGACCCTGACGAGCTACAACGATATCGCCTTGAAACTGGGTGCTGCCTGGCGGCCGAAACTGAGCAAGAACTGGTTCCTCAATGTTGGCGCCACCTACGACCCGCAGACGCGCATGAAAGGCCGGGAGACCGATACCTACCAGCAACTGCTGGGCGGGAGCGAGCTTTCCCTGCCGGATACCCTTCGTAACAACATCTCCGGCCGCAACACGCTGCCCTCGCAGTTCCGGGCCGGCATCGCCATCGAAAAGGCGCTTAACCTCACGGCCGGGGTGGAATTCACTTACCAGCCCTGGTCGAAATACCGCGGCCTGACGGGCCAGTCGGCGGGCTTCAATGACAGCTATACCCTGGCCGCCGGTATGCAATGGCTGCCGAAAACGGCTTCGGAAAATTACCTGAACCTGATCAACTACCGGGCGGGCGTAGCCTACACGCGGCTGCCGTACGTTATCAACGGCAAGCCGGTCAATGACATGAGCGTGAGCCTGGGCTTCTCGCTGCCGGTCGGCCAGCTGGTCAACTCGGTGAACCTGTCCCTGACGGGCGGCCAGCGGGGAACCCTCACTGAAGGCCAGATCCGCGAACGCTACATCAAGATTGGCCTGGGCTTATCGCTCAACGACCGCTGGTTCCAGCGTTTCGTGGTCGATTAATTTCGTGAACCCTTCCGGACGGCGGACCGTTAGGCAGACAAACCCAAGCGTTCAACGAAGTATGCACTGGCAATCGTACCGGAAGATCGGCTTCCTGCTGCTCGGTCTGAGCCTGCTGGCCTGCGAGGAGAAAAAGGCGGTTCAACAGGCCAAGCCCTATACCGGACCTACCGAAGAAATCAACAACGTACAGGTGCTGTACAGCGAAGGCGGTGCGCTGAAGGTGAAAATGCGCACAGCGCGGCAGCTCAAGTACAGCAATAATGACCGGATTTATCCCCAGACCGTCAACATTGACTTCTACGGCCCCGGCGGCGACGTGGTGACGACGCTGCGTTCGGATTCCGGCCGGTTTATCAGCAACCAGAATCTCTACAAGGTGATGGGCAATGTGGTGGTGATCAACAAGCAGAAAAACGAACAGCTCAAAACCGAGGAGTTGAACTGGAATCCGTCCACCAAAAAGGTCTATACCGAAAAGCCCGTCAAGGTCCTTAGCAAGAATACCGGCGAGCGCCTGGACGGCATTGGCCTGGACGCCAACCAGGACTTCTCCAGCTACGCCATCCGGCGGGTTACGGGGGTATTCCGGGTGGAAGGCGGGGGTCTGTAATCGTCCGGCATATTTTCAACGCAAAAGCCAACCTTGTTAGAGGTTGGCTTTTGTGCGTAAAGTAGGTAGCCTTCAGCTTCCCGGCTGGCAGCTTTTGAGCACTTTTTCCACCTCTTTAACGTCCGTAATTTCCGTTTCTCCGCCCCATTTCGTGTAGATGTACGTCGTGATGGTCGCTACGTCAATGGGCGTCAGCTGGGGGTTGGCGGGCATAGGCCGGTTGTAGCGCTTACCGTTGACCACCATGGGTTCGTTAATACCGTGGCGAATGAGGCAAATGATGCGCTCCTTATTGGCAGCCGTCAGATAGTCGGAACCGCTGATGGGCGGATAAAGCGCCCCCAATCCTTTTCCGTCGGCCTGGTGACAGTTGGCGCAGTGTTCAGTATACGTCTGTTGACCGACGACCTTGTATTTCTCCTGCTTCAGTTCCGCTTCACTTTTGCAGGCCTGAATCAGCAGTACGCTCCAGAAGGTCACCAGGATGCTGAGCAGTCCCGGGCGAACGGCAGCCGCGAGGCTACGAAATAAAGTCATAGCCGGGTTTCCGCGAGCAGTTTGTCGATATCTTTCATGAGCTTGTCCACGCCCTCTTCGGTCGTTCCGTCGTACATGCCCCGCACGTGTCTGTTCTGATCAACCAGCACGAAATGGCCGCTGTGGAGCAGACCGCCCGGAGCCCCTTTATCTTCCTGGGCGACAACCATATAACTTTTCATGCCAATGTCGAAGATCGTTTCTTTCGGACCCGTCACAAACTGCCACTGACTACCCTGTACGCCCAGCCCATCGGCGAATTCTTTCAAAACGGGAACCGTATCGTGCTGGGGATCGATGGTGTGGGAGAGGATCATGACGTTCGGGTTGTCCCTGAACCGCTCGTAAACCCGCTTCATCTGGGTCTTCATCTTGGGGCAGATGGTGGGGCAGGAAGTGAAGAAAAAGTCCGTCACGTAGATCTTACCCGCGAAGGTTTTGGCCGTTACTGGCTGACCATCCTGGTTGGTGAAGGTAAAATCCGGGATCTGGTGGTAGACCGTATCTACCACCTGCTTGCCATCAACGTTCCGGGTGACGGCCTCCCGCTCGCCGTAAATGGGTAACCGGTCATTCTGGGGCGAGCAGGCCGCCAGCAAAGCCGCACAAAGTAGGGGTATAGAAAGAAAGCGCATGGTCGTACAAATCAGGTAGCTGAGCCTCAAGGCCACATCTGGAAAACGAGACGCCGAAGCAGCGGGTTCCGTTCAGGGCTGCTTTTGCAGGAACTGCCGGGCCTCGGCGATGCTGGAGTTCATTTTTTCTTTGACGACTTCCACCTTGGCCTTCTGGTCAATCAGGTACTCTTTCGCTCCGGCCGGTTCGAGCACTTTGAGCGTATCGGGATTGTACTGGAACATCCAGGTTGACATCAGGCTGTCGGCCTCGGTCAAGGCCACCTTTAACCGGACGATTTCGGCCCCGGAAGCCGACTTGTCCGCCTTTTGAAGGCTGTCCAGGCGGTCGTTGAGCTGGCTTTTGAGTTGCATGATGTCTTCCACGCGGGGCATGACTTCGTCGTGGATGGCCAGCACTTCCTGCTCGATTTTTTCTGCCTCGGTTTTATCGCCGGACGACTGGCAACCTGCCAGCAGCAACAGGACGGTAAGCGAAAGAATGGATTGTTTCATCATCATTGGTTACGGAAACGGCCAGGGTACGGACTGGCCCATGGTTAAACCTGCTGGGATAAAATCTCCCGGGCGTTGCTGAGTACGGTGGCCGAAGGATTATTGCCGCCGATCATCTGGGCAATCTCCTGCACACGTTCTTCAAAGGTAAGTTTTCGGATGCGGCTGACGGTCTTGCTGCCCGAATGATCTTTATAAACAAAATAATGGGCCGTGCCCTGGGCGGCAATCTGGTGCAGGTGGGTGATCGAAATGATCTGGTGGTTATGCGCCATATCCCGCATCATGTTGCCCATCTTGATGGCAATTTCGCCCGAGACACCCGTGTCGATTTCGTCAAAAATGATGGTCGGCAACGAGCGTCGGGAAGCCAGGATGTATTTGATGGCCAGCATGAGCCGGGAAAATTCCCCGCCCGAAGCCACGTTTTTCAGCTGCTGGGGCTTGACGCCCTTGTTGGCGCTGAAGAGGAACGAAAGCGTATCAATGCCGCTCGTGGTCGGTTTACCGGTTTCAGCCTGAATCCGAAGAGAAGCGTTTGGCATGCCCAGGTCCCGGAGCAGTCCGCCGATTTCCGTTTCAATGGGCTTGAGGACCGCCTGACGGGAAGCCGACAGGACCTCCGCGCTGGTCATAAGTTGCCTATAGGCGCTCTCCGCCGCTTCTTTGGCCGCGGCCAGCTCATCATCGAGATTGAGGACCTTACTCACCTTTTGCTCCAGTTCCGCCTGGATAGCCAGGAGTTCGGCTACGGTCTTGACCTGGTGCTTGGTCTGAAGCTGGTAGATCAAATTGAGCCGTTCGCGGATGGATTCGGCCCGGGTGTCGTTGGTTTCGACGCTGTCCTGCTCATTGCTGATCTCGCCGGCCAGGTCGCGCAGTTCGATCAGGGCGCTCTGGGCCCGGTCGCGCAGGGGCTCAAACTGATCGGATAATTTAACGATGGAGTTGAGGCCGCTGACCACGTTTTTCAGAAACACGACCACCGACTGCTCGGCATTATCGAGGTAGTCGTAGGCCAGCTGCAGGCGCTCCCGGATTTCTTCGGCGTTTTCCAGGACCGTCAGTTCCTGCTCCAGCTGTTCCTGTTCCTCGGCCTGGAGATTGAGCTTGGCCAGTTCTTCGTAGAGAAACTGGTTGTAGTCAAACTCCTTTTTCATGGTCGAGGCCTCGCTGCGCAGCCGGTCGTAGGCTTCCTGCTGCTGACGGTACGTGCGGTAATCGGCGCGGTAGCGGCGCTGCAGCTCGTCGTTCTGGGCGTAGGTGTCGACAATCTGGAGCTGAAACTCGTTGGAGCCCAGCAGAACCGAATCGTGCTGGGAGTGGATGTCCATCAACTGGCTCGTCACCCGGCGGAGCGTTTCGAGGTTGACGGGCGTATCGTTGACGAAGGCCCGGGATTTTCCGCTCGGGCTGATTTCCCGGCGGACGACGCAGGAGCGGTCGTAGTCGAGGTCTTCTTCTTCAAAAATGGTTTCAATGACGTACCCGGCAATGTCGAAGGTACCTTCGATGACGCACTTTTCGGCTGGATTGTACAGGACTTTGGTGTCCGCCCGGTTGCCCAGGAGCAGACCGATGGCACCCAGCATGATCGATTTACCCGCCCCGGTTTCCCCCGTGATGATGTTCAACGCGGTGGACGGGGTCATTTCCAGTTGTTCGATCAGGGCGTAGTTTTTAATCAGTAGATGCGATAGCATAAAGCAGGAACCTCTACGGGTGAACAACGCAGAACGGGTCGGGGTTCGGCGGGACCCTGGCTTTTACCAGTCTCGTCGGTTTAGTAGGGAGCTACCTGGTCGAATACCAGTTCTTCCACGGACTCGAACGGAATGGTGTGGAGATGGCCGATGTGGTCCCTTAGGCTGAACGCCGCCGGTTCTACGGATAAGACGCGTCCGTGGACCGTTCGGCCATCGGTTCGCACCACATCGAGTACCGTACCCGGCAGTTGCTCGAGGTGATCGGGCAAGTCCGTAGCCCGGATGCGAATTAAGCGTTTACCCATGATATTACCGCAGGAGCTTCCGGTAAAGTTCGGTTTTTGCCGGATCGAGCGAAGATAACAGTTCAAAGGCTTTCTGGCGTTCGTCCCGGGGGCCTTCGTTGAGAATGTTGTAAATTTCTTCGCCCTTGGCGTCGAAGAAGGTGTTAACGACGATGGAGTTGGGCCGCTGCAGGCTGATCTGCCGAAGGGTCGCCAGGGCGTCAATCACCTGCTTTCGGGAGGCGGCCGGGTTGGTCGTGAAGGTGTCCAGGGCCTGGCGGTGGTAGGTATAGAGAATTTCCCGGAACGGGATGAACTGCTGGCTCTGGAAGTTTTCGATCAGCCAGTAGCGGTTCCGCAAATCCCCCCGGGCGCTCCAGCCGCTGGTTTCCGGAGCCAGGTTAAGAATATTGTACGCCCGCTGAAAGTAAGGCTTCCCGCCCTGCTTCCCGAACGAATCGTAGTCGACGCCCAGCATGACCAGCGCGTGGAAGGCCAGGAGGGAGGTCAGCTCGTTCGAATAGGCATTTTCGTTAAAGTACATGGGGTCGTTGGGACTGTAGACAAAGTTGAAGGCATTGTCGATGTACCGCAGCGTGACCGTTTCGTAGCTGGTGCCGTGGACCGGGCGGGTCACAATCACCTGAGCCCGTCCCTCGTAGGTATTGGGGGCCGGAACCTTGAGGATATCAATAACCAGCCGGCAACTGATGCGCTCTTCCGGACCGTAGGTATCGGTGGTCCAGCGGCGGTTATTCATAAAGTCGGTAATAAAGGCCTGGATCTGGGGAAAGATCTGCCGGTCGGTCACCAGGTTGGACTGCGACTCGTTAAAATTGAGCGTTACCTGGCAGTTCAGTTCCTGCGCCTGGGCGGCTGCCGGAAGAAACCCGAGCACCAGCAGGAGGCCAAAGCCAACCATTTGCCGAACGTAAAGCTGTACTGTCATCCTGTTATCAACTGTTGCTCCACTAGGCGGACTAGATCGGAAGCGACTTCGTCCTTGGCTTTCAGGTCGAAGTGGTGAACCTGATCCGCCTGATCTATAACGGTAATTTTGTTGGTATCGTGTCCGAAACCCGCCCCGGTATCCCGTAACGAATTTAAAATAATCCAGTCCAGGTTCTTGGCCTGCCGTTTCGCCCGGGCGTTGGCCAGTTCGTTTTCGGTTTCCAGGGCAAAACCCACCAGCCGTTGCCCCGGCCGTTTCCGGGCGCCCAGGGTTCCGGCGATATCGGTCGTCTTGGCCAGTTCCAGGCTAAGGGTCGCTTCTTTTTTCTTGATCTTCTGTTCGGCGGGATGAGCGGGGGCATAATCCGCTACCGCGGCGGCCCAGAAGACGAGTTCCGCTTCGGTAAACGCCGCTTCGGCCGCTTCGTACATTTCCCGGGCGGAACGAACAGGCACGCGCTGGATGGTCGAATCGGGTAGGGGGAGGGCCGTAGGGCCGCTGATTAACATGACTTTAGATCCTGCCCGGGCAAAGGCGGCGGCCAGGGCGTAGCCCATTTTACCGCTGGAGTGATTGCTGATGAAGCGCACCGGATCGATAGCTTCCTGGGTAGGTCCGGCCGTGATCAGGACCCGTTTACCCGCCAGGGCCGGCCGATGGGCGAAATGACGTTCGATGGCCGCCACGATATGCCCGGGGTCGGCCAGGCGGCCTTCGCCGACCAGCCCGCTGGCCAGTTCCCCGTGTTCGGCCTGGATGACGCGGTTGCCGAAGGATTCCAGCCTGCGGAGGTTTTCCTGGGTGGTTGGGTGGCGGTACATGTCCAGGTCCATGGCCGGAGCCAGCATCACCGGACATTTGGCCGAGAGGTAAACGGCCGTCAGCAGATCGTCGCAGAGGCCATGGGCGAACCGGGCCAGCGTCCGGGCCGAAGCCGGAGCTACCACCATCAGATCGGCCCATAGCCCCAAATCGACATGGTTGTTCCAGCTACCGCTTTGGTCGTTAACAAACTCGGAGAAGCCGGGCCGTTTGGAGAGGGTAGCCAGCGTCAGGGGCGTAATGAATTCCTTGGCGGCACCGGTCATGACGACCTGGACCTCGGCCCCCGCCTTGACCAGCAGCCGCACCAGCAGCGCAGCCTTGTAGGCGGCAATGCTTCCGGACACACCCAAAAGAATTTTTCTGCCTTTTAGCATAAGATGTAACCGCAGAGAGCGCAAAGGATTACGCAAAGAACGCAAAGAAATCTTTAGCGTACTCTGCGCAATGCCTTGCGCTCTCTGCGGTTAGGCTGTACGGTTTACAACGAGTTCGTCGTGTCCTCGTCGGCGTAGCGCCACTGCACTTTCCCTTCCAGGAATTCGTCGGTAGCCACGCTGGTCGGCTTCGGCAGGCGCTCGTAGTATTTGGAGATTTCGATCTGTTCGCGGTTTTCGAAGACTTCCTCCAGGTTGTCGACGGCAGAGGCAAACTCCGAAAGCTTGTTGCTCAGTTCTTCCTTCATTTTCGAGGAGATCTGGCGGGCACGCTTGGAGATGACCGATACGGATTCATACAGATTACCGGTTTGCGCCGCAATTTTGTCGGTGTCGCGCGTGATCAGAGACGGATTCGTAGCCATTCCTATGGTTTTGATGGTTGAGGCTCAGCCGGAAAATGAATGGCTGAGCGATACTGGTCGTGTTTGTCCTGTTTAGATACGCCACATCTCCAAGATATGGCGTATCTGGCTAATTATTGGATGCCGATGAGGAAGTCGTCACCTTGCCCGGCTGCTGACCGGCCGGCTGATTTTTCTTATCGGTTTCCCGAAGGCGTTCGAGTTCCTTCTGGCTGGAAGCGAAAAGCCGCTCGGCCGTCCGGATGTATTTGCTGTTCGGGTATTTTTCCAGAAAGGCCTGGTAATAATCGACCGTTTCCTGGTAGCGGTCTTTCTGCTTGTCTTCCGTGCTGTTTTTCGCCAGGTTGTGCTGGGCGTCTACCCGCCGGAAGGCCAGTTCTTCGTTGTATTCCGAATCCGGATATTCCCGCTGGAAGTTGGTAATAGCCGTTACGGCAGACCGGTAGTTGGCGATGTTGGCCGCGCTGATCTTGTAATACAGCATGGCTTTCTCGTAGGCCTTTTTTTCCATCTTCTTCCGAAGATCCATGATCATCGTCGTACACTCGGCCCGAAAGGCGCTTTCCGGGTAGGCGTTGATAAAGTCCTGCAGGGCCGAAACGGCCGTCAGTGTACTGGTCTGATCAAGGTTGTAGTTAGGCGAATCCTTATACAGGGAAAAGGCGTACATGTACATCGCCTCCTGGGCCTTTTCGCTCCGGGCAAATGTTTCGTAAAACTGTTTGAAATAGAACGAGGCCAGCTGAAAGTTCTGCTGGTGGTAATTTGTGTAGGCGCGGTAAAACTGAGCGGTCTCGGATTCATTGCTTCCCTTCAGGATGGGAATCAATTCTTCGAAGAGCACACCGGCCCGGTACCATTCCCCTTTTTTGAAGTAGTTGATGGCTGCCTGGTATTTCTCGTCGTCCGTGCCTTTCTTCTGCAATTTAGCGAATGGGCTACAGGCGGAAACCAGCACCAGCAACGCAATGGCAATTGTTCCAATAAACCGACTATGCTGCATAGGGGTGCAAAAATAACAAAAAAAGTTGCGCTGCCGAAGCAATCGCCTCTTCTCTAACGAAAGCCGGATGGAAATAGTGCAAAAAAACGGCTGGTGAGTTAACCAGGCCTGCGTTTATTGATGCCGGATCAGTAACTTTTTGGTGGCTACCTTTTTACCGTCGACCGAAAGGGTGTAAAAATACATGCCGGTGGTCAGGTCCCGGGTGGCGATGCGCACCTTCCGGTCGTTGCGGTCCAGGGTGTATTCGGCCACGGGGGCGCCCAGAACGCTGGAGATCATCAGTTTGGCTTCGTTGACACTACCGGAAATCTGATAATCGATCTCGGCGAAGTCGTTGGCCGGATTCGGATAGATATTGGAGACAATGAGTTTCTCCGTCGCGTACATGCGCTCGTCGAGCTTGCGCAGCTCCTCTGCCGACTGCTGGCGGTTTTCGGCCGCTACGGCATTGCCCAGCTCGGCGGCGGGGCGCGTCGTCGTCTTAGCCGAGCTGTTATTCAGCAGGGCGGAACGGTAGTAGGCGTTAATAGCGGCGTTTTTGCTGACCGAGACATTCCGGTCCAGGCTGGCGACCGAGGGGTGCTTCAGAAAGGGAAAGTTGCGGGAGTGAATCACACGGCCAACCGAGGCGGGCTTCTGGCCCATCTCCAGCCGGCTTTTCGGACCGCTGTCGGTCTGGGCCCTTGAGCCCGTCGCTCCGAACAGCGCGATTCCGGTGAGCATCAAATATATCCGTAAAGTTTGTTTCATGGTTGTCTGGTAAAGGGGGCGATCGGGTAGACCTGCCCATCACAAACATATTAGAAAAAAGTGGCAAAGGCAACGAGTGTTCCCCCAAAAAATTGCAAAACTTTCTACTTTTTGTTGGTTAGAACCGTTTTCACTACCGAAGGTTTAACAGGCAGGCTGTTTTTTTGGGGCGCTGTTGCCGCCGGGGGCTGATTTTCCGGTAATCCGAGTACACGGGCCCGGGTCGGCCGGTCGGCCAGTCGCCAGTTAAAACCTTCCAACTGCTTCTGATCCGCCCGGATTTCTTTGGGCGGAATGAACTTCGCTTCCGGCTGACCGTAAAAGCTGATCTTTTTCACCTTCCGGTCATTGAAACGAATGTTCATTTTACTGCATAACACACGATTCATGCCAACCAGCTTAACTTTCTCGTCTACAGCGAAATAAACGCTCTCGCCATTGCCTTCCACGACCACCAGATCAATGTCCGACCGCTGCTTTGGGGCATCGTAGACGAAATACGTCATGATCGTCCGGCCTTTGACCTGGTTGTAGTTCAGCAGCGTATCCCGCGCAATGACGAACGAACGGCTCCGCAGCAGCATCGTGTGAATCCGGTTTTCTTTCAGTTTGGCCGTCATGGAGTCTGCTTCCAGCTGGTAGTTCGTACTCCAGACAATCGGCTTCTGAAAAAAGAAAATAGTCGAATCGGCCGTATCGTAGACGATGGAATCGCACTTACTCTGCAGATCCGATTTAAACAGCAGCACGTTCTTCTGACCAATCAGCCGGCGGGCTGTTGCCTCTTCCTTCTTGCCTTTGGCGCTGGTCGTTTTCACCGCTTTACTCGGTAAATCAAACGACCACAGCGTGTCGGCCCGCATGAAGAGCGTATCCCCGTTGACGTAGCTGCGAACGATGGCATTACCGGTCATTCGGGCTACGCCCACTTTTTTGTTGTAGCGCCCCAGATCGCCCGTCAGCGTGGTTTTATCGTCTTTGGCGACCAGAACCACATTGCCTTTGGCGACGTAGAACTCGTTGCTGTTGTTGCCCCCCAGCGAATCGCCCGTGAGCGTGTATTTTTCGGTATCGATCGTGGCCCGCTGCCGAAAATTCGACACCCGGGTGACGGTATTGTACTGGCCTTCCCGGGCAATCAGCGTTCCGTCCTTGCTGACAATGCGCGTCGGGCCCTGGAAGGTCGCCAGTTTCGTCAGCGAATTGTACAGCAGCGAGTCGGCCGTCAGCGTATACTTCGGATTCACGATCCGGACATTTTCCCGGAAGGTGAACAGTTTGGTCCGCGTATCGTAATACCCTTCGCGGCTCGTCAGGATGTTCTCTCGGTCGACGATCCGGCCCCGCTCCGGGTAGTGGGCAATGCCTGCCGCCAGGTCATAATCCAGCCGCCGGGTGGTCAGCGTCATCTTCCGGTCCCGGAGCGTCACCCGACCCCGCAGGTTGGCCTGCCGGGTGTAGCCGTAGTACAGCAGCGAATCGCCGTTGACCCGGATGCTGTCACCCTGGATAATCCGGACGTTGCCGTAGGCTTCGATGACGTTGGTCGTCAGGTTCTGAATCGCCAGGTTGCAGTAGAGCAGGACACCTTTCTGCTGCAGCAGCACGTTTCCCGTCAGTTTCCGGACTTCCTCCGCGCCTGACTTTACGCCTTCGAGCTTATCGGCCCGCTTCAGGACAATGATTTCACCGCCGCCTACCGGTGGCCGCCCCACCTGGCCCAAAGCCGGAATGGTCAGCCACATTCCCAACAGCACAGTCCATAGCCGGTGTATCATTCTGCTTATAATGATTCGTTTTGTGCGCAATTCGTTGCAATCCATGGTGAAAAAAGAGCAAAACCAGTCCCGGAGGCCTGATTGCGATCCTTAAATTGACCCAATGGTCTAGCCGAAGGGTTTCGTATCTTTATCCCCTGCAAAACTACGGCCACGGGGCCGAATGCCGGTGATGCGTGACGCCTTTTTAAGCTTTATTAACAAGCAACAACTTTTTGGTCCAACGGATTCAATCCTGCTGGCGGTCAGCGGCGGGCTGGACTCGGTCGTGATGACGGAGCTTTTCCGGGAAATTGGTCAGCCAATCGGCCTGGCGCACGTCAATTTCGGCATGCGCGGGGCTGAGTCGGACGGGGATGAGGCCTTCGTGCGGACGTTGGGCGAGCAGCTGGGCGTAGCGGTGTATGTCAGGCACGCTGATACCGAATCGTTCGCCCGGGAGCGGGGCATTTCCATCCAGATGGCAGCCCGGGAACTGCGGTACACCTGGTTCAACGAACTGGCCCAGGCAGAAGGTTACGCCGGCATTGCGACGGCTCACCACCGCGACGACGCCATCGAAACCGTCCTGCTGAATATGACGCGGGGAACGGGACTCGCCGGCCTGCTGGGCATTGCGCCGAAAACCGGCCGGCTGGTTCGGCCGCTGCTGTTTGCCGACCGGGCTGAGCTGGAGCTTTACGCCCGCGAACGGAGCTTGCGCTGGCGGGAAGATGCTTCCAATGCCTCGGACCATTACCGCCGCAACCGCCTGCGGCACGCGGTCCTTCCGGTGCTGCGGGAACTCAACCCCGCCCTGAGCGAAACGATGGCGACCAATATCGACCGCTGGAAAGGCGCGGCGGCGCTGGTCCGGGCCGAAGTGGAACATTCCTGGCAGGCCCTGGCTGCACCCTGGGAGGGAGGCTTCCGGCTGCCGGTGGAGGCGGTCCGGCAGCTGCCCGAATGGCCGTTCCGGCTGGCCGAGTGGCTGCGGCCGGTGGGCTTTGCCTACGAACAGACGCAGTCGATTGCCGAGGCCCTTCGGTCGGATCGGTTCGGGCAGGTCTTTGCCTCGCCGACCCACCTGGTTCTGCGGGATCGGGATTTTCTGATCATTCAGCCCTTCGGCGCGGAGGATGCTCCGTCCGAAATCTGTCTGGATAGTCTGCCGGAAGAGACCGTCGTGAACCTGGGCGGCCCGTTTCAGCTCCGGCTTCAGCCGCCGGCACCGGTGGACGGGATGCCGGTCCCGCGGCTGGCTTCGGTGGCCTGGCTGGATGCCGATCAGCTGCAATTTCCGCTTACCATTCGGCCTTGGCGGTCCGGCGACCGGTTTCATCCCCTGGGTTTACAGGGCAGCCAGACGATCGGCAATTTTCTGACAAATCAAAAAATACCGCTGGCCGAGCGGGCCCGGGTGTGGGTCCTGTTGTCAGGGGAAAGGGTCGCCTGGGTGATCGGTTACCGGATCGATAACCGCTTTCGGCTGACCGGGCAGACCTGCCGGGTGGTGCGGATCGAACTCCGGAATTCCGACCCGGAAAAAGCCGGAAAGACGTCCGGTAACGCTTAAATCGCAATTTTGGCATCTATTTTGTACAATAAAGGAAAGACCTCGTCTGATGCTATGTTTTTTATGAAATGCCTACGATTGCTGGTATTGTGTCTGGGACTGAGCCTGCTGGCGCTGGGAAGCTACGCCCAGAGTTCGCGGCTACGGTCGGCTAACAAGCAGTTCGACGACCTGAGTTACGTAAGTGCTGCCAAGCTGTACGAAGAATTTCTGCGGGCCGACAGCCGGAAAGATCCCACCGAAGTTCAGGAAGCGATGACTAAGCTGGCCTACAGTTACCGGGCCCTGCAGGACAGTAAAAACGCCGAGCGGGTCTATGCCGACCTGGTCAAGGAGTTTCCGGATACCGATTCCAAGAATTACCTCTACTACGCCCAGGCGCTTGCCTCGAACGGAAAGTACCGCGAGTCCCAGAAAATGTACAGCCGGTACGGGGAACAACAGGCGGCCGACCTGCGGGGGCGGCGCTTTACGGTTTCCTACATGGACATGAACCGGTTTTACCTGGATTCGTCCGCGTACCGGATCGACTACCTGACCATCAACTCCCGGCAGGCCGACTTTAGCCCCATGTACTACCAGGGTGGCCTCGTATTCGTTTCCGCCCGGGATGAGTCGGGGGTGGTCAAGCGGGTGTTCAGCTGGAACCAGACGCCCTTTCTGGATATGTATTTCCACCCGGATACGGCCGAAGTACGCCGGCTGGCCGAGCCGGTAACCCGTGCAGCGGCCCTTGGAGGCAGTAACGCGACGGCCGACCGGGCCGCCGATCGAAAAGCCGATGAGCCGGCGCTGACGAAAACCGAGCTCTTCAGCCGGACGCTCAATACGAAATACCACGAAGGGCCGATGACCTTTTTCAAGGACCAGACCCGGATTATTTTCACCCGTAACAACAGCAGCCGGGGCAAGAGCGGTAAAAGCTCGGACGGCGTCCGGAAGCTGAAACTGTACATGGGCGAGTACAAGAACGGCGACTGGCGGAATGTCGAGGAACTGCCGTTCTGCAGCAACGAATATTCCGTCGGCCACCCGGCTTTATCGGCCGATAATACCCGCCTTTATTTTGTCTCCGACATGCCCGGCGGCTACGGCGGTACGGACATCTACGTGGTCGAATACAACAACGGCCAGTGGTCGACGCCGGTCAACCTGGGCAAGGACATCAATACGGAAGGGAACGAGATGTTCCCGTTCATCGACGAAAACGATAACCTCTACTTTGCTTCTGACGGGCACGAAGGGCTGGGCGGGCTGGATCTTTTCTACGCCGAGCTGAAAGACGGCGTGGCCTTTAAGGGCGTTGCCAACCTGGGTTATCCCATCAATTCCGAAAAAGACGATTTCGGCATCATCACGGATAAAAGCCGGACGGTAGGTTACTTCAGCAGCAACCGGGGCAAGGGAGGCAGCGACGACAACATCTACAGCTTCCGCCGCCAGTGCAAGCAGCTGAACATTCTGGTCTACGACGCCAAGACAAACCAGCCGCTGGCCCAGGCCGACGTTCGGGTCGTGCAGGGCGGCGTCAACCAGGATCTGCGGATAACGGGCAATGACGGCCGGACGACGCTCTGCGTCAGCCCCAATACCGAATACGAATTCCGGGCCATGAAGGAAGGGTACGCCGCCAACAGCGTTCGGTTCTCGACCCTGACACAGTCCGCCAAACCCGTCCTGAGCGTGTCGATCTACCTGGAAAAGAGCGATAATACGCTGGTTGTCGGGACCGTAAAAACCGAAGTAAACCAGCGGCCGGCCGAAGGCGTCCGGGTAACGCTGCGGAACGAGAAGGATAAGTCGGAACAGACGGTCGTGACGGGCCCCGACGGCAAGTACGAGTTCGAGATGAAACCGGGTGCACCGTACACGATCTCGACCCAGAAGAAAAAATACGCCAGCAATAAAGAGGCGCTGCCGAAGCTGAAGGCCGGAAAGGCGCCCAAGGTGTACCAGAAAGACCAGGGGCTGTACGGCGAGGGCGACGTCTTTGAGCTGCGCAACATTTACTACGACCTCAACAAGTTCTTCATCCGCACCGATGCGGCCCGTGAACTCGATAAGGTGGTTTCGCTGCTGAAGAAGTACCCGGCCATGAAGATCGAACTGCGGTCGCATACCGACGCCCGGGCTACCGATACCTACAATCTGCGTCTGTCGGAGAGCCGCGCTCGGGCCGCCGTGGACTACATCGTTTCCCGGGGCGTAGAGCCCCAGCGCCTGGCCGCCATGGGCCTGGGTGAGTCCGAAATCCTAAACGGCTGCGTTGACGGTATCGAGTGTACCGAAAAAGAACACCAGCTGAACCGGCGGACGGAGTTTAAGATTGTGGCGGTTCAATAAAGAATGAAAAGTTAAAAATTAAAAGTTAAAAGTAAGCTTCGCCAAATAGCTGACAGACAGGCGAAGCTTATTTTTAACTTTTAATTTTTAACTCTTAACTAAATAACCGTTCCCCCATCCGCATAAAACAAACTCCCCGTGCAATAGGAAGAGGCTTCGGAGGCCAGGAAGAGGGCCAGGGGGCTGATTTCGTCGGTGGTGCCCATGCGGGCGATGGGCAGGCGTTTGGTGAAGTGATCCAGGATTTTTTCGTTCTGCCAGAGCGCCTGGCTGAATTTGGTTTTGATCAGGCCGGGGCAGATGGCGTTGACGCGGATGCCGTCGGGTCCCCATTCCTTGGCCAGTACTTTGGTGAGCATGTTCAGGGAGGCCTTGCTGACGCTGTAGATGCCCAGGCCGGGATCGGGTGTATCGCCCGCGATGCTGCTCATCATGATGATGCTTCCCCCGCCCCGCTGCTTCATGATGGGATAGACAAGCTTGCTGAGTTCGAAGGGCGCCTTCACGTTGGCCTGCATGATTTTATCGAAGGCCGCACCGTCGCACTCCGCCACCGGGCCAAAGACCGGGTTGGAAGCGGCATTATTCACCAGAATATCGACTCCGCCGTATACGGCAACCGTCCGTTCAATCAGATTGGTGAGCTGTTCGGGGGCGCCCACGTGAGCGGCGATGCCGGTTGCTTCGCCGCCCTGGGCTTTAATGTCGGCGGCCAGGGCGTCGCAGGCCTCCTGCTTGCGGCTGCTGACGATCACTTTGGCGCCGAAGCGGGCAAAGAGCCGGGCCATGTCCTCGCCGATGCCTTTGCTGGCTCCGGTAATGACGGCAACTTTGCCTTCGAGGGAAAATAAATTACGTTCGGTGGTAGCGGGGGAAGCGGGTGTTTCCATCGGTTTTCCGGTTTGCGAAGTGGTGTTTTTGGGCGCAAACTAGGCCTTTCATAGGCTAAAACCAAGAAAAACCTGGACGGTGCTGTACGCGGATAGGCGGCTGACCCGTTGAAAGAAAAATAGCTATTTTCGCGCCGTAGCACCTGAACCACCGTTCTATGAACCCATCCTCCCCGGATTCGCCCCCCTTTATGCGCAGCTGGCGGCAACTGTACGCTCTTGTCATCGGTAGCCTGCTGGTGGAAATCATTCTGTTCTACATCTTTATGCAGTACTTCTCATGAGCGTACTGGATTGGGGAGTATTGCTGGGAACACTGGCGCTGATCATTCTGTACGGAATTTACCGGAGCCGGGGGAACCGGAACATGGACGATTACCTGCTGGCGGGCCATTCCCTGCCGTGGTACCACGTCTGTTTGTCGGTGATGGCGACGCAGGCCAGTGCGATTACGTTTTTGTCGGCACCCGGGCAGGCGTTTACCGACGGAATGAGGTTTGTGCAGTTTTACTTTGGCTTACCCCTGGCGATGGTCGTCCTGGCCGTCACCTTCGTGCCCATCTTCCACCGGCTGAAAGTTTTTACGGCCTACGAATACCTGGAAGGCCGTTTCGACGCCCGGGTCCGCATCTTTACCGCCCTGCTGTTCCTGATTCAGCGGGGCCTGTCGACGGGCTTGTCCATCTACGCGCCCGCCATTATTCTCTCGACCATCCTGGGCTGGAACATCTACTGGACCAACATCATCATGGGCGGCATCGTGCTGGTCTATACGGTAACCGGCGGTACGAAGGCCATTTCCTATACGCACCTGCAGCAGATGCTGATCGTGACGCTGGCCATGTTCATGGCGGGCTGGATGACGGTTCACCTGCTGCCGGCCGATGTTGGTTTCACCGACGCCCTGCAGGTAGCGGGCAAATCGGGGCGGCTCAATACCATTGATTTCAATTTTGATCCCAATAGCCGGTATAACCTCTGGTCGGGGCTGATCGGCGGTTTTTTTCTCCAGCTATCGTATTTCGGTACGGATCAGTCGCAGGTGGGGCGGTACCTGACGGGCCAGTCGGTCGGGCAGAGCCGGCTGGGGCTGCTGGCGAACGGCATGCTGAAAGTGCCGATGCAGTTTCTGATTCTGCTGGTGGGGGCGCTGGTCTTCGTGTTTTACCAGTTCAATCCCATGCCCGTTTTTCATAACCGGGTAGAAACCGATGCGCTGCTGAAAGGCCCTTACGCGACGGAGTACCGGGCGCTGGAAAGCCAGCACCAGGCGATTGAAGTCCGCCGCCAGCGGGCGGTCCTGGAACTGGAGCGCGGGCTAGGCAACGAAGCGGCCGTAACAGCCTCCCGACAGGCGCTCCAGGATGCCGATGCAGATGCCAAGGAGGTGAAAAAGCAGGTGGTGGAGCTCATCAAGAAGAACAACCCCGCGGCCGATACCAGTGATGTCAACTACGTTTTTCTGCGCTTCGTGCTCGATTACCTGCCGCACGGGCTGATCGGCCTGCTGATCGCCGTTATTTTCAGCGCGTCCATGGGGTCCATCGCGGCCGCCTATAATTCGCTTGCTTCGAGTACGGTTATTGATATTTACAAGCGTGGCTTCCGGCCGGAGGCTTCGGATAAACACTACCTGCTGGCATCCAAAACCGCCACGGTTATCTGGGGCGTTTTCTGCATCATTGTCGCCCAGTTTGCCAACCGGATGGGCAGCATGATTGAGGCGGTCAATATTCTGGGTTCGCTGTTCTACGGGGTTATCCTGGGGATTTTCCTGGTCGCTTTTTACCTGCCCCGGCTGGGGGGGAGGGCTACCTTCTGGGCGGCTGTCCTGGCTGAAATCCTGGTCGTAGCCTGTTACTGGCTGGACGTGATGGCTTTTCTCTGGCTGAACGTCGTCGGCTGCGTCCTGGTCATCCTGATCGCCTGGATCTTCCAGCGCCTGTGGCCCACCCAGTCCCATGCCCATCCCGGTATCGATCCGGCCAGAGCCGAATAAAGGGTCCAAAACCAAAGAGGCTACCCGTTAATCGGGTAGCCTCTTTAATTTCCTGGCTGTACCAGCTTCCCTTCAGGATTTTACCCCTTGGTGAGCCGGGTACCGCTGCCTTACTTCTTCTTTTTGCCTTTCACGGCCGTGGCTGCCGGAACCAGCGCCTTGTAATCCGTTACACTTTTCTCGACGGCGTCCTTGAAGAACCGGTAAGTCGGGTCGTTGGGCCCCAGTTCGGTGGCGCGCTGGGCAAACCGCAGGGCTTCGGCCGGTTTGTTCATTTTGGCCAGAATCTGGGCTTTCGTCCAGGTGTTGCGGAAATTTTCCTTCAGACCGATTGACTTATCGATCCAGGCCAGGGCCTGGTCCAGGTTCCGTCCGCTGGTCAGGTTCCAGCTGGCGGCCTGCATCAGCACGGCGGCATCCTCGGGCTTTTCGGCCACGGTGCGCTCCACATTGGCCTGCGACAGAGCCCGTACGTCGGTACGCAGATCCGCCGAGACTTTCGTGTTAGCCCAGAGCAGGTTCAACCGCGCAGTACTGTCGGTCAGATCGCTAAAGGTAATGGTGAACGTTTCCGTCCGCTCGCCGGTGCTGCCTGGGCGCACTTTCACGCGCAGGGCGTCTTCCTCCTGCTTGTAGGCATCGGTGGACGCGCCGGTGTTTTTGTTAAAAATCAGCGTCCAGTCGTCGGAGGCCGGAATGCTGAAGACGGAATAGGTGCCGGCAGCCAGCTTCTGACCCTGAACCATGACGTCGGTCGACGTCTGGAAGGTCGTTGCCGCGTTGGCGCCGGTACGCCAGAGCTGACCCAGCGGGGCCAGCGGCGTCTGATTGCCAAATATTTCACGGCCGCGAAGGCTGGGGCGGGAATATTTCACGGTAAAATCGGTCACCCCGACGGACTGCACAATCGTAGCACCGGGGCTGGGCTGGGGCAGGCGAATCTGAGCGGTCGCCAGCTGGGCTACCAGGCAGAGGCCTACGACCTGAACAAGGATGCGTTTCATGGTTCTGATGGTTTTTAGGTGTTTGTCAATTGCGCCGCGAAAATGCGCCTTTTCGTTTACAATGCCAAGGAGGTTGTACTTTTGCCCCATGCATCGTCAAGCTTTACTGAATTTACTGTATACCCATGTCGCGGCCGACCCCGCGGAAGCGGCTATGTGCCAGCAAACGATCCAGTTTGTCGCTGAATATCCCGACTGCTTCGAGCGAACGCTGCTGGTGGGCCACGTTACGGGCTCGGCCTGGATTGTCAGCCCCGACCGGACGCAGGTACTCCTGATCCACCACCGTAAACTCGACCGCTGGTTCCAGCCGGGCGGGCATTGCGACGGTAATCCGGACGTTCAGGCGGTTGCTGTTCGGGAGGCCGAGGAAGAAACCGGATTGAGGCAGTTACGGCTGGTATCGCCGGCTATCTTCGACGTGGACGTCCACACCATTCATGCCCGTAGCTCAGAACCTGAACATCTTCACTATGACATTCGTTTTCTGCTTGAAGCTGATCCCGCGGAGCCGCTCCAGGTGACGGGCGAAACCAAGGGTATACGTTGGGTGCAAAAGAGTGACGTTCCTAAATATACGCAGGAGAAGTCGATATTTCGCATGCTTTTTAAGTAAAAAATGCGTTAACTAAAAACATAGTAGACAAAAATTGGGTTATATTGCCGAAAGTTGACACAAACGCAATAAACCAATTCTGTCAATGAAACCGTTCAAACTTGCCATACTTACGCTGCTGGTCGGCCTGGTTGTCACGACTGCCTACGCCCAGGATAAGCAAACGAATGATGCAACCGTCTCTACCCATAATTATAAACACCCCAACAAAGCCGAAGCCGCCCGTCAACTGGGCACCGAGGCGAGCATCGAATTCCGGAGAAGACCGGGCTGGGGTAAAGCCAAGGCGAATTACAAGGACCAGAAGCGCAATGACGGTCTGCCCGTAGCGGCGATTGCCATTCCGGTTCGGGGTACGGCGGCTTCCCCGGTAAACTACAAGCAGCAGAACCGGCTGGTAAGCCCGCAGAAGAAAGAAGCCAAAGTGCAGGAAACGGCTGTTGAGCCGGCCGCTGAGGCTGCCAATTAAGGAGTACAGGCATAAAAAGCCGGGGCGTTGGTCTCTCAAACGAGGCAAACGTCCCGGCTTTGTGTTTATCAGCCTTACTGTTTCAGCAGCTTGACCGTCCGGCGAAGCTTATCGTTCCGAAGGGTCAGAAAATAAAGGCCCGGGGCGAGGTGTAAGGTCGGAAAGGTCAGGCTGGCCGTCCTATCCGTGGTCAGGACCTGCCGCCAGACAGTCTGGCCGGTAAGGTTAGTCAGGGTTGCTTCTACGGTGCCCTGCGGCGCGAGGTCGTTCCACTGCAGGACCACGCGGTCGGCGTCGGTAAAGGGATTCGGATACACCAGCAGCGAACTCAGGTAGGTTTCCCGGGCAAAGGTGCTGGCCCGGGTAAAATCCGGAATGCCGTAGCCCCGTTCGTTATCGGGCTTGTCGGCCTGGTTGCCCGAGCGGCGCAGGCTCTCGATGACCTGCTGGGCCGTCAGCTGCGGATTGGCCTGCCAGACGCCGGCGGCCAGAGCCGCGATGAGGGGAGCCGAAAAAGAGGTACCGCTCGCTGCCGTAATCGTTCCCTGGGCCGAGCCCAGGATGGTGCCCTGACCTATCGCCACCAGGTCCGGTTTAACGCGGCCATCGGCGGTAGGGCCGAAGGAGCTGAAAAAAGCGCGGTTACCGTCGCGGTCGACGGCTCCGATGGAAAGCACGTTCGGGGCGTCGGCCGGAGCGCCGATGTAGCGCCAGCTGTCGTCGCCCTCATTCCCGGCCGAGACCACCACGAGCATACCTACTTCCGCTGCCCACCGGGCCGCCCGGGTGATCAGCGTGGTTTTTCCGTCGAGATCCTGGTACCGGTGGCTTAGAAAGGGACTTTGAAACCGGGTGTATCCCAGCGACGAATTAATGACATCGACCCCGGCGCTGTCGGCGTATTCCACGCCGAAAAGCCAGTTAGCTTCCTCAACCGGGGTTTCGCTGAACGGATCTTCGGTCCGAAGCAGCAGGTAAGAAGCTTTATAGGCCGGCCCGATGAGCCGCCCCGGCTGGTATCCGGCCATGACTGACAGCACGGCCAGGCCGTGGTCATCGTCTTCGTACACACTCGTCTGCCGATCGACAAAATCGTAGGTTCCTGCAATCCGGCCTTCGCGGAAGAGGTGCTGCAGGTAGGGGACCCGGTCGGCGTTTTGAAAGCCTGCATCCAGAATGCCAACCAGCATGCCTTCCCCGCGGAAGCCGCCCTGGTGCATTTTATCGACGCCCAACTGAACGACCTGGGGAGTTGAGTTGCCGTAATCCAGGGGTTCTTCGGTGCGTTCCAGCTTATTGTTCTGGTAAGACGCAAACTGCACCATCGAGGTGCGGGCTCCCGATAGCGCCCGGTCGTTTTCGATGCCTTTAACGAAAGGCAGCGCCTGGACCTTCAGCAGCGTTGCGTTATCGGCGCTGACCAGCACCGCGTTGGCCCAGCGGGAGGCAAACCAGATGCGGGCGCCGGTCTGCCGGATAGCCGTCAGGTAGGCCGGGTTGACGGGTAAATCCCGCTCCACGACCGGGATGCCCTGCTTCTGGCGGCGCGTCAGCGCACGCTCCGAGAGGAATTCCAGCGGCCGAGCCGGGGAATACGGTGAATTCGCTTTATCTTTTAATAGAATCAGGTATTTGCCGGTGGCCAGTTGGGCGGCGGTCGGCTGGAGCCGGAAGACAACCAGCAGGAGCAGCAGGAGAAAGCGATTATTCATAACTAGTAAAGGGAGTCGCTTGCGTTAAGGGCCGCCGTGGGTACGCAGACGAACGTACCGACGATAACCGTATTCAATCTGTCCGCGGCAGGCCGGACTGGCCGTGCAGTAGGACAGGTTACTTTCTTCCCGGTATACCAGACCGATCTGCCGGGCGTAAACTTCGATTCGTCTATTGAGACTAACGCCCGTTGAGTCATTTTGTTGAACTACGGTCGCCGTTTCCGGAAAGGTTTGATTCAGAAGCCGAAACGGTCGGCCGATGGATCGGTACTGGTACAGGTCCGGGCCCAGACTATTGTAGGCATTGCCGTTCCAGCGGGCCGATTCGACGACCGGAAAAATGAGCCGGACATAGTCCAGATTACCGGCCGAACGCAGCAGTTCATCGTCCAGCACCCGCACCCGAAAGACTGAATCCAGCGTCCAGGGCTGGTTTTCGGCCAATCTTGTGAACCGCTCCACCCGAAACGAGCGGCGGCGCGGATGATCGGTGACGGCACTGCTCACCCGTTCGCGCCACTGGTAGGTCCGTATGACCGGAGGCCCCACCGGGCGGTACTGTTCTTCGTTCACTTCATAAATCCAGTACGAACCCCCCTCCATTGGATAATAGTCGTACCCGATCGTCACGGGCCCGGGCGGAGGAGCCTGACAGGCCGCAAGGACCAGCCACAGGCCATACCGCAGTAAGTTAGAGCAAGGAGAATGCCAAGGTGTAGCCATCGTACAAAACGCGTTTTTTGCGTATGACGCACAGCCGTGCCGGAAGTAGCACGCTCCTGCTCCGAACGATCTTAGGCCTGATTCAGGTCAGCCAGCGACGCTTCCGCTGACTCCTGCCGGAAGCTTTTCATGATCCAGCCGCCGCCGATGACGTCGTCCCCTTCGTAGAAGACCGCCGCCTGCCCGGGGGCGATGGCGCTGACGCTTTCGTGAAAACGAACTTCGATCTGCTCGCCAGTCTGGGAAATGAGCGCTGGGGTGCCCGGGTCCTTGTAGCGAACCTTGGTCACTGTTTCGAGTGGCTGCTCCAGGCTGGCGTATTTCTGCAGGTTCAGCCGCCCGACGATCATACCGTCGCGGTAGAGGTCCTTGTCGCGGCCCAGCACCACTTCGTTGGTGTCTTTCCGGATATCGGTCACGAAAACCGGGTAGCCCAGGGCGATGCCCAGGCCTTTTCGCTGGCCGATGGTGTAGAAGGGGTAGCCTTCGTGTTTGCCGACCGGGGTGCCGTCTTCCAGCACGAAATTGCCGCCGCGCACGCGCTCTTCCAGTCCGGCGACCCGTCGCTTGAGGAAGCCGCGGTAGTCATTATCGGGCACAAAACAGATTTCGTAGGATTCCGACTTGGTCACCAGCTCGATAAAGCCCCGTTCGCGGGCCATGTCGCGGATTTCCGTTTTCCGCAGGTGGCCCAGCGGGAGCTTGGTGCGGGAAAGGCTCTCCTGGGAAACGCCCCAGAGGACGTACGACTGGTCTTTCAGGCCGTCGATGCCGCGGGAAATGACGTAGCGACCGGCCGCGGCCCCCTCGGCTTCCTGCCGGATGTGGGCGTAGTGGCCGGTGGCGATAAACTCGCAGTCGAGGCGATCGGCCCGGCGCAGCAGCGCATCCCACTTAATGTGCGTATTGCAGAGCACGCAGGGATTGGGCGTGCGGCCTTCGAGGTATTCGCCCGTGAAATGGTCGATGACGTAATCGCCAAATTCGTTGCGGATATCGAGGATGTAGTGGGGAAAACCGAGATTGACGGCGATGTTGCGGGCGTCGTTGATGGAGTCCAGGCTGCAGCAGCCGGTTTCTTTCTTGGTACCGCCCGAGGAGGCGTAGTCCCAGGTTTTCATGGTCATGCCGATGACCTCGTAGCCTTCTTCGTGCAGCATTACTGCCGCCAGGGAAGAATCAATGCCGCCGCTCATGGCGACCAGAATGCGTCCGTGTTTACTCATGGTATCCGACCAGGGTTCAAAGCCCTGCGATAGGTGGTTTATGAGGAATGAACAATGAACAAGGAAGAATGAGTTGCAAAGGTAGCGGTTTTTTGGCGGGGAAGGCCTTCGGCTGATGATGCCTCAAGCGGGAAATCTTCCTGCTGACCGGATGGCAGTTCGGCGCAGTAAAAAAAGCCAGCCGCAAAGTACGGCTGGCTCGGTTGGGGTGTGGATAGAGAACCAATCAGGGAACGTGATTCATGTACCAGCAGATGTCCGCGGCCCGCGAAGACTGGTGAAAGTCGGTGAACAGAATGTTCATTTTCTGGCCGCTGGCGTTATTACTGCGCGCTATCGAACTATAATCTTTCAGGTCCCGGCCCAGGAAGGGGTTGCAATCCTTTGCCAGCAACAGAACATTGGGCGGGAGGGTGCCCGGTAACTGAGGCGTTAGCGTCCAGGAAAAGACAAACAGCTTACCCGGGTCGTAGAAAGTGGAAAATTTGCTAAACTGATCGGATTTCATGCGCTCATAGAACTCGGTATTGGACCACTTGTCAAAGAATTGCAGGGCCCCGCTATTGTCATCCACCTGGGAGTACATGCCGATGGGAACACCACCGGGAGCGAGGTCAAAGAGCACCAGGACTTTCCCCTGGCCGTTGGACAGAAAGGTCTGGAGTGGCGTCCGGATCAGCGGAAGGCCGCCGGCATTATGGAAAAGATAGGGCAGGAGCTTCTGGTTGACCAGGTTGGTCAGCCGACGAAATTCGGTGGGCTTGTCTTTGAAGCCGTATTGTTCCAGGTGGTTGAAGTGAAGAATGACCACTTCCCGGTGCCGTTCGTCCATGAACCGCCGGACGTCGTCGAGGACTTCCTCAACCGAGGCGCCGACCGCGGCCGTATGTCGGATCCGGAGGTCGGTATCGCAGCGGAGGTCGAAATAGCGGGCTCCATTGCGCAGCTGGAAGTAGAGGTTTTCGTTCTGGGTAATGGCGGGAGGTCCACCCAAACCCTTATACATACCCGCATCATGAGACCCCGGCATGCTGATGTCTTTCAGCGTGAGGTGTCCGCCGCGGGTGGCGACCAGGTCACCCATCCAGTTGGAGCGGTCCCAGAGTTTGGCGTTGGAGTACCAGAGCGTGTAGGTGCTTTCGCCTTCGTGGCTGTGCTCAAAGGTATTGTTCACCGGGTTGACGGCCACCACCGGTAGTTTTCCGCGGTCGAATTGCTCGCTGCCAATGGCCCAGGTGATTTTGTCGCCGTTGATGTAGCCTACCCGGCGCCAGAGGCTGGTTTCGAACTGGGATTTGTGTACTTCCACGACGGTGCCGTTTTCGGTAATGGCCACCGAGGGCTGTACGCCGCCGTCGTACTCGTAGCTGGGTCCCCACCGGACAATCGTTTTGATGGATCTGACCCCCAGAACGTTCTGCTCGATTTTTTCGACCCGTCCCACGCGGTAGAACAGGGCGTCGCGGCTTTGGGATTTGTGCACTTCCACCACCTGCCCGGAGGTGTTCATGCTGACCGAAGGCTGCACGCCCTTGTCGTAGGTAGCCGAATAATTGAGTTGAAACCGGCCATCGCCGCCAATGTAGCCCGTGAGGTAGTTCAGGTTGGCGTTGGACTTGCTTTGCAGCACAATCACCGCCAGCTTTCCGCCGTCGCTTTTCTGGGTAACCAGGGCCGCGCTCGGTTTGTGGCCTTCGGCGCTCGGCCAATCGAGTTTTTGCCCCGCCCGCCAGTTGACGACCAGGGAATTGGCGTCGGCCCGGCCCACCCGGCACCAAAGGTCGTCGGTAGCAATATTGCTCGTTTCGTGGACTTCCAGAACGTCGCCCTCCCGGTTGACGGCCACCGCCGGTTCGCGGCCGTTGTCGTACTGCCGGGAAGCGGACCACTCGATGGTAGCGCCTTTCCGGACGCCGTACCGGTACCAGAGGGAGGTTGCGCCTTCGGTTTCGGCTTTGTGCACTTCAATAACCCCGCCGTTGAAGCTGGCACTGGACGGATGCTGGCCGTTATCGTATTTGGTGCCCCAGCCGAACTGGACGTCATGGTGGGTTACCGCCGAGGACACCCGGGCCGCCGAGGGAAGTTCACCGGGGCCATCGGGTTGAAGGGGCTCCTTTAGCTGACAGGCCTGGAGCAGGGCCAGGGCCAGCGCCAGGCTCAACTTGGTGTAAACGTTGTTTTTCATGGTGTTAGGAAACGCAGTTGTTGGGGGCAAAGGTACCGGCCTGTCCCGCCGGGAGGGTATCGGTTTCCGGCCGTCCTGTGTCGGTTTCCCGCCAGGGGCTGTCAGATTCCCGCCAATCTGTATCAGATTTCGGCCAGGCGGCCGCCGAAGCTTAGCAAACGAACCTGCCGGAGCGTGAAGCTAGAAGGCGACTTTCGCTTACTTTTGCCCCGACTATCCCGCCAAGTTGGCTTATGCCCTCAACGATTACCGCCTGCATTTTTCGATTAGTCGCCGGATACCTGCTGCTGTGGCCGACATTCGTGGCCGGCCAGCGGCCGCAGCCCGCAGCACCGGCTGCCGTCAAACCAACCCGCTTCATCACCGGCCGCGATGGCCTTCCGCAGTCGTTTATCACGGGCCTGGTCCAGGACCAGGCGGGTTTCCTCTGGGTAGGAACCAGCGATGGGCTGGCTCGGTACGACGGCCAGCAATTTAAAGTTTACCGCCACCGCCCCGGCGACACCACCTCCCTCAGCTCTAACTTCATTGTGTCGCTATACCGCGACGGCCGAAACCGGCTCTGGGTCGCCAATACGGAGGGCATTGATATCCTCGATCCGGTTACCGAGCAGGTTACCCACCTGCCCGCGCTGGGACGGGTGAAAGGCCTGCTCTTCAATGCCAGACGATTTCTGGTCGATTCCCGGGACCAGCTCTGGCTCATTCGGGAATCGGGCGGTCTGGTGCGGCTTTCGGTCACTACGGGAAAGATGACGATGGTCAGCCGTCGCACACACGGACTGCTGAACGATACCGTCCGGGCGCTGGTTGAAGACCGGGACCGGCAACTCTGGGCCTTTACCCAGTCGGGCTTTTGCCGGCTCGACCCGCGATCGGACCGCTTCGAGGCGGCTCCCAGCCCGTACCCGATTCATCCGGGCACGGATTACCAGACGCAGATCGTCGGTCTGCTGCGGCGGCGGAACGGAGAGATCCTGGTGGGCGATCATGCGGCCTGCCTGGTCTTCAACCCGGTAACCAGGGCCTACCGGTCGGTGCCCTGGCCCCGCCAGCCCCAGAGCTTTGTCTTTCTTTTTCAGGAAGGCCCCGGAGGGGAGGTATACGTCGAGATTGAAGGAGCTGTTTACCAGTACACCGACCGGGAAGGGTTTAGCAAGGTCTGGGACCGTCAGGCGCTGGGCGATGACAAAATCATCCTGACGATGCTGCTTGACCGCTCGGGCATGCTCTGGCTCGGAACGAATACCGGGGGGATGCGCGGAGTCGATTTGCAGTCGGCACCTTTTTATTCAGGACCCTATACCACCGGTTTTCAGCGGGATGCCTTTCGACAGACGACCGGCTTTGAACTGGAGAAGCTGTTCCCGGTGCTTCAAAAGCGGTTTAATGGCTACTCCTTCCGCTACGCTTACCGGGAAGGAAACTACTGGATCGGCTATGAGCAGGCGGTGGGCTACTACGATGCCCGCCGAAACCTTTACGGTCTGCTGCCCACGCCTCCGGCACTCCGAAAGCCCCAGTTCTGCACGGGCGTGGCGCTGGACCCGAACGGCCGGCTCTGGACCCTGGCCGAGAAGGCGGCAACGGCCTACTGGGATGCGGGGCGGAATAGCTGGGTGGATTCTCTGGGCTTCTCCTTATCTGATCCGAATTTTGAAACGAATGATCTGCTGGCCGACCGGGACCGGCTGTGGGTGACAAGCTCGTTCGGGCTGCTTTGTCTGCGATTGGCCGATCGCCGGGCGGTTTTTTTCAACCGGAAAACGCATCCGGACCTGTTCCAGACCGACCGGCTGCTGGATCTGGAGCGCGATCCGCAACAGCCCCAGGTGCTGTGGATCAGCAGTTACGAAGGGCTTATCCGCTTCGATACCCGGACGCAGACGGGGCAGGTTTTTACCACCCGGGAGGGATTGCCCAGCAACACCGTGTATGCGATTGTGGCCGACGAGGCGGGGTACCTCTGGCTCAGCACCAACCTGGGACTTTGCCGGTTTCACCCGCGGACGTACCAGATTCGTCAATTTCGGTCGTACCAGGGCCTGCAGGGCGATGAATTCAACCGGTTTCACCACCTAAAGCTTCCCGATGGCCGCATTGCCTTCGGGGGAACGGAAGGCTGGACCCTCTTTGATCCGCGGGCGATCCGGACGGATACCTTCGAGCCGACGGTGGTGCTGACGGGACTCCGGATCAACAACGTGCCGTCCGAGTACGGGGAGTCGGGCTCGCCCCTGAGCGCTCCGCTGAACAGCTTGCCGGAGCTAATCCTGCCCCATGATCAGAACTCGCTGTCGTTTGAGTTTGCGAGCAACCAGTACAATCAGCCCGACAAACGGCATTACCGCTACCAGCTCGTCGGCGTCGATCCCGGCTGGGTCGACGCGGGCTCGTTTCCGGTGGCTACCTACACCCAGCTGCGCCCCGGACGCTATATCCTCCGGATCAACGCCGCCAACAGCTCGGAGCGGTGGAGCCGGCATGTACGCACGCTGGTCCTAACCATTCAGCCTCCGTTCTGGGCTACGGGTTGGGCTTACGCCATATATGCCCTTTTGCTCGGCGGCCTTGGCCTGGTATCCTACCGGATGTGGTCTGGCCGGCAACGGGAGCGGCAGCAGATGAAGCGCAAGGAGCAGGAAGCGGAGCAGATTCGGATTATCGGGGAGCTGAAAACGCGGTTCTTCGCCAATGTTACCCACGAGCTCCGGACGCCGCTGACGTTGATCCTGTCGCCCCTGGATCCCCTGCTGAAAGACCCGGCGCTCCCCCCGGCGATGCGCTCGACTCTTCAGCTGGTCCGGCGAAATGCCGAACACCTGCTCCGGCTGATCAACCAGTTACTGGACCTGGCCAAACTGGAAGGAAGCCGGGTGCCTGTAACCGAAGTGAGAGGAAATCCGGTGGCTTACCTTCGGGAGCTGGCCGAGGCTTTCCGGCCCCTGGCGGAACAGAACGGCCTGACCTTCAGCCTGGAGGCCCCGGAGACCGAATCTGAGTGGATGTTTGACGCGGACAAACTGGAAAAGATCGTCTACAACCTGCTCGGCAATGCCGTTAAGTTTACGCCCGCCGGTGGCAGCATCCGTACCGGGCTTTCCCTGGAGGCAGGGGCGGCCGGAGGCCTGCTGCGTATTACGGTGGCCGATACGGGCATTGGCATCGCTCCGGAACATATCGACCGCATCTTCGACCGGTTTTTTCAGGTGGAGGACGAAGCTTCCGCTACCCGGCTGGTATCGGGTACCGGTATCGGGCTGGCCCTGACCCGGGAGCTGACCGACCTGCTGGGCGGCCAGCTGACGGTCGAAAGCCAGCCGGGCAGGGGGTCGACGTTCACCGTTGTACTTCCGGTGAAACAGGCCAAAGCCGCTCAGCCAGCCCTGGCCGAAGGAGCCATGGTGGTTTCGGGTTTAGTCGATGAGCCGGTGCAGGAAACCGGTGGCGCGGCATTAACCGCCCGTTTAGGTGCCGACGAGGGTGAGCGACCTCTGGTTCTGGTGGTGGACGATAATGCCGATTTGCGGCAGTTCATCAGCGAGGCCCTGGCCGGACCCTACCGGGTCCGGACGGCCATCAACGGGGAAGAAGGCTGGCAGCTGGTCCTTCGGGAGCTGCCGGACCTGGTGGTGAGCGATGTCATGATGCCGGTACTGGACGGCTACGCCCTCTGCCACCGGATCAAGCAAACGCCCGTGACCAGCCATATCGCCGTGCTGCTGCTGACGGCCCGGTCGGCCACGCCGAGTAAGCTGGAAGGGCTGGCCGCCGGGGCGAACGATTACCTAGTCAAGCCGTTTGACCTGGCCGAACTGCGGCTGCGGGTGCAGAACTGGCTGAACTACCAGCGGCAGCTTCGGGCGTTTCTGCAGAAACGGCTGGGAGAGGGCCACGCGCCGGTCGCCCACCAGACGCTGGACGATCCCTTCCTGCGGCAATTGTACGAAGTACTGGATACCGAACTGGCCAATCCGGACCTGACGGTCGAGAAACTCGCCCGTTCGATGGCGGTCAGTACCCGGTCTCTGCACCGCAAGCTGTCGGCCCTGACCAACCTGAGCCCGATCGAGCTTATCCGGTCGCACCGGTTCCGGAAAGCGGCGGAATACCTGCAGGCGGGATACAGCGTCGGTGAGTCCGCCTACCGGGTTGGCATGGAAAATTTGCCGTATTTCTCCCAGAGTTTCAAGGAGTTTTTCGCCCAGACGCCCACCGAATATATCCAGCACCACCGAAAAGCCGTTTATCCGGAGGAGCCGTCCAGTTCGGGTGCTTCCGAAAGCCTGCCATAAATTCCTGGCCGGTTCGCTTTATCCTGGACCCCGAAGCCCGTACTTTTGCCCAAAATAGGCCCGGCCCGCACCATCACCCGGCCAGGCTCGTTTTTCAGTCTTCTTTTTCATTATTCATTCATCATTACCCCATGGCTCTCCAGACCCTCGTCAAAATCAGCAACGTAACCAACCTGAGCGATGCCCGCTATTGCGCCGGTATGGGCGTGGACATGCTCGGCTTTTCGATGGATGCTGACTCGGAGCAATATGTTGCTCCCGAGAAAGTAGCCGAAATTCGTGCCTGGCTGGCCGGCGTGCAGATTGTCGGGGAAACGGCGGCCACCGATCCGGCCGTCATCGAGGCCTTGCTGGAAGCCTACCAGCCCGATATGCTCCAGATCGAGGAGGCGGCCCTGCTGCCGTATGCGGCCTCGCTGGGCTTACCGCTCATTGTCAAGGAAGACCTGGGCCTGCTGACGCTCGACCAGCTGGAAGCCCTATCGCTGGGTCAGCCGGGGCAGCTGGCTTACCTGCTGCTGGAGAGCAAGGCTACCGTCAGTTTTGACGAAGATCTGAAGGCGGCCCTGCGGAAGCTGGCCGACTGCCACCCGCTGCTGCTGGGAACGGGGATCAGCCCCGATAACGTCCAGGTACTGCTCAGTGAGCTTCCCATCCGGGGCATTGCCCTGACCGGAGGCGAGGAGGACCGGCCCGGATACCGGGAATTTGGGGAACTGATGGATATCCTGGAAACGCTGGAAACCGAAGACTAGGCTGGAGCAAACCCGAAGTCGGAAAACCAGCAGACATTCATCCGTTCTACGGGGCGTTCAGCCGGTTCTCTTTCCTTTGCTCCCTATCCCCATTGTAAACGGCTGACCCGGGCGCTACGTTTGATGCGTCTATACGCAAACGAACATGCAAAAACGACTCGAACGCCTGCGCGAGGATGCCGTCCTGGGCGGGGTAGCTGCCGGTCTCGGCACGTATTTCAACGTAGATAAAACGTTGTTCCGGGTGCTCTTCGTGGCCGGATTTTTCCTGCCCCATTTTCCTTCGCTTCTGATTTACATTATCTTGTGGGTGGTCTTGCCCGAACGCCCGTTCGGTTATGCGACCGCCTACGAACCCGAACCCTTTGTAAACCAAACTACTACCATGAGTCAGCCTAACGAACGGAACGGCAGCCTGATCGGCGGTGCCATCCTGATTGTCCTGGGTGTTTATTTCTTCCTGCGGGAATGGTTTGATTTCGATATCGATTTCGACCGCATCTGGCCCATCCTGCTCATCGGTCTGGGCGTCTGGGTGCTGACCAAATCCCAGAACCGGGGCGATTCCGGCAATAGCGGAAGCACCTACCAGGATCCCAATACGAATTACGGTGGGAATTACCCGCCGAAAAATCCCTCGTAACCGGCTGAACCCATGAAATCCCGAAGTCTTTTCCCCGGTATTCTGCTCATTACGCTGGGAATCTTGTTTGTGGGCCGGAACTACGGGCTGTTCCACCTGGACTGGTCGTTTTTCTCCCGCTTCTGGCCGGTGCTGCTGATCCTGGCCGGTATTCATACCATTCTCAAACGGCAGCAAAGCTCAGCCGTGCTGATTACCACCGTCCTGCTGGGCGTGGCCGTTCCGCTGGCGATCATCAGCGCCTTCCGCGCCAACGACTGGGGCCGGGGCGACCGGCACGACCGCCACGAGTCGCATGGCGACTGGCATGATTCCGAGGAGGAAGAGGAGGTCACGGTGGATGAGGAAAACGAACGGGATTACCGTCTGAACGTCAATCACTTTACCGAGCCCATGAGCGCCGACATTCAGGAAGCCCGGCTTTCCTTCGGCAGCGGTGCGGGCAAGGTAAAGATCGGGGCTACGAGCGACAGCCTGATCGAGGCCGATACCCGGGTGACGCTGACGAACTACAGCATGTCGGTCAACCGCGAGAGCCAGGTGGCCGACATCGACCTGAAGCTGAAAGACAACGAGCTGAACATCAAGTCGGGTAAGTTTGAAAACGTGGTGGACCTGAAGCTGAACACCCGGCCGATCTGGTCGTTCGACGTCGATTTTGGCGCGGGGCAGGCGGACCTGGACCTGAGCCCCTACCTGGTTCGCTCGGTAAAACTGGATGCCGGTGCCGCCGACATTGACCTCAAACTCGGTGACCGCTCGGCCAATACCGACGTCGACATTGAATCCGGCGTAGCGTCGGTTACCATCAAAGTGCCGAAAAGCGCCGGCTGCCAGGTGGAATCAAAAGGCGCGCTGAACGTCAAGAAGTTCGACGGCCTCAGCGAAGTCGGCGACGGCCTCTTCCAAACCCCGGATTTCGACAAAGCCACCAAGAAGATCATCATCCGCTATGAGGGGGGGATGTCGCGGTTGAAGGTGGAACGGTATTAGCGAAAGAGCGAAAGAGTGAAAGAGCGAAAGAGTGAGTGGCTTCGCCAAAGTTATCCTTCGGGCGGAGCCACTCACTCTTTCACTCTTTCGCTCATTATTTTTTAAACACCAACGCCCGAACCGGCTGAATCCGCGCGATGATCAGCGTGGAGAGCCAGAGCACCAGGGCGATCAGGGCGAGGGTGGCCAGGTTGGCCAGGCCAATGACGGTGAGGTTCCATTCGATGGGCACGTAGCTCATGTAGTAATTCTTCGGATCGAGCGGGATGAAGTGAAAGCGATCCTGCAGATAGCACAGGCCCAGGCCGATGAGATTGCCCAGGACCAGCCCCTTGATCACCATATCCAGCCCTACATACAGAAAGAGCATTCGCAGCAGGCTGTTGGGGCTGCCCATGGCCTTCAGCAGCCCGATCATCGGCGTGCGTTCCATCATCAGCACCAGCAGAATGGCGACCATGTTGAAGCTGGCCACAAACAGGATCAGCGTCAGGAATACGGCTGTATTGTTGTCCAGCAGCAGCATCCAGTCGAAGAGCGGGCGGTAGCTGTCGGTGACCCGCACGGGCCGCATGTCGGGCGAGGCCGCCTCCCGGATCCGCTGGTAAACCGGGTCGAGGTGGTCAAAGCGGTTCACAAAGATCTCGTAACTGCCGACCGAATCCGGACCCCAGTTGTTGAGGCGCTGGATAAGCCGGATATCGCCCAGAACGACCGTTTTGTCGAACTCCTCCAGGCCGGTTTCGTAGATACCGGTGATTTCCATCTTTCTGGGGCGTGGCACCCGGTCGATAAAGTACAGCAGGACGCTCTGGCCCACGCCAAGCTGCAGCTGGTCGGCCAGCCGCTTGCTGAGCAGGATCTGGTTCGAATAACCCGAATCCGGGGCTACGGCCGGGATGGTGCCTTCAACCAGGGATTCCCGGACCAGGCTCCAGTCGTAATCCCGTCCGACGCCTTTCAGTACCGTTCCTGCCAGTTCGTCGGGCGTTTTCAGAATGCCGGCCTTCAGCGAGACGGCCTGGATATGCCGCACGCCGGGAATGTTTTTGGCCCGCTGGTAGAGCGGCGTGCCCAGGGGAAGGGGCGTTTCCTCAAAGGAGTTGTTGAGCGTAAACTTGGATACCTGAATATGCGCCCCGAACAGAAACACCTTCTGCTGAATCGTATTCTTGAATCCAAAGAGGACCGCAAAGGCCACCAGAATGACCGCCAGTCCGATGGCAATGCTGGCCACGCCCACCCGGGTAACCGTTGAGGAAAAGGTGGCCACCGGAGCTTTTCGGATGCGGCGGGCAATGAATAGGGGCAGGTTCAAGCCGATGGGCGTTTTGTGATGCAACAAAATAATGGCTTATTTCGTAACCAGACAAAAACCCTTTTCCTGTGACACTTCGAATCTTCGGCAAAGCGCCTGCCCGCCGCCTGAAGGCCTCCTGGCCATTTTTGACTTTATGCTCCCTCTGGCTCGTTTCGGCCACCTGCCAGGGGCAAACCAGCCGCCGGGCCGCCCAGACCACCGCCATCGCCACCGGGGCGGAACAAATGCAGCAGTACCTGCCGCTGCTGAAGGGCAAACGCGTCGGCATGGTCGTGAACCATACCTCCATCGTCGGTAAGTCGCACCTGGTAGACAGCCTCTTATCGCGGGGCGTGGCCATCAAGACGATTTTCGCCCCGGAACACGGCTTCCGGGGGCAGGCCACCGACGGAGAGACGATCGCCAACGGCCGGGATACCCGAACCGGCGTACCCATCATTTCGCTCTACGGCAAGAATATTAAACCGACCCGGCCGCAGATCGATTCGCTGGATGTGGTCATTTTTGATGTGCAGGATGTAGGCACGCGCTTCTATACCTACATCAGTACCATGCATTACGTCATGGAAGCCTGCGCCGAAGCCGGAAAGCCGGTGATCGTGTTCGACCGGCCCAATCCCAATGGCCATTTTGTTGACGGTCCGGTGCTGGATCCCAAGTTCCGTTCGTTCGTGGGTATGCACCCCATCGCTGCGGTGCACGGCCTGACGGTGGGGGAACTGGCCCAGATGATCAACGGCGAAAAGTGGCTGGACAAGGGCGTGACCTGCCAGCTGACGGTCATAAAAATGCCCCGGTATAACCACCAGATGCCTTACCGCCTGCCGGTTGCACCCTCGCCCAACCTGCCCAACCAGCAGGCCATCCTGCTGTATCCGTCGCTTTGTTTCTTCGAAGGAACCATCGTCAGCGTCGGGCGCGGCACCGACAAACAGTTCCAGGTGATCGGCGGGCCGGGGTTTGCGGGCTTTGGGCCCTACCAGTTCACTCCGGTCGATAAGCCGGGCGCCATCAATCCGCCGCAGGAAGGCAAACTCTGCTACGGATACGATCTTTCGGGCATCGAGCCGCCGAAGTCCGGCATGGATTTGCGCTACCTGTTCGAGTTCTACCAGAAAGCGCCCGATAAGGACAAATTTTTCCTGGCCACGAATTACATCGATAAGCTGGCCGGGACTGATCAGTTCCGGCTGCAGGTCCGGAATGGGCTCAGCGAGGCCGAGATCCGCAAGACCTGGGAGCCGGGATTGCGCCAGTATAAAGAACTTCGAAAAAAGTATCTTCTATACCCGTGACTCGGCAGACTTTTTGTTAAGGTAAACCCAGACCCACCGGTCGTAACTGAAGACTCAACGTCCGTTTGCCTTAACGAATCGTATCCATGACAACAGCCGTTTACCCCGTTCAGCGTGTTGTATCCGTTTTTAGAAAAGAAAGCTCCGAGTTTGTGCAAATGATCCCGCTCCGGAATTTTGAGCTGGAAAAATTTCTGTACACGTTTGAAGTGCCGAGCAATGATCCCATGATGTAAGAATTTTACCAGATCACGCCAGACCATCTGTTTGCGCTGCGGGAGGAGAGCATCTATTTTGATTTTGATCGGTACGTATACTACGTCGAGTGTGCGCGTACCGAGCCTTAACCCCTTTGTCAGCAGGCCGCCGTCTCCGGAATTACCGCAGGCGGCGGCCCTGTTTTTACCGGAGGTGACGAGCGTATTACAAAATGGAATAACTTTGCATTTTGGATACGTAGCATGGCCACCGAACAAATTCTCATCCTCGATTTCGGCTCGCAGTATACCCAACTCATCGCCCGCCGGGTACGGGAACTAAACGTTTACTGCGAAATCCACCCCTACAATCAAATTCCTGAAATTACCCCCGCTGTCAAGGGAGTCATTTTATCGGGAAGCCCCTGTTCTGTCCGCGACGCGGACGCGCCCTATATCGATCTGAGCGCCTTCCGGGGCAAGCAGCCGCTGCTCGGCGTATGTTACGGAGCGCAACTGCTGGCCCAGACCAGCGGGGGCGAGGTACAGCCTTCTTCCATTCGGGAATACGGCCGGGCCAAACTGGGCACCGTCGCCGAAACCAGTCCGCTGCTGCACGGCATCGACCCGCACTCGCAGGTCTGGATGTCGCACGGCGATACGATCATGCAGATTCCGGATCGCTTCCGGGTCATCGCTTCAACGGATACCGTCCGCGTGGCGGCCTTCGACGTGGAAGGCGAACCGACCTACGGCATTCAGTTCCACCCCGAGGTAACGCACTCGCTGCAGGGGAAGATGTTGCTGAAGAATTTCGTGGTCGACATCTGCGGCTGCTCCCAGGACTGGACGTCGGAATCCTTCGTGGAAAGCACCGTAGCGGCCCTGAAGGAAAAACTGGGCAACGATAAGGTGGTCATGGGCCTATCGGGCGGCGTGGATTCGTCGGTCGCGGCCACGCTCATCCACCGCGCCATCGGCAGCAATTTGTACTGCATTTTCGTGGATAACGGCCTGCTCCGGAAAGACGAGTTTGAGGGTGTCCTGGACTCCTACCAGCATCTGGGCCTGAACATCAAGGGGGTCGACGCCAAAGACAGCTTTTACACGGCGCTGGCCGGCCTGTCCGATCCCGAAGCGAAGCGAAAAGCCATCGGCAGGACGTTCATCGAGGTTTTTGACCAGGAGGCACACCTGATCGAAGACGTAAAGTGGCTCGGTCAGGGGACGATTTACCCCGACGTAATCGAATCCGTTTCGGTGAAGGGCCGTCGGCGACCATCAAATCGCACCATAACGTGGGCGGGCTGCCGGATTTCATGAAGCTGAAGGTGGTCGAGCCGCTGAATACGCTCTTTAAGGATGAAGTTCGGGCCGTGGGCAAGACCCTGGGCATTCCCGATGCGATCCTGGGCCGGCATCCGTTCCCCGGGCCGGGTCTGGCGATCCGGATTCTGGGCGATATCACGCCCGAGAAAGTAGCGATTCTTCAGGAGGTGGACGCCCTGTTCATCGATGGGCTGAAGAAATACGAACTCTACGACCAGGTCTGGCAGGCGGGAGCGATGCTGCTGCCGATTCAGTCGGTGGGGGTGATGGGCGACGAGCGGACCTACGAGCGCGTGGTCGCGCTGCGGGCCGTGACCAGCGTTGACGGCATGACCGCCGACTGGGCGCACCTGCCCTACGAATTCCTGGCCAACATCTCCAACGAGATCATTAACCGCGTCAAAGGCGTCAACCGCGTCGTCTACGACATCTCCAGCAAGCCGCCGGCTACTATTGAGTGGGAATAAGGGTAATGAAGAATGAAGAATGAATAATGAAGAATATGCTCCGCGGGTGCTGGTTTGGCGAAGCTTATTCTTCATTTTTCATTCTTAATTCTTCATTAATCAACTCCCCGCCCCCGTAGCATCCTCCAACTTAGGATCCTCGGGGGAGTCTTCGTTGCCCTGCATGTGGTTGGGGCTCATGCGGGGGATTTGGGGTTCCCCGATTTCTGGGTCAACCTGTTCGTTCCGGGCCAGGGCCGAGAGAGGTCCCTGGTTTTCGTCTTCGCCCGGTTCGTAGCGTTCGTCGCGGCTTTCCATCGTTCGTATCCGTTTATCAGCCGTGGGTTACACTGCCCCCGGGCCGGTTTGTAGGGTTGCGGTTGGCATCGTCGGTATCATCGTCTGTGCCCGGCAGGTCGACATCATCGTCGTCGGCCAGATCCTCGTCAATCAGCGCATCGTCTTCCGTATCAAATTCCTCATCGTCGGAAAGCGAGGCGCCGCTCTGGGAAGAAACGCCTTCCTGGTTCAGGCGGCCGATCCGGGAGCCGATCAGTTCGGTATCGTCGGACTGACCGCTCCAGGCCAGGGATTCATCTTCGTCCCGGGAGGGGTTCAGGGGTTGCTGGTTAGTCTGCATGACGTTGGTAAGGTTGCTTACCGTTTCAACCGGGCCTTTGCCGAAAGGTTTATTTTGGTAATTTACGGGCATCGACCACCGCTTCGTTCCTAAACCCTCAATTACCCCGGCCCGACCATGTGGAGGGGCAGTTGGTTGCCTGGGGCAGGAGCCTGTCAGTCTACCGAATGTCAGCGGGTAACCGGGTCATCGAAGGAAGTTTGCAAGTGGAATAAAGGGTAGCTTAGCTTTCCTGGGGATTTGCCTTTTAGCGCTATGAAACCAATCCTATACTTCTGGCTGCTGGCGGTCTCCCTGTCGGCTCGTGCCCAATCGTCCGAACCAGCCGTCTATGTGGCGTCGGATGGGGTCAGGATATCGTACAACCAGATCGGAACCGGGAAGCCGGTCCTCCTGATTCACGGCTTTATCGTTGATTCCAGCATGTGGCGGGACAGCCCGCTGATTCAGGCGCTGAACGCGGCGGGCTACCGGGTCATTCTGCCGGATCTGCGCGGGAACGGGCGCTCGGAGAAGCCGCACACCCGCGAGGCGTACCAGAACGACCAGGAGGTAAAGGACCTGATCGGCCTGATGAAACAACTCGGCTACGCCCGCTACGATGTGGTCGGCTACTCGCGCGGGGCGATCCTGGCGGCCCGGCTGCTGGTGCTGGATCCGCAGGTGCAGAAAGCGGTACTGGGCGGGATGAGCGCCGATTTCACGGACCCGAACTGGTACCGGCGCCGGAATTTTCACGAGGCCCTGGCCCGCCCCGGTAGCCATCCTGAACTGCAGGGCGCCATTGATTACGCCAAACGGATCGGAGCCGATACGCTCGCGCTGATGCGCATGCAGGAGTCGCAGCCCACGGCCTCGCGGGCCGAACTGGCAGCCGTTCGCCGGCCGGTGCTGGTGATTAACGGCGATCAGGACCGCGACAATGGCGATCCCCAGACGCTGGCCGACGCCATTCCCGGGGCCCGACTGGTGATTGTGCCCGGGAACCACGGCAATACCGCCCGGTCGGAGGCCTTTGCCCGGGAGGCGGTACAGTGGCTGAAGCAGTAGGTCGCGGCCTTCGCCCGGCTTTAGCAGGTAGGGCTTGCCGCATCGGAGGCCTCGCAACAAACCCATACGAATAGGACGTGTTGAAACTAGTGGTGAGGTAATATCAACTCGCCGAAGGAAGCCGGGGATCCATTGGATAGGGATGTATTCCCACGACGGCACATTCCTGATGCCTGGGGTGGAGAGGATCCAATAGGATGTTCCGGGAGGGTGACAGGGGCATGATGGCCGATGGCACGGCCAGCGCCATCGTTCGGAAGTGCTGGAATTGCGCTTCGGCGAAAGCAGGCAGCCCCGGAATCGGGTTGTCAGGGTCATTCCAGCCTACCGGAAGCTGTTCGGTGGCCAGATTGGTAATACCATCGGCTGGGACAGTAACCTCGCAAAGAATCAGGGGAGGCAGGTCAGCCACGGGCGTCCCATTCAGGTGCACGAGGTATTCCAGGAGGCAAAGCTCGGGCGTCGTTGCCAGGTAGACCATCGGCCGGCCCCGGGCATTCCAACGACCGCCGTGTCGTTGGGCTCCAAGCCCTTGCAGGATGGTGTCACAGTGACTATCGGTCTGAATGCGGTACAGCGTTAACGTCATCAGCTGTAGACCCCGTATTCAATCCGTCCCAGCAGATCTTCAACTAGTTGAATGCCCGTTGCGCTGTCCAGTAAGTCGAGCGGTGTACGGTCGCCCAATATCCGTAGCGGACGGCGGAGCCAGCGGGTAAACTTATTGTTGTCCTGGAAAACAGAGGCTCCGGACTCGCCCAGTCGTTCCAGGAGCAGCAGGCGTTCTGAGGTGATAGCGTCCAGGCGACCCATTTTGACCTGGCGGTGAAACGTAGCCACAGAAAGGTTTAGCAGCCGGGCCATTTCCTTGTCGCTGATCGCTAACAGGACCGCAATACGCTCAGCTTCCGTGCCCGCGAGGCCCTCGCGGGCACGATCAATAATCTGAAGTGGGGATAGGGATTGAAGGGCAGTCATGGTTGCTCTTTTTGCTGGAAATAACCTAAGCTCAAAAAGTGACTCTCATTTGATACTAAAGTAACGATCTTTTGAGTGTAAATGTCCAGCAGTCACGATAATAAGTTGCAGATTTTAGTGGTTTGCCCCCAAAGCCGCTTCGTAATTTAATAAACCCGTAACCCCCAACCTTTTCCAAACCCGTAGCTTTGCCGCAAAGCCAATCCCTTATGAAGCACCTATCCGCCACCGTACTCCAGCTTTGTCTGGCAGGCATGGTTATGGCCCAGAAGCCCATCCAGCGTGAACAATCTGCCCTGAAAGATCTCGAAGCCCGGCGGGTGACCCTGCCCAACGGCTGGAGCCTCACGCCCGTGGGCCGCTCGCTGCCGCTGGGCGACCTGCCGCTCAACCTGGTGGTTTCGCCCTCGGGCAAACGGGCGGCCGTGACCAACAATGGTCAGAGCACGCAATCGATCCAACTGATTGATGTTCAAACGGAGAAGCTGCTGAGTCAGGTTGAGATTCCGAAGTCCTGGCTGGGGCTGCGGTTCAGCCCCGACGAGACGAAACTGTACGCCTCCGGTGGGAACGACAACCGCATTGTTGTCTATGACCTGGCGGGCGACCAACTGAAAGAAAGCGGAGCCATCGTGCTGGGGAAGCCCTGGCCGGCCCGGATTTCGGTAGCGGGCATCGAACTGGACCGCAAAGGGCAGACGCTCTATGCCGTTACCAAAGACGATAGTACGCTCTACACCTGCGACATTACCTCCGGTCAGATAAAACACAAGCTGAAGCTGCCCGCCGAGCCGTATACGGTGCTCCGTTCGCCGAAAAGCGACGAGCTGTACGTCTCGATCTGGGGCGGGGAGCAGGTCCTGGTGTACAATCCCGCCACCCAGCAGATCACGGCCCGGATTGCCACCGGTTCGCACCCGAACGATCTCGTCCTGACCCGCGACGGCCGTTACCTCTTCAGTGCCAATGCCAACGATAATTCCGTTTCGATTATCGATCTGCGGAGCAACAAGGTCGTCGAAACGCTGAACACGGCCCTGTTCCCAGACGCTCCCGCGGGTTCAACGCCCAACGGCCTGGCCCTGACGCCCGACGGTAAAACCTTGCTCGTCGCCAATGCCGATAACAACTGCCTGGCCGTGTTCAATGTCGAAAAGCCGGGCAGCAGCCGTTCGCTGGGCTTTATTCCGACAGGCTGGTACCCGACGGCCGTGAAGGTGGTCGGTAAGAAGGTGCTGGTCACCAACGGCAAAGGCTTTACGTCCCTGCCCAACCCGAAGGGCCCTACCCCGACCAAGCGGCGGGAGTCCGATACGCAGTACATCGCCGGACTCTTCAAGGGCACCTTATCGGTATTCGAACTGCCCAGGGTCGGCGAACTGGCGGCTTACTCCCAGGTGGTCTACCGCAATACGCCCTACACCAAAGCAAAGGAAAAACTGGCGGCCGGAGAAGCCGGAAATCCGATCCCGCGCCGGGTCGGGGAGGCATCGCCCATTAAGTACGTCTTCTACATCATCAAGGAAAACCGGACCTACGACCAGGTCTTCGGCGACATGCCGGAGGGCAATGGCGATCCGTCGCTCTGCCTCTTCCCGGAAAGCGTGACGCCCAACCAGCACGCCCTGGCCCGGGAATATGTGCTGCTGGACAATTTTTACGTGGATGCGGAAGTCAGCGCCGACGGACACAACTGGTCGATGGCCGGCTACGCCACGGACTTTGTCGAAAAAACCTGGCCGACGAGCTATGGCGGTCGGGGAGGGACCTACGATTACGAAGGAAGCCGGCCTGTCGCCTTCCCGAAAAAAGGCTTCATCTGGGATTACTGCAAGCGGGCCGGGATCAGCTACCGGAGCTACGGGGAGTTCGAAGCGTATTCCAAGCGGAAAGGCACGGCCCTGGACGGTCACCTTTGCCCGGACTATCCCGATTACAACCTCAATATTCAGGACATTACCCGGGTGGAGATCTGGAAAAAGGAATTCGATGAACTGCTGGCCAAAGGGGCGGTTCCGCGCTTCAACAGCCTGCGTCTGGGCAACGACCACACCAGCGGTGCCCGCCTCAACGCCCCGACGCCCGCCGCTCACGTGGCCGATAACGACCTGGCCGTCGGGCGCTTCGTGGAATACCTGTCGAAAAGCCCCATCTGGAAGGAATCGGCCATTTTCATCCTGGAGGACGACGCCCAGAACGGCCCGGACCATGTCGACGCCCACCGTTCCCCGGCCCTGGTCATCAGCCCGTACACGAAGCGGAAACACGTGGAGCATACCATGTACTCGACGGCTTCCATGCTCCGGACGATGGAGCTGATCCTGGGTCTGCCGCCGATGAGCCAGTATGATGCCGCCGCAACGCCCATGTTTGCCTGCTTCACCAGCAAGCCCGACCTGACGCCCTACAGCCACCGGCCGGCCCAGGTCGACCTCAACGCCAAAAACACGGCCTGGAACGAACCGGCCCGCCGCTCGCAGAAGTTCGACCTGCGCTACGCTGACAAGCTCGACGACCGGGAGTTCAGCGAGGTCATCTGGCAGGCGGTGAAGGGCGAAAACGCCGTTATGCCCGCTCCACGCCGGGGCGCCTGGGTGCGGCTGGCGGAGAAGGATGAGGATGATTGAGGGGGAGGGAAGCAAAGAGACAGAGAAGCAGGGTAGACCGCTACGGTGGACCGTTCCAGTCATGATGAATACTGGAGAGTTGGGGCCTATCGAGTCGATGCACCGCCGTTCGATTTCGCCGGGGGACGTTTGCTAAGAAAATTGAGTCCTTCAAAGCGATATAAGCGGTGGATCCGCTTGGCCGGTCTGTCGCTTCGGCGCTCCGATTGTCCAAACTTAGATCGGCTACCTACTGCTTTAGTTGCTGATTCTCCCCCGCGCAGCGGCCGCTCTAATCAGCGCAATCGACGGAGTTCGGGAACGCCTAGGCCACCCTGCTTTTCTTCCACGGGGCCGCCCGGCGGTTGTAGAAGGTGGTTTCACTGACGGTTGGCCGCTGCGATGCCCATCGGCTTTGGCCGTCCGATTTCGGCAAACCTCAGCGATGACGGTTCCCTTATTAGCTTGACGGAGCGCTACGACGATTTACGCTTCGGTGAACTTTGCGGCCGCCGCGCGGTCTTTTTCATGGCGATTTGTTTGGTTCAAATTAAGTCAGACTACCCGATCTCGCTATTTTAGACTGGGCTGGTTTAGAGGGAGGAGGTCAAGCAGCTAGCTTATGACGGCCAGCCGACCAGTTGACCGAGCCGATCGCGGTACGACCGGCTCCAGCGGAGAATGGCTCCCCCCGCAAGCTTTACGTTATATTCTCCGTTGAAATACGGCTTCATCTCCTCAATCGCGTATTGGTTGATTATGTAAGACCGGTTGATGCGAATGAACTGAGCGGGGGCTAGTCGGGGCTCCACCGAGCCGATGGATTCGGTCATCAGGTGACGCCGGGTACCCGTATAAACCCAGAGGTAATTGCCGTCGGCTTCGAGGTATTGAATATCGTCCAGGGGTACAAAAAAAATTCGCTTGTTCTCTTTGATCATCAGCCGAGTCAGGTACTCAGGTTGTCGGTTTGGTCGAGTGGTCAGCGTTGTTTCCAGCAGGGCGTTCAGACGTGTCTTAAAATCAGAGGCTTCTTTAAGGGATAGCTGCTCAAGGGTATGATTAAGGGCTTGATCAAAGCGCTGTCGATCAAATGGCTTAAGCAGATAGTCCATGGCTTTTAACTCAAACGCTTTTAAAGCGTACTGGTCGAAGGCTGTCGCGAAGATGATGTAAGGAAGATACACCGGCTGGACTCGCCGAACCACCTCAAAACCATCCATTTCGGGCATTTGTACGTCCAGAAATATAAAGTCGGGCCGTTGGGTCGTAATCTGCTCGACGGCTGCGTAGCCATCCGCGCATTCGCCCACAACGGTGATGTTAGGGCGGCTGACCAGCAACGACTTCAACACCTGACGGGACAACTTCTCGTCGTCAATGAGCAACGTTCGGTAGGTTGTCATGCCATCACGTATTCGGAACCGATGGATATAGGCTCAGGCGCGCGCTGGATTGGTATGGTCACCCGCACGGTCACATGGGTCAGTCCAGCCTCAAACTCGAGGGTAGACTGGTCGCCGTACAGCTGGTTGAGACGTTGGCGCGTGTTGGTTAGCCCAATGCCCATTCCGCTACGTCCCTTCGTTAACGGATTGTAACTATTGACAATGGTGAGTGCAAGCTGCTCATCCAGTAATTGAGCCGTCACGTGAATAGATTTGTCGCCTAGCGAAGCCTCTACCCCGTGAACGATGGCGTTTTCAATCAGGGGCTGTAGAATAAAATGCGGTACCAGACACCACTGTGTTTCTGCTGCCTCTTCGATGGTCAGGCGGAGCCGGTCGCCGAAGCGAATCTGCTGAATGGCCAGATACATCCGGGAGAGTTCCATTTCTTCGCTAACCGTAACCAACTGCAGGTCACGGCGGTCAAGCAGTGCCAGGAGCAGATTACTTAATCCGTTAATCATCTGAATGGCCCGGTCATTATCCCCAACGAGCATCAGGCCGGTAATGGCGTTATGCGTGTTGAACAGGAAATGCGGGTCGATCTGCATTTTTAGGGCCTGTAGATGAGCGTCGGCTAGTTGGGTACGTAACTGCTCGGCTCTTAATTCGACCTCCTGCTGGTCAATGGTTGCCGGGTGATACCGTACTACGTAGAGATAGACGTTGATGCAGACCACTACAAACAGATAAGTAAGCAGAAAGAAGTTGAACCGGGTCATGTACTGCGCCATATACTGCGCAATAGGATCAATAGGTCGGTTACAAAGCCAGGTCTTGACCAAGCGGGCCGTTGGGATTTCAATTAGAAATTCAAGCGAGAGAAACAAGACACCCAACAGCAAATGAATACCTACCCACCGAATTAGTCGGTAACGGCTCAGCGGATACCGGAATGCCAGATGAACAATGATCGGACTGAGCAGCGTCCAGATACTCCATTGCACGGCGAAGTAAGTGACGTCCAGCGCCGGATAGCGGTAGTCATTTTTCAGTGCATAAGACACAAATATTTCGAGAAGTGATAGAACCAGAAATCCAGCGAAGAAGCCGAAGGTGTAGCGCCTGAGGATGCGTTCGCTGAGGGGTAGGGTAGTACGTATCATAGCCAGTTAGCACAGAAAACAGACCAGTGTATTACTGTAAAATTACGTTCTTTCATTAAGCAGGCAAACAGTACCCAGCTTGCCCGGACTTGGGTGCCAACAAATTATAATCGGCGCTGTTCGTCTTCGGAAGGAGTAGTCCGCTTGCGGGCGGCTTTTACGCTCTGCTGACCTAATCGGTACGTGAACGTAGCCCGGACTTGCCGGGTCTCGGTCTGTAAGTATTGGGTCAGATTTAGATTTTCGTACGAAAGGGTAGCGCGGTAAGTGTTGGTATATAGTATATCGACCCAATTAATGCGTAGAGTGGCCCGTTTCTGGGCAAACGTCTTTTGCAGTCCGATACTGAGCTGTCCCTGGCTCCTGACCCTGACCAGGTTCATGGCTTGCGGAGACTGGTAAAAAGCCGACACCTCCAGCAGCCAGTTGTTGGGTAGAGTTAGATTGTGTGTCGTCCGAACATTGATCGAAGTCTGTTGATTATACACGGTTCCGTTGAGGTAAGGAAAAATAAAGCGGTTATGGTAGAACGAGAGGTGGTTGACCGACGACCACCTTGGCGTAAACCGTAGTGAGTACGAGCTGCTTATACTCACGTTTTCGAACCGATCCATATTGATCACCGTGCCGCGCTGAATCAACGTCACGTCGTCCTGGGTCAGTACCGATCCGATGGCGTCTCGCGTAGCGCTGTAACCAAGGGTGGTGACCAACGGCCCGTATGTATGGCTAAACTGGACAGACTGGGTATACTGTGGCGTAATGAAGGGGTTACCCTGGGCGAAAACAAGGGGCGAACGAAAGATGATGTTCGGGTTGAGGTTCTGATAATTAGGTCGGTCGATACGTCGGCTGAGGGCCAGTTGAAGCTGATGCTTCCCCAACTTACGAGAAACAGTCAGGGAGGGGAACAGATTGATATACTGCCGGGAGACGGTCTCGCTGGTGGATACCAGGAGCGCATCCGACCGGGTGGCTTCGGCCCGCAGACCCGCCCGCAACTCGTAAACCGGCGACTTGTGATTTAAGGTAATATAGCCTGCCTGCACTGTTTCATTGTAGCGGAAATAACGGCTGAATAAAGGAGCGGTCTGCCAGCTGTCACCTTCCTGCTGCTCAAAGCGAACGTCGCTATCAGTCTGTACCCGAGTTCCTTTGTACCCAGTTTCTAACGCCCACCGACGACTCAGGCCGCGCCGGTAATCGACCCGAACTGACAGAATATCGATCTGGTTGGGCGTGTAGCCTCGGTAATACAAAGGTTGCGTGACCACGCCATCGGGCAAAACGTAGCAACCGGCGTACTGATCCCGGCTGGTGCGGTTATAGCGGGAAACATCGAAGTCTGTATTTAATTCGTTAGGCCCCAAATACCCGCGTCCGGTGGTATCGAAAGCGTACCGAAAGTTGAGGTTTAGCAGCTGGTTAGTCGCTACTGTTCGGTTGTTATTATAGATACGAAGTAGGGAGTCAAGATGGGTTGTCCGGAAATACATTCGATTGAAAATCGTCTGATTTTCATCACTGTACTGATAGGTGGCCAGCATACCCAAAGTGGCACGGGCGTTGAGAAATATATCGACACCCGCCGAAATTGGCAGACTACTCGGCTTACGATACGCTTCGTTATCTACATCGAGCAGCAATCTGGGCGAGCGGGTTGTTACGTGGCGTTGTACCTGCGTCTGCCAGTGCAACGGAGTAAAGGCCCAGTCGAGGCTACCGAACGCATTGAGGCGCCCTGTTCGATAATTCATGCTTATACCCGACGAATATTTGACCGTTTCGCCCATGCCCAAACCGCCCGTGTAGGTGCCGTTGAGGCCCCGGCTCTGATCTTTCTTGAGAATGATGTTAATCAGGCCCGAGCTTCCGGCGGCTTCATAGCGGGCAGGAGGATTTGGCAAAATCTCAATGCGATCAATGCTGCTCGCGGGTAAGTTCTGCAAAAACGACGTCAGTTCCTGTTCGGTCAGGTAAGACCGTTTGCCGTTGATGAGGACCGCTACGCCCGGCTTACCTAGCAGACTGATCGTGTTTGACTGCGGATCGACGGTCAGGTTGGGCGCTTTACTTAATACGTCTAACGCATTTCCGCCCGCCGAAACGAGGCTGTTGCTTACGTTCAGTACGGTCCGTTCGCCATCCGACTCAATAAAAGGCCGTCGCCCTACTACCTGAACCTCGTTGATTTGCAGGGCCTGGTCAATCAATCGAATCGCCCCCAGATTGATAACCGATTTACCGGGTTCAATCAGGATGGGAAGCGATTGGTACGTTTGATAACCGAGCATCGAAACGGTGAGGTAATAGGTGTCAGGAGGAAGATTGGTCAATAAAAAATGGCCTTGGTTATCCGTGAGAGTGGCTTTAAACAGGGATGAGTCAACTTGTCTGTACAAACGTAGGCTTGCTTGCGGCAGAAACTGTCCGGGCGCTTTCTCAACGTGCCCTCTTACCTGCCCGGTAAAGAGGGGTTGCGCAACCAATGCGTTTGTCATAAAATAGAGCCCAAACACTGCAAAGAAACAATTCACGGCCATTCATTTATCAGTTAGTATTGGCCGAAAATAGTTTGGTAAGCAGCCCCTATCAGATTTATCTTCTGGTTTGTGCCGAATCGATTTTAGACTGTGCGTTGAAATGGACTATCGGATATTGATCGTATTTGATAGCCAAGCAGAAATTTCGTTTGATTGCCTCACTTAACCTCTTTCTGAACACCCGTTGGACCGCTTGAACAAACGCCAAAACGACTGAACATACACCCGTAAATGAATAACCCCGCAGTTTCCGGCGAATGACCTCACCGCCTTCGCTCACGCGCACCACGTACGTTCCGGCTGGCCAGTGGCTGGTCGTGATTCGAGTCGATGAATTAGCCGATACGTTTACGTCACGAACGGCGTATTGAAGTGGGCCGGCTGCGATCCAGATGGTGATGTCGGGCCGGAGGAAACGGGCATTGGCCAGCGGGATCTCCAGAAAATCAGCTGTAGGGTTGGGGCGGATGCTTACATCAGTCAGGTTCTCGTGATTCGGTTGAGACCAGTTGGTGGGCCGTTCCGCAAATCAGAATCGCCCCGTGGCAGTTCAACTGACGCAAAATGGCAACGGCATACCCGCCAACGCTCAATTAACCAGCGGCCCCGAGCCACTGGTTCACCACAGAACGATCGGGTACGAGCAACAAACTGATTACGGCCAGCCCAAACGGAATCAGGTGGCCCTGCCGAAGGAGTGGAACCTGCGGCACGGGTTGCGTGAGTGCCAGGGCGTATTGCCACAGCACTGGCCCATGCAGTAGCCCCAAACACTTGCTCAGATACAGCAGAAACGTAAACTGAACCTCCAGCCCTTTCTCCACCACCCAAACAGCGGCCAGATTGATAGAGATCAGCCCCAGCCAGATCGCCAGAATTCGGTCGGCTAAAGCGTGTCGGGCCTTACCCAGCAGGAGCGCTACGCAAAAAAGTGTAACGCTGAGGCTCCTGATAATGAGTGGTTCCACAATCCAAATAGAGTATGATTCCGCTCGAAGCTGATACGTTAACGTTGATTCGCGTCAGTTACCCTTAGCATCCAGCGTAGTTGTAGACCTAGCGTCGTGTACCGATGCTGCTCCCCGCTAACATCGCCCAGCGGATATTTCAGAAACGGTTCAACCGTCAGCGAGTGGTGTCTGTCCAGACGGTAGTCGGCTCCAACCGATATGTTGAGTAGTCGGGATGGCTGAAAGGTGCTGCCCGTTGGTGATTGGCCGCGCTGGGTTTCCCGGGTGGTTACCAACCGCTGAACTTCCTGCGTCTGACCGTTTAGCAAGGTAATCGTGGTCGTGATAAGCTGATTGGTTTCGTATTGCCGGGTATAGGTCTGCCCGAACGTGGCCACCGACGACGTGCCCGCCGTAAGGAACCAGTTACGGGCTGCCGGTTTACCGAACTGATACCGAAGGTTCAGCGGAATATCGAGCCCCCACCACGTGTAGCGGGCATCCGTTAACTGGCGCAATCCCGCGTTTGTGCTTACCTGCGCTGGTTGAACGGCTATCGTCTGACGGGCCAACGTAACCCCACTTAACAGCGACAATCGACTCGAAAGCGGCAGCTCGGTTGATAAGCCACCTCCTATAGTCGTCGTTGGCTCGTTGACCTGCGCGTAGGCAGACTGCGGGAGCAGGGACAGACCGAGGCGAACCGGCTGACTAGCTTTTGCCCGTTGACGAGTCACCAACGCTGGCTCGTATAACACAGGTCGTACAATTCCTTGTACACGTAATGGCTCAATCGGGCGAATGGGTAGTTGTTCGAGGACCCGGGTCGCCGATTGCGTCGTGCTAGAAGTCTGCGCAAGCGGCAAGGTGTGTACGTTCCGTTCGTCAGAATGGTCTTGCTGCCCATGACTAGGTTCAGGTTGATCCACGACAGCATCAGGTTTCACAATGCGCAGTCGGTTGGTGCTCTGGTTCTAGTTCTTGAAATAGGCATCCAGCAACTTGACAAATGAAGAAGCCGGATTATTATCCGTGTTGTTGTTGAATAAAGCGACAATGGCTTTTTGACTATCCCGGTCAAAAGCGACGAATGCAGTGAACCCGCCCGTACCGCCGTCTTTTACGGTAATACGTTTTTTCTGGGGTGTCTGATAGAATTCCCAGCCCAGGCCAAATAAATCGTCTCCCATAAATTGGACAGTAGGCTTTTGGCAAGTTGTCATGGCTCGGCCCAAGACCGTTGCTGAATTAGACGTAAGTTGTGCCTGTGCGTACTTAACCATATCGACCAGATTGCTTTTCAGGCCACCTGCCGCAGCCATACCGCTCATCGTCCAATAAGCGGTTGCCTTTCCCGCCCCAGTATGTGGGTATGCTCTGTTGGCGATTCCTTCTATGGAGTTGAACGTTGTGAAATTCATCTCATATGGATTGAGGATGGCGTCTTTTACCAAATTCTGTAACGGACGGCCCGTCTGACGCTCCAGGATTAGGCCTATCAGCGCGTACGCCAGATTACTATAATAGTTCTGAACATCATTGGCCGTCGTAGGCACAGTACCGGGGGAGCGTAGGAGTGCATTCTTAGCCACGTACTGATACACCTTTGTGCTATCATAGCCGTTGTACGGGTCCGGATTGTTTAGTAAGTCATTGGGAATTCTGGGTAACCCGCTCGTGTGGTTTAGCAGTTGTTGAAATGTAACCTCCCGGTTATTTAGCCGCAGATTGGGGGCTAGGTTTGCGGGGAGATAGGATGTGATAGGCGTGTTAAGCCCAATACCACGCTCATTAAGCCAAAGTACGAGCATTGCCGCACTGATTGGCTTGGTTATCGAGCCGATTTCATACAAGGTTTGTTGGTTGGGCAGTGTTTTGTTGCCCTTTCTGGTTTCCCCGTAATTATATTGGTTTACCTGACTCCTGTGAACCAAGGCCACCGAGAAGCCAATGGTTGCTGGTTTGGCGAGGTACTCCCTGAACGAGTCGTGTACCAGATTATCCAAGCTACTTTGTTTCGGGTTATCGGTCATCACCCTGTCCGGCGACAGGGATGTTTCGGTGTGGCAGGCAGCTAGAAGCAGGAGACCAATAAGAAGTACGAACGCGTTCATCCTGTAGGATACGATTGAGAAATGGACTTATTCCGATGAGAATTTATGAGGCTTCTACCGGACATCCGAGACTTGGTTAGGTTGCGGCATACAGTAACTCGGCCACAATTCGCCAGCCGTTAGCGGCTTCGTTCTTCCAGACGCGGATGTATACGCCCTTTTGGTTGGCATCCGTTTCGGATTGAAACGATCCATAAACGTAGCCTAGATCACCCGATTCGGCCACTTCGCTACGTTCAGCCCGGTAGCGAAGCGGAGGTTCACTGGTGAGGTAGGTACGGATAATAGAGCCGCGCATCGGCATGCGGTTTGGCCGAAACAGATACGCATCCTGGCTGAGCTGGGATGCGTAGGCTTTAACCACCCCATCGGTCAATAAACACCTGCCAAACCGCTGATCGGATTCCAGAATCGTTTTCGGCCCGGCCGCCGTTCGCTGGGATGCTACCGCTGCCCGCTCCACCTGATTCGGTATCGACTGGTCAGCCTTGGCGTAATCAATGCCCAGATCGAACAGGAACTTGTAATGCCCGTCGGGTTGCCGTTTCCAGATGGTAATGAAGCTACCTTCGCCCGCCCGTTTGTTTGCGCTCTCCAGGTACCATGGCCCCGTCGTGAAGCCAATATCCCCCGCCTGCGATATGTCGGCAAAGGCAGGTCCCCAGTGTAATTTGTCGTTCCATTCGGGACGTTGTTGCCAGATGGGCATGGCGTAGGTGAGCTGACCTTGGTTGTACATAATAGCCGAGTCCGCCATAAAACGCAGAAAAGCCTGTTTGTTACCAACCTGTAGGGCCTGGCTGGCGAACGACCGTTCGGTGGAAATCATCGCGTCGAAGGGAGCCTGGGCCATGCACAGGGAGCGTGACAGCGCCAACCAGGCCAAAATAATTCGTTTCATGATGCCTTTACGAAGGGAGGGGTTGAACAACAAACTGATGAAGGGTTTATGAAGTGGCTGTTGTAAAACGCCTTCGCAAAGTTGTCGCTCCTAATAGACCTTCAATTGCAGATTTATCCGAACTGGCCGTTTTTTTGTCCCAGTGGAATGAAAAGCGCCCTGATCAAACTGGGTTGGGCCGGGGTACTTACTCTTTTTTGGCGTAAAAGGCCTTAATGTTATCGCGGTAGAATCGCGTCCACTTCAGCACCTGGCCGTTGGTCATCTTAACGTGGTATTCACCGTTGAAATACGTCTCAACCTCGACGACGTAATCCAGGTTGACGATGTACGACCGGTTGATGCGCACAAAGGTGGATGGGTTGAGCCGCTGCTCCAGTAGCGTCAGGCTTTCGTAGACGATATGGCCCTGCTGCCGGGTTTGCAGGGTAATGTAGTTGCTGTCGGAATGCAGGAAGAGTACATCGCTGAGCTTTACAAAACTCATCCGCCGACCCTCTTTCACCAACATCCGCTTCAAAAAGGTATCACGCTCACTGGTTTTGTCGCGGAGCAGCAGTTCGTTGAGCAACTTGGTGAGCTCAGAGGGCGGTTGCAGACCAATCCGGCTGACCACGCGGTCAATAGCCTGCCGGAAACGGTCTTCGTCGAACGGTTTCAGCAGGTAATCGATAGCGTTCACCTCAAATGCCTTCAGGGCGTACTTATCGTAGGCGGTGACAAAAATAACGTAGGGCTGATGGTGCGGCCACAGCTCTTTTAGTGCTTCGAAGCCGTTAAGCTCGGGCATTTGCACGTCCAGAAATAGCAGGCTCGGCTTGTGCTGAATGGTTTGCAGGACCGCATCCGATCCGTTGCTGGCTTCCCCTATGATCTGAATGTATGGTACGTCGGCCAGATAGGATTTGATGAGCTGGCGGGCAATTAACTCGTCGTCGGCGATGAGTGCGGTCAGAATCATAGCAGGAAGCCAGTACGATTAATTGAGTGGGATGGTAACGATGAAGGTGGTGCCACCGCCGAGCGTCTGGCAGTAGTTCAACTGGGCCATTTCGCCATAGAGTTGCGCCAGGCGCCGTTGTGTATTCCGAATGCCGACACCCGCCCGCGAGATTTCGCCCTTGATGCCGGGACCATTGTCCTGGACTTTCAGGATCAGCTGATCATCATCCCGGAAAGCCGAAATGACCAGTTGCGCCTGCGACGCGATTTTTTCCAGGCCGTGCACAAACGCGTTTTCAATCAGCGGCTGCAGGATGTACTGCGGTACGGTGCAGTTCAGAGTTTCGGGCATCAGATCGATGGCCACCTCGAGCCGGTCCTGAAACCGAATCTGCTGTATGCGTAGGTAACTCTTAATAAAGTCCATCTCTTCGGTCAGCGTCACGAACTGCACGTCGGTATGGTCGACGATGCTGCGGAGCAAGCTGCTCAAGGCCGTCAGCATAGCAATGGCTTTCTTGTTTTCGTGCTGCACAATCAGGCCAATGATCGTATGGTGGGTATTGAACAAAAAATGCGGATTCAACTGCATTTTGAGCGCCTGAAGCTGGGCCTGATCAAGTTGTGCCTGTAGCTGCTCAACGGTCATCTCAATCTGAAGTGCCTGTTTTTGCAACGCCTGGTAGCGGTAGCTGGTCACAATAATCTGATAACCGACAACAACCAGCATATAAATGGCGATGACCAGGCTATAGCGGGAAAAAAACCAGATAATGATCTGATTCGGCGGCATAGCTTTGCTGGTTTCCAGCTCGTAGAATCGCCAGACAGCGAGGTACTCCAGGCAGATCATGCCCAGGCTCAGCAGCGAGAGAATGACCAGGTGCGTGCCGATGCGTCGAACCAGTACCAGCCAGCCCTGGTCGGTGGAGATCGGGTACCGGTTGGCGGCCCATAGAATGAAAGGCGAGGTTGCCCACCAGAGCACCCACTTCACGAGCCAGTGCAAGGTTTCGGTGTAGTACATTGACCCCTGGGTGAGCAGCTCCCAGATGGTGTAATGGAAATAGGAAATCAGTGCAAAACTGCCCCAAAACCAGGCTGAATAGCGCCAGAAGATGTTGGGTGTGAAGGGAATGCCAGATTTCTGAAACAGCCGCAGTAGAAGCCTGAAGAGCGGATCGGTCACTGTAAATCAATAAGTTAAAGGTGCTTGCTAAGTCGTTGGCCAAGAACTGGCGGAGAAAGGTAGCGTGCGGAATAACACAAATCTAAGTTACCCACGCGCGAAGCCATACGCCAAGTTTCTGTACCCCCATTGTTTAGACGGAAAACCGGGGAAGTTATAATGAAATGACCTCGAATGCAGGGGCTTCAGCAACCCATTTAGGGCTGCCTGGCTTTGCTTCAAAACTAAGAGCGAAATCACCACTCTTAGGTTAAGAAGCCGATCGGCAGGGGTGTAAACATAACCTCCCCATGCTAAGATTCAAAGACCGCTTTGGGTGTAAATCCCCCTTATGCCGAATGTGTACGCCGCTCCTTGCACCAGCATACAATACCGCTACAGGTGCTGTTAGTCGCCGGCTAACCCATCAGTTGCAGCGGCCGACGAATTTTTTCGGGGTTGATTTCATAGCCCAGTGAGCGCAGCCAATGGGGAAACTGCCCCACCCCGAAGCAAGGCGTATCCAGATACTGTTTGTCAATCAATTTCATATAATGCGAATTTTGCTCAGACACCCTTCTAGGCTGGTAGTAGAAGGCCGCACGAGACAGTCGAACTGAAGTTGTTCAATCTGCTGATAGAGCAAGGCAACTTTAGCTTCCTGCTCGTCGGTGCCGGCCTTTTAAGGCTGCTCAAAAAGCAGAGGAATCCCCTCCGTGACCAGTTTATTCCAGGTGGTGATCTCAGTAGGATGCACCTCGTACTGTTGTGCACAGAAGGTGCGCCGGGTACGTCCCAAAGGGATAGGGTTTAGCTAATGAAAGATACACTTTCCTTCCGTTATAATCGCTGTCTAAACAATAAGGAGTACTGTAAATCAACCGCCGCAGCGGCCGGCATTTCAGTAGAGCTTTCCAACTTATAGGGGCTAAGCCAGAAGTATCTTAACTTTACCGTGTTATGAACAACAAGTAGCAACCTGTCCGTCGGCACAAATTCGACGCTTAAGGCAGAAGCACTGCGCCTGGTCGCTGAGGGCCAGTGCGTTTGTGCCCTCAGCGACCAGGCGTTAAACGTCAGCGAAAAGCTCATCTACCGCTTGAAACATCAGCAGAAGAATCAAATGGGTAAGCAACGAGCTGACCAGGCTGACGAACTGGCTCAGCTTAAAGCGCAGCCCAAGCGAGTGAAAATGGAGCGGGAAGCGTATGTGTCGTCCAGACGACACATATGGCAAAGCGTTTGCCGAGTCATAATGGAGCCGTTTGAAAGCGGAGCTGGTGGCAGAGGGTATCGTTCTCAGCGAAGAAAACGCCCGCCTTGAGATCAGCGAGTATATCGAAAACTACACCAATGTTATGTGAGTACATTTGTCACTGGATTACTCGAGTCCAGCTGAGTTTGAGCGTCAGCATAACCAAACTAAAGGATAAAAGTATTCGGCCGATTCCGGCCACCTCTCCCTAGCTCCAACTGCCGTATGCGTACGTTTCTCCCGCTATTTTTTCTGTTTGTAGCGGTGCAGCTGGCCCCAGCCCAAACCACCGAAACCCTCCGCCAGCCCGGCCTGCGGGAACCCGTTGAGATCCTGCGTGACCGCTGGGGGATTGCCCATATTTACGCCCGCAACGAGCACGATCTTTTCTTTGCTCAGGGGTACGTAGCGGCCTCCGACCGGCTGTTTCAGCTGGAACTCTGGAGGCGGCAGGCAACGGGCACGGTCGCCGAATGGCTGGGACCCCAGGAGCTGAAGCGTGATATCGGTACGCGGCTGTTTCGGTTCCGGGGGAATCTGGACGAGGAACTGCGCCGCTATCACCCCCGTGGGCCGCAGATTGTAAAAGCCTTTGTCGAGGGAATCAACGCCTACGTACGCCTGGCGCGGCAGTCACCCGAAACCCTGCCGGTTGAGTTTCAGAAGCTCAAAACGCTGCCGGATTATTGGACACCGGAGGTGGTCATCAGCCGCCACCAGGGCCTGCTGGGCAACGTGCGCGACGAGCTGAATTACGGTCGGCTGGTTCACCGCCTGGGTGCCGAGCGCCTGCGCGAACTGGTCAATTTTCACCCGACTACCGCTCCGGACCAGCCGGATCTGAAGCTTGAGGTCGACGGCGAAGCTCTTTTTCAGCCGATTCTGGAGCTGTATGAGGCTTTTCGGCTGCCGTTGACCTTTCCCGGCCCGGATGGCAAATCAGCCTACCGTTCGCCCGAAGCGGTAGCGGACTGGTTTACCGACGAGCAGCAGTACGTCGGGTCCAACAACTGGGTGATCAGCGGCAAACGGGCGGCGAGCGGGTATCCCATGCTGGCCAACGATCCGCACCGTGCGCAGTCGGTGCCTTCCCTGCGGTACTGGGTCCATCTCAACGCTCCCGGCTGGAACGTAATCGGAGCCGGCGAGCCTACGCTCCCGGGGGTATCCATCGGCCATAACGAGCACGGGGCCTGGGGGCTGACCATTTTTGAAACCGACAGCGAGGATTTATACGTCTACGAAGCCAATCCCGCCAACCCGAACCAGTACCGCTACCGGGATGGTTGGGAAAGTCTGCGGATTATTCGGGATACGATTACCGTCAAAGGAGGGATGCGGGTGCCCGTTGAACTGAAACACACCCGCCACGGTCCGGTCGTCTTTGAGGACAAGGAGCGTCATACGCTATACGCCGTCCGGGCGGGCTGGCTCGAAGCCGGGGCTGCGCCCTACCTGGCCAGCCTGCGCATGAACCAGGCCAAAAGCTGGACTGAGTTTCGGCAGGCCTGCACCCATAACCGCATTCCCGGGGAAAACATGATCTGGGCAGGGCGCAACGACCGACAGATCGGCTGGCAGGCGGCGGGCATATCGGCCATCCGGCCGAACTGGGCAGGGCTGCTGCCGGTTCCCGGCGACGGCCGGTTTGAATGGGGAGGGTATCTGCCGGAGGAGAAATTGCCGCATTCGGCCAATCCGGCCTCCGGGTTCATCGCTACCGCCAACAACAATTTAACCCCGGCCGACTACCCCTACCGCAATGCCGTGGGCTGGACCTGGTCGAGTCCCGCCCGGGCCAACCGCATCGCCGAGGTGCTCCGGAGCAAGCCCAAACACACCCTGGCCGATTTCGCGGCCCTGCAGGCGGACTACCTCGCCAATCCCGCCCGGGTGCTGATACCGCTGCTGAAACCGGTCCAGGCGGAAGGGGCAGAGGCGGTCTGGGCCCGCGAACAGTTGCTGGGCTGGGACTTTCAGCTAAAACCGGAATCGGTCCCGGCGGCGGTGTACGCGGAATGGGAAAGCCTGTTGCGAAAAGGGCTGTACGAGGTTCTGGTACCCCAAAACGCGCGGCCGTACCTGCGTAGCCTGCCGACGGCCCGGGTTCTCGAATGGCTGACCCCGCCAGATACGCCATATCTTCGAAGAAATGGCGTATCACGGGATAGTCTGTTGCTGGCGACGCTGGGGCAAACGGTCAGGAACCTGGAGGCCCGCCTCGGCCCCGACCGGACCCGCTGGCAGTACGGCCAGGCCGCCGGCAAGCATATCGCCCTCCGCCACGCACTGACGCCTTACCTGTCGGCCGAGGAACAGGCCCGGATCAACCTCGGTCCCGTGCCACGCGGGGGCTATAGCGAAACGGTCAACAACACGGGCGGTAACCTGAACCAGGAGCACGGGGCATCCTTCCGGATACTGGTCGATACCAAGGATTGGGACCAGACGCTCGGCATCAACAGCCCGGGTCAGTCGGCCGACCCCCGAAGCCCCTACTACGCCAACCTCTTTCCGATCTGGGCGCGGAATGAATACGTCCCGATTTACGTCAGCAGGCCTAAAAGCCAGACCATCACCGAAAAACGCACGGTCCTCAGGCCCTGAGGACCGTCAGCGGCCAAATTTCAGCGTCGTACCGAGCCGGAAACCCACGTTCTGGTACCGGAAATCCTGCCATTGGGTCACCACCTCAACCCGGAAGAACGGCAGGACCGCGGGAATCAGGCCATCCAGGCCGTAGACCACTTCCGTATACGCCTTGGAGGCCGGGGTCAGGAGGGTGTGCACCGACACCTGTTCGCGCAGGCCGGCCAGCCGGGCGTAGATGATCTGGGTGAGCAGAAATTTCCGGGTTTCGATCAGGGCGTGCCCTTCGGCGTACTGGCGGGCCGTGCTGTAGGTATAGTACGGCAGCATCCGGAAACGGCTCACGGGATCGCCCTGCTGGAGGAAAAATTCGTTGCCCAGGAAGTGCTTGAAGTCCGGGAAGTACACCCGCGGGTTGCGCAGGAAGCCCCCGGTTGCCAGCTGGTAGCTGAAGCGGGAGCGGACGCCCGTTTCGAACGAATGCGCCACGGATGCTTCCAGGAAATCGTAATCGGCGGAACCCTCGCCCACCGGAATGGCCTTGCGGTACTGCAGGCTCAGCAGCGGGCTTTCGTTCCGGTTAGTCACCCGCTGGCCGTTGCGGATCAGGTACCGTGTGTCGCCCAGGCGCGCCGAGGCCTTCAGGTCCAGCACCAGGGCCTGATGTTCGGGGAAGGCGGCGGATTCCTCGGCATTGAAGGGGCGGTTCGGGGTAAAACTGCGTTGCCCCCAGTTAATCCAGGGCTTGGGGTTTTCCTTGAAATTGGCCAGTTCGCGGCGGGTGGCGTATTCCAGACCGCCTTCCACGTTGACCCACTTGCGGATTTTGAACGTACTCGTTAAGCCCAGAAAGTCTTTTTCGTAGAGCTTCATGAAATTCTGCTCAAAGACCAGGGTGGTCAGCGTGTTCAGCGAGGGGCTGATGGGGTTGGCGGGATTGAACTGCGCCACCGTCCGGCCGCCCCGCAGCGCCAGCTTAGTGCCTTTGTACTGGTACCCCAGATCGCCCACGGCAATGAATCGTTTGCGGCCGAACTGATAACGCCCGTTGAAGCCGATATCCCAGACCGGCAGCGGTCTGGCCGGAACTTTGGTTTTTTGGGTGGTGTCTTTGGGCGGAACCGGGCTGTAGCGGACGTGCAGCCCGGGCTGGAGGATGTACCCTTCTACCGTATTGTACTGGAATCCGGTCGCCATCGGGTCCCAGACGAGGGAAAACTGGCGGTTGAGTTTCCAGGTATTGCCCGTAATGACCTGCTCAGACGAAAACTTGCCTTTTTTCTTTTCGACTTTCTCCTTTTTGACGGAATCCTTGGTCGCCTCGATTTTGCGCACCACCACCAGACTGTCGCCGCGTTTGTAGCTGATGGACTCGGCGGTCGTCAGCGGAATCGTCCGGAGCGAATCCCAGAACGTCTGGCTCCGGCGATTAGCCAGGGTGTCGGTGATGGTCGTGTCCTTGCGGGCAGGCGGGATCTCCTGCTTTTCCCGGCGGCGTTGGGTCTCCTGCCGGTCGTATTCGCGCATGATCCGGCGCATGTCCTTGGCCGAAAGCTCCTTCTGCCGGGCGATAAGCTGATCGAGATCCTGGCCTTTGATATCGCTCTTGCGGAGCTGGGCGGCGGGCTTGTCGATCTTCTCGTCGATGACCTGAATGTCCTCCACGTAGGCCGGGTTGACTTTCAGCTCCTTAAAGGTCTGGGTGACCACAAACTGCCCGTGCCCGGCTACGCCCATCACCCGGCCAGCCATGTCGTACCGCTGGTTGACGGGCATCCATACGCCCTGGACGGGGCTGAACTGCTGGCGGATCTTGACGGTAATGCCCTGGAAGGCCACCGTTTCCAGCTGCAGGCTGTGGATGGCCCAGGTGTTCTCGATGATGAAGATGGTGCCGCGAAAGACGCCTTCGCCGTAGGAACGCGGGGTAACGGTGATCTTGCTGATGTCGACGCCCTGCTCCCGGAAGGTACCTTCGTAGGTGAATTTGTAGTAGGCAAAGGCCTTGGGCGAAAGGGGCGAAACGGTCTCCACGACCTCCGGCCGGTAGAAGCTGGCCGAAAAATAGTCGTTGGGCGTGGGGAAGTTATTGTCCTGGGAATTGCGGGTGGCAATGACGCGCTGGCGGTACTGGTTGGGCTGGCGGAAAGTCACCTCTACCACCGATTCGTTGAGGATCGGGACGCCTTTCTTGAAATTCGCTTCTTTCTCGGCTTTTTTCAGCTCCTTCTGGTAGAGGAACTCCATCGGCAGGTCGGTGATGGTCACCGAAGCCTTCGAATACACCCGGGCCGTGTAGCTGTCGACCTGCATTTCGTGGAAGCGGCTCTTGGCGATGGCCCGCCGCATGATGCTGTAGGCGGGATCTTCCTTGCTTTTCCCGACGGCTACCTCGTTAAGCCGGTAGGCCTGTTCTTCCAGGGAAATATCCAGGGTTTCGTAGCCGCTGCCGATCTCGACGGTTTTCTGAACGGCCTGAAAACCCAGGTACTGAAAGATCAGGTCGTAACGGCCGGGTTTCAGGGGGAGGTCATACCGGCCTTCGGCATTGGTGATCGTGCCGTTGGACGTCCCTTTTACCAGGATGGCGGCGTAGGGAAGCAGATCGCCCTTGGTCGTTTTGACGGTTCCCCGAATCCCCTGGCCAAAGGAAAACTGGCAAAGCAACAGAAACGAGGCAACAAGAAGAAAGCGCATACGGTATGGTCGTCAGATGCAGGCAAATTAGGAAATTAAGCCGGAAGTGAATCCAGCCAACAGATGCAAAATGGATCATCCGGGTTGTCCAACGCAAAAAAAAGTCCCCACCGGTCGGGCGGGGACTTCGCAATGAATCGCTTAGCCGTTGGCTTAGGCCAGCCGGTTGATGCAGTTCAGGTCTTCGAAGGCCACTTTCAGGCGCTGAACCATGGTTTCTTCGCCTTTCCGCAGCCAGACGCGCGGGTCGTAGTACTTCTTGTTGGGGGCATCCGAACCTTCGGGGTTACCGAGCTGCGCCTGGAGGTAGTCCTTCTTGGCTTCGTAGTAGTTCTTAACGCCTTCCCAGGTCGACCACTGGATGTCGGTATCGATGTTCATCTTGATGGCCCCGTAGCGGATGGCTTCGCGGATTTCCTCGCGGCTGGAGCCTGAACCACCGTGGAAAACGAAGTTGACGGGCAGCGGCCCCGTGCCGAACTTCTCCTGGATGTAATACTGGGAGTTCTGCAGGATGATCGGCTGCAGTTTCACGTTGCCGGGCTTGTACACGCCGTGGACGTTTCCGAAAGCGGCGGCAATGGTGAAGTTGGGGGAGATCTTGGACAGCTCCTCGTAGGCGTAGGCTACTTCCGAAGGCTGGGTGTAGAGCTTGGAGCTGTCGACGTCGGAATTATCCACGCCGTCTTCCTCCCCGCCCGTTACGCCGAGTTCGATTTCCAGCGTCATGCCCAGCTTGGCCATCCGCTCGAAGTATTTGGCGCAGATTTCGATATTTTCCTCGATGGGCTCTTCCGAGAGGTCGAGCATGTGTGAGCTGAAGAGCGGCTTGCCGTGCTGGTCAAAGTGGCGTTCGCCGGCTTCCAGGAGGCCGTCGATCCAGGGCAGCAGTTTCTTGGCGCAGTGGTCGGTATGGAGAATGACCGGGACACCGTAGAGGGCCGCTACGTTATGCACGTGCAGGGCACCCGAAATACCGCCGGCGATGGCCGACTGCTGCTTGTCGTTGGGAAGGCTCTTGCCGGCAAAGAAGCTCGCACCGCCGTTGGAGAACTGCACAATGACCGGCGAGTTGACCGCCTTGGCGGCTTCCAGAACGGCGTTGACGGAGTTGGTCCCGACGACGTTCACGGCCGGCAGGGCGTAGTCATTTTCGTTGGCGTGGCGGAAAATTTCGGAAACTCCTTCACCGGTAACGACGCCGGGCTGGAAGCGAGTGGCTACTGCGCTCATAGGAATGTCAAAAAAGAGTTTACAATAGGAATAAAAACAGATAAACTTGGCCGAAAGAGAGGGAGCCAGCCGTTTACCGGATTATCACCGCAAAGTACAATTTATTTTCCACTTGCGGGGCGGCGGCCTTCTAAAAGTACCCGAACCCCAAACGCTACGAACTACTTTTTTTCGGCGAAAGAGTAGCAGAACCACCGGCAATTCGCTTTTTTCGGGAAACTAACGCCCTGACCGTGACAACCCGTTTTTTCTGCCCCATGTGGGGAATGGAATCCTTATCCTACGCCGAGGCGGCCCGGCGCGTAAAAGCTGCCGGTTACGACGGCATGGAGGTCGCCGTCTGGGACGGTAAGTACGACGAAGCCGTCCGGGCCATCCGCGACCAGGGCCTGGAACTGATCCTGATGGCCTTTTCGGTCGGCAATACCCCCGACGAGATGAAGAAGAACTACCGGCAGTGGCTCGAAAAGGCCGCTTCCTACAAGCCGCTGTTTATCAACTCGCATACCGGGAAGGACTTTTACACCTTTGAACAGAATGCGGAATTGATTCGGATGGCGGCAGACGTGCAGCGGCAGACTGGCGTCCGCATTATCCACGAAACCCACCGTGGGCGCTTTACCTACAGCGCCCCGGCCATCCAGCATTACCTGACGACCTTTCCGGACCTGCGGTTAACGGCTGATTTTTCGCACTGGGTCAACGTGGCGGAGTCCTACCTCGGCGACCAGGCCCAGAACGTGGATCGCGCCATCGATCGCTCCGACCACATTCATTGCCGCGTCGGCCAGCCCGAAGCCCCGCAGGTCAGTGACCCCCGCGCCCCGGAATGGAAAGAAGCCCTGGAAACCCACGCGGCCTGGTGGGATAAGATCCGGCAGAAGCGCCAGCAGGCGGGCGGGAACCTCACCATCACCTGCGAGTTCGGCCCGGCCCCCGGCTACCTGCCGACGCTGCCGTACACCCGCCAGCCGGTAGTCAGCCAGTGGGAGGTCAATCTGTTTATGATGGAATACCTCAAAAAACGGTGGGCCTAACCCATGCTGAACCAATCGCTGGAAGAACTCACTACCCGCACGGCCCGTCCCGGCCGCATCGACTGGATTGGCCTGCGGACGGTGAAACGCGCACCGCTGCAGTTGGTTGAGGAGGTGAAGGTAAGCCCGGAAACCGGCCTGGTCGGCGACCACTACAACGGCCGGAGCGGTACCCGCCATGTCACGCTCATCCAGGCGGAACACCTGTCCGCCATTGCTTCGTTTCTGGGCCGGGAAGCAGTCGATCCCGGCCTGCTGCGCCGTAATCTGCTGGTTTCGGGCCTGAATCTGCTGGCGCTCAAGGACCGGCGCATTCGGATCGGGGAGGAGGTAATCCTGGAGATTACCGGCCCCTGCCATCCCTGCTCCCGCATGGAAGCCAACCTGGGGCCGGGCGGATACAATGCCGTCCGCGGGCATGGCGGCATGACGGCCCGGGTCGTGCAGGGTGGAATCATCCGGCTGGGTGATCTGGTTGTGCCGCTTTAAGGCCTGGCTACCACCGCACGCGCCTGGCCAGCACCGCCGCCCCCAGCAACAGGGCCGCCACCACGCCCAGCCCTTCGGCCAGCCCCACCTCGCGGGCGAGGATCCCGATCGTAGGCGGACCGGCCAAAAAGCCGATGAAACTGAAGGTGGCAAAGGTCGCCAGCCCAACGCCCGGCGCCAGTCCGGGTACGCGGGAGGAAGCACTGTAGAGAATCGGGGCACCCACGGAACAGCCTGCTCCCAGGATGGTAAAACCCAGAATGGCGACCAGCGGATGGGGCACCAGGATGGCCAGCACCAGCCCGGCCGCGCCCGCCAGCGAACAGTAAAACAGCAGCCGGTGCTCGCCGTAACGCGGAATGAGTGTGTCGCCCGTAAACCGTCCCAGCGTCATGGTAGCCGAAAAGCCCGCAAAAGCCAGTGCCGCTACGCCCGGGCTCGTTCCAAGCGTATCGCGCAGGTAAACCGCGCTCCAGTCGAAGGCCGTTCCCTCGCCCAGGCCGATCGCCGCCCCAATCAGAATCATGCCCAGCAGGGCGCCGTTAGGCCAGGTAAAGAGCGCTCCTTTTTCCTCCGGTTTCACGAACGGAATACCGAAAATTAGGCCCCGCTGGTAGATGTTGAACCCAAAAATCAGGGCCGACATCCCCAGCATATGGGCCTGCGGACTGACGCCCAGCCCCATCAGCAGGCTTGATACCCCCGCTCCCAGCAGCCCGCCCAGGCTCCACATAGCGTGGCAGGAGGACATGATTGTCAGGCCGTGGTGGCGCTCGACGGCCGTGGCGCAGGTGTTCATGGCTACGTTCAGCAGGGCGCTGGTAAACCCGGACAGAAAAAGCCCCAGGGCCAGCAAAGGCACGCTGGGGGCCAGAATGGGAATGGTGATGACCAGGCAATACAGGAGGACGCTGATCATCGTGGTCAACTGGGGGCCGAGCCGGTTGATGATCAGGGGCGAGAGCGGATTCATCGTCACCAGCCCGGCGGGCAGGGCGAACAGGGTCAGGCCCAGCTCCGCTTCGTCGAGGCCCAGCTGGTCCTTCACGTACGGAATGTGGGTTACCCACCCGCCGAAGAGCGTACTGAAGGAAGCAAACACCAGGCTGATGGCCCGGCTTTGGGGAAAGGTGAAAAAGGTCTTTAAATTCTGGAAAAATAAGGCTCGGCTCCCGGTGGACGCGGGTACAGGAATGGGCATGCGACTAAAATAGCTTCAGGTTGTCAGGTAAGTAGTTGATCGGGTCCTAGCGGATGCCGGCCCTTCCGGCGGCCAGGCCCGCCAGCGCCACGGAAAGGGCCACAAAGGCCAGCCCGGCGGCGATGCTGATCCCTTCCGCAATGAGTCCGATCAGGGGCGGCCCCAGCAGGAAGCCACCGTAGCCGAAAAGGGATATGGTAGCGATTCCTACCCCCGGCGCCAGGCCCTCCACGCGGGAGGCGGCGCTAAAGACAATCGGAATAACGTTGGCAAAACCCGCACCGGTCAGGGCAAAGCCGAGAATGGCGATTTCGGTACGGGGAAAGGCGATGACCAGCACCAGGCCCACCGTGGCCAGCAGAGCCCCGTACTGCACCAGCCTCAGGCCGCCCAGCCGGCCTCGCAGGCCGTCGCCGCTAAAGCGCACCAGGGCCATCGCCAGCGAAAAGCCCGCGTAGCCCAGCCCGGCGATGGCTTCGGGAGCCCGGGCCGCCTGCCGCAGATAAACCGCGCTCCAGTCCGCAATGGCGCCTTCGCCCAGCATGATACAGAGGGCGACCACCACCAGCCCCAGGAGAGACCGGTTGAGCCGGACGCTGACCGAGGCGGATTCTTCGGCCCGGTGCGGTACGCCCAGGATAGCCAGCCGGGAGGCCAGCAACGTAAAGAGGGCAATGGAAGCCGACAAGCCCGCGACATGGGCCGCCGGGCTTAACCAGCCCGTCGTGAGGCTAACCAGGCCGGCTCCCAGCATTCCGCCCAGGCTCCACATGCCGTGGCAGGCCGACCAGAAGGTAATGCCTTCGTGTTCCTCCACCGCCGCCGCGGCCGCGTTCATGGCGACGTCCATCACGCCATTGGCCAGCCCGAAAAGGATCAGGCCGGCCACCAGGGTGGCCGTATCGGGCGCCAGGAAGAGGAGCGTCGTCGCCAGACAAAGCGCGATCGTACTGACCAGGGTAACGGGACCCGTACGCCAGCGGTGAATCAGTCGCCCCGTAAACGGCATGATCAGCAGCGAACCAATGGGGATGCCCAGCAGCACCAGCCCCAGGGCACCATTCGATAACCGGAGCCGTTCCTGGACCTGCGGGACGAGCGCCGCCCAGGTACCGAAAAGCAGGCTGTTGGAGGCAAAGACGAAACTGACGGCCCGGCTACGGGCCTGAGAGAGGTAGGAAAGCGAAAATGGGCGGACCATGGTGCAAAATTGGGCAGAAAAGGGCGTAAATTGCGCCGCAAAACCCACCCTGTTATGAATTCCTTTTTTACCGACCGCCGGATCAGCCAGCTCATGGTCCTGGTGTTCAGCCTGATTATTTTGTTTCACCTGCTGGTCCTGAGCGGAATTATTCCGTTTGACATCGTCTGGGGTGGCCGCCTCAAGACCCGCGAAGACATGCTGCGGTTTGAAGCCATTTCCATCGCCGCCAATGCCCTGATGATGGCCATCATTGCCCTTCGGGCCGGGTGGATCCGGCTGCCGGTGCCGGCCGGGGTGGTGAAGGTTTTGCTCTGGGGGATGGTTGTTTTATTTGTCCTCAATACGGTGGGTAACCTCCTTGCCGTCAAATCCTTTGAAACCTATATGTTTACGCCGATGACGGCCGTGCTGGCTATCGGTTGTGCCCGGCTGGCGCTGAAGCGGCGGGAGCGTTGACATAAAGCGCTTCGTTGATGAAGGGGACCAGCGCCAGGATGACGGCCTGTTCGTATAGACCCATCCGGTCGACGACCTGACCCGTCAACAGACCGATGGCCCCGCCCTGTTGTTTGGAGTTGGTGTGGCCGAATACCAGATCGTCGGCCGCCCCGAGTTCCATGCCCTGCTCGACCAGCGCCTGGATGCGCGGCGGCAGAAAAAAAGTGCCGGAGCGGGCTTTGCCTTCCCCGCTGGCGGACTGCACGACGACCCAGGCCAGGGCAGAAAGTTCGGTACCGAGCCGCTCGACGCCTCCTTCGATACCGATCCAAAAGTCGGCCGCCGGACGGGCAAGCCGGGCGTTGACGACCCGGTTGCGTGCGCCCTGCCGGGTTTCTTCGTCGGTCATGGGCTGATCGGCTACCCCGGAAGGTACCTGAATAGCCTCTGCAGCAAAGGTGAATTGGGGAAACATCCGGCGAAACCCGTTGAGGGCGGCCTGCACTTTAACGGGGTTTTGCGAGGCAATTACGACGAGACGGGAATGCATACTTTATTGGATTCAGGAAAAACGGACGGTGGGTTACGGGGAATCAGTTAGGAAAAGGCCGGCGGGGGCGGCGAGGAACCGGCCGGTGTGGATCGATCATCGGGCAGGGGAATGAACGCCTGGTTGTCGTTGGGCGGCAGCGGAATACGGCCGGCTTCCCAGTCGGCCTTGGCCTCCTCGATCCGTTCTTTCCGGGAAGAAACAAAATTCCACCAGATGAACCGTTCCCCGAGCGGCTCCCCGCCCAGCAGCATGAGCGTACAGCCTTCCGGGGCCCGCAGGATGGGCGTCGGCCCGGTGGAAAACACCAGGAGCTGGCCCGTACCGTACCGCTGGCCGTTTACTTCCAGCTGGCCTTTCGCGACATAAATACCCCGTTCGGAATACCCGGTCGGTAGCCCGAAGGTTGCCCCCGGCTGGAGCACGACATGGGCGTAGAACAGGGGAGAATGGGTACGCACGGTATTGCTGAGTCCGTAGGCGTCCCCGGCGATCAGCCGCAGCCAGACGCCTCCTTCCGTAAAGACGGGCAACTCCTCGATTCCATAATTGGTGAACTCGGGGGCGCTCTCCTCGGCCGCTTCGGGCAGGGCAACCCAGGTCTGGATCATCTCCAGTTTGCTGCCGGCCAGCAGCGCGGGATCCTCAAAGCGCTCCGAATGGGCAATGCCCCGGCCGGCGGTCATCCAGTTGACTTCGCCGGGCCGAATGACCTGTTCAACACCGAGGCTATCCCGGTGGGTCACCTGGCCGTCGAAGAGGTAACTGACCGTAGAAAGGCCGATATGGGGATGCGGCAGAACGTCCATGTCCGGCATCACCGAGGGCTCGATCTGGACGGGACCGCCATGGTCCATGAAAATAAACGGCCCCAGCATCCGACGCAGCCGGTAGGGCAGGATGCGGCGGACCATAAATCCATTCCCCAGGGAAGCGGGGCGGGCGTCGATGACTTGGGTCAGCATGGTATAAAGCGGGTTGCGGGTGGGTGTCAGGGGAGCGTATGGGGCCGCTCAGGAAGAGGCCGTGATGGGTAGCCAGACGGTTACCCGGGTGCCCTGGCCGGGAGTCGAGTCGGCCATGATCTGGCCGTTATGGCCTTCCACGATCCGTTTGGCCAGGGCCAGGCCAAGTCCCAGGCCCGGGGTGTGCGGATGAAGCTTGTGCAGCATCCGGAACACTTCTTCCCGGTATTCCTTTTCAAAGCCCTGTCCATTATCGGTAAAGGTCAGACGGGCGTAATGCACATAGTGGTATTTGTTGGGTATGGTGCGAAAACTGTTGTGACCCACGACCGTACCTTCTACCCGAACCGTCGCGGGTTGCCCCGGCTGGCGAAACTTGACGGCGTTGCTGAGCAAATGCCGGAACAAGGTAGTGAGTTTCGTCAAATCTCCTTCAATTTCCGGCAGGGGGTGCAGCTCCAGCTCGAGTTCAGCCGGTTTGTATTCGCTGGCCAGGAGCCGAATCAGGGGCGTCGGATTTACCGGCTCGTATTTGGAGACCGAATGGGTCAGGGTAAAAAAGAGCTGCAGGTCATGCATGATCTGCCGGAGCCGCGCGCTGGACCGTGCCAGCCCGCCGAGGGCGAGATTTCCCTTGGGGCTTAGCGTACTGGGTGCCTCGCCCCCCAGCATGTCCGAAAAAAGGGCAATTTTGCGCAGGGGTTCCTGGAGGTCGTGCGAAATAATCTTGCTGAACTGCTCGAGTTCTTCCGTTCGCTGCCGCAGGTGACTCATCTGCTCGTCGAGCTTGACCTGGTGGCGCTCCAGCTCTTCCTTCAGCCGGGTCAGTTCCTCGTTGCGCAGGAGCGCGTCTTCGGCGGCCTTCTTGGCGGCCAGGAGTTCCTGCTCGTACTGGCGGCGCTGGTAAACCGGGATGAAGGAAAGCGAGATGCGAACCTTCCCGCCCGACTCCGCCAGGCCCGAATTCATCAGCACCGGTATGCTCGCCCCCTGCTGGCTCCGTAGCGTCAGGTAAAGCTCATTGGCAATTTTGCCCAGTCGAATCAGCGGATAAATATGGGTTTGAAAATAGATTCGGCTGGCGATTGTCAGCAGCCGGTCGACCGGTTCGCCCAGCAATGCCCCTGGTGCATAGCCCAGCAACTCCCCGGCAAAGGGGTTCATCCATTGAATTCGGCCATCCTGATCCAGGATCAAAATGCCCGAAGGAAGGTGGTCCGCCGTATCCTCCATGCTACCTTTCGGGCCGGTCAGTTGGGGTGTTGCAGATAGTTGCGGATGGTATCGATGGTTTCCGCCGGCGCACTCATGTGCGGGCAGTGGCCGGTTGCGGTAATGACGCGCAGGGTACTTCCGGGCGTATGGCGGGCGGTGTACTCGCCGACTTCCACGGGCGCAATGATATCTTCCCGGGTCTGAATAATCAGCGAGGGACGGGGCGAGCGCGGAAGATCCCGCCGGTTATCGCTGAAGAACGTGACGCGGGCAAACTGCAGGGCCACCTTCAGATCGGTTCGGCAGAAGGTGCCGGCCAGTTCTTCTCCCAGCTCCGGGCGTTCGGTATTTCCCATGATGGCCGGACCCAGGGAGGTCGCCCAGCCGAAGAAGTTGCTTTCCATGGTGTCCAGCAGCGCCTCAACGTCCGTCCGGTCGAACCCACCGTAGTAATGCTGGTCGTTGATGTAGCGCGGCGACGGGCTTACCATCACCTGCCGCTGGAACCGGTCGGGCTCCTTGATACAGGCCAGCAGCCCGATCATGGCGCTGACGGAGTGGCCCACCAGGATCACGTCGCGGAGCTTCAGGGCTTCGCAGATGTCCAGAATATCCTGAGCGTAGCCGTGCAGACTGGCATACCGCTCCTGGTTATACGCATCGAGGCTGGCCTTCCCGTGGCCGATGTAATCGAAGCGGATTACCTTATATTGTTCCTCGAAAGCCGGGGCTACGTAACGCCACATGCCCTGATCGCAACCAAAGCCGTGGGCAAAGAGCATCGGCTGGCTGCCCTTTCCGGAAATGGTTACGTTGTACCGATCAATAACGGAATCCTCCATGGTGTGAACCTGGATAAGGCGGGGTTAAACCGGCAGTGATTGCCACTGCCAATTAGGAAAATCATTATGCGTTTATAAAACTATTGACTTCTCCGGTCACAAAGGTACAAATGCCCGAAAAAATCATTCAATGGTCCAGTTACCGGCCGGATCCGGACTGCTGAACGAAAAGCGCCCGGTTCCGAAGGAAACGCCGGCCACCAACGCGTTGAAAAGATTATTAGGGTACAGATTTGATTAGTCCTTTTTAACCAGGATATAGTACATTATCTTTATCGAGGTTTCCTTAAAACCGACAACTCGTTTCTCTGGCCGTCTACCAAAAGGGTTTGCGGAACGGAATAAGGTTCTAGCTGTATGTCGCTACTGACCCCCATTTCCCAGCCCCTGACGGCCCGCCAGGCGGCGCACCTTCTCCGACGGTCTACCTTCGGGGCGGCACCCGCGCACATCCGTCAGTTTACGGGCCTGTCGCCCCAGATGGCCCTGGAACGGCTGCTGGCGGATACGCCCGAACCGGCCCAGCCCCTGGATCCGGCCACGGGGCAGACGTTTATAGATAAGCCGTTCAACGCCAATCTGGCCAATAACCTGCTCCGGGGTTGGTGGCTGGGCCAAATTCTGACCGAAAAGCCGTCCCTGCGCGAGAAAACAACCCTGTTCTGGCAGAATCATTTCGTTTCGACCCTGGCGGAGGTGAACGACTACCGCTTCATCCATCGCCAGAACCAGCTCCTGCGCCGACACGCCTTTGGTAACTTCCGGACCCTGGTGATTGAGATCACGAAAGACCCGGCGATGCTGCGATACCTCAACGGGAACCAGAACGTCGTCGGCCGTCCCAACGAGAATTTCGCCCGCGAACTGCTGGAACTGTTCACCATCGGCCGGAACCAGTATACCGAAGACGACGTAAAGGCCGTGGCCCGGGTGCTGACCGGCTGGGCCGACTCGGGTTTCCGGAGTACGAGTTCCGGTAATTTCGGCAGTGCGTTCCGGGCGAATCAGCACGATACGGGGGACAAGGTGCTTTCCTCTTATTTTCAGGGAACCACCATCGCCGGGCGCTCGGGCAGTTTCGCCGGGGATGTGGAACTGGAAGATCTGGTCGACCTGGTCCTTCGGCAGCCCGAAACGGCCCGGTTCATCGTCCGCAAACTGTACCGCTGGTTTATCAATGCCGACTGGTCTGCCCAGGTGGAACGGGAGTTCATCGAGCCTCTGGCGCAGCTGTTCCGCCAGCAGCAGTACGAGTTGAAACCCGTTTTGAACGCACTGTTCACCAGCCAGCATTTCTACGACGAAACCCTGCGCGGAGCGATCATTAAATCGCCCCTGGAGCTGATTGCGGGCAACTGGCGGATGCTGGGGATGCGGGTGCCGGACTACGGAAAAGAAACCGCGGCTTTCTACACCCTGACCAATACCCTGGTTACCAGCCTCCGCGATCTGCAGATGCCGCTGATGGACCAGCCGACCGTCTTTGGCTACAAACCCTATTATGATACCGGGTACTATCAGATCTGGATCAATTCCAGTACGCTGGCCCTGCGCGGAAACTTTACCGACCAGCACCTAAACGGCAACATTCGCATAAGTGGGACCCGGCAGGTGCCGGATTTGATCCAGCTGGCGCAGCAGACCGCCGACCCGGCTGACCCCGCCAAACTCGTTGAGGAACTGAGTCAGTGGCTCGTAGCGGTGGACCTGACCCGGGCGCAGAAGGACTATCTCATCGACCAGGTGCTCGTGCCGGGTCTGCCGCGTTACGTCTGGACCGACGAATGGCAAAGCTACCGCAACGAACCCGATAACGGGGCCAAACGGGCAGCCGTCCAGACCAAACTAACCAGCCTGGTGCAGTACCTCTGCCGAATGGCAGAATTTCAGCTGATATAAAAAAGTGGTGGTCCACCGCGGCGGACCGCGACGGATAGACTGATAACTGACCGACTTTCCTCATGAACCGTCGCCATTTTCTCCAACTTTCCGCCCGGTCGCTGGTGATGCCGGTGGTGCTCGACGGCTACGGTGCCCGGGCCTTCAGCCAGGAATCGGCCTTTGTGCAGGCCCTGGCCCAGCTGACCGACGCCTCGGACCGGGTGCTGGTGCTGATCCAGCTGAACGGTGGAAACGACGGGCTGAATACGGTCGTTCCCCTGGATCAGTACAGCCGGTACCGGACGCTCCGCAGCAACATCGCCCTGCCGGAAGACAAGGTGCTTCGGTTAGCCAACAACCCTTCAATGGGGCTGCATCCGGCCATGACCGGGCTGCCACGGTTGATGAACGACGGTTTGGTGTCGGTTGTCCACAGCGTGGCCTACCCCCAGCCGAGTTTTTCGCACTTTCGGTCGAGCGACATCTGGTTTACCGGAGCAGACAGCAACAGGACGCTGACAACGGGCTGGATGGGGCGGTATCTGGACGAAAAATTTCCTGATTATCCGGAGCAGTACCCCAACGCGAAGATGCCCGATCCCCTGGCGATTCAGATCGGTGCCGTGACCTCCACGGCCCTGCTGGGGCCATTTCAGTCCATGGCCGTCGCCCTCCAGAATCCGGATACCTTTGCCCAGCTGGTTGGCGACAAACCCAACCTGGATCCAGCGGGTAGCCTTGATACCCCGGGCGGGCGGAATATCGCCTTCATCCGCCAGCAACAGCTTTCATCGGTAGCCTATGCCGGGCAGATTAAGGGCGCGGCGGACAAGGGGAGAAATCAGGTAAGCTATCCAGGGGGGAACAGCCTGGCAGATCAGCTCCGGATTGTCGCCCGCCTGATTCACGGTGGGCTGCGGACCCGGGTATATTACGTCTCCCTGGGCGGCTTTGATACCCACGCGGCCCAGGTCTCGACTACCGACCCCACCACGGGGGCTCACGCGACCCTGCTGCGGTACCTGTCGGACAGCATCCGGTCCTTTACGGACGATCTGAAGGCGATGGGCGTGGCCGACCGGGTCGTGGGTATGACGTTCTCGGAATTCGGCCGGCGGGTGGTTTCCAATAACAGCCTGGGGACCGACCACGGGGTAGCTGCCCCGCTTTTTGTCTTCGGGAATGCCGTCAAAACCCGGGAGATTGGCCGCACGCCCAACCTCAGCGATCTGGATAACAATAATCTGAAAATGCAGACCGATTTCCGGCAGATCTACGCCACGGTCCTGGCCGACTGGCTGGGTGAGGGGCAGCCGGTGCTGACCGACGTGCTGAACCGGGAGTTTACCACCGTGCCGATTTTCCGCCAGGTGGTAACCGGAACGGAGCCTTTGCCTGTTCCGTTCCGGCTCTATCCTAACCCGGCCAGCACCGATGTTCAGCTTGAATCCGACCTGCTTACCGATGTCCGCCGACTGCAGCTGTTCGACGTAACGGGCCGCTCCCTGGCACCGGTCGTTCATCGGCTGTCGGACCGGTCCCTGCGGCTTTCGGTGGGCCACCTACCCAACGGCGTTTACGGCCTGACGGTAGAAGGGCGGCAGGGCGTCTGGCAGGGAAAATTTCTGGTCGCCCACTAGCGCGACCCGCTTATGGCAGCGCAAACGCCACAAAGCTGTCTCCTTTCCTGGTGTTCAGCTTTGTGCCCCCGCAGGCGACGACCACGTACTGTTTCCCGTTCACTTCGTAGGTGCTCGGGGTGGCAAAGCCGGCGGCGGGCAGCTTCGTTTCCCAGAGCAGTTTGCCGGTCTTGCGCTCGAACGCCCGGAACTTGCCGTCCAGGGTTGCGGCGATGAATATCAGGCCGCCCGCTGTCACCACCGGACCGCCGTAGTTCTCCGTGCCGGTCGGGGGAATCCCTTTGGCCGTCAGGGCTTCGTGTTCGCCCAGCCGGATCTGCCAGCGGTGCTCACCCGTGTTCAGGTCGATGGCCGTCAGCGTCCCCCAGGGCGGCGCAATGGCCGGCAGGCCCTTGCTGTCGAGGAATTTATTATACCCGGAAATCTTGTACGGAATGTAAGGCTGGGTGCTGGGCTTGGCCGAGGCAGCGGCCGCTCCGCCGACTTCCTGTTTCTCGTCGCCGAACAGGAACGCCACCAGCGCCTGCTTGTCGGTGGCCGAGAGCTGGGCGAAACCGGGCATCATGCCCTTGCCGTTGCTGACAATGTTGTGCACGAAAGGACGGTCGCGGCGGCGGCTAATGTCGACCAGCGAAGGGTAACCACTGGCGGGATTGCCTTTCCGCTCAGCCCCGTGGCAGGTGGCGCAGTTCATGGTATAAATGCGCTGCCCCGTACTGAGGTGGGCCAGCTGGTCCTGGCGCGGTGTTTCGATCATGCGGATGAACCAGGCCATTTCGTTGGCGTTGACGTACATGATTCCGTCGGGGTCCACGGCCGCCCCGCCCCATTCCCCTCCGCCGTCGAGGCCCGGGAAGATCAGCGTTCCCTCCTTGCTCATGGGCGCAAACGGGCCTTTCCGGGCTTTGCGGTAGGTAGCCAGCAACTCCTCCCGGTTTTCGGCGTAGGGGCTCAGTTCGTCCTCGGAAAACGACTGCCGGGAAAAGGGCTTGGGCTTCAGCGGCAGCGGCTGGGTCGGCCAGGTGTATTCGCCGGGCAGATCCGTCTGGGGCACCGGCGTTTCCTTGATCGGGAAGAGCGGTTTGCCCGTTACCCGGTCAAAAACAAAGACATGCCCGGATTTGGTGATCTGAGCGACGGCGTCGATCTTTTTGCCGTTCTGGGTGACGGTAGTCAGGTTCGGAGGTGCCGGCAGATCGCGGTCCCAGATGTCGTGGTGGACAAACTGGAAATGCCAGAGCCGCTTGCCGGTCCGGGCGTCGAGCGCCAGCAGGCAGTTGGCGAAGAGGTTCTGGCCTTTGCGGTTGCCGCCGTAGAAGTCGAAGGCGGCCGAACCGGTGGGTACGTAGAGAATGCCCCGCTTGCGGTCGACGGCCATACCCGACCAGTTATTGGCGGCACCGACTTCGGTATTCTTGTAGACGTCTTTGGGCCAGGTATCGTAGCCGTATTCACCGGGGTTGGGAATGGTCCGGAACACCCAGGCCAGCTGGCCGGTGCGGATGTTAAAGGCCTGGACGTAACCCAGCGCCGCATCCGCGCCCTCGGAGAGCCGCATGGGCATGATGATCAGGTCGCCGAAGATGGTGCCGGGCGTATTGGAAACGACGAATTTATCCCTGGCCGTTTCGCCCAGGCCGGCTTTGAGGCTCGTGCGACCGTTCTCACCGAATCCCGGAATGGGCTGGCCTGTCCGGGCGTCGAGAGCGCAAAGCCAGGGGCCGACCGTGTACAGAATGCGCTTGTCGTCGCCATCGGCCCAGTAGGCTACGCCCCGGCTGGTGCTGTGCCAGGCCGCCAGCGGATCGCCCGCCCGCCAGAGCTCCTTGCCCGTGGCGGCGTCAACGGCCACGATGCGGACCGAGGAGGTCGGGGCGTACATGACGCCGTCGACGATGATGGGGTTGCACTGCATCTGTCCGGTCGTATCGCCGGTCCGGTACTCCCAGGCTTTGGTCAGCTGGGTGACGTTACCGGTATGGATCTGGTTCAGGGGTGAATAATGGTTTCGGTCGGGCCCGCCCAGGTATTCCCGCCATTCGCGGGCGGGGTCGTCGGTCAGGCCTTGGGCGGCCAGCAGCCCGAGGGCAGCGCAGAGGCCAATCGGAAGGAGCAATCGGTTCATGGGATCAGGAAAGGAACGGGTACGGGCGTATTGCTTTGGAAGCCGGATTCGTTGTACCTTCGAAAATACAACTTCATCAGCAATCTGAACAACTTCCATGCATTCTTTACCGATTACCACCTCGGTTTTCGATCTCTTCAAGGTGGGACCCGGGCCGTCGAGTTCGCATACCATCGGGCCCATGAAGGCCGCCTATGATTTCCGCCAGCGCCTGCAGGCTCTCCCGGAAGCGGTCTTGCAGCGGGCCGAAGTCATCGATATTTCCCTGTACGGCTCCCTGAGCGCCACCGGCAAGGGCCACGGCACCGACCGGGCCATTGTCGCGGGCCTGCTCGGCTGGCAACCCGAAACGACCGATCCGGTAGCCCTGTTGAAGCTGCTGCAGGATCCCGAGACGGCCTACGCGGTCGAGGCGGGCGGGCGGACCTTTTCGCTCGGGGCATCCCAGCTGCATTTCGAGCGGAAGCGTTACGCCTCGCCCTACGCCAACACGATGGTCATCCGCCTGAGCGGGGGCGGGGAGAGCCTGCTGGAGGAAGAATATTATTCCATCGGCGGCGGCTTTATTCTGCGCAAAGGTGAACCGGAAACCCCGGCCGGACCGGTTACGCTGCCGTACCCTTACGCGAGCATGAACGAGCTGAAGGCCCAGTTGCGGACGCACGGGCTGCAGCTGGAAGAGCTGCTCCTGGCCAACGAAATGGCCCTGACGGGCGCGTCCAAAAAAGCCATTCAGCAGCGGCTGGACAGCATCCTGGACTTCATGCACAAGGCCGTCCGGCGCGGGCTGCGGCAAACCGGCGTTCTGCCCGGCTCCATCAAACTACGTCGGAAAGCCCCGATCCTCTACCAACAGGCGCGCGGTCTGGCCCAGTCTTCGGACAGTTTTCTGATTTTTCTGAACGCCTACTGCCTGGCGGCTTCGGAAGAAAATGCGGCGGGCGGCATTGTCGTGACGGCCCCGACTTCCGGCGCTTCGGGCGTCATTCCGGGGCTACCCTACCTGGCCCGGCACCATTTTCATTACGATAAGGAAACGCTGCGCCGGGGCATGCTGGCCGCCGCCGCTATTGGCTTCCTTGTCAAGCACAACGCCAGCATTTCCGGGGCGGAGATGGGGTGCATGGGCGAAATCGGGACGGCTTCGGCCATGGGAGCGGCCTTTCTGACCTACGGGGCCGGTAAAGCCATCGAAGCCGTGGAGGCCGCCGCCGAAATTGCCATCGAGCACCATCTCGGCATGACCTGCGACCCCATCGGCGGGTATGTGCAGATTCCGTGCATTGAGCGCAACGCCATGGGAGCCGTCAAGGCCTATAACGCTTTTCTGCTGGCGACGGCCGGCGCGCCTTCGCACCAGAAAATTTCGCTGGATGCGGTTATCCGGGTGATGAAAGCTACCGGCCGGGATATGTCGACCAAATACAAGGAGACCTCTGAGGCGGGGCTGGCCCTGAGTGCTACCGAATGCTGAGGCGGCTTCAGGGACGGGGCGGGAAGAGGTCGGATTCAGTCCGGCGTTCGTTTTCCAGGTAGTCCGAGGGCGTCTGGCCGGTAACCCGGGTGAAGGCCCGGAAAAAGGTCGAACGGGAATTGAATCCGGCTTCCCAGGCCATGCCCTCCAGGGTCAGCTGGCGGAAGGAGGGTTGGTTCATCCGTTCCCGGACGTAATTGACGCGGTAGCGGTTGATAAAATCGTTAAAATTCATCCCGTAAACGCCATTCAACAGGGCCGACAACTGATGCGGGGGGATGTCGATGGAGCCAGCCAGCTGGCGAATGGTATAGCCTTTCTGGAGGTACGCCTTGTTTTCGCCGAGGTACGTCCCCAGCCGCTGCTGGTAGTCTTCCTGCAGCTCCAGCGGCAGGGGTGTCGGCCGGGGAAGCGTTCGGGCAGGCAACAGGTTCGGCTCCGGGGCCGGTTCAGGAGCGGGGGCCGGCTCGGGCCGAACCGGTTCCAGGCCGTAGACAAAACTCGGGTTAAAAAACAGGTAGAGATACAGGGTGAGCAGGGAGCCGAGAATGAAATAATCGTCGGAATACAGATTCAGGGGGACGCGCTGCCAGAGCAGGCGGTCGATCAGGACCAGCAGGACAATCGGCGTGCTGACCCCGTTGAACAGAAACAGCCACTGCTTCAGGGCTTTATCCGCCGAAGAAACCTGGTTCAGCCACCGGAACAGGATCCGCCAGCGCAAAATCAGGTAGACCACCGACAGGCTGCTGTAGAGCAGGGGATGGGGGCTGACGGGAAACTGCCCTGCCTGGTGCAGGTCGATATGGGAGGGATCCCGCAGCAGCTGGCGCAGATAAGCGACCTTCTCATTGGCCGACCAAAGGTAAAACGGGGCCATATCAACCAGGTAAAACAGCGCGGGCAGGAAGTGGAGGTAGTCCCGGGGCCGCAGCCGGGATTCCTGCCGGATGGCTGCCCGGACGTGGAAATAAGCCAGGGGAGAAGAAAGGTAAGCCAGCGGATGGAGGGTCCGGTACAGATGCGGTACGTGGAGAATAAGGCTGGATAAGACCAGGGCGTTGACGAAAAGCGCCAGGGCGCCAATGCTGAGACAGACGCTCAGCAGCCGGTTGGCAAACGGCATAGAGCGGTTCATCCAGGCCAGGGCAACGCCCAGCAGGATGCCAATCATACTAACTGCAATCTGAAAATAAGGCAGTAAAGTCTGCAGCATAGGCCATTAGCCGGTTGACAGCGTCCCATGACACGACCATGTCACGGGACGCCAGCTGAATGCCTGGCCAGTAAAGGGCGATGGGCAGTCAACCGGTAAATGTACAGAAAAGCGGCTGATAACGAATAGGGTGTGCCGACGAAGTGGTAAGAATCAACGAACTAGGTCTGGGAGGCCATTTTTTCGTCCGTGGGGAGCGCCTGCAGCGACGTAAGTGGTTCAGCATCCTGGCTCAGCGCACTCAGTACATCCCCCAGCGCCGCTTCAATGCGTTGCCAGCCCGATTCTTCGTCCAGCTGAATACCCAGAACAGGCCGCCGGTTGTGGGCCTGTAAGGTAAGATGGGCCATGCCGCCAACCAGCAGGGCCATGACCGCCGCATTGTCGCTCCGTCCGGCTAATCGGACTTCTTTGGTCAGGGGGGTCATTACCTGGTGAAACGCTTCGGCGACCGGTGCGGCGGCGGCCTCCTCGGGATCGACCACCATCTGCAGGACCTCGTAGGCCGCCTGGGAGGTTCGGGCCTGCCGAAAGAGGGTGGTCATTTGCTGGTAGAGCCCGGCAAAACGGGAAGAGTCCGTTGGCTCCCCGGTCGGGAGCGGAAAGGTGTACCCACTCCGGATTGACTCCTCGAAGAGACCGGTCAGGCTACCAAAGTAACGGTAAATAAGCACCTTGCTCACGCCGGCCTGTTCCGCGATGCGGTTAATACCCAAACCGTCGAATCCTTCTTCGGCTAGGACCGTCGCCAGGGCCTGCAGGAGACGATGCTTCGTCAGGGCGCGATTCCGGGTCCATTTTTTCGCTTTAACTTCCATAAAGGATGGGTAAGATGGTACAACTAGTAACCTTGAGGGTAACAAATGTAGTACGAAAGTAACGACTGGTGACATTGGAGACTACCAAACCTGTTTCATTTTTTAATTTGCTACAATCTTGCCGGGGCCGGGTAGCCTAATTATTCGAAACAATCGCTGACCCTGGGGTGGTTTATCCAGGAGAAATCCTGACTTTTAGCGTACATGGCCAATATATACACTCCCCGTCAGCAGCGCATTCTGTTGATTGCCAGTCTGATTCTCATTGCCGCATTCATCATCGCCGGTCTGCGCCAATACGCCACCGGGTTTCTGGGCGCGGGCATTCTGTACGTTGTCTTCCGGCCCTGGTTTACCAAGCTTGTCCACCAGCGCAAGATCAACCGCCGGCTGGTGACGATCGGGCTCATGCTGTTTTCCCTGATTGTAATCATCCTGCCGTTTCTGGCCCTGAGTCTGCTCCTGGTGGACCGAATCCAGTATTACAGCCAGAACACAGGCCAGATTCTGGGCGTCATCAGCCAGCTAGAGCGGATTACGGGCTTCCAGATCACTAGCCAGGAGAATGTTCAGTCCCTGGTGCGGCAGGGCGCGACCTTTGCCAGTCGCCAGTTTCCGTCCATCCTCAGCGGTACGCTCGACCTGATTGTCATCATCGGTCTGCTGTACTTCGCCCTATACTTTATGTTCATGGACGAAGATGCGTTTCTGAACGGTTTGCGCCGGTATCTGCCTTTTCGCGACGATACCATCGATGAACTCGGGGAGGACCTGAAGAATAATGTCAACGCCAACGTCCTGGGGCAGGCGCTTGTCTCCATGGTTCAGGCCGTACTGACCGGGGTTACGCTCTGGATTTTCGGGGTACCGGATGCCGCCTTCTGGGGGATGGTGGCCTTTTTCATGGCGTTTATTCCGGTTCTAGGTACACCATTGGTCTGGGGGCCGGCCGGGCTTTACATGCTGGCCCAGGGAGAGACCGGCCGCGGTATCGGGATCCTGGTGGTCGGGGTGGTGGTCATCATCAACATCGACAACCTGCTCCGGATCGCCCTGGCCAAACGGATGGGGGATGTTCACCCGTTCATCACCCTGACGGGGATCGTGCTGGGCGTACCGATTTTCGGTATTCTGGGCCTGGTCATCGGGCCGCTGCTGCTGTCTTATTTTGTCGTGCTCTGGAAGCTTTTCGAGCGCCAGAACCGCAAGCTCTGCGAAGAAGTCTCCAAGGAAGCCGACCAGCAGCAGATCGCCCGGGCAAACCGGCGGGCAGAAGGGGATGGGTAGCGCAGCGGGGAGACTGCGCTACTTCGTTGTTGCTCGTTTACCTAAAATTCAATACGCCTACATCACTTCTTAACACCCCCAAACCAAACCGCCATCTCGCCCGCACCGCGGTTCGACCAGGCGTAGTAGGGGATGAGCATGAGGTTACCGGCGCGCAGGACGGTCACGCCGCCCAGCAGATCGCGCCGGAATTCGGTGGTAAAGGCCTGGCCGGCGGCGACCGTGCGGTTTCGCGCCGAGCCGTCGTTATCGATGCCTTCGGCGCAGTACACCAGCGGCCCGCGTTCGATGGCTACCCGGCCACGGTCGGCCTCGACCTGCTCATTGGCCACCACCTGCCGAACCGGCATCGTCATCCGCAGCGTCACCACATCCCCAGGTTTCCAGCTTCGTTCGATCGTTGCGTACCCGTTTGCCAGCTTCAGCGGGACGGCTTTGCCGTTGACCTGTAGCTCGTAGCCCGGCCGGGCATCATCCTGGTAGCGGTAGAGGCTGCCGGGCATGGGGCTGCCCAGGGCCCAGCCTGGTACGCGCAGACGAAGGGCGAAGGCGGTGGCCTTCTGGGGGCTGACCGTCAAGCGGACCTGGCCGTCCCAGGGGTAATTCGTCTCCTGCCGAAGCGTCAGCGGCAACTGGTTCATGACCAGTTTCGTCTCGTTATCCACGAACAGATTGACCACCACTTCCTTTGGCCGGACGGCGTAGATGTAGCCGGGCAGGGAAGGCAGGAAGCGGACAACGTTGGTCGGGCAGCAGGACGTATTGAACCAGGGCGCCCGGGTGGCGGCGGTACGGACGTTGAAGGGCCGTTTTCCGTCCGATTCCAGCGGATTGACGTAAAAGAACTGGTCACCGCCCAGCGAGACCCCGGCCAGAAAACCGTTGTAGAGGACGCGCTCAAAGACGTCCATGTACCGCGATTCACCCGTCAGCAGGAACATCCGGTGATTCCAGAGCATGTTGGCTACGGCCGCGCAGGTTTCGGCGTAGGCGACATCGTTGGGCAGTTCGTAGGGCTGCCCGAAGGCTTCCCCGTTGGCCCGGGCGCCCAGGCCCCCGGTCAGGTACTGTTTCCGCTCCACCACATCCGTCCAGATGGCTTTCAGGGCCGACAGGTAGGCCGTGTCGCGCTGGATGGCGGCGATATCGGTCATGGCGGCGTACATGTAGCCGGCCCTTACGGCATGCCCCACGGCCTCGCGCTGGCGAACGACCGGCAGGTGGTCCTGGAGATAAGCCGAGCCCTGGCCGGAATGGGCCGGGTCGGGGAACAGGGGCCGTTTGTCGGCCCGCCCGCGCATGTCGAGCAGAAAGCGGGCGAAATCCAGGTAGCGCTGCTCGCCCGTAACACGGTACAGCTTCACCAGCCCCAGTTCAATTTCCTGGTGACCCGGCACGACGATCAGTTTGTCGGGGCCGATGGTCCGCATCAGGTAGTCCGCATTTTTAAGGGCGATATTGAGCAGCGACCGTTTGCCGGTAGCCTGAAAGTGGGCCACGGCTGCTTCGTACATATGCCCGACATTATATAACTCATGGCTGCTGGCCACGTAGGAAAATCGGGTGGCTCCGGCATCGCGGTCCCGGTAAACGGTACTGTCCTTATGAATGGTCCGGATCGTGAACAGGTACCCATCCGGTTCCTGGGCGGCCGCAAAGAGCGTAATCAGGCTGTCGAGGTAGCGGTCCAGCTTCGGATCGTAATGCGTCTGCAGGGAGTAGGCGGCTCCTTCCACCACCTTGAAAACGTCCGAATCATCGTAGCGGATGCCCCGGAATTTGCCCGGTTTCAGCCCGCCCGCCACCGCAAAATTGTCGATGCGTCCGGTTTCCTCGCACTTCCGGAAATCGAAGGGAATGGTGACCGTCCGGTTCGTTTCCAGCCGCGGGTGCCAGAAGCCCTGCTGAATCTTTACACTGGTAAACGGCACCGGTACCCGGGGGTAATCCTGAGCCTGAATTAACCGACAGAAAAGCAAAGCGACAATCAGCGGGAGCGAACGGTTCATGGGCCGATTAAAAGATGATTAAGGCGTGAAAATATACGACGATTCCAGTAATTTTTGGGATTCTTTTTCAGTTATGCGGATAGAAAGGATGCAGTGGGCTTTCGGCCGTTTTTTGCCCCGGCCAGGCGGGTTATTCAGCCGGATAAAGAGGTCGCTATGCGCTGTATGCCGATTAAATGGTAATTAAAAATAGACTAGCCCGATGGGTCATATTAGTTTAAATTAAACCCATCGCCTACTTTTGAATCAACAATCCGTGACATAACGCCGCACCGCGGTTTGCCATGAACCTGAACGTCATCTCTTCCCTGCAGACCTACCGCTTTCAAGCCGGTCTGTCTAACCAAATTGCCGGACAATGGTCGGAGGAACAGGCCCACGCCTGGTACGCCGCACAATCCTGGATGACCGGCTGTAATTTTAACCCGAGCACCGCCATCAACCAGCTGGAGATGTGGCAGGCTGAAACCTTCGATCCCGAGACCATCGACCGGGAACTGGGCTGGGCCGCATCCCTTGGTTTCAATACGATGCGGGTGTTTCTGCACTACATCGTCTGGCAGCACGACCGCGAGGGGCTGAAGCAGCGCATGGATGAATACCTGAACATTTCGATGCGGCACGGCATCCGGACCATGTTCGTCTTTTTCGACGACTGCTGGAATCCCAATCCGCAGATCGGTCCGCAGCCGGATCCCATTCCGGGCATTCACACCTCCGGCTGGGTCCAGTGCCCCGGCCAGAAGGAAGTGTCCGACACGAGCCTGTATCCTATCCTGGAAGAGTACGTAACCGATATCCTGGAAACGTTTGGCCAGGATGAGCGGATCGCCATCTGGGATCTGTACAACGAACCGGGTAATTCAGCCCACGTCAACGAATCGGTGCCCCTGCTGAAGAAATCCTTCGAATGGGCCTGGGCCGTGCGGCCGTCGCAGCCGCTGACGGTAGGGATCTGGAACTTCTCCGAGCAGTTCGATCTGCTGAACACCATGTCGCTGTTTTATTCCGACATCGTCAGCTTCCACTACTACTGGGATATCCCGGGTATGGAAAAGATCATTACCAAGTGCCAGGCCTACCAACGTCCGGTGATCTGCACCGAATACATGGGCCGCACGACGGGCTGTTTCTTCGAGACGCACCTGCCGGTTCTGAAAAAGCACAACATTGCCGCCTTTAACTGGGGGCTGGTCAGTGGCCGCAGCAATACCATCTTCCCCTGGGGTTCGCCCGAGGGCTCCGAAGAGCCGGCGCTGTGGTTCCACGACATCTTCCGCACGGATGGAACGCCCTTCGACGAGCGGGAATTGATGTTCCTCCGCGAGATTCATGCCGAACGGCTGGCTGTTACCAGCGGTGAGGCACTGGTCTCCTGATTAGCTGACTGAATACCAAGCCTGGGCTTAGCCTTTGGGCGGCTGGCAACGTAGCCAGACTTAAAGGCTAAGCTCTAAACCATAGACGATTAAAGCATACTAGTTGTGATAGAACGCGTGATGGTAGATGTACGGTAACAAAAAAAGCTAAAGTCAAAATTTTGGTTTAGAGGGTTGGACAAACCCGTCACCGCGCTCGATGGTGACGGGTTTCTTGTTGTCCGGGGGTCGCGATGAATAAGGATTGGGGGCAACGGCCAACAAAAGGCCGGTTACGCGGGTATACCTGGGAAACGTCTTTGCCGCTATGCCATCCGTCGTTACGCTGAACCTGGACTATTACCTGGATAAACACGGCCCCTGGGACAAGCGCCGGGAGCTGGTGCGGGCCGCGCTGAAATATACGGGAGCCGAGGTGGTGGTGCTGCAGGCCGTAGCGCTGGATCCGGCCTTCGACCGCCGCGACCAGGCCAGCCAGCTGGCGGAGCTCCTGCCGGATTATACCTTCTGCCATTTTCAGCCGGTGGGAAAGACCCTGGATGATCGGGAGGAAGAGCGCCTGACGGGCCTGGCGATTCTGTCAAAAACCGCCCCGGACGAGGTGCATTTTGTGCCCATGGGTACCCGCCCGAATTCGGCAGACCCGACGGCGCGGATTCTGCTGCACGCCCATTTTAACGATCCGGAAGTTGGGCTGCTGAATGTCTTTAACGTGCAGTTTTCCCCTTTCTACGACCAGGCCTACGATAACCTGCGGGAGACGCTGGCCTACGCGAACGTCTTTACGGAGCCGGGCCTGATCATCGGCGATTTCAACCAGCCGGGAAACAGTCCGGCGGTGCAGGACCTGCTCGCCGCGGGCTGGTCCGACGCCTGGATGCTGCTGAACGATAACGATACCGGGTATACCTTCGAAGCGGATGAGCCCACGGTACGCTTTGATCAGGCCTGGAGCAAGGGTCTGGACATTCGCCGGGCCCGGACGGTCACCCACTACCTGGGCGATCTCCGGATGTCGTCCCACCTCGGCCTGCAGATTGGCTGGTAAGCTTTCAAACCCCTACGAACCATACCTAAAGTACCACACCATGCAGCCAACACAACTCAGTTATGAATTACGGGAAGGGCAGTCGGAAGACATGACGCGCCGCCGCTGGATTATCGGCCTTTCCATGGTCGGGGCGGCCATCGGGCAGATTGTTTCCCTCTACCAGACGGGCATTATCAAGCATTTACCCGATCCCCCGATTTCGCTCTTTGATTCCGATAAGGTCGATGCCTCGGACTACGCCTACAAAAGGCTGGATACGCCCGATGCCCTGATGATGCTGGCTAATTATGCCGGGACGGCCTGGCTGGCCGGGGCGGGTGGGCTCAACCGGGCGGAAACCAATCCGGTGCTGCCCATTGCGATGGGAGCGAAGGCGCTGGCCGACACCGCCATCGCCGTTCAGCTGGGCCGGGAAGAATGGCAGGAAAACAAGGCCCTCTGCTTTTATTGCCAGGTAGCGACGGTAGCGTCGATTGCGACCACGGTACTGGCCGTACCGGAAGTGGTCCGGGCATTCCGGACCCTGTTCGGACGCTGATGGCGTTGCCGTAGGCGCAGAAAAGAAAGGATTTTTCGATAACCAGGTCAGCTGACCCCGCCTCAGAGGCTGCTGACCTGGTATTCTTTGTAATTGCCGAGCAGGATGGCGGCCTGGTGAAGCAGTTCCGTCATCTGGATTTCGTCGGAAATCTCGGTGATTTTCCGTTCCATCTTGGTCAGCTCGATGAGGGTGTCACCGAGGGTGATTCCCGAATGCTGACGGGCTCCCTGCATCATGAGTACCTTTCCCAGTTGCAGCAGACTCAGGGAAGTCCGAAGTTCCGGCAGCCGCCGGCTGTAAGGAGTGACTTTTACCGTATTCATAACGTTCGGTGGTTACCCACAAAAGTAGACAAAATATAGTTTGCCGATAAAGCCTATCAGTTTAATTGAATGATTCCGGTGTTTAATATAGGAACGGAAACGCCGGAGTATTTTTCATTAAATAGTCTGACAAACGGCTTTATTTCTGTCTGATAATTACGAATAGATTTACGCAAATATCATTCCTAACTTGTACCGTTTGTTCGGAAAAACGGCTTTTTCGTTCATAAAAGTCGATATTTTATGAAAAGTTATCCGCTTAGTTACTGGAATGGCTAGTCTGTTAAAAATAAATATTCTTGTTTTTGGAAAGTGAATAATTGGTGGAAAAGTGTGGGTCCTGAAACGGCTGGAAACGGCCCGTCGGGGAAGAAGCTTACGGAATCTTAATTGTAATTTAATCAGAGCATGGCAAAGCTACCTGAACCCTGGGAAGGGCTCCTGACGGCGGAGGAAAAACCGGCGGTCATCCTGGATCAAATGGCGGCGGAGGTGGGGCGGGTCCTGAAGGCCGACCGCTGCTTTTTATACGTTCGCCGGCCCGGGGACCGGACCGGCCGGATCGCCTTCTGCTGGCGGGCAAACGATACGGTCCCGGACGTCACCCAGCCCGAGTGGACGGACGAAAGCAGTCTGCCCGGGGAAGGCCCGCTCTATGCCGCAGCCCTGGCGGCCCGGCCTTCGCTTTACGTAGACGATGTGGAAACCGCCCCGCCGGCGGTGCTGAACCGCGACTTTGAAGCCCGCACCTTCGGGCACCGGGCGCTGATCCACGCGCATATCGTCCACGAGGGGGAGCTTCGGGGTATTCTACAGCCGTGCCTGTTTGGCCGGCCGCGTCACTGGACCGACGCCGACCGGTCCCTGATCGAACTGGTGCTGCCCCGGCTGGCCCCGCTGGTCATAGCCTTTGCCGCCGAAACCTAGGGCTGAAGCCAAAAATTACCCATCTTTGGCCCAAAAGAGCCAATGCCTGCACCCGACCTGCTCCGCGTCCACCACATCGCCATTATCTGTGCGGACTATGCCGTATCCAAACGGTTCTATACCGAAATCCTGGGCCTGCGGATCGGACAGGAGGTGTACCGGGCCGAACGGCAGTCCCACAAACTGGATCTCTACCTGGGCGACCAGTACGTGATCGAACTGTTCTCGTTTCCCGAGCCGCCGCCCCGGCCGTCCCGCCCCGAAGCCGCCGGTCTGCGGCACCTGGCCTTTGCCGTCGCCGACCTGGAGCAGGCTAAATCTCGCCTCGAAGCCCAGGGCGTAGCGGTAGAGCCCGTTCGGATCGACGAGCATACCGGCCGCCGCTTTGCCTTCTTCAGCGACCCCGACGGCCTACCCCTGGAGTTATACGAAGCCTAAGACCATCCCCGGCCCAAACCCCGCGACTGAAGACTGAAGACTGAAGACTGAAGACTGATGACTGAAGACTGATGACTGAAGACTGAAGTCTGATTACCAATGACTATAGAATAAGTCGCCTAAACATTTCCCTCCGCCTCCCGTTCGATTTCCGTACCAATGCACGTTCATGCTTATACGGAATGGAAACCTTAACATCGCCTCAAAAAACCGAAAACACGGATGCTTCGGACTATCAGGTAGCCTCTGATGTCGCCGGGCTGAAGATTGTCTTTGTCAACGTATTTTTCATCGGAGAACCCGGAGCGGGCAATCCCTGGGTGCTGGTAGACGCCGGTTTGCAGGGTTCAGCCGGCAAAATCCGGCAGGAGGCCGAGCGCCTGTTCGGCCCCGGCGCGCGGCCCCAGGCCATCGTGCTGACCCACGGGCATTTCGATCATGTCTGCGCCCTGGCTGAGCTGGTGACCGAGTGGGATGTACCCATTTACGCCCATCCGCTGGAAATGCCGTTCCTGCGCGGGAAATCACATTACCCCCCGCCTGATCCGGCCGTTGGGGGTGGAGCGATGGCTTATCTGTCCTGGCTGTTTCCGACGGATTCGACCAAGGCCGGCGAACGCGTGCAGCCGCTGCCCACGGATGGCAGCATTCCGGAACTGCCCGACTGGCGCTGGGTACATACGCCCGGCCATGCACCGGGGCATATCGCCCTGTTCCGGTCGGCAGACCGCGTGCTGATCGCCGGTGATGCCTTCACCAACACCAACCAGAACGCGGCCCTGGCGGTCATGACCCAGCGCGTAGAACTCCACGGTCCGCCCGCTTACTTCACCATCGACTGGGAAGCTGCCAAGCAGTCCATCCGGACCCTGGCCGCGCTGAACCCGACCGCCGCGGGCGTTGGCCACGGCAAATCCATCCGCAGCAGTGCCTTGCCGCAGCGGCTCGAAACCCTGGTGCAGCAGTTTGAGGCGCAGGAAGTACCGAAAGGAGGCCGGTACGTGCGTCAGCCCGCCCATACCGACGAAAACGGCATTGTCGATATGCCCGCTCCGGTTTCCTACCACGTCGCCCGCGCCATCGGCATCGGCCTGCTGGTGGGGACGGTTATGTATTTGTTGGGGAGCCGAAGGAATGAAGAATGAAAAGTTAAAAATTAAAAGTAGGCTACGCCAGAAAGCTAGCCGCTAGGCGAAGCCTACTTTTAATTTTTGATTTTTAACTTTTAACTAAAATCCCGCCGCCTGCCCATCCTTCCGCGGATCCGAGGCGCCGTGGTAGACGCGGTTGCGGCTGTCGTAGAGGATGGCCTGGTAGCCGCCGTAGATGCCGGTATCGTAGCCGATTTTGTGGCCGCGCCGCATCAGTTCCCGGATGGTTTCGTAGGGAAAGCCGGACTCGAGCGTGATCAGGCCTACGTCGGTCATGCGTTCGCCCGTCGGCTGGGAGGAGCCCTGGTGGTCGATGCGGGGAGCGTCGCCGGCCTCCTGGATGTTCATGCCGAAATCAATGAGGTTCATCACGATCTGCACGTGGCCGAGGGGCTGAAAGCTGCCGCCCATCACGCCGAAACTCATGAATGGCTGCCCGTCTTTGGTAATAAAGGCGGGGATGATGGTGTGGAACGGTCGTTTGTGCGGCGCGTAGGTGTTGTTCTGGCCCTCCGTGAGGCTGTACAGCTGGCCCCGGTTCTGGAACATAAAGCCCAGGCCGTCGGGGACCATACCCGAGCCGAACACCTGCGAAATGCTCTGGATGAGGGAGACCATGTTGCCCTCGCTGTCGGCAATGGTCAGGTATACCGTATCCCCGCCGTTGAGGGCCGTGTTGTAAGCCCCGGCGTCGATTTTGCTGGCCGCCTTTTCGGGATCAATCAGTTTACGGCGTTCGGCCGCGTAAGCCTTCGAGATCAGCTGCCGGACCGGAATCCGCGCAAACTGCGGATCGGCATAGTAGCGGGCGCGGTCTTCGTACACCAGTTTTTTCGCCTCCATGAACAGGTGGAGGTGCTCGGGACTACCCCAGGGAATTTTGGCGAAATCGTACCCTTCCAGGATGTTGAGCATCTGCAGCACGGCTATGCCCTGCCCGTTGGGCGGAAGCTCCCAGACGTCGTAGCCCCGGTAATTGGTGGAAACCGGGTCGATCCAGTCGGAAGTGTGTTCGGCCAGGTCGCGGTAGCTGAGAAAACCGCCGACCCGTTTCATGAAAGCGTCGATGGTGCGGGCCAGATCCCCTTTGTAGAACGCATCCCGCCCGCCCCGGGCGATCTTCTCGAGCGTAACCGCCAGGTCCGGGTTGCGGAACACCTCACCCCGTTTGGGCGCTGCACCCGTCGGCGCAAAGGTCTTCAGCACGTTCGGCAGTTCACCATACCGTTTCACCATGGGTTCCCAGTAATAGGCCGTTTCGTCGTGAACCGGGAAGCCCTCCCGGGCGTAACGGATGGCCGGGGCCAGGAGCCGATCCATGGGCAGCTTCCCGAATTTTTTGTGCAGCTCGAACCAGCCGTCCACGCAGCCCGGCACGGAGACCGGCAGGGGACCGGAGGGAGGAATAGACGTCAGACCCCGTTTTTTGAATTCGTCGAGCGTGAGACTGTAAGGAGAGCGTCCGGACGCGTTCAGGCCGTGGAGCTTTTTGGTTTTAGCGTCCCAGACAATCGCAAAGAGGTCACCACCGATGCCGTTCATGTGGGGTTCGACCACGCCGTCGACCGCGTTGGCGGCAATGGCGGCGTCTACGGCACTGCCGCCCGCCCGCAGCACGTCCAGCGCCGCCTGGGTGGCCAGGGGATGCGACGTACAGGCCATACCGTTACGGGCCATGACGACCGATCGGGTGGCAAAGGAACGGCCCGTGAGGCGATCCTGGGCCTGGGTGTACAGGCTTAGCAGGACCACCTGGGCGATCAGCAGACTGGTACGGGTAAAGGTCATCGGAAGGGGTAGGTTAGGGCAAAAACAGGCATTTTGTCCTAAATATGCGTGTTTTTGTCGGGAAAGTACTACAGCGATACCACCCACGGCCGTATACTTGTGAACAGCATTTATCCGGACGGTTCGCCTACTGGTGTAGCCTGGTCTGCCGATAAATAGTAACGTTGAGTAAATCAGCAAAGCGTCTGCGAATCGTGGGCGCTTTCTTATTGTGGAAGTTCTCCAATGGCCGGGTTCCTGCCGGACAGGCAATTAAACGACAAAACCCTACCGGGCAGCAGGGCTTTGGATTAAGCAGGAATACGGTGAGTAAATCAGTTAGGCCAAACTAAAATGAATCAAAATACGAAGCAAGATTGATCTGAAAAAAATTTTATCAGACACCTGCAGCTGCCCGGAACTGGGGTTTAAACTCACCTTCGCCAATCCCCGGCTGGCTCAAGCGCTCCTCAGCCAGATAGCTACTTCATCCCCGGCAAAACTGGCTCCTGCCACAATTCAATTGGTCTTCTGCGTCGATCCGCTGCCAATTCCCGCCCTTTTTGCGTGCCAGGGACTGAATTGCCGGACAGGCGATCCGGATCCGGCACGTTTTGATCGTCAGTAGTCCTCCAATTCCCCTTTCGCGGAAACGCCCGGCGGGGCCCTTCCAGCAGTTCACATCTTTATGCGATTGTCCGGCGTGCCTGGGTTGCCCAACTTTGCAGCAACCCAAACAACAAAGACTAATGAACACGCTTTACCTGGTTCGCCGGGCGGGATGGACCGCCCTCTTTTTCTGCTTCCTGTCGGCCGTCCTGGCCCAGACACCCGCCGGGGTCGTTACGGGTGAGGTGAAGGACGCCGCCGGCAAACCGATGGAGTTCGTAACGGTGCTGCTGCTCCGCGCCAACGACTCGACCCTGGTGAAAGGGGAATTCAGCGATGCTGCCGGTAAATACCGCATCGAGGGCGTAGCGGCCGGTACCTACCGGATAGCCACTTCGCTGGTCGGTTTTCGGAAAGCCCAGTCGGCGCCCTTTACCCTTTCCGACGGACAGACCAGTTACGCCGTTCCCGGGCTGACGCTCCAGGAGGACGCCCGGACGCTCAGTGAGGTGAAGGTAACGGCCAAAAAGCCCTTCATCGAGCAGCATCCCGATAAAACCGTCGTAAATGTCGAAAACAGCATCGTCGCCACGGGCGGTAACGCCCTGGAAGTGCTCGAAAAGGCACCGGGCGTGGTAGTGGATCAGCAGAACGACCGGCTGCAGCTCAAAGGCCGGGATGGCGTGCTGGTCATGATCGACGGTAAGCCGAGTTACCTCTCGTCCAACGAAGTCATGAATCTGCTGCGCAACACCCCCAGCGGCAGCGTCCAGAGCATCGAGATCATTTCCAAACCGTCCGCCAAGTACGATGCCGCGGGTAATTCGGGTATCATCAACATCCGCCTGAAACGCAATACCTCCGCGGGCGGCACCAACGGCTCGGTGACCCTGGGCGGTGGTTATGGCCGGTATCCAAAAGCCAATGCGGGCGTCTCCCTGAACCACCGGGCGGGAGCCTGGAGCCTCTTCGGCAACTACAATTACGATTACCGCAAAAGCTGGGGTAGCATAGATGTGCTACGCTGGCTGGGGAAAGGAACCGATACCGTTACTTCGGTCCGGAACCTGGGCTACCGGCCCAACGACAACCGGAGCCACACCTTCAAGCTGGGAGCGGACTACGCCCTGAGCCCCAAATCGACCATCGGCCTGCTGGCTAACGGTACATTCGCCGACAACCGGGCCCAGATCTACAACAGCAACTACGTCTACGACCGCCAGGGAACCTATTCCAGCCGGACCACCTTCATCAACGGCTCCAACCGGAATACGCAGCGGCTGGTGACCAACGCTTTCTTCCGCCATCAGTTCGACAGCACCGGCCGGGAACTGACCGTCGACGCGGATTACTCGAACGTGCAGATCAGTCCCTTCGACCGGATGACTACGCGGTACTACAGCGCGGGCGACGAAGAACTGGGCCGACCCCTGTTTCAGCGGAACACTTCGCCCTCGGAGGTGACCATCCGGGCCGCCAAACTTGATTACGTGCATCCGTTCGGCAAAAAAGGTCGGCTGGAAGCCGGCTTGAAGAGCAGCTACGTCACGACGGATAACGACGTGCTGTTTGAAAACCAACTGGACGGAAGCTGGTCGACCGACCCCCGCCGGACCAACCACTTCGTCTACGACGAAACCATCCACGCCGCCTACCTAAACGGCAGCCGCACCGCCCAGGGCTGGACCGTCCAGGCGGGCCTGCGGCTGGAGCAGACCCTGTCGCGGGGCAATTCGGTGACGCTGAGCAAGATTGTCGACCGCCAGTACCTGAACCTGTTCCCCAGCCTGTTCGTGACGCGGAGCCTGGGCGAAAATCACCAGCTGCGTTACGCCTACAGCCGCCGCATCGATCGCCCGAGCTACTTTGACCTCAACCCGTTCGTGTACGTCATGGATGTATACACCTATCGGGAGGGCAATCCCTTCCTGCGGCCGCAGTACACCAACGCCTTTGAAGTGGCTTATACGTACAAAGGGCAGTCGACGATCAGCTTTTCCTACAACCGGACGAACGACGTCATGACGCAGGGGCTGGAGCAGATCGGCGAGCAGCTGAAGCAGACCTCGGTTAACCTGGGCCTGGTCCATAACTACAGCCTCAGTCTGAGCAGCCCGCTGGCCATTACCCGCTGGTGGAACACCCGGACGTCGGTGGACGTCTTCACCAACCGCTACAACGCCACCTACCTGGGCGAGCGCCTGGACCGCTGGGGTGTCGGGGCCAACGTGAACACCAGCCACAGCTTTGTTTTGCCCCACGGGCTGACGGCCGAACTGACCGCCTTTTACAATTCGCCTTTCGTGGATGGGATGTTCAGCGGCCGCGGCTTCGGGCAGATCGACCTGGGTGCCCAGAAAAGCATCTGGAACAAAAAAGGAACGCTCCGCCTGAACCTGACGGACCCGCTCTTCATCAGCCAGTTCCGGGGCGAGGTGGAGAACGCCCTGACGCACATCCGCTTCACCAACCGCCGGGAAAGCCGCAGCATCCGGCTGACGTTCACCTACAACTTCGGCAACAGCAAAATCCGCATCAACCAGCGCCGCGGCGGCTCGGAAGACGAGCAGCGGCGGGTGGGGCAGTGAGACAAGGATTGAAGGATTGATGGATTGATGGATCTATAGTGTTTCTTATCAGAACGGCTATAGATCAATCCTTCGATCCTTCAATCCTTCGATCAATCTTTACCTTGCTAACTTCTCCTCATCCCAGACAACACTACGCCAGAAATGGAGTTAGTATAGTAGTACTGTATGACAATTTGAGGATGAAGGAACGAAAGCTAATCATCGGTATAAGCATCGCGTTGCTGGTCCTGGGTGGGCTGGCGACGTTCTTTTATTTTAAGAAGCAAAAACAGGCCGGTGGCGGTTCGGACGAAGTGGTCTGGAACCGGGAGCGGGCGGGGAGTCTGCTCCGCGAACTCAGCGCCATGGCCGATTCGGTCGGGATTGATACGGCCGGAATGCAGCTGAGCGCGGCGGACAACGAGGCCAAAGCCAACGCCAAGTTCGTCCGGATGCTGATGGAGCTGCGGTACGGCATCGAGCCGGGCGGGCTGGTGCAGCAGAAGCTGAAAGAGAACGTGGATACCACCTGGGCCTGGACGGTCCTGAAGCGATCCATGGAATCCGACCGCTCGCTGCGGGACTCCGCGCTGGTAGCGGCCTCGTTTACGCCCTATGCCCAGTTGGTTCGGCACTACGACGCGCTGCGGGCGGGAGCTTCAGCCGATACGCTGAAGGCCCTTCGGAAAACGCTGAATTTTTACCGCTACCTGAACCGGTTCGACCTCGATAAGTTCGTCGTGGTCAACATCCCGGCGGCGGAGCTGAACGTCTACGACCAGGTCGGGAAACGGCTGATGCCCATGGAGGTGATCGCCGGGAACCTGAAGAACCCGACGCCGCTGTTTACCTCGTATCTGACCGAGATTACGGCTTATCCCTACTGGAACGTACCGGAGGGCATTGCCGTGAAGGAACTGCTGCCGAAGATTCAGCGGGATCCGGGTTACCTCGACAGCCAGAACCTGCAGGTAATCGACCGGCGGGAAAAAGAGGTGGATCCCTATACCATCGACTGGGCCAGTCTGTCGGCGGACAATTTTCCGTACCGGCTGCGGCAGACCTCCGGGTGTCACAACTCGCTGGGGCTGATCAAATTTACGCTGACGGGGCCGGGTGCCATCTACATGCACGATACCAACGCCCGGAACCTGTTTTCGGCCACCAATGACCGCTGGCGCAGCCACGGCTGTATGCGGCTGGAGAAACCCGTAGAGTTAGCCAACTTCCTGCTGCAGGAGCCTAAGTTCGACGAGGGCTTCTACAACCGCTGTCTGATCAACCAGAAACCCGAGGGCTTCAAACTCCCCCGGCCGTATCCGGTCTTCGTGATCTACAACCTGGCGGACGTGGATTCTGGGGGGCAGTTGCGGTTTTATAAGGACGTGTATAACAAGGGGTGAAGGATTGAAGGACTGAAGGATTGATTTTCTATAGTCGTTCTGATGAGAATCACTGTAGATAAATTATTCCTTCAATCCTTCACTCCTTCAATCCTTACAAAATAAAGCTCGACCCCTTCAAATAAGTCTGATCAGGGGAGTAGACAAACAGGCAGGAGCCGCCTTTGATGGCCTGAATGATGGGCTTGGAGAGTTCGTTGGAAACGGCGGGACAGCCCTGGCTGCGGCCCAGGCGGCCCGTGCGGCGGATGAAGTCTTCGCAGACGTAATCGGCGCCGTGAATGACGATAGCCCGGTCGTAGGCATTGTCGTTAAAGCCTTTTTCCAGGCCGCGGAGTTTAAGCGAAAGCCCGTGTTTACCCTGGTAGGTTTGCATGGTCTGGTAAAAACCCAGGCTGGACTTATAGGAAGAATTCGTGTTCGAAAAGTCGCGGGCAAGGAGTTCGCCGGAGTTGCGGCCGTGGGATACGTAGGTGTGAAAGAGAAGCCGCCGCTCCACCAGATCGATGACGTAGAGCCGCTTCTGGCTCGACGGCTGGCTGAGGTCTACAATGGAAAGAATTGGCTTGGTGAACTGGTACTTGCCCAGCCCCTTCAGTGCGTACTCAAACACCGAGCGCTTGAGACCCATTTCTTCCAGATTCAGTTCCGAATAAACTTCCCGGTACAGGACCGTAGTCACAGGCGTGAACCGGACGTAATGGCTGTAGCCAGGGAGCGTAAAGAGGGTTAGAAGCAAGAGGACGATAGCCTTTTTCATATAGAACAAGTATGCTACGTTGTAACGATCTGATTCATAACGCGCAAGCCTGACAGATCATTCAGTGATTGCTTTAATTTAATCTGAAAATAGGTACTAATCGCAAAAAACGCACCATGAACGCGAAGAAAATGAGTTCCATGGCCCTTTTGCTGGGCCTGCTGAGTACGGTGGATATGGCCTGCGCCCAGTCGGGCACGCCCCAGCAGTCGACGGGACCTTCCCCGGCCCGAACCGCGGCATCACCGGCTCAGGGAATTACCACCGGCAAAAACCTGGCCGAGAGCGCCGCCCTGTCGAAGGATCATACCATTCTGCTGAGCGCCCTGAAAGTGGCGGGGCTGACCGATAAAGCTGTTTCGGGCGGGCCTTACACCGTTTTTGCACCGACTAACGCCGCTTTCCGCAAGCTGCCTTCGGGCATGCTCGACAACCTGCTCAAACCGGCGGGCCGTCCCCAGCCGAACCGGATTCTGGGCGTCCATGTGGTGGAAGGGAACCTGCTGACGTCCGCGCTGCAGGATGGGCAGCAGCTGAAAACCGTTTCGGGTGAAACGCTGACGGTGCAAAAGCAGGGTGACACGGTCATCCTGACCGACCTGAAGGGAGGCATGGCCCGGGTGCAGCAGCCGGATATTCAGGCGACCAACGGGGTCGTCCATTCGGTTGATACGGTCTTAATGCCGAACGAATAAAACGATTGGCGATCGCCCCGGGGCGATCGCCAATCAAATTCCTACTCTATACAGAACTCCCGCGTTTTGATCCGGATGGTCCAGAAGTGCGACGTCAGGGCGTAGTTCGACTGCTTGAAGGTGTAGTAGCCCGGCGCCGAGCCCGCTTCGATATCGTAGGATTTACCCGGACTCATGTCCATCGTCTGGGCGCTGAAGGAGGTTTTCCCCAATTCGTATCGTACCGGCGGCAGGGTAATCCAGCGGCCAACGGCATCTCCCGTCGCGGGGTTTACCTCCCGGAAACGGGCGGAGAGAACCTGCGTCGGTAGCTTGGATGCGTCGATCTTCGGGCAGGGGAATTCCAGTGAGATCGTGACCGGCCGGGGCCCCGGGGGATTCGGATCCGGATTGGGGTTCGGATTAGGATTCGGGGTAGGGTTCGGGTTGGGATTGGGGTTCGGATTTGGATTCGGGTTTGGATTCGGGTTTGGATTGTGAACCGGAGGCGGAGGCGCAACGAAATGCGTCAGATCGATCGTAACCCGGTCGGCCGTACAGGCGTCGACCTCCGCCGAGCTAGCCACGGCCGCGCTGAAGGAATCATACAGGACCAGGCGAACGCGCTGGTCGTTCCAAAGGCCACCGGTACGAATCAGCTTGCCGTTTTCCATATCGGTCGTCCCGTTCTGCAGGACCGCCCGGGTCGTAACGTCCTGGAGTTCCCAGCGGTAGCGGCGGTCGGTACCCGGGTAATTGGTCCGGGCCTGGAAAACCAGCTCGCCGGGGCAGCGCTCCCGGGTAAAGGCCGCCACGTAAAGCGACAGGTGAGAAAGAGAAGCAACGCATTCCAGTCCCGTGCCGCTGGCCTGTACTTCGGCCGGCGATTCCTGCCGCCAGCGTTCGGTGGTCGGGTCGTAACTGAAGAGGGGGATCCGGTCGCCGGGCTGAATCTTACGCCGGGCGAAGGGATGATAGGTCTCGGGGTTCACCGAAAATACCAGCCGGATGGGTTGGGTAAACGTCTTGACAACCTCATAGGATTCATTGTACACCTTGATCCAGGTGGCCCCGGCCACCGACAGGATGGTCTGGGTTCCGCCCGTCCGGTCGCCGATCTGGGGCGCCGGAATGGTGCCTTTATTGGGCAGTTCCGCGGTGGCTTTGGCGAGGGTGCTGTTGTCGATCGGGTCGACGCTGACGGTCAGCTGGCCGCTGACAGGCGCGCCGGCGGCGTTCTTAACCTGAGTGCCGGCGGGGATGGTAACCGTCGCCTGGCTGGCCGCCGTAGCCGAAGTAGGCTGGGTCTGGACCGTGACGGGGACCGTTACCGTGCCCTTGTCGTCGGTCTTCCCGGTCTTTACCGTGATATCTCCATTATCTTTTTTAGACTTTAGCGACAGGTAAACCGACCGAAAGTTTCGGTTGCTGAGCACCTGCGACTGAACGAGGTCAAAGAAGCCGTCGGCCTTGGCGACGATATTGAACCGCAGCGGCTGGGCGGTGGTAGGGAGAGCGGTGGAGTCCAGGGCCAGGTACAGCAGCCCATCGGGCGTTACCCGGAAGCGGCGGGAGTTCAGCGTGGTGACCACCTTGTCGGCGTCCGGGCCGCTGATGCTCACGTTGATTTTATCGGGCAGTTTGCCGTCCGAAGTCTCAAACTGAACTTCGGCGACGGGTTCGAGGGCCGGTCGGAAGCGAAGCTCCAGGCCTTCAACGGGGTTACGACATGCTTTCAGGGCGCCAACTAGGAGCAGGAGCAGGAGGGCAATTCGTTTCATGGGGCAGCCGTTACGCGGTGGGTAGTACGGATATACGGCGCAACCTAGCAAAAAGTGCTGTCAATCAGAAGTAAACCGCACAAAAAAGCCCGGAATTGATCCGGGCTGGGGCTTTTTGCCTTAGTGCTGGTGTCCGCCGGGGCCGTGGACGTGGCCGTGGGCAACTTCTTCAGAGGTGGCGTCGCGCACTTCGACCACCTGGACATCGAACTGGAGTTCGACACCCGCCAGGGGGTGATTGGCATCGATGGTCACCTGGTCGCCGCTAACCCCGGTCACGGTGACAACCTGGCCGTGGTTGGCGTGGAACTGCATGCCAACCTGTACGTCGTTATTCCCGAAAGCCGAGCGGGGCACTTCCTGAATCAGTTCCGGATCCCGTTCGCCGTAGCCATCTTCGGGGGCAACCGTCAGTTGAAATTCATCGCCAGTCTGATGGCCTTCCAGTCCATTTTCCATTCCCGGTATCAGGTTCCCTTCACCGTGCAGGTAGTACAGCGGATCGCGACCTTCGCTGGAATCCAGTACCTGGCCCGCGTTATCACGCAGGGTGTAGTGAATGCCCACTACTTTGTGTTTCGAAATTTGCATGGTATCGTAAGTTTGGTTCGATGCCTTCGGGTGGCCTGCCGGGGCACGGATCCTGCCGGAGCGCATATTCGCGTAAAGATGGGACAGATTGCCCGTGGAAACAACCGGCCGATCGGCCAAAGGATAGCCGAAAGGCAGAAATGATTGAACGGTCAGGCCAATACGCCGACCAATTTTTTTGGCCGCCTGCTGATTTCCGGGACCGTTATACGACCTTTGCGCTTCCATGAACACGCGTTCCTTTCTGCTCTATAAGCCTTACGGTATGCTGACGCAGTTCTCCCGCGAGGGCGACAAGCCGACGCTGGCGGATGTGGCCTTCCCGTTTCCCCGGGACGTTTACCCGGTGGGCCGGCTGGATGCCGATAGCGAAGGCCTGCTGCTGCTGACCAGCGACCGGACGCTGAACCACCGCCTGCTGAATCCCCGCTTCCGCCACCAGCGAACGTACTATGTGCAGGTCGACGGGGCAGTGAATGAGGAAGCCTGTCGGCAACTGTCGGCGGGGGTGACCATTACCGTCGACGGAAAACGGTATGATACGCTGCCGGCCCGGGCGATGCCCATCGCCGAGCCACCGCTGCCCCCGCGCAACCCGCCGGTCCGCTTCCGGGCGTCGATTCCGACTTCCTGGCTGGCCATAACGCTGCACGAAGGCAAAAACCGGCAGGTCCGGAAGATGACCGCCGCGGTCGGTTTCCCCACGCTGCGGCTGGTCCGCTGGGCCATCGAATCCCTGACGGCCGAAGGGCTGCAACCCGGTGACGTCCGGGAACTCACGAGCCACGAACTACGGCAGGGCCTGCGGCTGAGCCACTAACCACCGACCATGAGCGCGTTTTTTGATATCGATACCATCTTTTTCACGGCCCTGGGGTATCCCATGAGCTACCTCGAATTTTTCGGGACGGTTTTCGGCGCCCTGGCCGTCTGGCTTTCGGTCCGGGCCCATATCGGGAGCTGGCCCGCCGGCATCGTCAGCGTTTCGCTCTTCTTTTTTATATTTTACCAGATCCAGCTCTACCCGGACATGTTCCTGCAGATCTTCTTTCTGGTGACGAACATCATCGGCTGGTGGCGCTGGAAAAACCCGGCGGCGGGCGAGGAGGATCGCCGGAACGAATTGCGGGTGACGCGGCTGTCGAACCGGAATTTCGGGTTGATTCTGCTGGGGGGCGGGCTGGCGACGGTCGCCTTTGGAACGGCGGCCGGGCGGCTCCACGAGTGGTTTCCGGTGCTGTTTACCAAACCCAGCGCCTTCCCTTACCTGGATTCGTTTACCTCCGTGATGAGCATCGTGGCTACCTACCTGCTGATTCAGGAGAAGGTGGAAACCTGGTACGTCTGGCTCGTCGTCGACGCCCTGAGTGCGTACATGTATTTTGTCAAGGGCGTTAAATTGATCGGCATTGAATACGCCGTCTACTGCCTGGTGGCACTGGTCGGCGTCTACAACTTTACCCGAGAATACCGTCAATACCAACCCCGGCCCGCATGACGTCCGAACCCCTGCTGATTTGTCTTTATGGCCCGGAGAGCGTCGGTAAAACGACGCTGGCCCGGCAACTCGCCGACCACTATGGCACTGTCTACGTGCCCGAAGTGGCCCGCGATCTGATCACCTCCAACGAGCTGACGCCCGCCGACTACGAGCGCATCGGGTATGCCCAGACGGCCGCCATTCAGGCCGCCCGGACCCGGGCAAACGGCGTCCTGATCTGCGATACGGACGTCATCACCACCATCGTCTATGCCGAGACCTACCTGGGCGCGGCCCCGGCGGTGCTGTTCGAACTGGAAAAGGAGGTTTGCTTTGATCAGTATTTTCTCCTGCACATCGACGTACCCTGGGTGGCCGACGGCCTCCGCGACCTGGGCCACCGCCGCCAGGAAATGTTCGACCGGTTCCGGCAGGCGCTGGCGGAAAGGAACCGGGCCTATACGCTGGTTATGGGCGACTGGAACCGCCGCCGGGCGATTGTTACGGCCGCAATCGACGAACACCTCCGCGCCCGGTCGCTAGGCCGGTAAGGTCAGTCCGTCGCCGAGCCGGAATACCTCCTTGAGGCAGCGGGCCGTCAGCACGGCATCTTCCAGGGCGTTGTGGTATTCGTCTTCCCGCTCGAAACCGAAGTAGCCCGCAATGGCTTTCAGGCTAAGACCTTTGGGCGTGTTGCGGCCGTTTTTCTTCAGGATCCGGAAGACAAAATACCCGAGTGTGTGAAGATCGACCAGCGTGCGGGAATACGGCCATTTCTGCTTTTCCAGCCGGTAAGCCTCCTTCAGAAAATTGATATCATTGATCACGCTCTGGCCGCAGATGATGACGTCGCGCAGGTAAGGCGTCTTGTCCAGCTGCCCCGGCGGGAGGCGGATGCCCAGCTTCTCGAGGATCCAGTCTTCCAGGGCCGGCAGGACGTCGTAGATCATGGGGGCATCCTCCAGTTCTTCTATAGAGAGATTATGGATCTTCTCCGAATGCGACGAAAAGGCATCTTCGTTTTCGGGGTACACATTAGTCAGGTAGCGGCCTTTCTCCACCCACTGATCATCGAACAGAACGGCCCCAATCTGGATAATTTCGTTGTAATCCGGCTCCGGGCCGGTCATTTCCAGGTCTAAAACTAAAAAAGGCATACGGCAAAAAGAGGTAGAAACCGGCGGAAGGAGCAACACTACTGCGGGTAGCAAAAGCACTTCCGACGGTGAAAGTGACCAAAAAAGGTGAAAAATAACGCTACAATTTTTCAGGGGCCGAACGTTTCGCCGGCAGTGCGGGTTTTATATGTGTTGTTTTTACACGGAAAGCCCCGGTTGATCCCAGCCGGGGCTTTTTATTTGCCGGCCGCGAAACTACGCTTCGTCGAGCATCGCGATCCGGTCGCTATGCCGTCCGCCTTCGAAAGGCGTATCCAGCCAGATCCGGACAATCTCCAGCGCCAGGTCCGGCGATACCAGCCGCTGGCCCAGGGATATAACGTTGGCGTCGTTATGCTGCCGGCCCAGCCGGGCGGATTCCTTGTTCCAGCAAAGGGCGCAGCGCACGCCCCGGACGCGGTTGGCCATCATGGCTTCGCCGTTGCCGGACCCGCCCAGGACGATGCCCCGCTCGACCTCGCCGCGGGCCACGGCTTCGGCTACGGGGCGGATAAAGCGGGGGTAATCGACCGACTGCTCCGAGTCCGTTCCCATATCCACCACTTCGTGTCCCAGATCCTGGAGTTGTTGTTTGATCAGTTCCTTATGGCGGAAGCCCGCGTGGTCGGCGCCGATGGCAATTTTCATGGGGTTGGTTGGTTATTCGGCGCAAATAAAACAAATTGCCGCCAGTCCACAGTAGGCCGAATCGCCGGCCTGTAGCCCGCGCCGCCCATGACCGCTCAGCACCAGTCGCTCCCCGCTACCCTTGTTTTCATCTTCGGGGGCAGCGGCGATCTGAATTTCCGCAAACTCACCCCGGCTCTTTTCAACCTGTTTATTGACCGTTACCTGCCCAGCCCTTTTGCCGTGGTCGGCCTGGGGCGCAGCGATTACGATGACGACCGGTTTCGGGAGCGGCTGCTGGAAGGCGTCCGCTCGTTTTCCCGCCGGAAAGAGGCCGTGGACGGTCCCTGGAAGGAATTTGCGCCCCTGGTTTCCTACCAGCGGTTCGATGTCGAAGACGATACCGCCTACGAGCGCCTTTCCGAGATTGTCCAGGAAAAGGAAGCGGCCTGGGGAACGAGCCCGCACGTGATTTTCTACCTGGCCGTGGCTCCGCAACTCGTGCCGGGCATTGCGACCAAACTAGGTACGCTGTCTCTCTGCCGGAATACGGGCTGCGTGCGGATCGTCGTCGAAAAACCTTTCGGGCACGACCTGGCCAGCGCCCGGGAGCTGAACAAACTCCTGGCCAGCCGCTTCGCCGAGGAGCAGATCTACCGCATCGATCATTACCTGGGCAAAGAAACCGTCCAGAACATCCTGGCCCTGCGGTTTGCCAACGCGCTCTTTGAACCCATCTGGAACCGGCATTATATCGAGGAGGTGCAGATCACCGCGGCCGAGACGGTCGGGCTGGAAGGCCGGGGCGGCTACTACGAAAAGTCCGGAGCGCTGCGGGATATGGTGCAGAACCACCTGCTGCAGCTGCTCTGCATGATCGCCATGGAACCACCCGTGACATTCGAAGCCAACGAGGTCCGCAATAAAAAAGTGGCCGTGCTCAACGCCATCCGGCGGTATTCGCCCGCCGAAGTCCGGGAATACGCCGTCCGCGGGCAATACGGCGGGGGCGAGGCCCACGGCAAATCGGTGACCGCCTACAGGCAGGAGCCGGGTGTGGCACCCGAGTCGGCGACGGAAACCTTCGCGGCCGTTAAGTTTTACGTCGATAACTGGCGGTGGGAAGGCGTTCCGTTTTACGTGCGGACCGGGAAGCTGCTGCCCCAGAAGACTACCCTCATCACCATTCAATTTAAATCAGCGCCGCCCTACGCCTTTCCGGCCGAGGCTACCCAGACCTGGCGAAAGAACCGGCTCCTGATCAGCATTCAGCCCGAGATGGACATCAGGCTGCGGTTTCAGGCCAAACGCCCGGGACAGACGCTTTCGCTGAATCCGGTAGAGATGGTGTTCCGCTACCAGGACGCCTTCGACGGCCAGGAGCCGGAAGCCTACGAAACCCTGCTGCTGGACGTGATGGCGGGCGACGCGACGCTCTTCATGCGGGCGGATCAGGTCGATTCGGCCTGGCAGGTCGTGACGCCCATCCTGGATGCCTGGGCGGCCCGCCCGCCGGTGGATTTCCCGAATTACAGCCCGGGAACCTGGGGGCCGGAAGATGCCGAGGCGCTGGTGGCGCGGGATGGGTTTCACTGGATTAATCTGCCGATTTCGTAAACGGACCCAGGCCCGGAGCAGGGTTGGCAAACGTGGCCGGTGGTGATCCGGTCATCTCCGCGAAACCCCTGCCTGCCCTTCCGGTTATAGTACCATGCACACCTACGCTACGCCTGCCGACCTGGTTGCCGCCTTCGCCGACTGGCTCGTCGAACACATCCGGGAGACGCTGCTTCGCCAGCCCCGCTTTACGCTGGCCTTGTCCGGGGGAAACACCCCGAAGGCGCTCTACGAACGGCTGGCCACGGAGCCTTACCGGGACGCCATCGACTGGCACCGGCTCCATATTTTCTGGGGCGACGAGCGGTTTGTGCCGTTTGACGACGAGCAGAACAATGCCGGCGTGGCCTTCCGGACCCTGCTGGGAAAAGTGCCGGTGGTCGGCGCGCAGGTCCACCTCATGCGGACTACAGGCGAGCCGGAAGCCGAAGCCCGGCGGTACGACGGTCTGCTGCATACGTATTTCGATAACCATGCCTATACGTTCGACCTGGTGCTGCTCGGCATGGGCGCAGACGGGCACACGCTTTCCCTGTTTCCGGGGACGCCCGTAGTCGGGGAAGATACGGCCTGGGCGGCGGCGTTTTTCCTGGAATCGCAGGCCATGCACCGCCTGACCCTGACGGCACCGGTGGTCAACCGGGCGGCGCAGGACGTGTTTCTGGTGACCGGGGCGGACAAAGCCGAGGCGCTGAAAGCCGTCCGGGAGGGGGTCTACCAGCCCGAAACGTATCCCGCCCAGCGCATTCAGCCTAGCCCCGGGCAGCTGCGGTGGTTTGTGGATGAGGCGGCGGCCCGCTTACTGGATCAGGCCAGAAATACTGACCTATGATTCCAACGTCCTGGGTGCGACCTGGGTCTATAGCAAAACGGAACGGAAATCGCACATAACTGCATGAAAAAGCTCTCGTTTACCCTTACCATCCTGGCGGCCCTCTGGCTGGGCGGCTGCCAGCAATCGGACCTTCGGCCGGATGATCAGATCAAGGCCGAGCCGTCCCTGGCGCAGGTTCCCCAGGGGGTCCTCAATGCCATCCGGTCCGCTTACCCGGCGGCGACAGAACTGACCGCCAGCGAACTCGACAAAGGCAAGGTCTGGGAAATCCGGTTCCGCGTCGGCGGCGTGGTCCACCAGGCGAAAGTGGACGTGAAAGGCGTCATTCTGGAAGCCTACGCCCAGGACGGAGCCTCCGGCCGCGTGGCTTCTTCCCTGCCGGCCGCCGCTCAGGAGTTTTTGCAGAAGACATATCCGGGTTTTGTGCTGGTGGACGTGGCCGAGGGGCAGATGAATAATCAGAAAGCCTTCAAGGTTTTTATCCGGAAAGAACGGGAGGAGGTTACCCTGGTTTTCGACGAAAAAGGAGCCGTCCTGCTGGAATACCGGGCAACCGCCCAGCCGGCCCAGGACGCACCCCGGCATTATCCGGTCAATCAGGTAGAGGATCTGCCGGAACCCATCCGCAACTATCTGAACCAGAACGGACTCACCTTCGGTAAAGGCATGGTGTCCATTGATAAGGACGACAAGCGATCTTACTTCCTGATGGCCAAAAAGGGCGAACAGCTCTTCGAACTGACCTTCGACGGCAGCGGGAACCTGCAGAAATCGACGCTCATCAACCGGCCGGGCGCTGTAACTCCCGGGACGGATAACCCCTCTAACTTCGTCCAGAAGCCACTTCGGACCGCCGAGGAACTGCCCGCGGTGATTGTGGACCACCTGAATACGACTTATTCGGGATGGACCTACATGAAGGGCTATGTCAACCTGGTCAGCAATAAACCGACCGATTACCTTATCGTTATCAAAGCCGGTGAATCGCTGTACTACCTGAAATTTACCGGGGAAGGAAAGCTGGAGGCCGTCGAGAAGGCTTAGGTCCGAAAAAAAACTGAAAAATAATGTGAATTGTATGCAGGGCACACAATAAAGAGGTCTGGTCGCCGTTTTTAGAGTGTTGTTCCTCATCTGAGCCCCGGCCCGCCAAGGCCGGGGCTATTTTTATGCCTTCTCCCCATTGCGCAATCTTCCCAGCGTTTACCTTTGCGGCCAGAAAATTATTGAGTGCTTGAGTGATGGAGTGATTGAGCGAAAGATGGCGAAATAGCCCGCTTACTCACTCAATCACTCAATCGCTCAATCACTAAATCCCATTCTTTCATGGACTTCCGCATTGAAAAAGACACCATGGGCCAGGTGCAGGTGCCGGCGCATGTGTACTGGGGCGCGCAGACCAAGCGCTCGATTGAAAATTTCAAGATTGCCCAGGACATCAATAAAATGCCCCGCGAGATCATCCGGGCGTTCGCTTACCTGAAGAAGGCGGCGGCCCTGACCAATTTCGACGCGGGTGTGTTGCCGCAGGAAAAGGCGGAACTCATCGGCCGGGTCTGCGACGAAATTCTGGAAGGCAAGCTAGATGACCAGTTCCCGCTGGTGGTCTGGCAGACGGGTTCCGGCACCCAGTCGAACATGAACGTCAACGAGGTGATCGCCTACCGGGGCCACGTGCTGCAGGGTGGTCAGCTTGCCGACGAGAAGAAGTTTCTTCACCCCAACGACGACGTCAACAAGTCGCAGTCCTCGAATGACACCTTCCCGACGGCCATGCACATTGCGGCCTACAAAATTCTGCTGGAGGTGACTATCCCGGGGATTGAAAAGCTGCGCAACACGCTGAACGCCAAGGCATCCGAGTACATGAACGTGGTGAAGATTGGTCGGACGCACTTTATGGACGCCACCCCGCTGACGCTGGGCCAGGAGTTCTCGGGTTACGTCTCGCAGCTCGACCACGGCCTGCGCGCCATTCGCAACACGCTGGCCCACCTCTCGGAGCTTGCCCTGGGCGGAACGGCCGTCGGGACCGGGATCAATACCCCGCAAGGCTATTCCGAAAACGTGGCCAGGCACATCGCCAACCTGACCGGCCTGCCTTTCATTACGGCCGAAAATAAATTCGAAGCCCTGGCCGCCCACGACGCCATCGTGGAAGCGCACGGTGCCCTGAAGACCGTAGCCGCCGCCCTGATGAAGATCGGCAACGACATCCGGATGCTGTCCTCGGGCCCGCGTTCGGGCATCGGTGAAATCTTCATTCCGGACAACGAGCCGGGTTCGTCCATCATGCCGGGGAAAGTCAACCCGACCCAGAGCGAAGCCATGACGATGGTCGCCGCCCAGGTCTTCGGCAATGACGTGGCCATTAACGTCGGCGGGGCCATGGGCCATTTCGAGCTGAACGTCTTCAAGCCCGTCATGATCTACAATTTCCTGCACTCGGCGCGGCTGATCGGCGACGTCTGCGTTTCCTTCAACGACAAGTGCGCCGAAGGCATCCGGCCCATCGAGGAGAACATCCGGAAGCACGTCAACAACTCGCTCATGCTGGTGACGGCCCTGAACACGAAGATTGGCTACTACAAAGCGGCTGAAATCGCCCAGACGGCCCATAAGAACGGTTCGACGCTGAAGGAAACGGCCGTTCAGCTTGGCTACCTGACGCCCGAGGAGTTCGACCAGTGGGTGAAGCCGGAGGATATGGTCGGCCTGTAAAGCGAAGGCCCGAAACGCAGAAAATCCCCACCCGGTTAGGTTCCAGGCGGGGATTTTCTGCGTTATTTTGACGACCTAACCCATATGTCCACCCGTATGACCTGGCTGCGTTTTGCTGGAATTCTTCTCCTTATTTTTTGGGCAGGTGCGCCGCCTTTGAAAGCCCAGACCTACCGGGGCCCCGCTGGATACCAGGAAATCTACCAGTTCAAGAATGGGGAAGTCATCGGCAGCATAGGAGCGGGGGCTGGCTTCTATGAAGTTCTGTATTCGCTGATGGCCGATAGCCTGACGCTGTACCTGCAGGATATCAACGTGGCCCCGCTGCAGATCGATTCGCTGGAAAAGATGGTCCAGCAGGTGTACCACCGGTCGGGCCGGACCGTCTGCACCAACACTTTTCTGGTCTATAAGGGATCCGACTCAACCACCAATCTGCCTAACGGTATCTTCGACAAGCTGCTCCTGGAGCATAGTCTGCACGAGTTTACGCAACCGGAGGCCATGCTGCGCAGCATCCTGGCCAATCTGAAGCCGGGCGGGACGCTGTTCGTGCGGGAATACCTCGCCCGGCGACCGAATAAACGCTACCATCCGTGTGGCCATCCGATGCTGAGTGCGGCCCAGCTGAAATGGTGGGTCGAGGCGGTCGGCTTTCGGCTGGTGAAGCAGGTACCCCTGGACGGGAGCGTGGTCTTCCAGTTCGTGGCCCCTTCTTCCTGAGTCATTCCCGGAGGCCCCAACCTCCGGACCTACCCCGCCAGCCGTCGGTCGATGGCTTTGGCGGCGGCTCGCAGGCGGCGGATGATTTCCTGCTGGCGCTGCTCCGAGCAGCGGATAGCGGGCAGAAAAATGCTCAGGCTGGCGACGACTCCTTCGCCCTGCCGGATCGGTACGGCCAGACCGATGATGTGCGAAGCCGAGTGCGTCACAGCCAGTTCCTGCGCCCGAATGTCGGCCAGGGCCTGTTCGAGCCCCTCGGCCGTAGCGGCTTCCGGCCAGACCGTCACCGGAGGCAGCCCGGTAACCTGGAGCAGGCGGGTGCGTTCCTTTTCGGGCATAAACGCCAGCAGCAGCCGCCCGGTGGCGGTTTCGTAGAGGTTCCGTTCGGTGCGGCTCCGGACGGCCAGGTCCTGGTCGCTGTTGACCAGGTGCAGCACGTACCGCTTGTTGTTGCGAATGATGCCCAGAATGGACGTTTCGTTCAGCTCGGCCGTCAGTCCTTCCATCACCCCCCGCGCCGCGTTGATCAGCCCCTGGTGGTGGGCGTGGTTATTGGTCAGGTGGTAGGCCATCGGCCCCAGCCGGTAGCCCTTCTTGCGGCCCAGGTGTTCCAGATAATTGATTTCAACCAGCGTCTTGAGAATGTTGGCGCAGGTTGCCTGGTGCAGCTGCATGGCCTCGGCAATTTCCGTCAGCGAATGAGCTTTTGCCGGGTCGCGGGCCACGTATTCCAGAATACCGAATGCTTTGACAATGACCAATACCATGCCGCAAGATAGGGGTTACGTCCCAAAAACCAGCCGTTAACGCCCCATCCAGCCGCCGTCGACGGTCAGGATCGTGCCGTGCACGTAGTCCGAGGCCCGGGAGGCCAGAAAGACCGTCGGACCTTTGAAATCATCCGGACTTCCCCAGCGCCCGGCCGGAATCCGCGCCAGGATGGCCTGGCTCCGGACGGGGTCATTGCGCAGGGCTTCGGTATTGTCGGTGTCGATGTAGCCCGGGGCGATGGCGTTGACGTTCACGCCCTGACCGGCCCACTCGTTGGCGAAGGCTTTGACCAGACTGCCGATGGCGCCTTTGCTGGCGGCGTAGCCCGGGACGGTGATCCCGCCCTGAAAGGTCAGCAGCGAGGCGGTGAAGATGACCTTACCGCTGCCCCGCGCGACCATATCCCGCCCGATTTCCCGCGTCAGCACGAAGGGTGCTGACAGGTTCGTCTCCAGGACCGTATCCCAATACTCGTCGGGGTGTTCCGCCGCGGGTTTGCGCAGGATCGTCCCGGCATTATTGACCAGAATATCAATCACCGGGTGGTTGGCCTTCACCTCCTGAATAAAGGCGTAGAGTGCCTCCCGCTGGCTGAGGTCGCAGCGGTAGGCCCGGAAGGAGCGACCCGTGGCCCGTACGGCTTCTTCAACGGCGCTGCCTTCCGCCTCCAGCGATGCCGAAACGCCGATGATGTCCGCTCCGGCCTCGGCCAGGGCAACCGCCATAGCCTTTCCAATCCCCCGTTTGCAGCCCGTTACCAGGGCCACCTTCCCTGCCAGCTGAAAGCTGTCCATAAAGTTCATAAGCAATAAATAGTATAACAATGTGATAGTTTGCGCAAGTATATGTTTTTAATACGAAATAATCGAAGCCGCACATTGTCTTGTCTTCCGCGTTTTAATTGTATTTTGCAGGTAGCCTACCATCGTATTTTGTATTAAACCCGGTTTAGGTTAAAACTTTTCCGCTAAACCCCTGCCTTAAATATCACTTGAAAAATAAAAAATTGCACCAAACATTTGGAGGAATACCACAGGCTTTTTACTATTGTCATGTTGAATATTAAATTTCATAATGATATAGTATATGAGCCCTAACTTTATCAAACGCTGCTTCAGGGGAAGCCTTTTCGGCCTGCTCTGGCTGATGGCCTCGACGCTGTACGCCCAGTCGGTTTCGGTGAGTGGACTGGTCACCGACGACACCGGTCAGCCGCTGCCGGGCGTGACCATCGTTGAGAAGGGTACCCAGGCCGGTACCACGACGGCGGCCGACGGCCGGTTCAGCCTCCGGGTCGCTTCGGCCCGCTCGGTGCTGATTTTTTCCTTTGTTGGTTACACCGCCCAGGAACAGACCGTCGGGAACCGCACGGACCTGCGCGTCAGCCTGGCCCCGGACACCAAGCAGCTCGGGGAGGTAGTCGTGGTCGGCTACGGTACCCAGGAAAAAAAGGATCTGACCGGTGCCATTGCATCGGTAAGCGCCAAAGACATTCAGAAATTGCCGGTTTCGGGCCTTGACCAGGCCTTACAGGGGCAGGTTGCCGGTCTGCAGATTTCCCAGAGCAATGGCGCGCCGGGCGGCAATACCAACATCCTCATCCGCGGTATTGGCTCTATTTCAGGCGGGAATGAACCGCTGTTCGTTATCGACGGCTACCCGGTGGACAATGTTGGGATTGGCAATCCGCTCAACACCCTCAACCCGAACGACATCGAAAGCATCGACGTCCTGAAGGACGCTTCTTCGACGGCGATTTACGGCTCGCGGGGTTCCAACGGGGTCATCATGATCACCACCAAGCGGGGCAAGGCGGGCAAAACGCGGGTGGAAGTGGACGCCTACACGGGCTTCCAGCAAGTCGCCAAAAAGCTCGATCTGCTCGACACACCCGAATTTATTCAGTTCGTCAAGGATGGGCGTAACAACGGCTACCTCGACAACGTGGCCACGGGCCGGATCACCGATCCCAATAACCTCCGCCCCAACTCGTTCCAGATTCCTACCTTGATCCAGGGCGATCTATCGCAGCTTCCCAATACCGACTGGCAGGACGTCATTTTCCGAACCGCCCCGATCCAGAACTACCAGGTATCGGCCTCGGGCGGAAACGAAAACATCCGCTACTCCGTCTCGGGAGGGTATTTCAACCAGCAGGGCATTATCATCAGTTCCGGGCTGGAGCGGTATTCGTTCCGCGCCAACATCGACGGCCGGCTGTCCAAACGCATCACCGTCGGGGTGACCATGCTGCCCAGCTTTACGCGCCAGGACGACGTCAGCGCCATCGGCCACTCCGGTGCGGCGGTGGTGCAGTCGGCCATTTCGCTGCCGCCCTATTTCCCGGTCTACAACCCGGACGGCTCCTACTTCATCCTTAACCGGCCGACCGAGGGCGACATTGGCTACCCGCACCCGGTTCAACTGGCCAACGAACTCAAGATCGACGCCAGCCAGTTTCGCTTCCTCGGCAACGCCTACGCCGAGTACGAAATTACCAAAGACCTCCGGTTCCGGACGACCATCGGTACGGACCTGAATTACGCCAAAAACCGCCGGTTTCAGCCCAACACCATCGATCCGGCTTCGATCCTGACCAACGCCACGGCCACCAACACGGAAGCCACCAACTGGCTTAACGAAAATACCTTCAGCTACAAGAAGCGGCTGGGCGAACACTCAATTGACGCCGTAGCGGGCTTTACGGCCCAGAAATCAACCCGCAACACCCTGCAGGTCCAGGCCAACCGCTTCCCGGATAACCTGGTGGAGAGCATCAACGGGGGCATCGTTAACGCCGGATTTGAAAACCTGACCGTCCAGACCCTGCTCTCATACCTGGCCCGGGTCAACTATTCGTTCCGCGACAAATACCTGCTCACGGCGACCGTCCGCCGCGACGGCTCCAGCCGCTTCGGCTCCGACAACCGCTGGGGGACCTTCCCCTCGGCTTCGGTCGGCTGGCGGGTCTCGGAGGAAGGTTTCATGAAGGGCCTTACGTTCGTATCGGACCTGAAGCTGCGGGCTTCCTACGGCCTGACGGGGAACAACGCCATCGGCGATTACCGCGCCATTGGCCTGCTGCTGGACGCCAACTACGTCGTGGGCAATGCGCTAACGCCGGGGCTGGCCCGTTCGACTTTTACCAATTCCCTGCTGGGCTGGGAGTCGATGAAGCAGTTGGACGTAGGGCTGGATTTCGGGCTGTTCAACAACCGGATCGCCGTGACGGCTGATTACTACGACAAGCGGAATACCGACATGCTCTTCACGATCCAGACGCCCGCGGCTACGGGGTTGACGAGCGCCGTGGTCAACCTGGGGCAGGTGCAGAACCGGGGCTTTGAGTTTGCGGTTACCAGCCGGAACACCATCCGGGCCTTTAAGTGGACCACCAGCGCCAACATCACCTTCAACCAGAACAAAGTGCTGGCCATGAGCACCGAGGCCGAGCGCATTCTGGTCAGCGCCCAGGGCCGCCCGGCCTACGGCATTACCCAGGTGGGTTATCCGATCGGCAGCTTCTTCGGTCGGCGCGTAGTCGGGGTGTTTCAGTCCGACGAAGAAGCCACGGCCTACGGCAAGCAGCCCTTTGCCAAGGCGGGGGATTTTAAATGGGAAGACATCAACAACGACGGGCGGGTGGATGACAACGACCGGGCCGTCATCGGTAGCCCCCACCCGGATTTCTTCTTCGGCTTCAACAACAATTTCGCCTACAAAGGCTTTTCGCTCGTCATCCTGACCAATGGCATGGTGGGCCAGAAGATTTACAACAGCACCTTCTCGGTCAACAACTCCGGGGTTCAGAACCAGCTTCAGGAGGTGTACGACAACCGCTGGGTGTCGGCCCAGCAGCCGGGCAATGGGCGCTTCGGCCGGAGCATCCGGGGGGGGCGCAATAACAACCCTGGGGTGTTCAGCGACGCCTTTCTGTGGGACGGGTCGTTCCTGCGCATCCGGAACGTCACACTGGCCTACAGCCTGCCTGCCAGCCTCCTGAACCGCGTCGGGGTAAGTTCGGCCCGGATTTACGCGACGGGTACCAACCTTTTCACCTTCACGTCCTACAACGGCTACGACCCCGAAGTGAGCGCTTCGGGCGACGACCTGCGGGCGGCCGGGCTGGATTTTGGTACGTATCCGCAGGCACGCACGATCACCTTTGGCGTCAACCTGGGTTTCTGAACCAACCTTTTTCTTTGAACCAACATGAAACGCAGATACCTTCCTTTCGTAGCCCTGGCGCTGAGTTTGTCCGCCTGTAACGATTCGTTTCTGGAACAGATTCCGGCTACCGAGCGCAGCGAAGCGAACTTCTACCGGACCACGGCCGATTTTAACAATGCCGTGGTGGGGGTGTACGCCACCCTGAAGCACCCGGGCCTCTACGGTTCCGGCAGCGGGGCCATGTTTACCATGTCCGAAATCATCTCGGACAATTCCGACCTTGGCGTAACCCGCCAGCCGGTAAACCAGGCGCTGTTCGAGATTGACGACTACCTGATCACCCTCGCCAACGGCTCCGTGCAATCGTCCTGGGTCGGGCATTACCAGGGCATTGCCCGCGCTAACGCCATCCTCGACCGCCTGCCCAACGCGCCGATTCCACAGGCCAGCAAGGACCGTTTCGAGGGCGAAGCCCGGTTCATGCGGGCGATGTACTACTTTAACCTGGTTCGGTTCTTCGGCGATGTCCAGCTGGTCACCTCCGAAATTACCTCACCCTACGGGGCCAATGCCCTGACGCGCAGTCCGGCCGCCGACGTCTATCGGCTGATCGTGGACGACCTGCGGGTAGCTGAGGAAAAGCTCCCGACCACCATACCGGCGGCCGAAGCGGGCCGGGCCTCCCGCTGGGCGGCCAAAACGCTGCTCGGGAAGGTGTACCTGACCCAGAAACAGTACGACAACGCGGCGGCCAAGCTGAAGGAGGTCATTGATTCCCGGGCCCACGACCTGCTGCCCCAGTACGCCAGTGTGTTTGCGCCGACCACTTCCTTTGTGGCTAACCGGGAAGTTATTTTTGCGGTCCAGTATGTCTCAGGCCAGATCGGCCAGGGCTCGGACATGTGGTCCAACTGGGCTCCGTTCAACGCCGGCACCGCCTTGCTGGGCACCGGCGGCGGGAACGGGGGCGGCTTTAACCGGCCGACGGCGGATCTCGTCCGGGCCTACGAGCCGGGCGACCTGCGCCGCGATGCCTCGCTGCAGACCAGTTACCGCAACGCCCAGGGCCGCGACGTAAACGATGCCTTTGTGGTCAAGTTCCGCCAGCAGGGAGCCTTGAATGCCGATTCGGACGTGGATTTTCCCATCCTTCGCTACGCAGATGTACTGTTAATGTACGCCGAAGCCCTGAACGAAGGCGGTAAAGGAGCCGAAGCGCTTCCTTTCCTGAATCAGATTCGTCGGCGGGCCGGGCTGGCCGAACGAACAGGGCTGAGCCAGAGCGAGCTGCGGCTGGCCCTGGAGCAGGAGCGACGGGTCGAGCTGGCCTTCGAAAACCATCGCTGGTTTGACCTGGTCCGGACCGACCGTTACCTGCCCGTCCTGAACGGCAAAGGGCTGAAAGTACAGGCGTTCCACCGCTTTTATCCCATTCCGCAGCGGGAAATCGACCTGAATAAAGCGCTATCCCAGAACCAGGGGTATTAACGTATTCGGAGCAGCATCTATTTTAAACCAACGGGCAGGCTCACCAGGGCCTGTCCATCACCCGTCATTATGAAACACCTTGGTGTCCTGCTGTGTCTTCTGGGAATGATCGCGACGGTGCAGGCACAGCCGGCTGAAACGGTTTTTCCACCCTACGAAGGACCAGCCACGGTACCGGTGGTCAGGGTGGCCTCGGGGCGCATCATCCACCGCTTTTTCGATACCTCCCCAGTCAGCCCGTCGGGCCGGTACCTGGCGCTGTTCCGCCTGCCGCAGGAAACGCGCTCACCGCGGCCCGGCGAGGTGGGTGAGGTGGTGCTGGTGGACCGGCAGACGGGAAAGGAGCGGGTGGTAGCCCAGTCCCGGGGCTGGGAGATGCAACTGGGCGCCAACGTCCAGTGGGGCGGCTCGGACGCCCAGCTGTTTTTCAACGACGTGGACCCGGCCACCTGGCAGGCCTTTGCCGTGGAGCTTAATCCGCTGACGGGCAAGAGCCGCCGCCTGCCGGGCACGGTCTTTATGGCCTCGGCCGACGGGCGCTGGCTGGCGTCCTACAACCTGGTCAGCTCCCGCCGGGCGCAGGTCGGGTACGGCGTTATGCTGCCCGACTCACTGACGCCCCGCAACATCGGGCCGGTCGACACCGACGGAATTGACATTACCGATACCCGTACTGGCAAGGTCCGCCGCATCGTGAGCATCCGGCAGATCTACGAACAATCCCGGCCCAGCATTGCCATTCCCAACCCCCAGGATTTTGAATACTACTGCTTTCAGGTGAAATGGAATCCGCAGGGCACCCGCCTGCTGACGACGGTCCAGTGGTCGCCGAAAGGAGGCGGACCGCGTCGCCGGGCGGTAATCACCATGAAACCCGACGGCTCGGACCTGCGGACGGCCATCACCCCGGAGCAGTGGGGCAAGGGCGGACACCACGTCAATTGGACGCCCGACGGCGAGCATCTGTCGATGAACCTGAACGTCGACGGCCAGCCCGGCCTGGAACTGGTTACGGTCCGCCACGACGGAACCGACCTGAAGACGATTTTTACGCCCGGTTCGGGTCACCCGTCGCGGCAACCTAAAGGGGAGCCGCTGATGGTTACGGACGCTTACCCCGACGAAGGGGTGGCCGCACCCGACGGCACGGTGCCCATCCGGCTGCTGAACCTGACGACCGGCAGCGAGGAATCCATCGCCCACATCTTTCTCTCGAAAGCCCAGGGCGAATTCCGGATCGACGCCCACCCGGCCTGGGACCGCTCGGGACGCTACGTGGTATTCAACGGCTTTGTGAACGGCACCCGAAACGTGTTTATGGCCGATCTGGGCAGCTACCTGAATCAGCAGTCTTCAACATCCGGTAGGGGTCGGCGCCCGGCCGCTCCGGATAAAAATAAACCAAACCCATGACCATAACGCCAGTTCTGTTACTCGTCGGTGGCCTGCTGAATGGCTCCCCGACCCTGTCGATCCAGCCGGCCTGGAAGGAGATCGGGCAGCTGAAAACCCGGGATGCCAAAGACATCAAAGCCTCGACCTGGAGCATAGGCGGTGAAACCCTCGACCGGGATTATACCGACTACCAGTCGTACAAAACCTACCTGGGGCCGCTGGGGGCCAAACGCATCCGCCTGCAGGGCGGCTGGGCCAAGTGCGAAAAGGTGAAAGGCCAGTACGATTTTGCCTGGCTCGACGCCGTCATTCCCGACGCGGCTTCCCGCAGCGTTTCGCCCTGGGTCGAGCTGTCCTACGGCAACCCGATTTACGAGGGCGGGGGAGAGGCCAAACTGGCCGGCCATATTCCGACCTCGCCGGAAGCCCTGGCCGCCTGGGATAACTGGGTTCGGGCCATGGTTACCCGGTATAAGGATCAGGTACCTGAATGGGAAATATGGAACGAACCGGATCTGAACCCCAAACATACCGGCACCCAGATCGGGGAATTTTACATCCGCACGGCCCGGGTGGTGAAGGGAATTCAGCCCAACGCCCGGCTCATCGCCCTGGGCATGGCCAGCGTTACCAAGCTGGATTTCGTCCGGGACTTCATGGAAGAGCTCAAGCGCCAGAACGCCCTGGACCTGATCGACATTCTGACCTACCACGGTTATTCGCCCAACCCGGATCTGTCCTATCCCGCCATCGAAAAGATGCGGCAGCTGGTCTGGAGTTATAAGCCATCGGTCGTGTTCATGCAGGGCGAAAACGGCGCTCCCTCTACCGTCAAGCCCATTGGCGCCATGCGGGAATTTGACTGGAGCGAATTGACCCAGGCCAAGTGGGACCTGCGCCGGATGATGGGGGACCACGGCCGCGGTATCGCGACCAACCTCTTTACCATCAGCGATATCCACTACGCCGCCGGCGATCACATGGTAGGCGTGAACACAAAAGGATTGCTGAAAACGAATCCCGACAAGACCATCGACCGGCCCAAACTGGCTTACCGGGCCGCCCAGCACGTGTTTTCCCTTTTCGACGAAAACATCGAAACGCTCACGCAGGTGCAGCCGAAAATGGATGTGGAGACGGTCAACGGCTTTGTCTACCGGCACCGGAAAACCGGCGGCAGCCTGGTGACCCTCTGGAGCAGGGAAGCGCGTCCGGCCGAAGAATACACCCCCAAACCCACGACCGTGACCGTGGAGGGGCAGTTCCGCCAGCCGGTGCTGGTCGACCTGATCACGGGAAAGATTTTTGAGATTCCGAAAAAAGAATGGTCCCGCTCGGGAGCAACCTATACCTTCACGAGTGTACCCGTACCCGACTATCCCGTGCTGCTGGCCGATAAGTCGGCCCTGGGTTTACGCTGATCCCGGATTTTTTCGGATAACTTACCTGACCGATGTTCCTGACAAAGTTGATACAGTTCCTGCATGCCCCCCAACGCCTGGCCCTCGTCACCGGGCTGTTGCTAATCGGCCTGAGTACCGCCCGGGCCCAGCAGCTCGATGTCTCCCGCCACCGGGTGAAAACAGACCTGACTGTTTCCCTGCCGTACAAAGCGACGGTCAAACCCCGGAACGTGACCGAAATCGCCTCTTCCAACTGGCTGATCGGCTGCGAGACGCTCGACCGGGACATGACCGATTACGAGCAGTACAAAGCTTACCTGGGGCCGCTAGGCATCAAACGCATTCGCCTGCAGGCGGGCTGGGCCAAGACCGAGAAGGTGCGGGGCCAGTACGACTTCGCCTGGCTCGACCGGATCATCAACGATGCCGTGCAGCGGGGCCTCCAGCCCTGGCTGGAAACCTCCTACGGCAACCCGATTTACCCCGGAGCGGGCGGGATTAACCTGGGGGCGGGCCTGCCGACCTCGGCGGAGGGGCTGGCCGCCTGGGACCGCTGGGTGGACGCCCTGGTCAAACGCTACAAGGGCAAAGTGAAGGAATGGGAAGTCTGGAACGAGCCGAATTTCGGCGACAATACCATCAATACGCCTGCCATGGTGGCCGATCTGAACATCCGCACGGCCGAAATCATCAAACGAAACCAGCCTGAGGCGAAAATTTCGGGCTTGTCGATGGGTCATATCGACCTGGATTATGCCGACGCCTTCTTTAAGATCCTGCACGAACGGGGCAAGATGCACCTCTTCGACAACATGACCTACCACGATTACTACTACAATCCGGACGCCAATTACGGGCATGTCGCCGACCTGCGCCGGGTACTGGACCGCTACGCTCCGAACGTCCGGCTCCGGCAGGGCGAAAACGGCGCACCTTCTTTCGGCGGCTCCGGGCGGGGGGCGCTGGGCGATTACGACTGGACGGAAGTCAGCCAGGCCAAATGGAACACCCGCCGGATGCTGGGCGACCTGGGCCACGATATCGAATGCAGCATTCTGGGCATCATCGACATGAATTATGGCGGCAACGCCAGTCCGATCACCCGGCTGAACGTCAAGGGGATCCTGCAGTCGGACTCCACCAAACGGGTCGTCCGGCCGAAGATTGCCTACTACGCCATGCAGAACGTGGCGGCCATTTTCGACCATTCCCTGCGGCGGATCCCCTCTTGCCATCCTACCTACAACGCGGATCTGAAGGTCCCCGCGGGCGAGGTACGGTACCGGAAAAGCACCGACCGGAGCCTGGCCGTATACGGCTACGAACACCGGACCTCCGGCAAACAGGTGTACACGGTCTGGATGGACGAAAACATCCCGACGAACACCTGCCAGGCCCGGAAGATGAGTCTGTCGTTCATCAACGCCCAGTTCGAGCAGCCGGTCTACGTCGATATCCTGACAGGCGCCGTGTACGACATTCCGGCGGGGCAGTGGAAGAAAACGGGGAACGTGTACACGTTTACGGACATCCCGGTATACGATGGTCCGATTCTGATTGCGGATGCGGCGCTGATTCCCATGCGTGAAGGAGCAAAACCATGAACAAGCATTTAGCCTTATTGAGCCTGGTGCGCCTGCTGTTTACCGGCTGGCCGGAGAGTCGGGCTCAGACGCCTGAACCGTTCGTGCTGGTCGGAACCCGGCAGACGGCGACCATCGTCCTGGCGCCCAATGAGCCCAAATGCGTGCGGCTGGCGGTGGAGGATCTGGTGAGCGATGTGCGTAAGATTACGGGCCGGACTCTCGCCGTCCGGACGGCCAAACCCGGGCAGCGCTACACAAACGCGGTGGTTGTCGGGACGGTCGGCCGGTCGTCGCTGGTGGCCAGCCACCTCCCCGAAAGCCGCCAGCTGGCAGGCCAGTGGGAAGCCTACCGGGTGCAGTCGGTCGGCAGGAACCTGGTGCTGGCCGGCAGCGACGAACGCGGTACCATGTTCGCCATTTACACGTTTCTCGAGCAGTACCTGGGGGTAGATCCGCTGGGTTTCTGGACCGACCGTGAACCCGCCAAACGGGCTGTGCTTAGCTGGCCAAAGGTGGCGATCCGGCAGCAGTCGCCGACGTTTCGCTACCGGGGCTGGTTCATCAACGACGAAGACCTCCTCACCGAATGGCAGCGGCCCGGCGAACCGGAATCGGGCGGAAAGCGCAGGATTGATTATCCCTTTTACGGGCAGGTTGTCGCCCCGCAAACTCTCCGTCACGTGGTCGAGGCGCTGGTGCGGCTCCGGCAGAACCTCCTTATTCCGGCCAGCTTCATCGATATCCGGAATCCGGCGGAGGCCGCGCTGGTGCAGGAAGCCGCCCGGCGGGGTGTATTCGTGTCGATGCACCACGTCGAGCCCATGGGGGTCAGCGCCTTTACGTTTTTCAATTACTGGCGGGAAAAGGCGGGCTTACCGCTCAATGGCAAAGGAGGCGAGGGCGTTCCCCTGTTTTCCTACTTCAGCAGCCGCCCGCAGCTCGAAGAAGTCTGGCGGGTATACGCCCGGGAATGGGCCCGGTACCCGAACGTCATCTGGCAGGTGGGCCTGCGGGGCATTGCGGACCGCCCCATGTGGCTGGCTGATCCGGGCATTCCGCAAACCGATGCCGAACGGGGCCGCCTCATCTCCGAAGCGATGGAAACCCAGCTGAAGCTGATCCGGGAGGTCGATACACGCCCGGAACCGCCCATCACCACGACCCTTTGGGCGGAAGGATCGGTGCTTAATAAAGCCGGCCATCTGACCATCCCCGACGGAGTCACGGTCGTGTTTTCCGACAACAGCCCCGGCTGGCGGCTACAGGCTGATTTTCACGATACGCCCCGGCAGGCGGGACGATCCTACGGGGTGTATTACCACCATCAGTTGTGGGCTTCCGGGCCGCACCTGGTGCAAATTGTGCCGCCCGCCCAGACCTACAAGGTTCTGCGGGAAGTGTACCAGCGGGGCGATACGGCCTATGCCATCACCAACGTCTCCAACCTGCGGGAGTTTGTGCTGGGGGTAGATGCCACGGCCCGGATGCTGACCAACTTCGGCGCGTTTCGGACCGATGTTTTCGAAAAAAACTGGTTTTCGGACTGGTACGGAGCGTCGGCGCCGGCGGTACAGCGCGCCTACCAGACGTATTTCGACGGCTTTTCGCTCAACAGCCGGACGGGCACCCCCATTCTGATGGACGGCCAGATTCGGGGCATTGGCCTGGGGCAACTCCGCGACCTGCGGCTCCAGCTGACGGATTCGGCGGCCTACGCGGCCCGGCTCAGGCAGGCCAGCGTGGAAACCGAAGAAAGCCGCTGGGCAAAAACGGCTCTGGCCGATATGGGCAGCGAAAACCTGGATACCAAAACCCTGCTGAACCGGTTGCTGGCCCAGAAAGCCGCCCATCTCCGGGCCGATTCGCTGGCCCGCGACGTGCTGCCGGCACTCAGCGCCGAGCAGCGCAGCCGCTTGGAAACGAACTTCCTGGCTAGCCTGGATCTGATGCTGGGCCTGGAAACCTGGCTGGAAGCCATCCTGAACGCTCGCTTGGCCGCCAACGCCCATCGCCCGGCTGAGGTGGACGCCAGTCTGCAGCAGGCCCTGGCCGCCTTCGGGCAGATGCAGCAGGGCCAGCAGCGCGTCGCGACCGGTAAATGGCTTACCTGGTACCGGGGCGACAAAAAAATGAACCTGGTGGCCTGCCGACAGCTAACCGCGGAGGTACACCAAATCCGGACAAGGCGCGAACCAGCGAAAGAGTGAACGAATGGCCCGCCGCTCCATCACTCCATCGCTCCATCACTCCTAAACTCACGCAAACCCTACACACCCTAGACTACTGGGCCATAGCCATTTACATGCTTCTCATGGCCGGGATCGGCCTGTTTCTGGGGAAGTTCGTCAAGAACATCGGCGACTACTTCAAGGGAGGCAACGCCATTCCCTGGGTATCGGGGGCCATCAGCAACTTCATGACCAAGTTCAGCACCTTCATGTTCGTGGCCTATGCCGGTATCGCCTACCAGCACGGTCTGGTGGCGCTGACGCTCATCTGGAGCACGGTCCTGCCGGCGCTGATCGGGGTGGCCATTTTTGCCAAACGCTGGCGGCGGGCGGGCATCCTGACGCCCATGGAGTTTCTCGAAACCCGCTTTAACGCGCCCGTTCGCCAGGTATTCGCCTGGGCCGGAGTGCTCTTCAAGATACTCGACAACATGGTTCGGCTCTACGCCCTGGGGCTTTTCCTGAAAGCCGCCACGGACATGAGCCTGGAAAGTTCAATCCTCATCTGCGGGGTGATCGTCGCCCTCTACACCATCGCGGGTGGGCTTTGGGCGGTGGTGGTAACCGACGTCGTGCAGTTCATCATCCTGATGGTGGCCACGCTGATCCTGGTGCCGCTCACGCTGAAGGCCGCTGGGGGGCTGCCCGCCATGCTGCAGACCCTGCCCCAGCATTTCGATCCCTTCAACGGGCCGAAAGGAACGCCGCTCTACCTGAGCGTCTACTACCTGATGATTCTGGTCAAATACAGCGGTAACTGGACCTTTATCCAGCGGTTTTACAGCGTCCGCGACGAGCGGGCGAGCCAGAAGCAGGGGCTGCTGACGGCCGTTTTTTTCCTGTTGTTCCCGACTATTTTCCTCTTTCCTTCCCTGGCCGCCCGGGCGATCATCCCGGATCTCGAGAACCCGGAAATGGCCTACGTCAGCGTCTGTCTCAAGCTGCTGCCCGAAGGCATCATGGGCTTGATGGTCGCGGCCATGTTTGCGGCCACCATGTCGGTGCTCAGCGGCGAGTACAACGTCACGGCGGGCGTTTTGACCCGCGACATCTATCAGCGGCTGTTTAATGCCAACGCCACCGACCGGGAAACGCTCTGGGTCGGCCGGCTGATGACCCTCGCGCTCGGCGGCATCATCACCGTTGGTGCGCTCTTCGTCGGGGGCTTCGGCGGCGCCTTTGAAGCCAACAAACTCTTTACGGGCCTTTTTGCCATTCCGATGACGCTGCCGCTGGTGCTGGGCATCGTGCTCAAGCGTCCGCAGCCCTGGGGTGCCCTGGCGACGGTGCTGGGCGGCATGGGAATCGGCCTGGCCCTGAACGCCATGCCCAGCCTGTCCTGGGAACTGGCCACCCTGATCGAAATTGTCGCCTGCGTGGCTATTTTCCTGGCTTCCGGGCTGATCGAATCGAAGGATTCCGCCTACCGCCAGCGCGTAACGGCCTTTTTCCGGCGGCTGGCCACGCCCCTGACGGAGGCCGAGAAGCCGGCCGAAAATCCGGTCTTCATGCGGTCCATGAACCGGCTCTACGCCGTCGCCCTGGCCGTCACGGGCGGGCTGTTCATCGCCATGAGCACGCCTTCCCTGACCCAGACTAGCGGCCAGTTCGCCTTCGGGGCGGGGCTGATCTGCCTGGTACTGGCGGTCGTGCTCTGGTACTGGACCCGCGCGCCCAAGGTCATGAAACCCCAGGAAACAGCCACCGTAACCCGTATTCCCCAAGCCTGAACTGGATTAACTACCTATGTCTTATCTCAACAACAAAGTCATTTTCATTACCGGCGCTTCCAGCGGCATCGGCCGGGCTACGGCCCTGGGTCTGTTGGAACAGGGTGCGAAAGTCTTCGATTTCAGCCGGACGCGACAGCTGGCCGAGGAGGTCAGCCATCCCGACCTGCGGTCTTTCCGGGGCGATGTGAGCGTGGAGGCCGACGTCCAGGCCGGATTTGCCGCCTGTCTGGAGGCCTTCGGGACGGTGGACGTCCTGCTCAACAACGCGGGGCTGGGTTTTCTGACCACGGATCTCTCGCAGACCGATCTTGAGACCTACGAGCGGATGGTGACGGTCAATATGCGGGGCGTGTTTCTCTGCAACCGGGAAGCCCTCAAAATCATGAAACCGCAGAAAAGCGGGCATATCCTGACGGTCATTTCGATGGCCGGACAGCGAACCAATCCCAACGCCCCGGTCTACGCCGCTTCCAAGTTCGGAGCGCGGGGCCTCAGCAGCGGGCTGGCCGACCAGGTCATCAAGGATGGCATTAAAGTGACGGATATCAACCCCGGCCCAACCGACAGCGATTACTGGGGCGACCGGAAAGTCCCCCGCGAGAAGTTTCTGAAAGTCGAGGACGTAGCGCGGGTGATTTTGTTTGTATTGAACCAGCCGGAGTACGTGCTGATTCGGGAGATCAATTTTGACAACATGAAATTTCTGGCAGGCTCATGAAATCCAACGGCATTCCTTCTCTTTCCCCATTTCCCATTCCGGTGAGCGAAATGCGGGAGCGCTATCTGCAGCTGTATACCGGCGCCATCAACGACGTCCTGCGGTTTACCCATAACCTCCACGCGACCAGTCTGCCGGCCAGCTATGCCCCGCTGCGCGAGGAGATGAAAATGGCCGGGATGGCCTTTACGGTCAAGGGCGCACCCGACATCACCACCGATGGCGAATTCGAAATGCGCGCACAGATGCTGGAGGACCTGCACGAGGATTCGGTGGTGATCTGGGACTGCACCGGCGATACGGTTACCTCCCAATGGGGCGAGGTGATGACCATGGCGGCCATGCGGGCGGGTTGCCGGGGAGCGCTTATCAACGGTATCTGGGATACCAAAGCTATTCTGGATCAGGGTTTTCCGGTCTTTCATAAATACCGGACCAGCACCGGTATGCTTGGCCGGTTCCGGATGTATTACTACCAGAAACCCGTCCAGATCGGGGAGGTTATTATCCACCCTGGCGACTGGATTTTCGGCGACATCGACGGCGTCATTGCCATTCCCCGGGCCATTGCCTACGAGGTGCTGCTGGCCGCCGAACAGATCGTCCACAAGGAAGAGGGCATCAAGGAAATGGTCGAAAGCGGGATGAAGCCTACGGAAGTGGTTAAAAACGGGGGCTATTTCTGATGGAAGTGGTCGAACGAACAAGTCTGTTCCTGACCGAAGCCGAGCGGCGGGCCATCCTGGAAAGTACCGATCCGGTGGTACTCCGGTTTCGGGCGGCGCTGGCGCGTCGGGTCACCGACCGGCTCGTTCACCCGGGCCTGGTACCGCCCGGCGAGCCGCTGGGCTGGTGGTATCCGGCCGCCGAATACCTCTCGGACGCAGCCATGCAGTACGCCCTGGAACCCACGCCCATGCTGGGAAGCTGGCTGCGGGCGGTGACCCTGGACATCGCCGGGCGACCGACCGATGAGTGGGTAGGCCCGGCCTTTCGCAGCCATGCCGAGCCGCTGACGGGCCACCTGGAGACGGCCCACGTCTGCTGGGGCGTATCGGCGGTGCTGAGTCTGGCACCGGCCATTTTCTCGGAAGTTGAACTCTTCGAAGTGCGTTCGGCCCTAAGGGAAAAAGGGCTGGTGCTCTGCGGACGCTGGCTCGCGCAGCATACTCACCTGGCCAACTGGCGGGGCATTCTGGCCTCCGGCGCTTTGGTGGCGGCGGCGGCTTTGGGCGACGAAGCCTTGGTACAGGCCTTTACCCCGGAAGTAGCGGCCATGGCCCAGGCCTTTCAGCCCGACGGGAGTTATGCCGAATCCCTCCAATACGGAAATTACCTGGCCAACGCCCTGATGCTGGCCTACGAAGCGCTTTTCCGGCTTTATCCTGATGAGGCGGCGCGCCTGGACGTTTCGGCCTACAGCCGCGGCCTGTCCTGGATCGCCAGCAGCATGTTCTACGCCAGGCCCCTGCCGGGCTGGAGCGAGGAGCCGGTGGCCCGGGCCGCCAATTTCAACGATAGCGCGGCGATTCACCGGCCCTCAGGGGATCTGCTGCTGCACCTGGCGGTTCGTAGTACGTCGGCAACGGAGCGGGGTCTGGCCCGCTGGCTGTTCGATACCTATTACACCCCGGTTCCCGACCAGGGACCGCACGATCTGGCGACCTTCGGCATGCGCAACGACTGGGGTTTTCTGACCCTGCCGCTGCTGACCCGGGCCGGTACGGCCATCTCGCCCCAACAGGCAGGTTTGCCCCTGACGATAGCCTTCAGCAACGGAAACGCTTTTGTTCGGGATGCCTGGGAAGGCAAAACCATCGTCGCCATCAACGGCGGGGGCGAAGCGCTCTACGGCCCGGGCCACCTGCACGGGGACCTGAACAGCTTTATTCTGGTGCACCGGCAGGAGCGCCTGCTGGTCGATCCGGGGCATAGCTGCTACCGCAACCTGATCCACGGGCTGGAAAGCAGCTCGCAGACGCACAACACCTGCACCTTTCTGGTCGAAGCCGAATCCCTCGGCTTGCAGGAAGATCTGGCCAAAGCCACTTTACTGGAACAGAAAAGTGTGCTGCCCCGGCGTCAGCTGCGTCAGGGCATCGCCGGACCGCCCATCCAGCGCGGGAGCCGTTTCCAGCTGGCGGCGGAACAGGATGTCGTCAGTGTGGTCGGCGCCGAAGCGGCCGCGGCCTATGGCGGGCCGATCCGGGTGTTCCGGCGGTTCTGGCTCCGGGCGGGCAGCCACGTGCTGTTCGTGGTGGACCAGATCGAGGCGAGCCGGCCGGTAACGACCGTCTGGAACTGGCTGGTCAATAACCGGGACGGCCGGGCGCAGACCGAATCCAAGGCCAACTGCCTGACGGTCCGGCGTAACGGGGCGGGCATGAAGCTGTTTCATACCGGTCCGGCCAAATTGGGCCACCCGGTTTACGGCTACGTGCACGACGCTTACCATGTTGAACCGGACCAGCCGGGCGAGGGCCGACCGGGCAGTGGTCTCTTGTACCGCTGGACGGAACCCAAGCCCCTGGAAAGCCGGACGATGGTTCACGCCATTGCCCTGGACGCGGCTGAGGGCATCGGCGCCTGGACGATGACCACTCAGCCCGGATCCTGCACGCTGACCAATGGCCAGAAAAAATGGACGCTGGAATGGCAGGAGGGTGGGGAGGAGCCCCTGCGGCTGGTGTCCGGCCACGGGCGGAGCTGGCACGTTCGGCAGTCGGAAGAGTCCTATCAATTAATTCCTGCATGAATAGAATTTCCTTTACCGGCATTGACCACCCCGCCGTGGCGGCTGAAGACGTAGAGGCGCTGGCCGACTGGTACTGCGCCGTCTTTGGCTACCAGAAATGGTTCAAGCACCCCAAACCGGTCTGGATGCTGAAGGCACCCGACGGTACCCTGCTGGAAGTGATGCCCCGGGACGAAACCGCCCGGCCCAGCCGCACTACCTGGACACCCGGCTGGTCGCACCTGGCCCTGCGGGTGGAAAACCTCGACGAAGCCATCGCCTACCTCGACCAGGTAGGGGTCGTCTGGGGCGGCGAACCCATCGAAGCCATCGGCGGCGGCCGCGTCCGGAATCTGTTCGATCCGGAGGGGAATATGTTGCAGGTGTTAGAACGAAAGAGTGAAAGAGTGAAAGAGTGAAAGAGCGAAAGGGTGAAAGTGCGAATGGCTTAGCTGAAGAGAATGAACTAGCGAAGCCTTTCACTCTTTCACTCTTTCACTCATTAAAATTAATTCTATGAACGCAGCCTACTATACCGGAAATCATCAATTCGAAATCAAACCCGCCACCCAGGAGCCGGTCGAGGCCGGACAGGTGCGGCTGAAGGTCGCCTATTGCGGCGTCTGCGGGACGGACGTCCACATCTACCACGGAAAAATGGATCAGCGGGTGCGGATGCCGCAGGTCATTGGGCACGAAGTATCGGCGGTGGTCGACGCCGTAGGCGAGGGCGTTACGGACTGGCAGGCGGGCGACCGGGTCGCGGTTCGGCCGCTGCAGCCCGGTTCAGAGGACCCGTCTGATAACGGCCAGCGGCATATCGGCAAGAATTTGAAATTCATCGGTATCGATACGCCCGGCGGTATGCAGGCCTACTGGAACGTGCCGGCCTATACGCTTCACCGGCTGCCGGAGAATCTCTCGCTGGAACTTGGCGCCCTAACTGAACCGCTGGCGGTCGCCTGCCACGACGTACGCCTGTCGGAGCTGAAGCCGGGCGAAAGCGCGGTGGTGATCGGCGGCGGCCCCATCGGGGTACTCATCGCCCTGGTTGCCCGCCACAAAGGGGCCCAGGTGCTGCTCTCGGAGCCAAACGCCCGGCGGAGAGAGCAGTGCCACTCAATGGGTCTGGCGACGGTCGATCCCCTGGCGGTGGATCTGGTCCAGGAAGTTGAGCGCTTTACAGGCGGCACCATGGCCGATGTGGTTTTCGAAGTATCGGGCGTTGCCGCCGGCGTGCAGGCCATGACGCAGGTGGCCCGGGCGCGGGGCCGAATCGTGATGGTAGCCATCCATAGCGAACCCAAACCCGTTGATCTGTTCCGCTTTTTCTGGCGGGAATTGAAGCTGATCGGAGCGCGGGTTTACGAGCCGGCGGATTTCGACGAAGCCATTGCGCTGGCGGCCTCCGGGGAGCTGCCGCTCGGGCAGCTGATCACCCAGACCAGCCCCCTGACCGAGGTACAGGAAGTCTTCCGGACCATCGACCGAAATCCGGAAGGCTTGAAGTATCTGCTGGCCTGTAGCACGATTTAACCCACCTTTAACCTCGCCTTAAGGCCGATTTAACGTGGGTGCGTGAACTTTAGGGTATACAAAACCCAAGTCCACGCACCCATGAACAAGAACACGATCACCCAGCTACTCGACGGTACCCTGCCCCTGAGCGGATTTGATAGCCTGCTGGCCGCGCTTCGGTTCACGAATGCCGCCCTGCACGAGCAACTGTCCGGCTTCTGCATCACCCTCGGACCAGACCAGCGCTACTACGTTTCCCGCTTCGTCAGCTTTACCCACCTGAGCAGCCTCGGGCACGAGGTTATTTCCCTGCATTAAGGAGGGGCGAATCCTTCCGTAACGTATCCGCCAATCGGCTTCCGACTTTCGCGCGGGTTTTCTTCCGGCCTACCCTTTTTCTGCTTCCCTAATCAATGGGCGGTCAACCGGCTCAGCTGACCTATGGCTGCCCGGGTTTCTTCACCGCAACCGGTCGCCGAACCGGCGCCGTCACCGCCTGCGGCCTGCTGCGTCGGGCGCGTTTCCAGATAAAATATGCGATCAGCCCCAGGCAGAATGCGGAAGGCATGATCTGGCTGTAGGGCTTGAACTGGGGCAGAACGGTGCCCGAGAAGGCGGACAGCAGCGCGCTGAAGGCGGAGATCAGCTTGTAGATATGTTCGTAAAGCCACCAGGTCCGGAGCCGGGAGTGGAGCCAGGCGAATTTGATCAGATCATAAACGGTGACCAGCCCGATGGCTCCCAACGTGGGCATAATGACTGCGGGCGACCAGTTGCGTCCCTGTCCGCCATGAGTAGTCACATAAGCCCCGGCCGCCAGCAGCACCACCAAAGCGATCAGCGCATCCCAGCCGCTGGCCCGGCGTTCCCGCAGCCGAACGACCCGGTAGCCCGAATACCCGACATACCCGCTCAGCAGGGTCAGCATCAGCAGAAAGGGCGTGACCCGAAACAACAGGGCCCCTAGCAGGGCAGTACCGACGACTCCCGACAGCAGCCAGAGAAAAACCCGGCCGATGCGGCGGTGAAGCTTCGCCTTGTGTTGGGTGAGCAAGGCACCGATCCCCACCAGGAGGGCGATGGTACCGAGCGAAACATGCAGCGCAATATTGAGTTGGTGATAAAGCGACATGACAGGGAACCGGCTGGTTTTGGACCGGTAACCAAAGATCAGTCGGTGGCCTCGGCATCGGCAAATTCGGAGTGACCAGGTGCATTTACCGGTGACGAAAGCCGTTCGTCACCGGCCTGTAGGGCCGAAAAGCAAGGATGATTACCTTAGATGCATGAATCGAACGCGGATCCTGGACTCGTGGGTAGGCCGAAATGGGCTGGGCTTGCTGGCGCTGCTGCTGGTACACTACCTGGCCGACTGGTACGCCATCGGGCGTCGGCCGGGACTTCAGAAGGTGACGCCTTATCTATACCTGGTGCTGCTCTACGGCTGGCTGGTTTTCCATAACCGGGTGCTCTTTACCGGCCTGTTTCTCCGGGGGCGAAGAGGCGCTTATTTCGGCTGGACCCTGCTGCTCATGGGCGTGAGTTCCTTCAACATGGTCTGGATTCTGCGGACGGAATTTTCCGTTTCGCGGGCCTTGCCGTTCCTGGTGAGCTATTGTGTGTACACCGTCACGGGCCTGGGAGTATACATGACTTACCGGGCGCTCCGGCAGCCCCAGCCAACCCCGGCCGAGGCGCCTCCGGTTGCTGAACCGAACCCGGAAGGGGGAGAGCCGGCAGAAAATCCGGACTATCTAACCTGCGTGGTCAACGGCGATCGGGTCACCATTCCGTGTTCGGAAATTCACTTCCTGGAAAGCCTCGAGAATTATGTGCAGATACACACCGCTGGACGGGTCTACATTACCCGACTGACAATGAAAGAGGCCGAAGCGCGCCTGCCGCGTGAACGGTTTCTGCGCATCAGCCGCTCCCATATTGTCAACCGGGCGCTGAGCCGACCAACCGGCCCCGAGACCCTTTCCGTCAATGACAAACCCTTCCGCATCGGCCGGACTTACCAGAAACACGTGCTGGAGCAATTTCAGAACCCGCGGTAGGTGGCACTCCGAACTCAGCGCACGTTAGTTAGCTTCCGCGGAATGGTCAGGATTTCGGTTTGCCGGCCGTCGATGTAGCGAAAGCTGTTGCCGTCGAAAAAACCATCTTCTTCCAGCATGATCCGGACCGGCTTGTTCCATTCCGGAATCTCCACGGCCGCATTGAGCTCAATGGAATAGGCGGTTTGGGGAAAAAGCGGGTAATCGCCCGAACCCGGCGTGTTTTTCTGATTGTCCCACATCCCGATGGTGGGCCCGGCGGCGTGGCCATGGGAGCCGATGGGGTGGGAGTAGATCGTGCCTTTGATGCCTTCCCGGGCGGCCTGCTCCAGCGCTTCCCGCAACAACTGATTGCCTGATTTGCCGGATTTGAAGCGTTCCGTCAGGATGTCCTGGAGGCGATTGCCCTGCTGAAACGCCTTTTTGATCGACTCCGGCACGTCGGTTTCGCCCGGACGCAGGACGTAGGCGTGCTGCTGCTGGTCGGTATTCAGCCGCAGGTAGGTAATGCCGAAATCCACGTGCAGCAGGTCGCCGGGCATGATCACCTCGCCCGACGGTCGCTTGGAGAAGGTCCGCAGGTGGTCAAAGCGCTTCTCGTCGGCCCGCTGGATGTCGACCGTCGGGTGAAACCAGGTTTCCAGGCCCAGGTCCGTGATGCGCTGGCGAAACCACCAGACGACATCATCGGTGGTGGTTACCCCGGGCTGGATGACTTTCTCCGAAAAACCTTCCTGAATAATCTGGTGCGAAAGCCGGCAGATGAGCGGATACAGCGTCATTTCCTGCTCCGTGCGGGTTTCCAGCCAGCCTACGGCCAGACGTTCGGCCGACACGATGCGGCGGCTGTACTCGGCGGGCAGCTTTGCCATGAATTCGCCGTGCTCGGTATGGGTCAGCCCGTCGGCATGGGCGTAGATGGCCGAAAAGTTCAGTCCAATCTTCTTCGGCTGTCGGTCCTGAATGATTTTCACCAGCGCCTCCCACTGGTTGGGCCGTACGTCGATGTCCCAGGCACCCTTCAGCAGATTGCCCACGTCGTAGCGGGCGATGGCCAGTTTTTCAACGCCTTTTTCGGGCCCCTGGTCGAAGAAAACGAGGATGGTCCGGCGGCGGGCGGAGAGCCAGGTGGAAGGCAGCATCGTTTTGAGGACGGGGTCTTCGTTGTATTCCCGCGAAATGATGATCCACATATCGATGCCCTCCCGGCGCATCAGGGTGGGAAGCAGGTTGGCGAAGCGGTCTTCGAGCAGGGCATCAATGACGCGGGAACGGTCGCGTTCGGGCAGAATGGTCGTCGGCGCAGTCGTTTGAGCCTTAGCCCATTGCGCCAGGGTACACAGCAGGGCAGCCAGCAGGAGCTTTTTCATACGGTCAGGTTAGACCGCAAGATACGGAAGGGACCTTTTGGTTGGTAACGGTAGGCCCATATGAACGGTTGAAAAAAAGATCACACTAACTCAATCGACTTATGCGGATTTGTCGTATAATTCATGGCCAAATCAACCACCTAACTTTACTTAATTTTATGAAGCGTATTTTGCTCGTCATGTGCTGCGCCCTTGGCGTATGGGCGACTTCCTGCAAAGGTCCCGAAGGCCCGGCAGGTCCGATTGGTCCGGCAGGTCCTCAGGGAACAGCCGGCAGCCAGGGCCCGGCGGGTCCGGCAGGTGCTCAGGGTCCGGCTGGTCCGGCGGGAGCAGCCGGTGTCAACGGGAATGCCAATGTGCAGCAGATTAACTACACCACCCGTACCCACAACGGAAACGACGACCTGTTCCTGAGCTTCCCCACTTCGCTGACGGTAACAAACGCAAGTCTGGAGCAAAGCCTGGTGTTCATGTACCTGAAGCAGAACGGAACTTCCAATGGCGCGGCCACCACGTTCTGGGTACCGATTCCGGGTCAGGCGGCCAGCGGCAACGGCTACACCTTCCTGCTGCTGCAGGGGGCCGGTACCGCCGCACCCAGCATCGTCCTGCGCCGGTCACTGAACATGCGGCCCGGCCCCGAGACGTTCGAGGCCATCCGCGTGCTGATCGTACCGTCAACGGGTTCGGTCAACGGACGCCTGGCGGCCAGCTCGCTCGACTATTCGAATTATGAAGCGGTAAGGCAACATTATAACCTGCCCGAGTAATTTCCGGCCGGGATGTCATCTTCGCTAGGGGATGGCATCCCGGTTAACCCCAGTACCCGGCTGGTCATGTCCCGGATCTGGCGGGTCAGGGCCGCATCCTTCACCATGGAATGACCGAAGGACGGAATCATGGCCTGCAGCTTCTGCTGCCAGGCTGCCGAAGCCAGTTGTTCCGGAAAACAGCGCTGCAGCAGGTTCAGCATGATCGATACCGCCGTCGAAGCGCCCGGCGAGGCTCCCAACAGGGCGGCAATGCTGCCGTCGGCCGCCGCGACCACCTCCGTTCCAAACTCCAGTACTCCGCCTTCTTCCTCGTCTTTTTTAATCACCTGCACCCGCTGGCCGGCAATTTCCAGCTCCCAGTCCTTCAGCTGGGCGTTGGGGAAGTAGGCCCGCAGCGCGTTCAGCCGGTCTTCGGGCGATTGCATCACCTGCTGCACCAGGTAGCGCGTCAGCGGAATATTATGCATGCCCGCCATGAGCATCGGCGCCAGGTTACTCATCTGGATCGACTTGGGCAGGTCCATATAAGAGCCATGCTTCAGAAACTTGGTCGAAAACCCGGCATAAGGCCCGAAAAGCAGCTCCTTCCGGCCTTCGATAAAGCGGGTGTCCAGGTGCGGCACCGACATGGGCGGTGAACCGACCTCCGCCTTGCCGTAAACCTTGGCCGCGTGCTGCTCGATCAGGTCGGGATTCGTGCAGCGCAGCCACTGGCCGCTGACGGGGAACCCGCCGTAGCCGCGGCTTTCGGGTATGTCTGATTTTTCCAGGAGTCTTAAGGAGCCGCCGCCCGCCCCGATAAAGACGAATTTGGCCTGCAGATCGCGGACGTGGCCCGTGGTTACGTTTTCCACCCGGACCTTCCAGCCGCCGAGGCTTTTTGAGCGCCAGAGATCCCGGACGTCGTGGGCAAAATACATCCGCACGCCCGGCTGCTCCATCAGGCGCCGGAACATGGCGCGGGTCAACGCGCCGAAATTGACGTCGGTGCCCAGGTCCATCCGGGTTGCGGCCACCGGCTGTTTCGGGTCCCGGCCTTCCATGACCAGCGGCATCCATTCGGCCATCTCCTCCCGCCTTTCGGTGTACTGCATGTCCGCGAAGAGGTGGTTCTGCGTCAGGGCCTCGTAGCGCCGCCGCAGGTAACTGACGTTCTCCGTACCCCAGACGAAGCTCAGGTGCGGAATGGGCCGGATGAAATTGGGGGCGTCGCTCAGGAACTGCTGCTGGACCAGGTGCGCCCAGAACTGCTTCGACACCTCAAACGACTCGCAGATTTTCAGGGCTTTATCGATTTCAATCGTGCCGTCCGGGCGCTCAGGCGTGTAGTTCAGCTCGCAGAAAGCCGCGTGGCCCGTGCCGGCATTGTTCCAGGCGTCGGAGCTTTCGGCGGCGGCAATGTCGAGGCGTTCGATAATGTCGATGGTGAGGCTGGGGTCGAGTTCCTTCAGCATGACGCCCAGCGTGGCGCTCATGATACCGGCCCCGATCAGGATGACGTCGGCCTGGCCGGCGACGGTGGTTTTGGATTTAGCCATAATGTGGTGTGGAAGGGCAGACGAAGGGTCTGTAAAAATCCCTCGTAGTATGACCAAAAAAGCCCGGCCTTTGTTTGCCGGCGGGAAGGAAGCAGAGGCAACGGACAGCCACAAAAAAACGCGGGTGGAAGCCCGCGTTCTGGTTGAAATCAAAAGTCGGATGATTACCGGCCGCTGCCGCCACCGATATCGAAGCCAAGCTTAATGCCGAGGTAGGAATTGGTTCCCCGGACGGCTTCGCCGGAGTTGAGGGAATACCGGGTGGCCGGAATCAGGTTGTATTCGGCTCCGAGCACGAAATGCCCGATCTTGACGCCCGCCCGGGCCATACCGCCGAATTTGTTGCCGGCCTGGACCTGAACGTCGCCGCCTTCTTCCTCCCCGCTCCCCGAGAAAATACTCATCCCCGCCGTCTGAAACAGACCGGCTCCCAGCCCGACGAAGGGTTTCACGTAGCCGGACGAAAAGTTGAGGTTGGAGGTCAGTACGTAGGATGCGGCCATCTTGAGTTCGGTATCGCTGGAGACTCCGTCGACGACCAGGGCCCGGCCCATGATGCCGCCTTCGATGCGGAAACCAAAATCAAGGAATTCGTTCCAGCCATACTTCGGTTCGAGGGAGACCAGCAGCCCGCCCGACGCGCCGGGTCCGGCCGGTTTGGCGTACCCCAGCGAGGCGTTGACTTTAAACGGTTTGAAATCCTGGGCCGAGGCCGCAGTGAAGGCCATACAAGCAATTACGGTAGATAAAAGTTTTTTCATGGGTACTGATTAGTCAATTCAGTATGCAACGTATCATGATAATATGAACATTATATTACCGATCGCTCAAATCCGGAAATAAGTCGGCAGTTTCCCGGAAAAGGCCAACAAAATGGCTGTATGTGGATTGGCAGCCAGATAGGCTGTCTGCTTGCTGGCGGGCCGTTCCGGCTCTTTTCGCCAAACAGGGTTCGACTTTCTCACTGCCGGGTCGGCCGTTCGGAGGCCATTTCAGAAACGGGAGGGGGCTTTTCAGGCTATTGTTGCCCAAAGCGTCGGTAAAAAACGGTTCCAGGCGGGTACGGCAGCGTTGCAGGAGTGGCGCGCAAACCTGTACTTTGCTCCATGAGGCACTGGCTCCACTCCTTGCTATTATTCCTGCTGTTATTCACGGCCTGGGTCGCTCAAGCCCAGCCGGGCGGCCCAGGGCCGCAGTCAGCGGGTCCGGAACTCAACCGGGGCCGACTGACGGGCGTTGTGGTGGGAACGGCGGTCTTCTACGGGGTGACCCTGCATTTCCTCAAAAAAGCCTGGTACAAAAAGAAGGTCCGGTTTCATACGTTTAACGACAACCGGGAGTGGCTGCAGATGGATAAAGTTGGCCATGTTGCGACGGCTTATCTCTTCAGCCGGGGCGGTTACGAGCTGTTCCGCTGGACCGGAGCCAGCGAGCGGGCTTCGGTGCTGACCGGTGGGCTGCTGGCGCTGCTGTTCCAGAGTACGATCGAGGTCTACGACGGCTATTCCGAAGGCTGGGGCTTTTCGCGGGGGGATATGCTGGCCAACGTGGCGGGCACGGGCCTGTTCATGGGGCAGCAGTACGCTTTCGGGGACCAGAAGGTAACGATGCGCTTCGGCTGGCGGAAAAGCATCTACGCGCCTTACCGCCCCAATCTGCTCGGCAAAACGACGGGAGTCCAGCTGCTCAAGGACTACAACGCCCAACAATACTGGCTGTCGCTGAACCTGGCGTCGACCTTCCCCGTCGGGCCCAGTTTTCCCCGGTGGCTGAACCTGGCCGTGGGCTATAGCGGCAGCGGCATGATCGGCGGCCACGAAAACCCGCCCATGGTTGATGCCAGCGGGAAGGAAGTCCGGTTCGAGCGGTACCGGCAGTTTTACCTCTCGCCCGATGCCGATCTTTCCCGGATCGGTACGCTTAATGAGTCGTGGCGGCGGTTCATCGGCGTGGCCCAGTTCCAGAAAATTGCCGCTCCCTCGCTGGAGTGGAATCGGCTCCGGGGTCTAAAGGTTCATCCGCTCCTGGTCGGAAAAGAGTGAATTGGGGCGATTACCGTTCGCCCTAGTATGCGGCCTTTCGGCCTAATTTCGCTATCTTCGTAGGCTATAATCGGGTAAATCGCTAGACCTTTGCGAAACCCTATCAACAAACCGGTATGTTTTCAATCCAACAACTGACCAGCCGGGCGCTGCTGCTGGCTACGGTCGCGTCGGCGGCACCCCTTGCTATGGCGCAGCCCAAGCCTGCCCAGACAGCGTCCCAACCCGCGAAAATGAGTGAGAATCCGCTGCTGCAGCCGTACCGTACTCCGCACGGGACGGTACCGTTTAACCTGATTAAGAACGAGCACTACCTGCCCGCGCTGAAAGAAGCCATCGAACAGGGCAGGAAAGAAATCGACGCCATCGTCAACAACCCGGCCAAGCCCACCTTTGAAAATACGGTGGTGGCGCTGGAACGCTCGGGCGAGGCCCTCAACAAGGTGACGGCGGTGCTCTTCAACCTCAACAGCTCCGAAACCTCTCCCGAACTGCAGGGCATCGTCCGCGAAGCCTCGCCGCTGCTGACCGAATTCAGCAACGACATTTCCCTCAACGAAAAGCTCTTTGCTCGCGTAAAGGCCGTTTATGAGCAGCGCGACAAGCTGAAGCTCGACGCCCAGGACAAAATGCTGCTGGAGAAGTCCTACAAAGGCTTCGCCCGCAACGGGGCCAACCTGTCGGAGGCTGACAAGGCCAAGCTGCGGGAGATCAACAAGGAGATGTCGCAGCTCTCGCTGAAGTTCGGCGAAAACGTCCTGAACGAAACCAACCAGTACGAGCTGGTGATCACGGACGAAAAGGAACTGGCTGGCCTGCCCGAGTTTGCCCGCGAAGCCGCCAAAGGCGCTGCCAAGCAGAAGAAAAAGGACGGCTATGTCTTTACGCTGCACGCTCCGAGCTACGGTCCGTTCATGCAGTATGCCGATAACCGGGAGCTGCGCAAAAAGCTGTACCTGGCTTACAATTCCCGGGGTTTCCAGAACAACGACAACAACAACGAAAAGACGATCCAGCGCCTGGTGCAGCTTCGCTACGACCGCGCCAAACTGCTCGGCTACAAAACGCACGCCGATTACATGCTGGAAGACCGCATGGCCGGCTCCCGCGATAAGGTGCAGCAGTTCCTGGACGAACTGCTGGGTTACTCCAAGCCGGTGGCCGAAAAGCAGCTGGCCGAGCTGACCGCCTACGCCAAATCCAAAGGCTTCATGGGCGAAACGCTGGAAAACTGGGACTTCAGCTACTATGCCGAAAAACTGAAAAAGGAACGCTACAGCCTCGACGACGAAACGCTGAAGCCTTACTTTAAGCTGGAGAACGTACTCGATGGGATCTTCACCATCGCCAACAAGCTCTACGGGGTAACCTTCAAGGAGAACAAGGAGATTCCGGTCTACAACCCGGAGGTGCGGGCCTTTGAGGTCTACGACGAAAACGGCAAGTTCCTGGCCGTCTTCTACGGAGACTATTTCCCCCGTCCTGGTAAGCGCGCAGGTGCCTGGATGAACGGCGTGCGGTCGCAGAAGACCGTCAACGGCGAGGACATCCGCCCGCACGTGATGAACGTCTGTAACTTCACCCGTCCGACCGAGACGAAGCCGTCGCTGCTGACCTTCAACGAGGTAACGACGCTCTTCCACGAATTCGGCCATGGCCTGCACGGCATGCTCACCAAAGGCAAATATTCGAGCCTGTCGGGTACGAGTGTGGCCTGGGACTTCGTTGAGCTGCCCTCGCAGGTGATGGAAAACTGGGCTTACGAACCCGAAGCCCTGAGGCTGTTTGCCAAGCACTACCAGACCGGCGAAACGATTCCGCAGGAACTGATCGACAAGATCCGGGCGAGCCAGAACTTCCTGGCCGGTATCGCCAACCTCCGCCAGGTGAAGCTGGGCATGATTGACATGTACTGGCACAGCCAGCAGCCCACGGGTGAGTCGGTGGCCGAAGTGGAAAAGAAAGTTGACCAGAAAACGGCCCTGCTGCCGGTTCCGGCGGGCGTAGCGACGAGCCCGGCCTTCTCGCACATCTTTGCGGGCGGGTACTCGTCGGGTTACTACAGCTACAAGTGGTCGGAAGTCCTGGATGCCGATGCGTTCGAGGCCTTTAAGGAAAAAGGTATTTTCAATAAGGAAGTCGCCGACAAATTCCGCCGGAACGTCCTGGAGAAAGGCGGCAGCGAAAAGCCCATGGAACTGTATAAGAAGTTCCGCGGCCGGGAGCCGTCGCCCCAGGCAATGCTGCGCCGGAGCGGGCTGGCGTTGTAAGTACCGTTTAAGGTGTAACGTTTAAGGTTAACGCGGCAGCGCGGCTGGGCATCCAGTCGCGCTGCCGCGTTTTTTACCACCCGCGGCGGCCGCCCAGAATGCCGCCGAGCAGGCCTCCCAGGCCGCCTGAGCGCATGCCGCCGTACCGGGGTCGACCGCTGAGGCCGCCCAGGATGGAAATGAGCGAGCCGAGTCCGCCGCCGCGCCCGTAGCTGCCGCCATAGCCGCCTCCGTATCCGCCGCCCATCATGCCTCCACCCATCATACCGCCGAGCAGGCCACCGAGCAGCCCGCCGCCCGAGCGGTGCCTGCGTCCGCCGCGGCGCAGCATCTGCGAAATGACGATCGGGGCCAGGATGCCCAGCATGCCTTTGACCATATTAGGCGAAATGCCGGCCTTCTGGAACATGGAATCAAAGCCGTTCTGATTCATGAACTGGGTGGAAGTCGGGTCCTGGCCCTGCTGCCGGGCTTCGTCGGCCTTATCGACGAAGCGGTTGAGGATGCTGAACTGCTCCTGGTTGACGCCCAGGTAATCGGCCATCTTGTGGATTTCCCGTTCCTCCTCGGGTGTGTACTGGCCGTCGGCTTTGGCAAAACTGATGATGTCGGTCAGAAACGAAAACCGCAGCTGACTGGGTTTGAGCGTGTCCAGGCAGCGCTGCAGGCTGATCTGATTCGGCTGGCGGGCAATCTGTTCCACTTCCTGCCTCAGGTTCTCGGGCAGCTCGGCCGCCTCGCCCAGAAGTTGCAGAAATTCCAGCTCGTCTTCGGTAACCTGACCATCGGCATTGGCCAGCGTCGCCATGGCCGCCAGGTAGGCACTGCGTTCTTCCAGCGAGTAGTCTTTTAAAAGGGTAGTTGGTTGTGCTTCCATAACAGATAAGAATGTGGGAATACAACCCGGCAGGGGAGGCCAGGGTTTGGAGGAATTCGTTTAGCCGTCTGCCGGCTGACGTTCTCCGAAGCCACTGATCCCGAAAAATGAGCCGGTGATGCAAGGACTTTGACGGTTCATCCCGGAACACAACCTTTTTCGGAGCAATAGCCTTAGCTTGCAGCCGGTTGTCAAATTGCCCAGTTGCAGATGGTTAGGCTTCAGCTTGGATTCCAATATCGCCTCTTCTTTCTCCTCCTGCTGACCGTACCGGCCCAGGCCCAATTGCCGGATTCGGTTCGTAGCTATGTCGATACGGCCCTGACCGTTTTACAGACCCGGTCGCTGTATGCCAGGACGGTAAACTGGCAGGCCGTCCGGGACTCGGTCGAGCACAAAATCCGCGGGGCCAAACCCTACCGAGATGTTTTTCCGGCGCTGACTTACGCCTTTGCGCAGCTCCGGGATCACCACGGGCTGGTGGCAAACCGGGACACGTTCTACCGCTACCCGCCGCCGGTCGTGCCATCAGACCGGATGAGCCAGGGGATTAAAACCGAGTATCTGAAAGGAAACCGGATCGTGACGGCCGAGCTGCCGGACCAGGTTGCCTACCTGCGCGTACCGAGCATGCAGGTAACGGAGCAAAAAGCGATGGACGAGCGGGCCAACTGGCTGCGTGATTCGCTGTGTAAGGTGCTGGCTGCCCATCCGGCCGGCCTGATACTGGATCTTCGGATGAACAACGGGGGGAACTCGGCGCCGATGCTGTCGGGACTGGGCCCCCTCTTTGACCGAACGGTCCTGGGGCACGGCGTCGACCGGGACGGTAACCAGCTTGGCCCTACCGAACTCCGTAACGGCGTCGTCTGGGCGGAAGGTCGACCGACGGTTTCCGTGGAGCGAACCTGCGCGGTGCGCCCCGGGCTGCCGGTCGCGGTGCTGATCGGTCCCTCGACGGTCAGTTCCGGCGAAATTCTGGCCGTATTCCTGAAGCAGCAGAAGAACGTGCGGTTGTTCGGGGAGGAAACGGCCGGTTTTCTCAACGCCACCGAAGGCTTTCTCTTTGCCAACCAGCAAGGGTATTTCCTGCTCAGCGTCCACTACATCGCCGATGCTTCCGGGCGGGTGTACCGGGAGCAGCTGGTGCGGCCGGACGGCTGGGTCAAAAGCGCGGATAATTACGGGCAGCTGACGACGGATCCTACCGTGACGGAAGCCCTGAATTGGCTGAAAAAACCGCCAAAGAAGCGGATAAGCCGTAAATAACTCAGGCGAGGCCATAGCCCCGCCTGGTTAGCGATAGCAGGATTGTGTGGCTTACCGGTTACTGGCCGGAGCCATTTTTTCCAGCTTTTCCTCTACATCATAAACCAGCCGGTCGGCCTGCCGCCGCGTCTGGGTCCAGTTCTGTTCAGAACCCCGCTGCACCTGGTAATAGGCCTTCATCAGGTCGTTCCGGTACTTTTCCAGTTCCCGAACCGTAGTCTGGCGCTGGGTGCGACCGGTTGGACTGGTGTTGCGGTTCAACTGGTCGATCTGTCGGTCCAGGTTGTCCATGAGTTCACCGATGCGGTCGGTGAGCTGGCGGCGGTCGGCGTCCAGGTTCGAGCGGTTGTTTCGACCCTCGCCATTGCTTCCGTCTGACCGGTAGCTCCCTTCGGCCCGGTTCATGCCGGAGGGATCGGAGGCCATTCGGTCATCCGACGTCCGGTTGCTGCGGTAGGAATCGCCCTCCATCCGGTCGTTCGGATTCATACTGCGGTTCTCCCGCCCGGCCGCATTGCCCATCCGATTGTCCGAGGACCGGTTATCCATCGAACGGTTCTCGGTCGAGCGATTATCCAGAGAACGGTTGTCCGTGGAACGGTTATCCATAGAGCGGTTATCCATCGAACGATTATCGTAGGAGCGATTGTCGTTGCGCTGGTTTTCGGCGTAGCGATCGTTAGCCATCCGGTGGTCGTTACCGGCGTCCCGACGATCGTCGTAGCGCGAAGATTCCTCCTGCCGGCCCGACTGCCCGCTGCTGAGGCCCAGCCGTTGCCGGACGCGTTCTTCAAAGGCATTTTCTTCGGGCGTATCCTGGTCGGGGCCGTTGCCAAACATCCGGTTGTTAGTGGCGTCTTCCTTTAGCTCACCGGCCACCCGTTGGGCGTCCTGTTTGATGTCCTGGCTTTTCGCCCGGACATCTTCCTTTACATCCTGGGCCCGCTCGCGAACCTCTTCACGGGTTTCCCGGCTGCGCTCCCGGAGATCGTCACCCGCTTCCGCGTAGCGACCTTCCCGGCCTGAGCCGGAGCGGTCCTCCTGGTTATCGTCGTTTCGGTTCGCCGATCGGTTCCGTTCATTGGCGGAATCGCTGCTGCGCCGGCCGAACAGTCCCTGCGTGGAGTCACAGGCGGTGGTCAATAAGGCCAGCAGGAGACATCCCACGGGCATAACTAGTTTTTTCATAACGTTTACGTAAAAGCGTTTGGGTCTTATAATCAGCTACATGGGCATTCTGAAGCCAGAAAGGCCATCCGAAGGCGTTGTCGGAGCTGCGCTGGCGGCTTTAAAACTTGAATCCGACGTTCACGCCCAGGGAGCGCCGGCGCGAGTTGGCAAAGCCGTTGATGGCGTCGTTGAGACCGTGGTGGTACATGAGATCAATCATGAGCGGACCCACGTCGAAGCCCAGGTTGCCCAGCGCCAGAAAGGTGCCGCTTTTGATCTCGTTGTTATCGAGGTTAATGGTGTTGCTGCCACCCAGCCGATTGGCGTACTCGGCACCTACGGCCAGGCGAACCCCCGAAATACCGCGTTTGGACTGGGTGAGTTTCACGCCCACCAGCGCGGGGATCTGAAGCCACTGGGTGTTGATGCGGCCGGTGATATCCTGCAGTTGCTGTCCGTCGCCCGGCGTAAAATAGTTCGAACTGGTAGCGAAGTATTCGGCTCCGATCTGTCCGTAGACGCGTCCACCGAAGCGGGTAAAGACCCCGGCCTGATAGCCCAGGCGCCCGCTCAGGTCTCCGTTACCGGTGTTTTCGCCCAGAAAGCGCGTCGTATTGGCACCCACGTAGAAGCCGCCGGTAAAGGCCTGGTAGCGGTTGGCCCGTTTCTCGAGGCGGGCGTTTTCCCGTTTGGTGTCTTCCAGTTCCCGGCGCAGGCGGTTGTATTCCTGCTGATCAACCATCTGCCGGTTTTGCGAAAAGCGACCCTGGCGGCCGTCCGAAGCGGGTGGAGCGTTGCGGTTGAACTGGCGGTCGTCCGAAGCCGGCGGCGCATTCCGGTTGAGCTGGCGGGCGTTGTCCATTCCGTCGCGGGACCCCAGTTTGTAGGCATTAATCAGCCCCTGTTCGTATTCCTGCTGGGAGGGCATTCCCACCCGCTGCGGGCGGTCGTTCAGGCGCTGCTGCTCCGGCGGTCGGCGCATATCGTCGCGTCGGGTGTCACTCGGCCTGGAAGATTGCTGACCGAAGGCCAGGTTCGCTTCGGTAATTCCCAGCGCCAAAAAGGCGAAAGCGAAGAGTTTCTTCATGGTCATTCCTGCTTTTAGTAAAACGTATAAAGTCTATCGGTGTAACAGAGATGTCCGGTAAATGTTCGACTGCCGGGACGAAAAGCCCGGAGCGTGGAGGAGCGGCAATAAAAGCCTGATGAATAGCACTAAAGCGATAATTAATAGCCTCTTCAGGCGAGGACAGGGATGGGGTTTATCTTTTTTGGGGATGTATTCGCATTTATTGTGATGTAAAATGGCTAATGCGAAAAAACTTATTAAATTTACGCTCGATAATAGAAAGCGATAGGTAGATAGTGATCGTAGTTTTTAGGCTAATCCGCTGATAATGATTTAGTTATAGTGGAGCGGGTTAGTAAACGATACCAGAATTCTTTTGTTTAATTAAATACCCACCCGTGTTACATCTTAAAAATTTAGTACTGCTCCTGGGGGCGCTGGTATGCTTGGCGTCTTGTGTTTCGCCCCAAAAGGTTATCTACTTTCAGAGTGCCGCTCCGGACGCCGATTCTCTCCCGCTGGTAATCCGCAAACAAGTCGAATTAACCATCCGCAAAGGAGATCTTTTAAGTATTTACGCGACGAGTTTAAATCCGGAAGCCACGGCGTTTTTTAATCCTTTGGCCCAGATTACTTCAGCCAATATTTCTGCTGCAGGTGGTTTCCAGGGTGGTCAGTTCGCTCAACTTCCAACGGTCACTGGTTACCTGGTTGACGGAAAGGGTGAAATCGAGTTGCCCCTGGTAGGTCGCTTTATGGTCGATGGCATGACGACTTCCCAAATCCGGGATGCCATCCGGACCAAACTGGAGCGGTATCTGAAAGAGCCGACCGTTACGGTCCGTATGCTGAATTTCCGGGTATCGGTCCTGGGCGAAGTTGCCCGGCCTTCGGTCTACAGCATTCCCAACGAACGCATCACCCTGCCCGAAGCGATCAGCCTGGCCGGCGACGTGACGATCTACGGGGAACGGCAGAACGTGCTGCTGGTCCGGGAGATCGGTGATAAGCGCGAGTTCGTTCGCGTGGACCTGACCAAGCGGGACCTCTTTACCTCACCTTATTATTTCCTGCAACCCAACGATATTATCTACATCCAGCCGGTGAAGACCCGCCAGGCCGCGCAGGACCGATTCCTTCAGATTACCCCACTGGCGATCAGTGCTCTCTCATTTCTAGCTATCATAACCGGTCAATTCCTTCGCTAACTTGTAACTACCATGGCAAACATCCAGAATACCTACACGCCGTACACGCCCTATGAGGCGACGACGTCGGATCTGCGCTCGGTCCTGATGCGCTATCTGCGTTACTGGAAGTGGTTCGTATTGTCGTTGGTCGTCGCCCTGGTGGGTGCGTACGTCTACCTGCTTTTCCAGCAACCCATTTATAAAGTCCAGGCCAGCCTGTTGATCAAGGACGAAAAGAAAGGGATCAGTGAAGACAACATCCTCAAAGAGATGGACATCTTCGCGCCCAAGAAAGTCGTCGAAAACGAAATCGAAGTCCTCAAATCCTACACGCTGATGGAGCGTGTCGTGGACCGGCTGGGGCTGGACATTCAGTACTTCCGCCCGACGCCGACCGGCGACCGGGAAATCTACGACAAAGCGCCTATCCGCCTGGTGATCGAAAAGGCGGCACCGCTGCTCTATAAGGAACGGCTGAAAATCAGCTTCGAAGGTCCTAAAACCGTAACCATTAACGAACAGCGTTTTCCGGTAAACCAAAGCGTTCAGACGCCTTATGGCCGCCTGCGGATCTTTACCCGCCAGCTGCTGTCGGACACGACCAACGACCTCAACATCCAGGTACTGCAGAAATCAGAAGCCGTACGGGGTTACCTGGAGCGGCTGAAAGTAGAACCGACCAGCAAGGCCTCTACCGTACTGGCCATGACCCTGGAAGATGCCGTTCCGGCCAAAGGGGAAGCGATTCTGAATCAGCTTCTGGATGAATACAACCAGGCCGCCGTCCTGGACAAGAACAAGGTAGCTTCCAACACCCTGGAATTCATCGAAGACCGTCTTGAACTCATCGCCGGTGAGCTCGCTACCGTTGAGAAAGATGTCGAATCCTTCAAATCATCGCAGGGCATTACCGAGCTGGGCGCACAGGCGACCGTTTTCCTCCAGCAGGCGCAGCAGAACGATACCCAGCTTAACCAGGTAAACATCCAGCTGGGCGCCTTGTCCGACGTGGAGCGCTACCTGCGCAGCCAGCCGGGCCAGAAGGCCGTTGCACCGGCCATGCTCGGTTTGAATGATCCCGTCCTGCTCGGCCTGATTTCCAAAGTAACGGAACTGGAACTGAAGCGGGATCAGATGGTCCGGACCACCTCCGAGAACAACCCGCTGCTGCAGACCATCGACAGCCAGATTACGGCCACCAAATCCAACATCAGCGACAACGTGCAGACGATGAAGGAGATGCTGACCACAACCCGCAACAAGCTCGTTGCCACCAACGGAAAAATCGAAAGCATGATCCGGACGGTGCCCTACAAGGAGCGGGAACTGCTGAACATTACCCGCCAGCAGGCGATCAAGAATAACCTGTATACCTACCTGCTGCAGAAGCGGGAAGAAACCGCCCTCTCGTACGCTGCCACGGTTGCTGACAGCCGGACCATCGACCCGGCCCGCAGCGGTCAGGATCCGATCAAACCCGTTCGTAAGCTGATCTTCCTGCTGTTTGCCGCCTTCGGGCTGCTGCTGCCGGTGGGTGTGCTGGCCGCCCGGGATGCCCTGAACGACCGCGTACTGCGCCGGACGGATGTCGAGGAACTGACGCAGGTGCCCATCCTGGGTGAAGTCATCGAAAACCAGAATCCGGCCGAAGCGCTGGTGGTATCGTCCCGCAGCCGGACGGTTATCGCCGAGCAGATCCGGGCGCTGCGGACGAACCTGCAGTTCCTGCGGAGCAATCCCGACAACAGCCAGGTGCTGCTCTTTACGTCCAGTATTTCCGGGGAAGGGAAGTCCTTCATGTCCATGAACCTGGGCGCTTCGCTGGCGATGGTGGACCGGCCTACGGTCATTCTGGAGATGGACCTGCGCAAACCGAAACTGCACTCCGCCCTGAACGTGCCCAACACGGTCGGTATCAGTAATTACCTGATCGGTCAGGCTGAAATCGACGAGATTCTGCAGCCGGTACCGGGCGTTCCGAACTACTTTATCATCACGAGCGGCCCGATTCCGCCGAACCCGGCCGAGCTGCTGACCGGCGATCGCCTGCCGCAGCTGATTAATTCGCTGAAAGACCGCTTCTCGTTCGTACTCGTCGATTCACCGCCGATCGGTCTGGTAACCGACGCCCAGCTGATCGCTCCGCACGCCGATGCGACCCTGTACGTAGTCCGCCACGACGTGACGCCGAAGAACTACCTGCGCATGATCGACAGCCTGTACCGCGAGCAGCGTTTCAACAAGCTGAACATCATTCTGAACGCCGTCGAAAACGGTCAGACGTATTACAGCTATAGCTACAGCTACTACGGTTACGGCAACGAAGAATCGTCGACCAAAGCCAAGGTGAAGCGGCTGGCCAAGAAAGCCTGATCTGAATAACCTAGCTGATAATTAAAAACCCCGGTCTAAGCCGGGGTTTTTTGTTTGGGTGGCCGGAGGGTCAGGCGTCCAGCCACTCCTTGAAGGTACTCACCTTATCCTTGCTGATGAATACTTCCTGCCGCGGGTCGGGCTGAAGTTCCAGTTTCAGCTTGCTGTTGGAGTAAGTATGGATATTCCGAATCGCCGGGAGCGACAGCAGGAACTGGCGGTTGGCCCGGAAAAACTGGGTCGGGTCCAGCAGGACCGTGAGCTTGTCGAGGCTAAAGTCGATCGGCAGGCGCTGGTTGTCTTTCGTGACCAGGAAGGTAATCTTCTCCTCACTGAAAAAGTAGGCAATTTCGGCCGTCTCAATCGTGCGCAGCCGCGTACCGACCGTGATCAGAAAGCGGTTCTTGTAGGCCTGCCGGGGCTGCCCCATCACTTCCCGCAACGCCTCCAAATCGGTCGGGGAAAACTGCCGCTTCATGGAATGGTACTTCTGCATGGCGGCCGACAGGGCCTCGAAGCTGACGGGCTTCAGCAGATAATCGATGCTGTTCACCCGAAACGCCTTGATCATGTATTCGTCAAAGGCCGTGGTGAAAATGATCGGGACGGATAGATTCACCTGTTCGAAAATACGGAAGCAGAGGTCGTCCTCCAGGTGGATATCCAGGAAAATCAGGTCGGGGTGCGGGTGGCTGTTCAGCCATTGCACACTTTCCCGGACCGAGGGGAGCATGGCGGCGACCCGGATGCTGGGATCATACTTCAGCAGCAGGCTTTCCAGCCGCTCGGCCGTCAGGTCTTCGTCTTCAATAATGAGTACATTCATGGATCAGGAAATAGAATAAACCGGTAGCTCAAAGGCGAACGTAGCCCCTTTGCCGGTATGGTGTTCGTACCAGATTTCACCCCGGAGCAGGTGAACCAACTTTTTGGCGATGGCCAGCCCCAGGCCGTTGGAGCTTTCCCCGGCCGTCGGGCGGGTCGACAGCTTACTGAATTTCCGGAACAGGCGGTCGGCCTCCTCCAGCGGAACGCCGGCGCCTTCGTCCTGGACCCGCGTAATCAGCGCTCCCGCTTCCGGGCTCAGCGTGATGCGGATGGTGCCGGCGGGCGGCGAGTACTTGATGGCGTTGGAGAGCAGGTTGTCCAGCACCTGCTGTACCGCCTCCGGGTCGGCCATGACCAGCGGAACCTCCGCCGACGCGTCGATGGCGATCACCAGCTGCTTGGTCCGAATCGGCTCAGCGTAGTCGGCCGTAGCCTTATCCAGGATTTGCCGCATATCGACCGGCGCCGGACGCAGCCGAACCTGCCCGGACTCGATGGCGTGGATGCTCAGAAAGTTGGTAATCAGGCTGAGCATCTTATCGATGCAGCGCTGGGCGTTAGCCAGGTGGACCTTCGTCTGTTCGGGTTCCGCCAGGATGGCCCGCACCTCCGCCTGCAGGTTATAAAGCGGGTTTTTCAGATCGTGCGATACAATCTGAAGGAGCTCATTTTTCTCTTCGTTCAGCTTTTTCAGCTCCCGGTTTTTCAGCCGGATCTCCAGGTTGCTGCGTTCAATCTCCCGGGCGTCGGCCTCGGCCTTGTCTTTGGCAGCCAGCAGCGCCGCTTCGGACTCCTTCCGCTGGGTGATGTCCCGGACGTTGGCCAGAATGCCGCCTACGGCCTCGTTGCCCAGCTGGTTGGTCGCGTAGGTTTCCACCCAGCGGTGGCTGCCTTTCTGGTCCTGAATCCGGTATTCGCACAAAACCTCCGGTAAATCACCGCTCACCAGGCGCTGAAAATAATCGATCATCGTGGGGCGATCCTCGGGATGAATCCACCAGAGGAGTTCGTCCCGATTCTCCAGTAGTTCCGGCGCCAGGTCAGCAATGGCCTGCACCCGGTTGGTGTACCGCAATTTCCCGTCGGGGCCGTAAACCTGGATCTGGTCCCGGATATTTTCCATCATGGCCTCGAAACGGGCCGCCTGTTGTTCAATCCGGGCTTCCAGCTCCTTTCGTTCGGAAATATCGCGGATGTTGAGGATAATGCCCTGAATGAGAGGTTTGTCCAGTTGGTTGGAGGCCGTTGCTTCTACCCAGCGCCAGCTGCCCTCGGCGTGCAGAAAACGCCAGCTAAAGACAATGGGCGTGGCCGAACGACTCCGGACAAAATTAAAAAACGTATCCCGGACCCGGTCGCGGTCTTCGGGGTGATGCAGCAGGTACTGACTGCGGGACAGCAGCTCTTCCGGTTCGTAACCCAGCACCCGGCGGATGGACGGACTGACGTACCGTTCAATGCCGTCAGCGTCCGAAATCAGGATGACGTCTGAACTGTGCTCGATGAGCGCCCGAAAATTGGTCAGCTGGTGTTGAAATGCCGTGTCTAAGGGCATAGCGTTATTCGAAATGGGGGCGATCATGCCGCAAAGTTACTGCATTGGCGCCGAAGTAACCAGGAACGGTAAGGTATATAGGTCGTCAGGATGGAGCCAGCCGGATCAGGGGGATGCGGACGGTAAAGCGGTCTTCGGAGGCGGCTACCTCCACGGTCCGGCCCGTCAGCAGGGCGTACCGGTGGCGGACGCTGGCCAGCCCCCGGCGCGAGTTTCCTTCCGGCTGCGTCCGGAGCTGGCGGTTGTTGGCAATGACGAGTTCACCGGGCATCTGGAGCGCCACGTCGATGACCAGCGGCTCGGTAGCCGACATGCGGTTGTGCCGAATGGCGTTTTCGATCAGGAGCTGGAGTGTGAAGGGCAGCAGGGAAAACTCCCGGCAAAGGGTCGGGTCGGGGAAGTTGACCCGGAATTTCCGGCGGAAGCGAATTTCCAGCAAAAAAGCATAGGAACGCGCAAAGTCCAGTTCCTCGGAGAGGCTGACGCGTTCGTCGTCCTTATGCTCCAGGATATACCGGTACGCCCGGGCCAGGTGGTCGATGAATTGTTCGGACAGGTCAGGATCCTTCCGCACCAGCGAAGACAGCACGCTCAGGCTATTGAACAGAAAGTGTGGGCTAATCTGATCTTTCAGGGCCGTAAACTGGGCCTGAAAATGGTCGTTGGGAAGGAATTTATCATCTACAGACATCACGGTCGCGGTTCAGGATCACTGCGTCTACTGCATTGCTGTTGCAAGTTACCGCTGCGAAGGCTTAGGGGCCAGCCAATCAGGACGAAACCGCCCAATTGGCCGAAGAACCGGAAAGATACCGGATAAAACGGAAAAAGCGCCCCACCAAGATCGGCAGGACGCTTTAAATCAGGCATCTAATCGGTTAAAATTCAATCCGGTAGTTCACGTTCGGAAAGAAGCCGAGCTGGTTGATGGTCCGGATGCGCTGGCTCCGGCTGTCATAAGTCTGGCTGAAGACATTCTGGGTGTTGGTCAGGTTCTGCAGATCCAGAAACCATTCCTGGGTCAGCCGCTGGCCGTTCCGCCGGTAGGTGATCTTCATGTCCGCCCGGAAGTAATCCCTGAACCGGCCCGAGAAGGCCCGGTCCTCGTCGTATACCGTCTCCTGCTTCCGAATGGAAGCGGCCAGATCGATGGGTGTATAGCGTCGGCCACCGGCCCGGGTCAGACGGGCGTCGACCGAAAGCGTATGTTTTTCGCCCAGCCGAAACTCCCGGCCCGCCAGCAGATTAAGGACGTAGGTTCCGTTGAAAATCGTATTCCGCCAGACGCCATCGCTGCCCTGGTATTTGGCGTCGTAGAGCGACACCGTCGTCAGAAAATAATACCCACCTGCGAAAGCCCGCTCGGCCGTCAGTTCCAGGCCGTAGTTCCTGCCCAGCCCGCGGTTGACGAGGCTGTCGGCATGCGGGGTACTCTGGCTGGCCCCGATGTTGAGGGCGGAGGCGGAGGAAGGCCGCTGCTCGACGGGAACGTTGTAAAGCCGCTGGAAGTACGTCTCGGCCTTCAGTCGAATGTTATCGCCCAGGGTGCGTTCGTAGCCCAGGACCGTCTGCAGACTGCGGGTGAAGGAAAGGTTCCGGTTGGTTTCGGCAAACTCCGTGTCCGAGAGGCGCGTGCGGTAGAAATAAATCTGGAGCGGCTGCAACTGGCTGTTCAGTCCGGCCGCAACGGCGAGCGTTTGCCGGTGGGCCAGTTCGTAGCGCAGGCCCAGGCGCGGTTCGAGCGCTCCGGTGCGGTTAAGGGCGAAAAAGTCCCCGTGCAGGCCGCTGTTGACCGTCAATCGGCTGGTGGGTCGGTACTGCCACTGCACGTAGGCCTGGGAAAGGGTCGTCTGGCCGTCGAAGCGGTGGAGCGTGCGCCAGATGCGCCGCTGGTAGAACACACTGTCGGCGTACCGAAACCGCAACTGGTGTACCGAAAGCCCGGCCGTCAGGGTATGCCGGGCGTTGAATTTCCGGTTGAACTGGAGCAGGGCCGTCAGCCGTCCCTGGCGGGAGTTGTCCCGGAAGAAGGGATGCGCCACTCGTTCGGCGTTCAGCGTATCGTCCTCTACCCGAAAAGCATTGCCGGAAGCAGCCAGGGTCATTTTCAGGAACGTCCGGTCGTTGAGGTAGTGCGTGTAGGAAACCCCGGCCACGCCCATGCGGGTACGGTTGTAATCGTTGGTGGTGCTGTTGCTATAGAGGTTGTTGGTATCGGCGGGATCCGCAACGAAGTTGATGCTGCTTTTGCCCCCGATACCGAAGAGGGCAATCCGGTTTCCGGTCCGGCCTACGGGCAGATCCACCTTGAGGGTCAGGTCCTGGTAATACGGAATGGCCGAGCCGGTTCCGACCTGCAAGCCCATTTTCATGACCGCGGCCAGGACGGAATACCGGTAATGAACCAGGTAGGTTCCCCGGCGGCCGGGCACAAACGGTCCTTCGGCGCCGAGTTCAAAGCCGTTGAAGCCCACCTGGCCCGTGTATTCGCGCCGGGTGGTGTTGCCGTTGCGAAGCTGCAGGTCGAAGACGCCGCTGACACCGTTGCCGTACTGGGCCGGGAAGGCGCCCGTGAAAAAATCGGAGCGGGCCAGGGTGTTGTTGTTGAGGATGGTCACCGGCCCCCCGGTGGCTCCCAGGGCACCGTAGTGGCTGGGGTTGGGAATGTCGACGCCCTCCAGCCGCCACAGCAAACCCGTGGGCGAATTACCCCGGACGACAATGTCGTTCCGTGAGTCGTTGTTGCTGAGTACCCCGGCAAAATTAGCCGCCAGACGGGCGGGATCGTTTCGGCCTCCGGCGAATCGACGCGTCTGCTCCACGTCAAAGGAGCGGACGCTGAGCGTGCCGAATTCGTTCTGGAGCTCCTGGTCCGCCCGCCGGGCTTTTACGATGACTTCCTGCGCCTGGATGACCTCCTCCTGCAGGGCCAGATTAAGGACAACTTCCTTGCCGGCGGTGACCAGCAGGTTGGGGATTACCTGCTCCCGGTAACCCAGATACGTCACGCGCAGGCTTTGCCGGCCGAGGGGTACGCCGGAGAGGACAAAGGTACCGTCGGGGCCGCTGGTAGTGCCCTTTAGCGGATTGGAGCCGAGCAGCACAATGGTAGCGCCGGGGAGGCTGCTGCCCGACTGGGCATCGGCCAGGGTTCCCTGAATGGTTTGGGTGAGGGGCTGGCCCAGGGCCGTCAGCGCGAGGCTGAGCAGGACCAGCAGGGGATAAATTCGGTTCATGGTCGATGGGAACAAGGTAACAGATGGCTTTGGGGAGCCTTGATGGGCCAAAGCTAGCCAGGCGGGGCAGGGGAGTGCCAGCGAAGCTTGCCCAAGCGTCCGAAAGCGGCGAAGAACCGGAGAAATGGGCCGAAGAAAGCCGGATCGGGCTGGACAAACCGGGAAGTTATGGCCATATTGCGCGCTGACTAAACCCACGTACATGATTGCGTTTTCGTCGCAGACCGCCCTGGTAACCGGCGCCGGCCAGGGGATTGGTTTTACCATTGCCCGCCGGCTGGCCCAGCTCGGCGTTTCTGTGGTTCTCAACGACCGGGATGCCCAGTTGGCCGAGGAGGCCGCCGGTAAGATTCAGCAGGAGGGAGGGCAGTGCACGGCCTGGGCAGGAGATGCCTCCAATGTGGACTTTGTGCGCGAACTGGTGCAGTTTACGGTAACGGAATACGGCCGGCTGGACCTCCTGGTCGCCAATGCCGGCATTACCATTTTCGGCGATTTTTTTGACTATAGCCCCGAGCAGTTCGAGCAGGTTATGAACCTCAACCTGCGCGGCAGCTTTTTTCTGACCCAGGCTGCCGCCCGGCAGATGCGGGTACAGGGCAGCGGGGGTAGTGTACTCCTGATGTCGTCGGTGGTCGGCCACCAGGCCCATCCGGGACTCGCAGCCTACGCCATGACCAAAGCCGCCCTGGAAATGCTGGCCAAAAACCTGGTGCTCGATCTGTCCCCGCACGGCATCAACATCAACGCCGTCGCGCCCGGTGCCACCCAGACCGAGCGGACCCTTGACGATCCGGACTACATCCCCATCTGGTCCCGCATTACCCCTATGGGCCGCCCCGCGACGGTCGAGGATATCGCCAGCGCCGCCCTCTTCCTGCTTTCACCCGCCGCCCGCCACATCACCGGGCAGAGCCTGGTCGTGGATGGGGGCTGGACGAGCGTTAGTCCACCGCCGGTTAAAGGGTGAAGGATTGAAGGATTGAGGGATTGAGGGATTGAAGGGTGCTTCGCCAGTTCTGAACGGAGGGACTATAGACCTTCGATCCGTCAATCCTTCGATCCTTCAATCCTTAACGTAATCAACACCACCCCCGAAAGAATAACCAGCGCGCCGATGATCGACTGGCTGGTGAGGGTTTCGCCGGCGAAGGCCCAGCCGAGGAGCATGGCCACGACGGGATTGACGTAGGCGTAGGTGGAAACCAGCTGGGGCGGGGCGTTGCGGGCCAGCCAGGCAAAGGAAGAGAAGCCGATGATGGAGCCGAAAACGATCAGGTACAGCAGCGAGGCAAGGGCTTTGGGCGGCGCCTGGGTGATGCTCAGGAGGCTGACCGGCTCCAGGACCATGCTCAGCCCAAACAAAACAAGCCCACCCACCAGCATCTGCATGGCGCTGGAGATGAGCTGCGAGGGCAGGGCCAAACGGCCGGAGAGGAGCGTGCCGATCGCCCAGGAAAGATTACCGACCATGATGAGCCCGACGCCCGCACTCGTATTGGCAGCCGAGGCAGTGCTGGCGCCCGGCCGAACCAAAAGGGCAACACCCGCCAGGCCCAGCAGCAGCCCGATGAGCGCGCGCCGGCTCGGCCGCACCCGGGCAAAGCTGAGCCAGTTCAACAGGGTGATAAACAGGGGAACCGAAGCCGCCAGCAGGGCCGCCAGGTTGGTCGGAATGTACTGGATGGCGACCGACATACAGCCGTTGGCAATGGTCAGCAGCAGGACACCGATGGTGCCGGCCGATAGCCACTGGCGGGCCGTCGGGATGGGTGTTCCCGTGAGGCGTGCGTAGGCGTACAGCAGTGCCCCGGCCGTGCTCAGCCGGAGGGAAGCCATGTACAGCGGCGGCATCCGTTCGGTCATAAAATGAATGAACAGATAGGTCGACCCCCAGAGGGTGTAAACCGAAGCCAGCGCCAGAAAAAGGGTGATGCGAGGGGCCGATGCAGGCCTGCCGGATGCCGTACTCATAATTACCAGTCGCCGAAAACCCGGTAGGGCTTTTCGAATGGCAAAGTAAGAGAATCTTAGGTGGATCGGCGTTGATTCGAACCGGTTTCCCGGTTATGTAGCATAATCCCTATGAATAAGTCTATCAGTAGCCGGACCCTCAGGATTGGGCCGGTTCGCCCCGGTTCCAGCCGGTTCGCTCCACCCGGTAGGTCTCCCGGGTACGTTGCATATATACCATGAAAAGGGCATCGAACAGATAAGGGTCCGGGCCTTTGCGGGCCTCCCGAAGCAGATCGGACACGTAAAGCGTCAGCTCATTCGGTGAGGCGTAGGTCGGTTGCTTCTTGCTCATGAAAAAAGGACGCATCTAAAAAGCCAGACCCGCAGGACGGGGCTTAGCGGGGATAAGCAGCGATCCAATCCCGGAGGACCGGATACTCGTTCTGCAGGGTAGCGAGCTTCTGCTCGACATTGAGCGAAACTTCCTGCAGCGTCAGCGTGTGGCGCTGAAGCTCTTCCCGGAACTCTTCTTCGGACTCGGAAGAAGCATCCGGCAGTTTCTCCACCAGCGTCATCAGCGTTGTTTGCATCATCTGCTGCAATTCCTGCAGGGGAAGCCAGGCACCTTCGCTGACACCCTGCTCCTTCAGAAACTGAATGGTGCTGCTTAAGAAATGATACTGTTTGTAAAGCCCCTGGGCAGCCATCCCCCAATCCGGGAGTGTGGGATCATTCGTCAGTTGAGTCGGCTGGCTTTGAGGAACAGAGGTTTTCATGGGTAGATTGGGTGTTTACATACAAACAACCTGGATAAAGCAAGGATCATACCAGTTCCTTCATATGATGTGGTCCGTAAATAAAACGGGCCCAATTCGTGCAAAATTGGGCCCGCAGGGCCGTTCAGAAGCAGAAAACTTATTTTATGCGGTAACGAAGGTCTCGTTGGTTTGCGGCGCCCTAACCGGTGACTCGGCACCAAACCGCTGGAAGTTGGTAGCAAAGGCCTGTGCCAATCGGGTGGCCTGCTGCTGGTAAGCTTCGGCCGAGAGCCAGGTCTGCTCTGGATCCAGCAGCTGCAGCGGCACGCCCGGACAAGTCGTCGGCATCCGAAGGCCAAAGACCGGATGGGTAATGTACGTGGCCGCGTCGAGGTCACCCCGGAGCGCGGCGCGGATCATGGCCCGGGTGTAATCCAGCCGGATGCGTTTGCCGGAGCCGGTAGTGGCATTGCCCTGGGCCGGACCGCCCGTCCAGCCGGTATTGATCAGCCAGACGTTGACATCATGGCGCCGGATGGCTTCGCCCAGTAATTCGGCGTATCGGCGGGGAGGAAGCGGCAGAAACGCGGCCCCGAAACAGGCCGAAAAGGTCGCCACCGGTTCTTTTACGCCCATTTCCGTACCGGCCAGTTTGGAGGTGTAGCCCGACAGGAAATGGTACATGGCCTGTTCGGGCGTCAGGCGGGAGATCGGCGGGAGGACGCCAAAGGCATCGGCGGTCAGGAAAAAGATGTTCTTGGGTGCCTGGCCGACTGAGGGTCGGACGGCATTGGGAATGTAATCGACCGGGTAGGCCGCCCTGGTATTTTCGGTTACGGACCCGTTGGCGTAATCGACCTGGCGGGTACCGGGGAAAAAACGGGTATTCTCCAGCACGGCCCCGAACCGAATGTCCGCGTGAATCTGGGGCTCGCGTTCAGCCGAGAGGTTGATCACCTTGGCATAGCAGCCGCCTTCAAAGTTAAACACCTGGTCCCCCGCCCAGCCGTGTTCGTCGTCACCGATCAGCCGGCGATCCGGGTCAGCCGAGAGCGTTGTTTTGCCCGTACCCGATAAACCAAAGAAAAGGGCCGTATCACCCGCTTCGCCGATATTGGCCGAACAGTGCATCGGTAAGGCGCCGTGTTCAACCGGGAGCGTAAAATTCAGCACCGAAAAAATGCCTTTCTTGATTTCGCCCGCGTAACCCGTTCCTCCAATGAGAATCGTGCGACGACTGAAGTTTAGGATGGTAAAGTTCGCCTGCCGGGTGCCGTCGGTCCGGGGATCAGCCTGGAAACCGGGCACGCAGAGAATGGTCCAGTCCGGCTCAAAGTCGGCCGTCGAGCCCGGTTCCGGCCGCAGGAAGAGGTGGTGGCAGAACAGGCTGTGCCAGGCCATGGTCGTCACGACCGCAATCCGGAGCCGGTAGTCCGCCGCTGCCCCCGCTTCCGCGTAGCGCACGTATACATCTTTTCCCTGAAGGTATTCCAGCATTTTCAGCCGCAGCCGCTCGAAAGCCTCGTCCGGGATGGGCTGGTTGCTATCGCCCCAGTCGACGGTATCGGCCGTCCGTTCGTCGCGGACGATGTACTTGTCTTTGGGGGAACGGCCGGTAAATACGCCCGTATCGCACATCAGCGCGCCCTGGTCGGTCAGCACGCCTTCGCTCCGGGCCAGGGCGAGCTCGACCAGTTCGGCCGGTGAGAGGTTGAACGCGATGCTGCGGCAGTCGCTGAGGCCCAGCCGGGCCAGTAAGGCCGTCGTCGCGGCCGAAGTGATCGTCTTGGTTGGAATCATAATGCCTGGTGATGAAAGTGCTTGCCTGATGGCGAATCAAACATAGCAGGCGAATCGGATAGTAGCAAGCGAATATTCGCTAAATGGGTGTAGATTTGCTAAAGTTTGAGGTTTCGGTATCTTTGACCGGCCGAACGACGCTCCCGATGCATTCGAATACCGAAAAAGTAAGGTTAATTTTTGGCTTGAAGATCAAGCAGTTGAGGCAGGATAAGGGCGTTCAGCTGAACCAGCTGGCCGAACGGGCTGGCCTCTCACCTTCGTACCTGAATGAAATTGAGAAGGGGAAGAAGTATCCCAAACAGGAGAAAATCTTTTCGCTGGCCCAGGCGCTCGGGACGGACTACGATACGCTGGTCTCCACGAAGCTGAGCAAAAAGCTGGAGCCGATTGCGGAATTACTGAACTCGAACATTCTCCAGGAATTGCCCCTGGAGCTCTTCGGGCTGGAGGCTGCGGATCTGCTGGAACTGCTGTCGTCGGCCCCATCCCGGGTAAGCGCCTTCATCAGCACCATCATCGAAATCAGCCGAAGCCACGGCATGAACGTCGAGCAGTTCTACTTCTCCGCCCTGCGTTCGTACCAGGAAATGCACGATAATTATTTCGAGGATATTGAGGCCGTCGCGGCCGGCTTTCTTGCACGCCACCCGGACGCCAGGATCGATACGGACTGGCTGCTGCGCACCCTGGAAACGGCCTACGGCTACCAGATTGAATGGTTTGCGGAAGCCGAACGGCCTTCGCTGGCGGGGCTCCGGTCGGTCTGGCTGCCGGCGGCACGGACGCTGCTGCTTAACCGGGCGGTGGAACCCGAACAGCTGGCCTTTACGCTGGCCCGCGAGGTAGGTTACGAAGCCATGGGGCTGCGCAACCGGCCGTTGGTTTCCTCGGTGGTAGAGGCGGAATCGTTTGAACAGGTGCTCAATAACTTCCGGGCTTCTTATTTTGCCGGGGCGATTCTGATTCCCAAGGCGGCGCTGGTCGAACGGCTGAACGCCTTTTTTGCCCGTCCGGCCTGGTCAGACAGCGCCTTGCTGGAGGTGCTCCGCTCGTTTCCCGTGACGCCCGAAGTGCTTTTCCACCGGATCAGTAATGTGCTGCCGGGGCATTTTGGCATTAACGAACTGTTTTTCCTGCGCTTCGACCACCGGGCGGGGGAAGACCGCTTTGTCCTTTCGAAAGAACTGCACCTGGCCAAACTGCATAATCCGCACGCCACCCTGAGCGAACATAACTGCCGGCGGTGGGTATCGCTGACGGTGCTGCAGGAACTGGCCGATCTGCAGCAGGGCGGTGGCTGGGACGGGCAGCCGCTCAGCCGGGCGCAGGTATCGGAATACGTCGATACGAAGAACCGGTACCTGGTCCTGACGCTGGCCAAGCCTTCGCCCCCGAGAGCGGGACACAACAGCAGCGTTTCCCTCGGGCTGGCCATCGATGACAAGCTCCGGGCGCTGGTGCGGTTTCTGGCCGACGATCAGCTGCGGTTCCGGCTCGTTAACGAAACCTGCGAACGCTGTCCGCTGCCCGACTGCCGGGAGCGGGCCTACGCGCCTATGATCTGGCAGCGCCACCGCCGCCACGAAGAACTGAAGCGGGCCGTCAGCGAGCTGAGCCGGGATCGTTCGGCTGCCCCGGGCCGTCCGGCGGGACTTCCTTAACGCAAATCGCCGCTTCGGGACATATGGAACTGCACTTTCCCTTTTATTCCATTGGCCATTTTATCGGGCAGCCGACGAATCCGACCGAATTCGAGCTGACTTCGTTTGCCGAAATCAACCCGGCTGATCTGGAGGAAATCGAGGATCCGCACAAACATACCTTCTACGAAATTATCTGGGTGGATGAAGGCAGCAGTACCCAGGTGATTGATTACCAGGAATACCCTATTGCAGCCGGGACGCTGTTTTTCATTTTACCGGGCCAGTTGCATCACTTCGAAGCCTGGGAGCATCTGGCAGGCGGCAGCCTGTTTTTTACCGAAGCCTTTGCCCTGCTTAACCGGACGGATCAGGAGACGCTTTTGGGGCTGACCTTCCTGGATAATGTTTACGCCCGGCCTTTCCTGAGGCCAGAGGAGGAGGCCTACGCCGAAATCCGGGAAACCATTCGGCTGCTGCAGCGGGAACGCCGTCGCCCCGACTACGCGGTTTCCATCGCCCAGGCGCTGCTGCACGTCCTGCTCGGGCAGATCCAGCGGTGGGTCGAGCAGCAGGAACCCGCTCCGCCTGCCCGCCGGCACGTCCTCATCGGCAAACAGCTAAAATTGCTTATCGACCAGCACTTTCGCGAGGGCTGGACGGCGAATCAGTACGCCGACCGCCTGAACCTGACGGCCCACCACCTCAACCGGATCGCCCGGCAGGTGACCGGCAGGACCACGACAGAACTGATCCGGGCCCGGACCATCCTGGAAGCCAAACGACTCCTGACCTTCACCGACTACCGGGTAGCCGACATCGCCGATGCCCTGGGTTTCACCGATCTGTCGTATTTCGCCCGGGTTTTTCGGGCCGAAACGGGGCAGTCGCCGCTGGATTTTAAGCGGGCCATGTCCGAAAAGTACCGAATAAGGTTGATTCGCTCCTAACCAGCCGGGCCGTTCACCCCCGACCTTTGTGCGAAACGTTGGGCATTGGGTTCAACGTCAACAGTCAAACGTCATAATAAATGAACAAGCGAATTTGGTTCATCACCGGCATTTCCAGCGGGTTGGGAGCGGCGCTGGCCCAGGCGGTTCTGGAGCGGGGCGATTTTGTCATCGGCACCTTTCGCCGCGCCGATCAAACCGAGGCGTTCAACGTCCGGTACGGGGATCGGGGGCTGGCGCTGACGGTCGATGTGACGCGTCCGGATGAGGTCGACCGGGCCGCCCAAACCGTTGGCGATCGGTTCGGGCGGGTGGACGTACTGGTCAATAACGCGGGTTTTGGCTTTGCCGGTGCGGCGGAAGAAACCAGCGAAAACGAATTACGGAAGGTTTTTGACACCAACTTTTTCGGAGCGGTGGCCGTGACCCGGGCCTTTCTGCCGCTGCTGCGCCGGCAGGGCCGGGGGCATATCCTGCAGCTTTCCTCGCATAGCGGCGTCAAAGGATTTCCGGGCTTTGGGGCCTACAGTGCCAGTAAGTTCGCCCTGGAAGGCTGGAGCGAAGCCCTGGCCGCGGAAGTGGCACCGCTGGGCCTCCGCGTGACGCTGCTTGAGCCGGGGCCGTTCCGGACCCGCTTTGCCGCGGAAGCCTTCGGTGAAGCCAGCCAGGTCATTGACGCCTACGCGGCCACGGCAGGAGCCTTTCGCACGCGCATGAAGCAGGTCAACGGCCAGCAGGAAGGCGATCCGGACAAGGCGGCCCGGGCTATTTTAGCGCTGGTCGACCACGAACAGCCGCCGCTGCGGTTACCGCTGGGCCGGATTGCCATTGGGACGATCCGGGCCAAGCTGGAAAGCGTCCAAGCCGACCTGACAGCCTGGGAATCAGTTGCCGCGGGTGCCGTGTTCGACGCGCCTTAACCGGTCCTTTGCCCGACTTCGCTTTGCTGCAACCGCCGGATCAACTGTTCCGACTCTTTGCCGATATTGTACAGGATGCCCGTCAGCGGTGTGGAGAAGCCGATAAAGTACAGGCCCTGCAGGCCGGGCTGCCCGAACCACAGCGCTTTCGGATAGCCTTTTTCGTTGAGGATCTGCTCCCGCAGCTCCGGGCTGAAAAAATCGCCGAGCCCCGGCCGGTAGCCGGTTGCCACGATGATGCCGTCGACGGCCAGGGACTCGCCGTTGCTGAGCCGGACGCCCGTTTCGGTAAACCAGTCGACACCCGGAACGACCCGGATGTTCCCGGCCTTGATCTGGTCGAGGGTGCCCAGGTCGATGACCGGGATTTTTCCCAGGGCCCGGATCTGGTAGGAGGGCGGGTAGGGCGGTTTCTGTAAGCCGTAGGCGGAGAGATCGCCAATCGACAGCCGCTGCGACAGGCCAGCCATCAGGTCGTAGAACCAGTTGGGAAATTTATTGAGGAAAATGGCCGTCGGCGGGGCGGGCCGCCCGAAAACGTCGCGCTTTACAATGTTTACCGGGCTCCGCACCGAGATAAACGGCTGGGCGCCGTGTTCGTAAAGGTCGAGCGCCAGTTCCGCACCGGTATTGCCCATGCCAATGACCAGCACCCGTTTCCCCCGGAACGCAGCTCCGTTACGGTAGGCGCGGCTGTGCGTCAGGACACCCCGGTACGCGTCCTGCCCGGGCCAGCTGGGCTGGAAGGGGACGCGGTTGTAACCTGTTGCGACAACCACCCGGTCGGCCGTGAACCGGTCCGTAACCGTAGTGACCGTCCAGCGCCCGTTGTCCTCCCGCCGGATCTGCTGCACCGACTGCCCGAACAGCGGCTCGATGCCGAAATGGCGGCAGTAACCTTCCAGGTAATCGACTAGTTGCTGGCGGGAAACGTAAACGGGATAGTCGGCCGGGTAAGGCAGGTGGGGCAGGGCGGAGTACTGCTTGACCGTGTGGAGGTGGAGGCGGTCGTAATGATTCCGCCAGGCGTACCCGACGGCTTCGCTTTGTTCCAGCAGGGTAAAGGGCAGGCCGGCATGGCTCAGTTGCCCGGCCATGGCCAGTCCGGCCGGACCGGCACCGATAATAAGGGTGGGAGAGTGGTTCGTCATCAGTCGGCAGTCACCAGGCATCAGTCACTAAGGCCGCAAGTTACGGACTAGCTCTTTCTCATACTTACGAAAAAGACCAACTAAGCACCGCAGTGGTGAACTGATGACTGAAGCCTGTAGACTGACAACTTTTACTTAATCCTCGTCCAGGTCTGGGTTTTTCCCAGGAGCGAAATGCCTACGTAGCCACGGACGTCCAGGGTCGAAGGATCTTTAAGGGTCATTTTGCAGCTGTATTCCTTGCCATCCTCGGGGTTATAGATCTTGCCGTTTTCCCAGACATTATCTCCGCCGTATTTAAAACCCGTCATGACGTTTAGGCCCATCAGCCCCCGGGAGCGGAGGGCGGCATTGGTATTTTTGCCGTCTGTTTTGGGCTTTCCGGTGGCCGGGTCAGTTGGCTCTTTGAGCCAGATAAGTTTTCCGAAGTACTGGTTTCCCTGTTTGTAAATCTGAATGTGGCCAAGTTTCGTCCCGTTCAGCCAGGTTCCAACCACCGCATCCGGATTCTCATCCGACCGAAACCCAAGCTGGAAGAAAAGGAGAAAAATCACCGCTAAAAAACCAAACCGCTGCATCGTCATCATAGGATTGTGTAAAGAGAAAATTGCTGTAAACAAAGATGCTAAAAAAGTCTGAGCCCTCATGGTGCGTTATAACCTATTTCGGCGGAGATTTGGCGACTTTACCATCGTTTTAGCGTCGATGTTTGAGCGCGACCCCGAAAAAAATTATCCCACGGAGGTAGAAGCCCGCGTCATTATCCGCTTTCAGGATTGTGACCCCCTGCAGCATCTCAATAACGGGAAATACTTCGATTATTATTTTAACGCCCGGGAAGATCAGGTATCCAGGCAGTACGGGCTGGATTACGGGCAGTTATTTCAGGAGTTTAAAACGAGCTGGGTCGTCTACCAGCACCAGATCGCCTACATTCGTCCGGCGCTGGTCAGCGAGTGGATTCGCATTCGCTCCCGCATCATCTTCTTCAGCGAAGATACCATCGTCACGGAGTTCTACATGACCGATGAGTCCGGCCAGCAGCTCAAAAACGTGCTCTGGACCACCTCCAAATACATCAGCGTCCTAAGCGGCAAACGCGTCCCGCACCATCCCCAGGTGATGGAATTCCTCGAAACCGTTTGCCTCCGTGACGTAGACTTCCAAGGGCTGGACTTCAACGAGCGGATTCGGCAGATTAAACAGGGATTGATGGATTGAAGGAGTGAAGGGCTTTAGCGATCAGACCGCTCCGGTAGACCACCTCAATCCTTCACTCCTTCACTCCTTCAATCCTTAATAAAACACCTCCGCCCCCCGCTCCTCCAGCTGGCGGATCACCGCCAGGCGGGTAGGGTCGGTCATGGGGTTGCCGCGGACGAAAACCTTCCGGAGACGGGGCAGGGCGGTCAGGTTGGCCGGCAGTTCGGTCAACCGGTTATGGCTCAGATCCAGCTCCCGGAGGCGGCGGAGGCGGCTGACGGTTTCCGGTACGTAGCCGTAGGCGTTGTGGTTGACATCCAGCAGGTGCAGCCGGCGCAGGCGGGGAAGGTCTTTGGGCAGGCTGGCCAGGTAGTTATGGTGGGCGTAAAGGACCTGAAGGCGCCGCATCCGGCTTAAGCGCTCCGGAAGCTGGCCGAGCTGGTTGTTCGAGACCGCCAGTTGCTGCAGGCGCCGCAGCCGTCCCAGTTCGTCGGGGAGCTCCCGCAATTTATTGTAATAGAGATCCAGTACTTCCAGCCGGCGCAACCGGCCTATTCCGGCGGGGAGCGTCCGCAGGTTGGCGTGGTAGAAGTTCAGATCCTTCAGCCGACGGAGCTGCTGCAGCGGCTCGACATTGATACCGCCCGACAAATCGTTGTACCCCAGCCAAAGACTTTCCAGCCGCCGATTGGCCGCTACCGCCTCCGGAATCCGCGTCAGCCCCGTGTTCTGCAGATTCAGCACGCGCAGGTGTCGGTTGCGGACCGCCGGGAGGCCCTCTTCGCCGATTTTATTGCCGGAAAGATTCAGCAGGCGGAGCCTGGGCAGACGGAAAACCGCTTCCGGAATCTGCGTTAGGGCATTGTTGCTTAGGTCCAGGTCCTTCAGGTTGGGCAGGTTCAGGATTTCGCTGGGTACCTGCTCCAGCGCGAGTCCGTTCAGGAGCAGCGTCCGGATGGTGTCGGGTCGGCTGGTTTTCCGAACCGCCTCCAGGGTCGCGGCAATGCCCCGTCCCCGGCGAAGGTTGCGTACCTGCAGGATGGGGCCGGTCGGCACGCTGGTGTGGAACCAGAATGGCCGGTTGCCGGCCAGGGGAAAGCGGTACCGGCTCAGCCAGCGGCAAAGGGCCTCCTGCATGGCCGGCGGAATGACCCGGGAAGCGGTGTCGGTATAGGCCGAACGGGTGAGCACCGCCCGTTCAATTCGGCCGTCGGCCGCGGTAAAGAGCATCAGACCGAGGTAAAAACCTTCCCGGGTCATCAGATTCTCCTGTTTCAGCAGCGCCTGGACGTCCTGCCTTACCTGCTGGGTTGCCTGATGCAACCGCCGCTCGTCGGGCTCCATTTCGAATTCGGGCCGCTGGCCGGGTGCTCGCTGCTTGTAACCCGGGTCGAAGAGGTCGGCCGCCGAGCGGTAAGCGCGCATCCAGGCGTTTTGCTGCCGTTTGAATTCGGACTCCGGGACGCAGACCGACGACGTGTCGACAGGCTGGGCTATGCCCCGATGACCAAAACCCACCCCAGACAGACAGGCAGTCAGGAACCATACCAGGCGGTTTTTCATGACTAACGAAGTTTTTAGGCAATTAACTAAAGATTTAGTCAAATGTCAATGCTTCGTGGGACCGGGAAGTAAGTTGTCAGTTGATCAAGGATGGGCGTGCCGGTTCCGCCCCAGATGGCGCTGATGGCCCGGTTTCGGGCCTCAGGGGTCTTGGCAAACTGGATCATCAGCGCCGCTACGTCGGCCCGGGCAATCTGGGTGCTGAGGTGAATGGGCAGATCCTCGGGGGCCAGCCGGATGGGCTTTTGGCCCGCCGGGACGTTCCGCAGCATACCCGCCCGAACGATGGTGTAGGGGAGGCCGCTCCGCTCTACGGCTTTTTCTGCTTCCTGCCGCCAGTGAATGACGTTGGTCTTGATTCGATTCAGGATGCGGATGAACAGGGTATTGTGATAGAGGCCGATGGTGCTCATGTACACAAAGCGTCCGCAGAATCCGGCTTTTTGGGCGGCATCCAGGGCGGCAACCAGTCCGCCATAGTCGACCGACCGGATTTTTTCCTCGTTGGCAAAACCGGGCGGGACGGCGGCCGTGAATAGAATGGTATTGACGCCTTCAAAGGCGCGGTAGAAGGCTTCGCTGGGGGCGGTCAGGTCGCAGATAATGATTTCGGCCCGGGTTTGTCCGAACAGCTTTTCGGCTTTGGCCCGGTTGCGGGCGATAATCCGGATGGGTTGGTTAGCGGCAAGCAGCTGGCGGGCGGCTTCGTAGCCGGTACCGGCCGTAGCGCCGATGAGCAGGGTAGTAGCCATGGTCGTTCTGGTTTTGGGACAAACCTACCACATCCGGCCCCGCCCGCGCATTGACCTACATCAAGAAGCGTGTTCCTTGAGGGATTTCCGAATTCGACTGAGGGCTTCGGGTGTGATGCCCAGGTAGGAGGCGATCAGGTACTGAGGTACGCGCTGCACGACCTCCGGACGCTCCCGGACCAGGTCCAGGTAGCGTTGGGTGGCGTCGTCGACCAGCAGCGAGACGCTCCGCCGGATGAGGGCCAGGGCGGTCTGGTCGGCCATGATTTTGCTGAGTTTCATGAACCGAAACGAGTGTTCCACCAATTCCGTCATGTCCGTATAATTCACCTGCAGGAGCAGACTGTCTTCCATGGCGACAATGAAAAACGGACTGGGCGACTGGGTCAGGTAACTGGCAATATCCACAGCAAAGCCATTTTCAAACAAAAACTGCCGGACATGCTCTTTTCCGTCCTTGAGCAGGTAGGCCCGCAGCAACCCCGAGGCGATAAAGGATTGATAACGGCAGATCTCGCCGGCCCGCAGCAGGTATTCCCCCTTCCGGACAACTTGCAGCCGAACCTTGCCGCGCACCGGCTCCCATTCGTCATCCGGAATGGGCACCAGTTGGTTCATCAGGGATTTGAACCGAAGAAAAGCGTCGTCCAGGAGGTCTGGCTGCATGGGAATTCCGGTGGTTTGTCCGGGGTCAAGATAACCATTCCCGCCATATCCGGCACGCTTCGGCCGCTTCCCGGTCCGGATTCTGTTAAAATTTGTGAAAACTTACGAAATTTTTCGTAGTAGACTTGACTTCTACGAAATGGTTCGTATACCTTTGTTACGAAACAATTCGTAGTAGATGCAACGCCGGGCGAGCCAACGGCATCCTTAGGCAAAATGCTTCCATCGGGTAACCGACCGGGACGCTGGTCAAGGCCCATACGCGGCAGCTCACTCGATCACTAATTCGCTAATTCACTAATTGAATATGAAACCAACCGACTCCGAACTCGAAATTCTCCAGGTGCTCTGGGCCAAGGGTCCCTGCACGGTTCGGCAGGTCCACGACCAACTGGCCCAAACGAAGGAAGTTGGCTATACGACCACGCTCAAACTCATGCAGATCACGCACGACAAGGGCCTCCTGAGCCGCACCGAAGAAGGACGGTACCACATCTACGCCGCCGCCATCGACGAATCCGAAACCCAGAAGCAGCTGCTGGATCGCTTTGTCGAAACGGCCTTCCGGGGCTCGGCGGCCAAGATGGTGATGCAGGCCCTTGGCAACGTTAATGCCTCCAAAGACGAACTGGCCGAGATCCAGCGCCTGCTGGAACAGCTCAACCGTCCCGAATAACGCAACAACAAATACTAATGAACCTTTAAACGAACACTGACTATGACTCCCTTCGTTGAGATTCCCGCTAACACCGTAGCGGCCCTGGGCTGGGCGCTGCTGCATTCGCTCTGGCAGGGTGCTGTCCTGCTGGCCGGTCTGAGCCTGCTCTGGCGGCGCAGCGCCCGGGCCGAAACGCGCTACCTGCTCGGGGTAGGGGCGCTGGTGGTCCAGGTCCTGGCTTTCGTCCTGACCGTAGCCCTGGTGTACCGCCCGGCTACTTCCGTTCCCCTGACGGGCTGGACGGGTCCGGGCGCTACCTGGACGCCGGTCGAGCCTGGCTGTCAGCAACGGCTGGAGGGGTTTTTACCCCAATTGGTTACCCTCTGGGGGCTGGGCGTGAGCCTGTTACTGGTACGCCTGGCGGGCGGCTGGTGGCTGGTGCAGCGATGGACCAAACATCAGGTACAAGCCGTTCCGGCGGCCTGGCAGAACCATATCGAACGGCTGACCAGCCAGATGGGCATCAGCCGGGCGGTCCGGCTGCTGGAGTCGACGCAGATAACCGTCCCCATGACGGTCGGCTGGCTGAAACCGGTTATTCTGCTGCCGGTAGGGCTGCTGTCCGGACTCTCGCCGCGGCAGGTCGAAGCCATTCTCGCCCACGAATTGGCCCACATCCGCCAGTACGACTACCTGGTCAACCTGTTGCAGTCGATCGTCGAGGTGCTCTTTTTCTACCATCCGGCGGTATGGTTTCTCTCGGCCCGGATCCGCGAGGAACGCGAACACCGCTGCGATGCTTTGGCGATAGCGCAGACGGGTCGGCCGGTCGAGTACGCCCAGGCCCTGGCGGCGGTGGAGACGCTGCGGCAGGCACCTCAGCCGGATCTGGTGCTGGCCTTCGGCGGCCGTAAGCAGTATCTGCTCGAACGGGTAAAGCGGGTGCTGGGGGTGGCCGATGAACGCCCTAACGCCACCCTGAGTACCCTGGGCCTGGTCACGGCCCTGCTGCTGGTCGGCAGTCTGGCGGTAGGCCAGCGGAAAGAAGCCGAGAAGCAGGAAAAGATCTCGCCGACTTCGACCGTATCCCGCGTGGACGCCAAGGATCCCATCGAAGCCCCTGCACCGGTTTCGGCCGTCGTAGTCGTCGACACGGTACAGCCCAGGCGGTCGGCCAGCCCGGGTAAAACGGAACGCATCCAGGAGTTACGGAAGCAGCTCGGGGAAAGGGAGGCCGAAATGGACAAGGTTGGAGCGGAAATGGAAGAAGCGGCCAAGCCCCTGGAGGCACTGGGTGAGCGGCTGGAAGCGAAAACCCAGGAACTGGATCGCATCAGCGAGAAGCTTGGACCCGCCGATGCGGAGCTGGGCCGGCTGAGCGGCCGCATGGAAAAACTGGCTTCCCAGCTCGAACAGCGCGCCCTCCGGCTGGAAAAGGCCAGCGCTGCCGAACGCCGCCGGCTGGAGCAGGAAATGAAAGGACTCGAGCAGCAAATGGCGACGATCGGCAACGAAATGGGCCGGATAACCAATGAGCGCATGAAGCCTGTTCAGGAAGAAATGCAGCGCCTGCAGTCGCTGGAACTGCACAAATTCAGCGACTCGATGCAGGTGCACGCGAAGGCACTGCAGCAATTGGGGGAGGTGCAGTCCGGGCATGCGGCAGAACTGACCAAGATTTACGAAGAGCTGAAGGCCATCGACCCGGACTTTGAGCGCGACTTTGGCCACAAATTCCATCAGGGCCCGGCGCCGGCCAAGCCGCGTACGCCCCGCGCCCCGCAAGCCCCCCGCGCTCCGCAGGGAGGCCGGAAGCAGTCCTATCGCTACCGGAGTCAGGGAGGAGCAGAACCGGCCCCTCCTGTACCGCCGGCCGAACCGACCCCCGCACCTGTGCCAAGACCCGCGGTGGCGGCCTCTCCGGCTCCGACCCCGGCGGTAGCCCCGGTACCTCCGGCCCCGCCCGTTCCCGGTACGCCGCCTCCGCCGCCGGCCCCGCCGCGTCCGCCGAAAAAGAACCGCTAAACCAGGGATCCCGTCGCGCCTTAAGCGACGGGATCTTTTTGTTTTGGCTGGCTGGCTTCGCCGGAGCTGGTTTTTCGGCGGAATAAGGCAGGAAAATCCGGGCTTTCGGTGCCCATCCACTTATCCCAGAAGGTGAAATACAGCCCGTAATTGAAGCGAAACTGCGAATGGTGCAGGCTATGGTGGGTCGCACCGATCAGCCAGCGCCCAAGCCAGTGCTGGTTGAAGTCGCGGGGATAGATTTCGGTATTGAGGTGATTGATGGCGCTGGTGGTCGTCATAATCATCAGAATCAGCCCCAGGGCCGAGATATGAAGCGGAATGATCAGCGTCATCAACGGAATAAACAGCGCCTGCAGCACGCTCTCGACCGGGTGAAAGGAAAAAGACGTCCAGGCCGAGGTGGTGATGCTGTCGTGGTGGGTTTTGTGCACCCCGCGGTAGACGCCCGGGTGGTGCATCCAGCGGTGCAACCAGTAATAATAGGTCTCGTGGAGAAAGAGCACCAGGGCAATGCTGAAGCCGTACCAGAGCCAGGAGTGTTCGGTAACGTCGAGGTAAATCCGGGTGTATCCGGCCTGCCAGGCCAGCACCAGGCCCATGCCCGCGGCGGTGAAAATCAGGGAAGTAACCAGCGACCAGCCGATTTCACGCCGGGTCTGCCCGTCGCGCCGAGGCCGGACCTGCACTTCCCGGCTGGCAAACTCCTCCCGGTAAGACACTTTGAATACCCAGTAAAATAGGGCCGCAAAGAGCGCATAGCGACCGAAAATTCCGCAAAACAGGAACAAAGCCGTAGACCAGAAGACGGTGGGTTGGGTAAAGTCAGGCATTCGTTATGGACGTTTGACGCTTGACATTGGACGTTTGATAAAGCCGTTGAACGATCATTTTGTTTTATCAAAAGTCAAGTGTCAAACGTCCAAGGTCAAAAATTAAACCGCCGCCCGCCGAAGCCGGTCGTTAACGGCACGGCCCAGTCCCAGCTCAGGCAGGAGTTCGGCTACGATCAGGTCAACGTCCAGGGCGTCGAGTTCGCGCATGGCGGCAAAGAGGTGCTTGGCGGCCTCGCCGGGATCGCCGCCGGGCGAGAGCAGGCGCTGTCGGCTGGCCGGAATCTGCGAGTGTTGCTGCCGAAAAGCCAGCACGCCGATGCGTTCGGCCGGGTACTGGGCCAGGGCCTCCTCAACCGACTGCAGCCGGAAGGGTTTGCGGGGCGCGTAATGGCTGCTGAGCATGCCCGGGGCCTTGGGGTTGGAAGTCGAATGGTTCCGGACCAGCACCGGCCCTACGATTGCTTCGAGCGATTCCAGCGGCAGGCCGCCCAGGCGGTAGACAACCGGCCCTTCCGGCGAAAAACCCACGATGGTCGATTCTAGCCCGACGCCGCAGGGCCCGCCGTCGAGTACGTAGGGAATCTGCTCGCCGAGCTGATCGGCCACATGCCGGGCCGTGGTGGGACTGATGTAGCCGAACGGATTGGCACTCGGTGCCGCCAGCGGAAAGTCTAAGGTCCGCAAAAGAGCCAGGGTCAGGGGATGGTTGGGAATGCGGACCGCCACCGTATCCAGGCCCGAGGTGACCAGGTCGGGGATAAGGGCCTGTTTGGGCAGGAGCAGGGTCAGAGGGCCGGGCCAGAGCGCTTCGGCCAGTCGGCGGGCGGGCTCGGGAATCTCCCGGACGAAGGTTGCCAGCTTGTCGGGCGAGTCGGTATGCACGATCAGCGGGTCGAAGGACGGCCGGTTTTTGACGGTGTAGATCTTCAGAACCGCGTCGGGGTTGAGGGCGTTGCCCGCCAGTCCGTAGACCGTTTCGGTCGGGATGCCGACTACGTCTCCCTGCTCCAGAAATTGTTTGGCGGCCCCGATGTCCGTACCTAGCTGCGTCATGGCCGCAAAGATACGGCTTTCCCGTTTCTTCAATAAGTTTGGCCTTAACGCCATTGGCATCAGTAGGCAAGCGCCTTATGCTTCCTTCTAAGCATAAGTTCATAAACAATCTGGCATCGATCTGGCAATTTTGGCCGGATCCATGTAGATTTAGCACAATTTCCAGTTCCAGCTGATTATTTACTAACCTTAATCGAATGGATATTTTTCAGTTGAAAAAGCCGCCGGTCGTGTACGACGTAGCCATCGTCGGTTCCGGGGCCGGGGGCGGTATGGCGGCCTACACGCTGGCGAAAGCCGGTGCCAAGGTCGTTCTGCTCGAAGCCGGGGGATATTTCGATCCCGCCGATCCCAAATACATTACGCAGCTCAAGTGGCCTTACGAATCTCCCCGTCGCGGCGCCGGTACCACCCGGGCCTTCGGGGATTTCGACGCGGCCTGGGGCGGCTGGGATATTGAAGGTGAGCCTTATACCTCGGCACCGGGTACGGAATTCCACTGGTTCCGGTCGCGGATGCTCGGCGGTCGGACCAACCACTGGGGCCGGATTTCGCTGCGTTTCGGCCCGGATGACTTTAAGCGCAAAACCCAGACCGGCATTGGCGAGGACTGGCCGATCGGCTACGACGATGTGTCCCCGTTCTACGACCGGGTTGACAAACTGGTCGGTATTTTCGGCTCCAAGGAAGGAATCCGCAATGAACCCGACGGCATCTTCCTGCCGCCGCCGAAGCCGCGCCTGCACGAACTGATGATCAAGAAGGCCGCCACCAGCATCGGTATTCCGGTGATTCCGTCGCGGCTGTCCATTCTGACCAAGCCCATTAACAAAGACCGGGGCAAGTGCTTTTACTGCGCCCAGTGCGGCCGGGCGTGTTCGGCCTATGCCGACTTCTCGTCTTCGTCCGTTCTCTGCAAACCCGCCATCGCGACCGGCAACGTGACGCTGATCAATAACGCCATGGTGCGGGAAGTCCTGACCGATCCGCAAACGGGTCTGGCCACGGGCGTCAGCTACGTCGATACGCTGAGCCTGCAGGAAATCGCCGTCAAGGCCAAAGTAGTCGTCCTCGGCGCCTCCGCCTGCGAAACCGCCCGGCTGCTGCTGAACTCCAAGTCGGCCCGCTTCCCGAACGGCCTGGCCAACTCGAGCGGCGTGGTCGGAAAATACCTCAATGACTCTACCGGGGCTTCGCGCTCGGCTTTTGTTCCGGCGCTGATGGACCGCAAGCGGTATAACGAGGACGGCGTCGGAGGGATGCACGTCTTTACCCCCTGGTGGCTCGATAACAGCAAGCTCGATTTCCCCCGCGGCTACCATATCGAATACGGCGGAGGGATGGGTATGCCGGGTTACGGCTTCGGCTTCGGGATGGAAAACCGCAACGGGCTGTATCCCAACCGCGACGGCAGTCCGAAGCGGCCGGGTGGATACGGCTCGGTGCTGAAGGACGATGTCCGCCGGACCTACGGGGCCTACGTCGGTATGTCGGGCCGGGGCGAGCCGGTGCCTCTGGAGAGCAACTACTGCGAAATTGATCCCAACAAGGTCGACAAATACGGGATTCCGGTGCTGCGCTTCCACTACAAGTGGTCGGATTACGAGGTCAAGCAGGCCAAGCACATGCAGGATACCTTCGAGGAGATCATCCACAACATGGGCGGGATTCCGATGGGTCCCAAGCCCGGCCCGGAGACGAACTACGGCCTGGCCAAGCCGGGGCAGATCATCCACGAGGTGGGAACGGCCCGGATGGGGAAAGATCCCCGCAATTCGGCCCTAAACGAGTTTCAGCAGGCCCACGACGTGAAGAACCTCTTCGTCGTCGACGCCGCCGCCTTCCCCTCGCAGGGCGATAAGAACGTCACCTGGACGATCCTCGCCTGCTCGATGCGGACGTCGGAGTATATTGTTGATCAGGTTAAGAAGAAGAATATCTAATGTTTATGGTTTAGGGTTTATTGTTTATCGTTGGGCCGATGGCAACCGTTCAGCGCTTTGAAGATTTAAAGGTTTGGCAACTTTCGAGATCCCTGGCTCAGGCAATTTATGAATTGACGAATGCAGGAAGCTTTTCGAAAGATTTCGAATTGAAAAATCAACTCAGCCGGTCTTCTGGCTCCGTAATGGACAATATTGCGGAGGGCTTCGGCCGAAATGGTAAGGCTGAATTCAAACAGTATCTGAGCGTTTCATTGGGGTCAATTTCGGAGGTAAAGTCACAGCTTTATCGGGCGTATGATCGAAAGCATCTGACAAGTACCCAGTTTGACGACCTTTATGGCCTTGCCGACCAGATAACCCGAATGATAGTCAGTCTGATGAAATATCTGGCAGACATTGATCACCGGGGCTCTAAATTTCTGGAAGAGACGCCTGCCTACGAAAACTATAAACCTTAAACACTAAACTCTAAACGGACCATGAAACGCAGAGATACCCTAAAAGCCATCACCCTGACCAGCCTGGGCATTGCGGGCGTGAATACCCAGCAGGCGGCGGCGGAAGCGCTGGCACCGCCTACCCAGGCCCCGGTGAAGATTCCCGGCGGTCGGCAGAAGTTTGAAGCTGAGCGTGATGCGAAGCTGATGACCGAGAAGTTCTTTACGCCCCACGAACTGCAGACGGTGACGGTGCTGGCGGACATTATCCTGCCGGCCGATGCTCAGTCGGGCAGTGCTTCCCAGGCGGGTGTGCCGGCCTTCATCGAATTCATGATGAAGGACCAGCCCAACAACCAGACGCCCATGCGCGGCGGCCTGCGCTGGCTCGACAACCAGTGCGTCAAGCGCTTTGGCAAACCCTTCGTGCAGAGCACCAAAGCCCAGCAGATTGAAATGGTGGAGGATATCGCCTATACCGATAAGGTCAAGCCCGGCATGAGCCAGGGCGTGTCCTTCTTCAACCTGATGCGGGGCTTCGTGCTAACGGGCTTTTACACCAGCCCCATGGGCATCAAGGACCTTGGCTACATGGGCAATACCCCCAACGAATGGACCGGCGTACCCGACGACGTCCTCAAAAAGTACAACCTGGGCTATGAAACTCGGGAGTATGCGGATAACTCGAAGTAGTTTAGAGTTTAGTGTTTATGGGTTATAGTGGTTCGCAGCTTTGATTAGCTACAACCCCGGAAAAATGGTTGGGCAAAGCCAACGATAAACCATAAACACTAAACCATAAACCGAAAAAAAATGCATCGCAGAAACTTCCTCCAAACCTTTTCCCTGGCGGCGGCCTCGGTGGCGTTTTCGCCCCTGGTGATCGGGCAGGTTCCGAAGAAAGAGAAACTGGGCGTGGCGCTGGTCGGGCTAGGTTACTACAGCACCGATCTGCTGGCTCCGGCTCTTCAGCTGACCAAAAACTGCTATCTGGCCGGTATCGTCTCGGGCACGCCCACGAAGGCGGAACAATGGGCGAAGAAGTACAATATTCCCGCGAAGAACATCTACAACTACCAGAACTTCGACCAGATCGCCAACAATCCGGATATCGATGTGGTGTACGTTGTTCTGCCGCCGTCCATGCACCGGGAATACGTCATCCGGGCCGCCAAGGCCGGTAAGCATGTCTGGGTCGAGAAGCCCATGGCCATGACCGAGAAGGAATGCCAGGACATGATCGACGCCTGCCGGAGCAACAAGCGTTCCCTGGCGGTAGGCTACCGGCTGCAGCACGAACCCAACACCCAGGAGTACGTCAAACTGCTGCGGAGCGGTGGGGTCGGAAAAATCCAGATGGTGAACTGCTCGGCGGGGTACTACGACGGCCGGACCACTCACTGGAAACAGAATAAGGATCTGGGGGGCGGGGTGATGTACGACATGGGCGTGTACGTCCTGCAGGGCGCGCGCCTGGCGACGGGCGAAGAACCCATTGCCGTAACGGCCCAGCAGTTCACGACCCGGCCGGATGTCTACAAAAACGGCCTCGACGAAACGACCTTCGCCCAGCTGGTTTTCCCCAGCGGCGCCCGGGCGGTGGTTCAGACCAGTTTTGGGATGAACATGAACAGCCTGCAGGTCATCGGTAACAAAGGTACTCTGAAGATGGAGCCCTGGCAGGGGTACGCCGGTTTGCAGGGCGTTGGCCCCGGCGGAAAGGTGATCAATCATTCCTACGAAGTACCGCGCCAGCAGGCGATGCAGATGGACGACGACGCGGCGGCTATCATGGCCGGGAAACCCATGCTGGTCCCCGGCGAAGAAGGCCTAAAGGACATCCGGATCGTGGAGGCCATTTACAAAGCCGCCCGGTCGGGGCAGACGGTAAAACTAACCGCTTAATGCGCTGGCAATCAGGCACGGATTTCAGGGGTAGTCGCTTCGGTGGCTGGCTGCTGGGAACGTGCCTGGTTTTTTTAGGGCCTTTGTTGGCCCGGGCCCAGGTCATCGACTGCAACCCCGGTAATCTGTTCACCGGCTCGCTGCGGATTCGTCCCGCGGTAGGGTGCGTGCCGCTGACGGTCCAGGCCAGTACCGGCGGCGAGGCGGGGGTGCGTAACGTCCGGTACCAGTACGAATTCAACAACGGTCCCTACAAGCCCTCCGACGTTTCCTTCGACAGCGTTTACACCTTCAAGCGGCCCGGCGAGTACCAGATTCTCCAACTATCCGAAAAAGACGGCAATTTGCGCCGGGCCTGCGGCCGGGTGATGGTCTACGATACGGTCGCCCCGGCCTTTGTGCTGACTTCCTGCCGGAACCAGGTCAGTATTTCCGTCCCCAATCCCGCCAGGTACCAGTTTCACGGGTACATTGTCCGCTGGGGCGACGGCAGCCGGGATTCGCTGGGCGCGCCTCCCCAGAATCTTTCCCATACCTACGCCGATAACCAGCCTCGGACGATTACCGTCGAGGGTGTCTACCGCTTCGGCTGCCCTCGGCCGACGAGCCAGGTGTTCCGACCGGCTGAGGGTGCTTCGACGGCCACCATCGAAGGCGTGGATGCGGCCACTGCGCAGTCACTGCGGGTGCGCGTCCGGAACCCCGAGCAGTTTCGCCTCCGGCTCGAACAGCGGCAACCGGACGGTTCCTACCGGCGATTGCCGAATTCCGTGGCTGGTTCCTCGGCTGCCGTCACGGTGGCGGGCAACCCGGCCGAGCCCGCCTGTTTCCGGCTGGTGCTGGCCGATACCTGCGTGCTGGCTGAGCCGCGCCCGACGTTCTGCTACGACCCCCCGCCTCCGCCGCCCATTCCCCAGGCCGAGCCCGGTGTCTACATGCCGGATGCCTTCACGCCCAACGGCGACGGGATCAACGACGAGCTCCGCCCCCTGGGCGTGGCAGGCGCGACGATCCGGTTTGAAGTCTACGACCGCTGGGGACGGGTGCTTTTCGTCAGCGAGGATGCGGGGCGTGGCTGGGATGGCAGCAGCGCGGGGCAACCGGTGGCGACGGGCTTGTATGCCTACAGGCTGGTAGTGACCTGGCCGGGGGGGAAGCGGCTGAGCGTGCCGGGGAGTGTGCTGTTGGTGCGGTAATCCGATAGCGATCAACCTACGAATTGTCGTGATTAAAGGCCCTAAGAAGGCTGTCTACTGCAATTCATCTTGCTACTTTCGGCTAATGGGAATCGGTTTGACGATAGCCTGATTCATCGTTCCGTAGCGACCAAAGATGCCTTTCCCCAGGCAAAGTTTTACGTCCCCGGTACGTCGCGTAGTAACCTAAAAACGTGTGACTTTGGTCGCAACGAGGTGTTTTAAGACGATGAGGTGCGTTCAAGCTACAAACCTTGGTATGCGACTGGGAAATGTTTTGATACTTGGGCTCGAGCATTTATGGTTACAGATTCTGGCTCATACCTGCTCACCAAAAGAATTGGCAGAGAATGGACTAAGCTTGTAAAAGGCAGCTTGCACACTTAATATGGTACTCTCTTCCAGGAGTTTGAGTAAGTTATTTTTATGCAAAATAAAGGACAAACCCTTAATGATCGTCCATCATATGAACTATTGGCAAGCGCCTATGGTATGCACTTTCAAAGAACTATGGCGCTAAGTAGATAGCATGGGTGCTCTTATCCAAGTATATCAAGACGTCAAAGCTTTCAAAAACGTTTATAGGCCTGAATTGATTAGTCTGACTTTCAGCACCTAGGTTTCGAAAATCTAATGATTGCTTTACCCAGTTGCTATGTTTTTGTTGCTTGAGTTCCCTTAAATTGATCATATATTGTTTAGGCTTCGCCTTACTGAAGTAGTACTCATAGGTGCCTAAATAGGCAGGTTCAGCAGTATAGTAGTTCTGAGAGCCATACGCAGCATATGAGCCTCCAAAGAAGGTGGCGCCTACTGCCAAATACTGTTGACCATACCAACGCCATAAATAACTGCCCATGCTTTCTACTAGCTTGGATACATGGTCATTGTGAGCCCAAATAATGATTTTGGTACCGGACGGACTATTTTCTTTTATCCATTGAATGTTTCTAGCCATTGCTTCTCTTCTGTTTTTCAATAAGGGAAGTCCAATGTTTTGGGTCAGAATCTCGGCATTGTGTCTCAAATAAGTAAGCGAATCACGAAGTTCCGCCAATGATTTTATGCGTAGTAACGAATCAAGCTGTGCTTTTATAGAATCGACTTTTTTTAGCGCCATCTTTCGTGTTGAATCTGATATCCGGTTGCCTGAAAGTAAATAAATTGTGGAATCGATTAATGAAGTAATCTTTTCGTAATTGTGTGATTTGGAAAACGCACGTAAGTTTTCGATAGCTACTTCTTTGCTTTGTATATCGAATCCCTTAAACTGAATCTTTGTATTATACGTTTGATTATATTCCTTCAACCATTGAATTAGTTCCAATACTTCTTTTGTTTGCCAGCTTTTGAAGCCTAGGTGCTTTATTACGTCGTTTAAGTCTCCTTTTTTGCCCTGTATATAAAGGTTGATTCTGTCTACCTCAGGTGCTGGTGCTTCCATGGCCAGAACGGTAAACTGCATTTCCTTTACTAGATATTTTATAAGTTCATTTTTTAACTTGAATATAGATCCAGAGCCATGTGAGTTTTCTCCCAAGCCAACTATGGTTGAATTGCCAATGATAGATTTCAATCTATTTGATTCTTTAAGTAATGAATTGTCGAGAAAAGCAGGAATAGGTATTGACATCCGAGATAAGGTAGCTTGTTCTGCCGTGGTCAGCTCTTTGTAAGGAAAGCCTTTATCTTGTAAGATTTGAGAACCAATGTGTATCTGTGCATTATCAAATAAAACTTTACCAGTTCCATTTGCTTTGATACCAATTATTATACCTTCTCCTTTACTATTGGAATCAATATCGAACCGAAATGTACAAAGTTTCCAGGGAGTTGATCCGGAAACTGTTTCTTCGGAAAAAACCAGCGCTCTTTTACCGTAATCGTAATAAAATAATTGAACTGTTCCTTTTTGCAGACTATCTGTTTTGATATGGCCTGATATTTCAATGGATTTGCCTTTTAATAATGAATTAGGGAATAGTAACCCTGCAAGTGACATTGGGCTATTATTTAGGTCAAGTTGCAAGCTTTGCTTGCCCTTATAAGAAGCAGAGGAAGTAATCTTGATGCTGGAGTTCGAGTTTCCCTCATTAGTTTGCCAAACATGGGGATAGCCACTTGGCTTACTGTATTCAAAGTCAAGATTATAGAAACTTTGGCCAAACCCCTGGGTAAAAAACAGACAAAGCCAGAAGCTGTGAAAGACACGTGTGTAAAGTGAACTGGTCATTCTAGGATTACTTAATAGTTTAGTAGTGCTCCAAAAGGTGATGGTGCTACGTTTTAACATAGTTTATGAAATTGTTGCCTGTAAACGTGGCAGGGCAACTGTGGCCGTCAAGCGGCACGGAAAAACCGCTGCTGGTAAGCCCTGGTAGCGCTGTCACCGCTGTGGAAAGACTTTTTTGCGGCAGTATACTAACAACCGGGGTCATGAGCATGCCGTAAACAACAAATTACTGAGATGGCTCTCAACGGCAACGGTATGCGTGAGACGGCCAGGGGATGAAAATTACTCGCTCGACGGTGGCCGCTCATCTGTAAAAAGCCCGTTTAATTCAATCCGATCACCCTGAAAGTCGATGAAATGTGGAGCTTAGTCGGTAATAAACGAAAGCAGCGATGGGTATGGCAGTCCGCCGTCGCGGTGGGCTGAAGATCAGGCCAACGATCAACTTTAGCTTTCGTCTTTGGCCGACGTAGGCATCGAACCTTTCGCAGGCTGCTGGCTTGCACATAAGGCACTGGTTGACCCATGCCTGGTGCCGGGTCGCCGTAGCGGGCCTTACGATGATTGTCTGGCAAAGAGTGAACGTACTGAGTCGAAAGCGGCTCTGTAGTCGCTTGAGCGAAAGCACCTTACCCTGCGCAGCCGGGTGAAGCGATTCGTACGGCGCGGCATTGCTTTTCCCAAATCTATACAGATGCATGATCGGGTATGTTAGATAAAGTGTGTCAGGCCGGGTTTTACAAACTTAGTGTTAGCCTGTCACCAAAGCTAATTGATAGCTGTGCCAAACTTTCATTCCAGCGTCCGCCGCAGCGGTTATGAATAGGTTTGTTCCACTTGCTGGTAATGTTCACTTGCACCATAGATAATAACTTCATCAGGCTGGAATGCGCCCTTCGACTTTGTCACTGTACGAAGCTGCCGCGGGGTGGCCCGTGCCATGAAAGCCCTTAATAATGTTTGTGGTGTACATGATACGCCGTATGTCCTTGTTGTACCGAGAGTAGTTGGACAAACTAAATGTAACACACCCGGAGCAGGAGACGGATACCATTATTTTCGAATTGTAACTAAGTAGTCATTTGGAACCTGTTGACATGGTTGAGTCAATTGGCCGACCGCTTTCGCGGAGAGTTAGCCCGGAGAAGTTTGCCTCGGTTCTGGTGACTTACCGGATGAGTTGAGTAGAATGGATTTTCTACTTCTCGACATTTATTTTTGGAAAAGGAAAAAGGAAAATTAAAGGCAGATCATCAAAAGTAACCATGCCAGCGGTGGTATGTCTGCCCCGCTTTTGGCAATAAGTTGATTGCGGTTGTTCTGATTTCAATTTTTGTGGAGTCTTTCAAGAATATAAGCGAAATGAAGATTTTGTGGATCTAAAGCCCTTGCCTTCTCAAAGTACTCCTTTGCCTTTCGTTTGTTCTTATTTCGTCTATAAGCCTCTGCCAGACTTTCGTAGACTAATGTGTTTTTGGGGTATTCCTTTGCGTTTAAATTATAGATTTTGATGGCATTGTTTATCTGCTTGCCTTTTCTTAATTCATTTCCCAGGTAATCAAGCTGCGCTTCATTAAAAATTAACTCAGGTCTTTTCAGATTCTTCAGTCTCGAATATAAATCTACGGCAGCATCCACTCCTGCGGTTCGGATTGTAAATCTCATCGTATCTAATACAGCCCAGGGGTATTGATAGGGTTCAATCCGGCGACGAGGTTCGAGGATGTATCGCCCAATATCGGTTACCGAGTTGTTGGAATTAGACAATACCACTACCCCGATTTTATTTATTTTGTCTATTCCCAGAAAGCTACGAAAACCAGGCATTCCGCCGTCCTTAAACAGGAAATAACTGCCGTTGTTATTTGAGAGTGTCCAACCCATTGTCGTATAAGTGTCATTTCCATCCTTTTTTGCCTGAAGGGTATGGGTCATCTGCATTGCTGGAAACAAGTCCGACCGCACCAGTCCTAGGTTAGCCTCTGCAAAAGTGAGCAAATCATTAATATTTGAACGCAATGCCCCGCCCGCTGATATTGCACCTAAATCGGTAAAGCTAACACTAGTTCCAGTCTCAGCATGCCCTACAGCTGCATTGGAGATTTGTTGAGCATTCATTGATATTACCGTATGGCTCAGGTTTAAAGGCATGCAGATTTTCTGGGTTATTAAACTTTCATAATTTTTTTGAGCTACTTTCTCAAGGATGAGACCTAACAGCCCATAGGCAACATTTGAGTATCTCCAGATAGTGTCGATATCCGGTGGTACAAAGCTGGATACGTACTCATATAATTTATCACCTGTATAATCAGCATAGGGCTCATCCAGATTTTTAGGATCTACATTATAAGGGAAACGAGGCATCCCTGATCTGTGTGTTGATAAAGAAAGGAGCGATATTTCTTTGCCATTCAATGAAGGAGCCCTTACGTTTCGAGGTAAATACTTAGAAATGGGATCGTTGATATTAAGTTCATGGTTCAAACTCATGTCTGCCAGTAGCAAAGAAGTGAAAACCTTGGTTATCGATCCGATTTCATACAGGGTATGCTCGTTGGGCTTTCTGGGATCTTTATCACTGATTGCCCCTTCAGCGAATATTAGCCGGTTTCCGGTGGAGTCTACTATGCCTACAATAATGCTTTTACTCCTTCTTGCAGCAACTTCTCGTTTAATGATTGCCCTGATGCTGTCAACAGGGATCTGTCCGATAACTACATTGTCTGTAATAAAGAACAAAATGAGCAACAAAAATTTATACATTATTTGCGTTTTTTTAGTGAAAAAATCATAAATCCACTATTACCTCTTCGCCAAGTAAAACTGTTAGTTTATCTAACAGAAGCTCGGAAACGTCCCTTGTTTATGAAATTTTCTATCCATTACCGTATTCCATAGCCTGTGAGCAAGGTAAATTTGATTTAGCAGGACTTTCTTTCCGTTTAAATCATTACAAAGTCAAAGTCAACAAAGTCTTTGTTAGAAGCTATAGTGGTTAGTCGCTGAGTTTAAAATGAGGATTGTAAATTCGTCAGACAAAATTTATTGCAATTGTTTGATATGGTTCGTTTGTTCAGCACTTGTTCGTCAGCCACCATATTGCAAAGCTAATTTTGTGCGTTCTTAATTTCAATCTAAAAAATTATTGTATTCTTATTTCTTTATGAAGTTTAAATATTTGAAATGAAAGTCGCTGCTTTCTATCTTTAATTTGAACCCGCTTACCTTCTTACTGGCTCTTCTGTAAAAGAGGACTTCACCTGCCGGAACAAACCCATCAGCAAATACAACTTTCAACTTGTCCTCGCTTAGATAATACAATTGCCCAGTGAACTGCTTTTTGCTGGGCAACAGAGATAGAAATGCTTGCCCATTCCTGTCTTCAATTATTGCTTTTCCATAGATTTTATCCTCATATACGCCTTTGTACGCGGACACATTAGGTATAAAAGCCTGGTATTTGGAATCGCTTTCCTCATCCCATGAAAAACGGAAATTCTTTCCATACAATTGCCTGCCTATCTCTTTCCAATTCATTGATTTTGATGCCACATATTCCAGTATCACGCCTGCCAACTGTTCATTTATATAAGATATTTTGTTAGTCAAGATAACAATCCCCGCTTTGCTTTCGGGTATCACTATTATAAGTGATTTATAACCCGGCATCCCTCCGCCATGGCTCAACACTCTTATTTCTTGCTCCTCTTCTATATACCCGCCAAAGCCATAAGATTCATCAGGCTTGTTTGAAACCTTAACTTTTGGACTTGTTATAGTCTGAAAAGCAGCAGTTGAGAATATTTTCTTTTCTTTATAAGCTCCTTCATTTATCCATAGTTGCAACCATGCAAGCATATCCTCAATAGTAGAATTTATCGAGCCTGCCGGGCCAATATTGTCCATGTTCGACAATGGAATCACTTTATCTCTCAAGTGAGGATGCGCATAGTTCTTTCCCTTTAATAATGCATTGATACTTGTGGAACTGTTTCTCATGGATAATGGAAGGAATATTTCTTTATGTATAAATTCATCCCATGTTTCTCCGGTAACCTTTTCTATAATCAGCCCTGCAATCAAGTACATGACGTTTTGATAGCCAAAATTCTTCCGAAAGGTCTTCCTTAAAGGGCTATATTGAATTCTTCTCGCAACTTCCTGCCGGGAGTAATCTGTGCCATACCAAAGCAGATCACCTTCATAACTTTCTAATCCTGACCTGTGGCTTAAAATATCACCAATCGTCAGTTTATTGGTTATTATTCGGTTGCTCAGTTTGAAATGTGGCAATTACTTTATGACCTTGTCATCCCATTTAAGTTTCCCCTGGTCAACTAAAATACCGATGGCTGCCGCTGTAAATGCTTTTGTACAAGACAGAATTGGGAAAATGGTTTGAGTAGTCACAGGCATGCTGTCTGCAGTGCTGATTCTGCCGTATCCCTTTTTGAATACAACCGCATTATCTTTTATAACACCTATGGCAAGTCCTGGTATTCTATAATCAATAACTTGCTTCTGGATAAAGTAATCGAGCGAATCTGTTTGTTGTTGCGCTAAAATTAGCCTTGGTAGTAGTACTGCGATAAATATGGCTATAATTTTCATTGATTCTTTATTGACAGACTGCTTTCTACAATGACGCACAATGGTTAACAGCTTTGTGAAAGCAGAGAATTTATGTTCTTTAGCTTCGCTTCATTGCTACTGTTGATTAAAGATAGTAAGTTGAAGTTTGTTCCGAAGCCCTGCTTTTACGAAGCTGATGTTGTGCGTAGCTTTGATTTTGCTAATAATTAAAAGTAAATGAAGCTTTTTTTCCCGACATTCTTATCGTAAGCCGGTTAAGGACTATATTTTCATCCATGGCACCCCTCGCTAATCTAAAGTCAATCTGTTGTAAGATGAAATGAGGTGCTTCCGTGACCTCGTACTTCACGTCAATATCGTTGCCATGAAATACCCGGTTACGTTCAACAAAGCCCATGTGCAATAAATTTTTCCGAAAGTAACTCAGTTCTTTGTTTGACAATTTCAGGGTTACCGAACTCACGCTGTCAAACAGCTTTTCATATTTAATAGAGTTTGGAGGTGATTTTGTTGTTTTGGCTCGCATATACCTTAAATAATCCCAGTACTCTATCTCTTTTGCTAAATCCTCTTCCTTGAACCCGGCATAGAGCATCTCTTTTACGGAATGCTCCATTAGCCAGATATGTGACTTCAACGAGTCTTTAGCCGGTATAGATAGAGAGGTGAACCATTTGTGGGTTACCCCCTTTTCAATGATGTTTTTATCGATCCGGCTTACCGTATCGAACGACTTTCGCCAATGGTTGTATAACGCGTCGAGGGTGCCCAACTTGTTGGGCATGAACCCCATTCCAAAGTCTCCAACCGCCGCTCCTTTGTATCCTTCAGGCTTGAATATTTCTAAATAGTGATTTTTCCCATATAAATACTTGCCAGACCAAGTTTCAATTGCCGTGTTTGTACTGCTTTCCTTAAAACCAGAAAATTGCTTGATGAATGATAAACTATCAGATAAATAGTTGTAGGTCGAATTATCCAGTACTACATATAAGTGGTTGAATTTGATGTGTTTTTCAAAGGAAAAGGGTTGGTTAGCTACGTCTCTCACCTGCCTACATGTAGTCATCAAAAACATTGCTATGACAATAATGAGCTGGTAAAATTTCATTGTTCCTTTTTCCACAATTTGACTATCCTACCTTAAGGTGTTGAGCACAACGGGAAACGGCTCTGTGCAGGTGGCGTTTTGAAATTGTCATTCTAATTTAGTACAAACGCTGAATAGAATGACAAATGTTAATTTAATTCCGTCATCCCACTTGCACAAAGCCGATATTGTACGCTGAACTTATTTATTTCCGTAATATCAAATTTTTCAAATTAATACTTCCGCAATTAATTTCTTTTTCGGTTATTAATGATGCAGAAGACGGGCTGTTGTTATAAACTGAGACTCTATAAAAAAGATCTTGCCCTTTTAGATTAAGTCCTGTTCGCAATATGTCACCAGCACCACGTGGTCCTTCAGACACCAGGCCAAGTTTAACAACATAAAAAACATTCGATTCTTTTGGGTTAATAGTTCTTTTCAACGAAGACGATTTATGAATATTCTTATCTAAAAAAGATTCTAAACTTGTCCGACCATATTTAAACAAGGGACTTTTATCAAGCGTCATTGTCTCGGGAGTAACCAATAATTTATAGTATTTTCCCGGTAAAGACGGAACCTCATAAGAATCTAAAAAGTCAATCTTAAATTCCAGAGGATTATCTGTTTCATTGATTATCCGGGTCCAAAATATAGCATAAGCATATACTTCGCCATTAGGGTCGGTGTATCGTAATCCACCTCTTGGTAAACCGTTTTGTATTATCAGGCGCTTACCCATAGAATCAGTATACTCATACTTAGTGTGAACATTACGTTCATCAGATCCGGGGGAAGTGACAATGTGTTTAGTTTCGGCCTTGATATTATCTTTTAGGGAGTTTGATTGGCTTTGTACACAGGAGGCGAGAAAAACAGACTGTAAGAACAGAGCAAATAATTTTACGAGTTTTTTCATTTTTAATTATTGAGCAAGTTTGTCGGAAAAGAGTAAGGTTGACTTTGTTTAACCAAACGTACATTCAAATAAGTGGAATTGTAGTAAGCACTTGTAAAAAGAATATAAATGAATGTAAATCTTCGCAGAGGGTTCGCTTACAGTGGCGTACAACGGAGAGGGCTTTGCGATGGTGGGAAATCAGGAACGTCAGCCCAGCCTTGGCGCAAAAGCTAAATTGAAAAACTAAAGTTGAGCCTATGTTAGTCAGCCCCACTATTGCAAAACCCCTGTTAGCGGTTCGTTGCTTTTGCTCATTAGTCGGTTACTGGTTAGTGTTTCTATTCCGAATAACTAATAAACTTTTTTCCATCGAAAAGGTAGAGGCCTGTTCCTCTCGTCCCCACCCAAAGATTTCCAGTTTTATCTTCCAAAATAGACCAAATCCAAGGATTGATAAGTCCATCTTTATAAAAGGTGAACGATGTTCCATCGTAACGAGAAAGACCACTACTGCTACCAAACCAAAGGTTTCCCTTTTTGTCTTCGATGATTCGGGTAACTTCTACGGGTAAGCCCTCTTTTTTTGTAAACCTTGTGAATGATTTGCCATCGTACCGGTAAGCCCCACCCCAATTGCTGAACCAAATATTCCCGTTTTTGTCTTGCAATTGTGGCCAGGCCCAATGTTGACCAATTTGATTCGAATCGGCCCCGAAACTCAGTTCTTTCGCTTTAATGTTGATGACCGATTTACCATCATATCGGTACACCCCTTCGTTGGTTCGTCCTCCCAGCCAAATGTTACCTTCTTTATCTTCTAAGATGCGTTCCACCTTATCGTTAGGGGTAAATAAGCCATTTGGGGCCTCATTCATTATAAACGGAGTAAAGGATTTGCCATCGTAGATGTAAACACCATCTATCGTGACAAACCATAGTTTCCCGCTTTTTGCCTGCATCATACTGTATACCCAATGGTTTTGATGGGCGGGATTCTTGTTAGGAGGCAGGTTTTTTGGTAAGGGAATCTGGATTTTGGTAAATGTTTTCCCATCGTAAAGACAAGGTCCCGCTTCAGTCCCTATCCAGATTTTGCCCTCTTTATCTTCCAAAAGGGAATACACATTATCACTGTTTAGCCCATTGGTCACTGTAAATTGGGTAAACGATTTCCCGTCATATTTATAAAGACCATTAGTTGTGGTGCCGAACCAAAGATTGCCGGCTTTGTCCTGCAGAATACTTTGAACGTTGCCACTTCCTGCGGTTTTTATCAGTTTTGGATGATCCTTTTCCTTGGGCAAATCTTTTTTAACTGGTCCGCTGCAGGCAGTCCACAACAATAGTATTGTCAGGAAAATAAATGCGTGTATGTATTTCATAATTTATTATTTAGCATCAGTAATAGCTGCACCGTTTATCATTTCATAAATGATTCGGCGATATTAGATTGGTATTTTTTTAGCACAGAAATCCTGATTGTAAATAATAGTGTAAATATTGTAAATAAAAGCTAGGGGCTCTGCAATGACCGCTAACGGAGAACAGCTTGCTGCAGTAGCGGCACTCTATATTCCGTCAGCTTAAATTTAGTACTTAGTTGAATAGTTTTCAGATGCCGAACACATGTACTTCAGCCGCTGTTGCAGTAAGCTGATGTTATACGGCGTTTTAAAGTTTGAGCTTTTATATGGTTGTTTTGATATGCATCCTACTTACAATAAGGTTATTGTTTATCGTATTCATTTTGCACCTGCTAAAATCATTCCGAGCCACCTTGTTTCCACCATTTCCTTGAATATCTTGTACCCATTGTCCGAGTTAGTGAAAATAATGAGCCCCTCTTTGGAATCAGGAAGCCAAAAAGCCAATGAACGTATACCCACATCTGCGCCTTCGTGGTTGATCACTGGCTCTTTTACCACAAAATTCAGGTTAACTGCCCAGCCTAAACCCATGTACCGATCCGGTCTCATAAGTGTGTGCGGTTTGATCATATCGGCATAAAGCTCTCTGGATAATCCAAAGCCATTCATAACGGCTGCTAGGAATTTGCCGTAATCCTCTACAGTCGTCACAAGATCATCTGCGGCATTAGCAACTGCGAACATTTTATTATCATAAGCTGCTTTACCCGAGGTATCGTGCCAAGACGCCACTCTGGATTGATCAATTCTTTTGTCGAAAATCAGATAGCTGTCCTTCATGTGCAAGGGTTTGAAGACAAGTGAGTCAACGAGCTTGTCGAGCTTTTTACCAAACTTGCTTTCCAATGCTTTCTTCAAATATTGAAATCCTTCTCCTGAGTAACCGAACTGAGTACCAGGGTCACGATCGAAGGTCAACTTCTTGGAGGGGTGGTTCCACCGCCAGTTAACAAAGCCTGTTTGATGCGTCAGAACATGCCGGGTGGTTAAGATTTTGCTTCTGAGATCGTTTTTGACATCAGGGTCTACCCAATACTTGTACAAGGGTTCATCCAGATTCCAATCACCACTGTTAACAAGTCTTAGTGTCAGCATGGCCACCACAGGTTTGGTTAGGGAAGCGACATTGATCAGGGTGTTAAAAGGGGCCGTTTGACCGGGTACATGTTCGCCATACGCTTTTATCTGTTGAAGCTTACCCTTGCGAACAATACCCACACCTACATAAGGTATATGGTGTTCCTGCATTTGCCTTTTTATCCATGTTTCTTCGTTCTCCAATTGAATACTGTCAGGGACCTGCGATTTGGCTGCGAAGTGACAGTTGATCAACGATAACAGGACAAGAACTTTTTTCATTACAGACCCATTTTGAAACATGTCGGTTATTGTATAAGTGCAAAATGTACCTACTCCTCAAGCACGTATAATTAGTTTGATGATTGCTTGAACGCCGTATAACTCCTGAATATACGAAGCTTTCAGCAAGTTAAAAGAAAGGAAACGAATGAATGTAATAGCCCCTCAATCAACTTTCCTGAAATCAACCTATGTCCTGAATATCAATGGGTTATGAGCTGTTTGGCCTTTCTTTGTTTTCCTAAAACAATACGAAATGCGAATAGCGTATTTTGTATTGCCGCTGTGTTGACTATCCTGGAAACAATACAAAATGCGAATAACAGCCCTAATCGACAAAAGCGGTTCTCCCAAAGCCTTAATCCGCCACGCATTAACTCAGTTCGCCTCGTCGGTGCAGAGAAAGGCGGTCACGCCTCTGATGTCGTTAGCCTGGCCGACGCGGCCGAAGGCGGTCAGGTTAGGGAGGGTGGGATTTACCGGCAGCTTGTTGCGGATGCCAGCGTTGTTGAATTTAACCTGATGGGGCCGGCGCTACCAGGTTCGCCCGGATGCCCCGGTACAAACCTGTTGACGATCGCCAGCTCTGGCGGAGAAGTTAAGGCTTTTGCTCCTGTTTGAAAAACAGACACTAAAGAGTAAGACAACAGACAACAGACAAAATGAAGGATCACTCCGCCCGCAGACAATCCGCCGGGTTAGCCAGCGCCGTCCGGTACGTTCGTATACCGATCGTCAGCGTACCCAGCGCCAGCAGCAGGCCCAGGCAGGCCGCGAGCGTTTCGAGGCCGATCGATACGTGGTAGGCAAAGACGGCCAGGAAGGCCTGGCCGGCCAGGTAGCCGAGCGGCAGGCCGATGGCGGCGGCAATCAGCAGCAGTTTGACGAATTGCCAGGACAGCAGCGCAATCACCTGCGCTACCGTAGCGCCGAGGACTTTCCGGATGCTGACTTCCCGGGTGCGGGTCTCGGTCTGGTAGGTTACCATGCCCAGCAGGCCCAGGCAGGCGATCGTCAGCGCCAGCCCGACCAGCAGCACGATCATCTGAATGTCATCCACATGGCCGTGGCGCTCCTGCAGGTAGTCGGCGTACCACTGGCCGGCAAAAGGCTCGTGCGGGTGGAGCCGCTGCCAGATCGTCTGCACCTGCGCTTTTACCGCCGCTTCGGCACCCGCCGCCACGGCTACGTTTAGGTAACGAAACTGAGCCGGCTGGTACCGCAGGATCAGCGGTTTCAGGTTACAGACCAGGGTCGTGTAGCGAAAGTCCTGAACGACTCCGGCCACCTGCATGTCGGCTCCGCCCACCCAGATGGTCTGGCCCACTGCCGCCCGGGCATCCCGCAGGCCAAAGCGGCGCACGGCTTCTTCGTTGATCACCACCAGGCGGCTGGCTGAATCGGCGACCGAGGTCGGCAGGTTGCGGCCGGCCAGGAGTTTCAGCTGCATGGTCGGAATAAACTGGGCATCCACCGACATCAGAAACGCCTGGGTCGAATCTGCCGCCGACCTCGACTTGCGGACACCCGCCGTAGCTTCGCCGCCGTAGTTGGCCAGCATGACCGAGATGGGAGAGACCCCCTCCACGCCCGCTACCCGGCTGATTTCCTGGGCCAGCCGCTGGTAGGGTACCGAATGCAGCGGCAGGTTCAGCACGCCTTCGCGCCGGAAGCCGTAATCGGCTTCGACCATGTACCGCTGCTGCCGGACCATGGTCAGCAGAAACACTACGGCCACAAGCGTGATGGCGAACTGGGCGACAATCAGGCTTTTGCGGAGCGAAATACCCCGCAGCACCTTCAGGCCGGTATGCGTCCGGAGAACGGCGGCGGCCTGGAAACCCGACAGCACCCGGGCCGGGACCAGCCCCGCCAGCAGGCCGGTCAGGAGGGTAAAGCCGACGAACAGCGCCCAGAGGGCGGCGTCCTGCCGGGTACCTTCCAGAAACCAGCGGGAAATGGCGGGGAGCGGCCGCAGCACTTCCAGCATACCACCGGCCAGCAGCAGCGCCAGCATCGATAAGATGACGGATTCTGCCATGAACTGGCCCATGATCTGCCAGCGCAGCGCCCCGACGACCTTCCGGATGCCTACTTCCCGGGCGCGGGCCAGCGAGCGGGCCAGCGTCAGGTTTACGTAATTAAAGCCGGCCAGCAGCAGGGTCACCAGACCAACAAGCAGTTCCCCGGCCAGCTGGGTGTACGGCGGCTCCATGGTGCTGTAGCTAAGCTCCTCCCGGGCAGGGGAGATATCGGTCAGGGCCTGGGCCCGGAAGCGGTAACGGCGGCTGGCCAGCTCGCGGTCGCTGCCGTCGATGGGATCGCGCTGGCCGTAGCTGAACGCGCGGTCGGGCATACCGGCCAGCGTCTGGCTCAGTTGGTCGGCGGTGGCGCCTGGTTGAAGCAACACGTAGGTGTAACCCAGCTCCGTGTTCGGGCCTGCCGCTACCGGGCGGGTGAGCAACAGATCAAAGGTGAGATGCGACTTAACGGTCGGCTCCTCCAGAACCCCCACCACGGTCAGCGCCCCGTAGTCCGGAGCGCGCAGCGTCTGCCCCAGCGGGTTGGCGGTGCCGAAAAAACGGGTCGCGGCTTCGGCCGACAGGACCACTGTATTGGGCTGGGTGGCGGGCTGGCCGGACTTGAGTTTATAGCCAAACAGGGAGAAAAAGGTCGGATCAACGGCGTAGCTGAGCAGGTTGTCGAAGACTTTGTCGTTGCCGGAAAATTCCCCGTACAGCCGCCGGACGCGCACTACGGACGCCACGACGGAAGCATTCGGTTTGAGCAGTTCGGCCAGCGCCATGGGGGAGCGGGCAGAGGCTTCCCGCTGCTTGTTTTCGTAGGTGACGTCGGTCAGAATGCGGTTGATCCGGTCGCCTTTGGGATGGAAATTGTCGTACTCGAAGGCGCCCTTACCGTGGGTCAGCACAATCAGGCAGACCACCAGGCCGGCCGCGAGCCCGACGATGTTGATGACCGTAAACAGCTTATGCTTCCAGAGGTTGCGGAAAGCGATGCGGAGGTAATTCTGGAGCATAAGGGTATGGTTTAGGCGCTGCCGCTTCTACGCGCAAAGGTTGTACCAGAGAAGTTAACTTCTTGTTAATCAGTGCTTTGTATTACGTATATAGGTCAATAGTGTCCGGGCCCGGACGAATGGCTGACCGCCCCCGGACAGCCAAAAAGCCGCTGACATAGGGCACAAAAAATCCCCGACCGGGGCCGGGGATTCCGTATCAGGCTGGTTTGGCAGCAGCTGCCTGAATGACTTTTTTCTGGCCCTGGTCCTTGGGGCGTTTCTTACCGAATGACCCCCGCCAAATTTTGCCACGCTTGGACTTGCGATCTCCTTTTCCCATGGTTTGTGTCTCGTTAGCTGGTGAATGATACGAATAGGGGCGTAAAGAAAAGCGTTTTGCCGAAAAGCGCAAGGGGCTGTCGCTTACCTGGCCTTCGGAATAAATCTGCTTAACCAATAGGAAAGAATATTTGATCAGTCTTCCGGGTTACCGTCCGGCGAGATCGCACCAGACAGCGTGTTGCGGGTACTATAGCGGCTCCCCGGCAGCACGTTTCATCAGGCAACCCTTACGTTTCAGCCCCCTGCTTTTTCGGTTGGGGGCTTTTTTGGTATTGAGGCGGTGGCCGAGCCCTTAGGTTTGTCCCATAACCGAATGCCGCCATGAACAAGCTCATACTCATTACCCTCACAATCCTGCTAACCGGCGGGGCCGTCGCCCTGCTGATGAGCAACCGACAGAAACAGGCTGCCCAACTCGAAGAAGCCCGCCGCCCGCTGGCCACGACCGTTGCGGTTACGACCGTAGAACCCCGGACGCTGACCGAAGCCGCCACCTACCTCGGGCGCACGGAATACTGGCGGGAAGTCCAGATGAACGCCACGACTCAGGGAACGGTCCGGGACGTAAACGCCCAGCTCGACAAGCCCGTCCGGGAAGGCCAGCCGGTCGTGAAAGTCGATACCGAACTCCTCGAACTCCAGCTCGCCCAGGCCGAAGCCCAGCTCCGCAAGGCCCAGACCGACCTTGGCCGCTACGAAACCCTCCATACCGAACGCAACCTCAGCGCCTCCGACCTGGAAAACGCCCGCCTCCAGCTGAAGCTGGCCGAAACGAACGTGGCCACGCTCCGGAAGCAGATCCGTGACGCCGTCGTGCAGGCACCCATCAGCGGTATCGTGACCCAGAAACTGATCGAAAAAGGCATGTTTATCGCCCCCGGCGCGCCCCTGCTGACGATTACCGACGTGGCTTCGCTCAAGGTGGTGATCAACGTCCCGGAAGCCGAGCTGAACCAGTTCCGCCCGGGTAAGGCCGTCGCGGTGCGTTTCGATGCCTATCCGGGACAAACCTTCGCCGGGACGGTCCACCAGATCCGACTGAAAGGGGGCGAAACCGGCCGTTTTCCGGTAGAAGTGCGGGTAGTCAACGGGTCGGCGAACCCGCTGCGGGTGGGCATGACGGCCAACGTCACCCTGGCCGGCGCCAGCAGCCTCAGCGGCCTCTCCATTCCCCGCTCAGCCCTGGTAACCACCAGCCAGACGCCCGCCGTCTACGTCCTTCATCACAACCGCATTCAGCTCCGGAGCGTCGAAACCTCGGCCACTGCCGGAACCCACCTCTTCGTCAAAAAAGGCCTCACCCGCGGCGAACAGGTAATCGTGAGCGGGACGGAAGGGCTGGAGAATGGGCAGGAGGTCCAGGTAAAGGGAATGAATAATTAAGGATGAATAATGAAGAATTTTTCAAGCCGTGACTAACTGCAATGAATAGCGCATAGACTGGTCGATACATACCTGGCTGGACCAGCGGACCTCCCTGGTGCTTCATTATTCATTATCCATTACTTCCATGAAACTTACCCAACTCTCCATAACCCGCCCCATCCTGGTCATTGTCCTGTTCCTCGTACTGGGCATACTGGGGCTGTTTTCGTATTCGCAGATGCGGTACGAGCTGCTGCCGAACCTTTCCATTCCCTTCGTGATCGTGACGACGCCTTACCCGGGCGCCTCACCGGCGGAGGTGGAAAGCGGCATTACCAAACCGATCGAAGAAGCCGTCTCCTCGGCCGACCGGATCAAACGCATTACGGCCATGTCGCTGGAAAACGTATCCGTGGTCATGGTGGAATTCCGGCACGACGTAGATTCCGACAAGGCCCTGCAGGATGTGCAGCGGCGCGTCAACCAGGTCGTAACGACCCTGCCCGCCGACGCCCGGCCGCCTTCCCTGGACCGCTACTCCCTCTCGGAGCTGCCCGTGCTGCGCGTAGCGGCAAAGAGTAAGCTGCCGGACCTGGATTTCGGGCAGCTGCTCCAGAACCAGATCAAACCGAGGCTGGCGCAGGTGGCGGGGGTCGGCCAGGTCCTGTTCGTGGGCAATCCCGAAAAAGAAGTCAACGTCGCCCTGGACGCCGCCCGGCTGAAGGCGCTGAACCTTTCGGTGCTGCAGGTGGTGGGCGCCATCCGCTCGTCCAACCTCAACGTACCCTCCGGTAGCGTCAAAGACGCCGATGCGGCCTATTCGGTCCGGGTGGTGGGCAAGTCCGACGCCGTCGACCGGCTGCGGGAACTGGTGGTGCATACGGGACCGTCGGGCCAAACGGTGCGCCTCGGCGAGGTGGCCAGCGTCCAGACGGTGCAGAAAGAGCTGGAAAACATCAGCCGGTTCCTGGTTCGGTCCGACGACCGCCCGGTCCCTGCCGAAGCCGCGGTCGGCATCCTGGTGAAGAAACAGTCCGGGGCGAATAATGTCGAGGTGAGCGCGGCCGTCCGCAAGGTGCTGGACCAGCTGGAAACCGAATACGCGGTGGCGGGCCTGGATTTTTCGATCGGCCAGGATGGCTCCGAGTTCACCCTGGCGGCGGCCAAGGCCGTGAATGTCGACCTGGGGCTGGCTATCCTGCTGGTGGCCCTGGTGATGTTTGTCTTTCTGCACAGCCTGCGGTCATCGCTGATCGTCATGGTGGCGATTCCCGCCTCCCTGCTCTCGACCTTTATTTTCATGTACCTGCTGGGTTTTTCGCTCAATCTGCTGACGCTGCTGGCCCTTTCGCTGGTGATTGGTATTCTCGTCGACGACTCCATTGTGGTCCTGGAAAGCATCTACCAGCAGCTCGAAAAAGGCCTCGACAAGCGTAGCGCCGCCCTGGAAGGCCGCAACAGCATCGGGTTCGCCGCCATCGCCATTACACTCGTGGACGTAGTGGTCTTTTTGCCTCTGTCCATCACGCCCGGGCTGATCGGGGACCTCATGCGGGAGTTTTCGCTGGTAGTGGTTATCTCGACGCTCTTCAGCCTGCTGGTTTCCTTTACGCTCACGCCCATGATCGCCTCCCGATTCGGCAAACTTGAGGATCTGAGCGGGCATACCCTGATGGGCCGATTCGGACTCTGGTTCGAGCGGCAGTACGACCGGCTCGCCCTCGGATACCGCTCACTCCTGGCCGGGGCGCTGCGGTACCGGAAAACGACCGTCGGGCTGACGCTGGCCCTGTTCGTGGCCTCGCTGATGCTGCCGGGTATGGGCTTTATCGGGGGTGAATTCATGCCGCCGACCGATAAGGGCGAAATCAACGTGGTCCTACAATTCCCTGAAGGGTATAAGCTGCAGCAGACCGACGCCATGGCGAAGCAGTTTGAGGCAAAGCTCTATCGGATGCCCGAAGTTCGGCGCGTCTTTACCAACGTAGGGGCCAATCCGGAAGGCTGGTCGGGGCTGCCTTCGAGCAAGAGCGCCGTGGAATTTGCCGTTACCTTCTCGCCCCGCCAGGAACGGAGCAAGGATCTGAACACCCTGACCCGGGAAGTGAAGGAAATTGCCTCGCAGATTCCCGGGGCGCGGATTCGGGCGTATCCGCTGGGCCTGCTGGGCTCGGACAACGCCGCCCCGATCGTGCTTATTGTGAGTGGCACCAACCGCGATAAGGTGCGGGAGGAAACGATCCGACTGGTCGGCGCCATCCGGAAAATTCCCGGAACGGCCGACGTCCGGTTCTCGGGTAACGTCCGAAAGCCGGAAATCGAAGTGGAGGTTGACCGCAGCCGCCTGGCGCGTTACGGCCTGACGACCGAAACCGTCGGCATGGCCATTCGCACGGCACTCGCCGGCTTCGAAGACCTGAAGGTGCAGCAGAACAACCAGTCGGTGACGCTCCGGATTCAGTACGCCGAAGCCTTCCGCAGCCGGACGGAACAGCTGGGCGGGATGACCCTGACCAACGCCTTCGGCCAGCCCGTGGAGCTGAGGCAGGTGGCGGCTATCCGGGAAACCTACAACCCCGCCATCCTGGAGCGCAAGGACCGGGACAATTCAATCACGATTACGGCCCAGGCGATCGGCCGGCCGGTCGGGGAAATCGGCGAGGATATCCGGAAAACTGAACAGGCGCTGAAGCTCGATCCGGGCGTGCGGCTGGGCTATGCCGGCGACCTGGAGCTGCAGGACGATTCGTTCGGCAAACTGGGCCTGGCTTTCGGTGCGGCCATTCTGTTCATGTACCTGATCATGGTGGCGCTCTACAATTCCTGGGCGTACCCGTTCGTGGTGCTGTTTTCGATCCCGGTGGCTATCGTCGGCGCACTGTTCGCCATGGCCCTGACGATGCATTCGATGAACGTCTTTACCATTCTGGGCATGATCATGATGCTGGGGCTGGTGGCTAAGAACGCCATCCTGCTCGTGGAACGAACCAACGAAAACCGCGAAGCCGGTCTGGGGGTCGTGGAGGCGCTGCTGGAAGCCGGGCAGATCCGGCTGCGGCCGATTCTGATGACGACCCTGGCGATGGTGATCGGGATGCTGCCAATTGCGCTGGCGACGGGTCCGGGCGCCGAGCTGAAAACCGGCCTGGCCTGGGCGCTGATCGGGGGGCTCTCGTCGTCGATGTTCCTGACGCTGGTGTTTGTGCCGGTGATGTATTACTACGTTGCGCGAATGGTAGGGAAGGTGAAGGATAAGACAACTGACCATGGACACAAGACATTAGACAAACGACTAGAGACAGGAGGCGAGAGAGAGGAGAAAAGAGGGGTGGTTGTTTCGGCGGGGCTGGTGGCACTGCTGATGCTGGTGGGTACGAATGCCAGTGCGCAAAATGCGCCGGGGGCGAAGAAGGCGGTGTCACTGAACGAAGTGGCGGAGCTGGTAAGGCGGCAGAACGGGGAGGTACGCGTGGCGGTTTGGGAAACGGAAAAGGCTGCGGCCCGGGTGCAGGAGGTGAAAAATGCGGCCCTGCCGACGGTTAACGGCTCGGTGCAGTACCAGCGGAACCTGAAACCGCCCGTCTTTTTCTTTCCCTCGTTTTCGATCACCGACCAGGGATTTCAGCTCGATGACAGCAAGCTGGTACCCATCGAAGCGGCGCTGAAGAACCAGTACAATGCGGGCATCAGCCTGGGTATGCCGCTGGTTCAGCCCGATCTGAAAATAGCCCGGCAACAGGTGGGCGTAGGGAAGCAGCTAGCCGTCGAGCAACTGCGGGCGGTGACGGCCCGGCAGGTGACCGAAGCCCAAAAGCTGTACCTGAATATTCAGTTGGCCGAGGCCCAGCGACGGCTGGTAACCCAGAGCATCGCCCGGGCCGAAGAAGCCCTGCGGGAAGCCCGGAACCTGTACCGCGCCCAGCTGGCGACCGATGCCGATACGCTGCGTGCCTTTGTCGAAACCGAGAACCTTCGGCCCAACCATTCGAAACTCGACCGCGCTGTCCGGCTCCTGAAAAGCCAGTTGCTTGTGGTGACAGGCCTCGACGCCGCGACTGAGCTGGTGCTGACCGATTCGCTGACTTTCGGGGCGGAGGAAGCGGGACCCACGGAGCTGGCCTACAGCCAGGCCCTGCAGCGGCGGCCGGAGCTGCGCCAGCTGGGGCTGTCCCTGGAAAATACCGCCCTCCAGCGGCGACTGGAACAGGCCCGGCGGCAGCCGACGCTCAGCCTCTTCGGGCAGGCGGCGACGCTCTCGCAGGTGAACGATTTCCGGTTTCGGGGGAGCCAGTGGCCCTTCATCAGCTTCCTGGGGCTGCAGCTGAATGTGCCGATCATCAACGCGGTAAACGGGCCGAAAATTCAGCAGGCCCGCATCGCGCAGGTCCAGGCGGAAGAACAGCTGCGGTACAGCAAAGCGCTGGTGACCAACGAAGTCCGGGCCAGCCTGGACGCCCGGGAGGAAGCCCGCGACCGCCTTAGCGCCCAGAAGGGCCTGATCCGGGCTGCTGAACGCAGCTACGCCCTTACCCAAAGCCGGTACCGGCAGGGGGTGGCCAGGTTCAGCGAGGTCACCGACGCCGAACTGGCCCTGCGGCAGGCCCAGAGCAACTACCTCCAGGCCGTGTACGACTACCGGCTGGCGCAGGTGGAACTGGCGCGGGTGACGGGCGAGGACTAAAAAGTAGTACCTTATGGCCATGAAAGCGTCCGCGCAAACTGACCTATCGACAAACCCCTTCCTTCGCTGGTTTCGCTGGCTGGGTGTGCCGGTGGTGGGCCTGGTCCTGTACGGTTTGTCGTACGTGATCAATCCGCAGCTGTTTGCCGCGCCCTACTACGACCAGCTGGGCTGGAAGGCTTACCTCTGCGACCTGGTTTTTGTGCTCGGTGGCTCGTACGCCCTGTTTGAGTCCAGCGTGTGGATCACCCGGGCGCTGGACCGTTACCTGGCCTGGTCGGACTACCCCCTGGCACGGCTCCTGGTGCAGTCGCTGCTGATGATTGGTCTGGGGCTGGTGTTAACCCTGGCCTTTCTGTACCTGATCGCTTACCTGACCATACCGGAGGACTACACCATCACCCCGGAAGATGAACTCGGCATGCGGCAGACGATCGTCCTGGGTATCGTCATGGCCATCTGTACCAACGCCATTTACACGGGTGAATTCTTCTTCCGTCGCTGGAAAAACGCCCTGCTGGAGGCCGAGGCGCTGAAGCGGGAATCGGTTGAGGCGCGGTTTGCGGCCCTGAAAAGCCAGCTTGATCCGCATTTTCTGTTTAACAATCTCAATACGCTGACGTACCTGGTCGACGATAACCCGGTAGCCGTCCGCTTCGTGGAGAATCTGTCGCTGGTCTACCGCTACATCCTTCAGAACCGGGATAAAACCCTGGTGCCGCTGGCCGATGAGCTGAAGCTGGCGGAGGCCTACCTGTATCTGCTGAAAAACCGGTTCGGGGAAGGCATTCAGGTGGCGATCGACGTGCCCAAAGACGATCGCAGCCGCCTGATTCCGCCCATGACGCTGCAACTGCTGATCGAAAACGCGGTCAAGCACAATGTCGTGGACGAATCCCGACCGCTGCAGATTCGCCTGAGCTGTTCGCCGTCGGGCGAGCTATTGGTCGAAAACTCCCTGCACAGGCGCCAGTCGGTGGAGGGAAAAACGGGCATCGGCCTCCGCAACATCCGCCACCGCTACGACCTGCTGAACGTCGGCCCTCCCGCTGTCCGGGACGATGGAGCAGTGTTTGCGGTGCGCTTGCCATTAGTTAGTTTATAGTTTATGGTTTATGGTTGCTTTGCCTTGATTCCGCTACTTGGCGGAGCAACCATAAATTTTAAACCACCTTGCCATGAACGTCCTGATCATCGAAGACGAAATCCCCGCCGCCAGGCGGCTGGAAAAGCTGCTCCGGGAGGCGGACCCGGCGATTACCGTGGTCGGGACGCTGGGGACGATTTCCGCCGCCCTGACTTTTCTGCAAGGCAAACCGGCGATCGACCTGGTGCTGAGCGATGTGCAGCTGGCCGATGGCTTATGCTTCGAGATCTACAAACAGGTGGAGCCGGCCTGCCCGATCATCTTTACCACGGCCTACGACGATTACGCCATCCAGGCCTTCAAACACAACAGCCTCGATTACCTGCTGAAGCCCGTCATGGCCGAGGAACTGGGCGCGGCCCTGGCCAAGTACCGCCGTAGCCTGGCCGCGGAACCGGCATCGCGCCTGCTGCCGGATACGGTCGAACAGCTGCTGCGTTCGCTGACCCAGGCCCGGCCTGCATACCGCCAGCGGTTTCTGATTGCGCACCGGGAGACCTTTCTGCCCGTCAGCACCGACGAAATCGCTTACTTCTGTTCCGAAAACAAAATCACGCGGCTGGTCCGGCCCGATGGTCGCTGGTATCCGCTGACCGAGACCCTAGAAGAGCTCGGCGACCAGCTCGACCCGCGTACCTTTTTCCGGGCCAACCGGCAATACCTGGTCAGCGCCGCCAGCGTGGAGCGTATTCATAAGCATTTTAACGGTAAATTGAAGCTGGATTTACAACCAAAGCCCACGGAGGAGGTGATGGTGAGTCGGGAACGGGCGGAGGAGTTTAAGCAGTGGCTTAATCAGTAATTGGGCGGTTAGGGTTCACGCGGATTTTCGCAGATTTGATGCGCAGATTCCCGTTATTTTCTGCGATCATCCGCGTAAAAAATCCGCGAAAATCCGCGAGAACCCAATTATGGTGAATCCTAATCCTATAAAATACCAAGTCCGCTTATGACCAAAACCTACACCAACGGCGAAATTACCGTAGTCTGGAAACCAGACGTCTGCATCCACGCCCGCCTCTGCTGGACCCAGCTCCTGGAAGTCTTTAACCCCCGCGAACACCCCTGGGTCAAGATGGACGGAGCCCCCACCGCGCGCATCATCGAACAGATCGACCGCTGCCCCTCTAAGGCGCTGAGTTACTTCCGCAACGAATCACCGGTGGAGACAAAAAACATCCAGGCCGAAAGCATCGTCGAACCCATGCCCAACGGTCCGCTGCTGATGTACGGCAACCTGGTGGTCAAAGATGCCGAAGGCCTAGAAACGCGTAAATCCAACGTAACTGCCTTCTGCCGCTGCGGGGCGAGCCAGAACAAGCCTTATTGCGATGGGACGCATGTGAAGGTTGGGTTTTTGGGGTGATGGGGGCAAGGGTTCACGCGGATTCACGCGGATTTTAGGCGCAGATTCTGAATGAGCATCTGCGAAAATCTGCGAGGAAAATCCGCATGTATCTGCCTACCGGCTGGTGAGCATCACCCACCGGCTGGAGTAGAACAACCAGCTGCGCAAGGAGTATGCCCACCTCTACCAGCGCTACAACAGCCTGGGCCAGCTCACCGAGAAGCGCCTGCACGGCAGCGCTACGGGGCAGAGCCTGCAGTACCACCTACGGGGCTGGGTCTGTGGGATAAATGCCGGGGGGCTGGGTCGGCTGGGGATGAACCTGGCCTACCGGGGCAACGGGGATCTAACGTCGGTGAGCTACGCCGTGACGGGCGGACGTTCGGGGGGCATGGCCCTGAGCTACGACCGGGCAGGACGGCTGCTTTCGGCCAGTGGCAGCGGGGGCTTTGCGCAGCATACCGAGGATGAAATCAGCTACGACGCCAACGGCAACCTGACGGCCCTCAGACGCCAGCGGCCGGGGGCTATCTTCGATCAGCTGAGCTACGTCTATACCGGCAACCGGCTGCGTCGGGTTAACGACAGCGGGGGCAGCGAAGGTTTTGTCAACGGGGCCGATGGCGACAACGAGCTGCGCTACGACGGGGCGGGCAACCTGGTGGCCGACGACAACCGGGGCCTCGGCGTAAGCTACAACGCCCTGGGGCTGGTGCGGCAGACGAGTCAGCCGCAGGGTCAGCAGGGGTACGTCTACGACGGGTCGGGGACGAAGCGTCGGCTGGAGTGGCCGGGTCAGAGCACCCTTTATGAGGGGGCCTTCGAGTACAACGGGGGGACGGGTCAGTTGACGCGGATCGGGCTGGAGGAAGGCCAACTGGTGCGCAACGCCAATGGCAGCTACGTGGTGCACTACTACCTGCGGGATCACCTGGGCAACGTTAGGGCGGTGGTGGATGAGGGGGGCAGTCTCGTGCAGGAGACGGAGTACTACGCCTTTGGCTACGCGCTGAGCCGGAGTGGGGAGGGGGTCAACATGTACGGTTACAACCAGAAGGAGCGTCAGCCCCTGACGGGCTGGCTGGACTACGGAGCCCGGCAGTATGACCCTACCCTGGGCAGGTGGTCAGCCGTCGATCCCTTGAGTGAGGTGAGCCGACGCTTCAGTCCGTATGTGTACGGCAACAACAACCCCCTCCGCTTCATCGATCCTGATGGCATGATGGCGCAGACGGCATATGAGAGTATGAAGGAGGAGGATGAGGAAAAACTGAAGAAAAAAGAAGACGATCAACGAACAAAAAGACTGTAACAGCAGTCACAAAATTTAATGGCTCAATCGCGAACCCGAAGTGCAGAACAATCAACGCAATTGAGTACAAGTTCTCTGGATAAAAAAGGATTGCTGAAAGCTGCTAATGATGCCACAAGTTATCTAGGCCATGCAGAGTTGGGTTTTAGCCTTGCACAAATAGGTATTTTAAATTACAGAAGGTCTCTAAGTGTTAATTCAAGAGTTGGCACATTAAAGCCTTACTTACAAACATATTCTCTATTAGGAAGCCGTGCTAAGCTGTATGGAAATATTGCACCTATGTGGGTACTCCTCTTTCTGTATATTCAGATTATTCAGCAATGAACCAAGGCGAGATTAGTTTGGCAAGATTTTCATATAGAGCTTCAGGTACTGCAGCATCGATCATCGCAGCATCGAGTGTGTCAGGTCCTATGGCTGCAGTATCAGGGAGCATGGTGGCTGGCGGCTTCTATATTGGGGAGGTAATTTATGATGGGATAAATATTTGGATTAATGAAGTTAGTAAAGGGTTATCTCAATACGAAAACGCAATCAAAAATGGCTGACACCCTCAACCGTAAAAACTTTAATATTACGTTTCTAAATAATGTTAAAGTACTAAAATTTTCTATAGTAGGGACAATACTCATGATTGTTACGCTATATTTTCTAAGGTTTGACCATGAGGCAATAAGGGTATTTTTTTGGATTTGGTGTATAATTAACCTGCCTGCGATTTTTTTGCACATAGAGTACTTTGTGTCAAATGCAGGCTTAAAGATATCTAAGGACGGGGATAAAATAATTATAGAAAGGAATAACTTAGAAAGAACGTTCTATGTAAATCAAATTACAGAATCTACAATTTATGTTTCTCCAAATTATTCAGTAAAGAGTAATTATCAATATCTTCCGATTGAGAATTATAATTTTGCAAAAATAAATTTTGTGGATGGTGAATGTATAATAATTACCTGCCTACTAGAGCCTTTCGTTGAGGATATTTTGCTCGAGTTAGGAATTCGTAATTATAAGAAAAAAATAAGCCTATTCTCTTCTGTTATATTGTCTTAAATTTGATCTTTTATGAAAGATCAAATATTGTTTAAGAGATAAAAAATTTGTTTTGAAGATTAATATTATGCGCACAATTATATTATTAGTATTCTTGAGTATTTATGTTAATTTAAGTGCTCAATCTGTTTCAAAAACTTTAAAATCGCATGCTGTACAAACGGTCTATACTTCAGGCGACTACCGCCAAGAAGGTGCCGAAAAATTGCCCTCTGTGGTGGCAATTATGGTGCAGCCGAGGGGGGGGCTCCAGCGCCGGGCCAGCGTGGCCCAGACCGGGGCGCTCTGGGGGTTGGCTTATTACCCTCTGAGTCGGCGGCTCTATAGGTCTGCTTTCGCCAAGCGCTTTGCGGGTTTTGGGCCTATAGGGCCTGGGGGAATCTACGTGCAGGACACCGACCCTACTTCCATGCGGCCCTTTGTCGATCTAGCCAAGTTAGGCATCCCTATAGCCCCGCCCTGCCCGAACGGGACCTAGCCCAGACGCCTGCCCAAGCAGGCCACGATTCACTCTTTTTCGCTCTGGCGGGCAAGTGCAGCCTTGGTGGCATCGACGTCTCAGAAGATGGGCGGTATCTATTTGTGATGAACCTTTTTGATCAGAAGCTCTACCGGCTCACACTGCCCACCGATGGCAGCGCCCCCCGAGCGGAAGATGTAGCTTCTTTTATGTTACCAGCGAATGGCAAGCGCACAGGTATGCTCAGGCCATTCGCTGTAAAGTGTCACCAGGAGCAAGTACTGATAGGAGCCGTGCTGGATGCCTCGCTCTCTGACCGGACCGAGCACCTGCGAGCGCTAATATTCAGCTTCTCACCTCAAAGAGGCAAATTCACCGAACTTTTCTCTACTCCGCTTGGCTACGCGCGTGGCGTACTAGATTACGGGGTCAACGGCCCCTGCACAGCAGGGTGGCGGCCCTGGACCGACGACTACGAGAAAACCCTCAACGGTCAGCATGACGGCTGGATGATTTACCCACAGCCCATCCTGGCCGATATTGAAGTCGATACAGACGGGTCATTAGTGCTAGGCCTAATGGACCGACTAGGCCACCAAACGGCCGATGGACAGCTTTACCACCCTACCCAACAGCCTCAACTGCGGCCTGTTCGAGGCTTATCCGGAGGCGACGTGCTGCGAGTAGCCTTCGTCAATGGGCGTTATCAGTTAGAGCATAACGGGATCATACGCAGGCTAATGCTTTCCTGTTAGCAGCTAAATTGAGGAACGAACTTGGTGAATAGAGCTTGACCAAAGACTAGTTATAGACTATTGCAGCGGGCAGGGAATCATTCAGATTGTATCAATTACAAATTGAACAGTAGATTACCAGCCCGCCACCCTTACGGCAGCGTAACCCTTCCCAACGCTACGCCTCGCTATGGTTCTTCTTCGTAGCCAGCTTTTTATGGTTGGTGTTTTCGCCTTCGGCCTTTCCAGTCTGACACCCGCCAACCGGGCGCCGCAACCGCCCAAGCTCGGCTTCCGCTCGGTGAAGACCCTGAGCGTCCAGGACCAAGCCTTCAAAGACCTCAACAAAAACGGCCAGCTCGATCCCTACGAGGATTGGCGCCTGCCGGTCGACGCCCGGGTGCGGGACCTGCTGGGCCGGATGACGCTGGAGGAAAAAGTGGGCTTCATGCTCATCAGTACCACCCGCATGGCCGGTGACCTGGCCTTCCAGCCCAATGCCCCCCGGACCACCATTAGCAGCGGCTTTAACGAAGAAGACCTCGTCCAGGCCAACAACATTTTCACCCGCAAGCCGCTGCCGGCGCCCATGCTGTCGGCGGCCGGCACCACCCGGGGCGTGACGGGACTGCACCTGCGCCATTTCATCCTGCGCGCCAATACCGCCCCCGGCACCATCGCCGAATGGGCCAACAGCCTGCAGGCACTCTGTGAATCGACCCGCCTGGGCATCCCGGCCATCGTCGCCTCCAACCCGCGCAACCACGTGACCATCGACGCTGCGGCGGGCCTGAGCGTCGGGACCACCGCCTTTTCCAAATGGCCCGGCGAGCTGGGGCTGTCGGCCATGCGTGACCTGAAACTGACCCGCGAATTTGCCGACATTGCCCGGCAGGAGTGGGCCGCCGTCGGGCTCCGCAAAGGCTATATGTACATGGCCGACCTGGCGACCGAACCCCGCTGGCAGCGGGTCGAAGGGACGTTCGGGGAAGATGCCGACTGGGCCGCCCGCATGATCCGGGAAATTGTGCTCGGCTTCCAGGGGCCGAAACTGGGTACGACCTCCGTTGCCATGACCACCAAGCACTTCCCCGGCGGAGGGCCGCAGGAAGGCGGGCAGGATTCCCACTACGATTGGGGGAAATTTGCGCACTACCCCGGCGGGATGTTCGACTATCACCTGAAGCCGTTTAAGGCGGCGATTGAAGCCGGAACTTCCGCCATCATGCCGTACTACTCCAGCCCGAAAGGCAAGGAGTTTGAGGAAGTTGGGTTTTCCTACAACAAAGCCATTATCCAGGATCTTTTACGTAAAAAACTGGGATTCAAAGGAATCGTCAACTCCGATACCGGCCCGATCGAAATGATGCCCTGGGGCGTGGAGAACCTGACGTTGCACCAGCGGTACCAGAAAGCGCTGGAGGCCGGCGTCGATCTGTTTTCCGGTACGGCCGATCCCACCGTCCTGCTCGAAACGGTCCAGCGCGGCATGGTGTCCGAAGCCCGGATCAACGAATCCGTCGCGCGGCTGCTGAAGGAAAAGTTCGAGCTGGGGCTGTTCGAAAATCCGTACGTCGAATTGGAGCAGGCCCGCCAGCTAGTCGGGAATCCGGACTTCCGGAAAAAAGCCGATCTGGCCCTGCGGAAGTCGATTGTCCTGCTGCGCAACGAGGCCCGGCTGCTGCCCCTGGCGCGGAAAACGAAGGTGTACTTCGAAACGCTGTACGATAACGGCCGCGGCGGCAACCCCGTCAGCGTCTACAAACCCAGCCAGCCGAACCCGGCCCTGGAGTTCGTGGCGACGAAGGAAGAAGCCGACGTCGTCCTGCTCTGGCTGGTGCCCAACGGCGGGGGGCTGTTCTCGTCCGCGGGCAAGTCCATCGACCTGCGGCTGTCGAAAAACCGGATCGACCTCGCCCGCGTCAACGCCCTGCTGCAAAGCAAACCGACCGTGCTGGCGATCAACTTTTCCAACCCCTGGGTGATCGAGGAACTGGACGCCTCCGCCCGCCAGACGGTCGTGGCGACCTTCGGCACCACGCCCGAGGCGCTGCTGGACATCGTCAGCGGGGCCTTTAATCCGAGCGGTAAGATGCCGTTCGCGACGCCAGTTTCCCAGCGCGCCGCCGAGGAAAACAAGTCCGACGTCCCCGGCTCACGCGAAGCCAGCGGCTACGCCCAGTTTAAGCTGGGGGAAGGATTGTCGTTTGGAACGATAAAGTAATTGAGCGATATTGAATGAATAAATGACCGATTGAGCGGTCCGCCGCTGCGGTGATTGAGCGAATAGGGGCGGGTTTGGCTGCGTTCTCGCTCAGTCACGGACTACTCATTCACCGCAGCGGCGGACCGCTCAATCCTCATTCACCCAATAATCCCCCTCCCTTGGATACCTTCGCAATCGGCATCGACATCGGCGGAACCCGCACCAAAATCGGTTTAGTTGATCTTGGGTCAGGCCGGGTTGACGCCATGCTGGTTACGCCTACCGAAACGCGGGATGGGGAGCGGTTTTTATCCGGGCTTGGAGAGGCCATCCAGGTGTTTAAGGACCGGGTTGCGGCCCGGTCGGGGACGCTGGCCGGGGTTGGGATGGGCGTCCCGGGCTTTGTGTTTGCCGATGGTACGGTGGATTCAACCTACGGCTTTCTCGAATTCATGGAGGATTACCCGCTGGCCCGGCTCATGCAGGACCGGTACGGGCTGCCCTGTCGGCTCGATAACGATGCCCGGATGGTGGCGCTCGGCGAAGCGGTCTACGGAAAGGGCCGGGGCTACAGCCGGGTGCTGACCCTTACGCTTGGCACGGGGCTGGGGCTGGGGTTTACCATCGATGGACAACTGGACGGTTCACTGCCTTACGCCCATATGGGCGGGCACCTGACCATCACCACCGACGATACGGTTTGTTACTGCGGCAAAACCGGCTGCCTGGAGTCGCTGGTTTCGGGGGCGGGCCTCACCCGACTTGCCGGACGGTTCCACTGGTCGGAGCATTACCCCGATCTGCCGCCGACGGCCGAAGTAATCTTTGCGCAGCGACAGGCCGGTAACCCGCATGCCCAGGCGATTATGGAGCAGTACCGGAAGTACCTGCGAACCGGCATCGACAATTACATCAGCCTCTTTGCCCCGGACCGGATCGTGTTGGGAGGAGGCATTTCCAAAGCCCTGGCCAATGAGGTAGATCAGTTGCATAGCCCACAGTTCCTGAACGCCTTCAAGGCCTATAAAACCAGTGTCGTCGTGTCTTCCCTGGAAGAGAAGGCGGGAATTCTGGGGGCGGCGGCGCTCTTTAACTAAACAAGCATGAGAACCAAACTGGAGCCCTGGGTGCTGTACTCCGTGGCCGCCGCCTTTTTCTGGGGTACCTGGGGCGTGGTCGCCAAATTGATTTCGGACCAGGTGTCCCCGTTTACCAATCACCTGCTCTTCAGCCTGGGCATGTTGCTGACCCTGCCGCTAGTGATCCAGAAAGTCCGCACCACCCGCCCCAACCGCCGGGGCATGGGTTGGGGACTGGTCGCCGGAGCCCTGGCCGTGACCGGCAACGTGGCCGTCTATCAGGCCTTCAGCACCGGGGGGTTGGCCTATTGTCATTCCGGTAACGAACCTGTACCCGCTCGTGACCATCGTCATTGCCCTCCTGGTCTTCAAGGAGAAACTGAACTGGGTCAATGCCATCGGCCTGCTGCTGGCAATTCCGGCGGTGGTGATGCTGTCGGGAGAAACGTTACTATTCGACAATCCGGCGGCTTTTTTTCGGAATCTGGGCGTCGATTCGCCTAAATCCCGGGAATGGTTGGTGTTTTCGTTCGTCGCGCTGGTATTTTGGGGCTTGTTTAGTGCCGCCCAGAAAGAAACGACCAACTGGATTTCGGCGGAATGGTCTTACGTTAGCTTCCTGGTTTCGTCGGTTGTCATTGCGCTCGGGTTTATCCTCGTTGGCTGGGTGGATCTGAATCTGTCGGCAAACACCTGGGGACTGGGCTCGCTGGCAGGCCTGCTCAACGGCTTGGGCGTACTGGCGAGCTTTGCCGCCTACAGCGCCGAGGGGAAGGCGGCGAAAGTGACCACCATTGCCGGAGCCCTGCAGCCCGTATTTACGATTGGGCTGGCGATGCTGTTTCTGGGCGAAAGCCTGTCGCTGATCGAGTTTCTGGGCATCGGACTGGCCATCATCGGTGCCTCGACGCTTTCGTACGAAAAACCGGCTTACGCGGTGGCAAACGGACCCAGCTAAGGTGGGGTGGCCGGACCCAGCGATGCCCTTGTGGTCCTGAAGCCGCCCGTGCGGGTGACCGCCTAACTTTACGTTGCTATTGATTTCCCCATGGATGCCATTCTAAACGAAATTCTGGAAATACCCGACCGCGCCCGCGAAGTACTCCACCAGGCAGTCGACCCGCTGCCGTTGCACGTGCCGTATCTCGGCATGGGATCGTCGTACTTTGCGCCCCTGGCTTTCAGGTACATGGGCGTGCCGATTCAGCCCGAACTGGCTTCGGAGTATTATTATTATCTGGCAGGCGGACCCAAACTTCCGATGGCGGTGCTGCTGTCGCAGTCGGGCCGGAGCAGCGAAGTGCTCTGGTGCCGGGACTGCGTGGAGCAGTACGTGGCCGTGTCCAATTATCCCGACAGCGACTTGTGTACCGCCCCTAACGTAGCCCGCGTCCTGCCGATTGGCGCCGGACCCGAACACTATTCCTCCTCCAAAACGTACGTCAATACCCTGGTGGCCCTCTTCAAGGGCTTTGGTTTTTCGCCGGAAGCCGCCCTGGCCCGGCTCACCGACCGATTCGGGCAGTACCGCCAGCAAGGCCAGCAGTTAGCCGAGCAGGTGCTGGCCATTCGGAAACAGTACCCGATCCATGGGATGTACGTGACGGGCAGCGGCCCCAACCTGGCCACCGCCTACGAAGCGGCCCTGATTCTGAGTGAAAGCACCAAGCTGAATTTTCACGGTCTGCCGATGGCCCAGTACGACCACGGCCCCAAAGAAACCGCGCCGAATAGCATCGTCATTCAGATCCTGGCCCGGGGCAAAACCTACGAACGGACCCGCAGCCTTTCGGCAACGGTCGCCAGGGCAGGCGCGCACGTGTTGACGGTCGAGGAACCGGATGTTTCGGAGTACGACTCGGTGTTGTGCAACATTATTCCCTTCAACTTTATGGCCTATTACATGGCCCAGCAATTAAACATCGGTGAGACGTTTGTCGTCGGTGGGAAAGTGACAGAAGCCAACTAAACAACCAACTCCGGATGAAAGCCTACCTGGTATGCACGCTGTTTCTTGTTTTTGCGCTGGGTGCCAAGGCCCAGGCCGTCAAGCGGCTGTACATCGCCAACGACGACCATACCGATTACATGTGGACGGGCAACGAAGCACAGTACGATACCGCTTTTGTCCGGATGCTGGATTATTACATGCGCCATATTGATTCGACGCGCAATAACCCGCCTGATTTTCAGGCCCGCTTTAATTGTGATGGCAGTTACTGGCTCAGAACCTACCAGAAGTACCGCAGTCCGGCACAGTTCGACCGGTTAATGGGCTACGTCAAATCCGGCCATATCAGCAGCCCGCTCAACACGCTGGTAAGTACCTACGGGGGGCAACCCACCGAAGCGGTCCTGCGCGGAATGTACTACGCCGGTCAGCTCGAACGCCAGTACGGGCTGCGGTTTCCGCTGGCCGTCTGCATGGAAAATCAAACCCTGCCGATGGGGCTTAGTTCGCTTTGGGCGGGCTCAGGAGCCAGATACAGCTGGCGGGGCGTGTGCGGCTGTGCAAGCCGGATCCCCAAGGCGAACCTGGCGCACCGGTCGCACCAGCTTTACCGGTATACAGGCCCCGACCGGCAGGGGGTCATCATGAAGTGGTACAACCTCATCGGTGAAAATACCGGACTGGGCGGGTACGGCGAAACCCGGCCGCAGCACAAAACCCTGGGCCTGGCGGGCAATCTGGCCCAGTCGATCGAGGATTTAACCCTGCTCTGCGATACGATTTCGGCCCGGTCGACTTACCCCTACAATGTGGCAGGGGCCTTCGGGTACGGCTGGGATGATCTGAGCACCTTTGTCTCGCCGGCCTTCACCACCGCCGCCCAGGTCGGTACGACGGCCACCCGCCGGGTGCGGGTTTCCAACGAAGAAGACTTTTTCCGGGATGTCGAACGCAGTTATCCGAACCTGCCCGCCGAGTCGGTGAGCTACGGCAACGAGTGGGATCTGTACCCGGCATCGATGAACGAAACCACCGCCGAGGTGCGCCGGGCCACCGAACGACTCCGTACCGCCGAGGCCCTGGCTTCCCTGGTTTCGTTGAAAAACCCGGCCTTCCTCAGCGACCTGACCGGGGCTCGCAGGCAGGCCTGGGAGGCCTACGGGCTGTACTGGGAACATGACTGGACCGCCGACGGGCCGGTATCCCGGAAGGAACGGGCGGAATGGCAGATCAAACAGAAAAATTCCATTACCGCCTATGTCGATTCGCTTTACCACCGGTCAGTCCGGGCGTTTGGGGCAACCCTGAAGGCAACGGGTACGGCAACCCGGTTCTACGTGTTCAATCCGCTCAGCTGGACCCGGAGCGACGTGGCCGATTTTGCCCTGCCCGATGCTAGTCCGCGGAAAGTCATCGATGTCTCGACCAATAAAGAAGTACCCAGCCAGCTCATTCAGAAAGGCAGGCAAACCTATGTGCGCATCTGGGCCGAAACGATTCCTTCGGTCGGCTATAAAGTCTATGAGGTACGCAAAGGGTCGGCCCTCCGGTTGCCGCAGGCCGCTACCGTCGACGGGGAGGTGATGCAGAATCGCTACTACCGGCTGCGGCTGCGCAGAGCCGGTACAATCAGCGAGCTCGTCGACCGTAAGGCCGGGAACCGGTCGTTGGTCCGGCCCACTAACGGACGGTATGTCAATGATCTGGGTACGGTCAATCCCGACGCGGGCAACCCGGTCGTTGTGGAGCAGGCCGGACCGGTATCGGTTACGCTCAAAGCCGTCTCCACCGATCCCGTGCCGCATACGGTCCGGGTGACGTTGTTTGCCAACAGTCCGCGCATCGAGATCGAAGACAGCATTCGGGCCAATTTTGGCGACGTGAAAACCTGGTCGTTTTCTTTCGACCTGACCAACCCGGTAACCCACCACGAAGAGCTGGGGGCGGTGCTGACGGCCAAAAAAGAAACCCGGGGTGGTCATTATGCCGCCCGCAACGCGCGGCTGGATTGGCTGACGTTCAATCACTTCGCCGACCTGACCGAGCCCGGCCGCAACGGTTCCGGGTACGGAGTTACCCTGTCCAACCAGGATTGCAGCTTTTTCAAACTGGGTCAGAGCACGGCGGATTCCCTCTGGGAAGCATCGCCCGTGCTGCACGCCCTGGCCGGCGGGCAGGTGGATGGCGAAAAGCTGGGTATCGTCAACCAGCACGGGAATACCGCCTTCCGGTATCAGTTTGCGCTGACGACCCATGCGGCCGGGTTCGATCCGGTAGCCGCCATGCGGTTCTCCCTCGAACATCAGCATCCGCTGGTCACGGGCGCGGTCACCGGGACCGTCGGCCACTATCCGGCAACGAGCTATTCTTTCCTGACCATCACCGACCCAGCGGTATTGTTGTGGAGTTTAAACCCCGCCGAGGATCGCCCCGGTCAGGCTTCGGCCGGCCTGATCACCCGGTGGTGGAACCTGGGCAACCGACCCGCTACCCCCACGTTCCGGTTCGCCAGCCCGATCGGGGAAGCCTGGCATACCTCGCATTTGGAAACGGACGAACGGCCTCTAGCCCCCGCCAGGGGGGCGCTGACCGATACAATGCAGCAACAGCAGCTCAAGACGTACCGGCTCGTGTTCAACCCAATTCGTTAACTTTACGTTATCCCTCCACCGCCCTATCCCGTCATCACTCCTTGCGCAACGCCCCATGTCCACCCAACCAACCTCTGCGGAAACCTCCTTCGACGTCCTGATCGTCGGCGCGGGCCTGTCCGGCATCGGCACCGCCTACTGGCTGCAGCAAAAATGCCCCGGCAAACGCTACGCCATTCTGGAGGCCCGGGCGGCCATCGGCGGCACCTGGGATCTGTTCCGCTACCCGGGCGTCCGCTCGGATTCGGACATGCACACACTGGGCTACGCCTTCAAACCCTGGGCCAACGCCCGGGCGCTGGCCGACGGCCCGGCTATCCGGCAGTATATCGAAGAAACGGCGCGGGAAAACGGCATCGTTGATCACATTCAGTTCGGCTGGAAGGTAGTCGGAGCAGCCTGGTCGGGTGCCGAAGCTTACTGGACGGTCGAGGCACAGTCAACGGAAACGGGCGAGCTCCGGGCCCTCCGGACCCGCTTTCTCTACCTCTGCAGCGGGTACTACAGCTACGACGAAGCCTACCGGCCGACCTTTGCGGCTGAGGAGACGTTCCGGGGGCGGGTCGTTCTGCCGCAGTTCTGGCCCCAGGGCCTGGACTATACCGGAAAACGGGTTGTCGTGGTCGGCAGTGGCGCAACGGCCGTCACGCTGGTACCGGCCATGAGTGAACAGGCCGCGCACGTCACCATGCTCCAGCGTTCCCCGACCTACATCGTCACCCTACCCCGGAAAGATATCATTGCCCAGGGGCTCCGGCGCGTGCTGCCCGAACGGCTGGCCTACGGCATCACCCGCTGGAAGAACCTGCTGCTGAGCATGCTGACCTTCGGCATTGCCCGCACCTTTCCTGACTTTACGAAGCGGAATATCGTGAAGCTGGCGGCAAAACAGAGCGGTCCGGCCTGCGACGCCCAGACCCATTTCGCCCCCCGATACAAGCCCTGGGACCAGCGGCTGTGCGTGGTGCCAGACGGGGACCTGTTCGAGGCGGTGCGGACGGGAAAGGCTTCGGTGGTGACCGACGAAATTGCGCAGTTTACGCCCGCGGGACTGCAGCTCAAATCAGGTCAGGAGCTGGCGGCGGATGTCGTCGTGCTGGCGACGGGCCTAAAAATTAAGATCTTCGGCGGGATGCAGCTGCGGGTTGACGGCGAGGTAGTCAACCCAAACCAGCTGATGGCCTACAAAGGCATGATGCTCAGCGAGGTGCCGAACATGGCCATTGCCTTCGGGTATACGAACGCTTCCTGGACGCTGAAAACGGACCTGACGGCCAATTACATCTGCCGGTTGCTGCAGTACATGGACCGCCACGGCTACACGGCGGCCGTTCCGCGGAAGGAGCCCGACGTGCAGCCCATCCCGTTTCTTGATTTCAGCTCGGGCTACGTGCAGCGCGCGCAGGATATTCTCCCCAAACAAGGTTCGCGCAAGCCCTGGCAGGTGTACCAGAATTACCTCAAAGACATGCTGACGATCCGTTTTGGGCGCCTCGACGACGGGGTGCTGCAGTTCAGCAAAGCAAAAGGGGAGAGGCCGGTTCCCACTAGCCCGCCGGCCGTTTCGGCGGGACCCTAAGTCGTTCAACGGTTCGTTTACCAGCACACCCGGATGGCCTATTCGACTGCCAGGGGGCGCTCTGTCGGGTAATGTAGGTCAGTGGATTAATTTGAAGCGCCAGAGGAAGATAGCGCTTGGGGCTGCGATGTTCCGGTGATCTAAAAAGTGGGTTTTTTGTGACGGAAATTACGGAATGGAGAATGGAGGGGCGACCGGAGTTCTCGCGGATTTACGCAGATTCAAGGCCAGCCGCTCTTTCCGAGAAAATCCGCGAGAACAATCACGCAAAGCCCCCGCTCAGCCGCCTTTCCTCCTCCGCCAGAAACTGCGCAAACCGCTCCTGCAGCCCTTTATACAACCGCAGGTACTTTTCCCCCTCCGCCGTCACCTGCGCCCCGCCGCCATGCTCGCCCCCCGTCTGGGTCGAAACAAGCGGTGCTTCGGCCTGGCTGTTCATCGAGTGCACGAGTTCCCAGGCCCGCTTATACGACATGCCCATCGCCTTCGCCGCCTGGTTGATGGAACCCGTCCGCTGAATATGCTCCAGCAACTCCATCCGCCCAATGCCGAGAAAGCGTTCCTGGGCTTCGATCCAGATTCGGCCGTTTACGCGCAACTGCATAAGGAATGAAAAATGAAGAATGAAGAATTAAAAATAGGGCTCCGCCAGATACAATGTCTACGGCGGAGCCCTATTCTTAATTCTTCATTTTTAATTCTTAATTGAACTACGCCACCGCCGCATACAACTCCTCCCGCTGCTGCTTCACGCGCTCGTCGGAGAGGTAGTCGTCGTAGGTCATCAGCTTGTCGAGGTAGCCGGCCGGGGTGATTTCGATGATGCGGTTGGCGATGGTCTGCACGAACTGGTGGTCATGCGAACTGAACAGCACCGGGCCTTTGAAGTCGATCAGCCCGCGGTTTTCCGCTTCAATCGATTCCAGGTCGAGGTGGTTGGTCGGTTCGTCGAGCATCAGCAGGTTCGCCCCGGAGAGCATCATCCGCGACAGCATGCAGCGGACTTTTTCACCTCCGGACAGGACCGTCGCTTTTTTGAGTGATTCCTCGCCCGAGAACAGCATCCGGCCCAGGAAGCCGCGGATGAAGCTTTCGTCTTTTTCCTCGGAGAACTGCCGCAGCCAGTCGACCAGGTTGAGGTCGGTCTGGAAGAACTTGTCGCGGCCCGTATCGTTGGGGAAGTAAGCCGGCGTGATGGTGACGCCCCACTTGAAATCGCCCGAATCGGCCTTGCGTTCGCCGGCCAGAATGTCGAAGAGGGCGGTCACGGCCAGCCCGTCGCGGCTGAAGAAGAAGATCTTGTCGTCCTTCCGCATCGTAAACGACAGGTTCTCAAACAATTTCTGCCCGTCTTCCGAGGTGTAAGTCAGGTTGTCGACCGTCAGAATCTGGTCGCCCGGCTCGCGCTCAGCCTTGAAATTGATGTAGGGATATTTCCGCGAGGACGGCGCGATATCGTCGATGGTCAGTTTTTCGAGCAGTTTGGCGCGGCTGGTCGCCTGTTTCGACTTGGAAGCGTTGGCCGAGAAGCGCCGGATGAATTCTTCCAGTTCCTTCCGCTTGTCTTCGACACGCTTGTTCTGGTCCTGCCGCTGCTTGAGCGCCAGCTGGCTCGATTCGTACCAGAAGGTATAGTTACCCGTGTAGAGTTTTACCTTCGAGAAATCGATGTCCACGATATGGGTACACACCTGGTCGAGGAAGTGCCGGTCGTGGCTGACGACGATCACCGTGTTTTTGAAGTTCGCCAGGAAGTTTTCGAGCCAGATGCTCGATTCAACGTCCAGGTTGTTCGTCGGTTCGTCGAGCAGCAGGATGTCAGGGTCACCAAACAGGGCCTGAGCGAGCAGCACGCGGACTTTCTCCGAGCCGTTGAGATCGGCCATCAGGCTATAGTGCAGGTCTTCGCGGATGCCCAGGCCCGAGAGCAGGGCGGCGGCGTCGGACTCGGCGTCCCAGCCGTTCATTTCGGCGAATTCCGCTTCCAGTTCGGCGGCGCGTTCCCCGTCGGCGTCGGTGAAATCGGCCTTGGCGTAGAGGGCGTCTTTTTCCTGGGTGATTTGCCACAGGCGTTCGTTGCCCATGATGACCGTTTGCAGCACCGGGAATTCATCGTAGGCGAACTGGTTCTGTTTCAGGACCGACATCCGTTCGCCGGTGCCGATGCTGACCTGGCCGCTCTGCGGTTCGATTTCGCCCGAGAGGATTTTGAGGAAGGTTGATTTACCCGCTCCGTTCGCCCCGATGACGCCGTAGCAGTTGCCCGGTGTGAATTTGATATTAACTTCGTCGAAGAGCACGCGCTTCCCGTAGCGCAGCGAGACGTTTGATACTGAAACCATTGTGCTGGTAGCTGGTCGTTAAAATGCAGGCACAAAGGTACGGTTTTTTGCCCGGAAATGGGAGTGGGGCGGGGAAAGTTGGTGGGAAAGTGAGGGAGGGGTGGGGGTGTACGGCTGGGCGTGTACCATTGTGACGCAGCCGGTTGGTCCGTTCCCGTCTATTGGGCTATTTTGAGTCTTGGCTTATTCAGAATTTGCCCTGGAAAAACTGCGCCGGACCTACGGCCCAGGTTGGGAGCGTATTGATTTCTTCCGTAAGCCGTTTCCCTTGAAGGAGCTGCCGTTTTTGTTGGGGGCTATGGAGATGGGGTTGGGGGAGTGACTTGTAATCTTATAACCTTTTACTTTAGCCGCTTTCCTCTTATTGAATTTCCTTTGCTTGGAGATTTTATTTAGGGTGAACTGATTGGTCAGACTAAAGATGGGTAAGATTGCTCAGTTGTAGAGCTTTTTGGGTGAACCGCCATGCATCTAAGCGGAGTGGATTAACTGCACTTCATTACGGTATAAAGACCAGGTAACGTTCCACCATTTAAACGCCGAAGTAGCTGCCATGAAGCAATCTTTCCTTGTAACAACGCTGCTGGTTTGTTTTTTGGGTTGTCGACAGGCAAACCAAGAAAAGGAAGAGCCACTGAACACGCGGGTCAGTTTATGCAAGCCCGTTACCAGCGACAAAGCCTGGTATACCAGTAATAAAAAGGCGCCTTTATTTGAGGGGATGGGAACGGTACAATTTCCGGCATCCACCAGGAACCCGCTGGTGCAACAGTACATCAATCAGGGACTTCTTTTAGCCTATGGATTTAATCATGCCGAGGCCGCCCGTTCCTTCTACTATGCTTCCAGACTGGATTCGAACTGTGCCCTGGCGTATTGGGGCTATGCCTACGTGCTTGGGCCCAACTACAATGCGGGCATGGAAAGTGACAACTACGAGCGCGCTTACGCAGCCATTCAGACGGCACGGAGGCTGGCAGAGCAGCATGCGACCGAAAAGGAGAAGGACCTCATCGACGCTCTTGCCAGAAGGTATGTCAGGAATCCGGTTAAAGACCGCTCTCCCTTGGACCAGGCCTACGCTCAGGCCATGAAAACGGTTTACCAAAAGTATCCCAGCGACCCCGATGTGAATGCTCTTTATGCCGAATCGTTAATGAATCTGCATCCCTGGGATTTACAGGACAAAAACGGGAATGATAAGAAATGGACCCCTGAGATTATTTCGATATTGGAAAAATGTATTGCCGCCCACCCCAAACACCCCGGTGCTAATCACTTCTATATTCATGCCGTAGAAGCCTCCAACCGGCCAGACCGAGCGTTACGCAGTGCAAAATTGTTTGATGACGGACTGGTCCCCAATTCAGGACATTTGGTCCATATGCCTTCTCATGTGTACATCCGGACCGGGGATTACCACAAAGGCACACGGGCCAATATCCAGGCGCTGAAGGTAGATAGCACTTATGTAACGGCCTCCAACGCACAGGGGGCTTACCCGCTGGCATACTATCCCCATAATCAACACTTCATGGTTGCTACGGCAACGCTGGAAGGAAATAGTAAATGGGCAATTTATGCGGCTGAAGAATTGCAGAAAAAAGCTAACCCGCAACTCATGCGCGAACCGGGCTGGGGCACCATTCAGCATTATTATACCATTCCGGCCTATGTCTACGTCAAGTTTGGGGAATGGGATAAGATTTTGGCCATCAGGAATGAAGTTTCCGATTTGGATTATCCAACAGCCATTCTGCTGTATGCCCGAGGCATGGCTTATTTGGGCAAAGGCGATTTGAAAGCGGCTAAATACGAACTTCAGGCGCTTGAAAAAATTTCGCGGAAGGAAGAATTAAAGAAAGTCACCATTTGGGACATTAATACCGCCTTTGAATTAGTACAGATTGCCAAAAGGCTTCTGAAGGCCGAAATACTGGCTCAGGAAGACGATTTTGCGCAAAGTATTTCGTTGCTACGGGAAGCGGTTGCCCTTGAAGATGCCCTGAATTATAATGAACCGCCCGATTGGTTTTTTTCGATTCGACACCATTTGGGCGCCATCCAACTGAAAGCCGGCCAGTCTAAAGAAGCCATTAAGACCTATAAAGAGGATCTGAACAAACTGCCTAAAAATGGGTGGGCCTTAAAAGGGTTAAGCCTTGCTTACGAAAAAGTTGGCGATAAGGCTAATCAGGATATTGCGGAAAGTAACTTTAAAGAAGCCTGGAAAACAGCAGATATTCAATTGACATCTTCTGTGAAATAATCATCCAGCAAGGGAGGTGCGTCATAGATGGACCATTAAGTTGAAGAGTAACTTTGATTTAAAGTCAGAAAGCCGCACCTACGCTTACTAATAGCAGGCTATAAATGGATATTGACGCATGCCAGGAATTTGAGAAGCTTTACGGAATAGACCAAGAACCGTTTGGCCTGCTGTATAATCCCGCTGTCAGGCTTCCCTTTTAAACTCCAGGATTCAGTCATGTACCAAGCCCGGCACCTAAGCCCCATTATACCTTCTTATAATCTCCCCAGGACGGTATCCTTCTTTTTAGACCAGCTTGGTTTCCAGATCGGCCGGGCGGAGGAAACGTATTACATCCTGTATAAAGACCAGGCAACGATTCATATCCAGCGCGCCGGTGTGGACATTGGCGAAATGGCCGTTTATCTGGAGGTCGATGATCTTGACCCGATCTGGGACGGAATGAAGGATCGATTAGGAGAGCTACAAGCCAAAGCCCCGTTTAATCAGCCGTACGGCATGCGGGAAATCCACGTCATTGTCCCGGAAACGAAAACGCTGCTGTTTATTGGCCAGGTGATTGCCTGAGCAGCTACCGTATTCCACATCCATTAAGTAGTCGGCGTAACCGATTCATAAACGGTGATTTAACGGTTGGATCTCGCCACCGGTAACCTGAATCTGGGCAAATAGGAGATGGGCTGGGTGTAGGATGATGTTGTAGGAAAGCGGTACAAATACCGACGGTAGTGCTACCCCTAACGTACCGGGATTAGCCAGCCAATCCGCGAGCCAGGACTGCGTACGTTCGTAGGTATCTTCCTGCCAGTATTCGGGTAATTCTTCGCGTTTGAAATAATGAATCGAATCCGGTACGTCCAGGGTAAACACCCAATACGTGGGAAGATCCGCTAAGGGTACCGAAGGAGCGTGGGCCAATGCCTCGATCAAACCCAGCTCAGGCGTCGAGGTAGTATACACAACGCCCGTTCCTTTTGGATTCCAGCGGCCTCCGAACAGGCGACTTCCTTCTACAGACAGAGGCTCGTGCCGATAGCGGTCCCGGATCAGCCGGTAAAGGGTAGCCATAATTAAGCCGGAAGTCCATAATCCAACCTCCCCAGTACGTCGTCAACCAGACCAAAGCCCGTCACGGTATCCAGCAGTTGTAATGGAGCCTGATTACCCAACTCCCGGATGGGCGTGCGAAGCCATGTGTGCACGGTAGGCTTACGCCCGTCAAACGTGTCCAGGGCGTGCAACAGCAGGCTTTTGAGCAACAGCAGGCGTTCGGAGGTATCGGTACTGAAGCGTTGATGGCTCGCCAGCCGGTGCAGGTTACGGGGCGTCATGTTGAGGGCGAACGCCATTTCCTTGTCCGTCAGGCCTACCAAATTCGCTACCTCATCCACCTCCGACCGCAGCAGGCCTTGTCGGGAGGTGGCTACCAGCGTCATGGGGGGTAACGGTGTGTGCTTTTCGGTAGCGGATGGAAGGGTCATGGCCAAGTATTGGAAAAGTTTCACTAAGATAAGTGAAAAATGGCACAGTTGGTTCTGGGTTTTCCCTGGCTACTTTAATCGCTCCATTCCGGCTACTTCCGCTCATCACAAAAGCATTGGCCCATTCCCGCCAAAATGCCTTTTTTACCCGCAGTTTCCCGCCACGCCGCTAGCATCCCCCGCGTAATTTCCCTATTTTGCCAAATTAAATTAGGTCTGTAACCAGGCCGCCCAACTTAACCTATCTCATTCTCATCCATCAACAAGCCGATGAAGCGAAGAGAATTCATGCAGCTATCCGGCCTGGGCGTTGGTGCCCTGGTTGCCTCCTCCGTGCCGGTGATGGGCCACACGGTTTCGCCCGAACGGCTCCTGGAACTGAGCGGCGCGCCGGGTGACGTGGCCTTCAAGAAGAAAATGGCCGACATCGCCCTCAACGCGGCCCGAAGCAAAGGCGCGACCTATACCGACGTGCGGATCGGCCGCTACCTGCAGCAGTACCTGTTTACCCGGGAAACCAAAGTCCAGAACATCGTCAACGCCGAGTCCTACGGCGTCGGCATCCGGGTCATCGCCAACGGCACCTGGGGCTTTGCGGCCACCAGCGATGTCACGCCCGACGGCATCGCCAAAGCCGCCGAAACGGCCGTCGCCATCGCCAGGGCCAATTCCCGCCTCCAGAAGGAACCCGTCCAGCTCGCCCCGCAGAAAGGGGTAGGGGAAGTCTCCTGGAAAACGCCGATCAAGAAAAACGCCTTCACCGTACCCGTCCAGGAAAAAATCGACCTGCTGATGAAGGTCAACGGCGAGGCCATGAAAAACGGCGCGGGCTTTGTGACCTCCAACCTCTTCTTTATCAACGAGCAGAAGTATTTTGCTTCGACCGACGGCTCCTACATCGATCAGGATGTTCACCGCATCTGGCCGACCTTCACGGTCACGGCCGTCGACCGGCAGGCGGGCAAGTTCAAAACCCGCGACGCCCTCAGCTCCCCCATGGGCATGGGCTACGAGTACCTCGACGGCCTGGCTTCCGAAAAAATCGCCGGCCCGAACGGGCTTGTCGGCTACCGCAACGCCTACGACATGGTCGAAGACGCCATCCTGGCGGACAAACAGGCGAAGGAGAAGATGACGGCCAAGTCGGTGCAGCCGGGTAAGTACGACCTCGTCCTCGACCCCAACCACCTGGGCCTGACCATCCACGAATCGGTTGGCCACCCCACTGAGCTTGACCGCGTCCTGGGCTACGAAGCCAACTACGCCGGTACGAGCTTCGCCACCCTCGACAAGTGGAAAACCAAAAGCTTCAACTACGGCAGCAAGCTCGTCAATATCGTGGCCGATAAAACCCAGCCCCATACGCTCGGGACGGTGGGCTACGACGACGAGGGTGTACCCTGCAAATCCTGGGACATCATCAAGGACGGCATTCTGGTCAACTACCAGGCCATCCGCGACCAGGCGGCCATCATCGGCGAGCAGGAATCGCACGGTTGCTGCTACGCCGACAACTGGAACTCGGTGCAGTTCCAGCGGATGCCGAACGTCTCGCTCAAGCCCGGCACCGAAAAGCGGAGCGTGCAGGACATGATCAAGGGCGTCGACAAAGGCATCTACATCATCGGCCGGGGCTCGTATTCCATCGACCAGCAGCGCTACAACTTCCAGTTCGGCGGGCAGCTCTTCTACGAAATCAAAAACGGGGAGATCGTCGGGATGCTCGACGACGTGGCTTACCAGTCGAACACCCAGGAATTCTGGAACTCCTGCGCCCAGCTCTGCGACCAGAACGACTACCGGACCTTCGGCTCGTTCTTCGACGGAAAGGGCCAGCCCTCGCAGGTCAGCGCTGTCTCGCACGGCTGCCCGACGACGCGCTTTAACGGGGTGAATGTGATTAATACGGGACGGAAGATATAAACCTGCGTTAACCACGAAGTTACTCGGAGTTACTCCGGGTCAAACTCTGTGAAACTCTGTGGTTAAACCAACCCAACCACCAAGCATCATGGCGATCCTCTCAAAAGAAGAAGCAAAAAAGATCATCGATAAAGTCCTGTCCTACGCCAAAGCCGACGAAACCAGCGTCAGCCTTCAGGGCGACCGGACGGGCAACATCCGATACGCCCGCAACACCGTTTCGACCAGCGGTGAATCCAATAACCTGGCCCTGGCCGTGACGTCGGTCTACGGCAAGCGATCCGGTACGGCGACCATCAACGAGTTCGACGACGCCTCCCTGGAGAAGACGGTCCGCCGGGCGGAAGAAATCGCGCGCCTGGCCCCGGAAAACCCGGAATACGTACCCATGCTGGGGCCGCAGACGTACCTGGAAACCAAAGCGTTTGCCCAGTCGACGGCCAATATCAACCCCGACATCCGGGCCCAGGCCGCCTTCGACAGCATTGACCCCTGCGCGAAGAAAAACCTCACGGCGGCGGGCTACCTGGAAGACAATACCGGTTTTGTGGCCATCGGCAACAGCAAGGGGCTTTTTGGCTACAACCGGGCGACTTCCGTAGATTTCTCGGTGACCGTCCGGACGGCCGACGGTACCGGCTCGGGTTACGTGGTGCGCGACGTGAACGACGTATCGAAGCTCAACGCCCGGTCCGCCACCGAAATCGCCATGCAGAAGGCCCTGGCCTCGACCAACGCCCGGGCCCTGGAGCCGGGCAAGTACACGGTCATTCTCGAACCGACGGCCTGCGTGGACCTGCTCGACAACATGATGCGAAGCATGGACGCCCGCAGCGCCGACGAAGGCCGGAGCTTCCTCAGCAAAAAAGGCGGCGGCACGCGCCTGGGCGAAAAGCTCTTCGACGAGCGGGTGACGATCTATTCCGACCCAATGAACGCCGAGGTGCCCGGCGGCCCGTTCGTGGGCGACGGCCGGCCGCAGAAGAAAACGACTTGGGTCGACAAAGGCGTGGTGAAAAACATGGCCTACACGCGCTTCTGGGCGCAGCAGAAAGGCGTCGAAGCCACCCCGCCCGCCTTTAGTTTCATCATGGAAGGCGGTACGCAGTCGCTGGCGGACCTGATAAAAAGCACGGAAAAAGGCATACTGGTCACGCGCTTCTGGTATATCCGGGCCGTCGACCCGCAGACCCTGCTCTACACCGGCCTGACCCGCGACGGAACCTTCTACATCGAGAACGGGCAGATCAAGTTTCCGGTCAAAAACTTCCGATTTAACGAAAGTCCGGTCATCATGCTCAACAACGTCGAAGCCCTCGGCCGGCCCGTCCGCGCCGGCGGCAACCTCGTCCCGCCGATGAAGATCCGGGACTTTACGTTTACGAGTTTGTCGGATGCAGTCTAGACTTTAGTCAGTTTATAGTTTAGGGTTTATGGTTTATTGTTTTCCGAAGCAGGCTGAATCGCCCAGGTGAGCAGACTGCGGCTCAACGATAAACCATAAACGCTAAACCCTAAACCATTCAAAACATGAACCGAACCGATTTCCTAAAACTATCCGGCCTGGGCCTGGGCGGGCTGATGGTCAATGGGCTGCCCGCGCGGGGTAGGCCGGTCGACGCGGAAGCCCTGCTGGAGCCGGGCGTCGACGTGGCCGTCAAGAAACGGCTCGCGGACGCGGCCCTGAACGCGGCCAAGGCCAAAGGCGCCTCCTACGCCGATATCCGGATCGGGCGCTACCTGCGCCAGTTCGTTATCACCCGGGAAGATAAGGTCCAGAACATCGTCAACACCGAATCCTACGGGGTCGGGGTGCGCGTGCTTGCCGATGGCTGCTGGGGCTTTGCCGCCGTAGTCGATGCCCGCAACGAGGCCCAGACGGCGAAAGCGGCCGAAGAGGCCGTAGCCATCGCCCGCGCCAACGCCAGGCTGATGAAAAAGCCCGTGCAGCTGGCCCCCCAGAAAGGCTTCGGCGAGGTGAGCTGGAAGGCCCCCATTACCAAAAATGCCTTCGAAGTACCCATCAAGGAGAAAGTCGACCTGCTGCTGTCGGTCAACGACGCGGCCCTGAAGAACGGAGCGAATTACGTTAATTCGGTGCTGTTCATGGTCAATGAGCAGAAGTACTTTGCCTCTACCGACGGCTCCTACATCGACCAGGACATCCACCGCATCTGGCCGACTTTTTCCGTGACGGCCATCGACCCCAAGAGCGGTAAGTTTGAAACGCGGGATTCACTGAGCGCCCCCATGGGCATGAGCTACGAATACCTGCAGGCCAATCCGAAAGATAAGGTGACCGGCGTGACGACCCGCTACAACATGGGCTACGACATGCTGGAAGACGTGGTGGCGGCGGCCAAACAGGCAAAGGAAAAACTGACGGCCAAATCGGTGCTGGCCGGCAAGTATGACCTCGTCCTGGACCCCTCGCATACCTGGCTGACCATCCACGAATCCGTCGGCCACCCGCTGGAACTGGACCGCGTCCTGGGCTACGAGGCCAACTTCGCCGGCACGAGCTTCGCCACGCTGGACAAATGGCAGTCGAAGAATTTCCAGTACGGCAGCAAGCTGGTCAATCTCTACGCCGACAAGACCCAGCCGGGCTCCCTGGGCGCGGTGGGCTGGGACGACGAAGGCGTCAAGACCAAGCGCTGGGATCTGGTGAAAGACGGGATTTTGGTGAACTACCAGGCCATCCGCGACCAGGTGGCCATCATCGTCGAGCAGGAATCCCACGGCTGCTGCTACGCCGACAGCTGGGGAACGGTGCAGTTCCAGCGGATGCCGAATGTCTCGCTGGCTCCGGGCAAAACGGCGCTGTCGGTCGACGACATGATCAAAAATGTCGAAAAAGGCATCTACATCATCGGCGACGGTTCATTCTCCATCGACCAGCAGCGTTACAACTTTCAGTTCGGGGGGCAGCTGTTTTACGAGATCAAGGACGGCAAGATCGCTGGGATGCTCCGGGACGTGGCCTACCAATCGAACACCCAGGAGTTCTGGAATTCCTGCACCCAGATCTGCGACGAGCGGGACTACCGCCTGGGCGGGTCGTTCTTCGACGGCAAAGGCCAGCCCCAGCAGGTCAGCGCCGTCTCGCACGGCAGCTCGACGGCGCGGTTTAACGGGGTGAATGTCATCAACACCGCCCGGAAGATCTAAAACTAGAGTTACCCACCGAGTTCCTCAGAGTTACTTCACGGAGTTGCTCAGAGAAACTCGGTGGGTAACTCCGTGACACTCCGTGGTTTAACAACCCAATCAGAAAGCAACAATGGCAATCATACTAACCGAAGCAGAAGCCAAAGCCCTGATGCAAAAGGTGCTAAGCTACTCCAAGGCCGATGAATGTGAGGTAAATATTCTGGGCGAGGAGCGGGGTAACATCCGCTACGCCCGGAACGAAGTCTCCACCAGCGGCTCGACCATCAACCAGAACCTGGCCGTGCAGTCGGCCTTTGGGAAGCGGGTCGGGGTGGCGACCATCGATGAGTTCGACGATGCCTCGCTGGAAAAGGTGGTCCGGCGCTCGGAAGAGCTCGCCCGCCTGGCACCCGAAAACCCGGAATACATGGGCCTGATGGGGCCCCAGCAGTACCTGAAAGTCAACGGCTTTTTCGACTCGACGGCGAAAGTCGACCCGGCCACCCGGGCGACGGCCGTAGCCAAAAGTCTGGAGCTGGCCCGGGAGCAGAAGCTGACGGCGGCGGGCTTCCTCGACGACTATCGGGGCTATTCGGCCATGATGAACTCGAAGGGCCTGTTTGCCTATTACCCCAGCACGAACGTCAACTTCTCGCTCACGGTGCGCAACGAGGCCGGCACCGGTTCGGGCTACGTCATCCGGGGTTATAGCGACTACAACAAGCTCGACACGGCCGCGGCCACGCGCATCGCCATTCAGAAGTGCCAGGGTTCGGTCGGCGCCCGGGCGCTGGAACCGGGCAAGTATACGGTCATCCTCGAACCGACCGCCGCGGCGGTGCTGCTGGAGAATATCTATTTCGCCATGGACGCCCGCAGTGCCGACGAGGGCCGCAGCTTCCTCAGCAAGCCGGGCGGCAAAACCAAACTGGGCGAAAAGATCGTCGACCCCCGGGTGACCATCTACTCCGACCCCACGCACCCGGAACTACCTTCCTCGCCCTGGTCGGGCGACGGCCAGCCGCTGGAGAAAATCACCTGGATCGACAAAGGCGTGGTCAAAAACGTGCCTTACTCGCGCTTCTGGGCCCAGAAGAAAGGCGTTAAACCCGTGCCCAACCCCAGCAACGTCATCATGGCGGGCGGTACGGCCTCGCTGGAAGACATGATCAAAAGCACCCAGCGCGGGATTCTGGTCACCAAGCTGTGGTACATCCGCTCGGTCGACCCCCAGACGCTGCTGCTGACGGGCCTTACGCGCGACGGAACCTTCTACATCGAAAACGGCAAGATCAAGCACCCGGTGAAGAACTTCCGCTTCAACGAAAGCCCGATCATCATGCTCAACAACCTCGAGGCCCTCGGCCGCCCCGAGCGCGTCGTCAGCACCGAATCCGACCAGAACTACCTCGTCCCGCCGATGAAGATTCGGGAGTTTACGTTTACGAGTTTGTCGGAAGCGGTGTAGAGGTCGTGTAAGGTTTAAGGTTTAACGTTTAACGCGGCTCCGCCCGGAAGAAAGCTAATCGGCGGAGCTGCGTTACACGTTAAACCTTAAACCTTAAACGTTACCCGTTAAACGAAACCCCAATGCCCAAACCCTTCATCTTCACCCGAATCCAGTACACCTCCGGCGATTGGGATACCGACCAGCGGATGCCGTCCAATTTGCTGCATTCGCTGGTGCAGTATACCAAGATTCCGGTGGATCAGAAGGAGCGGATCGTGCAGCTGGGCAGCAACGAGCTGTTCAAAAGCCCGTTCTGCTACCTCAGCGGGCATAAGCTGGTGGAGTTTTCGGGCCAGGAGCGGGACCATTTCCGGCGGTACGTGGAGAACGGGGGCTTTGTGTTTGTCGACGACTGCAACCACGACATCGACGGCCTATTTGCCAAATCCTTCGAGCAGGAAATGGCCCGGACGTTCGGGCCGAAGGCGCTGCAGAAGATCCCGAACAACCACCCGCTCTACGAAGCCTTTTTTCACTTCGACGACGGCCCGCCCACGACCACCTTCGAACTCAACGGCTGGGGCGACGATCTGGTGCACGATTACCTCAAGGCGATTATCGTCAACGGCCGGATCGGGGTACTCTACAGCAACAAGGACTACGGCTGCGAGTGGGATTACGACTTCCGGAACAAGCGGTTCCTGGCCGAAGACAATACGAAGTTTGGGGTCAATATCGTCGTTTACGCGCTTACGGCTTAATTTCTTATGACACTTGACGGTTGACGCCTGACGTTGGACAAATAAGGATGAATACCGGATTGTCAAACGTCATCAGTCAAGCGTCCAACGTCAACAAAATAAAATTGGAAACACAAGCATTAACCCACTATAAAACCCTGGTCGCCAAGCTGCCGTGGCTGAAGCAGGAGATCGGCAAGGTGATCATCGGGCAGCATGAGGCCATCGACGAGGTGTTGATTGCGCTGCTGGCGGGTGGACACTGCCTGCTGGAGGGCGTGCCGGGGCTGGCCAAGACACTGATGGTCAAGACGATGGCCGAGGCGCTGGAGATGAGCTTCAAGCGGATTCAGTTTACGCCCGACCTCATGCCCGGGGATATCATTGGTACCGAGATCCTGGAAGAGGACCACGAAACCGGCCGGAAATTCTTCAAATTCAACCGAGGACCGGTCTTCGCCCATGTGGTGCTGGCCGACGAAATCAACCGGACGCCGCCCAAGACGCAGGCGGCCCTGCTGGAAGCGATGCAGGAAGGCAAGGTGACTTACGGCGGCACCGATTACGAGCTGCCCCGGCCATTTCTGATCATCGCTACGCAGAACCCCATCGAACAGGCCGGTACCTACCCGCTGCCCGAAGCCCAGCTCGACCGTTTTCTGCTGTACATCCAGCTGAGCTACCCGTCTGAGCAGGAAGAACTGGGCGTCCTGACGAGTACGACGGGAACCCGGCGGGTCAACCTCCAAGCCATTCTCTCGGACCGCGAGATTCTGGATTTGCAGGATCTGACCCGGCAGGTGAACATCAGCGACGAGCTGATCCGGTACATCAATAAGCTCGTGCGGGCCACCCGGCCGAAAGATACCCCTTCGGCCTACGTGCGGGAGTGGTGCGACTGGGGCGCGGGTCCGCGGGCGGGGCAGGCCCTGGTGCTCTGCGCCAAGGCCCGGGCGGTGCTCCAGCAGCGGTACTCGGTGATTCCGGAAGACATTCAGACGCTGGCCTATCCGGTCCTGCGCCACCGCCTCGCCCTGAACTTCCGGGCCGAAGCCGAGGGCGTTACGCCGGATAAGGTGATCGCGGAATTGCTCAAACTGAACCTGTAATGGCGCTGCTGGCAACGGACCTGGTCAAACTCAACAACCTGCAGCTGGCCGGAAAGCTGGTCAGCGACGAGCTCATGCTGGGCATCCACGGCAGCAAACGCTCGGGGGTAGGAACCGAGTTTGAGCAGTACCGCCATTACGAGCCCGGCGACGATCCGAAGCGCATCGACTGGAAACTCTACGCCCGCACGGAAAAGCATCTGGTCCGGGAGTCAGCCACGGAAAGTAACCTGCAGATCCGCTTTCTGCTGGATCTGTCGGGTTCGATGAACTATACCGAAAACGGCATCCGGCGGCTGGATTACGCCCGGATTCTGCTGGCTTCGCTGGCCTACCTGGGCTACCGCCAGAGCGATCTGATGAGCCTGTACGCGCTTAAAGACGGGTCTTTGCAGGCCCTGGCTCCGGCGGGTAAGCAGTCGTTTCAGAAGATTCTCTTTGCCCTACAGACGGCCCAGGCGGCCGGTCCCTGGCGGAACGACAACCCCCGGTTTCCCGAATTTGCGGCCAAACAAAAGGAACTCCTGATCCTGGTTTCCGATTTCCTGCAGGTAGAGGAGGAATGGCTGAAACTGATCCGGAGCGTGGCCAGCCACCGGCGCGAAATCATCATTTTTCAACTGCTGGGTGAGCAGGAAATGGCCTTCGACCTCCAGGGCTTCTACCGCTTTCGGGACCTGGAAACCGGCCGGGAAGTCGAGCTGCAGGCTGAAGCCGTTCGCGGCGAATTCCGACAGGCCATGACGGACTACCTCCGCAACCTGGAAGAAGCCCTTCGGTTCCCGCACGTCCGCCTCATCCGCGCCCGGCTTAGTGAGCCAATCGCCGGGGTACTAAGGGAGATTCTAAGATAATTGAGTGGTTGAGTGGTTGAGTGATTGAGTGGGCTTCGCGACGCACAACTCGATTGCCCCAGCGGCGCTCACTCAACCCCTCAATCACTCAATCACTAATTCGCTCAATCACAAAATCACTCAATCGCCCAACATGCAATTCCTCTCACCCACATACCTCTGGAGCGCCCTGGCGGTCGGGATTCCGATCCTGATCCATCTGTGGCATCAGAAGCGGGGCCGGGTGCTGGATTGGGCGGCGACGCAGTGGCTGCTCGAAAAACACCAGCAGCAGAGCCGGGGACTTCAGTTGGACAATATCTGGCTGCTGCTGGTCCGCTGCCTGCTGCTGATCGTGCTGGCCCTGCTGCTGAGCCAACCCATCCTGCGCTATCTGGGTGAAAAACCGGCCGTGGAAGCCATCCACCTGATTGAACCGAATCCGGCGGTGGTCAGCAGCTACCGCTTCGAGCTGGAAGAAGCCGGGAAGCGGGGCGATAAACGGTACTGGGTTAATACCCAGCCGGAGCCGGTAGACGAGCTGGCGACGCCGCCGCAAAAGTCGAATTTCAATCCCTTGACCCTGCAGGCAGCCCTGCACCAGCTGGGCAAGGCCACCACCGAAATTCACCTGTACCTTTCCAACCGGCAGTCTTTGACCGACTGGCCCGTCCTGCGCGTACCGGGGCAATTTCGGCTCCATGCCGCCGTCGATTCGGCCCGTCCGGTAGCGCAGCCGTACCTAGCCCTGGCCGGTAACCGGAAGCTGTACGTGTAGCCCATGGGGCGGCTGGGCAATGAAATGGTCACCAATTCGGCGGTTCGCCTCGCATCGGTACCCAACCACACGGGGCCTATCCGCGTTTGGGTAGACTATTCCAACCCGTCCGAACGCCAGACGGTGCAGGCGGCGCTGGACGCGCTGGCGGACGTCTACGGGCTGACTTTTTCGGTTGATACCCGGCCCGTTGCGGATCGAGTCTACGACTGGGTGCTGACCAGTCGGCCGGTTTTGAAGCCGCAGCCGAACACCCTCTATATTGTCTCGGCGGGAGGACAATCGACCGTCGCCCGGAATGTGTACCGGGTAGAGGGACCGCTGACGCCCCAGGCTTCGGAGCTGGTCGCGAGCGGGCAGTTGCCGGAACGCCTCGGCGAGCTGCTGGTGAGGCATTACGGCCTGCAACCGGCGCAAATGCCCCTGAGTGGGCAGCAACTGAAGGGCTTGTTTGTTCCGGAAGCCAGGCCGGATGACCCACGGCAGGCGGCAATTCAGTCGTGGCTGCTGGTGCTGCTGATCGCCCTTGCTGGCCTCGAACGTTGGATCGCCTTACGTCGAAACGCATGAAGGAACTACAGAAAACCATCGCCCGCGTGCAGTGGCAGCTCTACGCCAATGGCGGCCTGAAGGCCTTGCTGCTGGCGGCGGCCGCCTACCTGCTCAGCGCGGCTTTCCTGCCCGCGACAACACTGCCCTGGCTTGTTGCTGCGCTCGTGTTTGGGGTGGGAATGGTGGCCCAGAACGTATTCGTGGATAAAAAGCCGGAGGCGGTCTCGCTGATTCACCAGGCCGTGGGCGAGGCCGAATACAGCCTCAACCTGCTCGATAAAGCCGAACTGAACCTGGCCGAACAGCTGCAGGTGGAGCGGCTGAACGAACGCATTGCCCGGGTGGCCATGCCGCCAGTGGTGTTTACTCGGCTGGGTGGCTACGCGGGGGCTCTTGGCGTTGGGCTGCTGGTCTACCTGGGTGCGCCGCTGCTGAAGCCCGATGCGCCCGCCCGGCAGCGGCTCGAACGGGTCATTTCGGCGGTAACTAGGGAAGCGCCCCCGGTGCCGGCTTTCGAATCGGCCAGTCTGACCATCCAGCCTCCTTCTTATACAGGTTTGCCGCTCAGGCGCTCGGCGGATCTGAACGTCGCGGCCCTGAGCGGCTCGGTGCTGCGCTGGTCCGTGCGCTTCAGCCGGACCGAGGGCCTGCGGGTGCGGCTCACCAACAGCCGGGGGGAGGAGCGGGCCTTTCGGCAGGAGGCGGCCGATTTTGTCTACACCGATCGCCTGCTGAGTTCGGGGCTTTACGCCATCAAAGCGTACTGGCGGGCACCATCCGGGCGGGATTCGCTGGTGTACCAGTCGGACTTTTACCGACTCGAAGCGCAGCCGGATCTGGCGCCGAGCATCCAGCCTGTCTCCAGGGAATTGTACACCTATCATTACCTGAAAGACGACAAAACCATCCGCGTGTCGGCCCGGATTTCGGATGATTTCCGGGTAAACCAGGCCTTTATCGTGGCGACCGTAGCCCGCGGTAGCGGCGAGAACGTCAAGTTCCGGGAAGTGCGGATGCCGCTGACGCCCGCGAACTTCCGCGACGAACGGATTACCAAAACCATCGATTTACGGACGCTCAATTTCGCGCCGGGCGACGAACTGTACTACTACTGGGCGGCCGTCGACAACCGGCAGCCGGAAGCCAATTTTACCAAGTCGGACACGTATTTCATCGTTTATAAAGACACCACTAAGCTCGAGGAGGCCGAACTGGCCACCATGGCCGTCAACATCATGCCCGAGTATTTCCGGAGCCAGCGGCAGATCATCATCGATACCGAAAAGCTGCTGGCAAAAAAGAAAAAGCTTAGTCCGCAGCAGTTCAACAGCACGTCCAACGAAATCGGCTTTGACCAGAAAGTGCTGCGGCTGCGCTACGGGCAGTACCTGGGCGAGGAGTTCGAGACCAACATTGGCCCGGGCGGCGGGATTCCGGAAGGGGCGGGCGAGGGCAAGGACCCGCTGGAAGGCTTCGTGCACAAACACGACCAGGAGGGAGCCGAGCACGATCACGCCAGGGAACCCGGGCATGACCACGATCATGGCCACAACCACGGCCACAGTCCCGAGGCCGACAACAAAGATCCCTTAGCGGCGCTGATGGAGCAGTATGTCCATTCCCACGATGATGCCGAGGCCAATACGTTCTACGAGCAGTCGACGCGCAGCCTGCTGAAAATGGCGCTGGAACAGATGTGGCAGTCGGAGCTGCACCTGCGGCTGTACGAGCCCGAGAAGGCGCTGCCCTTCGAGCGGAAAGCGCTGGAATACCTGAAAGCGGCCCAGCATAAAGCCCGGACCTTTGTCAAGAAAAGCGGCTATGATCCGCCCCCGATCAAAGAAGCGGAAACGCGCCTGACCGGCGAACTGGAGCACGTGGTCGATCAGGTCCGGCTGGAGCGGCGCTACACCGCCGATCAGCTTGCCCGGCTTATCGGCACCGTTCTGGGCTACCTCGAACGGGATCAGCTGACCGCCGCCCAGAAAGGAGCCGTGCAGCAACTGAGCGGTGCTCTGGCCAGCCGAAACACGGCCACCGGCCTGCCAAACTGGGCGATCCTGGGGTCACTGCAGAAACTGGCCGGCGGAAAGCCCCTCGACGAGCGGGAGAAACAGGTACTAAAGGCCCGGCTATACCGACTCCTGGAGCCGGTGCCGGGCCAGGGGCCAGCCCAGCGCGGCGAGCCCCGGCTGGAAAAGGCGTTCTGGAAGCGATTGACAACAACTGCCTTATGATTGGCTTTGACCTTAACCCTTCGGAGCCCGTTAGTTGGCTGGTCCTGGGACTACTGGCCGCTGTGCTGCTCCTGCAGCTTTGGCTGCTGATCCGTAACCAGGCACTGAGCCCCCGGCGGAAAGGCCTGCGGCTGGCGCTGAACGGCCTGTTCTGGCTCGCCCTGGCCGGCTTTGTGCTCAAACCCGTCTGGACCGTTATCCCCGATACCAACCAGGCCCTCGTCGCTGGAGCGGAGGTGCCGGCCGCCTACCTCCGGACTCTCAAAGACAGCCTGGGCGTTACCGAAAGCTTTCGCGAGATCGATTTCAAGGGTCAGTTTGAAGCCGTCACCCTGGTGGGCCAGAACTTCAGCCCGGCCTTCCTGAGCCGGGTGAGCCAGCAGCCGCTGCGGTGGGTGCCGTATCATCCGGCGGACGTCCTGCAAAGCCTGCGGTGGAAGGGCCTTGTCCGGCAGGGCGAGCGGCAACGGGTTACGGGTCGTCTCCGCGCCTCGGAAAAGCAGTGGCTCCGGCTCCGGTACGCGGGCCAGACGCTGGACAGTACGGCGGTTGGGCCGGGCGATCAGACCTTTACCCTGCAATTTCCGGCTTTTGGGCGGGGACGCAGCCAGGCCGAGCTGTTGCTGGGGGAGCAGCCCCTGGATACGATTCGTTTTTTCACCCAGCCGGTCCGGCCGCTGACCTTCCGGTTTCTGCTTGGCACCCCCGATTTCGAAACCAAAACCCTGGCCGACTGGCGCGGGCAGCAGGGGCACCGGGTGCAGCTGACGACGACCTTGTCGCGAAACATCGGCAGCAGCCTGCGGATCAACGCCCCGGGTGCGGCAAAAGGCGTGGAGCCGGATATCGTCGTGACGGACCCGGACAACGCGGGCAGTACGGAGGTTCGCCGGGCGCTGGGAGAGGGGCGTTCGGTACTCGTCCTGAACCTCTCGGCCCCGGAGACCGAGGTAGCGGCCATCAACCGGGCCCTGGGCAGCCGCTTCCGGGTGCAGAAGGTGTCCAACGAGCCGACCGTACCGGTCCTCAATGGCCGGCTGACGGCCCTGCCCTATAAACCTGTGGCGTCCTTAAGCCAGTGGGTGGTGGCGGCTTATCCGGTCGTGGTACAACCCACGGGCGGAAAGATTGGTCTGAGCCTGCTGGGCGAGACTTTCCCGCTCCGGCTGAGCGGCGACAGCCTCACCTACGGGCGGATCTGGGGCGAGATTCTGGCGCCGCTGCAGCCGCCCGTCCCCAACCTGCTGGCGTTGAACGCGCCGCTGTACCCCGGGTTACCCGTAACACTCCGGCTCAGCCAGGCTACTGCTTTACCTTCCCAAATCGCCCTGGAAGCGGATACCGCCAGGCTGACCCCTTCGGCCATCAACGCCGGGTCGGGCGAGGCCGTGTACCGCTTTGCGCAGGCCGGCTGGCACCGCCTGGCCGATTCGCTGGAAGTATACGTCGACGAGCCCGATGCCCGCCAGTCGACGGAGCGGCTGGGCCGCTACCTGCTGACGCAGTCGGCCTACCCGCCGCTGCACTCGCCCGGAACGGCCTGGGCGCAGCGGAGCCTGCCGACCTGGGTTTGGCTGGGCCTGCTGCTGCTGCTGTTAACGGCGCTCTGGGTGGAGCCGAAGCTGGGGTAAACGTCCGAATTCAGAAGGCTAAACGACCGCTCCATTGCTTCGGCTGGCGGTAGATGGTCAGGCCGAGCAGCGTCCAGTCGAGGGTGCCAGTGACCTGATAGGTAGAGACCGACGCCTTGGGGAGCTGGTCGAGCCGGATCATTTCGGTGGTCCAGCGGTAGCCGATCACCAGACCCGACAGGCTGGCGAATGCCTCGCTGGAAGCCGGCTTCGCCCGGGGCCCTTCGCTTGCCGCCTGACTATAAAGTTTTAGGGTGGATCCACCAAAGGTTTCAAGGGTGACCGACTCAGGCGCCCTGGCGGAAGTCCGGTACGTGGCCGCAGCGAATGGCTGACGCTTCTGGCCCTGGTTCGCCCCCTGCAATAAAGCCAGAAGACCCAGGACCAACAGGGCTGCGGCCCAGGTGCTGCCCTGCTGGTGCAGAAGCCGGGCCGCCCGGAAACAAACAAAGCCGAACAGGAGGTATGAGCTGATATTCAGCAGGTTCCATAAGAAGGGAAGCATGATGGGAGCGGATGTCGCCTTGCAAAGTAAATCACCCGCTGCATTCGTGCAATTTTCGACCCTCCTTTAGGGCAGAGGGTAGGTGGCTGCCCGGCTTGGCCCGCTAGTTAAAAAGAGCAAGGCGGGCAGATTGGGGAAGGTAGGCGAACGGAGTCCCTGCCTTGTTTGAAACTTTTTCCGGCAGGTTGATGAGAATCGTACTGGTCCCGGATTTTTGGTACAAATGGCGGCCGATAACCGGCCTATCTTTTCCTGAACCATGCTAAAACCGGTCCTTCTTTTCCTCCTTCTGCTATCTCCGCTATTTCTTAGGGCCCAGTGGCCGCTGGGTATGCAACTCTCCAGCGTCAAAGCCGGCATGGCAACCGATATCCCCGGCACCCTGAAGCAACTCCGGCAGTGGGGCATAACGGAGCTCGAAGGCGGCGCCCCCAGCCGGATGCCGATCCAAACGTACCGGAAACTGCTGCGGGAAAACGGCCTACGGGTGGTTGCTACGGGGGCAACCTTCCAGCAGCTTAGTGATAGTGTGGCGCAGGTAGCCCGGAAAGCCCGGGCGCTGGGTGCTTCCTACGTGGTCTGCTACTGGATTCCGCACCAGGGCGAGACCTTTACGCTGGCCGATGCCGACAAGGCCATTGCGGTCTTTACGGCGGCGGGACGGGCCCTGCGGCAGAAGGGGCTTACGCTGTGCTACCACAACCACGGCTACGAATTTGGCAAACAGGGCGAGGGTACGCTGTTCGACTACCTGGCTGCCAAACTGCCCCCTGAGACGGTCCAATTCGAGCTGGACCTGATGTGGGCTAAACACCCCGGGCAGGATCCGATAGCCCTGCTGCGCCGGTACCCGGGGCGGTTCCCGCTCGTCCACCTGAAGGATCGGCGACCCGGGACGCCTTCCAGCGTCAAAGGGCCGGCCCTCAAACCGGCTAACGTGCCGCTGGGCCTTGGGGATATTGGCGTCGGACAGTTCCTGCAGGAGGCGCGTCGGGCGGGCGTTCGCCACCTCTTCATCGAAGACGAATCCCTCCAGCCCATGGAGCAAATTCCGCAGAGCATCGCGTTTCTGCGGGATTGGGAGCAGCATAAGGACGTCATCCGGCTGCTGGTGCGGGCCGACGATCTGGGCATGTCACACAGCACCAACCGGGCGGTACTCGACGTGCTGGATCGGGGCATCGCCCAGTCGGTGGAAGTCATGGCCCCCACGGGCTGGCTGCCGGAAGGGCTGCGCGAACTGGCCCGGCGGCCCGGGGCGGATGTCGGGGTGCACCTGACCATCACCAGCGAATGGCAGGACCTCCGCTGGCGACCGCTGACTCATGCTCCCAGCCTCTGCGACTCGGCGGGGTATTTTTACCCGACCATCTGGAAGGGTTCACCGGCCAATCCTTCGCTGATGGACCACCAGCCGGACTTTGCCGAAGCCGAACGCGAACTGCGGGCCCAGGTCGAACGCATCCGGGCCGTCCTGCCCCGCCAGCTTACGCACCTCTCCACGCACATGGGCTTTGACGGGGCGCATCCGGCCCTGCGCGCGATTGTCGAAAAGCTGGCTGCCGAATACGGGCTGACGCTGGCCGCACCCTCCCTGGCCGACTCCTTCCCGCGCTACCCCGGGCAGAACAGCCCCAACAAGGCCGAGCGCGAGCGGCCCTTTGCCCAGGCCCTGGAATCGCTTCAGCCCGGTACCTACCTGCTGATCACGCATCCGGCCTACGATACCGACGAAATGCGGCCATTGGGAGGCGACGAAACGGTCGCTCGTTCCCGCGACGCCGATGCGGCCATGCTGCTGAGTCCGGCCATCCGGGAAGTCATCCGGAAACGAGGCATCCAACTGATCAATTACCGTGCGCTGCGGCCGACAAAGGCGTTCTGACCGTCGCCTGGTCTGGATTCGTTAGTCGCAAGGAGCGGGTTCAACGCTTGAAAACGGGTTTTTTCCCATCCCAATCGTTATGTCAGGAAAGCAATTTAGTCTGATCCTCAGCCTTTCGCTGGCTGCTGCCATCCTTACGGGCTGGACCGGTCGGCCGAAGACGGGCCACCCGCTTACCCAAAGCCGGTCGGCCAGGCCCAATATCATTTACATCCAGATGGATGATCTGGGGGTGGAGGAAATTGGGGCTTACGGTCACCGCATTTTCAAAACGCCCAGCCTGGATCGCCTGGCGGCCGAAGGCCTTCGGTTTACGCGCCACTACGCCGGAACGTCGGTCTGCGCGCCCTCGCGCTGCGCCCTGATGACGGGCCTGCACACGGGCCATGGCGAAGTGCGGGGCAACATCCAGATGAATCCCCACGGGCAGATGCCCCTGTCGCCGGAAACGGTAACCGTGGCCGAGCTGCTCAAAGGCGCGGGCTACCGGACGGCCCTGTTTGGCAAATGGGGCCTGGGTACCGAAGGCACCACCGGGGAGCCCACCCGGCAGGGCTTCGATACGTACTACGGCTACCTGGATCAGGTGCTGGCCCACAACAACTTTCCGGCCTTCCTGGTCCGCAACGGCCAGCGCGAGGCCCTGCCCAACGAGGTAATCTGGGAGCCCAAAACGGCCCTTTTCAAAGGACTCGGCAGCTTTACGCCCCAGCCAAAAGTGTACAGCAACGATTTGTTCACCCGGGAAGCCCTGACGTACCTGGAGCAGCCGCACCCGGAGCCGTTCTTTCTTTACCTCAGTTATACTCTGCCGCACAACAATGGCGAGGCGCCGAAGGACCAGCGATTTCAGTCGCCCACGCTGGCACCCTACGAGCAGGAGGCCTGGACGGAGCTGGAAAAGCATTATGCCGGGACCATCAGCCGGATGGATACGTACGTGGGACAGCTGATGGAGGCGCTCAAAAAGCAGGGGCTGGACAAAAACACCCTGGTTCTCTTCAGCAGCGACAACGGTTCGACCGAGGACATGCCTGCCCGCTTTTCCGCTTCCTTTCAGCTACGGGGCATGAAGCGCAGCCCCTACGAGGGCGGTATCCGCGCGCCCCTGATCGCCTGGTGGCCGGGGCGGGTCAAACCGGGAGTAAGCGACCTTCCCTCGGCCCAGTGGGATTTTCTGGCCACCGCCTGCGAGCTGGCAGGCGTTAAACCGTTGCCGGCTACCGACGGCCTGTCTATGGTGCCGACCCTGCTCGGAAAAGGGCGGCAGGCCCGGCACGACCACCTGTACTGGGAGTTCCACGAACAGGGCGGCTGGCAGGCGATCCAACAGGGCAACCTGAAGCTGATTTACAAGGTGAAAGCCGACCAGTACGAGCTCTATGACCTGAAGGGCGACCCGGCCGAACGGATAAACCTGGCCAACCAGCGTCCTCAGGACCTGAACCGGCTCAAGGCACTGCTCGCTTCAGCGCGGACTCCCTCGGCCCGCTTCAACTTTGGCCGCAAAGAAGGCTGAAGGAACGGAACAGGGCGGCTTGCTCCCCAACCCAATTGCAACGGGCAGCGGATGCAGGGGCGTGAGGTCTGTAGTTAATGCCGAAGATTCACTGATTCGCCGGGTCCTGCACAATCCGACCGAACATCCAGTTGCCGATTTCCAGCGCCTTCTGCTTGACGAACTCCGCCCGGGGGCCTTCGAAGAGTTCCTCGACGGTGCCGAACCAGATGCCCAGCCAGCGCTCGAAATGCTCGCGACGGAAGGGGTGGGCCTGGTGGTGTTGCAGGTGCACCCACATCAGTCCGCCGGGATAATTGTTGGTTTGAAACAGCCAGTTTTCCCAGAACGCGTACGTCTGCTGCAGGTGGTGCTCCCACCGCTCGGGCGAGAGCCGGAAAACCGGAGCCATGACCGGATCCCGGTGAATGTATTCGTAAAAACGGTTTACCAGCCGCTCGACATCGGCCCGGCTTTGTATATCGGTTTTTTGGGGCGTCGCTTCCATGCCTCAAAGGTCGCGGTTTCGGCGGACTTCTCCTCGCTACTCCGCACCGCCGTCCCGGGGGAAGCCACCCGGTCGGCCACCGCCGGGCATCCCGCCGCCCGGGAAACCGCCCCGGAAGCGATTGCGCTGGTTTTCTTCGGGCGCGTTTTCGGGGGCCGCATTGGCCGCTCCGCCCTTAAACTGCCGGATGTTGTAGGTAAACGTCAGCATGGCATACCGCCTAAGCACCAGCGACTGCGTGGTCTGGAAGTAGGTGTCCGAAAGCGTCTGGCTGATGGCTCTGTTCTGGCCCAGAATATCGAAAACCATCAGCCGCAAATCGCCGCGCTGGCCTTTCAGGAATTTCTTGCCGACCGCCGCATTCCAGAGCGTATACCGTTGGTTGAAATTCCCGCCGAACGACTGGTACTGCTGATCGGCGATGTCCGACTGAAACACAAAACCCGGCCCGAAGATCCAGTTGATGCGGGCGGAGAGGGTCCGGAAAAAGTACTCGGTATTCAGTCGCGGCTGAAGCGAGTTGCGTACCTGGCTGTAATTGAGGAAGTAAGAAGCCGAGAAATCCAGCTTGGTGCTGATGTTGCTGTTCAGGGTCAGTCCCTGGGTGTAAGTGGCGTTGCGGGAATAGTTTTTCTGGTTGTTGAGCAGGCTGGGCAACTGGCTGTAATTGTACCCGCCGTTGAGGCCAATGCTGGATTTGATGGGTTTGATCGGAAAACTGTAGGTCACAAAGGAGCGGAGGTTGAAGAAACCGTCGAGGTTCACCGGCCGCGAAAACTGCACGCCCCGCCCGATCAGGGAGTCGTTCGGGAGACGGGCGGTGCCGTCGCTGATGATGGTCGAATTCCCGATGTAGTTGCTGGTAGCACTGCCGCCCAGTAGCACGAACAGGCTGGTCGATTTCTGGGGCTTGGTCAGGCTGTACCGCCCCGTCAGGTTATGGCTGTAGGACTGGTCCAGGTTCGGGTTGCCGGCCGTCAGGAAAAGCGGGTTGGTGTTATCGATGACGTTCTGCAACTGGTTCACCGAAGGCGCCTGGGTGTTGGTTCGGTAGAAAAAACGGACCCGGCTTTCGTTGGTAAACCGGTAATCGAGGTTGGCCGAGGGCAGGAGGTTGCCGAAGGTCGCCCGGACGTTGCTGATGCGCGGGTAGGTCTGCTCGCTGACCAGGTCGGCCCGCTGGTAATCGAGGTTGGCGTTGAGCCCCAGCTTCTGGTTCCGCAGGTTGTACCCAACACCAGCCCGGTTGGTGTAGTAATCGTTCTCAAAGTTATTTGACAGCAGCAGATTCGGGATGCTATAAGCCTGGGTTTCCGGGTCCAGTTGCCGCACGTCGCGTTCAGAGTCGCTGAAGCGGTAGGAGCTGTTAACGTTGAACTGCAGCTGGCTGAGCCGGGTAAGGGGTTCGGTATACGCCACGTTCACACCATACTGGTAGGCGGGGTTATCCACCTGCGTCCGCTGCTGGATCGTCTGCAGCCGGAGGCCGTTGGTGAAAAATTCATTCTGGGAGAACTGAAAGCTGGTGACGTCGCGGTCCGAGAGGTTGGTCGTCAGACTGGCCGAGAGCGTCCGGCCCCGCTTGGCGAAGCGGTGACGCAGCAGCAGTTCGTTGCTGAAGGTAAAGCCCTGGTTATTGCTGTTGTAGCGACTCTGGCTGCGGTTGAGCAGGGAGCTGTCGGGCAGGGTGGTCTGTCCATGGAGCGCACTGTTGGAGGCCCCGTTCTGAAACCGGAGGGAGGGAATCAGCAGGAAGGAGGTCCGCTCGCTGAGGGTGTATTCCAGCCGCATGTCCAGCCGGTGGTTGAAGCTTTCGCCGCGACTGGTGTTCTGCTGGCGGTAGAACTGGCGGTTGTTGCCCGGCAGGAAGTTTTCCCGGTAATCGAAGGTGGCGTTGCGGTTCAGGTTGTTGTTCAGAAAGTAACTGCCCCGAACCGTCAGCTTGCCGTAATCGTTGGAAAAATTGACGCCGATGGAGTTGGTACGGCTGATACCCGGCTGCTGACCCGTCTGAAAAGCCGAGCCGCCCCCGCCGAAGTTGCCGCCTCCGCCGCCCTGGCCACCCCGGCCGCCTCCACCTCCTCCGCCACCGCTGTTGACGCCGGTGAGGTCCTGGGACGAGAAGTTCTGCTGGTTGATGTTGTTGCTCATGCCGATGACCGACACGCGGCGGGTCCCTTTAAAGAAGTTCAGGCTGCCGCCCGTGCTGTAGCGGTCGTCGGAGCCGTAGCCCGCGTAAACCCGCCCGAAGGTGCCCTGCTGGCGGTCGCGGCGGGTGACGATGTTGATGGTTTTACTCGTATTGCCGTCGTTGAAGCCCGTAAACTGGGACTGTTCGCTCAGCCGGTCGAAGACTTCGATCTTATCGACCACCTCGGCCGGGAGGTTCCTAAGGGCAATGGACGGGTCGTCGCCGAAGAACGGCTTACCGTCGACGAGCACCCGCTGGACGTTCTCGCCCTGGGATTTGACCGTGCCGTTTTCGACGGTGATGCCCGGCATTTTCCGGATAAGGTCCTCGGTATTGGCGTCGCGGGTAACCTTGTAGGCATTGGCGTTGAACTGCACCGTATCGCCTTTCTGCTGCGCCCCGGGCGTCTGGCCGACGACGGTCACTTCCCGCAGGTTTTTGGCATTTTCCGTCATCACCAAGTCGCCCAAATTCAGCGGGTCGCTGTTCAGGGTAACCGACTGACTGAAGTCCGCAAAACCCAGGTAGGAAGCCCGCAATAGATAGCGCCCCGGGGCCAGGCCCGGGAACGCGAACCGGCCGCTGGTATCGCTGAGCATGCTCTGCCGCTGGGTGGTATCCGTTTCCAGGAAGACCGTTACGGGCACGCCGATGAGGGCATTTTTCGCGGCGTCGGTGAACCGGCCGCTCAGTTGGGACGTCTGCCCAAACGAGGCGAGGGTCACCAGCCATGCCAGCAGCAGCCCAAGAGCGGAGTGGCCGCCGAGCCGACGCAGCCGGGTAGGACGAAGCGAGAAGAAGGGAACGTTCATGGTGCAAAGGGATTGTCTGCATAACCCGCGCCTTAACGTTTGGTTTGCCGGGGTTATGCGCTGGCAAGGTAGGCAAACCGGCCGTATGCAGAAGCCTCGCTCGTCGGTGAAAAAAGGCCGTTGGTCGGTGAAGGTGAGGATCGTACGAAAAAGCAGGCGTTCAGCGGGCTTCAATCCTCCCAACGCCCTGCTCCAGGCTCAGCATCCGGGTCACGCAGCGGGGGATTTCGTCGGGGTAATGGGAGACGTAGAGCAGGGTTCGTTCGGAGTCCGCGCAGAGTTCGTCGACCAGGTCGCGGAAGCGGGCCGTATGGGCCGGGTCGAGTCCCTGGCAGGGCTCGTCGAGCACCAGCAGGGGCGGGTTTTTCACCAGCGCCCGGGCCAGCAGCACCCAGCGTTGCTCGCCGGTCGAAAGCTGAGCCAGCCGCTTATCACGCAGGCCCTGGAGCCGCAGCAGCTTCAGCATCTGTTCCGTCTGCTCAGCCTGGGGCTCGGTCAGCTTCCGGAAAAGCCCCGCCGTATCGAACAGCCCCGAGGCAACAACCTTCCAGACGGGCTGCTCCCGCGGAAAATACAGGTGCAGTTCAGGCGAGACGAAGCCCTGCGGGCGTTTGATGTCCCAGATGCTTTCCCCCGAGCCGCGGCGGCGGTCGAAGAGGTCGTAATCGTTGCGGTAGGCCTGGGGGTTATCCCCCGTAATCAGGCTCAGCAGCGTCGTTTTACCCGAACCGTTCGGGCCGCGGACCACCCATTTCTCGCCCCGGCGCACCTCCCAGTATAAATCCTTCAGCACCGTATGTTCGCCATAACTGACCGTCACGCCCCGCATCCGGATGGCGCTGTCGAACGAAACCCGCAGACCAGCCTGCCAGATGGGCAGCAGCGCCGGGTCGGTGAGCGGTTCGGCCGGTTGCTGTCGCCCAGCCGGCAGAAGCGATGGCTTACCCTGCCAGTCTATACGTCCGGCCTTGAGGACCAAAGTGTGGGTGATGCAGTCGGGGATCTCGCCGGGAGCAGTCACCAGCACGAGCGTTGTTCCTTCGGCGGCGATCCGGTTCAGAATGGCGTGGAGCCGCGCCCGGCTGTCGACGTCCAGTCCCGCAAAAGGGTTATCCAGCAGCAGCACCCGCGGCCGGCGCAGCAGCGAACGGGCCAGCAGGGTACGCCGGGTTTCGCCGTTGGAAAGGGAGGTAAGCGGGCGGTCGAGCAGGTGGCCGATCTGCACCTGCTCCGCCACTTCGGCCAGCCAGGCGTCCGGGTAGGCCGGTGCCGGTAAGGGAACCGATTTTTCGTCGACCGTACCCGGCGGCAAGACCTGCTGCTGGAGGACGGCCCGGACACGCGGCGCCTCGGCGGCGGTATCGGCCGTGTACCGCTGCTGGTAAAACTGGGCCGCGGCGGCCACGTTCCTATCGAAGCGAAAGTCGGTCGCCACCCGCTCAATGAACTGGCGCAGCGGCCCCAGTGGGTGATCCAGCCGCCCGGCGCAGACGGGCAGGATGCCGGCCAGGGTCTCCAGCAGGCTGGTTTTTCCCGAACCGGTTGGTCCCAGGATGGCCCAGTGCTCGCCGGGGCGCAGCGTCCAGTTCAGGTCGTGCAGGACGGGTCCGGTCGGGCGACGGACGGCAACCTGGTCAAAATGGACGATAACCTCCTCACGCATGCCGTTAGCCCTGGGCGGCGACGGTTTCTTTCAGATATTGTAAAAAGGGCCCGGCGAATTCCTTCCGCTTCAGGGCAAATTCGACCGTGGTCTTGAGGTAGTCCAGCTTATTGCCGATATCGTGGCGCTTGCCTTCGATGCGGTGGGCGTAGAGCGTTTCCCGCTTCGAAACCAGCAGCATGGCGTCGGTAAGCTGGATTTCCCCGTTTTTACCTTTGGGCGTTTGCTCCAGAGCGGCGAAGATTTCCGGGGTCAGCACGTACCGGCCGGCGATAGCGAGGTTCGAGGGCGCCTTATCGATGGCCGGTTTTTCGACCGGCGTATTCAGTTCGAGGATGCTGTCGCTCAAGGCCTTGCCACCGACGATGCCGTAGCGGTTCACTTTGTCGGCCGGGACTTCCTCAACGGCGATGACCGTCCCGCGGTACTGCTCGAAGGTATCAATGAGCTGCTGGGTAACGGGAATGACCGAGTCCATGATCGTATCACCCAGGAGCACGGCGAAGGGTTCGTTGCCCACGTGGTGGCGGGCGTAGTAGATGGCGTCGCCGAGGCCGTTCTGTTCTTTCTGGCGGACGAAGTGAATGTTAGCCATGTCCGACAGCCGCCGGATCTCGTTCAGCCACATGGCGTCTTCCTTTTCTTCCAGCCGGGCTTCCAGCTCAAAGTTGCGGTCGAAATGGTCCTCAATGGACCGCTTGCCCTTCCCGGTAATGATCAGAATGTCTTCAATGCCCGAGTCGACCGCCTCCTGGACCACGTACTGGATCGTCGGCGTATCGATAATGGGCAGCATTTCTTTGGGCATCGCCTTGGTGGCGGGCAGAAACCGCGTGCCTAGGCCCGCGGCGGGGATTACGGCTTTCTTTATCATGGATTGAGGGATTGAAGGATTGAGGAATTGAGGTTGGCTTCGCCATTTAAAACTTGAAGGACTAGCGGAACTTCAATCCTTCAATCCCTCAATCCCCCAATCCTTAACTGATGAACGGTTTAATAACCCGAGCGTCCAGCCGCTTGAGCTCGACGAACAGGCGGTTAAGCATGTCGTCGTCTTCGTAGGTGCCCACGATGGCGCCGCCGGAGCCGGCGAAGGAGGCGGAAGCACCCGTCCGGCGGGCGGTATCGATCATTTCGAGGTTGCTGTCGCTGATGGGGTAGATCCGGCGCCGGAGGTTGAAGTTCTCGTTGACCAGCTCGCGCAGGTCCTGGGGACGATCCTGCTGAATGGCGTCGTACCCCTGTCGGGCGACGTCGGCGATCTCGCTCATGGTCTGCACGACCGCGGGTTCGCCTTTGAGCCAGCGGGTTTTGACGTCGTTGTGAACCTTGCCCGACTGCTTACCCAGGGCCGTTTTGTAGGCGATGTACAGCTTGGGCAGGCAGCGCGGGTCGATTGTGTGGTATTCGCCGTAGCCACGGCCTTCGACCAGTTCGCGCTGGAAGTCCATGTACACGCAGCCTTCGTAGCACTGGATCACCCGGTCCTGCAGGCCGGCGGCGATACCCAGCTCCTCGGTTTCGGCTTTCAAAACCAGCGTGGGCAATAGGGGCCGGGGAATATCGACCCGGAAGAAGCGCATCAGGGCCCGGAAGGTGGCCACGACGATGGCGCTGGAGCCCGAGAGCCCGACCTGGCGGGGAATGGAAGTCTGGTAGCGGATGGTGAACTGTTTGTTGGGCAGGCGGATACCTTCCCGTTCACAGTAGTCGCAGAACTGACGGATGGCCGCCTTGATGAGCGGAATGCCCCCGTGGTAGCCCAGCGAACTGACCGCGTCGCGCAGGTGGTAAATGCTTTTGAAGGTGTTGGTATCCGGGCCCTGGGGCTCGATGACGAGTTCGGGCAACTGATAGAGCGAAACGGAGGCCCCGAAATTGCGGACCGAGATGGAGATCGTCTTGCCAAAAAAGCCGTCCGACGGATTGCCCAGCAGCCCGGCACGGGCGTAGGCACGGGTTTCGATAATCAAGGGAAAGCGGGTCTGGTAATTCGGCGGAAAGATAGAGAGTAAAATGGAAAAACTAATTTTCAGTTACACCAAAAGCTATTTTACCTTGGTCTTCATTGAAACCGCTTCCGCCAATGATATACGTTCCATTGGAGAGCCCGACACTAGTTCCGAAACGGGTTTGACTCGGTGAATCGTCGGCAAGACGCTTAAGAATGACCCACAAGTAGTTATCGCGCCACCTTCTGCTCCGTCTGAAGCCGTCAGGCGTGCGTGCTCGTGCCAGGTTGTTCCGTTTCGGACAAACACATAAGCTGCTCCTCGTCGATGTTGCCCATTGATAACCTTTCCTGGGGCTCCGATAACCACATAATCTCCTGAAATATCAACCTGCCAAATTTACAAGGTACACCTGAATTCAACTTTCGAGATCACTACAGGGACAACCGACGGCTTGTTGGAAGAAGAAATAATAATACTGAGGTCAATCCTTCACAAATCCAATATTCCGTTTCAACCCCTCCAGTTTCGTCCGTTTCACCGCCGAGCGGCGGAAGATCTCGCGGAAAACGTCTTCGGTGATTTCTTCCCAGTCCTGCTTTGTCATGGTCTCCAGGTCCGGATGCGGGTTGAATTCGGGGGTGCGGTGGGGGCGGGGAAAGCGGTTCCAGGGGCAGACGTCCTGGCAAATATCGCAGCCGAAGACCCAGTTTTCGAATTGGCCCTTTACCTCCTGGGGGATCGCCTCCTTAAGCTCGATGGTAAAATAGGAAATGCAGCGGCTGCCGTCTACTACATACGGCTCAACGATGGCGCCCGTCGGGCAGGCATCCAGGCAGCGGGTGCAGGTACCGCAGTAGTCTTTGACGGGGCCGTCGGGTTCGAGCTCCAGGTCCAAAATTAGCTCCCCGATAAAGAAAAAGGAGCCCATGTTCCGGTTGAGCAGGTTGCTGTGTTTGCCGATCCACCCTGCCCCGCTGCGCTGCGCCCAGGCTTTGTCCATGACCGGGGCCGAATCCACAAAGACCCGCCCACCGACCTCGCCAATGGCTTCGTGCAGGTAGGCCATCAGGTCCTTCAGCTTGTCCTTGATGACAAAATGGTAATCCGTGCCGTAGGCGTATTTCGAAATCTTATAGTCGTCGGGGCCTTCGCGCAGCGTTTTTTCGGGGTAATAATTGAGCAGCACTGTCACCACCGACCGGGCCCCCTCGACCAGCAGGCAGGGGTCGAGGCGTTTGTCGAAATGGTTGGCCATGTAACTCATCTGCCCGTGCATCTGCCGGTTCAGCCAGGTCTCCAGTCGGGGCGCTTCGGCTTCCAGGAACTCCGCCTTCGCCACGCCGCAGTAGTCAAAGCCTAGTTCGGCGGCTTTGGCCTTGAGGAGTTGGGTGCGGTGGGCGAGGAGAGACATGCGGGATATGGATTAATAGATTGACGGATTGATGTGCTGGGTTAACGACAGGAAGGACAAAAAAAATCCTGACAGGGCGTGCGCAGCGGGCATTTACAGGACGGACATCTTGTCAGATTACGTAACTTTGGCAATGGAATTGCGGCTGAACATGGATATGTTCTGGAAGCGCAAGAAGGAAGTTAGCATGGAAAATAAAGACACTTTGCACGAAGAAACCTCGAATACGACGGATCAGCCTGACAACGTAACCGACACCACCGGCGAAACGCTCTCGACCGAAGAAGCCATTGACGTCAATGGCGGAACGGCCGCCGAAGCTACCGATACCACCGCGGCAGAACTGGCTGAGTTAAAAGATAAATACCTGCGGCTGTACGCCGACTTCGAAAACTTCCGGCGCCGCACCTCCCGCGAGAAACTGGACCTGATCGCCAACGCCAACGAAGGGCTGCTGGTCGCGTTGCTGCCGGTGCTCGACGATTTTGAGCGGGCCATGAAGTCGATGGAGAACGCCACGGAAGTCGACGCCCTCAAAGAAGGCGTTCAACTGATCTACCATAAGCTGTTCAAGACACTCGAAGGCAAGGGCCTGAAGCCCATGACGGCCAACGGCGAAGTCTTCAACGCCGACCTGCACGAGTCAGTGACGCAGTTCCCCGCCCCGAGCGAGGATCTCAAAGGCAAGGTGATCGACGAACTCGAAAAAGGGTACTACCTGAACGAGAAAGTCATTCGCTTTGCGAAAGTTGTAATCGGGAATTAATGAGCGGTCCGCCGCTGCGGCGGAAGAGTGAAAGAGCGAAAGAGTGGCTTCGCTTATCAGTTTACCCATTGACAAAGCCGCTCTTTCGCTCTTTCATTCTTCCGCTCTTTCACTCATTAAAATAAATGGCAACAAAACGCGATTACTACGAGGTACTGGGCGTCGACCGGAACGCGTAGCCGGATGACATCAAGAAGGCGTACCGGAAGATGGCCATCAAGTACCATCCCGATAAAAACCCGGACGACCCCACGGCCGAAGAGAAGTTCAAGGAGGCGGCCGAGGCTTACGATGTGCTGAGCGATCCGCAGAAGAAAGCCCGGTACGACCAGTTTGGTCATGCCGGTATGAGCGGAAACGGTGCCGGCGGGCCGTCCATGGAGGATATTTTCTCGCAGTTCGGGGACATCTTCGGGGACGATAGTCCCTTCGGTTCGTTCTTCGGCCGGGGCGGGCAGGGCAGCGGTCGCCGCGTGCGCCGCGGTTCCGACCTGCGCATCAAGCTGAAGCTGAACCTGCAGGAAATCGCCAACGGCGTCGAAAAGAAAATCAAAGTGAAGCGGCACGTCAGCTGTACGACCTGCGGCGGCAACGGTTCGAAAAATGGCTCTTCGGTTACCAACTGTACGACCTGCTCGGGCACGGGCCAGGTGCGGAAGGTGGTCAATACGATGCTGGGCCAGATGGTCTCAACCAGCACCTGCCCGACCTGTAACGGCGAAGGCAAGCTGGTGACCGAGCGTTGCGATGCCTGCTTTGGCGAAGGCCGCGTGCTGCAGGAGGACGTCATTCCGCTCCGGATTCCGGCGGGTGTGGCCGATGGCATCCAGCTGTCGGTCAGCGGCAAAGGAAACGTTCCGCCCCGGGGCGG